>ERZ838839.9-NODE-9-length-214179-cov-8.959678_pt1 | contig 214179 bp, 217 predicted proteins | sample MGYA00519909_ERZ838839 | MGnify/ENA primary metagenome ERZ838839 (study PRJEB31850, sample SAMEA3708843) | human gut metagenome | biome: human gut; feature: human-associated habitat; material: faeces | place: China | collected 2014 ...
AATATTTACCACAATTTGCAGATAAGATTGCCGAGTTAAAAGCATCAGGTGTTACAATCAAAGATGATGTTGCACGTGAATTAACTGAAAAAGGTTTATAAAAAAGGCGGAAGCCTTTTTTATTTTATGGTATGATGTTACAGGTGATTATTATGGAAGAATTTTCAAGAACAGAATTATTAATAAAAAAAGAAGGAATAGAGTCCTTACAAAACAGTACGGTTGCTATTTTTGGTGTTGGTGGTGTGGGTGGTTTTGTCGTTGAAGCACTCGCACGTGCTGGTGTAGGGACACTTCATATCATTGATCATGATACGGTTTCTATTTCGAATCTTAACCGTCAAATTATTGCGACACATCAAACAATAGATCAAAAAAAAGTAGAAGTTATGAAGGAACGCATTTTATCGATCAATCCTCGTTGCAATGTTCAAACATATGATGATTTCTTTTTACCTGAAACAGTTGATTATTTTCCTTTTGATGAGTTTGATTATATTGTAGATGCTGTTGATACAGTAACAGCTAAAATTAAATTGGTAGAAATAGCACAAGAAAAAAAGATTAAAATTATTTCATCAATGGGGACAGGTAATAAGTTAGATCCAACAAAGTTGGAGGTAACTGATATTTATAAAACATCTATTTGTCCACTTGCTAGAGTTATGAGAAGGGAACTTAAGAAAAGAAAAATACCTGCTTTAAAAGTTGTTTATTCTACAGAAAAACCCATTGAAACAGATGCACCTGTAGATCCTGAGACACATAAAAAAACACCTGGTAGTATTTCTTTTGTACCAAGTTGTGCAGGCTTGATCATTGCAAGTGTTGTTGTAAGAGACTTACTACATATAAAGTAGAAAGAAGGTGAAATTTATGAAAAAAGTAACTTTTGCGATTTTAGCACATGTTGATGCTGGAAAAACAACATTATCTGAAGCAATGCTTTTTCATGCAGGTGTTATTAAAAAAATGGGAAGAGTTGATAAAGAAGATTCTTTTTTAGATTATGATATACAAGAAAGAAAAAGAGGTATTACTATTTTTTCAAAAGAGATCTCATTTATGTATCGAGAAAGTCAAATGACTTTTTTAGATACACCTGGGCATAATGATTTTAGTTGTGAAATGGAAAGAACGTTACAAGTGTTAGATTATGCTATTCTTGTTATTTCGGCTAAGGATGGTATACAAGCGCACACAAAAACAATTTGGAAATTATTGCAAACTTATCAAATTCCTACTTTTATTTTTGTTAATAAGATAGATAGTACGTACTCAACCAAAGAGCAATTATTACAAAATATTCAAAAAGAATTAAATGAAAATTGTTTTGCAATTGATGAAAACTTTTATGAAAACATTTCTTTATTAAATGATGAATTATTAGAAAAGTATCTTAATCAACAAATGAAACAAGAAGATATTCAAAAAGTTATTTCTTTAAGACAAATGTTTCCTGTATTCTTTGGTTCAGCATTAAAAGATGAAGGTGTAGAAGAATTTATGGAAGCTTTAGATTTATATACTTGTCAAAAAGAAGCTTTAGATATTTTAAGTGGGATTGTTTTTAAAAAGACATTTCATAAACAAAAACATTTAACGCATTTAAAAGTAACAGGTGGGACTTTGCATGTTAAAGATGTTATTAGTGAAAGTAAAGTAGATGAATTAAGAATTTATACAGGACAAGGCTATCAAAGTGTTCAGAGTGCTTCAACAGGTGATATAGTAGCTTGTTTGGGGTTAGATGAGTTACCTATTGGTTTTACATTTGGAAATCAAAAACAGACACAACAAAATATTTTAAAGCCTTTTATGTCTTATCAAATTTTACTTCCTGATGATATTGAAAAAAGTAAAGCTATTGAACAAATACTAAGTATTGGTAAAGAAGATCCAAGTTTACAATTTGAATATAATCAACAATTAGGAATTCTTTCAGTTAAAATTATGGGAGAAATTCAATTAGATACTTTACAAAATCTTATTTTGGAACGCTATGGATTTTTAATTCATTATGATGAAGGAAGAATTACTTATTTAGAAACGATTTTGGATAAAGTTGAAGGAGTAGGTCATTTTGAACCCTTACGTCACTATGCTGAAGTGCATATCTTATTAGAACCTTTAGAAAGGGGCAAAGGACTTGTGTTTGAAAATCAATGTCAAAGAAATACTTTACCGCTTAATTTTCAAAATCTTGTTTTAACACATATGCAAGAAATTCAACATCTTGGTGTTCTTACAGGATCGCCTATTACAGATATGAAATTGACTCTTGTTACAGGAAAATCCCATTTAAAACATACTGAAGGCGGAGATTTTAGAGAAGCAACCTATCGAGCAATTCGACAAGGCTTAAAAAAGACAAAATCTCTTTTATTAGAACCTTATTATGAATTTGAGATGATTGTAGAAAATCATATTTCAAGTAAGATTATTTATGATTTAGATACATTTCATAGCGATTATCAAATAAGTTATGAACAGGATTTAACAATCATTAAAGGAAAAGCACCTGTTCGTTATTTAATGACGTATCAAAAGGATTTTCTTTCGCTTACAAAAGGTAATGGGAAGATGTTCTATCAAATGGTTGGTTACTTTGAATGTCATGATCAAGAAAAAATTATTCAAGAAATTGACTATAATAGTGAAGAAGATGCTTTATTTCCTACAGGCTCTATCTTTTGTAAACAGGGTGCAGGATTTTATGTCCCTTATGATGAAGTAGAAAATTATATGCATTTACCTTATGTATATCAAAAAAATAAACCACGTCCAGTTACAAAAAATTATAAAGTCGATGATAAAGAGTTAGAGGAAATATTTATTAGAACATATGGACCAATTAAAAGACGACTTTCTAAAGAAATGAATCGTAAAATAGAAAAACAGGTTGAAGAAAAAAAGACAATTTTACCAGAATGTTTATTAGTAGATGGATATAATATTATTTTTTCATGGGATGAATTAAATGAACTTGCTAAAACAAATTTAGACCATGCTAGACATCGTTTAATAGATATTTTGAATAATTATCAAGGTTATCGAAAATGTTTGCTGATTGTTGTTTTTGATGCTTATAAAATTAAAAAGAATATTGGCTCAATTGAAAAAAATGATAATATTTATGTTGTTTATACAAAAGAAGCGCAAACTGCAGATAACTACATAGAGAAAGTAACACATGATTTATCACAAAAATATCGTGTTTATGTAGCTACTTCAGATGCTTTAGAACAAATTATTGTTTCTTCTAGAGGGGCTATGCGTATTTCTGCAAGAGAATTCGAATTATTGGTTAAAGAAACACATCTTCATGAAATTGAAGAATTTCAAAGAAAAAATAAACAAATGAAAAATTATTTATTAGAGGATTTAAAAAAGAATTAGCAGTTAAATGACTGCTAATTTTGTATATCATGATGTACATAGTAACTTTCATCATCAATGCCTAAAAATTGATAACCTTTTTCTTTATAATATTGGATGATAGAAGGAAGAGCAGCTACAGTTGTATCTTTAGCATCTGTATCATGAGCTAAAAGGACAATATTTTGATGTGTTTCACTTGTAGCTTGTTTAATGATTGTTGCAGTTGGGATATGATCGCCACTTGCATCTGTTGTATCACCATTCCAGTCATAATATTGATAACCTTGTTTAATGACTTCACGTGTTAATTGAGACATGATACCATGACAATAGTTTTTAGAAATACGATTAGAACTTCCTCCTGGAAAACGAATATAGTGGACTTGAATACCAATAAGTTGCTTAACCATTTGTTTTATTTTTTTAAGGTCCTTGAAATAAGCATCCTTAGAGGAATAAATATCTTGATATTCATGCAAATAACTATGCAAACCAATAGTATGTCCTTGTTTATAAGCTTCAATAATATATTGATTATATTCTTGATGACATCCTGTAACAAAAAAAGTTGCTTTAGCATTGTATTTTTTTAATATTTTTAAAATGCGATCAGTATTTTGACTGGGACCATCATCAAACGTAAGATACACTATTTTTTTATTAGATTCTATATGTGTGCCAATTTCTATTTTTTTAACGACAGTTACTTTTCTTTTGAAAGTTGTTTGGTTATTGGAAAGGTCATTTGCTTTATAATAAATTGTGTAGTTTCCAATTTGATTGGGATTAAAATCATTGGTATCAATTGTTAAATTGTATTGATTAGAATTATCCTTAATAATAATTCCTTTTTTTAAATCATAAGATTTCCCTTTTTCAATTTTTAAAGATTCAGATTCTTTAATAGTTGGTTTTTTTGTATCAATAACTTCTATTTTCAAATGATATGTTTTTCCTTTAAAAAAATATGTCACTGTATAATGTCCTAAAGTTTGATTGTTTAAATCATTTGCACTATAAGTGACGTCATTAATAGAACCATTTTTAACTTTTTTAATATATTTTTTATAATAAAATGGACTATTGATTTCAATTGTTGGATGATCAATAAATATAATCTTTCTTTGAAAATAAAAGTAACCCAGTATACTCATTATTCCTATTAAACAACATAATAAAAGATGTCTTTTCATGGCTTCCCCTCATATCAAAGATATGTAAATAATTATAAATGTTGAACTAAAATTTTTGAAATTTCTTCAAAAATAATTTGATCTTCTTTAGAAAATCTACTAAATGATGTAGAATCTAAATCTAATACACCATATAATTGATTTCCTTTTATAAGTGGAATTACAATTTCACTGTTGCTTTCGCTATCGCAGGCAATATGTCCTGCAAATTGATGAACATTTTCTACAATAACAGTTTTTCGAGTAGATGCTGCTTTACCACAAACTCCTTTATCTAGAGGAATGTTAGTACAAGCAATTTTACCTTGGAATGGTCCTAAAATAAGTTCAGTGTTTTTAAATAAATAAAATCCTGCCCAAGAGATATCTTGAAAATTTTGCATAATAAAAGCAGATGTATTGGCTAGAATTGAAATTTTTTCATTGTTGCATTCAATTAAACCAATGTATTGTTTTAATAATAAATCATTCATATTTTTACCTCACTTTATGGTATAGTATAAAATAAAGAAAGGAGTAAGGTCAAGGTGTTTGATATTTTAAAAGCAAAAGAGAGTTTTATGAATTATGTGCGTCAATTTGATTTAACGAATGATAAAATTCATTTAAAACTTGTTCATACATTGGAAGTCGTACGTACAACTGAATATCTATGCCTCTATGAAAATATTACAGGTGTTGAAAGAGACTTAGCCTATTTAATTGCTTTATTGCATGATATAGGACGTTTTGAACAAATAAAACGTTTTAATAGCTTTGATGATCGAAATATTGATCATGCTAAATTAGGGGTGCAGGTTTTATTTAAAGAGGGGATGATTAGAAATTTTATTGATGATGATCAATATGATGAAATTATCGAAAAGGCGATTGCTTATCATTCTTTATACAAAATACCAAATAATTTAGAACCCTCTTTATTAAAACAAGTTCTTCTTATTAGAGATAGTGATAAATTAGATAATTTTCGAGTAAAAAATATAGAATCAATACAAACTTTGTTTAGTATTTCAGATGCTGACTTTTATAGTCAAAGAGTTTCTCAAAATATTTTGAAAGATATTGAAAATCATACTTTGATTTTAAAAGAAAATAGGCACAATGAAGTAGATATGTGGGTTTCTTATATGGCTTTCGTATTTGACTTAAATTTTAAATCAAGTTATTTGTTTATCAGAGAGAATGATTATATACATAGAAATATGGAACGTTTACATTTTACAGGAGATTTAAAAGAAGATATGTTATTTGTTGAAAAAACATGTCAAAGTTATGTTGAAGAAAAATGTATGTAAATAAAAAGGACATTTGTCCTTTTTATTTGTGTTTATTTCGTTTTCTTTGTAAGAATAAATAACTATAATCAAATAATTCAAAATTTAATAAATAAATGACTTTTGAAAAAGTAACTAAAAACATTAAAGTAATGGCACCAATATAATCAATATTTCCTAATCCTAAAAATTGATGACCAACAATTAAAGAAATATATAAAACAATTTGCATTATATGGATTACAAAGCTACGATAATGACTTAAGGGTGAATAAATATGTCTTAAACCACTATAATAACACCAACTTGTAAGTAAAACACAAATTGTTGAAAGCATTTCTTTTTCTAAACCTAAGACACGACCACCATTAACGATAATTGTTGAGCAAATAGCAATCATAAAGGCAAAAGGGAAGGCGTTTTTAAAGACTGTTTTTAAAAAATCACCAGACACTCTTTTGAAATTTGGTTCATAGGTCAAAAAGAAAGTCGGGATGCCTACACAACAAGCAGAAATAACAGTTAGTTGGATAGGTTTAAATGGATAACCATGTCCAAATAAGATCATTCCAATTGATAAAACAACTGAAAAGATTGTTTTAATTAAATACATTGATGCAGAAGCAGTAATATTATTAATGACACGTCTTCCTTCATTAACGATATGTGGCATGGCATTAAAGTTATTTTTTAATAAAACAATATGTGAAGCGCTTTTAGCTGCATCACTTCCTGAAGCCATAGCAATTGAACAATCTGCTGCTTTTAAAGCTAATACATCATTAACACCATCACCTGTCATTGCAACCGTATGGTTATTTTCTTGAAGAGCATTGACCATCAATTGTTTTTGTTTTGGAGAAACACGTCCAAAAATAGTATATTTTTCAATGGCCTCTTTTATTTGTTCATCCGATAAAGAAGAAACATCTATGTAATGTTCATAATTTAAAAGATGACAACGTCTAGCAATTGCTGAAACAGTAACAGGATCATCTCCAGAAATAATTTTAATATCAACATCTTGTCTTTTAAAATAATCTAATGTTGTTTTAGCGTCTTGACGAATAACATCAGATAAAATTAAAATTCCAATACATTTTAAATTTTTTATTAAAGTATTATCATTAATAATTATTGGAGTATATCCAATACACAAAACACGAAAACCTTGAGAGGTATAAGTTTTAATTTTCTTTTCAATCTTAGAATCTAGATTTTCAAAAATAAATTGACTTGCTCCTAAATAAACGGTTCCAAATTCATTAAAAGAAACAGCACTGTATTTTCTTTGCGATGAAAAAGGAATAACAAAGAAAGGCTGATAATTTTTTTCTTTAGAGAAGTATTGATGAAGTGCTATAGATGTCATATTGCCATCTTCTAAACAATAATTCATATTTTTGATAATTTGATCAATATTAAAATGATCATCAAAACAAATAACATCATCAACTTTAAGCTTACCTTCAGTAAGCGTTCCTGTTTTATCTAAACAAATAGTATCCACACGAGCAAGAGTTTCAATGCAAAATAGATTTTGGACAAGAGTATTTTTTTTAGCAAGTCTTAGAACACTTAAAGATAGGGCGATTGTTGTAAGTAATACAAGTCCAGATGGAATCATTCCTAAAACAGCAGCTACAACTGAAACAACTGCATCACTAAATGGATAATGACCAATAAAATATTCTTTAAAAAAGAGTAAAATTGATAAAGGAATGATAATAACTGAGATAATTTTTAAAATTTGGTCAATCGATTTTGATAGCTCTGATTTTTTGCCTTCAAATTCTTTTGCTTGAGCGGTAAGCTTATGAATATAACTTTCTTTTCCTACATGAATTACTTTACAAATTGCACGTCCTGATGTAACAAAACTTCCTGAAAGAAGTGAATCACCATTGACTTTTAAAATAGCATCGCTTTCACCTGTAAGAAGTGATTCATTTGCTTCTATATGACCTTCTAAAAGTTCACAATCAACAGGTATTTGCATTCCTGTATTTAAAATGATGAGATCATCTTGAACAATTTCATCAACATTGATTTTAGATAATTGATTATCTCTTAAAACATCAATTTGTTGTTTTGTTAAAATACTTAACTGATCTAATGTCCTTTTTGCTTTTATTTCTTGATAACTTCCTGTTAAAGTATTAAAAAAGATAACAGAGATAAAAAGGGTATTACGATAAGATCCAACAAAAACAAGACATGCAAATAGTAGAATATTAATTAAATTGAAAAATGTAAAAATATTATTAAAAATAATTTCTTTATATGTTTTTGTTGTTTTACTTTCCACAAAATGAGTTTTCCCAAGTTGTTGCCTTTTTAAAACGTCTTCTTGAGATAGACCTGAGAATTCTCTATCAAATATTTTCATAATTATCACCTTGTATTCTATTTTAGAATACTTTTTGTCATTTGACAATCTTTAACAAAATAAGACAAGTAAATAATTGTATACAATTATACAAATTTGTGGTATGATATTCCTAACACTATGATAAGGGGGCTTAAATATGAGTGAATTTATTGATTATGTATTTCAAAGAAGTACATCATTAAATAAAATTGACAATTCTTTATATTCTAAATACAACGTAAAAAATGGTTTAAGAAATGAAGATGGAACAGGTGTTCTTGTTGGACTTACAAGAATATCAGATGTCGTGGGATATAAAAAAGAAAATGGTAAAAAAATTGATACAGAAGGGGAACTTTATTATAGGGGTGTTAAAGTTTCTGATTTTATAAAGGGACATGATCCAAAAAATCGTTTTCTTTTTGAAGAAGTTTGTTTTTTAATTCTTTTTGGATATTTACCTAATAAAGATGAATTAGATGCATTTAAAAAAGAATTAGCTTCAAGATATGATTTACCTTTGAATTATTTACAAGCACGTATACTAGGATTTCCAATGCAAAATATGATGAATAAACTTCAACAAGAAGTTTTAATGCTTTACACATATGATGAAAACCCTGATGATATTTCACCAGAAGCAACGCTAAATAAAGGCTTGGATTTAATTGCTAAGATTCCAGAAATTGTTTGTTATGCTTATCGTACTAAAGTACATTATTTTGATAGTGATAGTTTGTTTATTCATCCAGTAAATACTGAATATTCAATTGCTGAAAATATCCTCCAAATGTTAAGAATAGATCGTTCTTTTACAAAAATAGAAGCGAGTGTTCTAGATATGTGTTTAGTTTTACATGCTGATCATGGTGGAGGGAACAACTCGACTTTTACAAATGTTGTTATGTCTTCAACAGGAACAGACATATATTCTTGTTTTGCAGGAGCTATTGGTTCATTAAAAGGTCCTAAGCATGGAGGTGCTAACTTAGCGGTTGCTAAACAAATGGAACTTGTTATTGATAAAGTAGGACTTAATGCAACGGATGAACAATTAAAACAGGTCATTAAGGATATTTTAGATAAGAAGTTTAATGATCAATCAGGTCTTATTTATGGAATTGGACATGCAGTCTATACATTGAGCGATCCACGTTGTCAAATTCTTTCTAAACAATGTAAACAATTAGCTATCGAAAAAAATCGTTTGAAAGAATATGAACTATATCATCGTTTTGAAGAACTTGCGGTTGCTGAAATTAAAGCAAGAAAGGGAATAAACGTATGTGCCAATATTGATTTTTATAGTGGTCTCGTTTATGACATGCTAGGGCTTTCTAAAGATCTTTATACTTTGATGTTTGTTATTGGACGTTCTGTTGGATGGGTTGCACATAATATTGAAAACAAACTTTATTCAGGAAAAATTATTCGTCCAGCAGGAAAATACGTTGGTGAAAAAAAAGAATATATTAAAATGGAAAATCGTTAAAAGCATTGATAATACAATGCTTTTTTGCTTTTAAGCAAAGAAAAAGCTTGTCAGTTAATGACAAGCTTTAAAATTGTTATTCTTCAATAACTTTGATCCAACCTTCAGGTGCTTCAATTGTACCCATTTGAATACCTGTTAAAGTTTCATAAAGTTTTTTAAGAACAGGTCCGATTTCATCCATTCCACTTGGGAAACAAATTTCTTTACCATGATCATTGATTTTACCTACTGGTGAGATAACAGCAGCAGTACCGCAAAGACCACATTCAGTGAAATCTTTTACTTCATCAAAATAAACTTCTCTTTCTTCAACTTCTAATCCTAAGTATTCTTTAGCAACATACATTAAAGAACGGCGAGTGATAGAAGGTAAGATACTGTTTGATTTTGGAGTAACGATTTTATTATCTTTTGTTACGAAAATGAAGTTTGCTCCACCAGTTTCTTCTACTTTAGTTCTAGTAGCTGCATCTAAGTACATGTTTTCATCGAATCCTTGATTATGTGCATCAACGATTGCATGTAAACTCATTGCGTAGTTTAAACCAGCTTTGATATGTCCTGTACCATGAGGTGCAGCACGATCGAAGTCTGATACACGAATTGTAATAGGTTTAACTCCTCCTTTGAAGTAAGGCCCTACAGGAGTTACGAATACTCTAAATTGATATTCGTTAGCTGGTTTAACACCAATAACTGGGTTACTACCGAACATATATGGACGAATATATAAAGTAGCTCCTGACCCATAAGGTGGTACATAATCAATATTAGCTTTAACAACTTTTTCAATGGCTTCTACCCATTTATCTTCAGGGTAAACTGGCATTTCTAATCGTTTGCAAGAGTCAGCCATACGACTTGCATTTAAATCAGGTCTAAAGCAAACAACTTTCCCATCTTTTGTTCTATAAGCTTTTAACCCTTCAAAACACGTTTGTGCATATTGTAAAACACCTGCACATTCGCTAATAACAACTTTGTCATCAGCAGTAAGCACGCCTTCATCCCAAGCTCCATCTTTATAATTTGATACGAATCTTGCTTCTGTTGGCATATATCCAAAACCGATATTTGACCAATCAATATCTTTTTTTGACATTTTTTAATACTTCCTTTCCTATATATATCTTTAGGCAAATTCTACGCCTCATCAGATGAAGTGTCAATAATAATTTATAACTTATTTTAATAAGAAATTATTAATTGTATTTTATTTATTAATAATATTGAATTGCAAATTTTCTAAAATTGAAATTGCTTTTGCCTGCATTGTTAAATCATTGCTAGAAATACCTTTTACATCAATAAAGATAGGTGTTTCAGGTAGAGCGCTTTTAACAATTACAGCATTAGATAAAACACAAATATTAGAAACAACACCTGCTAGAGTAACATTTTTGTAGTTTTTATCTTTTAAGTAATTTCCTAATTCAAGAGAACCAAAAGTTGTTTTTTCAATACAAATATCATGGTCTTTTTTAGCAGTATTTACCTTGCCATATAGTTTCCAACCATCACTATTTTTAATGCAATGTTCAATTGGCAAATTCTTCCCTTCTTGAGTTTCTAAATAATTATTTTGATGTGTATCGAAAGTAAAAATAACATCATCTTTATTTTGATGATATTGATCAATTAAAGAAGCAAGATACTCATCCAAATATTCAGCTTCTTTAAATCCCAAACTACCATTTACAAAATCTTTTTGATAGTCTACTACAATCAGTAATTTTTTCATAAAATTTCTCCAATCATTTTTATTTAATCTTATCATATATATTGACTTTGTAAATAAATATCATATAATATTCATATGAACATATATTCATATGAAAGGAGAAAAAATGGATAAAATCGTTAATAATGAAATTGTTGAACAAGTAAAGAAAGCAATGCCCGAAGAAGAATCTTTATATGATGTTGCTGAATTATTCAAAGTGTTTGGTGATTCAACAAGAATACGCATTATTTGTGCATTATTTGATCATGAGATGTGTGTTTATGATTTAGCTGCTTGTTTAGATATGACGCAGTCAGCTATTTCTCATCAACTTAGAATTTTAAAAGCCAATAAATTAGTTAAAAATAGAAGAGATGGTAAAATGATGTATTATTCGTTAGATGATGAGCATGTAAAACTAATTTTTGAGGCTGGTTATAGTCATATCATGGAGGATAAATAATATGAAATATAAATATAAGGTTAATGGCCTTGATTGTGCTAATTGCACACAAAAATTAGAAGATGCTTTAAATAAAAAAGAAGAGATTAATGATTGTGTAATTTCTTTTGCAACAGGCATGATGACTTTTGAAAGTAATCAAGAAATTAATGATAATGAGCTGCTTTATTTTATGCAATCCATTGAAGATGAAGTAACAATTGATAACCTCTCTACAAACAAAACACATCATCACGATGAATGTGGATGCGGACACCATCATGAACATGAACGTCATCACGATGAATGTAGTTGTGGACACCATCATGAACATGAACATCATCACGATGAATGTGGATGTGGGCAACATCATGAACATGTGGAAGATCATCGTGAATTGGCTAATTCAATCAAATTTAATATAGTTGGTTTGGATTGTGCAAACTGTGCAAGTAAAGTAGAAGCTGAGATAAAAAAACAATCTTACATTGAAGATGCAGTTGTTAATTTTTCTACTCAAAAGTTAATGGTTAAAGTAAAAAACGATGATTCTTTAATGGAAAAGTTACAAGCTGTTGTTGACTCTGTTGAAGAAGGAGTTGTTTTATCAAAGGAAGATAATCAAAAAAAATATAGTAAACCAAAATTATTTGATTTAAAAGAAAATATGGAATTGGTTGAAGGTGTTATTATTTTTATAGGGGCACATTTTTTTGCAGGTGGTTTTGCTACTTTCTTATATTTGTTTGCTTATTTATTAATTGGTTATAAAGTCATTTTAAAAGCAATTAAAAATATTGGTAGAAAAGACTTTTTGGATGAAAATTTCTTGATGTGTTTAGCAACTTTTGGAGCGATTGCTTTAGGTGATTACAGTGAAGCAATTGCGGTTATGCTATTTTATGCTGTTGGTGAAATTTTCCAAGGATATGCTGTTAATAAGACAAGATCATCTATTTCTTCTTTAATGGATATTAAAAGTGAATATGCTACAATTGTAAAAGATGATCAAATGATTCAAGTAACTCCTGAAGAAGTACAAGTAGGAGATACAATTGTTGTTAAAGTTGGAGAAAAAGTACCGTTGGATGGTAAAGTTATTAAAGGAAACAGTATGTTAGATACTGCAAGTTTAACAGGTGAATCAGTCCCTAGAAGTGTTGAAGTAGGAGATGAGGTTTTATCAGGAGTTGTCAATTTAAATGATGTTATTTATATTGAAGTAAAAAAACCTTATGCGGATAGTACTGTAAGTCGTATTATTGATCTTGTTGAAAATTCTGCAAGTAAAAAAGCTAAAATTGAAAAATTTATTACCCGTTTTGCAAAAGTTTATACACCAACTGTTGTGGGACTTGCTGTTTTATTATTAATTGTTCCGATGATTATTTTACCAAATCAAAATTTCTATGATTGGCTTTATCGTGCATGTACATTCTTAGTTGTTTCTTGTCCATGTGCACTTGTTATTTCAGTACCTTTAGGTTTATATGCTGGTATTGGTAAAGCGAGTGCTTTAGGTGTTTTAGTTAAGGGTGGAAACTATTTAGAATTATTAAAAGATATTGATACTGTTGTTTTTGATAAAACAGGAACACTTACTAAAGGTGAATTTGAAGTTGTTGAAATTTCAGATGATCATTTATTAGAAATTGGTGCATATGGTGAATATATGTCAAATCATCCAATTGCTAGAAGTATTGTTAAAGCTTATAATAAAGAAATCGATAGTACAAGAATAGAAGATTTTAAAGAAATCGCTGGAAAAGGTCTTTCTGTTGTTATTGATCAAAAACAATATGAATTAGGAAATGAAAAATATTTTCATGAATTAGGTATTGAAGTGAGTCAACCTCAATCTGTTGGAACAATTGTTCATATAGCATGTCAAAAACAATATTTAGGACATATCGTTGTTGCAGATGTTATTAAAGAATCTACAATGCCAGGTATTCAAGACTTAAAGAAGGCACATGTTTTAAATACGGTTATGCTTACAGGAGATCATGCAACTGTTGCTCATGATATTGCTTCTAAAATAGGAATTGATCAAGTATATAGTGATTTATTACCACAAAATAAAGTTACACAATTAGAAAAATTAATGGGTAATGATCATGTCGTAGCTTTTGTTGGTGATGGTATTAATGATGCGCCTGTTCTTGCTAGAAGTGATATTGGTATTGCGATGGGTGGCGTTGGTAGTGATGTAGCTATTGAAGCTGCAGATGTTGTTTTAATGAGTGACGATATTACGTCAATTGCTAAAGCCATTCAAGTTTCTCATTATACAAACTTTATTTTAAAAGAAAATGTTACTTTTACGTTATTAATTAAAATTGGAGTTTTAGTTCTTACTTTGTTTGGACTTACAAATATGTGGATGGGTGTTTTTGCTGATGTAGGTGTTACTTTAATTGCTATTTGTAACTCAATGAGAATTTTGTATAAGAAGTCATAATTTTGACTTCTTTTTTTTATTTTGTCCATACTTAAAAGGGTGATTAAAATGAATTTGCTTGAATATTTTGTTTTGCCCTTAATTTCTTTGATTGTTTTGTTTTTACTAACGAAATTAATGGGCTATAGGCAAGTAACAGAGTTATCTTTATATGATTATATAATTGGAATTACAATTGGTTCTATTGCTGCTGAAATGGTTATGGGAAGTTTTAATGATATTTTAAAGCCGTTGATTGGAATGATTGTTTATGGTGTTTTTACTTGGGGTGTTTCTGTTTTAACAAAAAGGTATTTAAATTTTCGTTTTTTTGTTGAAGGAAAACCTGTTGTTTTATTTGAAAATGATAAGATATATTTAAAAAGTTTGGATAAAGCAAAAATTGATTTGAATGAATTGTTGATGAATTGCAGAATGAATGGTTATTTTGAGCTTAATGAGTTAGATAAAATTATTTTAGAAACAAATGGGAAATTTACTTTTTATCCCAAGACATTGTCAAGGCCTTTAAAATTAGGTGATCTACATCAAGAAGTTCAAAAAGAATTTATACCAACAATTCTTATTTTACAAGGAACAATTATTTATGAAAATTTAGAATTGATTCATCATAACCAAAAGTGGTTAGAACAAATTATGAAAGTTCATGGAATTAATCTTCAAGAAATTGTTATTTTGTATGTAGATGGACAACAAACAATACATTTTTATTTAAAAAACGAATTAAAAAGGGATTTTATTTAATCCCTTTTTTGCATATCATATATAATTTTTAAACCTTTGAATGTAAGATCTTTATCATAGGCATCAATCAAATTTGTTTCTTGATAGATCATTCTACCTAGACCACCTGTAGAAACGACTTTTAATGGTTCAGGATATTGGCTTTTAATTTCTTCAATCAGTTTCTCTGTTAAACCAATATAACCATAAACAACCCCTGATTGCATACCTTCAACAGTATTTTTACCAATAATATGTTGTGGTTTTTTTATTGCTACTTCAGGTAGTTGAGCAGCACGATTAGATAACATTTCTGCAGAAATACCAATACCAGGAGCAATTGCACCACCCATAAATTCACCTTTTGAAGAAATAACATCAAATGTCGTAGCAGTGCCAAAATCAATTACTAAACAAGCACAATGGTGACTATAGTAGGCACCAACAGCATCAACAATACGATCACTTCCTAAAGATTTAGGATTATCATATTTTACAGAAATGCCTGTTTTAATTCCTGGACCAACAATAATAGGTTCTTTGTGGAAATATTTACGAATAGAATTTGTAAAAGAATACATGATTTTAGGAACGACACTAGAAATAATAACATCTTTTATATCTTCAACGGTTACATTATAGGCACTTAAAAAAGCAAGAATCATAAAACCATATTCGTCTGATGTCCTTTGCAATTTAGTCGTTAAACGATAATTGCCAATAAGCTGATCATCTTTAAAAAGTCCCATTGTAATATTTGTGTTTCCCATATCTACAACTACTAGCATTGTTATTCTCCTTTAACTTTCATTAATTTTTCTAAAATAATATGCGCTAGATCTTCTTTGCTCATTAAATCTAAATAATCAACAAAGTTTTTTGTAATTAAAGCAACTTTATTTGTATCAGTTTTAAACCCAGCACCATCTTCAAATAAATCATTAACAACTAATAAATCACAATTCTTCTTAAAAAACTTATTTTGAGCATTTTCAATAACGTTTTCTGTTTCCATAGCAAACCCACAAATAGTTTGTTTTGTTTTATGTTTTCCAATATAAGATAAAATATCTTCGTTTTTTCCTAATTTTAAATAAAATTCGTCAGCTTTTTTCTTTATTTTTTGATTGCTATATTCTAAAGGCCGATAGTCACCAACAGCAGCAGACATGATAACATAATCTTGAAAATCAAAATAACTTAATACTTGTTTAAACATACCTTGTGCACTTTGAATTTTGATTACATCTACTTCGTAAGGAGCTCTTTGAGATGATGGACCACTAATCAACGTGACATGAGCTCCTAATTGACGAGCAACTTTTGCTAGTGCATAGCCCATCTTTCCACTTGAATGATTTGAAATAAATCTCACTGGATCAAGTGGCTCTTGAGTAGGACCAGCGGTAATAAGAACATGCTTTCCAGCTAATGGATGAGGATATGTCGCATATTCAATAGCATCAAGTAAATCTTCAATATCACTTAAATGTCCTCTTCCTTGATAACCACATGCGAGTTCACCAATTTCAGGTTCCACAATCTTAATATGATAAGATTTACAAATATCAAGATTTTTTTGAGTTGCAGTATTTTCATACATGTGTACATTCATTGCAGGAGCAATGATTTTTGGACATGTTGCTGCTAAAAAGGCGGAAGATAAAACATCGTCTGCTAAACCATGAGCAACTTTGGCAATAATATTTGCAGTTGCTGGAACAATAATAAAACAATCAGCATCCTTAACAATGTTAATGTGTTTAATTTGATAACCTGTTTCATCAAAATCATCAATTAAAACAGGTTTATGAATAAGTGCTCCAAAGGTAAGTGGTGTTACAAATTGAGCTGCATTTTTTGTCATAATAACTTCAATATTATAATTTTTCTTTTTTAAACGGGAAATAAGTTCACATGTTTTATATGCTGCAATACTTCCTGTTATACCAATAACAATTTTTTTCATAAAACCTCCAAGGGTGATTTTTACATCTATGCAACATTATAATATATTTTGAAATCCCATACAATGTATTTCATTCTTTTATTTTTTGGTTTTCATGATAAAATATCTTTAAAAGAAAAGAGGAGTGTTTATGAAAAAAATAGCTGTATTATGTAAAGATGGATTTGAAGAAATCGAAGCATTGACACCAGTTGATGTTTTAAGAAGAGCAAATGTTCATGTTGATTTAGTAGGGATGGATGATTTAAAGGTGACAAGTTCTCATCAAATTACAATTCAAATGGATTGCGTCTTTAATGATCAAATCAAAGAATATGATGGAATTGTTATTCCTGGTGGTTTACCTGGAGCAACAAATTTAAGAGATGATGCACGTGTTATTGAAATTGTTCAACAATTCAATCGGGAACATAAATTGATTGCTGCTATTTGTGCAGGACCAATTGTTTTAGCTAAAGCAGGTATTTTAAAAGATAAAATCTGTACTTGTTCTCCAGGTTTTGAAACACAACTTACCGGAGCTAATTATCAAGAAGCTATTGTTCAAAAAGATGATTATATTATTACAGGTAAAGGACCAGCGGCTGCCTTAGAATTTGGATATACTATTTTAGAAAGTTTAGGGTACGATTCATCAAACTTAAGACAAGGTATGCAATATGAATATCTCATGAACGTTGAAGCACATAAAGAATAAAATTGATAAATAGTAAAACGCTAATTTCGATAAGACCATTGATTTGAGAAAAGAAAATAATGAACATGGCAATGATTGAAAGACCGTAGGAAAACCATAAATAAATTTTGTGAGCTAAAATTGGCTCACTTTTTTGTTTATTTTTAATAAGATATGCTAAGAATAAAAGTGCAATGATAATGCAAGATAAAGGAATAAAAACATGTAAAGTTGAAAAGATTGGATAATTTTTATGATAGGGTAAAATTAATCCAATAAAAAAGAACAGAGAAAGAAAAATAATGAATTTTTTTAAAGAAGTTACTTTAAAAAAAGTTAAGCATAAAGAAAGAGTTAATAAAACACACCAAATGTAATAAAAAAAAGAAAATGATGTATTCATTAAACTTGTGTAGTTTTGATAAAGTGGATGATAAAAAAATAATAAGATGATTGAATAAATAAGTGTAATAATTTGCATAAAATTCCTCATTTCTAAAAAATAAAAAGAAAAAATCTAAAAAAATAACAATATATATAGTGAAGGAGGTAAAATAAATATGGAAAACAGTATATCACAAATTCATTTATTAAGTGTACACTTAAATGCTGAAAAAGACAGTGTTATTCGTAATTTAGAAGATATTCGGGCAGTCATGTCTGTTTCTTACAAAATTTGCGATAGTAATGCAATCAATTTAATGTTTCTAACGACTGTTAATGAAAAGGAACAATGTTTATTTCATCTAAAATGTGAGTATGCGTTTTTATGTCATGATTATCAAAATGAAAAAGAGATGATCATGTCAGCTGTAAGTGTTATTAGTCCAAAAGTAGAAGAAATTATAGCTTTGATGACATCACAAATGAAAAATAAAGCGAGCTAATTTCACATTTATCAAACCCTTTCATATAGTATAATGAGGTGGCATATGAAAGGGTTTATTGAAGTATATGATCAAAGAACACAATTTTTAAAAGATATTTTTTTAAGTCATGGTTATCAAATAAATGATAAACAATCACAAAACCTTGATTTTTATGTTGTTAAAAATCAAAAGATAGATCATGACAATACGTTTTCTCTTAATAATATAAATACAAAATATATTATTAATAAAGATAAAGTTTTTAAACATTTAAATAATACTTTAACAGCAATGGGACTCTATTTAAAAATAATACAAGATAAAGCACATTATAATAATATACTTATTTTAGGCTATGGAGATTTAGCAAAACAGCTTGCAAATATTTTAAAAAGTAATTATGATATTACAATTTGTAATCGAAATAACAAGGATTTAGATGAAATAAAACAAATCTATCATCATTTGGATTTAAATGCTTTATCAGGAAAGTATGATTTAATTATTAATACGATTCCTGTTTGTAAAATCAATTATAAAAAATTAAAATATAAACAAATTTATGATTTGGCACAAACAGTTGAGGGAAAAGATTATCAATCACTAAGAAATATACCTAATATGTATTTTCCATATGAATCGGCATTATTGATGTTTCAATATATTCACGGAGTGATGAGACATGTTTAATGGAATGAAAATAGGGGTTGGGATTACAGGCTCTTTTTGTTCGTTAAGTAATTGTTTGAGATTTTTAAAGGAACTAAAAAAATATCCTGTAGATATTTATGTTTTTATAAGTGATCAAGTGAATTCTTGTGATACACGGTTTTTTAAGGCGAATCAGTTAATTATAGAAGTTGAAAAAATTATTGAAAAGAAGGTTATTTGTTCAGTTGTTGAAGCAGAAATTTTTGGGCCACAAATACCCTTGGATTTAATGGTAGTTTATCCATGCAGTGCCAATACATTAGCTAAAATGGCACATGGAATCAATGATAATGCGGTGACAATGGCTGTTAAATCAACACTTAGAAATCAACACAATATCGTTCTTGGTTTATGTAGTAATGACTTACTTTCAACAAGCGGAATGAATATGATGAAGATTTTTAATACAAAGCATTTTTATTTGGTGCCAATGTATCAAGATGATGTAATCAAGAAACCAAATAGTTTGATTGCACGGCGAGATTTAATTATTCAAACGATGATCAATGCATTGGTTGATAAACAAATTCAGCCTTTATTTTTAATGAAGAAAGAGTAAATGATACTTTTTCTTTTGTTAATAATTTGTTAGAATAGTAGCAAAGTGAGTGTAAGAAGATATAATTAAGGAGGAAATAATGAAAAAAAGTATTATAAAATTGATGCCAATTGGTGGTCAAGCTGAAAACGGTAAAAGCATGTACTGCTTAGAAATAGATGATAATTGGTTTATTATTGATGCAGGTTATCGTTTTCCAGAAGTAGATAAATTAGGAGTGGACGTTATTATTCCTAATTTTGATTATTTAAAAGATAATAAAGATAAAATTAAAGCTATATTTATTACGCATGGTCATGATGATGTAATGGGAGCACTTCCTTATTTATTACAAGAAGTGAATGTTCCTATTTATACAACAGATCTTACAGCTGATTTAATTGATCAATTATTACAAAGATATATGAGACATTCTCATGTTTCATATAAATATAAAATCAAAAGAGTAAATATGAATGCAACGATTAAAGTTGCTGGAGTTGAAGTGGACTTTTTCCCAATTACGCATTCTATTCCTGGAAGTGTAGGGTTAGCATTTTTAACAGATTATGGTTATATTGTCTATAGTAGTGAATTTATTATTGATTTTGGAGCGCCTGAAAGATTTAGATGTAATATTCAAAAGATGATGGAAATTGGTAAAAAAGGAGTTTTAGCTTTACTTTGTGAATCATCATATTCAAAAAATGATGGCTATACTTCTCCTAATCATAAGTTAACTGCTAAAATAGAAAGTATTTTTGAAGATGCTTCAGGACGTATTATTATTTCAAGTTATGCACAAAATGCTTTTAGAACTCAAGAAATTGCTCAACTAGCTAAAAAATATAATCGTAAGATTTGTTTCTATGGAAGAGATAAATATGATAATACCAATTCTTTAATGAGAATTGCTAAAAATAAGAAAAAACCAATCTTGGATATTCATCCAGCTTGTATTGGTGATAATAATGATATTCAAAAAAATAAAGATAATGATAAATTGGTTGTTTTATTAAGTGGTAGTCCTCGTCGTATCTATCATGATATTTTAGATATTATCGATGGAGGAGATGATAAGCTTAAATTACAAGATAGTGATACATTTATTGTAGCTTCACCTGTTTTACCAGGGACTGAAAAAATAGCTAATAGAGCAATCAATGAACTTTATAAAACTGATACACATATTCATGTTTTGAAAAACAAAGAATTGCAATCCATGCATGCAAGTGAAGAGGATATTAAAGTATTGATTCAAATTTTAAATCCAAAATATTTCGTACCAATCAAAGGAGAATATCAACATTTTATTGCTGCAAGTGATGTTGCTAAAAAAATGAATATAAATGATGATCATATTGCTATTGTTGATAATGGAGAAATGATTACTTTTAAAGATGGAAAATTACAAAGTTATCGAGATTCTATTACAATTGAAGATGTGATGATTGATGGTCTTGGAATTGGCGATGTTGGTGTTAAAGTTATTGATGACCGAAATCAATTACAAAATGATGGTGTTGTTATTATTGGTATGACAATTGATGGTAAAACAAGAGAAATTGTTGCCAATACAGATGTACAAACAAGAGGTTTTATTTACTTAAAGGATTCAGAAAATGTTGTAAAAGGAATTATGAATATCGCTGAAACTGAGTTAGAGTCTTATAAAAATAAGACGGAAGAAGATGTTAGAGATGTACGTCAAAATATTAAAGATAAAGTGAACAAATATATTATCAAAGAGACTGGCAAAAGACCTGTCATTTTACCAGTAATTATAGAATTATAAAAGCAAGGAATATCTTGCTTTTGTTTTGTTTTTTAAATATGATATGTAAAGAGGTGATATGATGGCTAAGACCGCAAGAAAAAGAAAAAGTAAGCAAGAACAAGTGAGTGAAGAATTAAAATTAAGAATTATTTGTTTATTTTTCATTTTTTTAGTAATTATTGCTGCTATGCAATTAGGAGTGATTGGAGACCACTTGAATTATGTTTTTATGTATGTATTTGGGAATTTAAATGGGATTATTTATCTTACTTGTATTCTTTTATTAGGATATATTGTTGTTAAGGCGGATTTTCCTAAATTTAATGGTCCTAAGGCGGTAGGTCTTTATTTGCTCTTTATAGGTTTAACTTTATTTATTTCTGCTACGCCATCACTTACAGGGATAAAAGTCATACAGTCTTATTTTAATCAAGTTCCTTTAAATAGAGGAGGATTATTGGGGGCAGTTTTATATGGCTTTTTAAGTGCATTGTTTGATTATATGGGAGCAATCATTGCAGCGGTTTTTATTGTTGTAACAGGAATTATTTTATTAGGAAGTAAGTTTTATTTTGAACACAAAAAAGAAATTCAAAAAAGAGCAAAAAATAATTTTAATAAAACAAAAGATTCTTTAAAACAGCATTCAAATTATTTTGGAAATTTCTTTAAGAAAAAACAAAATAAGACAACTTTTTTTGATGATGCTATTTTCGAAGATGATGAAACCCCAACGACTATATTTGAAGAAATAGCGAAAGAAGATGTGACTTTGCCACAAGCTTTTACTTTTAATGATGAACATCAAGAAATAGAAATTGTTGATAAAGAGCCTCCTATTCCATCGGTGGATGAAGAATTAGTTCAAAATGATCAATCACAAATTGAAGAACCAGTCATAGAGCATATAAATAAAAATTATCATTTACCACCGTTATCTCTTTTACATAATGTGGTTAATAAAAAACAAGGTGAAAATAAAAATCATGCTGTAGAAAGTGCTGAAAGATTAACAGCTGTTTTAAATGAATTTGGAGTTCATGCTTCTATTAATAATATTTCTATTGGCCCTTCAATTACAAAATATGAATTAAAATTAGAAACGGGGACAAGAGTCAATAAAATAATGTCTTTACAAGATGATATTAAATTAGCTTTAGCAGCTAAAGATATTCGTATTGAAGCGCCTATTCCTGGAAAACCAGCGGTTGGTGTTGAAATACCTAATTTAGTATCATCAATGGTTTCTTTTAAAGAGGTATTTAAAAACATTCCTGATAAATATAAAGACAATAAACTTGTTGTTCCTTTAGGAAAGGATGTTAATGGTCAAGTCATTTATGCAGAGCTTAATAAAATGCCTCATTTACTTATTGCTGGGGCAACAGGTTCAGGTAAATCTGTATGTGTTAATACGATTATTAGCAGCATATTAATGCGTGCGAAACCGGATGAGGTCAAACTTATTTTAGTTGATCCTAAAAAGGTTGAGTTATCCAATTATAATGGGGTTCCTCATTTATTAGCACCGGTCGTTACTGATCCTAAAAAAGCAGCGGCTACTTTAAGAGAAACTGTTTCGGAAATGGAAAGACGCTATGATTTATTTGCAGGGGCAAATGTTAGAAAAATTGAAACGTATAATCAATATGTTGAAAAGAAAAATCAAGAAAATGATGCGGAACATCAATTAGAAAAACTTCCATATATTGTAGTAATCCTTGATGAAGTTGCAGATTTAATGATGGTAGCTAGTAAAGATGTTGAAGATTGTATTATGCGTATAGCTCAATTAGCACGTGCGGCTGGGATTCATTTAATTGTAGCTACACAAAGACCATCAACGGATATTATTACAGGTGTTATTAAGGCTAATATTCCATCAAGAATTGCTTTTGCTGTTTCTTCAAGTATTGATTCTAGAACGATTCTTGATTGTACAGGCGCAGAGAAACTTTTAGGAAAAGGAGATATGCTTTTTTTACCAATGGGATCGAATTCGCCGATTCGTGTGCAAGGAGCTTATGTTGATGATAGTGAAGTGGAAGCAATCACTTATTATACAACGAAACAACAAGAAGCCTCATATGATGAAAGATACACAAATGTAAAACCAATTTCTGCAGTAGCTGCTTCTAAAGAAGAACAAGAAGATGAAGAGTATGAAATGTGCAGAGCATTTGTTATTCAAGCACAAAAAGCGAGCACATCACTTTTACAAAGACAATTTAGAATAGGCTATAACAAAGCAGCCAGAATTATTGATCAATTAGAAGCGGATGGTATTATAGGTCCACAAATTGGATCTAAACCACGTGAAGTATATGTACGTGGATATAATGAAGAAGAAATTTAAAAACGGTATTTACCGTTTTTTTATTATGTTAATTGTTTTCAAATGTTTTTTTTAATGCTACAATGGTAGAGGAAAATTAAATGGAGGAAGAAGAACATGAAAAAATTATTCGCAAGTATTTTATGCTTAGGAATGATTTTTGGTGCTACTGGATGTACAAGTGGTGGCGATGATACTTATGAAATCGCAATGATCACTGACTCTGGATCAGTTACTGATAAATCATTCAATCAATCTGCTTATGAAGGTGTAAAAGAATTTGGTGAAAAAAATGATATTTCATATAAATATTATGCACCAAAAGATACTGATCAAGCTGGATTATTATCTACAATTGATGATGCTGTAGATAATGGAGCAAAAGTTGTTGTAACTCCAGGATTCAACTTCTCTGGGGCTTTATACCAAGCTCAAGAAAAATATCCTGATGTTAAATTCGTTACTATCGACTTTGAACCACAAAAAGATGGTAGTGGAGAAACAAAGGTTGGAGATAATACAGTAAGTTATTTATTCTCTGAACAAGAATCTGGATATGTTGCTGGATATGCTGCTGTTAAAGAAGGATATACTAAATTAGGTTTCATGGGTGGTATGGCTTTACCAGCTGTAGAAAACTATGGTGTTGGTTACCTACAAGGTGCTAGTGATGCTGCTAAAGAAATGAATGTTAATGTTGATGTTAACTATACATATACTGGTACATTCTCTGAATCACCAGATATCAAATCTAAAGCTTCATCATGGTATGCAGGTGGAACTGAAGTCATCTTCTCATGTGGTGGACAAATTTGTAACTCGATTTTCGCTGCTGGACAAGAAGCAGGTAAATACACTATTGGTGTAGATACTGATCAAAGTGGTGACTCTGATACTGTTATTACTTCTGCATTAAAAGATGTAAAAGGTGCTACTATTGAAGCTTTAAATGCATATAAAAAAGATAAATTCCAAGGTGGAAAAACAGTTACTTTGAAAAATACAGGTGGTATTGTTTATCCAGGATTATTAAAGAACTTCTCTAAAGAAGATCATGATACTGTTGATAAAAAAATCAAAGATGGTTCTTTAGAATTAAAATCATCTGCTGATGTTGATGAAAAAACTGGAGATCCTTCAGGAATTTCATTTGATAATTTAACAGTTAATTTTGAATAAGATAAATTGGGATGTTATGAAATAATTTAAAATCATAACATCCTTTTTTGTTATAATTTCTAACTAAAAATAGGATATTGATATCTTACCAATGATATTTATTTCCTACTAAATAATTCCTCAACCATAATGTTTGAGGAATTATTGTAATTAGAAACAATTGCTTCTTATAGTAGTATAATTTTATTATATAGATATTTAAAATTCCTATTTTTAATATATTTTTATTCTATAAAAGAAAAGGCTGTATGAAATTAATTGTTTAATTTCGTAACAGCCCTTTTTTTGTTATGAAAAAACAAAAATTCTTTTCTATATTTATAAATTCATGTATAATTGTATCGAAAAGGGGGAAGCTTAATGTCATATGCAATAGAAATGCTTAACATAATGAAAGAGTTTCCTGGTATCAAAGCAAATGATAATGTTACCTTGCAAGTTGAACAAGGTGAAATACATGCATTGTTAGGAGAAAATGGTGCCGGAAAATCGACGCTGATGTCTATTTTGTTTGGTTTATATCAACCAGATGAAGGACAAATAAAAATTAATGGAGAACCTGTTGAAATTAATGATCCCAACGATGCCAATAAATATAACATTGGTATGGTTCATCAACATTTCAAACTTGTACATAACTTTACAGTACTTGAAAATATTATTTTGGGTATTGAAGAAACAAAGCATACTTTTATTCAAAAAGGTGCGGCAAGAAAAAAAGTTATTGAATTATCTCAAAAGTATAAATTAAATGTTGATCCAGATGCTTTAATTTCGGATATTACTGTAGGAATGCAACAAAGGGTTGAAATTTTGAAAATGTTATTTAGAGATAATAATGTTTTGATTTTTGATGAACCTACTGCGGTATTAACACCTCAAGAAATCGATGAACTAATGATGATTATGAAAGATTTAGCAAAAGAAGGTAAATCTATCATTTTTATTACTCATAAATTAAATGAAATTAAAGCGGTAGCTAATCGTTGTACAATATTAAGAAAAGGTAAATATATTGGTACAGTTGATGTAGCTTCAACATCTGCTGAAAAATTATCAGAATTAATGGTTGGCCGAAAAGTTAACTTTATTGTAGAAAAAGATAAACCTCAAATTGGTGATACAGTTCTTGAGGTAAAAGATCTATGTTATAAACCAGCTCATTCGTCCAAGAATGTTTTAAATAACGTTTCATTCAATGTACGTCGAGGAGAAATCGTTTGTATTGCGGGAATTGATGGAAATGGACAAACAGAACTTGTTTATGCATTATCAGGTCTTATTAAACATAACAGTGGGCAAATTCTATTAAATGGAGAAGATTTATCTCATGAAAGTATTCGTTCACGTTCTTTAAAAGGGATGGCTCATATTCCAGAAGATCGTCATAAACATGGTTTAGTATTAGATTATAATCTAGCCGAAAACTTTATCTTAAAAAGTTATTTTGATCCAAAATATCAAAATAAAGGTTTTATTAAATTTGATAAGATGTATGAAACAGCTAATAAGTTAATTGAACAATATGATGTTCGTTCTGGTGAAGGTGCAAAATCTATTACGAGAGGAATGTCAGGAGGAAATCAACAAAAAGCAATCATTGCTAGAGAGGTTGAATCTAATTCGGACTTATTAATTGCTGTACAACCAACACGTGGATTAGACGTTGGTGCTATTGAATTTATTCATAAACAACTTGTTAAACAAAGAGATGAAAATAAAGCTGTCTTACTTGTTTCATTAGAATTAGATGAAGTTATGAATGTTTCAGATCGTATTTTAGTAATGTATGAAGGTGAAATCGTTGCTAATTTAGATCCAAAACAAATTGATGAAAAAGAATTAGGACTTTATATGTCAGGAAGTAAACGAGGTGAAGGATATGAAAAATAGTGAGTCAAAACAAAATCTGATAGCTTCTTTACTTGCTATATTAATTGGATTGCTTATAGGATTTATCGTTATTTTAATAGCAAATCCATCTCAAGCTTTTAGAGCAATGGGTATTATGATGTCTGGGGGATTTTATAAAGGATTAAGAAGTACAGGGCAAGTTCTTTATTCTGCAATTCCAATTATGATGACTGGGTTATCTGTTGCATTTGCATTTAAATGCGGTAACTTTAATATCGGGACAACTGGTCAATATACAGTTGGTGGCTTTGTGGCATTATTTTTAGCCAATACGCTTTATCAAACTGTACCTGATTCATTATTATGGATCATTTGTTTAATTGCTGCAGGACTTGCTGGAGCAATTTGGGCATTGATTCCCGGAATTTTAAAAGCGTATAGAAATGTTAATATTGTTATTTCGGGTATCATGTTTAACTATATTGGTATGTATCTTGTTATTGAGGGTGTTAAAGCTTTTATTTATGATTCAGCTGGTGCTCGTTCCCAAACATCTAAGATTGCTGTTCCTAAAATGGGATTAAATCATATTTTCCCAGGCTCAGATGTTAATGGTGGTATTATTATTGCTATTGCATTATGCATCGTTGCTTATATTATTTTAAATAAAACAACATTTGGTTACGAATTAAAAGCATGCGGTTATAATCCAGAAGCAAGTCGTTATGCTGGAATGTCTGAAAAGAAAATTGTTATTTTATCAATGGTTATTGCAGGATTTTTCTCAGGTATTGGTGGTGGACTTGTTTATATCGGAGGAACAGGTAGAGCCTTTACAACTGCTGAAGTCACACTTCCAGAAGGATTTAATGGAATTCCAGTTGCATTGTTAGGAATGAACAGTCCACTTGGATGTATTTTAGCAGCATTATTTGTTTCATATATTAATGTTGGTGGAAACTATATGCAAGCATGTAATATTCCAGTTGAAATTATTGATGTCATTTCAGCGGTTATTATTTACTTTAGTTCATTTGCTTTAATGATCCGTTTATATTTACAAAATCATGAAAAGAAAAAACATAAAAAAGAAGTTGCTGTTGAAGGGGGTCAAGAATAATGGATATTATTTTAAATGTCTTAAATCAAACATTAGTCTTTACAGTGCCTCTTTTAGTAGTTGCTTTAGGTGGGATGTTTAGTGAACGAAGTGGTGTTGTTAATATCGCGTTAGAAGGAATCATGATTGGTGGAGCATTCGTGGGGGTTTATTTCATTTATTTAATGCAATCAGCAAACCCAACAATGAATCCGCAATTATTATTGATTTTAGCATTAATTGTAGCTGGTATTTTTGGGGCTCTATTAAGTTTACTTCATGCTTTTGCAGCAATTAACTTAAAAGCCGATCAAACAATTTCCGGAACTGCAATTAATATGTTAGCTCCTGGATTGGGTTTATTCTTAGCTAAATTGATTTTCAATGGAAATTCAAGTGTACCTTTTTCAAATACATTTAGAATTCATGAAATTCCTGTCTTATCACAAATTCCAATTTTAGGACCTATCTTATTTAAAGGTGCTTATATTACAACTTATCTTGGAATTGTTATTTTGATTTTATCGGTTATTTTCTTAAATAAAACAAAAGCAGGATTAAGATTACGTGCTTGTGGTGAAAATCCTCAAGCTGCTGATGCTGCAGGTGTAAGTGTTTATAAATATCGTTATACGGGTGTTCTATTATCTGGTTTTCTAGGTGGTATAGGTGGACTTATTTATATCATCCCAATTTCAACTGTATTTAATAGTGATGTTGGTGGTTATGGATTCTTAGCTCTTGCAATCTTGATTTTTGGTAACTGGCAACCATATCGTATTGCTGCTGCATCATTATTCTTTGGAATTATGAAGACATTAGCATATACTTATACAGCAATTCCATTTTTATCAGCATTAGGTTTCCCAAGTGTTGTTTATAAACTTATTCCTTATGTAGCAACATTGATTTTATTAGCGTTTACTTCTAAAAATTCTGCTGCTCCTAAGGCTTCGGGGATTCCTTATGATAAATCAAAACGTTAAAATATTTGAAAGTATTGTTTCTTAAGAAATAATACTTTTTTATTTTTTTGATTATTTGTGTATAATAGATGAGAATGAAAGGAAATGATTATGGAAAAAGTTTATAAAATGCCAGGGTATGATTTACATTTGCTCCCTACAAATAAATTTAAAAATATTACAATTTCATTAAAATTACAAAATACACTAGATGAAAAAACGGTTGCTAAAAGAACATTACTATCTTTTATGTTGACTACGGGTACAGAAAAATATCCCTCAACACAAGAACTTTCTAAATATTTAGAAAGCATGTATGGCATGAAATTAGGAGCTAATGTTGTTACTAAAGGTAAGAGTCATATTATTAATATTAATTCAATCTGTATTAATCAAGAATATTTACCTTACAAAGAAGATCTTATTCAACAGCAAATCCAACTGTTAAATGATATTTTCTTTAAACCTAATGCCTCAAAAATGGCTTTTGATCAAACAATGTTTGAAAGAAAGAAAAAAGAATTGGTTGAACGTCTTATTAATAATCAAGATGATAAATTTTATTATAGTTTAGAAAAAATGTTTGAATATATGGGAAAGGGGACATATTTAGGAATTTCTTCTCATGGAAATATTGAAGATATAAAAAAAATTGAAAATGAAGAATTATTTTCGTATTTTAAGGAATGTATAAAAAATGACCAAAAACATATTTATGTAGTTGGAAATGTAGATGAATCTATTGTTCATGTCTTTGAAAATTGTTTATCTTTTGAAAAGAATAATTCAATTTTTGAAAGTGTATATTCATTTGAAAAAAATAGAAAAGATTTATTAGAAATCATAGAAAAGCAAGATGTTACACAAGCTAAGCTTAATATGGGATATCGTATATCAGTAAATTACAATCACCAAAATCATTATGCTTTTGTAGTATTTAATGCGATTTTTGGTGGAATGAGTCAATCTAAATTATTTAAAGTTGTTAGAGAGAAAAATTCATTATGTTATTATATTTCTTCAAGTTATGATGCTTTTAATGGAGTGATGGTCATTACAGCTGGCATAGAAGGAAAAGATTATCATCAAACCGTTCAATTAATTAAAGAACAATTAAAAGAAATGCAAGATGGTTGCTTTGATCAAGATGATATTGATACTGCAAAATTAATGATTAAAAATTCTATGAAAAAAACAAACGATGAGCCATTAAGTCAAGTTGCCGTTCAATACAATAGAGATATTACGGAAAAAAAAGAAACAAATGAACAATATTTAGAAAAAATTGAAAATGTTACTTATCAAGATATTGTAGATGTTTGTCAAAATATTGAACTTGATACAATATTTTTGTTGAAGGGGAGAAATGAGTAATGGAAAAAATATATTATCAAACTTTAAAAGAAACGTTATTCCATGAAAAATTGGAAAATGGTTTAGAAGTATATTTGTTACCTAAAATTGGTTTTGAAAAAACATATGGTTTATTTTCAACAAGATTTGGATCGATTGATACAACTTTTGTACCCTTAGGACAAAAAGAAATGATAAAAGTCGAAGACGGAATTGCTCATTTTTTAGAACATAAAATGTTTGATATGGAAAATGGGGATGCTGCTGATGAGTTTGCTAAACTTGGGGCAAGTTCAAATGCATTTACATCATCAAGTCGTACGGCCTATTTATTTTCAACGACAACAAATGAAAATGATTGTGTTGAACTTTTACTAGATTTTGTACAAAGTCTAAATATTACAGACGAAAGCGTAGAAAAAGAAAAAGGAATTATTTGTCAAGAAATAAAAATGTATGATGATGACCCAGATTGGCGTGTTTATTTTGGAGCTATTGCCAACTTGTATCATAAACATCCTGTTAAGATTGATATTGCTGGAACTTGTGAAACTGTTAATAATACGTATAAAGATATGTTGGAACTTTGTTATCAAACTTTTTATCATCCACATAATATGATGCTTTTTGTTGTAGGTAATATTAATCCTGAAGAATTAATAGGTGTCATTAAAGAAAATCAAAATAAAAAGCATTTCTTATCTGAAAATGTAATTCAAAGATTAAAAATAGAAGAACCAACATCAGTAGCTGTTAAAGAACAAATTGATACAATGCAAGTTGAAATGAATAAATTGATTGTTTCTATTAAAATTAATGAAATTCTGGATGATCCTCAAGATAAAATTAAAAGAGAATTAGCTTTAAATTTATTATTTGATTTATGTTTTTCTAAAAGTTCTTCATTATATAACGAATGGTTAGAAAAAGGGTATATTAATGAAACATTTAGTGCAAGTTTTACGCAAGAAAGAGATTATGCTTTTATTTTAATGGGTGGAGATCAAGATGATTATGAATTATTGCAAAAGACAATTTTTAATTTTATAGATCATGTTCAAGATTTAGAAATAGCAGAAGATGACTTTGAAAGAATTAAAAGGAAAACAATTGGAAACTTCATCAATAGTTACAATAGTCCAGAAAGTATTGCGAATACTTTTAGCCGTTATTATTTTGAAGGAATTTGTTCATTTGATTTAGTAGATTATGTAAGTAAAATGACATTGGCAGATATAAATGAAGTAAAAAGATACTTTAGTAAGGAATATGCTTCAAGCTATATTGTTAAAAAAGATAAATAAAGGGGTATATTTAAAAATAATTTATGGTATAATGTAATGCGACTAGAGAGTGTAAATAAATTTCCTACACATTAGATACGGGAACCTGATCTAAATAATGGTGTTGAAAGCCTATCTTTGAATAGGAATCCTAAAATTATTTAAAGGTGCCCACCTGTACGTAACAGGGATAATCTAAAAGCTCTCTAGTTTTTTATTTAAAAGGAGAAATCAAAATGGCAGCAATAGATCAAAAACTTATAGATAGAATAAATGTTTTAGCTAAAAAGAAAAAAGAAGGTACAATTACTCCTGAAGAATTAAAAGAACAGGATAAATTGAGAAAAGAATATATTAAGCTTTTTAGAGAAGGATTTAAATCTCAATTAAAAGCAATTAAAGTTGTAGATGAAAAAGGAAATGATATAACACCGCTTAAATTAAAACAAGAAAAATTAAAAAATTAAGGAATTCTAGTAGAAGATATTTAATTTTTATAGAAAATGTGTATAATATGTCTTGACTTATTTAAAAATAGGAGAAAATGTAAATGGATATTTCAAATTTATCAATCGCAACAATTAGAAGTTTAGGAATCGATACAATCAATAAAGCAAATTCTGGACATCCAGGAATGGTTCTTGGATCAGCACCTGCTTTATATACATTGTTTAATAAAGAACTAAACATTTATAACAAAGAAGCTGAATGGATTAATAGAGATCGTTTCGTTTTAGCAAGTGGACATGCTTCTGCACTTTTATATAGCATGTTACATTTGACAGGGTTTGATGTTACAATCGATGATCTAAAGAATTTTAGACAATTGAATTCTCATACACCTGGGCATCCAGAAATTGAAATGACACATGGTGTTGATGCTTCAAGTGGACCATTAGGACAAGGTATTCCAATGGCAGCTGGAATGGCAATGGCTGAAAAATTTTTAGCAAGTCAATATAACAAAGAAAACTTTGATATTATTGATCATTATACATATGTTTTATGTGGTGATGGCGATATGCAAGAAGGGGTTACTTATGAAGCGGCATCTCTTGCAGGTCATTTATCATTAGGTAAATTAATTGTTTTATATGATGCAAATAAGGTTACTTTGGATGGACCTTTATCAATGTCATTTAGTGAAAATGTAAAAAAACGTTATGAAGCTTGTAATTGGCAAGTTTTAGAAGTTAAAGATGGAAATGACATTAATGAAATTCATAAAGCTATTAAAAAAGGTAAAAAAGAACAATTCAAGCCAACTTTAATTATTGTAAATACAGTTATTGGATTTGGTTCAGCAAATCAAGGAACAAATAAAGTTCATGGTGCACCATTAGGTAAAGAAGATGGTAAAAACGCTAAATTATCTTATGGTTTTGATCATGATGAATTCTATGTACCTGAAGAAGTATATGAAGATTTTAAAAAGAAAACAATTAAAAGAGGAAAATCTAAATTTAATAAATGGAATAAATTATTCAATGAGTATAAAGAACAATATCCAACAGAAGCAAAACAATTAGAAGATGCTATTGCTGGCAAATATTCTTTAAACATTGATGAACTTTTAAAGAATTATCCTGTAGGACATAATGATGCTACAAGAAATACTTCATTAGAAGTTATTCAAGAAGTTGCTAAACAAAATCCAACTTTCTTATCGGGAACTGCAGACTTAGCTAGTTCAACAAAAACAAAAATTAAAGATGAAGATGACTTTAGTGTTGAAAATTATAATGGACGTAATTTAGTATTTGGAATTCGTGAGTTTGCAATGGTTGCTATTATGAATGGTATGACATTGCATAAAGGTGTAAAAGTTTCATCTGGTGGTTTCTTAGTATTCTCTGATTATTTCAAAGCAGCAGTAAGAATGGCTTGTTTAATGAAATTACCAATTATTTTACCATTATCTCATGATTCTATTGCAGTTGGTGAAGATGGACCAACTCATCAACCAATTGAACAGTTTGCTATGTTAAGATCAATTCCAAATATGCATGTTATTCGTCCAGGAGATGCCGTAGAAATGGCAGCAGCATGGAAATTAGCGATTGAATCAACTGAAAACCCTACAGCACTTATTCTTACAAGACAAAATGTAGAAACAATGGAAAATAGTTCTGTTGAAGGTGTAAGCAAGGGTGCTTATGTTATTGGTAAAGAAGAAAATCATTTAGATGCTATCATTATTGCATCTGGATCAGAAGTTAACTTAGCTATGAAAGCTAAAAAAGTACTTCTTGAAAAAGGTATTGATGTACGTGTTGTATCTATGCCATGTCAAGAATTCTTTGACCAACAAGATGAACAATACAAAGAAGCTGTTTTACCAAATGCAATGCGTAAACGTTTATCAGTAGAAATGGCTAGTTCATTTGGATGGCATAAATATGTTGGTTTAGATGGTATAACAATGTCTATTGATGAGTTTGGTAAAAGTGCTCCAGCACAAGATGTTATCCAATCTTATGGATTTACTGTTGATGGAGTCGTAGAAAATATTGAAAAATTATTAAAATAAAGGGAGTACTCCCTTTTTTTTACATTCTTCCCTTGATTGTTATGATACCTTAGTAATAGGTGATTGAGATGAAATATGTTATATATGAATACGAAGAAGGTATAAAACAATTATTTGAAAAGTATCCAAATTTAAAACAATATTTTGATAATCTTACGTTAGATAATGATTTTATGAATAAATTTATAAATTGCGTCTATAACAGTGTTGATTATATGAATGAACTTATTTATAAAGAATTGCACAATAGAAAAGAATATCATCGAGTTGGGAAAATGCATATATTTGAAAATGAACTTACACATGAAATAAGTCGTTTATATGTTGAAAATTATAAAATTATTATTGAATCGAAAGATAAAACAAACATATTCTTTGATATTCTCTATCATAATTTAAAAAGTTATGTTATAATAGATGAGAATTTGTAAGGGAGGTATTATCAATGTTATATGCAATTCTTGGATTAATCGTTGGATTAATTGCTGGGTTCTTTGCGTCTCGTTATTTCTTTAAAAAACAATTACAAAAAAATCCACCTATCAATGAAAAAATGATTCGTGCTATGTATATGGAAATGGGAAGAAAACCAAGTGAGGCTCAAATTAAAAGAATCATGGCTTCAGTTAAATCACAATATAAATAAGGGGATACCCTTATTTTTGTTTATATGAAAATATATATTACTAGACATTCCTTAACTGCATGGAACGAAGAAAAAAGACTACAAGGATGGAAAGACTCACCGCTTACTAAGCAAGGGAAAGAAGATGCTTTAAAATTAGGTGAATATATGAAAACAATACATATTGATCAAGTATATTCTTCGCCTTTATTAAGAGCAAAATCTACAGCGAGACTTATTTTTAAAAATGAAAATATTATTGAAGATAGTCGTTTAAAGGAAATGAACTTTGGTGATTATGAAGGAGAATATATTCAAGATTTAAAAAAGAAACATGATTATTTTTGTTTGTGGCATCAACCGCAATTGTCATTTTCTTTGCCAAATGGAGAAACATATGAAGAAGTTGTTTTTCGTTTGAATGATTTTATTTTAGAAAAATATAACGAAAATCCTCAACAAACAATTTTTATAACAATTCATGGTATGTTATTTACAATATTACATGGAATTTTTTTAGATTTACCTGTTGAACGATTAAATGAAGTTAATCAAGAAATTGTAAGAGGATGTTCACTTTCGTTGTTTGAATTTGATGGAAAAAAACATAAAATAGATTTTATTGGGAAAGATTGTTTTTTAACACCTTTAAAAGAAAAAATTAGTTATAAATAAAAAAGATTAGTTTAACTATCATAAACTAATCTTTTTTACATCCATTGAATTTTTGATTCAGTCTGATTTTTAATACGTTTGATATTATCTTTATGTCTATAAACTAATAAGATAACAGCTACAAGCATGCATAATTTTGCTGTTATGGACACCGCTAGAAACGGTGTAATACATAAAACAATCAAAGCAGTAGAGATTGAAGATAAAGATACATATTTTGAAATTTTTAAAACAAGTAAAAATACAACAATAGCAACAACTGCATATAATGGTTCAATACATAAAAAATAACCTAGACTTGTTGAAACAGCTTTTCCTCCTCGAAATTCAGCAAAGATAGGATAACAATGTCCAAAAATACATGCTAATCCAGCAAGATATTTAATATCAGGATTTAAATTGAATTTTAAAGATAAATAACTACTTAAATAAAATATAATAACTGCTTTAAGAGCATCTAGTACAATTACAGAAATACCTGCTTTTTTTCCTAAGACTCTGCCAGCATTTGTTCCTCCTAAATTGCCCGAGCCACTTTCTCTAACATCCGTATTATAAAATACTTTTCCAATAACAAGGGCAAAGGGGATAGAACCGTATAAATAACCTAATAGAATCAATAATATTTCATACATTTTTATCACCAAGCTAAATTATACAGTTATCCTATAAAAATGCAATTAAACTTTGAAAAAAAACAAGAGTATTGATATAATAGTTCAAGTATAACAAAAGGAGTGATTATATGGCAAAAAAGAATACATATGATGAGTCAAATATACAGATTCTAGAAGGATTAGAAGCAGTTAGAAAAAGACCTGGTATGTATATTGGATCTACAGACAGTAGAGGATTACATCATTTAGTTTGGGAAATTGTTGATAATGCAATAGATGAAGCTCTTTCTGGATATGGTAATTTAATAGAAGTTACTATTTGTAAAGATAATAGTATTATGGTACAAGATCATGGACGTGGAATGCCAACAGGTATGCATGCTTCAGGAAGGCCAACAACAGAAGTTATTTTGACAATTCTTCATGCAGGGGGTAAATTCTCTGAAGATGGTGGTTATAAGACTTCGGGAGGACTTCATGGAGTAGGTGCTTCTGTTGTTAATGCACTTTCTCATTGGTTAGAAGTGACTGTTTGTAGAGATGGAAAGATTTTTAAGCAACGTTTTGAAGATGGCGGAGAAACAATAGGAAAATTAACAGTTATTGGAAAAACAAAAGAAACGGGAACATTGATTCATTTTTTACCAAATGATCAAATTTTTTCAACAATAGAATTTAATTATAAAACAATTAGTGAAAGACTAATGGAAAGTGCTTTTTTATTAAAAGGCATCAAAATTGTTTTAAAAGATGAAAGAACTGGAAAAATGGATGAATTCCATTTTGAAAATGGATTAGAAGCATTTATTGATTATTTAAATACTAATAAAGATGTACTTCATCCAACAATTTCTATTGAAGGTGAACAAAATGGGATGGAAGTAGATATTGCTTTACAATTTACTTCTGGATATCAAGAAACGACATTATCATTTGTTAACCTTGTAAGAACGGGTGATGGTGGAACACATGAAACAGGTTTTAAATCTGGACTTACAAAAACATTCAATGATTATGCGAGAAAATATGGTCTATTAAAAGAAAAAGATAAAAATTTAGAAGGAAATGATGTACGAGAAGGGCTTTCAGCGATTATTTCCATTAAAGTTCCTGAACATTATTTACAATTTGAAGGGCAAACAAAATCAAAATTAGGAACACCAGAAGCTAGAAATATTGTAGATAGTATCGTATATGAAAAATTATCTTATTTCTTAGAAGAAAATAAAGAAATTGCAGATAATCTTGTTAAAAAAATGATTAAAGCTGCTCAAGTAAGGGATGCAGCAAGAAAAGCAAGAGAAGCAGCAAGAAAAGGAAAAGGTGCAAGACAAGAAAGAATATTAAGTGGGAAATTAGCTCCTGCTCAAACTAAAAATAAAAAGAAAAATGAACTTTATTTAGTCGAAGGAGATTCTGCCGGAGGTAGTGCTAAACAAGGACGAGATAGAAAATATCAAGCAATTTTACCTTTAAGAGGAAAAGTTTTAAATAGTGAAAAAGTATCCTTACAAGATATTTTGAAAAATGAAGAACTTGCGACATTAATCAATACTATTGGTGCTGGATTTGGTGCAGATTTTAAAGTTGAAGATAGTCATTATGATAAAGTTATTATTATGACCGATGCAGATACGGATGGGGCCCATATCCAAATATTATTATTAACTTTCTTCTATCGCTATATGAAAGATTTGATCACAGCAGGGAAAGTTTATATTGCTCTTCCACCTCTTTATAAAGTATCTAAAAAAAGTGGAAAAAAAGAAGAGGTTATTTATTGTTGGGAAGATTATGAACTTGAAGATGCTAAAAAGAAAATTGGCAGAGGATACAATGTTCAACGTTATAAAGGTCTAGGGGAAATGAATGCTTCTCAATTATGGGAAACGACCATGGATCCCGAAACAAGAACCTTGATTCAAGTTTCAATTGATGATGCTGCTGTGGTTGAACGTAATGTGACTGTTTTAATGGGTGATAAAGTTGAGCCAAGACGTGAATGGATTGAACAAAATGTACAATTTACATTAGAAGATAATTATCAAATTTAGGAGGTTTTTATGTCTGATAAAAAAATTGTAATGAATTTAGAAGCAATCATGGGTGATCGCTTTGGAAAATATTCAAAATATATTATTCAAGAACGTGCACTTCCTGATGTACGTGATGGATTAAAACCTGTTCAACGTAGAATTCTTTATTCAATGAATAAAGAAGGAAATACGGCTAGTAAACCTTATCGTAAGTCGGCAAAAACGGTAGGGAATGTTATTGGTAATTATCATCCTCATGGTGATATGTCAGTTTATGATGCAATGGTTCGTCTTTCGCAAGAATGGAAAATCAGAGCACCATTAATTGATATGCAAGGAAATAATGGATCAATTGATAATGATCCTGCTGCAGCTATGCGTTATACAGAGGCTAGACTTTCACCAATTGCAAGTGAATTATTAAGAGACTTAGATAAAGATACTGTATTAATGTCTTTAAACTTTGATGATACAGAGTATGAACCAACGGTTTTACCAGCTGCATATCCTAATCTTTTAGTCAATGGATCTACTGGAATATCAGCTGGATATGCAACAGATATTCCACCACATAATTTACAAGAAGTTATTGATGCAACAATTCATCGAATTAAATATCCTCATTGTCATTTAGATAAATTAATGGAATTTATCAAAGGACCTGATTTTCCTACAGGCGCTATTGTTGAAGGATTAGATGGTATTAAAAAGGCCTTTGAAAAAGGAAAAGGAAAAGTTATTGTTCGAGCAAAAACTGAAATTATTGAAGAAAAAAACATGAATCAAATTGTGGTTACTGAAATTCCTTATGAAGTCAATAAAGCTGAATTAGTAAGAAAAATTGATGAGATTCGTTTTAATAAGAATATTGATGGTATTTTAGAAGTAAGAGATGAATCAGACAGAGAAGGTTTGAGAATTGTTATTGATTTGAAAAAGACTGTAAATGTTCAAAATACTCTCAATTATTTTTATAAAAATACCGATTTACAAAAAAACTATAACTATAATATGGTAGCCATTAAGGATAAAAGACCTGTTTTAATGGGAATTGAAGAAATTCTAGATGGTTATATTGATCACCAAATTGATGTTGTAACACGAGCAAGTTTATATGATTTAAATAAAGCAAATGAACGTTTGCATATTGTTGATGGGTTAATTAAAGCAATTTCTATTTTAGATGATGTTGTCAAAACAATTCGTGCATCAAAAGATAAAAGCGATGCAAAAAACAATTTAATAAAACAATATGCATTTTCTGAAAAGCAAGCAGAAGCAATTGTGATGCTACAACTTTATCGATTGACTAATACTGATATTGTTTCTTTACAAGAAGAAAAAGCAGAACTTGAAAAACGTGTTCAAAGATTGAATGAAATATTAGAAAGTGATGATGTTTTACGACAAGTCATCATTAAACGTCTTAAAGAAATCAAACAAAAATATCCTATGCCTCGTTTAACACAAATTAAAGAAGAAGTTAGTGAAATTAAAATTGATGAAAAAGCTATGATTATTTCTGAAGATATTTATGTATCTGTTACTAGAGATGGTTATATTAAACGTATTTCACAAAGATCAATGAAAGCAAGTACGAATATTCCATTTGGTAAAAAAGAAGATGATATTCTTATTTCTTTACATCATGCAAATACTTTAAATCATGTATTATTATTTACTAATAAAGGAAATTATTTATTTGTACCAGTTCATAAAATAGAAGAATTTAAATGGAAAGATTTAGGTAAACATGTAAGTTATCTTGTAAAAGTAGGTGCAGATGAAAAAATTATTTCTTCAATTCTTGTTCAAGATTTTAATTTACCTCTTTATGTTTTAATGGCAACAAAAAATGGTCAAATCAAAAGAACGCTTATAAAAGATTTTGAAGTTTCTAGATATTCAAAAGCAATCACATGCATGAAAGTAAAAGAACAAGATACTATGATTTGTGCTTTACTTACTGATAACCAACAAGGAATATTTATTGTTTCTAAAGCTGGCTATGGTGGATTATATAGTGAACAAGAAGTATCGATTGTTGGTTTAAAAGCTGCAGGTATAAAAGCTCTTAATTTAAAAAATGATTCAATAGCAGCGGTTGATGTGTTTGATCCTTTAGAAAATTATTCAGTATTGATTCTTAGTGAAGACGGTCAAATGAAACGTTTAAAATTGAATGATATACCAGCATGTAAACGTACAACTAAAGGAATAACATTGTATAAAAATTTAAAAACGAAAACAATTTATGTAAAGAATGCATTTGTACTTTCATCTAAAGAAAGTGCTTCTGTCTATACTTCAAAATCTAAAGAGTATTCATTTAAGCCAACAGATTTCAATAACGCTTCATTAGAATCAAGATTTTCATCGTTTATTAAGTTAGAAAAAGACGAAACTATTTTATGGAGTCAAATAAATCGAGTAATCACAACAAATGATTACGATGTAAAACAAGAAAATCAAAATTTACAAAGTGATGTTATTGAATTAAAAGAAAGTAAAGAAAAAACTTTATTAGATGATTTTGATATTCAAGAAGTTCCTATTAAAAAAGAAACATCTAATTCAAAAAAGAAAAATACAATTAAATATGAAAAGATTACGTTAGAAGATATTTTAAATGATGATGAATTTTAAAAGAAGGATGATTGATTATCCTTCTTTTTCTTGTAAATAACATTTTAATAATTTAATTAATGCTCTTTTTTCTATTCGAGAAATATAAGAACGTGAAATGTGATACTCTTTAGCAATTTCTTTTTGGGTCATTTTTTTAGATGAATTTAGACCATAGCGTTTTATTAAAATATCTTTTTCTTTTGAAGTTAATACATCAAAACATTGAATAAGCTTTTGAAGATTATCAGCATCATATATTTGATCTAAAATAGGTTTTTCCTTATTATCAATTAAATCTTCTAAAACAACTTCACTGCCATCTTTATCAACTCCAATTACTTCATTTAAAGAAACTTCTTGATTTATTTTTTTTGTTGATCTTAAATGCATTAGAATTTCATTTTCTATACATTTTGAAGCATAAGTTGCTAATTTGGTTTTTTTATCAATACTGTAACTATCGATGGCTTTAATAAGTCCAATAGTGCCAATTGAAATGAGATCTTCTTGCAAATCTCTATTGTTATTATATTTTTTTGCAATATGGGCAACAAGCCTAAGATTCTTTTCAATAAGTAGATCTCTGGCGGCTTTATCGCCATTACATTTTTTTTGTAAGTAAAATTGTTCTTCTTTGAAAGTGAGTGGTAAATCAAAAGTTTTAGACTTGATATAAGATATAAAGTAAGCATTATTCAATAATGAAAGTAATAAAGAAAATATGTTGATCACCTCATTATAATTAATGCTATTTTTGACAAAAAATGATAAATAAAATTAATATTTCTTTTGCTTAACATTTCTTTAAAAATCAAGTATAATAGGGTACAATTGTTATGTGATAAAGAGAGGTAATTTATGGAAGAGTTAAGATGTTATGGCTGTGGAGCTATTATTCAAAGTGAAGATGAAAAAAAGATTGGTTTTGTTCCTAAAAATGCACTAGATCGAAGTCAAGTATTATGTAAAAGATGTTTTCGTTTAAAAAACTATCATCAATTACAAGCAACAAATTTATCAGATGATGATTTTCTTGAAATTTTGAATAAAATTGGAGAAAAGGATTGTTTAGTTGTTTATCTTGTTGATTTATTTGATTTCAATGGAAGTTTAATTCAAGGATTGGTTCGTCATATTAATTATAATGATGTCATTGTTGTTGGTAATAAGAGGGATATTTTACCTCGTTCAATCAAAGATACGAAAATTATTCATTGGTTGAGAAGACAACTTAAATTAGAGGGAATTAAACCGTTAGATGTGTTACTTACAAGTGGAAAAAAGAATTATCATTTAGATGAATTAATGCAAATGATCGATCAATATAGAAAAGGTAGAGATGTTTATGTTGTAGGAGTTACTAATGTTGGTAAATCATCTTTAATCAATTCTTTATTAAAAGCCTATAGTGATGTTCAAGATAATTTAATTACAACTAGTGAATTTCCTGGTACAACATTGGATCTTATTGAAATTCCATTAGATGAAAATTCATCCATTTATGATAGTCCAGGTATTGTCAATAGACATCAAATAGCACATCTTGTTGATGAAAATACATTAAAAGATATTTTACCACAAAGTGAATTACGACCTGTTAATTATCAGTTGAATTGTAAACAAACTTTATATTTTGGTGGATTAGCACGTTTAGATTTTTTAAATGGCTCAAAAACATCGATGACATGTTATTTTCATAGAAGATTGCAAATTCACCGTACAAAATTAGAAAATGCGGATGCTCTTTATAATCGACATAAAACATTAAAACCTGAAGTTGAAGAATTAAAAGATATTCAATCATTTAAAACATATCAATTTAGATTACCTGAAAATAAAGTCGATGTTGTTATTTCAGGATTAGGATTTGTGACAATTCATTGTCCAAATGCATTAATAGAAGTGAAAGCTCCCGAACAAGTTGGAGTCTTTATAAGAGAAGCGTTAATTTAAAGGAGGATATATTATGTTAACTGGAAAACAAAAAAGATTTTTAAGACATGAAGCGCATCATTTAAACGCTATTTTTCAAATTGGGAAAGATGGTTTACATGAAAATCAAATTATTGGAATTGATGAAGCTTTAGAATCAAGAGAACTTATTAAAGTAAAAATTTTAGAAAGTTGTCAACAGGATAAAAATGAAATCGCACAAGAATTATCTTTAAAAACTGATGCTGAAGTTGTTCAAATATTAGGGCGTACAATCATTTTATACCGTGAAAGCGAAAAGGAAATTTATCGTTTACCATGAAAATAGGAATTTTTGGAGGTTCTTTTGATCCTATTCATTTAGGTCATACAAGAATCATTAATGAAGCAATTATATCTCTTCAACTTGATAAGATGTTAATTGTACCTACCAAACACAATCCTTGGAAAGAAGACAGTGTTGCAAATAATCAACAACGTATAGAAATGATTCAAATTGCACTTAAAGATAATTCAAAATGTGAAGTTTGTACATTAGAAATTGATCGACAAGATAATGAAAAAAATTATACGATAGATACAATTAAAGAATTAAAAAAAATATATAAAAATGATCAGCTCTATTTTATGATGGGAATGGATCAGGCAAGCCAATTTGATAAATGGAAATCTGCTAAAGAAATTAGTGAACTTGTTCAATTAGTAGCTTTTAATCGAAAAGGATATCAAAAAAATGATGTTTTAAATGATTATCATTTTGAATTTATTCAAGCTGATTCAACGGCTGAATCAAGCACTCAATTTAAAGCGGGAAATAAAGAAATCGTTGATCGAAATGTTTATACATATGCATTTCAAAATGGCTTATATTTAGAAAATTTTGTTTCAGGATATATGAGTGAAAAAAGATTTAAGCATACATGTTCTGTTGCAAAACTTGCTAGAGAATTTGCTGTTGCAAATGGAATTGATGGTAAAAAAGCATATATTGCAGGAATGTTGCATGATATTGCCAAAGAAATGGATAAAAAACAAGAAGATGATTTGATGGAAAAGTATTTTAGTAAATATGTTGATAAACCAAGAGCAATTTATCATCAATGGTTATCAACATATTTAGCACAAAAAGATTTTATGATTGAAGATGCTGAAATATTACAAGCAATTCGTCATCACACAACAGCTTCAACAAACATGTCCTTGTTAGATATGTGTGTATATTGTGCAGATAAACTTGATCCTTTAAGAGGATATGATTCTTCAAAACAAATTGCATTATGTAAGGAAGATATCATAGAAGGTTTTAAAGGAGAACTAAAGAATTTTTATAAATTTTCGAAGAAGAAAAACAGACCTATTGATGAATGTTTTTTTGATGTTTATCAAGTATATTGTAAAGGAGATTTAAATGGATAAATTAAAAACAATTGTAAAAGTATTAGATGAAAAATTAGCAGAGGATATTGTTGTTATTGATATGTCAATTGACAGTCCTATTTGTGATTATTTTGTAATTGCAAGTGCAAGCAACGAAAGATTACTTCTTGCATTAAAAGATCATATTGAAGATGCTTGTGATAAAGAAAGATACTATGTAAAAAATATTGAAGGTAGAAAAAATTGTAAATGGATTTTAATGGATTACGGTGATATTGTTGTTCATTTATTTGATCCAGAAGAAAGAAAAAATTATGGAATTGAAAAACTATGGTCTGATAAGCCATTTGTTCAAGTAGAGGATATTTTATAATGTCGTACGAAGCATTTGCCTATTATTATGATAGTTTAATGGATCAAGATTTTTATAATGATTATATTCAATTTATTAATGAGCATGTAGAAGATTATCAAACTGTATTAGAGCTTGGATGTGGTACAGGAGAAATTGCAATACGTTTGGCTCATTTAGGAAAACAAGTTTGTGCTACAGATATTTCAAAAGATATGTTAGAGGTTGCTAAATACAAATGTATTGATTTTAAAGCGGATGTTATGTTATCACGTATTGATATGTGTGATTTTGCAGTTGATAGTCAATTAGATCTTATTCTTTGTTTATGTGATTCTTTAAATTATGTTATTGATTTAAAAAATGTAAAACAAGCATTTGAAAATACGTATAATGCTTTAAAAAAAGGTGGATCATTTATTTTTGATATTGATTCTATGTATAAAATGGAAACAATTTTAAAAGATTATGATGAAGAAAATGATGAAGATGATTTTTATTTTCATTGGCATGTTGATCGTATCAGTAAAGGATATGTAAAACATAGTGTAGAAATTATTGATAAAGTAGAAAATGATCGAGTTTATGAAGAACATTATCAAAAAACGTATGATGTTGAGACCTATATTGAATTATTAGAAAAAATTGGTTTTAAAAACATTAAGTTATATAGTGATTTTTCTAAATACGGTACTGAATGTGAAAGAGTTATATTTGTATGTCAAAAGGGGTGATTTTATGATAGGTATTATTGGAGCAATGGAAGAAGAAGTAAAGGCTTTGTTAGATAAAACAGAAGATATTCATGAAAATAAAATTTTAGATTGTGTTTTTTACGAAGGAAAAATAGATAATAAACAAGTCGTTATCTTACAAGGTGGAATAGGAAAAGTAAATTCTGCTATTTGTGTAACATTATTACTCACAAATTATGATATTGAATATGTTATTAATATTGGTTCAGCTGGTGGTTTAAAGGATTATCAAAATGTTGGTGATGTTGTAATTTCTAGTCATGTATCATATCATGATGTTGATTTAACAGCTTTTGGGCGTCCTATGGGTGAATTACCAGAACTTCCTGTATTCATTCCTGCAGATGAAAATTTGGTTAATAAAGCAAAAGATATTCTTCATAAAATGAATATTCATGAAAATGTTGGATTAATTGTTTCTGGAGATCAATTTATTGCTCAAGAAGGACAAGTTTCTAAAATAAAAAAAGATTTTCCAAATGCATTATGTTCAGAAATGGAAGCTTCTGCAGTAGGACATACTTGTTATAAATTTGGAGTTCCTTTTATTATAACAAGATCTTTATCAGATGTTTATGGTCATGGTGAATCTTCTATGCAATTTGATGAATATTTAAAAATTGCTAGTGAAAATTCGGCTAAATTATGTGTTGAATTAGTAAAAGCCTAAGGAGGGTTTTCATGAAAAAAAGAGAAGATATAGAATTATTAGCTCCTGCAGGGAGCTTTGAAGCATTAGTCGCTGCTGTTCAAAATGGCGCTAATGCTATTTATTTAGGTGGCCAAAAATTTGGGGCACGAGCGTTTGCTCATAATTTTGATTATGCTGCATTAAAAGAGGCTGTAGATTATTGTCATTTAAGAAATGTTAAATTATATGTTACTGTAAATACTCTTTATAATAATGCAGAAATCGATGAAATTTTTGATTATTTAAAATATCTTTACCATATTGGTGTAGATGCTCTTATTATTCAAGATATGGGGCTTTTTTCTCTTATTAAAAATCATTTTCCTGATATAGAGATACATATGTCAACACAAGCAAGTGTTAGAAATATTGAAGGAGTCAAATATTTTGCTAAACAAAATATAGATCGTGTTGTACTTGCAAGAGAAATGAACATTCGTGAAATTGAAGAAATATGTCATAATTGTTCAATTGATATTGAAGTGTTTGTTCATGGTGCATTATGCATGTCATATTCTGGTCAATGTTTAATGTCATCAATGATTGCTAAAAGAAGTGGAAATAAAGGCGAATGTGGTCAACCATGTAGATTGCCGTATTCTTTATTAGAAGATAATAAAATAATCAAAAAACAAAAATACTTATTATCACCAATGGATCTATGTACAATTGAAAAAGTACCTAAACTTATTGATGCGGGTATTAAATCATTTAAAATAGAAGGACGTATGAAAAGACCTGAATATGTTGGTGAAGTCGTAAAAGCATATCGTCAAGCTATAGATTATTATTTTGACCAAAAAAATTACACGCCTAATATTTTACAGATGAAAAAAGTATTTAATAGAGGATTTACACAGGGATTTCTATTTCAAGATTATCTTAATCTAGCACAAGATATACCTGGAAACCAAGGCATCAAAATTGGTAAAATGATTAATTATTCTAAAAAAAGAAAAATGCTGGATATTAAGTTATCAGATACCCTTTATCAAAATGATCGTATTTATTTTCCTAAAAATGATTTTACACGTACAATTACTAAATTATATAAAAATAATCGATTAGTTAATACTGCATATCAAGGTGATCTTGTTTCTATTGAAATGGATCAGTTATTGGATTTTCAAGATATTTATAAGGTTGTTGATGCAAAAATTGTTGAAGAAAATAGTAAATATATAAAAAATGAACATATTAAATTACCAATTCAAATGAAAGTTTTTGGGTTAATTGGTTTACCATTACAATTAACAGTGATTTATAAAAATAAAAAAATTAGTGTTAAAAGCGATCAATGCATTGAAAAAGCACAAAACGTACCTTTAACAAATGAAAGAATAAAAGAACAATTATCTAAATTAGGAAATACAACTTTTTATTTAGAAAAATGTTCAATACGTTTTCCAAATGATGGAATTATTTCCATTAAAGAATTAAATAATTTAAGAAGAGTGGCTATTGATGAACTTGAAAAAGAAATGTTAGATAAGTCTTTTAGAAAGATGAATGATTTAGAACAATTTAATTGCCTTTCTAAAAAAAGAGAAGATCATAAGAAAATAGCAATTCAAGTATCTGATATTTCTCAACTTGAACAGCTTGATTTGCATGGTGTTGAGCAAGTATTTGTTCCTTTTTACCAATATCAAGCGCAATGCGATAAATATATACCTTATGTGCCATTTTTATATGATGAACAAGATTTTATTGAATTTTTAAATAGTGTTTATTATCAAAAGTGTCAATCAATTCAAGTGAATGATTTTGGTGCATTGAATCTTGTTAGTGATAAAAATATAGTCTTAGGATATCATATGAATATTACAAATAATAAAGCAATTCAAAAATTTAATTTACCATTTGTTGTTTCTTATGAAGCATCTAAAAATGATATACAATCTTTTAAAACAAATCAGGACATTTATTTTACAGCTTACTCACAAATTATTAATATGAATTTAAAACATTGTATTATTTCAAATCATTATTTTTCTAGAAAACAAAAAGGATGTTATTTGTGCAAACAACATCAATATTGTTTAAAAGATAGAAAAGAAATGAATTTTAAAATAGTAACAGATCAATACTGTAATAATTATGTTTTACATACACATCGTTTTTACTTTGATAAAATCAATGATCTAAATGTGGATTATATTTTATTGAATTTTTTAGATGAAACATCTCAAGAAATTCAAATAATTGTTAATGATTATCTTAATATTACAAAACATTTATTATCTAAAAATAAGAATAATTATGATATTTTTCAAGGGTATTTTACAAAATAAAAAATAATTTTTATTAAATGTTTTTTTTAAAAAATAATAATTAAAAAAATATAATTGAATGTCTTTAATGAAAATGCTAAAATTTTTATATGGGAGGATTATTGTATGGCGATTGATACTGAATTAGCAAAAAGATTACGTTCATATCGTAATTTTAAACATTTAACACAAAAAGATGTTGCTGCGCATTTAAATGTTCCTCATTCTGCAATTTCCGATATAGAAAATGGTAAAAGAGACATTACTGTTAGCGAGTTAAAAGTGTTTTCAAATTTATATGGTAGAAGTGTAGAAGAAATTATGAGCGGGAAAAAATATGATTATTATAATATTGCCAATATCGCTCGTTTACTTACTGAACTTCCTGATGATGATTTAAAAGAAATCATGTTTATTATTGAATATAAAAGAAAAAGAAATGAAGAACGTCATTTGAAATAATATTATTTTTGACAAGCAAAACGTTTAAATTCATTCAAAATATCTTGATCTTTATCAATTAAAGATTGGGGTATTTTTTTTTGTGTTCTTGAGTCAAAAAAATCAACATGAAGTTTATCATCAACAGATACAATAGCATAGCTTCCACATTGAGATTGCCCTCTATTAAACATAATACTACCAGGATTAATAAATATTTTATTCTTATATATTTCATAATGTGGGACATGTGTGTGTCCATGAAAACAAATATGAATATCCGCTTTGTTCATGTAGTCAACTAAATAATCATATCCTGCATAAACATTAAATTTATGGCCATGTGTAATTAATATATTTCCTAATGCTGTTGGCAATGTTGTAGTTAAAGGGAAAAAACCTTGATCATGATTTCCATCTACAATAGTAGCAAATTCTTTTATAAATGGAGAATTTTCATCAAAACAACTATCTCCACAATGTATTTTTAGATCACATTTTACATTTTCTAAAACTTTTTTTAATTCATCATCATAGCCATGGCTATCGCTTACCAAAAGTATCTTCATAAAAAACCTCCATTATATCAATATAAATTATTATAGTCTAATTTTAATAAAAAATCTATTTTCTGAAATAGAAAAAAAAGAGCGGAAAGGGTTTACATTTAAAAGGATAATTGATAAAATATATACAGGTTATAAATGAGAAGGAGTGTTAAAAATGAAACAAATTTTATTAGTTTGTTCAGCTGGTATGTCTACTAGCTTATTAGTAACTAAAATGGAAGGTGCTGCTAAAGATGCTGGATATGATGCAAAAATTTTCGCATTACCATTTTCTGATGCACCAAGAGTTTTAGAAGACGTTGATGTTATCTTACTTGGCCCACAAGTTAGATTCCAAAAATCTGCTATTGAAAAATTAGCTGCTGGACGTAAAAAAGGACCAATTCCTGTTGAAGTAATCGATATGAGAGATTATGGAACAATGAATGGTAAAGCTGTTTTTGAAATGGCTAAAAAATTAATTGGTGATTAATCACATAAAATAGTAAAAATTGGGGTTAACCCTTTAAAAAATTAGTTAAGGAAGGTATTTATTATTATGAAAAAAATTATGTTAGTTTGTGCTGCTGGTATGTCTACTAGTTTATTAGTAACTAAAATGGAAAAAGCTGCTGCAGCAATGGGTGATGAAGTTGAAATCTTCGCTTTACCAATTTCTGAAGGAGAAAAACGTGTTGGTGATGTAGATTGTATTTTACTTGGCCCACAAGTTAGATTCCAAAAAAATACTATTGAAAAAGCTATGGAAGCTGCTGGTGTAAGCAAACCATGTGACGTAATCGATATGAAAGATTATGGAATGATGAATGGTGAAGCTGTTTATAAAAAAGCTAAAGCTATGATGGGTGAATAATTCACTAGAGACGACTGTTTAACAGTCGTTTTTTATTTTAGTCTTTTTTAATTTTTTTTCATATGCTATAATATTCCAAAAGTATAAGGAGGATAATTATGGAAAAGGGTATTATTACTGTTGTTGGGAAGGATCAAGTTGGAATTATTGCTAAAGTTTGTACTTATTTAGCTGATAACAAACTTAATATTTTAGATATTTCTCAAACTATTATTCAAGGATATTTCAATATGATGATGATTATTGAATTACAAAATGCAACAAAAGATTTTGGTGCTATTTGTGATGAACTTAATGAATTAGGAAATGAAATAGGTGTTAATATCAAGTTACAACATGAAAATATTTTTAATAAAATGCATCGAATTTAAAGGAGATTAGAATGATTAACTTATTTGAAGTTGCAGAAACAAATAAAATGATTGAACAAGAAAATTTAGATGTACGTACAATTACTATAGGGATCAGTTTATTAGATTGTATGGATCATGATATTGATGTTTTATGCAAAAATATATATAACAAAATAACAACTGTAGCAAAAGATTTAGTTAAAACGGGTGAAGAAATTGAAAAGAAATATGGTATTCCAATTGTTAATAAACGTATTTCTGTTACACCTATTGGTTTTGTAGGTTCTAATGCATGTAAATCAACAAAGGATTTTGTTAAAATTGCTAAGACTTTAGATCGATGTGCTGCCGAACTTAAAGTTAATTTTATTGGGGGATATAGCGCTGTTGTTTCTAAAGGAATGACACCTGCTGAAAGACTTTTAATAGAATCTATTCCAGAAGCAATGAAAGTAACAAACAATGTTTGTAGTTCAGTAAATGTTGGTTCTACTAAAACTGGAATTAATATGGATGCTGTTAAATTAATGGGTGAAATTATTAAAGAAACTGCTGATTTAACAAAAGAAAATGACTCAATTGGATGTGCTAAACTTGTTGTTTTATGTAATGCACCTGATGATAACCCATTTATGGCTGGAGCATTTCATGGTGTAAGTGAAGCTGATTGTATTATTAATGTTGGTGTAAGTGGTCCAGGAGTTGTGAAAAACGCAATAGAAAAATGTAAAGGTGAAGATTTTGGCAAATTATGCGAAACAATCAAAAAAACTGCTTTTAAAATTACTCGTGTGGGTCAACTTGTTGCTCAAGAAGCTTCAAAAATGTTAAATATCCCATTTGGAATTATTGACTTATCTCTTGCACCTACACCAGCTGTTGGTGATAGTATTGCTGATTGCTTAGAAGGTATGGGATTAAAGAGTGTAGGGGCACCTGGAACTACTGCAGCATTAGCAATACTTAATGATCAAGTAAAAAAAGGAGGCGTAATGGCATCATCTTATGTTGGGGGACTAAGTGGTGCATTTATTCCTGTAAGTGAAGATCAAGGAATGATTAATGCGGTAGAAAATGGAGCATTAACACTTGAAAAATTAGAAGCAATGACATGTGTATGTAGTGTCGGATTAGATATGATTGCTATTCCTGGTAAAACATCATCAGCTACTATTTCTGGTATTATTGCTGATGAAATGGCTATTGGTATGATCAATCAAAAAACAACAGCTGTAAGAATCATTCCAGTAAGTGGAAAAGATGTAGGTGAAACGGTTGAATTTGGAGGATTATTAGGTTATGCTCCTATTATGCCTGTTAATGAATTTGATTGTTCAGAATTTATAAATCGTGGTGGAAGAATACCAGCACCAATTCATAGTTTTAAAAATTAGAGGAAACTCTAATTTTTTAATATATAAAAAATATTGACGATAATAAATTTGCATTATACAATATTTACGTCACGGGGGTATTATATGGATTATATGGATAGAGAATTACACGAAGAATGTGGTGTTTTTGGGATAATTGGTCATCAAGATGCATCACAAATATGTTATTATGGATTACATAGCTTACAACATAGAGGTCAAGAAGCTGCTGGTATCTGTTGTGAAAACAATGGTAAAATGATTTTTCATAAAGGCGAAGGACTTGTTACAGAAGTATTTAACCAAGATAAATTAAAAGAGTTACAAGGTAATTCAGCTATTGGACATGTTAGATATTCTACTGCTGGTGGAGGTGGAATTGCTAATGTTCAACCATTTGTATTTAGAACTATGCAAGGATCTATGAGTATATGTCACAATGGAAACTTAGTTAATGCAAATATTCTAAAACAAGAATTAGAAGAACAAGGAAGCATTTTCTCCTCAACTTCTGATACTGAAGTATTAGGGCATCTTATTAAAAGACAAAGTGGACATATGATTGATAGAATATGTACTTCTTTAGATAAATTAGATGGTGCATTTGCATTTTTAATCATGGTTGATAATAGAATTTATGCTGCAAGGGACAAATATGGATTACGACCTTTATCAATTGGAATTTTACCAAATGGTGCTTATGTGTTTGCATCAGAAACATGCGCATTAGATGTCGTTGGAGCAAAATTTGTAAGAGATGTTGAACCAGGTGAAATTGTTAGGGTAAAAGATGGAAAATTATTAAGTAAGATTTATACAAAAGATCCATTACAAGATAAAATATGTGCTATGGAGTATATTTATTTTTCAAGACCTGATAGTAATTTAGATGGTATAAACGTTCATACAACAAGAAAATTAGCAGGTAAGCAATTATATTATGAAAATCCTATCGATGCAGACGTTGTTATTGGTGTTCCAGATTCATCGATTTCAGCAGCAATTGGATATTCAGAAGCATCAGGAATTCCTTATGAAATGGGATTGGTAAAAAATAAATATGTGGGTAGAACATTTATACAACCAACTCAAGAAATGAGAGAACAAGGTGTACGAATGAAGCTGTCTGCAGTATCGGCAATTGTCAGTGGAAAAAAAGTAGTTATGATTGATGATTCAATTGTACGAGGAACAACTTCGAAAAGAATCGTAAGACATTTAAAAGATGCTGGTGCAACAGAAGTACATGTTAGAATTGCTTCTCCAGCTATTAAATTTCCATGTTTTTATGGTGTAGATACATCTACAATAGAAGAATTAATTTCTAATAAAATGAATGTTGAAGAATTATGTAAATATATTGAAGCGGATAGCCTTGCGTTTATTAGTGAAGAAGGATTAAAAAAATCTATTCATTTTTCAAAAGAACATACATGTGGGTTATGTATGTCGTGCTTTAATGGAAATTATGTAACTAATCTATATGATTCATTTGATAAAGCAAATAAATTTGAAAAATAATTTATTTTGATATTATTCAACAATTATTGATCATATTTATTGAAATATTTCAATTTTTACTGTATCCTTTAAATGTTGGTAGTAGAATCATCTTAAAATTAAAGATATCCTAAAAGAGCAATATTTATTTTTAATATTGCTTTTTATTTTAACAACATTATATACAAATAAATAAAATATATTTGCACTCGTTGAAATAATTTTTTATATTACTATAATACTTGTTGTTTTACTGCTTAGCATTCTAGATGTTAAAAATAGAAATCATTTAGTATAAGATTAAAATGCACGAATTGAAGTTGTTAATTTACAAATTATTTTGTATGAAATCGAACAGGGTAAGTTATTTATGAAAATAAATTTAATAGTTTTTTGTTATAAATGATAATATTTGAAATCAAATTACAAAATTTGATTTCAAGTAGATTAAATTGCTTAAAAAATATAAACTTATTATAGTAGATAAAAGATAAAGGAGAATTTCAAATGAAAAAAATCATGTTAGTTTGTTCGGCTGGAATGTCGACAAGTTTATTAGTAACAAAAATGGAACAAGCAGCAGAAAAAGCAGGAGATGAAGTAGAAATCTTTGCTCTTCCAATGTCTGATGGAATTAACAGACTTTCAACTGTGGATTGTGTTTTGCTTGGCCCACAAGTTAGATTCAATTTAGGAAAAATTAAAGAAGAAGCTGCCAAAGTCAATCCAGGACTTCCAGTAGATGTTATTGATATGAAAGATTATGGAATGATGAATGGTGAAAAAGTATACAATTATGCTAAAAAACTAATGGATGAATAAATTTTAATAAAAAGACTTTTATAATTTTTAAGATCTATTATTTATAGAAGGAAAATAATTTGCATCTTGCATTTATTTTCCTTTTAAATTTTAACTATTTTCCCAGGAGGCATCGAAACAGAAGTTATGAATAGCCAAAAAAATATTAGGTAATTTGGTATGGGAAGAATTAAGGCTATAATTAATGTAAAAATAAGCTATAAAATAAGGTGGCATTTAGCCACCTAAAGAGTTATTTTTATATACACAGTACTTCGCAGTATGTCAATTTCATTTATATCCCTTATCTCTTAAACCTATTGATATTACTAGTGTTTGGAGGTATTTATATAGTTATAAAAAATATATAAGTTTCTAAAGATAAGAGGAATATTTTTTAGCTAAAATTATTAAGTTGAAATGTTGTTTTAAGCTGTTGTAAATTTAATCATTATAAGGGTATTAGCATATGTATATTAGAATAATTCTACGTTTCCCATTTTATGGAAACCTTTTCTTTGAAATAATATTATCATTGTTTAAATAAAAATGCTACTAAATATTCTGTATAGAAAAATTTATATTTAGAAATTATACATATAGAATTGTCCAAATTAATAAAAATAATAGGTGTTTTTAATCAATTTTTAAAATTCATAAACAATTTATTTTTAATTAATGAAAATTTATCATTATGCAGATTTGTTAGTGTTAATATATTTTTAACAGAGTTGTAAGGGGTATGATAATTATGGGCACAGTAAAATTAATAGATATCTTAAAAATCATTAACAGAGATAATTCAATAACAATTAAAGATAATGACAATGTGGTTTTTGAAGGTATGGTTAAAGATTCTGTAGAGATTCTTAATAATATGTATAACAAATCTAACGAGATATGGACCGACAGATTATACATTAAATCGTTCAAAAAATCTGATAGGGATAAAATAACAGAAATTGAAATTACAGAAAAAAACTTATAGCATCTAAGAGTAGAAAATCTATAAGTCTTTGATATGTTATATATATTAATTTAAGTACTGTATTTTGCAAGAATATTCATTCTTGCGTTTTACGCTTTTATGATAAAAGCTTACTTACCTTCATTGAGTATATGCCACTCGCCGTCCAAAGCATAACACGAAAAACCAGTATCATCATTTGAAAAATAGATTGGGACTCCGTTTCTATTTGCAATTTCTAAACAGGAATTCGTGTATGAAATTTTATTTAAAAAGTCGCGACTATCATCGCCATTTAAAAAAGAAGAATCCCCTTTGTTTTTTGCAAATAAATTTCCGGAACGGTTTAAATCTACGCTTTTTTCTGAATCCACATCATAATCAGCCTCTGCAAAATACAACCTGTTAGAGTATGAAATTACATGTAATGCCGGTCTAGCATAGCTTGCAAAACTATAGGTACGAACCTGATATTCAATATTATAACCAACTAGCTCGCCATGATTGTATGAATATTTGTCACTACATGTTTGTTTGATTGAAGTTATTCCAAATCGATTAAGACCTAATTTCTTTGCGATTTCTTTACTAGGGTCCGCTCCGTTTAACGTGTTGTCAAAACTTTCATCAAATTTATTAATTGCCTTTGCATAAGCATTACCAATAACACTTGCAACACCAGAGCCTCGAACCTTTCCAGTTCCTTCATCCAAGCCTTTAATACTACCAACAATTAAAAGTAATACAGCAATAACAATTACGATAATTGCCACGGCTCCATATTCTTCGAAAAATTTTTTCATATATTAAGATATAAAATTCCTTTCTTAAGATTTTATCCATAAGAAAGAATCCACTATACCTGCATGATACAAAAATCTTCGGGAGGGGTATAGAATATATAGTAATTTTAGAAAAAAGATAAGATATAAGAGACAGGGTTAATAAAAAAATAAAAAGAAATACAAAAATAAATTAAGAAATCTATTTATTTTTGTATTTGTTTTGTATATACTATATATGAAAGGGAGCTCATCAAATAGATGATTGCTCTTAATTGTTTATTTTTACATATTTTTTAAAAAGTAATCAAAAATTTTCTCAGGGTTTGGTGATTACTTTTTTCTTTGGATTTTTCTGTTGTCGATATATTCCTTGATTTTCTGGAATAGTTAAAATTCGTGTGTAACTTTAAAAAATCAAGTAATAGGGAAGGGCCACATTGTAATAAAAAATATTTTATTGCAACAAAAAAACTAAGGCTGCAACCTTAGTTTTTGCTTTGATTTGACTATGCATGCCATACTGACATTTGAGTCAAGTCAAAATAAGTCAAATTTTATGCCCAAAAAAGACCCCAACTGCATTATATCGTCTATTTATGAAAAATAAAGCTATCGATAATAATAAAAAAAGAAGTTTTTGTTTCAGCATAAAAAAAGCAAAAAGATTGATAATTAAAATAATTATTTGTAAAATACATGTAAGTATATTGTTGAATGATAAATCCACAATATAACTGAACTAACTAATTAGTTCTAGGGTGTGGTAGATAGCTTTAATTGAAGTGATTCTACTATCTGCGATGTGCGGTAACATAAGAACCTGATGCATCGGGATGAACCAAGTGGGAGGTGATTGGCCCCACCGGTCTGGCTCACGGGCTAAGAAAATAACGTGACCTCTGTAAGGATAAATCCTTACCCAATCAAATATTAGGAGCTTATTTAGCTCCTTTTTATTTTATTTGCAAAATAATTATTCAAAATAACATTTAATAATCTATATGCTTCAATGTCAGTATATTTTAAAGTATCAAAAGTATTTTCTATTTCATCATCAAATGTTTTAGGTCGTTCAAATAGGTCTTTGATAAATTCGTCACTGATGCAATCAATATCAAAACAACTTCTTATAGCAGAACGAAATAATAAATTGTAAAGATACATAAATTCAAAACGCTTATCATCAATATATAAATTATTAATAACATCATTAATCATTTTTCTTTCATAAGCCATAACACAAAAGACAAGATGTTTTTTTAGCGATTCTGATATTTTTATCGATTCATCTATAGAATTCTCATTTTTATTATCGTTTTTAAAACTAGTATTCTTATGAATAACAAGATGTTTATGATTGTTATCATCATATTCAATATTTCCGTACTTTCCATTATCATTATTAACTCGACAATTAATTCCGTAATTTTTAAATATCTCATCGTGAGTAAAATTCACCATATTGATATAGACCTGCAATAAATCATCATTTTTGGAATCTTTTTTTAACGAATTTATTTTAGCAGTTTTATCAATGGCATCAATATATTGAAAGGGTATTTCAGGGAAGCTGTAGATTTTGTATTTCTTTTTTATTTCATTCTTTTTGACTTTTTCGGATTTATTTTCAAAACTGTCAAAATTATTAAAATAGTCAAAATTGTTAGAAGAGTTTCTAAGAGAATAAGTGAAGTCAAATCTAGTAGTGTCCATAATTATTGTTTTGCCAAAGAAACTCATCTGTCGTCTGATAAACTTTATTTTAATAGGGTTATTGTTGGTATCAGAGCAATTATTTTCATCGCTTGTAATATTTATTATGTTTTCTTTATTCATTATAAATCCCTCCATATTTTTTCAAATCTGTTATCTAATCTTTGTACTAATCTTGAAGAAGTATAATCTATAAAATCACTATTTATTTTTTGCTTCTTAATAGATTCAATAAAGGTAGCCATTTCATAAGAAATATGAGACAGAACAAATAGTAGGGCGGCATGATTATCCAAAAAGAAAGAAAATAGGAGATTTTTTATTTTCTTGTTTTTATCATTATTTGAACATTTTGAATCTTTTGAACCTTTTGAACTCATTAAATTATCCTCATTGTTTTTTGATATTTTTTTTAAAGAGGGATGTTTGCTAAAATCTATGTCTTTTTTGATACAGTTATAAATTTCCTGTATGTTTGAATATTCAACGATGCCTTTGAGACTTGCTATTGTACTTAATGAAATTGAAAAATCCACTAGATAAGCTAAACCGGCATTTTCGTATTTTGAAGTATATTTGAGGTTATTAAAATTTGTATGATTAGAAGTGGTTTCAAATGTATCTTCATCACTTCTTAAGGATTTTACAACACCAATCATGCCCGATATATTTTCATAATGATAATCGAAAATATCACAAAATAGATATAAGTAATAAACAAACTTTTGGATATTTATATCATCAAATGATGTTTCTTCAAGTAGATAGTTTAAAACATCTTCACTTTTACAGTCTTCATACATGATATGTAGCTTGTTCAATTTTGTTTGATATTTTGCAAATATATCAATGCCTTCATTTACTGCAATACATAATGTGTAGAAATCAATAGGAGTCACCTTATTAAATGTTGGAAAAGCAATACAGTTGTCTTTACGATAATTTTTTAATTTAAAAGAACGATATTCATCTTTTATTTTATTTGTTCCATAAGAAAGACGAGCAGGGGAGTCATCTGAAACTGATGAACCATATAGTTCTTTTATTGGTTCAAGTTCATGATTAAAGAAATGAATAGTGCTTGGGTTCTTGATTATTTTCTGTTTATTTACTATTTTTATCATTTTTTAAAAATCTCCTTTCATTGTCATTATAGACTACGAAAGTCCAAATCCTAACAAATAATGGGTGTAAATAGATATTTTTTTAATATTTTTTCGAAAAAAATATTTTAACATTAGGAAATATCTAAAAGAAAGTTGTGAAAAACAAAAAAGGACCCACAGTATTTCAAATTTCAGGAGTAGTGTGAGTTCTTCTAAAATATATTATTAGAATGTTGTTGCGAGACGAATTACCATTACGTGTCCAGTATCATTAGCATCTATGCGTCCAACATGAAAGTGAATTCCATATACTAAATGAACATCACTTTGAGAAGATGTCCAATAGCAACCCGGTTCTGGAATGCCTTTGGCCGAATAATTTGATTTTGTTAATCCTAATTGTCCAGCAAATGCTGCCCATTCTTCCCTTGATGGTACAAACAATCCATTATTTACTTCTGTTTGAATTTTGGACCATGCATCATTATATGTATCATTCGTATTTTGTTTGCCGTATGTTTTACTGTTCCATTTTTTTATCATGTTATTAGTATTATACTTGCCTTTTCCAAAATTTTGACTGATAGCAGATTTATAATCATTCATTTTCCCATAAGCACTATTGTAAAAAGTGTATTGTCCAGAAACGTTATTTAGTGCCATAATATAAAACCTGTCTTCACCGTTTCCTATTGATGTAATTACTTCTGCTGTGCCACAAAATTTGTTTGTATAGTTTTTTTGACTTACATAATATTTTTTTAATGATGCGGCTGGTATAACTGGAATTGAATAGCTTCCATTTTTTATGGTATCTTTTGATGTTTCATCATTCCAAGTTCCACTTCCTCCAACTGCCAAATCTGCAAAAATAATTCCATCTACTGTTCCATCACTGTCAATGTCTGCATATTTACCAACTTGTGATTCTGTAGTAGAAACCAATGGTTCGCCATTTGGACCAGATTTGATTGCCATTGCATCATTATAATGATTTTTGAATTTATCAATAACATCTGAATAAGTATTACCAACAATACTAGCAAGTCCTGTTCCTTTTACTTTACCATTATCATCAATGCTTTTAATTCCGCCAACTAATAAAAGAAGAACAGCAATTACAAATACGATAACAGCCCATCCACCATATTCATTAAATATTTTTCTCATATAATTATCAAATTCCTCCTTGATACACAATTATAAAAATAACGTATCAAAATTGTCGGGGGGGGTACTCCATATAAGAATTATTAAATGTATTAATGTTATGAAAAATATTTGACAAATATCGACATTCCTCATTGATATGACCACGCGAAATATACTATCATTATTATAGAAAGAAGTATGAATAAAAAAGAAGGGGAATATGAAAATGAAATTATTTAAAAAAATTAAAAAGGATTATAAATTTGCTATTTGTTCGGTGATTGTAGGTATCCTTTTAGCTACAGCAGGGTTTCTAGCATTAGGAAAATTAACAGAAGAAAAAGCACCTAATGGTGTATTTGTAAGCAATTATATAAAAGGCGTTGTTCAACTATCAGTCGTAGAACATCAATATACTGTGATTGATGAATTTAATAATTCTAATGAAGTTGATTTATTTATTACAAAAGTGAATGTTCCATTTACAAAGAAGCATTTCATTGGAACTTTTACAGGTACTATAAATTATGGGTTTGATTTAGGAGAAATGCCAAAAGCAAAAATTAATGATATTACAAAGACAGTAACATTTGACATTCCAGAAATATACAGGCTAAGTCATACTATAGATGATAAATCATTAAAATATTTTGATGAAGAAACAAATATATTTAATCCAATTAGCATAAAAGATGGTGACAAGTTTAGAGCAGACCACAAAAAAGATGCAGAACAACAAGATATAAAAGATGGTGTATTAGATTATGTACATACTGAAACACAAAAAAAAATGGAAATGATTGTTCATGCAAAATTCGACACTTATAAAGATTATAAAGTAAAATGTAATTTTACAAAACAAGATACCATCAAAGATAAACCAAAAACAAACTTTGCAGGGAATACAATTAAAGAATAGAAAAAATAGCAGATAATTTCGTCTGCTATTTCTTTTTCGTGATTATATTATTCAACATACGGTGTCGCTTTTGAACCTTCTTCAAGTTTGATATTTCGATATTCTATTTCAACACCTTTAAAACCAGTTGCTGGAATTTTATTTGCCCCACCAGAAGTTATATCTAATACATACCAAGTGTGAGAAGTGTCTGTATATTTAAAAGTTCCATGTAGCCGCATCCATTTACCATTGCTGTTTGGAGGAATATTGATAACAACATAATCAGCTTTAGAATAATATTCATCTATTGATATGTGAGGGTCTCTAAAACAAAGTTCAAGAAGTACTCCACTTTTTGTTAAATTTTTTGTTCTAATTTCTGCTGACAACGTATAGTTTTTACTCGCTTCTAATATTCCATTAATAGCAGAATAGTAGGGGTCAATTGTTGCATAATTTCCGAAACGCTCATTATTAAGAACGGTTATTTTATTTTTGGAGTCATATTTACTGTTGTTTGGGAAGTCCGAACCACCCAAAGAGACTTTGCTAGAGTTTTTTATTAAATTGTTATTTGGAATAAGCTGTCCCTGATAAGTATCAATCGTATCGGTTAAATTATCTCCTGCAATTTTCAACAATCCTTTTCCAACAACCGTACCATTTTCGTTTATATCACCAATGCACCCAATAATACATAATAACAATAAATAATAATACATACAATTACTACAGTTGTATGCTCTTCGAAACAACGTTTCATATTATGTAAAATTCCTCCAATCTTTAAAGCTTTTATGCGCCAGTTACTTATTGTTAAGATAGCAAAATTGTGGGGGGGGGTACATTATATAAGAAATAAAAAACACCTTTATCTTCAATATAAAAGTGTTTCGTAAATATAATTATATATTTTCTATATGTATTTTTTAAATACTTTCTTAATTTTTAACATCGCATTCATAGTCCATTCGAATTGGTTGTTCCATTGTGCTTTATCTTTAAAATCCACATTACATTTTGTAATAATGCGACTTGCTTTCTTTTCAGGTAATTCTTTCCATTCAAAATTTAATTCACATTCTTTTTCAATCGATTCTTTGTTTGCAAATAAAGAACGGAATAATTCTTTATCTTCATTAATGTTAAACTCTACAGTAATTTCATTTCTACTGTGTAATTGAGCAACTGAAATCAAATATTTAGATGAACCAATTGAATAATTCATCCAATGGTCAAATGAAGGAGACCTGCGTGAAAAATTTTTTGAGAACTCTTTATCCTGAAATGCATGATTTTGGAAAGCAACCCAATAATCGTATCTTTGTTGTTGAGTTTCATTGATGTTATTTTTCTTTTTGATTTCTTTTGTCCAATCATTAGGCTTTTCAACAACTTCAAATTTAACTGCAGGGTCAGAGTTTCCAATACGATATAATTTTATTTCACAAAGGAAAAAACCAATTTCATCATCTGTATGATTATTCAGCCATTCGATTGCAGCTTTATGTTCTTCACGTGCGTGTTTGACAAGCCAAATTATTATATTTGCTGATTTTCCAGATGCATATGTAATAAGTTTTCCAAGATGGTCATGGTTGGTATCTTCTAATTGATTTTCAATAATTATTTTCTTATCTGTTCCAACTTCAGAAGCAAGAACATCCAAGCTGAAATCACCAACTGATGATTCTGTTTCATTTATTGAAATATCAATTCCGATAGCATCAGAAAGTATTTCGATATTTTCTTCTTTTGCAAGCCATGGTGTGAAATCTTGTGCTTCATGCGGCCATACAGTACGAAGGTCTTCGATTTCTTCTAATTTGCTTAACTTACTTAAAACTGCCATTATTTCATCCCTCAAACTTTCTTGTTTAAACTATGTATATTTTATCATATTTAAAAGCTACAAAATATAATTTTGCTATTTTTTGTATCTTAGTCTTCTTTGTTCAAACAATCCGATGTGCAATGGTTTCTCTTGTTTTATTTGTGTATTATTTCTAAAAATATTTTACATATTATCTAAAATTTCTTATAACTTTGTTATTTTTACGCCTACATATAAAAAAACCTACGATGGTTCTTTCTCATCAAGTATTCCATTATCTAAGTCTTCTAGAAACGTTGAAACTTCGTCAAATCCTTCTCGTACCATTAAGCTCTCTTCAACTCTGTTGCTTAAACAAGGTTTTTCCAAATCGATTAAAGTATTAGCTGTTACAGGAATTTCATATATTTTTCTATTATAAAATAGTTGAGGTTCTCTAACTACAAAAAAATTGATAGTTGTTTTTTCTTCTTTACGATATCTTCTTAGTACTGTTCTAGTTTCATCTTTTTTTGGCATTCTGTAAAAATCATCTTCAACTTCACAAATAAATGTTTTGAATCCATTTTCATCTAGAATAGGTGCTTCAACAAAAAGAGCATTTAGGCATCCGTATATGATAGCTTCATTATAACTTTTATATTTTTTTAACATTGCTTCATATTTGTTTGGCTCATATAGTTCAAAATAATCTTCATCTTCTTCCTCTTCCTCATCGAAAAATTCGTCATCTTCGTCGTACAATTCTTCTTCATTATCCATAACATCTGACAGCTCAAATATTTTATTCATATGTAATTGCTCCTTTAGATTTTTTTGTTAAATTAATTATATGATATTTTTTAATTTGAATGCCACTAATTAAGAGACATAATTGCAACTATTTAATAAAAACAAGGATAACAAAAAGTAAAAATGATGAGAAAAGAATCTTGAAAAAGGTTCTTTTTTTATGCAATATACCGCTATTATATAAAAATGCAATTAAACTTTGTAAATGTAATGCGGATTTTGTATAATAAAAGAGACTATTAATATTTAAAAACGAAAAGGTAACTATAAAAGGGTAACTATATTTGATAAAAAAGGAGAAATAACAAATGAAGTAAAATTATAATCAAAAAAATCTATAAAAACTAGATTAGTAGTTACTGTTGTTGTGACTATTATGAGATGAAAAAATAATATAAAAGGAGAAGGAATATTGATAGACAAAGAAATAAATATTATTAAAAATTATGTAAAAGAATATATGGAGATGTTGAAATTGGATTCGTTTCCAAAATTCGAAGTTGAAAATGTAAAAATAGTTGCAAATTATTCTCTTGCAAAAGAACTTCCATCTTTTGATGAACACGGAAATAATATAAAGGAGACACTATATTTTCCAATACAATTATTGTATATGGATTCAAATAAGTATTTATTTTTTCATGAATTTACTCATATACAAGATAGTTATAATTTAAGTGAAGATATATATATAATAAATAAAGGATATACAGAATATCATGCGTCACAAATAGAAATGTTGCCTTTATTGAACATAAAAAAAGATAATATAATAAGTTTTTCAATGAATACCCAAATTAATGCTTCTGGAAACGTACAAACAGTAAAAGATTATTTAATTAGAAAAAAATTACTTGTTGATAAATTGTTTAATATAACTGATTTCAAAAATTATGATAGTGTTTGTTTTTTAGTTGGCGTTATTTTTGATTATTTTGGAAATCTTTCTTTTTGTGAAATGTATGCAAGAGATTTCATGAATGATATTGATATTTCAAATTGGGAAATATGGTTAGGAAATGAAAATATAAAACATTTAACGAATGCTTTACACGGCTGGATTAACGATGAAAGAAAAAAATATGAACTAAGAAAAATGTATGTAAGTTTAGTTGGTTATTTATTAAAAAAGTAAATAAAAATTAACGACGAAATTCATTTTAATTATACGATAATAAAAGCAATCGATATTTAAATTTTAATAAACAATAAAAATACCTACTTATTATTTAGTAGGTATTTTATATTTGTTAATAATCAGTTAAGAATTATATACATAAATATTAAATAGTGCATCTAAAAACAAATCTTCCATATATAAGTTTGCTTGATAATCATCTACATATACAATGTTTTCAAATTTTTGTTTATTATATGAATAGATTGAAGTATATTTTGCAATTATGCATGATAAATACGAAATTAATATTTCATCCGATTCAGTTGGAACTTCCATACTTGTATTTTCATGCATTATCGAAAAATAAATATGACTAATAGCGCATAAAAATGTAATTTAATTTTTATTTTAGATATAATATTAAAAAAATCAAAGGAGAGAATATCTATGGAAATTATTAAACTTATTTTAGATGCACTCGCATCATTTTCTACTTTTATTCTTTTATTTTTTTCGTATGGTGAGTATAAACATGCTAGAAAAGAATATATAGAATCTTTGGACCCATTACTTTCATTTAAATTAGTAAGTGAAAACAATAAATTAATGTTAAAAATTAAAAATACAGGTAAATCTCAAGCTACAAATATCACGGTTGATTTATTGGAATTAAAAAATAATGGTGATGAAAAAATAGAACGTAGCAATTATTTAGATGAAGAGTTCATGCTTTATCCAGAAGAGGAAATATGTTCTTTTATTGCATTTTCAGGTAAAGATACTTCAACACCAGTATTTCCATTTTTAAAAATCAATGTTAGATACAAAAAGGGAAATACTCATAAAATTGAATCATATGAAAGAACTGTTCATTTTACGGAAAGTACAAATCTTTTGCCCCTTGAAACGATAATGAACGAAAGTTTAAATAGTATATCCAACAAATTAAATGAAATCTCATATTCAAATAATAGGATGGCAAATTATTTTGAAGGCCGTTACTTATCCAAATTTGATGAATTAAATGTTTTACCACATAATTCTTTATATAAAGATATTAAAGATGCGGTACATAATATCGAACATGATGAGAATGAATTACCCAAAAATGGAAGAGACCAAGATGGAAAGTTAAACATACCTGATGATGAAAAACAAGAAAAGAACTAGAAATAAAAAATCTAGCTCTTGTTTTTGTTAAAAAGTTTAAATTATTTCAATATCATCAATAGTATTGTAATCAATAATAAATTCTTTTTCGTCCATTTCATCAAAATAAGCAAAGATATTATCTTTCGAAATCTCTGTTTTCCAGACTTCTCCAACTTCATCAAATCTATGTGCAAACCATTCAGCTTTATCTTGTGAAAGTGTCCAGGATAAAGCTTTTTCATTATCTTTGTTCTTATCCGTTACACCACGATAAATTGTTATAACGTTAGGTAAAGATTCAAAAACTTTAAAGTCATCCGCATTCATCAAATATTCTTTATTTGCTTTTTTGAAGTAGCTTAGTAACTCTTTATTAGGAATATTGATATTATTGTTTGCATTTTCGTCATTTAACCATGAGAAATTAAGCATTTCAGCAAAATCTTTTTTATCCAAATATTCCTTAACGTATTTAAAATATGTCATCCTATATGGAGCACGCATCATATAAAAAATATCTGATATACAATTACAACCATTTAAAATTTTTTCTTCATAGAAGGCCATTACTTTTTTCAAATTTTCTTCGCTTTCGAAAATATTTACAATTTCTCTTTTTACAGAGCAAAAAGGAGAATCAAAGAACGGATGAGAGACAATTAATGGAATTTCTGTTGGCTCAGCATCCAAATGAAGAAAGTCTATTGCTATTTCTTTACATCTTTGTAGGTCTGTTTTCATTTTCATCACCTTTATGATTATATCAAAATTTTGATAATAGCAAAATAAGGAATATTTGACGATTAGTGATGTAACAAATATTGTTTTTATTGCTTAAAAGATGCAACCACTTACCAAACGACACTTTATCTACCCAAACAACAAAATTCGACATGATTTGTATGGTATAATAGTTCTTGGAAGAAGAATATTTTTAATAATTTAAAATTTTTAAATTTTGTCAAAAAAATACGGAGGAAGATATAAAATTGGAAGAGAAACAAGTAATGCAGGTTGTCTTGAATGAAAAAAAATATAATATTACATATGTAAATGATGAAGCTTTTGCTTATCTATCGAATGTTGAGATATATAAGCTTTTGTGTAATGCAACATTTTATGAGCTAACACATGAACAAAATACATATCGAAATAGTGAGGTATTAGAATACAAGGGTTGGCTTTTGGTTTGGGGATTTCTAGGAGAAATCATCCAGTACATAACAAAAAGAAGTTCAAAAAAAGATGCCTTAAAATGTTTTAATTTTGCTAATCATTTAAAAATTAAAATTGAAGAGAAATTTAATTTTAATCATTTATATGGAAAACTTTTAAGAGAAATTGATAGCATGGGGCAGTTTGAATCTTTTTATCCAAGGTTTAAAGAAATTGAAAATGAAATGAAAGAAGAAAATTCAGATTATTTCAAATATTGGTGCATAATGATTAACCAAATGTGCTATGAAAAATTGCAAAATGAAGAGTTTGATTCACAATTTGCTGATTTTGTTGATAGTCTAGATAGTTGGGATAAAAGAGAAAATTATGTATTTAAGCAAGTTTAATATTTTGAAAAAAAGAAATATAAATTGGAGCGTCTATTTTGAATGCTCCTTATTGTTTTTTATAAAAAATGTTGTGGATATAGTCAATCATAATTATAATGAAATTAATATTTTAAAGGAGGTCTTGCTATAATGGATATAGTAGATTTACAAAATAAAAGATTTATGAATGAACATAATTTCTATTTTTCGCTTGCATTATCTGAAATGTTTTATTATAAGCTAAACAGCATTTTGATTTGGAAAAATGAGAGATATTTCTTCTGTATAAATGATAATGAGCAATTCATTAATGAATATGGCGTTTTTAATACGTTGATTGACCTATTAAAGGCATCGTTGGAAGATAACGATTTTGAAAAGCTTAAAAGTATAACACCTTTAGAAAATACTAAAATAAAACAAGAAGAATCATTCAGATATTACAGATTAATCAAAGAGGTATTTAATGAAAATAAGCGAACTATCTCTTTTGAAACATATAATGATTTTGAATTTTTGAAATTGAATACTTGTAAAATTGAAATCTTAAACAACATAGACAAATATACATCTGATAATAATATTAAATATTTCTCAAGAAATTTGAAAATAACAGATGATAAAGTTTTTGATAATAATGATACTGTAAGATTGTTATATATGAGCAAGGATAAAGTAATGACAGTAATCGATGTAAATGATAAAGAAGAAAAAATAAAGATAAAGAATTTTACAGATAAAATTTTCTTTCGTGCTTTTGGCATTAATGAAAACCCTAGTTGGAATAATTATCAAGAATTTTTGGAAGACAGATGTGTTCCAAGAACAAGATACAATATTGATGAAATTTTGAAAGATATGGGAATGACAGAATATAATTCGTTTGAATTCATCAAGAGAACGCAAGGGCGTATGGCCGATGACAAAGAATGGATTCTTTTGGGAGATACTTCATATATTTTAGAAAAGGACGAATAAAGAGCATATAAAAAAGGACATAGCATTTAAAACAAGATGAATGTTATGTCCTTTTGTGCTTTTTTGTATTAAATTGTTTAGATTATTTAAGAATATTGATTAGTTCATCAGCGCGTTCTCTAACAAAATCTTCAATTAATTTCAGTCTGCTTTCTGAAAGGTTATATTTAAGATGCCGAACAAATTTAAAGTTTTTTAGTTTTTCCAAGTCAGCAATCATATTTTTGGTGCATATCGCTTTTACAAGGTCATTAAATGAAATGCCATAATATGAAGTACAATTATTTTTTGCATACTTTTTTAAAGAAGAAAAGTCTTTCATTTCAAAATCATCAGCATATGAAAATAAGCTAGCACCATTATCAAAAATAGGGCATAATCCTATGATTTCCATAGTATGATTATTTACTAATAATCCAAAATTACCAAAGTGTCTATCTTTGTTATAAATTAGTGCATCAAAGAGTATCATTCTTTGAAAATCAAGATATACATTTGATAAAATATCATTTTCAATTGATATTTTTTTCAAAAATTCATTTATATCTCCAATATTTCCACTTGGAACATAATAAGCAATAGGTATATATCCAGCGTCTTTTGATGTAAATATTTTACAAGTTGAAGCGAGAATACCATTCCATTCTTTTAAGTCGTATTCTACGTGCCTATAGCCTAATCTTTTAGCAATTTGACTTGCATAATATTCTGAATAGGGCTCAAGATTTTTATCTTGTTTTGGATTAATACCGCCTTTGAAAAGTACTATATCATTTTTTGCTTTTTTCCATCCTTTTGGAAGTAATCCAGCAGTTGTGAATTCAGGCGAAGGGGACTTAAGTGATAATAAATCAAATTCCGCATTTAATCCTGAAAAAGCAGCAAATGAAATTTCATTTGAAAAAGAATTGTCATATAAATTCACATCATCATATTTATCATCTTTATCTTTTTTGCAAATCCAATAGGCATCATTTAATGAAAGTCCTTTCGAAATATCTAATAATGATTGAATATTATTTATATTTAATTCCATATTTTTCATTAATTCTTTCATATTTCTTCTTTTTCTTGGAGCACTTCTCCTTTTTAACCAGATTGCTAATCCGTCATCTGACAGCATTAAAGAAAAAGGAAATAATTTTTTATGATTGTTGTGTATTTTGATTATATGAACAGTATTTAAAGACAAGATGTCTTTATTGAATTTGAATTCGATTAATGGTATATCAAAAATTTTTAAAACATAAATATCATTTTTTTCTGTTTTCATTATTTCATAGACCCACCTTGATAAGGATATTTTAAAGCATAATACATTTTCGATTTATATATCTTTTGATTTCTTTCTCCTTCCTCTAAATAGTTATCACTACTAACAGTCATGCTTTTTTTCACACCTTTCAAATGATTTATACGCTTTTTTCTTCTTTTATTTAACTTTATGTTTGGTTTATTTGAGTTTTTCTTATGTTTGTGATTATGACGCTTGAAAATAAGCAATATTTCACAAAAATCATTATTAGAATTATCAACTATTAATAAATAATCAGGATGAAGGTTGTTAATTAAAGAAATATTTTTAATCATTAATTGTTCTGGTTGATTGTTTGAACTTAAATCAATTTCTTCAAATTTAAGCAATTGACCTCTTTTATATTTAACCATTTTTATATCCTCCCAACCAATTTAAATATAGATATATTCTAACATATTAAATAAAAAAGACCATTTTGTTCCGAAATAAAATTTTAAAGAGATTGTATGATATCTTAATAGTGTATTACGAAAAGCATTAATACTTAAATTAAGGCGGTTTTAGGAGGTATATATGAACGAAAATGTGATATTGGAATGTTTATCTATTGAATTGGAATCAATTGCTGAGACATTGATTTTGGTTCGAAAAGATGAAAAGTGAGACGAACATATCAAAAAGGTGTTGAATAACCAAATCGGTATGCTTGTCTTTTGTCAAAAAGAAATACATGAAATAATAGAGATGATTAAATTAAATAAAGTAGAAAAAAAAGAACTTTCTAATTAAAAAGATATTTCTTTGAAATCATTAGAAGTTCTTTCTTTTTGTATTATTCCTTTTTCATTTTTCTTTTATAAGAATTTATATTTTTCTTTAAATTGGAACGATTGATACTATTCACTTCATCATTCACATATTTATTACTCGAATCTTTAAAACTGATTTGGATATTATGAAATTCTTTAAGCATTATTTTTGCAAATGCCATCATATCATAGCATATTGGAGAATTTGTATGATTGACACCATCGATTATATGGTCAAACATATAAGCCCATTGTCTTATACCAGGCTCTGTATCATTGTAAGGTAGGTTATTTTTAAATTTTCTTACCCCATCAATTTGATAGACGTATCGAGATATTTGATAGCAATGACATAACATAGAAATCTCATTCTCAAATATCTTTGTATTAATATAGATAACGTATTCTTTTGAAATGAATCTAACTTTTTCTACCTTGTATCCAATGTCACGAAAATCTTCTGAAATGAATTTTAAATTTTGACCGTATAGTTCTGTTCTTGAAGATATTTCATTAACGAAATAGATTTCAGGTGTCTTTATTTTCAACAGGGCAGTGGCCCGTTGAATTGTTTCAATACACTTTTTTGATAGAATGATTTGATTGTTATCCATTATTTTTATCAGAATCCTTTCTCTTTTTCTTTCACATTTCTTTTGTTTTTGATTCATTTATAGTTTTTTATTTTTATATTTTTTATACTTTTTCATTTTTCTTTCATAGTCTTCTCGATTTTTTGATGTTGCTATGAAATAAAAATTCTCAAAATAGGGGTAATTTGTTATACAATTAACGTTTTTCAAAACACTATCGTAATTTGATTTAACAGCTTTTTGTTTGAAAAGATGAGAAGGGTGGAGAAAAATATATATAATTGCTTTTTTAACTTCTTGTGTTCTGCATTTATCACCCTTGACTTGTTTTACACAGCAATACATCATATTGAATTTCCTGAAAAAATAGATAATGCTAAAGATGCCTTTATATTTTCGTGTAAGAATGCTGTTTTGATTGTCATTCTTTTTCATATGCGAAAAAACCAACACATTCTAGGTTTTCTTCATTATCATCTATCATTTTAAATATTCCACAGAATGGTGCTCCATAAAAAGTTTCTTTCAAAAACACAACAAATTTTTGTGGGGATTCCAACTCTGGATACTTGTTTTCGACCTTTAATCTTGAATTAGAAACGATATTATAATGTTTTCCAATACGTTCATGGAGTTCTTCAAAATTGTCAAAGTAATCAATAATTTCTTTTCCTGACATAATTCTTTTTTCAAAATTTGTATAAGAAATAGGTATTTTCATTCTTTCCATCCATTTTATTTTCTTATGTTCTTCTTCATCACAAAAACTATTAAAGTCAATATCATAGTCTTCACAACCAGCTGGAAACATATTTTTCATTTCATCAATATCGGAACCATATGTATCTTTTTTATTATCAGTTCTAGTACCATATCCAGCGCAAACATTGCCGAAATTAAATTCACATGTATTACAACATTTTTTTGTTATTTCTTGTTCATAATTCATAATTTATACTCCTTTTGTTCTTAGATGCTTTTAGCTTTTATAATAATTTTATAACACGTTTTTGATAAAAAATAAATAAAAATGTCTAAATTAGACACCTTTTAATTATCATGTAATTCTTATTTTAGTTTTAATATTGCTAAAATGTATGTTTAATAGGGTTCTGTTAGATATGATTGCGTTTGCTTGTGATGTTTTATTAATTAAAATTTACTTTATTTAAAATAAAAAAGATAAGAGTTATTTTTCTTATCTTAAAATTGGATGATATCTAGTATGTAATATTCATATTTGCGTCTGCGCTATTTGTAATAGTTGTACCTTCACCATAGCCATCAACATAAATTGGAAATTTCGTGTCTTTTGTAATTGTAATTGTTTTCGGTTTCTTTTCTTCATAAGAATGAATTTTGTTTCCGTATTCAAGTTGTACATTTTTTACTACTGGGATATTGCCAGTGCCGTAGTTTCCATAAAAAGCTAATATCGCATAAGTATCACTTACAGTGCCTTGTCTTATTTTAATTTTGAAAGAGTATCTTTCCCATTCTTCTGATACATTAAAGTCAATACCATTATATACAGGTTGATTATCATCGATACGACCAATTTGATATTTTGAAGAGCTCCCATTTTGACAATAAACATGCATATAATTTGTTTTTGATGTATCTTTTGATTTTAAATCAAAGCTTAAGGTATAATTGCTACTAACCCCATACTTATTAATAGTAGGTGCAATATCAGTATAATAAATAAATTCAGGTTTGCCACTGTTATTTGGACGATTTAATTCTAGATTAGAAAGCAGGTTTTTCCCAGTAATCGTAATATCAATACTATCTTGTTCATCAGGAAAATCAACAGAATTAATTGCAATCTTATTATTAAACTCTTTGGTACATTGTATTATTGAGCCACTTTTAGTGGTTATCAGCTGATTTTGAAACGAATTAACTTGGTCTAATAAAGTGTTTCCTAATATCGAAGAAAGTCCTGTACCTTGTAATGAACCATCAACACCGAAATTCTTAATACCACCAACAATACATAACAATAATGAGATAACTATACAAATTATTATCGCTAAAGTATGTTCTTCAAAAAAGCGTTTCATATACTTTTACTGTGCCTCCAATCTTACATCAATTTTAGGAATTAATTTTAAATATTTATAATGTTTCATTTAATTTAAGGTATCAAATTTAACAAGGACGGGGTAGCATATATTGAAACAAAATATAACAATTGTTTTAACTTAGGAATTGAAGTATAATTGTTTCCAGAAGATAACCTCTCTTGATGAAAATTCTACGTAATTCTCATCTGTCCAAACATCTAATTCTAATTCATGGTTGTCTTCTTTTTTTATTACTCTTTTTTTAAATTTGAAAAAACAATGAATAAGAACCTATAATTTTCAGTGAAAAAGAGAAAAAAAGGTAAAAAATACTTAAAAATCATAAAAAAATTTAAGAAATTTCGAAAAATAGCCTGTTATTTGTTGGCACGGGTTTTCAAAAAAGTCTATGATGTAAGTGAAAGCAGTAAAAACTAGGAAACGAGGACATATTTCATGAAAAGCAGAACTATCTTAGAAAATGATGATTTAAAGTATTTTGTGTATGATGCATTGATGGATGATAAAGATGAAAATCTTTATGCCAAACTTTCAGCTGATAGCGTAATGTTTGTTCATAATGCTATTAAGAATTTGTATGAAAAAATTCAAAGCAATAATGAATTGAAAAATAATCACTCTGTTATTGAAAATTATCATATTTTGGAAAATGAGTTTTTACAAATCGAAAATGATTTATTTTCTGAAATAACTCAGTTCGGTACCAATGAAAATAAAATTGTGTTTTATAAAAAGACTGCAAGAAAAATTAATAATCAAATGTTGGATATAATTGAAAAAATTAAAGAAATTGAAAGAGTAGAAAAATTCGAAAAGATAGAGAAAATAAGAAATAACTAGAAAGTACAAAAAAATTAGCAAATACTTTGTGGAAAAAATTAAAAATGAAAGGATTATGTGAATGAAATACTATATAAGCGATTTACATTTGTTCCATGAAGCGGCCATTAAATTTGATAATAGGCCGTTTCAAAACCTGGAAGAGATGCATGAAACAATTATGAAAAACTGGAATTCAAAAGTTACAAATGGTGATACTGTTTATATTTTGGGAGATATCAGTTTAAGAGGAAAGAAAGAAGATTTGATAGCATTTGTTGCCAGGCTAAAAGGGAAGAAGATACTGGTTAAAGGAAATCATGATGATGTATCTGATTACAGATACAAACAACTCTTTGATGAAATTTGCGATTATAAAGAAATACATGATTCATTTGAAGGTAAAAGCTATAATCTTGTTTTATGTCATTATCCTATATTCAGTTGGAAAGATATGGGTAAAGGAACGATACTTCTTTATGGCCATACGCATAGCAATAAAGAGGATGCTTATTATCAAAGATGCCTGCATAGATTAGATGAAAATGGTAGTCATCATACAAAAGGATTTGAAAATATTAGAGCTATTAGTGTAGGATGCATGAAAGATTATATGAATTATGAGCCAAGAACATTAAAAGAACTTTTAAATAATTTTTAGAAAAAAATAATAAAGTTAGAAAAATTGAAGAATAGCAAAATTATAAAATAAATATCATACTTTTTTAATAAAGTAGATAAATGTTTATTATACGCCTATTATAAGGGTGTTTTTCGTAAGAAATATTTATTAATTTTTAAGAAAATTAAATTTTTTCCCGATTTTCAACGCCACGAGTATAGAAGATTATATCTTTTTGGTATGCTAATCACGTGAAAAGAAGAAAAAAAATTCAAATAAAATTGATGAAAAATCAAAAAAATAAAAAAATTACAGTTTGTTTTGCCATAACTGGAATTAAGAAATTATTTGTGATAGTGTAAAAATATAAAAAAAAGAATTATCAAAAAAGTGCAAAACAAAATCAAGGAGGTGAAACCCATGGGAATGCATGAAAAGAAGGGTAAGTATTTATCTTATCTGTTACGACATCATCCTGAAGCATGTCATTTAGATATGGATAAAAAAGGATACGTTGATGTTCAACAGCTTATTAGTAATGTTAATGAGTACAGTCATTATTCTTTAACATTCGATGAATTGCAGGAAATTGTTGAAACTGATGATAAGCAAAGATTCAAACTTGCAAAAGATAAAATCAAATGCAATCAGGGACATTCAATCTCATGGGTTGAGCCTGAACTTGATTATGATGTTGTTGTTCCTGATACTTTGTATCATGGTACTACTGCTGAAGCCTATGAAAAAATTAAAAAAGATGGCTGTATCAGCAAGATGAAAAGGCATGCAGTTCATCTGCAGCAAGATATCAAAAAAGCTTGGAAGTCAGCAAAGAGATGGCATAATCAAATACCAATTGTTTTAGAGATTGATTCAAAGCAGATGAATAAAGGTGGTTATTCCATTGGAGTGACAGACAATGATGTATGGTGTGTCGAATCAGTACCAATAAAATACATCAAAAAGATTTATGAGAATTAAAAATGAATTAAATAAGTAGTAAAAAACAAGAACTTTTGAAAATTTAAATTTAACAAATTTAACAAGTTAAACAAATTTCAAAAATTAAGAATTCTTGAAAACTAACAATAATTCGTATCAAAAACGAATTACTGAAATTTATGATTGCTTTAAAAAAATTGAATATTGAACACAGATTATTATTAACCAATTATTAAAAGTACAACATTGGTCATTATATTTGAATATTTAAATATTTAAGTATGATGTTAAAACATTTGATGGAGTATTAAGTACATCCATATAAATCGTTAGAATATGTACTTTATCTGAGTTGTATAAAACTTAAATCTTTTTAAAAAGTTTAAATAGTTTAAGCAATTAAAATGGATTTAAGTAACCTGAAATAATCTGAATATTTTAGAAGAAGTAAAATCTTCTGAATGTATAAAGCGTTCAAATTATCAATTCTATTTAAGCAAAAAATAGAAAGTAGGTAATTGATATGAAAAGAAGAAAAGTGAGTTTTAAGAATTTAATTAAGAAATTTATTTGTAAAGCTGAAAAGACTGAAAAGGTTAAAAATGTTAAAAAGGTTAAAGTAGATTTTCAAAAGTTCTTGTTTTTTCTATACAGAAATATAGATAAAACACTAATTAGTGTATCCAATGAAAATTATTATAACGTTTTATCAAATATCTTCGATTGATTTGAAAACGGAGGATACAGCAATGATTAGTAAAGAAATTAGAGAAACAACAGATGGATATTCTACAAGATATGATGTATTTGATACATCCAGTAAAAAGAAAGCAGTTATTAAAATTGTCAAATATCAAATCTATTCATATAAAAAAGATGGAAATACTTATTTCTTATTGTACGACAATGAAATGAATATCAATGAGAGAGTTTTTAAATTTATTAATTTCTATTCAAAAAATACTTATAAATCAGTCAATACAAAACTGCAGTATTTACAGTCAATTCAACTTTTATATTCATTCTGCGAATTGTTTGATAAAAAAATAAATGAATTAAAAGAAGAAGATATTACAATGTTTGAATATTTCATGTTAGGTAAATCAGACACGAATTCATTAGAAACAAAGCTTTATCTTTCAAATCAAAGAACACAAACAACTGTAGCAAAACACATTGCTAATTGCAGAATTTTTGTAAAAGCACAAAGATGGAAAAATGCAGAACTATTTACTGCTTCACAGGTTACAAAAAGAGCAACAAAGCATTATAAAAAAGAGTTGCCAAAATTTATAACTGATGCTGAATTTGAACAAATGATTGATTTCTTGGATGATACTGAAATATTTAGCGAAGAAAGAAAATTAGAACTTGAATGTATTATGAGACTGATGTTCGAATGTGGTTTAAGAGTTGGTGAGGTATTAGGACTAACTATTGAAGATATCATTGAACCTTTAGAAAAAACCAAAAATGCTTTTATAGCTATCATCAGAAATAGATTATCTGATAATAAACGTCAAAAAGCAAAGACCTGTATGAACATCACAAGTAAAAATGATTATCAAAATCCTGATTATTTATATACAAAGGGGTATGGATATCAGACAGTTGCAGGAAACAGAGAGCTTTATGAAGATATTATGGATTATGTAAATATTACTGAAAAACGAATAAACAGAAGTATTAGAAAAAGAAAAAAATGCTACTGCTATGCAGATAATATTACAAAACAGTACAAAAAGAACAGGTATTTATTTTTAAATGAAAGGAATTTAAGTTGTTTAAGCTATGACGCATTAAGAAATGATATAAGAGAAATTTTTGAGGGATGTAATATTCCACTTGATTCAAATTCAAAATCGTCAAATTTATGTCATAGATTCAGACACGGTTTTATCATGCAACTTCTATACGTAAAGAATATGCCATTAGAGCTTGCAATCAAATACTCTAGACATACTACAGTAGAAGGATTAGAACCATATAATAATCCAACAGATGAATATCTTATTAGCAAAATAAATGAAATGAATACCAAATATATCTACAATAGGGAAAAAATTAAAGAAGTGGTTAAAGGAGATAATAAAAATGAGTACTATGAAAATAATGTTTCAAAAATCTAAAAATTCTAAGGGATATATTAATGTCAATTATAGTGATGAAATAAATAATTCAATAAAGATGTTTATTGAAAATTATCCAGGAACAAAAATTGGATATAAGCAAATGTTCGAAATGCTGTTTATAAAATATTATGTAGATAAATTATGTGATATAGATGATAATTTATTTTTTAACCAATTTGAATTTTTAAAAGAAAATTGCTTATTACGAGATGGCTCACTTAATTTAAAAGGTTTAAATGGTTTTATTAAATATTACTTGTTCTTAGTTGAAAATGAATATGGTGACTTCAATATAATAAATAGTTCATTCTTGTCTTATAAGGATTTTTTAAAAAGATTATTGGATGGATACAAGCCAATAATCTATTCTCCTTATTCAAAAATGCCAAACGAAGACAAAATTTTGTTAGATATTTCCAATACAAATTCAACTAATAAAAAAAGAAATATTCTTACAATCGATTTTTCTATCTTCAAGGATGGTCAAATAAGATATCTTTATAAAGATTTCTTTTGGAACTATCCTGAAGAGTATTCATCAAAGAAATCTAAAGATGTGTGGCTTATTAATTTTTTAAAAATTATTGATAAAAATATTTCAGCTGAATCTCGATACCCGACTAACAAACAAACTTTAGAAAAATTAAAAAATCATCAAATATCAGCATTAAAAATTAATCATATTCCTATTAATCGATTTAAGGAAGATATAAGTGATATGAAATCTTCCTCTCAGGCAACAGCGCTAAGTCGAATCAGACAATTCATCGATTTTGAATCAAAAAAAGGAAATGTCAAAATATCAGAAATTATAAGAAAACAAATTACAAGTTTTGATGTGACAGCAGAAGGGGATTTAAGACCTTATACCTATGAAGAAATTGAAAAAATAAAAGAATATTTGTATAAAGAAAATAATTTGAAATCTTATCTTGTTGGCTCAATAATTGAAATTTTATCAACATCAGCTATGAGACCAGCAACTATATGTAACCTTACTTATAACTGTATTCAAAACGTTAATGATGAAGGTTATAAAGTATATGCAAGTTCAAAAAGAAATACAAATGATAATTATAAACTTGATAAAAGAACTGGTAAGAAACTTCTTGAAGTCATTGATAAAACAAGTGAATTAAGAAAAGATACAAATAATAAAAATTACAAAGATTATATCTTTCTTTATTATTCATCTAAAACAAACAGCAAATCTATTAAAAAACTTTCTGGTGTAGAAGTGGCTCTAAAAATAAATGAAGTTGCAGGAATATTAAATATTAATCAATTAGGAACTAAAGGTATTAGAAATTATTTTTATGGTAATTTAAATTACTTTGGTTCTGAAGAAGGAGAAGATAGCAAAATCATTAATTCATTATCAAAACATTCTTTAAATGTTCATATGAGAAATTATTCAGATAGCAAGGATTTTTATGACGCCTGCGGAGATTACTTTGATATTGAAATTGGTGATATTACTGTTCCTGGTACTGTAGCAAATGATTTTAATACTTTTAAAAACAAATATGACTATCCATTAAATAACGAAAACTTAGTTCAAAATGGGTGTGGATATTGTAGTCAATCACATTGCACAATTCATGTACCTATTGAATGTCAAAGCTGTAAAAATTATGTTACTGCTTTTGAAAATCTTCCATATTATGAAAATGAAATAAAAAGGTTGGACAAAGAAATAGATTCCGCTGTATCAGAACATGAAAAAGAATTCTTTATATTTAAGAAAGCTCAATGTGTTAGATATTGGAGCGAATTGGAATTAAATAAGAAAAATATTAAAAAAGAAAATTTTGAAAATGTTGAAAATATTGAAAAAATAGAAAAGGAGAGAATTTAATATGGCTAATATAACTGCATCATTTGAAAAGAATCATGAATCTAATACCTCATTTGAACTAGAACATCCTAATAATTTTGAAAAGGAAGAAGAATTTGAAAAAATTGAAAATTATAATGAAGAATTGTACTCTTCATTATTAGAGAGTGAATATTTGGACCCATACAGTGACCTATTTGAAGACCAACGTTTTGCATTTGTTAATAATGTTAAAATAGATATTCTTTCGGATGGTTGGGACTTTTCACCATTACATTTTGAAGGTAAAAATCCTAATCAATTTAAACTTGATTTTTCCAAAATAGACGATTTTACCTTTAAAATGATTATTAAATTTTATACTTTATATCGTATATTTTCTACTACAGTTTATCAATCAACTCATAAGGCATCATTAAGTGTTTTAACTGTATTTGTTAATTTTCTTTCAGATAATAACATTTATAAAATTACAAATATTACCATGAACGACTTAAATAATTATATGAAAATCTATAATAATCAACTTGCAGCAGGAACGAAGGAAAAGAAGAAACATTATTTATATGAATTCTTCGTATTTGTTGAAGCTGTCACTGGGAAAGAAATCAATGAGGATATTCTTGAATATTTAGAAACAAGTGATATAAGAGCTTTAAAAGCACAAAATTTAAGTAACCGAACAAAAACACTTCCTGACGAGTTTGGTGACACATTTAAAGATTTAATATATGAAAAAATTTTAGAGCAAATCGCTTTTAAACAATCAAATAGCAAAAAATTTAATTACTCAACTTTGATGTACTGTTCGCAACTATACATTTTAAATCAATGTGGCATTCGTCCTATGGAATCAATCATACTTCCTAGAGACTGTATTACACTTGAAAACCTAGATAGGGACGATAGAACAAAAAGCGTCTATTATCTTCATTATCGAAGTACAAAAAAATCTTCTAACAAATATATTTATGCAAGAACAAAAATAGTTCCAAAAGTTGTTGAAATTATTGATTTTCTTAGAAGTTTATCAAATGATAAAAATTATTTATTCAAAAACAGAGATAAAGATATCCACAAATTAAGTGAGTTCTTTACAAAATTTTGCATTATACATGCTGACATATTAAATCTAATAAACAGTAACAATCAAGACTGTTTTTATCATAACAAAACTGTTCAATCTTTATTAGATAGCTATAAACATTATGAAAATTCATCAATTAATAAATTAATGAAAAATAATAAAGAGATAAGAAATGAAGATGTCATATCTATACCTCGTCTTTATCAATTTAGAGTATTCTTTGCAACATATTCTACTGACAAAGGCATTCATCCAGTTAAAGTGGCAATGATGATGAATCAAAATACAAAAGAAATGATTGGATATTATAACAGACCAAAGCAAATAGAAATCAATAAAAGAGAAAATGAAAAAAATATTAAAATATTTGAATCCGTTATTAACGACGAATTCATGGTTCATGGACCAAGAGCTAAGTCAAGAACTCGTCAAATGCGTCAAGCTTACAAAAAAGCAAAGGAAAATGCCGTAGATAAGACAAACAAAAACCATGAAATAACAAAAGAAGCAATGAAAGATGTGCCAATGCGTCTTATGAATGGCGGTTGTTGCATAAAAGCAGGAGAGGGAATTGATTGTACATTGGATAATGTTACAGATATTTCAATGTGTGCTAATAAAATTTGTCCTAATCAACATTTCTTTATTTTCAATCTTAATTTTTATTACCAACAATTCAAAAAAGAAATCGATAATTATTATAAAAGCTTGGACTCAAAATTATATAGAAACGCTGAAAAATCATTAAACAATATTAAGTATTATATTAAAACAAAATTAGAAGAAGAAATGGATGAATTGAAATTGCACATGGATGATAACTCTATAAACAATTTAATATCTAAATATTCATCACTACAATTCTACAAAGACAATTATGAAAAAATAAGAGGAGAAATGGAACAATGGAAAAACAAAGAAATAAAACTTTAAATGACTATCTTAATTTATTAAATATTGATATTAATGAATTGAGTAAATATGAATTAGAAAGTTTGGAAAAAATAAATGAGTATTATGATGAAAAATTATCGGAATTAGAAGAATTTACGAAAAAGTTGAATTTTAACGGTATTTCTACAGCAAAAGTGTTATCTGATGTTGGTCTAGGAAAAAACGTTGCAAATACACATCCATGCATTGACAAATTCATTAACAAAAGAAATAAGGAACACAAAACAATTCTCAATGATTTCATCTATTATAAAACTAACAAAATTACTGAATTAAATAGAGAAAACAAATTATTAAAAGACCATGATGCAGAACACATGTTATTAAAAACAGAATATGAACAATTGCAAAAACAATATAAAGATTCAATTACAGAAATTAAAAGATTAAGAGGACTTGTCATTAAATATCAAAACGCAAACAAAAGAAACAGCAGTACATCATTGAATTAAAATATTTTAAATATGTACAATGTATCAAAATTAAATACAAAAACAGATGCAGTATTTTCAAAATTTAAAGGGATAAATTTTAATTATTTTGAATACCGCATCTGTACATTTTATTTTTTATTTATTGTTTTAAGATTAAATATATATAAGGAAAGTATCGTATTTTCTTATATTTTTAAAGAAAAAGTTACATAAAAAGCATTATAAATTCCTAAGATTTATCCCTCGGTTAAAGTTATACAGCTTATGAGGGTCAATCGGCGGAACTCTATACTGGGACTAGTGTTTGAGGCAAAGGGATAAAAATGGATACTTTATACTTCGCAGTTCTACGATATTTATTTTATGCCTACTTTTTTTATTTAAGCAGTAAAGTAAATGACATTATAAATTAAAAAGAAGAAAAGTTGCATGTGTATTTTATGTCTTTCTAAAATTAATTTAACCTTTTTACTTATACCAAAGAAAAATAGTTGATAATTTAATTAAAATATTATAGAATACAAGTGAAAAGAGATACATAAAATTCTTTTTAAAACATAGTATATTGTTGGATGATAAATCCACAATATAACAGAACTAATTGATTAGTTCTAGGGTGTGGTAGATAGCTATAATTAGAGTGATTCTACTGACCTACTCCTGGAGATACCATAAGAACCTGATGGGAATGGTCAAACCACGGGAAGGTGATTGGACCCCTAGCCTGGCACGGGCTAAGAAAATAATGTGATATTTTTGACTCCTACGAGGAAGTCCCAATCAATAAAGAGTACTCACAAAAAAAGTACTCTTTTATTTTTTTAAAGGAACAATGATAAAATGACTGATATACTTTACCAAAACGCTAGCTATTATAAAAAAGAAATATTGCCTTATACATTTATTCTTGAAACCAGTAAGGGCATTATAGTGATTAAAAATACTGAGCACGATTTTGCACATCTTGTTGGAAAACAATACTCAATGAATTTAGAAATTCAAAAATTAGATACTAAAAGATTTTTTATGAGAGTATTAACTCATAAAATAAGCTATGAAAATCTATTATCTTTTGACAAAAACGAGTATGAAAGAGAATATAATTGGATTATAAATAAAAATAATTCTTTTATATCTATATTTGATTCTTTTATTAAAAATGCAAATTTAAAAATTTACAAAACGGTCGGAAAAGAAATTTACACTAAATTAAAAATGGATTATTTTCATCAAGATGGTGAGACTATAACAGATATTACAATTTTAGGAATTATTGGTAATAGCTATGATAATACCTTTTTATTTAATACAATTTTAAGTAATGACTTTGATTTAATGAACAGGTTCAATAGCTTAAAAAAAATAGCCGTTCACAAATTTTATAAATTTCCTAATCGAGATTTAAGCAATAAGCTGGCAGAAATTAACTTTGAGATAAAAAGTTCTCCCAATAACATTAATGAAAAAGTACAAAAGAAAAAAACAAAGGTTGATATATTATCAAATAGAAGTCTCAAGAAAATCAATGAATTACTTGACCCATCCTTAAATGTTTCAAGAGGAGAAAATGGCAAAAATTCAATAAAAGTAATAAAAAATGGAAAAGTGATAGAAAGAGGGCTTAAATTAAAGCATAAAGATTTTAAATCAATCCAGGAAGCCGCCGAGTACATAAATGAAACATATAAATAAATCATCATACCTTTAAGTAATCAAATTTTTAATATAAAATAGTAATGTAATACTAGGCAAGGCAGTAGAGTCTAGTAGGCATGCATGTGCCGAGGGAGAACAGAAATGTTCTTCCTTTTTTAACTTATCAAAATTATTTTTTAAGAATTTTCATATTTATTGATTTTTTTAAGAAAAATGCATATACTATAAGTGTAAAGAAAAAGAGCTATCAAATAGATGATTGCTCTGAAATGTTTATTTACATACTTTAGAAAAAAGTAGTCACAAACTTTCCAGGCAGGTGATTACTTTTTTTCTTCAGAATTTTTTCTATTTTCCATATACTCCATGAACTTTTGGAGCAAATGATGTTCATAAACAAACTTAAAAAAGTCGAAAATCAACTTAAGTATCTCTATGATTATCTGAACTAGCGTCAGCATGTAGCCTCCTTTTTAAAACTAAAGTAAAGCATCGTTTATAATAAACAAAGGCTTAAAAACCTATAAAGGAAAACTACTCCTTTGGCTAAGAGCAATCACCTATCACATTTGATAGCAGATTCATTATATCATAGTTACTATAGGTTTCTAACAAAAAATGTAATATATTGTAACAATTTGTCAAATAAGAGTATTATTACTTTTTAATACTATTGCTTATTTTTGAATTGGGTATAATATTAAAATACTAGGCAAGGCAGTAGAGCCTAGTGGGCGTGCATGCGCCGAGGAAGAACAAAAATGTTCTTCCTTTTTTATTTTTGTCGCGCCATAACTACAGAAAGGATATCTGCCATGATATACTTTAATATAAAGAAAAAAACAAAAATAAAAAACAGAAAAGAGGGCGGACAATGTTAGAGATAGAAGAAATAAAAAAAGGAACGTCACGTTATTATAAAGTAAGTACTTATTCAAAAGATAATAGACTAATATCTACTAGAATAGTGAATTATATCCTTAAAAACATTCCTTATAATAAAATCAAATGTTATATATTATTTGATAATGAGGGAAATTGCATCGAGAATGTTTTTAAGTTCATTAACATGTATAAAGTATCGATAGCTGAAACTTCAAAAGAAAAATACGCACTTTATCTTAGATATTTATATGAATTTTCTGGAATTATCGATAAAGATATTAGCAAATTTCAAAGAAATGACATAGATAAATTCGTGGTATTTTTATCTGGGTACGACCCAAATTCTTCACTTGCTGATAGTTTTTATACTTATTCCAGCAAAAGCGAAGAAACGATTGCAGCTATTTTTAATGTGGTAAAAGAATACGTTGATTATTGTGGATATGCATCAAGCAGATATTTTAATAATTTTAGGGGAATCAAAAAAAGAGCTTATAGCAAATCAAAAAATAATGTAATATGTCCAAAGTTTATTTCTGCAAGAGAAATGTCATTGATTTTGAACTATATTGATAGTGATGATTCACTAGATAAAGAAACAAAAATGAAGTATTCTCTTATATTCAAACTTATGTTCAACAAAGGATTAAGAATTGGCGAAGTTCTTGGCATTACAATAGAGGATTTTGAAGAAGTTTATAGCAATGAAGGTGACTTATATTACAAACTTTATATAAGAAACAGAATGTCTGATAATGCTGACCAAAGAGCAAAGAGGTGCTTAACAATGAATGGACAATATAGCTATAATGCACCAATCTATCATCGATTAGATATTGGGTATCAACAAGTTTTCTTAAGTGAAGAATTTCATAATGATATTATCGAATACTTCGATACGATGTCAGCTAGATTTAAAAGAGAGAATAAAACACTGTCAAAAGCTGATGCCATTGATGGAGTAAGTGAAAACTGGTATATCTTCTATAATAAAAAGAAACCAACGCCATTGAGTAAAGATATTTTATATAATTACACAAGAGAAATGTTTAAGAACTTAAATATCCATATTGATAAATATGTAAGAACTAATAACTTATTTCATAGATTCAGACACGGCTTTTGCATGTATCTGTTATATGTAGAAAATATTCCACCGCTTCAAGCTTGTAAATTAACAAGACACAGAAACGCTGAAGGCTTGGCTATTTATAACAATCCAACTGAAGATATGTTAGCTGAATTAATGATGCAAGTGGAAGAGGGGACAGAACTTTATGGCTAATTTTAAAACATCAAAATTAGAAAAATCGTCAAAAATAAGGAAAAGTATCGATAGAAACGTTCCTTATAATGTGCCTGATGATGTCATTGAACTATTTGAGAACTTCTTTGACTCTGGATTTCGAACACCATCAAATGAAAAAGGGACAACGTTGTTTGCTATCTTATTAAATTATAGAAAAGTGAGCAGTATTGATGACTTTTCTGATGAAACTTTTTATATAGATTTCAAAATGGCGTCGTCTGAATTCATTTCTTTTAGAGGAAAAAGTTTGACAGGTCAGGAAAAATCAATGTTAAAAAACTTGTATTCTTACCTGTTAAGCAATTATCCTGATAATTTTGAAACTTTGACATTAAATGTTATCAACCATAATAATACATTTAGACTTATCAACGAAAACTATAAAATAGTTAAAAGAAACATTTTTGATGAAGTTCCAACGGATTTAGACAAATGGATTTATTTAGATAATGAAAATATTTATAACATTGATTTCACATTAGTTGAACAAGAAAAAATGCGAAATGGATTAAAAGGCTATTTTTGGTATGATACCTCATCAAAAACCGATTCAAAATATCAAGCATTGCACGTGTTAATTAAAGCACTTAATCTTTTATCAGATAATTTTCAAAACAGTCAAAAGAATCAAAATAATGAAAATAATCAAAAGCTTGGTGTAAGGGAAATAACTTTTTTAAAAGAACAAATAACAAATGGGAAGAAATCTCAAAGCGCGTTTATTTATATTAGTCACATTAAATCAATGCTTTTATATTTTGAAGAAATCAATATATTGAAAATCAATAAAACTGCATTAAATCTTTTAAAAATGAACAATGTCAAAAGTAAGCCTTTAACAAAATACTATTCAAAGGATGAAATGGAATCTATCTTGAAATGTTTTAATGAAAAAATAAAAAAAGAAGATAATGAAAATATAAAGGTTTTAACACAACTTCAATTAATCACAACACTTTATGTGTTAAATACTGCGATGCGTCTAGAAACTGTCTGTAACCTAAAAATAGGTGATTTAAATCACGTTGATAATAATTACTTTTATGTAGCAAATGGTAAAAATGAAGAAAAGGTTAAATACAATATTTCTCCTGGAATAAAGAAGCTTCATGATGAAGTTTTAAAAATAACTGCTCAGTACAGAAATGAAGCGGAAACTTTAAATAGTTTAAAGAATTCAATAGGAGATTACCTATTTTTGTACAAAAGAAAGAGAGGAAATAATTTATCGTTATTAAACAAAAGAGATTTAAATTACAAAATCAAAGAAACCTCTACTGAGTTAGGCATCGAACCTTTAGGTATTACTGGTGTTAGAAACAGATTTATGAACAATATCATTTATAATATCAATACCGGTAATAACGGCGCTATAATACAAGCTTTATCAAAGCATTCGATAAATGTACATTACAATCATTATTTTGAAAACAGCATTAAGGAAATTGCACTTCAGTTATATGGTGTAACCATTGGAGAGGCAGATTTAAAAGGCATGGTGCTTGAAAAGCCAAATATTGATGTTAAGAAAAAAGATATAGTCATGAATGGGCGAGGGTATTGTTCGTCAGATACATGCAATGAAAATAATGTATTGGACTGTCTAATGTGCAGATACTTCAGATGTACTCCAGCTAATATTCCATATTTTAAAAATGAAATTGAACTGTTAGAAAAAGAAATCTCGGAAGAACCCATATCTCATGAAAGAGAATTTAAAATAGCAAGGAAAAAGTTAAATGTAGAATATCTATTTAGATGTTATGAAATACAAAACAGAGGATTGAAAAATGGAGCAAACGAAGAACATAATTGACACAACTCAACGCGATAATGAAGTGCCAATTATTTTATCAAATTATGAGCCAACAACGGATGAAGCATCTCGGTTAAATATCAATTCTAATAATCTATACAATGATATTTCTAGTTTAGAGCCATACACGATAATCCAGGAAGAATATCTTGATTTAATAAAGGAAAATCATTTAAATGTTTTTGGTGCAGATATAATATTTTCAAGCAAAAAATGGGACTTTTCTAATTTGAAAAATGATTTTAACAAGTACAAACAACATTCTTTTAATTTTAACGTTAAAGGAGAACCATTAACTGATTTTTATGAAACATTTCTTAAACTGTTTGTATTAAATGCAATATTAGAAGATGGCTCTTTACGAAGATATTTAATAAACGATTTTTATTTTATCAAAGTTTTCTTTGTATATCTGCAAAGTAAAAATGTTTATTTACTAGAAAACTGTACAGAATTAACTGTTAATGATTTTTTAACATTACAAAGAGCAATCACTGCTGAAACAACAATAGTTAAATATCAAACTGCAATATTAAAAATGTTTAACTTTTATTCTATTTTAACTAACAAAGAAATCAATCAAAATGTTATCAATGTTCTGACAAAAAGAAATAAAAATTCATTAAAAATTACACAGAAAAACGGATTGATAAAGTTGTTACCTAATTCTTTTATGAAAAATCTAACAAAATTACTCTATGATGATATTATCAACACAGATTTCAACAATTTAAACAATATCGAATTAAAAAATTATAGAAAAGAAATTTTAATTTTTATATTAACTCAAACAGGAATAAGGCCTGAAGAAGTGCTGACAATACCTTATGACTGTATCATTAAAGATGATTTAAATAATATAGATGTTTATTTTATGAGATATAACATTACTAAATCGATATACGGGCCCAGTGTTGAAGAAACGCAGACAGTAGCAAATGAAAAAGTTGTAAAAATAATTTCTAAATTGCGCGATAACTATATAGGAACGTATCTAGGTGATAAAATAAGTTATGGGCAATTAAGAGATTTTTTCTATCAGTATTGCGAAGATAATTGCAGCAAATTGGAAAATATAAGTGATTTACCAATTGATTCTTTTATGGCAAAGCCATTAAGAAAAGAAATAAACGGTAAAGGAAAATACATCAATATTCCTCGTCTCAAACAGTTTCGGGTTTATTTTGACAGTGAGCTGAAAAGAAGGGGATTCAATGATTTTTCAAGAGCAAAATTACTTGGCCATCACGATGAAAAGATGTTTGACTATTATGGACGAGATGTCACAACTCTTGAAGAAGATATCAATTTTTCACAAATTCTGATAAAAGATTTCATTAATGATAGCTCGTTAAAAATTTTGGGTCCAAAAGGTAATATCTACACAAAAAGAATAAGAAAATTTCTTGATAAATTGGACAAGAAGAAAATTCAAGGTGCTTATAATATTGAAGAATTAAGTCAAGAATTAATGAACGAAATGCCTATCAGAACCAAATTGGGTGGCTGCTGTATCAAGCCATACTCAAATGCAGAATGTAATAAAAATGATAATACTGATGAATATTTATGTTCTTATGGTTTATGTGAAAACCAATGTCATTTCTTTTATAACTGTATGTATTATTATGATAAGTTCCATGAAATGATTGATGCGTATAATCATAATAGCAATGCTGGTTATGAAAAGTTCGCATCAAAAGAGCTTTATAAGATACAACAGATGTTAAAAGGAAAATTGATACCAGAACTAGAAGAATTAAACAGGATGATTGAGATAAACGGCGTTGAAACGATAAAGAATAATTATCCTGGTGTTGTAGAAATAATTGATAATTATAGCAAGATTAAAGGAGAGATAGATTTATGGATGAACAAAACAGTCAAGAACTAAAAATCGTGAAAAGAGACCTTGAAAAGAATGGCATTTCTTTTAATAGCTTAACACCTAAAGCACAAAATCTTTTAATAAAATCAGAAGATTTTTTACAAACGCAAAAAGATAAATTTAAAGAATCTTTCCAAGCAGCAAATAAATTAAAATATGATGTCCAATCATTTTGTGAATCACAAGGGTTATCAAGAGCTGCAATTTATAAGAAAAATAAACAAGGAATTAATCAATATAGTGATGTTATCAAATATATAAACAGTCGTTCCGCAAATTATGAAGCATTCAAAAAACAAACGATTTCAGAGATGTATAGCAGTAAAGATGACGATGCGCAATTATTAAATAATTTATTAACACATGAAGCTGAATATTATTTTATGAAAGAAAAAGTTGAAGAACAAAACCAAACAATAAAAAATCTTCAAGATGAATTAAATACATTAAGAAAATTATACGGAACCAACAGCAATTTCAATTAAAAAACACATAAAAAAGTAGGCAAAATTGGGGAAAATCGTGTCTACTTTTTATTTTTTAAAAAAAAGGCGGAAAATCCGCCAAAAGCTATACGTAGCAACATTTTCCAAAAGTAGGCACATTTTCCAATTAGGAGAACTTCGCATAATGTATATTATATAACTTTTATAATGTATAAATAGTTTTTTATTATTTTAACTATTTATATACTTGTATTATATAATAATAAAATATGTGCATAACATGATAAGTATTACAGAAATAAACATAACAAATATGAATATAGGTTTATTATTACTTTTAAGATTTTTATATAAAGCTAGAAATGAAACGATAAATAATAATATAGATATAAGATAAAATGAATATAAAATAATATTACTGTGCATTTGAATTGCAAATATAAATAATAAAACTCCTAATAAATCCGCAAATAATGAATAAAGAAGGATTTTTCTATTTTCCATTTTTCTATCCCTATTTTAATAATTCTAATATAGATGAACCTATACCGTTATATTTAACATTGAAGTTATCGCAAATTGTAGAACCAATAATTCCAAAAGAATTACTATCATTTAATACTTTCATTTCATTAAATTGTTTTGAATAAATTATAAGTGGTACTTGTTCACGTGTATGATCTGTTCCTCTATATGTTGGATCATTTCCATGATCAGCAGTAACCATTAATAAATCATCATTTTTTAATTCGTTTATTAATTCTCCTAATTGTACATCGAATTCTTCAATTGCTTTTCCATAACCAGCAGCGTTTCTTCTATGCCCATAGACCGCATCGAAATCAACTAAGTTAATAAACGCTAAACCATTAAAATTGTCACTTGCTAATTCAATAGTTTTATTCATACCATCTTCATTACTTACTGTTTTAATTTTTCTTGTAATCCCTTGATCAACAAATATATCTGGTATTTTCCCTACACCTATAACATCTAATCCCGCATCTTTTAAAGAATCAAGCGCAGTTTTAGAAAATGGGGCTAATGCATAATCATGTCTATTAGATGTACGAGTAAAATGTCCTTTTTTTGTTCCTATATATGGTCTAGCGATAACTCTACCAACCTTCCATTTATCATCCATAGCTATTTCTCTAGCAATTTGACATGCATGATATAATTCTTCTAATGGGATAATATCTTCATTTGCAGCAATTTGAAAAACAGAATCGGCAGAAGTATAGACTATCCAATCCCCCGTTTTGATTTGATGTTCTCCATACATATCTAGAATTTTTGTACCACTACATGCAATATTTCCTACACATTTTCTACCAGTTTTTTTCTCAAATAGGTCAATAAATTCTTTAGGAAAACCGGTATCTGTAAATGTAATAAAAGGTTTTTCTGTTTTAAGCCCCATCATTTCCCAATGTCCAGTCATTGTATCCTTACCATTCGATGCTTCATTTAATTTTAAAATATAAGCTTGTGGATTTTGTGTTTTGGTAACACCTTTAAAATCACCTAAATTACCAAATCCTAAATTTTGCAATGTTGGTATATTTAAACCATCACATATTGAACAAATATGACCAACGGTATTTGCTCCAAAATCATTATATTTTTTTGCGTCTTTTGCATTTCCAATTCCCATTGAATCACAAACAATGAGAAAAATTCTATTAAATTTCATGAATACTATCTCCTTTTTTTATTTTTGCTCTTAAATGATATTTATTATAATCATCAATAATTTTATTATTTGAAACATGAGTATAAATAGTGGTTGTTGAAATATCACTATGCCCTAGTAATTCTTGAATAGAACGTAAATCAGCACCATTTTCATACAAGTGAGTTGCAAATGTATGTCGAATAGTATGAGGCGACACTTTCTTTTTGATATTTGTATTTATACATGCTTCTTTTAGGATTTTATAAAAATACTCACTAGATATTTTATTTAAATGATTATTAAAAAACAAGTAATCATTATCTTTAAAATCTAATTTAGGATATCTAAAATCATAAATATAACATGATAAAATTTTACATACATAGTCATTTAAAGGCAAAAGCCTTTCTTTATCCCCTTTTCCAATTACATTTAAATATTTCATTTTTAAATTAAGTTGTGATAATTTTAAATTACACAATTCAGAAACTCTTATACCTGTCGCATATAATAGCTCTAGCATAGCTCTCGTTCTAGCATTTTTAAAATTATCCATTTCAATACTATCAAGTAATGTTTTTATTTCTTCCACATTTAAAACCTGTGGAAGTCTTTTCGTATTTTTTGGTAAATCAAAAGTCTCCATAAGATTTTTTTCAACAATTTCTTCTTTCATCAAAAATTTATAAAATGAGCGTAGTGAAACCATTTTTCGTGATAAAGAAGATGCTGCTAAAGATGTAAATTGTTGTAAATATTTTCTGATCATATCTTTATCAATTTGATTGATTAAAACAACTTGATTTTGTTTTTGAATATAGTTTATAAAATGTTCAAGATCTCGCATATAATTTTTTAATGTATTATCTGATACCTTTTTTTCTATTAATAAATATTGTTTATATTCGTTAAGTGCATCATATATGTTCATATTACCACCATATTTATTATATCACGAATGATTATTGAAGAACAATTTTATATAAGGTAAATTTTTAATAGTGCAGATATGAATATTAAAAAACATATAATAATTAAGTAATTTAAAATATAATTAAATAAATATTTTAAACTGAAGTTATCTTTTTGTATGAAAGTTAATTTGAAACTTTGTATAGAAAGATAAGTTGACATAAAAGACATCACATACGTAATTAAAATTTCAATAATCATTTGAGGTAATACAATAATAAAAATATTATGAAACGAAAGAAGTGATTGATAATATTTAAAAATAAAAGAAATAATACATAAAATTCTATAAATGATTCCAATTGATATAACGGGAGCACCAATAAAACTTGTTGCTGAAACCATGATGATTATTATGTACAAAAACGTACATAATAGATACGAATTTAGTTGATGTGTTTTAAAGAATATGAGATCAACCGAAATTTTATAAAGAGAATATTTATTTAATGAAAAAAATATAATTGAAATAATTGTTGAATAAAGAAAATTTAAGAATAAATATTGATGCAAATACATATTTTTCTTTTGAATAAAAAAAGACATCGTATCTCCTCCTATAGCATAGGATATGATGTCTTCTTTTTTTTATGATTATTCTTTTCTGTACTTATTTTTTGATTTATTTAATAAAGCAGAAGCCGTTGTCAAATGATATTTATTCTCACTATTAATTTTATTGATTACAGCCTCTGTTGTTTTTATTTTATTTTTCTCAATATTTTTGTCAAATAGACTTACTTGTTTTTTATAACTGCTTCGATTGATAACATTATTTAACGAAACTCCAATAAGTCTAAGAGGTTTTCCACTATAATTTTTATCAAATAAGTATTTTGCAGTAGAAAGTATTATCTCATATTCATTGAAATAATCAATTAAAGGAGTTTGTCGAGTAACTGACTCAAATCGAGAATACTTAATCGTAATACTGATCGAATTGCCAATCAAATTTCTTTTTTTTGCTCTAAATGAAACTTTAGAACATAATATACGTAAAGTTTCATAAATAGTCTCTATATCATTTGTATCGTATTGTAAGGTTGTTGAATTACCTACAGATTTTAATTCGTTTTTTTCAGTATTAACTTTAGAAATATCTATTCCATTGGCTTTTCTATATAATAGAAGTGCATTTTTCCCAATAATCTGACGTAATTTATTATAGTTATCATAATTAGCTACATCTCCAATAGTTAAAATACCCATTTCTTTGAGTTTAGGTGCAGTTTTTTTACCGATTCCAAACATTTCAGAAACATCAAGGGGCCAAAGTAATTGTTTATAATTAGATTTATTTAAAATGGTAATACCCATTGGTTTTTTCATATCACTAGCCATTTTAGCCATAAATTTATTAGGAGCAATTCCAATAGAACATTTTAATTTTAATGTATTTAAAACATCATTTTGAATGATTTTTGCAAGTTTGTAAGGATGAATATTATGTTCGATAATGTAATTAGAAAAATCAACATAACATTCATCAATACTTGCTATTTCTAACAAAGGACTATATGTTGAAATCAATTCAAAAAATTGACTTGATAAACGTCTATATAAATCAAAATTTACGGGTTTTATGATTAAATTTTTACATAATTGTTTAGCTTGAAATAATGGCATTGCAGAATGGATTCCATATTTTCTTGCTTCATATGAAGCAGTAGAAACAATCGCACGCCTATTATTTCCAGATATTACTAAAGGTTTTCCTTCCAAAGAAGAATCATTTGCCATTTCAGCACTTGCATAAAATGCATTTAAATCTATATGAAATATAATTTGCATATAGCAGCTCACTCCCTTAGCAACATTGTAACATATTTTAATTATAAATAGTGCCCTTTATTTGCTAATGCTGTTTTATGTGCTAATCTCAATTTATCGGCAATCATTGCAATAAATTCAGAATTTGTTGGTTTAGATTTGGAAGCAGATACTGTGTATCCAAAGATATCATCAATGGCCTCAGTATTTCCTCTATTCCATGCAACTTCGATTGCATGTCGGATAGCTCTTTCTACTCTTGAAGAAGTTGTATTATAATTTCTTGCAATTTCTGGATATAGTACTTTCGTTACTTGACCTAAAATATCAATATTATCATATGTTTTCATAATTGCTGTTCTTAAATACATATATCCTTTTATATGAGCAGGAATACCCACTTCATGTAAAATTTCTGTGATTTCATTTTCGATTTTAACTTTTTGAATTTTTTCAGTTTCATTAACATGAGTCTCATTGATTTTTATCTCATCTGAAAAAACACGTTTAATAACATCCATAAAATAATTAAAATCAAAAGGAATTTTAAAACAATAGCTTACATTTAATTTTTCTAGTGCATTACTTATCAATGGACTAGTAAAACTTGTAATACATACAACTTTTTGATAAGCATTTTTGTTGACTTCATTCACTTTCTCTAATACTCCGACACCATCAATATCAGTGAGCATCAGATCAATAACTAATAAATCACAATTGTTTGTTTTAAAAAAAGTAATTGCATCGCCTGCACTATTAGCAGTACCTACAATTTGATAATTGGAAAATTTTTCAAATTGTTGTGCTATACCTTCTAACAGTTCATGATTTTCCACAATAATAAAGATTTTCTTTTTTTCCATAATTACCTCCCATCCACTACCAACAACCATATTATATAAAGTATTCTAATTTATGTTTAGATTTTAGATAAAAAATAACATAAATTTATAAATTTAATAACTAATATTTAGCATTTTTAAAAATATATCTACATTTTTCTTGAATATTTTTTTTTATTTGTCGAATTTTAGAAAAATAAGAAATAAAAATTATTACATGTTTTGTTAAAAATAAGATAAAATTAGTATTATTTTTTTATAAAAGCCATGTCAAAAACATGGCTTTTATTCATTATCTATCATCCATTGTATATACATGCCATACCCTTCCAATATTTCTGATTTACTTGCATGTGTAACACAACCTATTAATTTGTTATTTTGAATGATCGGAGAACCACTCATACCTTGAATAATACCATGACATTGTTCTATGATTTTTTGATCTGTAACAATAAATTTTATTCCTTTTTCCATAGGTTTATCTTGTTTTAATAGATTAGTAATTTTTATCTTACATTTTTCTACATTATTTTCATTTAAAACCGTAAGAAAATAGGCATCTCCTAATTTAACTTCATCTATGGTAGCAGTTTTATAAACATTTTTATTTGGAAGATTATTAATTTTCCCATAAACGCCAAAATTATTATTTTTTTCTATCTCACCTATAGATTGATTATCAATATTACCAATTTTTTGACCTATATTGTATGACTCGGTTTTCTTTATACCTTTTATGGAAGCAGAATACAGTGAACCATCACTTATATCAAGATCATCATCAACCATATTGTGCCCTAAACAAGCAAATTTTCCTGTATTTAATTGATAATAGGTAACAGTTCCTATTCCTTTAGCACAATCTTTTACATATAACCCTGTACTAAATTCAGCATTATTTTTATAAATTTTCATAGTTTTATGATAAATATTCGATGCCCTTTTTATTGTGAATTCTAAATTACTTGTATTGCAATTTTTTATAATATTTGTTAAATCATCAATTGTTTTAACATTTTTCTTATCAACACTGGTAATAATATCATTAATTTCAAAATAATTAGATGGATCAATAATTTCATTGTCAACTTTTATTTTATAGAAACCAGTAATGCAAACACCATCATAATTTAATATTATTCCAACAGATTCTCCTCCAATTAAAACATCAATTGCATTAATAGGTACTATCATTAATATAATAGATAGACAACAGGTATAGAAGGATATTTTAAGCTTTTTAAAAAGCATAGATACCTCCTGTAGCTTTTTTTGCTACAACATATTTTGGTATCTATGCTCTAATTTTATACACTTATTTCTTTCAATTTTTTTGCATGGTCTATAGATTGTTGTGTAATTTCTTTACCAGAAATCATTTTGGCCAATTCATAAACACTTTCTTTTTCATTAAGCAATCTTACATGTACTTTACTTGTATTATCCATTTGCTCTTTTTCAATAAACAAATGGTTATTAGCAAAACATGCGACTTGAGCTAAATGTGTAATACAAATAACTTGTTGTTTTTTTGAGATTTTTTTCATAACGTGCCCAATGCTTTCAGCAACTTTACCGCTGACTCCTGTATCTGCTTCATCAAAGATGATTGTACCGCCATCTTTTGAATTTTGTGAAACAGCTTTAATTGCTAGCATAATACGTGATAATTCTCCACCCGAAGCAATTTTTTGAAGTGGTTGAAGTGGTTGACCACTATTTGTTGAAACAACAATTTTAACATTATCTATTCCGTTATCATTAAAATCATTAATTTGAAAATCAAATTTAAATTGAACTTGTTGAAGATACATTTGATTTAAAATATATTTTACTTCTTTTTCTAATTCTAATGCTTTATTTTTTCTTAAAATAGAAATTTTTTTAGCATAGTAAATTAATTGATTCTCTGTTTCTTTAAGTTTTAAATTGATATTTTCAATCATTTGATCTCTATTTTTGAATAATTTTATTTTTTCTATTAAACTATTTTTAAAATCAATAATAGCATCAATTGTTTGGCCATATTTACGTTTAAGCTTGTTTAATTTGAAAAAGGTATCTTGCACTTCATTATAACGTTCTTCACTAAAGTATGATTGAGAAAATTGATCATAAATATCTTGATTTATACCATCTACTGTATAATAAAGATCATATAGTTGATCATAATTGTGCTTAATATCATCAATTTCGAGATATGAAAGTTCGTTTAAACTTTGTTTGAAGAGATCCATTATTCCTTTTGAAGAATCCATTAATGCTTTATAGTTTTTAATATGTTGAGAATTTTTTTCATAATTTAATAGATTATTTCTCTCTTTTAAAAACTCTTCTTCATCAAAATTTTCTAAATCTAATTCTTCTATTTCTTCTAATTGAGCTAAATAAAAATCTAATTGTTCATCAGTTAATTCTTCCTTTGTTAAAGAAAGGTATTTTTGATTTAGATTTTTATACGTTTGATAAAGAGTAAGATATTCTTTTTTTAAATCAATTAATTCATTTCCAATAAAATTATCTAATAGCTTTAAATGATAGGATTCATTAAATAATTGATGTGTTTCAAATTGAGAATGTATGTCTACAATTTGTGACATTATTTTTTTTAATAATAATTGACTAGAATTACGATAATTAATTTTGATTGCTGATTTACCATCGTGATTAATTTTTTTTGAAATAACAAGATGCTCATCAATGGGAAAATTATTATCCAATAAAATTTTATCTATTTCTTTATTAGAAGAAAAAACACCTTCAATAAATGCATAATCAGCCCCATTTTTTACAAATGATGGTTGACTACGTTGACCTATCAATTGACCAATAGCATCAATGATAATTGATTTCCCTGCACCTGTTTCTCCAGTTAACACTGTCATTCCTGATTGAAAGTCTATTTGAACTTGATCAATGATTGCAAAATTTTCTATATATAAACTTTCTATCATAGTATCACCCATCCTTTACCCTTTAAAACAAATATGTGCTTCATTTACAACATTTTCAATATCAATAGGATTATTTACTCCACCAACTTTAAAATGAGCTAAAAACTCAATATTACCTTCTCCACCGGTAATTGGGGAAAAAGACAATGCTTGTAAGCTCAAATGACATTCATTTGCATACGTAATGACATTTTCGATAACCTTTAAATGTGTTTTAGGGTCTTTTACAATTCCCTTTTTCCCAACTTCATCTTTTCCTGCTTCAAATTGAGGCTTGATCAACGCTACAATATCATCATTTTCATTTAATATATCTTTAAGAGGGATAAAAATATGTTTCAAAGAAATAAAAGAAACATCAATCGTTGCAATATTAGGTATCCCATTTTCAAACAAATCACGGGTAGCATATCTAAAATTCGTTTTTTCTTTAACAATAACTCGTGGATCATTTCTTAATTTCCAAACAAGTTGATTCGTACCTACATCTACAGCATAAACACATTGTGCACCATTTTGAAGAGCACAATCTGTAAATCCTCCTGTTGAAGAACCAATATCAACCATAACACGATTTTGCATTGAAATATCAAATATTTTTAGTGCTTTTTCTAATTTTAAACCGCCTCTAGAAACATAGGGCATAACCGTTCCCTTTACAAAAAGCTCCATATCTACAGGGACTTTTGTACCAGGTTTATCAATAATTTCATGATCATTATGAACTATTCCAGCCATAATAGCACGTTTTGCTTTTTCACGCGAGTCAAAGAATCCTTGTTCTACTAGTAATACATCAATTCTCTTTTTTTCCATTCATTAATTCCTCACATTTATTTATAACAGTATCTAAATCAATTTTTTCATCATCATATATTTCTTGTACAGATCCTTGCTTTGAATAATGATCTGCAAGTGCAATATGTTCAAAAGTTCTTAAAATATGTTTTTCATTACAATAAGTCAATAATATCGAACCTAATGATCCTGTTTTTAAAATAGTTTCATATACAAGAATCGGTTTATTATTTTCAGTAAATATTTTATGTACCATATCTTCATCTATAGGCTTAATAAATCTCGCATTTATAATTCTAATATTTAAATGTTTACTTTTGATTATTGTTTTTATCTTTTCAACATTATCACCATAACAAATTAAAGTCATTTTATAGTCATCTTTACAAGATTCAATAGTCCAGGTACCTAATTCTAATTGATTATTATAATCAACTTTTATATCATCAATACTTCCTCTAGGTATTCTAATAAAATAAGGTTTATTAAAATTATGAAATGCTGTATTTACAAATTGACGAAGTTCTCTAGCATCTTTAGGAGCAAAAAGAACGATGTTAGGAATAGGTGATAAAATACTTACATCAAATACCCCATGATGCGTTGGGCCATCTTCTCCTACAATACCTGCACGATCAATACTGCAAAGACATGGTAAATCCATTCTAGCAATATCATGATTAATTTGATCATAAGCTCTTTGTAAAAAAGAAGAGTAGACAGAAATAAAAGGTTTTTTTTGAGAAATAGATAAACCTGCTGTAAAAGTAAGAGCATGCTCTTCAGCAATTCCTACATCAAAACATCTTTCTGGGAATACTTTAAATAAATTATTCATTGCAGATCCTTTAATCATTGCAGGAGTAATTGAAACAATATCCTTATCAATTTTCATCCATTGTAAAACCTGATCAGATATAATTTCCGACCATGATTTTTTTGAAGGATTTCCAGAAGAAAGCACACGGCCACTTTTTACATTAAATGGTGGAGTTCCATGCCATTTACCTTCTTGATCATTTTCAGCAAATGAATAACCTTTTCCTTTTTCAGTAACAACATGTACAACGACACTCTTTTTATTCTTTTGTGCAAGTTGCAATACTCTTATCAATTCAACAATATTATGTCCATCCACCGGACCTAAATAATCAATACCAAAGTCTTCAAAAATAGTATCATTTATAAAACCTCTTTTTACAAAGTCTTTAATATATTTTGTAGCTTTATAAACACCTTCTCCTAATTTCCCATGTTGTAAAATCGAACGATAGTCATCTTTCATTTTATTATATGTATTAGACATACGCACATTATTTAGAAAGTTGTTCATACCACCAATGCTTTTAGAGATTGACATTTGATTATCATTTAAAATTAAAATTACTTTATTATTAATTGAACCAAGATGATTTAAAGCTTCTAAAGATTCGCCGCCTACAATAGCTCCATCGCCTACTACAGGAACAACGCTAAAACTTTCTTTATTTAAGTCTCTTGCAATTGCCATTGCTACAGCTGCCGAAAGAGCTGTAGAAGAATGACCAGCCTCCCAAACATCATGTTTACTTTCACAACGTTTTTGAAAGCCTGATAAACCATTGAATTTTCTTAAATGTGTAAAATCTTTTGCACGTCCTGTTAAAATTTTATGAACATAACATTGATGTCCTACATCAAAAAATATTTTATCTTCAGGTGAGTTAAACACATAATGCAAAGCAATAGTTAATTCAACAATTCCTAAATTACTTGATAAATGTCCACCTGTTTGAGAAACAGATTCAATAATAAATTGGCGAATATCCTTTGCTAAGTCATTCAATTCCTTTTCTGTTAATTCTTTTAAAAAAGAAGGACCTTTAATTTTTGTTAAATCCATTTATCTCACTCTTTTCCATAATTTTTCAATAATTTCCAAAATCAATCCATGATTTAGTGTTAAAGAATACACAAGTTGCTGAGCTTCATTAAATAGCAAATCAACTTCTTTTTGAGAATTTTCAATTCCTAAAAGTGTAACATAAGTTTCTTTATGATTTGCTTCGTCACTTCCTGTATTTTTACCCAATGTTTTGGCATCAGATGTCACATCTAAAATATCGTCTTGAATTTGAAATGCTAAGCCAATTTTATAACCTATTTGTTTTAAAATTTCTAAATCGTTTGGTGAGGCAATTAAAGCCCCCATTTGAAAGGCACAAGATAATAATTTTCCTGTTTTATAATGGTGAATTTTATCTAATGTTTCTTTTGAAAGCTTTTTATCTTCATTTTCAATGTCATATTCTTGTCCTAAAATCATCCCATTTATACCACTTGATGTATATAAACAAGAAACAAGTGAAAGTTTTAATGAATCATCTAGATTGGTTTGTAAAATGATGTTTACTGCTTCATTAAGAAGACCATCTCCTGCTAAAATTGCTGTTGCTTCACCAAATTGTTTATGACATGTTGGTTTTCCACGTCTTAAATCATCATTGTCCATTCCAGGTAAATCATCATGGATCAATGAATAAGTGTGTATCATTTCTAATGCACAAGCAATATCAATATACTTTCTATAATCAAGACCATATGCTCTAATCACTTGTAAAACAATTAATGGTCTAATTCGCTTTCCCCCTGCTTTTAAAGAATAATACATAGCTTCCTTAACCTTACTATCAGGATATTGAGATAAAATATTTTCAAGTCTTTGATTAATTTCATTTATAACATTATTCATTATTTTCTACCTCTACATCAAAATCTTCTAATTGACCATCAATAAGTATTTTAGAAACTTTATTTTCTACATTTCCTAATTTTTTTGAACAATATTGAGAAAGCTGTACGCCTTCTTGAAAAAGTTCAACACTATCATCTAAAGATGTTTCGTTATTTTCTAATAAATCGACAATTTCTTCTAATCGTTTTATTGCCTGTTCGAATGTCATTTTTTTCATATACATTACTCCTTATAAATCGTTGCTTTAACGTAACCGTCTTTTAAATAGATAGAAACATTATCTTCATTATTTAAATCATCTATACTTGAAACATATTGATTTTCTTTTTTTACTAAAGCATAGCCCCTTTCTAACGTTTGTAAAGGACTTAATGCATTTAATTTAGAAATCAACATACTTAAGTTATTTCGATTGGCTTTAAGTTTGTTATGAAAATTTATTTTTAATAAATTTTCACATGTTTGAATCTTTTGTTGATAATGACTTACAAATACTTTATTTTGAGATTGTAATTGTAAATTAAGTTTTGTATAAATAACCATATTATTATTTAAACGTTTTTCCATGAAATTAGAAATTTTATCTTGTAAATAAGAAACATATTGTAAGTGATCACCATATAGTTTTTCGGGATTTTTAAATAAATAAAAGTGTGTTAAGCGATTTATTCTTGTATTCAATGTTTCAATTTTATACTTCATATTTGATTTTAAAAGACCATCTAACATTGATAAATGCTTATACATATCTTCTATATTAGGTGTGGCTTCAATAGCTGCATAAGTAGGTGTTAACGCTCTTAAATCACATACATAATCACATATTGTAAAATCTGTTTCATGCCCTATTCCACAAATAATAGGTGTTTTTAATTCAAAAATTGTTCTTGCTAATGCTTCTTCATTAAAATTCCATAAATTCTCTAACGAGCCACCACCTCGTGCCAAAATAATGGTATTAAAGTGAAGTTCATCTACGAATTTCAAAGTTGAAATAATTTTAAAATATGCGTCTTTCCCCTGTACAGGTATAGGAAAAATGATAACTCTACACACAGGAAAACGTTTTTTTAAAGTACGCATTACATCCATTAATGCAGCACTAGGATATGCTGATAAAACAGCAATTTTGCTAGGGTAAGAAGGAATATTTTTTTTATATTTTTCATCAAACAAACCTTCTTGTAGTAATGATTTTTTCAAATTCTCAAATTTTAAAAATAATGAACCTAGTCCATCAGGTTCAATATTTTTAACTATTAATTGATTATATCCTGTAACTGCATAAACAGAAACAGTTGCTTCTATTAAAACTGAATCACCATTTTTTACATCAAAATTTAATTGTTCAGCAAATCCTTTATACATAATCGCACTAATATGTGATTTACCATCTTTTAGTGTAAAATACAAATGACCAGAACTCATATTTCTTTTAAAATTAGATATTTCACCCTTGATGAAGACATGCTGTAATTGCATATCAACATCTATTTTTCGCTTTAAATAGTTATTTAAAGCAGAAACTGTTATATATTTTTTATCCAATGGCACCTAAAACTCCATTAATAAATTTATAAGCATCTTCATCACAGTATTTTTTTGCTAATTCAACTGCTTGATTAATTGAAATTTCTTTAGAAACTTCATTTCGTTCATAAATAGCTACATAAAGAATTGCTTTTTCCATCATAGAAAGACGATCAATTGACCATGATTTTTTCAAATTTTTTTCAATAAGAGGCACATATTCATCAATACGTTCAATCGTATTGAAAACAATTTCTTTACAAAGTTCAATTTCTCTTTCATCCATTCTTGGTTTATAACATTCGTTTAAATAATTCATAATTTCTTCTTCTGTTGAATTTGTTAAAAGATATTGGTAAACTGCAATAACAGCTTTTTCTCTAATTAATTTTTTTCTTACTTTTTCCATACACATTTCCTTCCAAAATATATTCATATTCTATCATAGTTTCTTACGAAATTAAATAAATAAACACAATAAAAAAGGAATTGCTAGACAATCCCTAGAATTTAATTTTATTGACATTAACATTCACTTTAACATTTCTAAAGCCAATATATCTATCAATAGCATTTACAACTTCGTTTTGAATTTCACTAACAACTTTTCCAACATTAAGCCCATAATCAATGACAATGTCAATACCGATGATTACTTGATTATGATCATTGATTTCAATATTTACAGAATTTTTCCCACCATCAAAATCAATCCCGTTTATTTTACTCACTTCATGATTAGTAATTGCTTGAAAAACAGATAATTCAATATATTGTTCACCTAAATTATTTTTCTTTTCTACTGTATAGTATTCCATAAAATTACTCCTTTATATCTCTATACCTTATTTTATCTAAAAATCATTGATTATTCAAGTTAGAAGTATCATTAGTCTTCTACAAATTTAACTTCAATGATATATCCATTATATTTATTATGAATAAGCTTGATGATTTTATTAGCATCTTTCGAAGTTGCATCTTTTAATTTTACAACTACTTTCATGTGTCCACCATCAATCTCACAAAAACATTCTTTATACCCTTTATCAGTTAATAACTGACAGATATCTTTTTCATTTTTTATAATTGCTTTTGTTTTTTCATTAGAAGTAAGTGCTGTTGAAATTTCTTTTTCAGATGCTTTTGAAGAGGCAATTACCGTATTATTGTCATTAATTTTATTTTCATGATTTTTATTAAGTTCACTTTGTAAAATTTCTATTCTGCTTAATGATTTTTTTGAGACTGTGTCATCTTGATCAATTGGTGGTACTAATAAATAATAAATTGATAAAACAAGAATCAATGTAAATAATGATAAAAATGTTATAGCTTGTTTATTCATGAACATCCCCTCATTACCTACTATATGCAATCCCGTTTTAGAATATGAAAAAACACTAGGTTTTGTCCTAGTGCTAAGCTCTGCCTGAATATTTTCCTTCAGCAGTTGAAATAACGACCATTTCTCCTTCATTAATAAATAAAGGGACTTTGATTTGGAATCCAGTTTCTAAAACAGCATTTTTTGTTGCTCCAGTTGCTGTATCTCCTTTAACCGCTTGTTCTGCTTCGGTAATTTGTAAAGTAACTTTATCAGGTAATTGTACACCTAATACTTCACCTTCAAAACTTCTAATCGTTGCTGTATCACTTTCTTTTAAGAAATTCTTTTCCCATTCTAAATTTTCAGCTGGAATTTCAATTTGTTCATATGTTTCTCCATCCATAAATACAAATGCATCTCCTGTATTATACAAGTATTGCATTTCTTTTTTATCGATTTGTGCTCTTTTTACTTTATCATTTCCACCGAATGTCATTTCAGTAGTAGATCCAGTACGTAAGTTTTTCATTTTAACTTTAACATTTGCTGCTGCTCTGGCAGTTTTATTATGAGAATAATCTAATACTACAAATAAATTTCCATCCATTTGAAAAGTAACACCTGGTTTTAAATCACTAACGTTAATCATAATAATCTCCTTTTTAATAATATCCTTGTTGATTGTAACAAAAAATTATTATGAATGGAATAGTTTTTTTGTTTTTACAATCGATATTCTTACTATTTATATTTTTTGAAAAAAATCAACTTAAAAAAAAGAAATTTAAGAATAAATTGTCTATATAATAATAGGAGGATTTTTATGGAGGAACTATTTGAACAGATTATTTATCAAGCTATTAAAAAAAATGTAAGTGATATTCATTTACAATGTACAGAGAAAGGAGTGATTAAATTTAGGATTTGTGGGGAACTACTTACTTATGAAACCTATGAAAAAACAAATATTATTCAATTAATGAATTATATTCGTTTCATTTCTAAAATTGATTTAAATTATTACCGTAAACCTCAAACAGGACATTATGTGTATGTTTTAAATAATAAAAAATATAACTTAAGAATTTCCTCACTTATTGGAAAAGATATGGATTCCATTGTTATTCGTATCCTAAATAATCATCAAAAATTATCATTAGAAAATATTAGTAAAGATATTCATGTTTATCAATTTTTAAAACAGATTGTCCAAAAGGATAGCGGATTATTTGTAATAAGTGGTGCAACTGGCTCTGGGAAATCTACAACATTATATGCTATTTTAGATACAATTAATAAGATGTATAAAAAAAATATTATTACACTAGAGGATCCTATTGAAATCAATAAAGATTATTGTTTGCAAATTGAAATTGATGACAGAAAAGGTATCAGCTATCATGAATCGTTAAAACAAATATTAAGACATGACCCAGATGTCATAATGGTCGGTGAAGTACGTGATGAAAAGACAGCTCAATTAGCACTTACATGTGCCTTAACTGGACATCTTGTACTAACAACTATTCATGCAAGTAATTGTATAAATACGATTAAAAGATTAGAAAACTTAAACATTTCATCTCTTGATTTAGAAGACGTTCTTCTTGGTATCATGACACAAAAAATGCGTTTTAACGATAAAAAAGAAGTATTTATTTTAAGTGAATACATTGATCAAAAAAATTTATTAAAATATTTTGATCGAAAGAAAATAGATTACTATGATTTTTCAAAAGCTGCATGCACATTAAAAAATGTAGGTGTTTTAAATGAAAAATAAATTACTTAGTTTTATTGATCTACTTATTTTTTTCTTTAATCAAGGATATTCATTACAAGAAACGCTTGATTTTTGCAGTTTGCTTAACTATGAAAAAGAAGTAAAGGAAATAAAGAACTATTTAAATCAAGGTCTTTCTCTTGACGAAATTTTTATAATGCTTCCCTTTCCTACTCTATTTAAAGAATATTATTCATTTTTTAAAAATGAATTCACATTAGAAACTGCATTAAAAAAGTCAATTGAAATTTGCAAAAAAAGAGATGAGTATAAAAATATTTTTTTAAAAAAATTGGCATATCCAATTATATTGCTTATTTTCTTATTTGTTTTTTCTATTTTTACTGTTTTTTACTTATTACCACAGGTTGAAATTTTATTTAACGATTTTGATATTCAAAAATCATTTATTATTCAATGTCTATTTGTATTATTACATGCAATTCCTATTTTTTTAACACTAATTACTATAATAAATATTATTTTAATGATATTTATCTATCAAAGCATTGCAAAACAAAAATTCAATCAGATAGATTTTTTGATTAATCACACACATTTTATTAAAAAATTGATTTGTAAGTATTATTCGTTAAAGTTTGCAATTTATTATAATGAATTACTCATACAGCACTATGATACAACATCCATTATTGAAACTTTATATGATAAAATAACTGATAGTGATATTAAAATGATTGTTTATGAACTTTATCGTTTAATTGTAAATGGTCATGATTTTAATTTAGCAGTTAATGATTTTCCTTACTTTTCAGATGATTTTAAAAAATTTATATCTATTATTCAAAATAGTCATGAAAACCAAAGTTTAGAAAATTATATCCAACTTACATTTATGCAATTAAACCAATTTGTTTCTAAATTTATAAAAATCATAGTTCCATTGATTTATGGTTTTGTTGCTACATTTGTAATTGTTGTGTATGTTTCAATAATAATTCCTATGATGAATGTTGTCTCAAATTTATAAAAAGGAGGATTATAAGGATTATGAATTCTAATAAAAAAGGTTTTACACTCATTGAAATGATTTTTTGTATTTCTGTAATACTAGTTATTTTACTGCTTGTTATTCCAAATGTTACAAGTAAAAATCGTTTAGTAAAAGAAAAAAGTTGTGATGCGCAAATTGAAGTTGTTAACTCACAAATCATTTTGTACGAAATCGAGCATGGAGAATTACCAACTAGTATGTCTCAATTAACTTCTGGCAGCCATCCTTATTTAAAGGAAAAACAAGCTGTTTGTCCTTCAGGACTTGCCATAAGAATAAGTGATGGTGAAGCCTATGTTTCAAAATAAAGGATTTACTTTGATTGAAATGTTGTTAGTAATATCTATTATATTAACATTGTCAGTACTTTCATTCCCTTTTATGAATACAAAAACAATTTATATAACGGATGAATGTGTAAAAAAACAAATAGAAATGATTATCAATCAGGCTAAAAGTAAGGCAATAATTAGTCATGAAAAAGTTAGTTTAATTGTATCAAAACAAGAAATATCTTTTATTGATCATCAAAAAAAATACAGAGTAGTTTTACCTAATAATTATTTTTTCAATAATATTAAAGAAATATATTTCAATAAAGATGGCAATATAAATCAAGCAAATCATATTGATCTCATTGCACCCAAAAAGAAATATACCCTTATTTTTCATCTTGGAGCTGGTGATTATGAGTTTAAATAAAAAAGGTTTTACTTTGATTGAAAGTCTTTTTGCTTTTAGTATCTTTACTACTGTTATTATTCTATTAGTGTCTTTATATGTAACAAATTCAAAAACAAACATCAAAGTCAATCAAGAATACGAAACTTATCAGTCAAAGAAACAACAAATAGAATATACACTTAATTTAGATGAAGGAACAGAGACATGTCTAAAAAAGGCTTTACATTAGTAGAAGTATTATTGAGTTTATCTATCACATTACTTATTGTTTTAAACTGTTCATTACTAGTGAAAGTTTTAAAAATTTCTAATCAATCAAAATATATCGATACATCGCTAGAAAATGCAATATTTTCACTTAGTAATGAACTTATAACGGCTAAAAATATAGAATATGGTGATAGTTTAAGTTTTCTCGATGAAAATGACGATTCTCATAAAATAATACTACAAAATAAACGACTCGTTATTACACCTGGACATCATATTTTATATCATGACATTGATTCTGTATATTTTGAAAATACGAATGGATTTATCAAAATAAATTTAATGAGTAATAATAAAGAATATCAATTTATTGTAGGTAGTGATTATGAAAAAAAAGAAGAATAACGGAAATGTTCTACAAATCACCCTTATTTTATTGCTCATGCTTTCTCTTAATATATTTTCATTATGTCATTTGACAATTCTAAATAGTCAAGGTTTTCAATCTATGAAACAAACGAATGATATAAGACTACTTAAAAATATACTTATTGCAAATTATAAATACGAAAATCAAAATAGTATTTTATTAAGTAATTATTTAGAACTTGAAAATTACACAATTTCGTATACTGTTGATGATATGGGAGATTATTTTTTAATAGAAACAAGATTAAAAAATGATCGATATAAACTCAATATCACATTTTATCTTGAATTGGATAAAGAAAAAAATGTTATAAAAAAAGTAGAATAAATTGTTATTCTACTGAAGATATGGATTATTTAATTTTTCTTGTATTAAAGTTGTCAATTCACCGTGTCCAGGATATATTTCATAATCATCTTTTATTTCTTTGATTTTTTTTATACTATTTCTTGTGTCTGTTGAAGATGATGTTGGAAAATCAAATCTACCAATTCCATTTTTAAACAAAACATCTCCTGAAAAAATAACATGGTAATTTTTTAAGATGATAAAGCATGAACCAATTGTATGTCCTGGCAAATGTAAAAATTCAAAATGAAAGTCACCAATATCTATATTCTTATCAACAGCTGTTACTTTAGATTTAATTTTTAATTCACCGTAATAGTTAGATAAATTTAATTGATCATTGTAAATCATTTCATAATCATCTTGATGAATATAAACAGGGCAATTATATTTCTCTACTAATTCATCTATAGCTCCAATATGATCAAAGTGACCATGTGTTAATAAGATAGCAGTTAATTGTAAATTATTTTGTGTTAAATAATTTATAAGTAGCTCAGCCTTATCCCCTGGATCAATTAGAATCGAATGATTATTATTTTCTATCAAATAACAATTTGTTGACATTATTCCAAGTACAAATTTTTTAATAATTAATCTTTCCATAAAATATTCTCCAATAAAAAAATAAGCCTAAGCTTATTTTTTTTCTTTGTGTACAGTTTTTTTATTGCATCTAGGGCAATATTTATTTACTTCCATTCTATCTGGATGATTTCTTTTATTTTTAGTGTTGATATAATTTTCTTCTCCACATTCTGTACATTTTAAAATGATATTATCTCTCATGATTACACCTCCGCATCACTAAAACTTTCTTAAATATAATAACATATTAATTAATGAAATACTAGCATTTTTTTAATTTAAACCATATTTTTCTACATATTTATCAACAACTTGATGTGCAATAATTGGTGCAGATGAATCAGCACCCGATGAAGAACGATCTTCTCTAAATGCAATACTAGCAAATGCAACTAATGGTTTACTATCTTCTGTTGCTGAAATATAACCAATTTGTAGATGGTTTGGGTGGTCAACATTTGAATTACCATCATATTTTTCAGCTGTTCCTGTCTTACAATAAACAGCATATGGCTTTTCTGACCAATACGTATGTGATGTTCCATCTGTTCTTGTAACACATGCGCGCATTCCAGCTTTTATTTGTTTAAATGCATCTGCCTGTGAAGAAACATCATCTTGAATATTTGTTTTAAATTTATATGTTGTATATCTATTTCCTTCTCCATCACTTTTAAATGATTCAATAAGGAAATGAGGTTGAACTTTTTTACCCATATTAGCAAGGGTACATGTATATTGTGCCAATTGAATTGGAGTATATGTGTCATATTGTCCGATACATGCATCTAATAAATGCCCAGGGGCAGTATCTCTTCCTTTATATCCGTCACTTTCATTTGGAACATCCAATCCAGTTTTAACACCTAAACCTAATTCACCAAAATCCCTTCTGATAGTAGAGAGCGTTTTGACAAAACGATTGAGATCAACATTTAAAGCGCCATGAGGTACATATTCAACACCAGCTAACTTCATAGCAATTCTAAACATATAAACATTTGATGACCAAGCAAGCGCATCTATTTCATTAATATTTCCCATTGTTTTCCATGATTTTTTTGCTTTTGTAGAACCTTTAAACCAAAGCGGCTCATCTACAAAATAAGTATTAGGAACAATGATATTTTCTTTAAATCCTGTATATAATGTACCCGCTTTTGAAGTAGAACCAATTTCTACCGCTTCTAAAAAGTTACCTGTAGAAATATCTTTGACCTCACCAGTTTCTTTGTTAATTTCTTTAGCTGACATAACTAAAATTTCTCCATTATTAGGATTCATCATTACAAAATACATTTTATTGAAATAAGTATTAAAGCTATTACATGTCGTTAATTCATTAGTAATAAGTTCATCAGCAAAAGATTGTAACTCTAAATCAATAGATAAGCGAATGTTATCTCCTTTTTCACCATTAACATTATTTGTGATAATAGGATCACCATTACTATTATATTTAACAGAATATGATGAATTTGATGCTTTTAAAATATCTTCATATTGTTTTTCTAAACCACTTGTACCGACTCGTGAATTACCAGTATACCCTTTTGCAAGTAATTCTGTTTTTAATTCCGTAGGCAATCCTTGTCTTTTAGTTGTTAATTTTCCAACCAACGCGCCAAGTTGACCATCCACCATTGATTGACGAGACCACCCACTACTTATTTGAATACCTTTTAAAATATTTGTATTTTCTCCTATAACACTAGCTTCTTCGACTGTAATCCCTTCTACTAAAGTTACAGAACCTGTTTTACATCGTTTCATTAAATATTCAAAACGTGTTTGTTCTATTTCATCCTGTGTCATATTTTGATATATATATTCCATAGATAATTTAGAAACAATCAAATTGGTTTTTGCCTTAGAATAATCAGCATCATCAGGATTTTCTATTTTTAATTTTTTTAACTCTTTGTCACTTAACAAAGATTCTGCTAATTTTTCATGAGCAATAATAAAATAATCTTTTATATTTCTTTCAGTAATGTTATTAACGTTATTTTTAGAAAAGTCAATTGTAATTTTTTCACTTAAAAATTTTGCAATATACGTAATTTCTTTATCTGTAATTTTCTTAGGTGCATAATAATCAACACAAATAACATTTTGATTACCCATGATTTTTGTATAATTACGATCATAGATTTCTCCACGCGGTGCATCATTTGTATATGTTGTACTTCCATAAGTTTCCAGTTTAACTTCTAATGTATCAGCTTGAGTTAATTGTACATAAGCCAATCTAACAATTAAAATAAAAATTAAAACAAGTGTCACAGCAATTAATTCAATTAATCTTTTAGATACAATTATATCAGATTTACTATTTTGATATTTCTTTTCTTCATTAAATCCATGAAATCTTACAGTAGCAGTTTTTTTGTTAAAAAACTTTGGCATATTTTTCCTCCTTCCTTGAACAATTATATTATACTTTAGATTATTAGTAAATTTGAATTAATCGATAATATAAATTTATTTAACATATTTAACATATTTAAAATAGCAGCAATTGCTGCTATTTACTCATCATCAACTGATAATATTGCCATGAAAGCTTCTTGTGGAATTTCAACACTTCCAACTGCCTTCATTCTCTTTTTACCTTCCTTTTGTTTTTCTAGAAGTTTCTTTTTACGCGAAATATCTCCACCATAACATTTAGCAAGGACGTTTTTACGCATTGCCTTAATTGTAGTTCTTGCAATGATCTTACCTTGTAATGCTGCTTGTACAGGAACTTCAAACATTTGTTTTGGAATGATTTCTTTTAATTTTTCACAAATTACTTTTCCTCTTGAATAAGCAAAATCTTTATGAACAATAGATGATAAAGCATCTACAACATCACCATTTAATAAAATATCCATTTTTTGTAATTTACTTTCTCGATATCCTATTAATTCATAATCAAATGAGGCGTATCCCTTTGTACTAGATTTCAATTTATCAAAGAAATCATAAACAATTTCTGATAAAGGAATATTATAAATAATATTACGACGTGTTTCATCAATATAATCTATATCAACATATTCTCCTCGTTTTGATTGACATAGTTCCATGATAGATCCAATATACTCATTTGGAGTCATAATTGAAGCTTTTACATAAGGTTCTTCAATATAATTTATTACTTGTGGAGATGGCATCATTGCAGGATTGTCAATTTCAACCATTGTTTTATCTGTTAAAAATACTTTATAAATAACAGATGGTGCAGTAGCAATAAGTTCTAAATCAAACTCTCTTTCTAATCTCTCTTGAATAACATCCATGTGTAATAATCCTAAAAAACCGCATCTAAAACCAAATCCTAATGCTTGCGATGTTTCTGGTTCAAAGACAAGAGACGAATCACTAAGTTGTATTTTTTCCAATGCTTCTCGTAAATTTTTATACTTAGAATTATCAACTGGATATAATCCACAATAAACCATAGGATTTAACTTTCTATACCCTGGCAATTGCTCATGACTTTCATTTTCTAAAGTTGTTATTGTATCCCCTACATGAACATTTTGAATAGATTTAATAGAAGCTGATATCCATCCAACTTCCCCACAAACTAATTTATCTTTTTTAACTTCCGCAGGAGTTCTTACACCTAATTCAGTTACTTCGTAAGTAGCTCCTGTAGCCATAAATTTAATTGTATCTCCAACCTTTATAGATCCTTCTTTAATTCTAACGAATACAACAACACCTCTATAGCTATCATAAAATGAATCAAAAATAAGTGCTTGAGTAGGATGGTTAATATTCCCACTTGGTGCAGGAACCTCTTTAACAATCATCTCTAACACATCTTCAACGTTTAAGCCACTTTTAGCCGAGATACGAGGTGCATGGTCTGCAGGTAATCCAATAACATCTTCGATTTCTTGAATAACATGTTCAGGGTTTGCACTAGGTAAATCTACCTTATTTATAACTGGTAAAATTTCCAAATCATTATCTAAAGCCAAATAGACATTTGCCAATGTTTGTGCTTCCACACCTTGTGCTGCATCTACAACTAACACTGCTCCTTCACATGCAGCTAATGAACGAGATACTTCATAAGTAAAATCGACATGGCCAGGAGTATCAATAAGGTGTAAAAGATAGGTATTTCCATCTTTTGCTTTGTATTGAAGTTGAACAGCATTTAATTTGATTGTAATGCCTCTTTCACGTTCTAACTCCATGCTGTCTAATAGTTGAGCCTTCATCTCTCTATTTGAAACCGCACCGGTCATTTCTAAAATACGATCCGCTAAAGTACTTTTCCCATGATCAATATGCGCTATGATTGAAAAATTTCTTATTTTATCTTGATTAATTGTCATTTATTTTCACCGACTTTCAATAATAGATTTTATCAAAAAACAATATAAATGACAATTTATTTATTTAAAAATATTTGTTTAAAATTTCAATGAGTTCTCCATATATAATCACTTCTTTAAAATCATAATTAACCATTGTAAATTTATTAGCTATTAAACGCCCTCTAACAGCAATGATCATTCCAATTTGAGCAACATCAGACATCATGTCTTCTAGTTCCTTCCACAAAGCAATAGAAAAAACATCAAATTTTTCTTTTCCTATCTCCTCAGGAAATGGTCTTTTAACCTCAATGTCAATAAAAGCCATATTTTCAACATGATATACATTTTTTACTATTTTTCCTACTAAAGAAATTGAATTTAACATAAACAGTCCTCCTTAGTATTATCATAGTTCTTATAAAAAAATAATCATGCTAAATCGACTAAAAGGTCTATTTAAACGACTAAAAAACATTAATATTTATATCCTAAGATATATTTATTAATGTTTTATTACTCTATACTTTATTGATTAGGGTCATTATTTTCAATAACAACAAAGGCAACTGCATAGTGATTTTCATGAGAAATAGAAACATGACAAGGCTCATCTTTAATATAGGGTTTACCATTTTTATCATTTAAACAGCATATCTCCTTAAATGATTTATAACCTGCTGCTTTTACAAATGCCTCTTTGACTGCAAATCTACCGCCCACAAATTCTCTTTTTGCTTTATCGTTACCTTTTGATAAATACAAAGAAAATTCATCTACATGTAAAATTTTCTTTGCAAGTTGATCCAAATGATTTAATCTTCTTAAATCACAAATATCTACACCAATTCCTTTAATCATCACTAATCCTTAAATTTCTTTTCATACAGACTCATCAATTCATCTAAAGACATATTGTCATCAATTTCATCAATTAAAGAATTTTGTTCCTCTGATTTTTTTTGACCAAAATCAAGTTTAAACTCCCCTGTTCGTTCCTCAATAATTTTAAGTTGATCTTGTTCTTCTTCAACAATTTTAGCAATATTTCTTAAATTATCTTCAACTGTTGGAAGCTTTTCTTCTTCAACGATTTCGGGTTCTATTGTTTTTTCAGCATCAGTATTTGTTTCATCTTGAAAATCTTTTGAATCTTCAACAGCAGTAAGAACAGCTTCACTATCTGTTTCTTCTTTTTCTTCAAAATTACCATAATACGGAGATATTACTTGAACAAGTGAATTATCTTTTTTCTTTGGTTTTTTTACTGAATTTTTCTTAACTATTCTAACTGTTTCTTTTTTTTCTTCATGCATTCCAAACATTGGAGAAATGATATCCATCATTTCATAATTTTTCTTAACTTCGGGTTCTTCTTTCTTTGCTACTTTTTTTTCAACCTTTTTAACATTTTTGGAAGTAGTTTCTTTTGGTATTTGTTGACCTTCACTTTTTTTAGTAACTTCTTCTTTTTTAAATTCTTCGTCATAAATAAGTGGTTTAGAAAACTTTTCATTTCTTCTTTGTTCAACAATTGGGTCTACAGTTTCAAAAATATCATCATCGTTTGATTTTTTAAAAAAATGTTTAAACATAATAACTCCTTCCTTCAATACATTTTATTTTATTGATTGTATAAATGTTTCTATTTCTTCTTGCGTTTTTCTTAATTTACTTACAAAGCGACCTGTCTCTTGTCCATTTTCATAGCTGACAAAAGAAGGTATTCCTAAAATATCTAAATCTTGACATAAATCAATAAAATGATCTCTATTAATACTATAAAATGTAAAATTTGGATATTTTTTTACAACATTACCTATAAAAGGTTTGATAAACATACAATCAGGACACCAAGAAGCTGTAAATAAGATGATTGATTTTGTTTGAATAGCCTTTTCATATTCTTCTAATGAGTTTATTTCAATTAATTGATCCATTTTTTTACTCCTTACAATCACTAATAATCATTTTATAAATAGGTCCATTTACTGAAAATTTTCTTTCATATTCTGTCATAATATTATCATTTGCTTCTGGAGAATTATGTAAATCTAAAGAAACATAATCTAAATGATAATTGTTTTCTGTTACTGACTGTAATGAATATTCAAATAAACCTCGATTATCTGTTTTAAATTCAATAACACCATCTTTTTTCAATAATCGATGATAAACATCTAAAAACGCTGAAGACGTTAAACGTCTTTTTGCATGTCTTTTTTTTGGCCAAGGATCACTAAAGTTTAAAAATAAATGATCAATTTCACCATTTTCAAAAACATTTTCTAATTCAATTGCATCAAAATGCATCAATTTTAAATTAGGCAATGATTGATTTTTATTAATTTTATTAATTGCTGCTGCTAAGACACTTGGAAATTTTTCAATTCCTATGTAATTGTTTTCTGGATGTTTTAAAGCATTTTGATAAATAAAATCGCCTTTCCCCATTCCAATTTCTATATATAACGGCTGATTTATTTCAAATATATCATGATAATGACCTTTATGTTCTTCAGGTTTTAAGATAACTAAATTAGCATTCTCTTCCATAATTTCATAAGCTTTTGGGTTGTTTCTTAATCTCACAAAAAATCCTCCTTATTTTTTATACAAATAGTATCACAAATCATTCATTAAGTCGACTAATTCATCTTCGGATAATTCTCTAAATTTTCCAATTTGTAAAGAAGTATCTAATTTTAAATTCTTCATCTGTAACCTTTTTAAATAAGTTACTTTTTTACCGACACTTTCTACCATTTTTTTCACTTGATGAAACTTTCCTTCAAAAATTTCAATTAATACTTCAGATGTATTATCTTCATTTTTTATAATGGATAAATTTGAACTTTGACATCTATAATGATCAATAGTAATTCCTTCTTTAAACTTTAAAATATCATTTTCATCCATTATTCCTTCGACACATGCATAGTACAATTTAGAATGATGTCGACTAGGTGCTAATAACTTATGTGCAAAATCTCCATCATTTGTTAGTAATAATAAACCCTCCGTATCCAAATCTAACCTTCCTACTGGAAATAAATCATACTGTTCATACCCATAAATCAAATCAACAACTGTAGGATGAACATTATCTTTTGTAGCAGAAACATAACCAGCAGGTTTATTAAGCATAATATAAACATATGGTTTATATGTAATAAGCTCACCATCAAAGATAATTTTATCTGTTTCATAATCTACTTTAAAATCATCCTTTTTTATAATACTTCCATTAACAGTAACAAAACCTTTTCTAATATAATTTTTTACTTCTTTTCTAGTTCCAATACCATAATGAGCTAATAATTTATCAAGTCGCATTACCATGTAAAATAATATACCTTTCTATTTGTTTATCCTCTGTGTTATATGTTAAATAGAGCTTAACATCAAATTTATTTTTTGATGTTGTTCCTGATAAATTGATGCCTTTATAATAACCATTCTTCTTATCAATATAATTAGGCTTTAATGAAAAAGTATCCTTTTCTAATAAACCAATACTCGGAATATTTTTATCCTTTTTATCAATAAATGCGATTGCTTTAATATTTTTCATTTCAATAACAGGATTATTAATGATAATATCATACCGTATTTTTTTATTTGATATTTTATTAGTAATTAATTGAATTGAACAATCATCACAGCTTTCATCAAATGAAGTAGACATCTTTAAACGATTATAATAACTAACATATTCATTATATTGTTTTTTTGAATAAGATGTTGTATTTTTTTGACTTGAACAACCTAATAAAATAAATAAAGATAAAAAAATAATTAATCTATTTTTCATATAATCACCTTTTATATTATAACATAGAGACAATAAAAAAAAATTAAAATAGGAAATAATCCTATTTTAATTTAAAAGTTCCGCACTCTGTTTCTTGCTCATCACATGGTGAACTACAATTACATTTTGAAACTTTAATCTCATTGGCTAAACATTTATTATTAGAATCATGATATGCACATGTCGTAACTGAACATCTTACATCTTTTGCCATATGTTTCACCTCCGTTAATTATTTTGACCAATAATATAAAATCTATGCAAAAATAAAAGTCCTTTTATTTAGGACCTTTATCATCATATTCAATTAAACAACTAAAAGAGTATTCTAATTCAGATGAAAAACACATTGCAACACAATAATGCATCCGTATTATATGATATCCCAGTTTAAGAAAATCATTAATTTCATCTTGTAAGTCTAATTCATGAGTACATTCTATAAGTTTAACTTTCATAAACAAAGTATAATCTACAAAAGTTAAAAAAATTGTCATTATTGGTTAATTTCTACAGCAAATTCAACTTCAAAATTTTTACCAACAGGTAATTCAACACAACTTTCTTTTTCTTTAAATTCACCATTAAAATCAGTATAGTCAGCATGTCCAACCCATGGTTCAATAGCAATTAATCCACCAACATGTTTTGCGGCCCAAAGTCCAACATGATCAAAACCATTCATATGAAAAACAATTGATTTATCATGATTTAATGATTTAAGCGCAATATTTTCTGATTTAAACTTTTTAATAACAATTGCATCTGTATTAAAAAGCTCTTGTCTAACAAAAAATCTTTTTTCATTATCAAAGAAAGGTTTTTCAACTCTTGACATACCTCTTTTTTCAACATCAATTATTTTTCGATTGCATGTTTCGTTTTCTGAAAATTCCAAATAATAATCATTGCTTGATTCGTTTTCCATAAATGGACAAGCAAAAGCAGGATGTCCTCCAACTTGGAAATAAATAGGTTGATGATCCGTATTTTTTACTTTAATATGACATGTTAATTTATTTTCAACAAGTCTATATGTGACATTTAATTCAAATAAGAAAGGATATTGTTTTATAATTTCATCATTAGATTTTAATGAGAATATTACTTCAGTATCACTAACTTGGTTTGTTTCAAATTCATTGTGTCTTGCAAAACCATGTTGTGTCATATGATACTCTTTACCATTAATCACACATGTATCATTTTTTAATGCTCCAACAATTGGAAATAAAATAGGTGCACTGTTTGCCCATTGAGATGCATCTCTTCTCCACATATAATTCAATTGATCTTTTTTTCCTTTAATTGAAATAATTTCTGCTCCTTTTGGATGTAAAGAAACAGTTAATAAATCATTAGATAATTCTACCATAATAATCCTCCTATCAGTATTTTCATTATATCATAAAATAAATTCTAAAAAAAAGAAAAAGATTATTTCTAATCTTTTTCATGTAATGAATTAATAATACTTTCAATTTTATTTCCATATTCTAAAGAAGTATCTAAAACAAAATGTAATTCAGGACACTTTCTTACTTTTAATTTTTTAGCAAGTAAATTACGAATGAATCCTTTAGATCTTTCTAATGCTTCCATTCCTTTTTCTTGATTATAATTTTTTCCTAAAAAAGTAACATACACTTTAGAAATAGATAAATCATTTGTTGTTTCAACAGCGGTAATTGTACACATACGTAAATCTCTATCACGTACTTCATTTTGTAAAATCAAAGAAACTTCTCTTAAAATTTGAGTATTTATTCTATCTGTTTTTAATGACATAAGACTCAACTCCTATTTCTTTTCTACTTCTTCCATAACATAACCTTCAATGATATCGCCTTCTTTAATATCATTATAGTTTTCAATGTTTAAACCACATTCAAAACCAGCATTGACTTCTTTAACATCATCTTTAAAACGTCTAAGTGAAGCAAGTTTTCCTTCGTATACAACAATACCATCACGAATCAAACGAATACCACAGTTTCTTTTAATTGAACCATCGGTAACATAACATCCTGCGATATTTCCTATTTTACTTGCTTTAATAACTTGTCTAATTTCTGCTTGACCAGTAATTACTTCATGGTATTCTGGTGCTAACATACCTTTCATTGCAGTTTCAATTTCTTCAACCATTTTATAAATAACATTATGAAGACGAATTTCAACATTTTCTTCTTCTGCCTTATTTCTAACTTTTGCATCTGGTCTTACATTAAAACCATAAATAATTGCTTGAGAGGCACTTGCTAAAATAACATCAGATTCAGAAATTGCACCAACAGTTGAACGAATAACGTTAACACGCACACCATCTACATCGATTTTTTCTAATGAAGCTTTTACAGCTTCTGCAGTTCCTTGTACATCCGCTTTAACAATAATATTTAAATCAATAATTTGACCTTCTTTAATTTGAGAATACAAATCATCAAGAGATAAAGCAGCTCCAGAATTACGATCTTTTTCAATTTTAGCTTTCATACGTGTTTCACCAACACTACGTGCTTGTTTTTCAGTTTCGAAAACCATAAATTTATCACCGGCAACAGGAACTTCATTTAAACCTGTAATTTCTACTGGTGTACCTGGTAATGCTTCTTTAATAACACGTCCTTTATCGTCTAACATTTGTCTTACTCTACCATAAGCAGCACCAACAACGATTGGATCACTTGCACGTAAAGTACCATTTTCTACTAATAATGTAGCAACAGCTCCTCTACCTTTATCAAGTTTACCCTCAACAACACTACCATATGCATATCTATTTGGGTTAGCTTTTAAATCAGCTAATTCTGCAACAACAGTTAATGTTTCCAATAATTCTTCAATACCAATTTTCTTTTTAGCAGAGATTTCACAATAAACAGTATCTCCACCCCATTCTTCAGGTAATAATCCTTCTTCAGCCATTTCAGCTTTAATTCTTTCAGGATCAGCACCTTCTTTATCAATCTTATTAATTGCAACAACGATAGGAACTTCTGCAGCTTTTGCATGGTCAATAGCTTCTTTTGTTTGAGGCATCACACCGTCATCAGCAGCAACAACGATAATAACAATATCAGTCACTTGTGCTCCACGTGCTCTCATTGCTGTAAAAGCTTCATGCCCTGGTGTATCTAAAAATGTAACTTTTTTACCGTTTACTTCTACTTGATAAGCACCAATATGTTGAGTAATACCACCAAATTCACCATCAACAACTGCAGATTTTCTAATAGTATCTAGTAATGTTGTTTTTCCATGATCAACATGTCCCATAATTGTTACAACTGGACATCTTGGTTGTAAATCAGCTTCATCATCCACAACTTCAATATTTTCAAAATTAACTTCATCTACTGGAACATGTTTTTCACATTCACAACCATATTCTAAACAAATTAATTCAACTTGTTCATCATTTAATGCTGAATTGATTGTTACCATAGTTCCTAATAAAAATAATACTTTTATAACATTAGCAGGTGTTTGTCCTAGCTTTTCAGCTAGTTCACCAACTGTAATTCCTTCTTCATAGGAAATCACACCATCTTTTATTACTGATGTTTCTTTCTTTGCAGGAAAGTTTGATTGTAATTGTTTCTTCTTTTGAGAACCTTTTTTCTTTTTAAATTGTTTTGCCATAAAATCAACCTCCTATCAATTCTTTTATTTTTTTCGCAAACCCTTGATTTATAATACCTAATGCAACGCGATTATTTTTTCCAACTGCTTTTGAAATGGTTTCAATATTTTCATCAACAATGAAATAATCAACATGATAAAAATGACATTTATCAGTAATTTTTTTCTTAGTATTAGCACTAGCATCATTTGCAATAACAACAAGTTTTGTTTCATTTGCAGCGATACTTTTTATCAAAGTTTCTCCTGAAACAATTCCCTTTGCAACATTAGCAAGCCCTAATAAATTTAAATATTTTTTATTCATCACAATATTTTTTTAACTCCTCAAAAATTTCATCAGGAATTTCTACTTGTAAAGAACGAGATAAAACTTTTTTCTTTTTAGCAATTTCGATTGCTTCTAAGCTTCTTTTTAAATAAGCACCTCGTCCATTCATTTTACCAGTAGCATCTACAAATACTTGACCTTCTTTATTTCTTACAACACGAATTAACTCTTTTTTAGGTAATTGTTCATTTGTTGCAAGACATTTTCTAAGTGGAATTTTTCTCATTCTATCTCATCCTAATCTTCATCATAATATTTGTCATATTCGTCATAGTCGATATCTTCATCATATTTACTGTATTCATCATCTTCATAATCATCAAAATCTTCATAATCTTCTACATCAGATTCTGAAGTGACTTCTTCAACTTCATTTTCGATATTTTCTTTTTCTTCAACAATAGTTTCTTTTTCTTCTTGGTTATCTAGCATTTCTTGAGCAAATTCATCTTGGAATGTTTCATCAACAGGTAATTCTTCTTTTTGTTGAATTTGTTCCATTAACCCTAATTCAGTTGCTTCAGATAATGATTTAATATCAATTTTCCATCCAGTAAGTCTTACTGCTAAACGAGCATTTTGACCACGTTTACCAATAGCTAAAGATAATTGATCATCAGGTACAATAACTAACGCACTGTGTTTTTCTTCATCAACAGAAACAGTTAACACATCTGAAGGTGATAATGCATGTGAAATATATACAACTGGGTCACTTGACCATTCAACGATATCAATCATTTCACCATGTAATTCATCAACAACGTTTTTAACTCTTGAACCCTTAGGTCCAACGCAAGAACCAATAGGATCTAATCCTTCAACTGCAGTGTATACAGCAATTTTACTTCTTTCACCAGGTTCACGAGAAACAGATTTAATTTCAACTGTACCATCATAAACTTCAGGAACTTCTAATTCAAATAATCTTCTTACAAATTGTGGTTCTGTTCTACTTACAACGATATGTGTTCCTTTAGTTCCACGATCAACGTCACTTACATATACTTTGACATGTTGTCCTTCATGTAATGTTTCTCCAGGGATTTGTTGATTTAGTCCTAAAAATGCTCCAGTTTTTCCAATATTGATAATAGCAAATTTAGGTTCAACACGATCAACAATACCTGTAATGATATCATCTTTTTTATCAGCAAATTCATTATATAATGTTTCTTTTTCAGTTTCGCGTATTTTTTGTCTGAAAAGTTGTTTTGTTTGAATTGCTGCTAAACGACCAATATGATCTACATCTGCTTCAGTTTCTACAATATCACCCACTTGATAATTTGGGTTGATATCATGTGCTTCATCTAAAGATACTTCTAAATCTTCATCTTCTAAATCATCAACAACTGTTCTAATTTCAAATAATCTAATTTTTCCAGTTTTTTCATTAATTTCTACACGTACATTTGCTTCTGGAACCATATAATTTTTTTTATAAGCTTTTGCAATTGATTCCTTTAACATTTCTAAAAATACGTCTTTTTCAATACCTTTTTCTTCACATAAAGCATTTAAGGCGCTCATAAATTTTCTGTTACTAGCCACTTTTATTTCCTCCTAAAATTTTACAGCTAATCGTATAAATTGAATGTTCTCATAATTGACAACAATTTTTTTCTTTATATTTTTTACAAGATATTCAAATTCTAATTCTTGATTATCAACAGATTTTAAATATCCTTCAACTTCATATAATCCGGCTTTAGGATTTTTAAATTTTGCATAAACATATTCACCAACAGATTTTTGAACTTGTTCAAAAGTTTTTAATGGTTTTTCAATTCCAGGTGAAGAGACTTCTAAAATGTATTCATCTTTAATTGGATCAGTTTCGTCAAGTTTATCACTAATTAACTCACTTACCGCAACACATGTATCCATATCTAGATACCCTTCATTTTTTTCGATATAAATACGTAAATACATTTCATTATTATCTTTTACATATTCAATATCATCTAAATAACAATCATTTTGTTCGATCAAAGGTAAGACCATTTCTTTAATACTTTCCAATAACTCCATTTTTTCACCCCATTCAATAATAAAGAGTGGGTTCCCCCACTCGTTTCTCTTTATGAAACTATAAGTAATATAGCACATTTTTCATTTATAATCAAGTCACTAGAAAAGTGATAATTGATTTTCTTCTTGCATACCATCAAAAACACCCATTTTTGTTAGTTGTTTAATATGCGAATTGTTCAATTTAGTCCTTTTAATCACGTCTTCTTTAGATAAGAAAGAACCATGTTTACGTGCCTCAATAACAGTATTAGCTACCGATTCACCTAATGAATCAACTGAACTAAACGGTGGAAGTAAGCCACTTGGATCATCTGGATCTAAAATGAATTTATTGGCATCAGACTTTTCTAAGTTTAAAGGACTAAAATGGAATCCTCGATCAATCATTTCTAACGCAATTTCAAACACATCCCACAATCCTTCATCCTTATTTGAAGATTGTCTGTTTTCCCTTAACATTTCAATTTCTTTTCTTCTTGAAAGAATAGCATCTTTACCAGCAACTAATGTTTCAATATCAAAAAAATCACATCTTGTGGAAAAATATACTGCATAATATTCTCTTGGATAATATAATTTCCACCAAGCTACACGAATAGCTGATAAAACATAGGCTACCGCATGGGCTTTAGGGAACATGTATTTAATTTTCTTACATGAATCAATATACCATTGAGGAACATTGTATTCTTTCATTAATTCTTCGTATTTCTTTTCTGGGAAAACTGCAGGTGATTTTCCTTTACGAACACATTCCATGATGTCAAAAGCATCTTTATTAGGAAGGCCTTTTTCAATCAAATAAACCATAATATCATCACGACATCCAATAACTTCTTTTAAGGTACATGTTCCATTTTTAATCAACGTCTCTGCATTACCTAAATAAACATCTGTTCCATGTGAAAGCCCCGAAATGATTACTAAATCATTAAAAGTTTGTGGTTTTGTCTGATCTAACATACTACGTACAAAGGTTGTACCAAATTCAGGTAATCCTAAAGCACCGCTCTTGCAATTGATATAGGATAAATCAACACCTAAAGCATCACTCGTTGTAAAAAGTGACATAACTTTTGTATCGTTTGTTGGAATTGTTTTAGGATCAACACCTGTTAAATCTTGTAACATACGAATAACGGTTGGATCAACATGTCCTAAAATATCGAATTTCAAAACGTTATCATGAATAGCATGGAAATCAAAGTGAGTCGTACGCCATTCAGCAGATAAATCATCCGCTGGATATTGGTAAGGCGTGAAATCAAAAACATCATAATCTCTAGGAATAACAATAATTCCCCCTGGATGTTGGCCAGTCGTACGTTTAACACCACCACACCCTCGAGCAATTCTTTCAAGTTCAGCACTACGTACTTCATTATCAATTCCTAATGTTTCAGCATATCCTTTTGCATAACCATAAGCTGTTTTTTCAGCAACTGTAGAAATTGTTCCCGCTCTAAAGACATGATCTTCTCCAAAAATAGTTTTAGTAAATGCATGAGCATTTGCTTGATACGCTCCCGAGAAATTTAAGTCGATATCGGGTACTTTATCCGCATTGAAACCTAAGAAAGTTTCGAACGGGATATTATGTCCTTCACCTTTCATTGGTTTACCACATACAGGGCAAATCTTATCAGGTAAATCATAACCATCAGCAGCAACACCTTCTTCTAAAAATTCACTATGACTACAATGAAGACATAGATAATGTGGTGGTAACGGATTTACTTCTGTAATTCCTGACATTGTTGCAACGAATGAAGATCCTACCGAACCTCTGGAACCTACTAGATAACCATCATCATTTGATTTTTTTACTAGTAAGTGGGAAATATAATAAATAACCCCAAACCCATGTTTAATGATATTACTTAATTCTTTTTCTAATCTTTTTTCCACAATTTCAGGTAGTTTTTCACCATAAAGTCGATGTGCTGTATCATAACAAATATTTGTTAAATTTTCATCTGCATTATCAATTGTTGGTGTAAATAATTTATCATGAATTGGTCGAATTTCTTCAACCATATCTGCGATTTTGTTTGTATTTGTTACAACATATTCATATACTTCATCCGCTGGTAGATAATCATAACATTTTAACATTTCATCTGTTGTTCTTAAATATTGAGATGGTGTAAATGCACGTGGATTTTTTCGATCACATAAAGGATGAGCACGATGTCCAATCCCAATTTTGGGTTGTGATATAAAAACATCTCGATAAATTTTATCCTTTTCATCTAAAAAATGGACATCTCCAGTAGCTACAATAAGTTTATTTAATTTTTTTGCTGCTGTAATAAGACGTTTTATTGAAATAATTAAATTTTCTTCAGATTCAATTTGTCCACGATCAATTAAATGATAGTAATCTTGAAAAGGTTGTATTTCCACATAATCATAAAATTCTAACAATTGTTCCAACTTTTCATCCGAAGAATTCAAAGCTGCTTCAAAAACATCTGAACGATAACAGCTAGTCCCATATAGCAATCCTTTACGATAATATTCCAATCTTTCTTTTGGAATACGAGAACCATCATGGAAATAAGTTGTATTTGCTTCAGAAACAATTTTAAACATATTTTTTAAACCTTCTTTGTTTAAAGCAAGTGCTGTCATATGATATGGGAAAACGATTTTATAAGCATCGTCTTTTTGTAATTTATTTAAATCAAGTAAATTATAATTTCCACTTTGCATAATAGAATGTAACATCGTTGTAAATACAGCACCTAAAACTTCAGCATCATAATCAGCTCTATGTGCTACATCATCGTCATAATTTACACGATAAACACGACATACATTTCCTAAACGATAAGATTTCATTGGTTTCATAATAGCTCTTGCTAATGCCAAAGAATCAATAACCGGATTAGTTATAGGTTTTTGATTTAACCTCTTTAAACTTTCATTTAAAAAACCAATGTCAAATTTAGCATTGTGAGCCACTAAAATAGCATCACCAAAGAATTCTAATATTTGTGGTAAAAACTCTTTAATTGTTGGTGCATCAGCAACCATTTCATTTGTAATATTTGTAAGTTGAGAAACACGTGTTCCAATCTTTTTACCAGGATTTACAAAACTTTGTAAGCGATCAATCACTTCACCATTTTTAATTTTAACTGCACCAAATTCTGTAATCCCATCATGGATAACAGAAAAACCAGTTGTTTCCAAGTCAAATGATACATATGTGGCATCTTCAATAGACATATCTTTTTCATTAAAAACAATATTAAAATAAGGTTCTATCATATTTAATTCAACACCATAGATCATCTTAATGCCCGCTTTTAAACTAGCTGCTTGAGCTTCAGGAAATGATTGAACGTTTCCATGATCAGTAACTGCAATTGCTTTGTGTCCCCATTTGGCCACTTGATTAATATAATCCGAAACATTGCCTATTCCATCCATTGCTGACATTTTAGAATGTGTATGAAGTTCAACTCTTTTAACTTCCACAGTGTCTTGCCTTCTTGCTGGTTCTTTAATAACTTCTATTTGACGAGCCATCATAACTGTTTCTCTCGCATAATTATCTAAACGAATTTCTCCTGTTGCTTTGATCCACACTTTACCTTTATCTAGTACTTTAATATCCTCTAAAGTATTAGTTGTATTGTTTTCAAAGCGTTTTACCATAATTGAATCCGTATAGTCAGTGATCCATAATGTTTGAATATGTTTTCCTGCTCGTGTTTTGATTAATTCAGTTTTAAAGACATACCCTTGAATCGTACAATTATTTTCCATCGTTTGACTGTTAATTTCAGATAACTTTAAAAAAGTTGCATCACCCTTTGCTTTTCGATAATTATTTTTATAATCTACAGTTGGTTTTACTGGTTCCGATTTTTTTATTTCGGACATATCTATTTTCATTGGTTCATAGCTATCCATTTCTTGTAATAAATGATTTAATTCATCATTATCTTGTTTAACATAAAAACTAAAATCTTTCTCTATTCCAATTTCCACAAAATACTTTTTAATTGTTGATTTTAATTGTTGGAATTGTTCCAATTGTATTTCATTTAACAAACCAATCGATATAGTTTGTTTAATTTCAATATCTTCGATTTTCAACGAAGAAAATAATGGTGAAATTTGTTTTAGTTTTTCAATAATATACCCTAAATAAAGTGAAACATCTTTTGACTCAAAATTAAAATCATCATAACAAATTACAAATTCAGCCAGGTAAGGAAAATCAAGACCATGATCAAGTAAGAGTTGATACTCTGTAAATGGAATCAAATCCTTACTCAATATATAAAATGTATAATGGTTATCATGATGTACAATAACTTTTTTCAATGAAGCATGTAATAAAACATTAACATCTTCGATTATATTCAATTGTTTTAATAGTATTATTAATTTATTCATATTACACCTCAAAAATCTTACCTATTATAACACAAAAAAAGGCTTACGCCCTTTTTTTAGAAAAATTTTCCAATATCATTTATAGTTACAAAAATCATTAGGCCAAAAACAAGAATTAGTCCTGCCATTTGTAAAGCATATTTCATTTTTGTTGGAATTTCTCGACGAATAATTTTTTCAACTAATGCAAATAATACTTGACTACCATCTAGTCCTGGAATAGGAAGTAAATTAAACATTCCAATATTTGTTGATAGTAAAGCAGTCAATGACAACAATGTACTAATTGAACCAGATTGTGTAACTTGTGCAGTCACTGTATAAATTCCTACTGGACCAGAAAGTTGTGAAACAGTATGTGTTAAATCTGTAATAAGTTTTCCTAATGTTGTAAAAATCAATAATGCATATTCTATAAATTGATTAATTCCTTGTCTTATAGCCTCAATAAAAGTCAATTTTTTAGTAGCCGCTGTTATTCCAATGACATAAGACTTGGATTCACTATTGTACTTTCCTTCAACTGTTTTTTCAATATTTTGATTCCCTCTTTTAAGGGAAATTTGCATTGTAACTGTATCTGTATCTAATTGTAAATTTTCATTAGATAAGACAGATTGAATATCTGAAAATGACGCAATGATATGTTCTTCACCATTAATTGTGATTTTATTAATGGTGTCTCCAGCTTGAACTCCAGCATTATAAGCACCATTGTTTTTAACAACACTTCCAATTTCAGAAGTATTTGTTTGTACTTCAACAAACGAATAAATACCAATTAATAAAACAAGGGCAAGTACAAAATTCATAAAAACACCAGCTAACATAATAATGCATTTTTTCCATGTTTTAATTCCTTTTAGAGTTCTTTCATAAGGAACATCTTTCATTAATTCGTTGTCTTCTTGATCAGCTTCACCTGCCATTGCAACATAACCACCAATAGGAAGTGCACGAATTTGATAATCTGTTTCTCCTTTTTTCTTAGAAAAAAGTTTAGGACCCATTCCAATAGAAAATTCAGCACAATAAACACCAAATAATTTAGCAGTTAGAAAATGTCCTAATTCATGGATTAATACAATAGCTCCTAGTATTACAAAAAAGACAAGAATATTTATAATCGTCTGCATGTTTCATTTATCTCCTTTAAAACAAAATCTCTCGCCCATTGATCAATATTTAATAATTGATCAATAGTTGGATCTTTAACCAACTCATGAGCATTCATAGCTTTTTCAACTAATTCCTCTATTTGTAAAAATTCAATTTTTCCTTCTCTAAACAAAAGATTAGCCATTTCATTTGCACCATTTAAAACACATGGTAAGCTTCCACCTGTTTTTCCAGCGCGATATGCTAAAGAAAGCGCATGAAATCTATTGAAATCTGGCTTTTTAAAAGTAAGCGAACCAAGTTGTGTTAAATCTAACGATTTACCATTAACTAATTTTTTTCTTTGTGGATAAGTTAACGCATACTGAATAGCTAAACGCATATCAGGTGTTCCCATTTGCCCAATGACAGAAGTATCTTCAAACTCTACAGCAGAATGTAAAATACTTTCTGGATGAATCAAGACTTCAATTTGATCATAATCTACATCAAACAACCATTTTGCTTCCATGACCTCTAATCCCTTGTTAAATAAAGTAGCACTATCAATCGTAATTTTAGCCCCCATTGACCAGTTAGGATGATTCAACGCTTCTTTAACAGAAACACCTACAAGTTCTTCTCTTGTTTTATCTCTAAAACTTCCGCCACTTGCTGTTAATAAAATACGTTTAATTTTATTCTTTTCATTTCCTTGAAGCGATTGGAAAATCGCTGAATGTTCACTATCTACTGGTAATAATTTTACACCATGTTCTTTAACTAATTTTGTAATAATATGTCCTGCAACCACAAGTGTTTCTTTATTAGCTAAAGCAATATCTTTTTTAGATTCAATAGCATGAATTGTTGGTAACAAACCTGCAAACCCTACAATTGCATTTAATACAATATCAACTTGATCAATTGTTGCAATTTCATCTAAACCACCACTACCAAAAACAAAACGAATATGTGGATATTTTTCTTGAAGATAGTTACAATCCTTTTCATCGATAACACAAACAACTTGTGGATTGATTTTTTGAATTGTTGTTTCAAGTAATACAATATTTTTGCCCGCAGACATTGCAACAACATTAAATTCATCTTGATGATGCAAGCAAACATCAACAGTTTGTTGACCAATAGAACCTGTAACACCTAAAATCGTAATATTTTTCATTATCTATAACCCCACAATCATTAAAAAGAAACTAAAAATCAATACATTAAAAGTTAAACTATCAATACGATCTAAAATTCCGCCATGTCCTGGTAATAATTTTGAATAATCTTTAACTTCAAAATATCTTTTAATGGCACTAAAAATCAAATCTCCTATTTGACTTGTCATTGTCATTACAATAATTGCTGGTACAATAATCCAATGATGTGCCAATATTCCTGCAAAATATGCAAAAACCAATCCTAAAACACTTCCTAGAACAATTCCACCAATTGACCCTTCAATTGTTTTTTTAGGAGATAATCTTGGAATCAACTTATGTTTACCAAAAGCCATACCAGCAAAATAAGCTCCTGTATCACTACCAAAAGTTGCAATTGCTAATAACAATAAATATTCCCAACCATAGTCAACTCTCAAAACAAGTAACGCATGTAATCCAGAACAAACAAGAACACCCATCGTAAAAACATAAGCACTTCTTTCAATATTACATTTATCATCAAAAATCATACATGCTAAAATAACCGCTAAATAAACCAAAATAGAATAGCTAGAAATAAGTAAATGATTTCTGTTTAATAAAAATCCTGTAACAAAAAATAAACCAACAATGATATACATATACATTCCAATACGTGGTCTAGAACAAATATGTAACATTTCATATACACTAAGACCCATTGCAACCCCTATAACAATTTTATAAAAAATACCCCCAAAAATGACTGCTGGAACTACAATTGCAATCAAGCACAGTGCAGTAATAATTCTTTCTTTCACTATTTTAAACCTCCATATCTACGATCCCTATTTTGATAAAGCCAAATTGCTTTATGTAATTCTTTTTCATCAAAATCTGGCCAACAAACAGGAGTAAAAATAAACTCTGCATAAGCAAGTTGCCATAACATAAAATTAGATAATCTTTGTTCTCCACTTGTTCTTACCATTAAATCAACATCAGGTAAATTCGCAGACATTAATGTTGAACCAAAATAATTTTCATCAATATCCTCAATATCAAGTTTCCCATCTTTTACATCTTGTGCTATTTTTTTAGTTGAACAAACGATTTCATCTCTACTACCATAAATAAAAGCAAAACAAAGTTTTAGTCCAGTATTACCCTTTGTTCTTTCTATAGCAGTATTGATAATATCTCTTGTTGCCTTTGGAGCTTTTTCTAAATGCCCAATCATACAAATTTGAACATTATTTTCAATTAATTCTTTTAAATAAAGTTCAAAAAATTTTTTGGGTAATTTAAATATAAATTGTACTTCTTCTTCAGGACGAGAAAAATTTTCTGTAGAAAAAGCATAAACTGTCATTGCTTTAACACCAAGTCTATTAGCCTCTAAAGCAATCTTACGAATTGTCTTTGTCCCTTCGTTATGGCCATAAGTTCTTGGCATCATTCTCTTTTTAGCCCAGCGTCCATTGCCATCCATAATAAAAGCAATATGTGCTGGTATATTATTCATGTCTAATTCATAGTTTTCAATTTGATCATTCATAGAATAATCCTCCTTAAAGTCATGATTGATTATAACATAAAACCATAAAATAAAAAAGCGCCTAATAAGACGCTTCAATAATTATACAGTCATAATATCTTTTTCTTTTACTTTACCAATTTCATCAACTTCTTTGACAAATTTATCAGTTAATTTTTGAACACGATTTTGACCGTCTTTAATTTCATCTTCACTACCATCGCATTTTTTAATTTCATCATTAGCATCACGACGAATATTTCTTATAGCAACTTTAGCATGTTCAGCAAATTTCCAAACATTTTTTGCATATTCTTTACGTCTTTCTTCTGTTAATGCTGGTACAGTAATACGAATAATTTCTCCATCATTTTGAGGAGTTAAACCTAAATCAGCTTCATAAATTCCATGTTCGATATCTTTTAAAGCAGATTTATCATAAGGTTTAATTACTAATTGTCTACCTTCTACAACAGAAACACCAGCCATTTGATTAATTGGTGTTGGTGATCCGTAATAGTTGACCATTACACGGTCTAACATTGCAGGAGTAGCTCTTCCAGTTCTAACTGTCGCTAAATCTCTTTGGTAAGCTTCGATTGCTTTTTGCATTCTATCACTTGCATCATCTAAAATCATATTTATCATATTATTTTCCTCCAGAGATAGTTGTTCCTATTTTTTGTCCATCACAAGCTTTGGCAATATTACCATCTTCTTGCATATTAAATACACATAAATCAATATCGTTATCTTTACATAATGTAATAGCTGTTTGATCCATTACTTTTAAATCTTTTGCTAAAACATCACTATATGAAATCTCATCAAATTTTACTGCAGATTCATCTAATTTAGGATCAGCAGAATAAACACCATCGACCCCATTTTTAGCCATTAAAATAACATCAGCATTGATTTCAGCAGCTCTTAATGCAGCTGTTGTATCAGTTGTAAAATATGGGCTTCCAGTTCCAGCTCCAAAAATAACGATTCTACCTTTTTCTAAATGTCTAACAGCACGTCTTCTAATGTATGGTTCTGCAATTTGTCTCATTTCAATTGCTGAAAGTAAACGTGTTTGAATTCCTAGTTGCTCTAAAGCATTTTGAACAGCTAAACCATTCATTACTGTTGCTAACATTCCCATATAATCAGCAGAAGAACGTTCCATACCCATTTGTGCACCAGTAACACCACGCCAAATATTACCACCACCACAAACGATGGCAATTTCAACACCCAAATCTTTAGCTTCTTTGATTTGTCTTGCAATATCGGCTACAGTATTAGCGTTTATACCAAAATGATCATCACCGGCTAATGCTTCACCACTTAATTTTAATAAAACTCTTTTATATTTCATAAAATGTTCTCCTTTTTTTAAAAAAAGGACACACTTGTAGTGTCCTTAAAAATTATTGTTTCATTTGTGCAGCTACTTCTTCAGCAAAGTTTTCTTCTTTCTTTTCGATACCTTCACCAACTTGGAAACGAGCCATTTCTAACACTTTAGCTTTTCCTAAGTATTTAGCAACTGATTCTTTTGGTGTTTTAATGAATTCTTGATCTAATAAACACCATTCAGAGAATACTTTATTTAATTTTCCACGTTTGATACCTTCTAATACTTTTTCAGGTTTGTTAGCTAATTTAGGATCATTAGCCATAATTTCTGTTTGAACTGCATCTTCTCTATCTTTTTCAACTTGTGGAATTTCATCTTGTGAGATATATTTTGGATTAATAGCAGCAACATGCATAGCAATGTCTCTTGCTTTTTCTTCATCACCGTCAGCTAATTTAACGATTGATACCATTTTTCCACCCATATGTGAATAAGCACCAAATACTTCATCATCATTTTTAGTGAAAGTTTTAATTCTTCTTAAAGATAATTTTTCACCAATTTTTCCAGATGCTTCTGCAATTGTAGTTTCAATAGTTTTTCCATCAACTTCAATTGCTTTTGCAGCTTCTAAATCAGCAGGGTTATTTGCAGCAACTGCTTCACATACATTATTTACTAATGCAACGAATTCAGCATTTTTTGCTACGAAGTCAGTTTCAGAGTTAACTTCAACCATAGCAGCTACATTTCCGTTAATAGCGAAAGCAGATAACCCTTCAGCAGCGATTCTATCAGCTTTTTTAGCAGATTTTGCGATTCCTTTTTCTCTTAACCAGTCGAATGATGCTTCGATGTCACCATCACATGCTTCTAATGCTTTTTTACAATCCATCATTCCAGCACCAGTTTTTTCACGTAATTCTTTTACTAATTTTGCACTAATTGCCATTTTCTTTTCCTCCATGAATTTTATTTTATTAAAAAGGGAAAGCTTTGCTTTCCCATCACAACATATTTATGATTTCCAGCCTTGAGATTATTCTTGAGTTGGTCTAGATTCTCTTCTTTGAGCTGGTCTACCAGCTTTATTTCTTGGCCCTCTTCTGTTGTTGTTTTCTACAGAAGATACAGCATCATTCATAGTAACTTCTTTTTCATCTTCATCTTTAACATAAGCAACAGTTAATGGTTCACTTTTAGCTTCACAAATTGCATCTGCCATAGCAGCAACAATTAATTTAACAGCTCTAATAGCATCATCATTTGCTGGGATTACATAATCAACTTCATCAGGATCACAGTTAGTATCAACAATACCAAATACAGGGATTCCTAAGATTCTTGCTTCAGCAACAGCGTTGTGTTCAGCTTTAGGATCTACAACGAATAAAGCACTTGGTAATCTTCTCATTTCTTTAATACCACCTAAGTTCTTTTCTAACTTAGCAGCTTCTTTTTTTAGTAAGATAACTTCTTTTTTAGGCAATAAATCGAAAGTACCATCTTTTTCCATTTTTTCTAATTCAACTAATCTTCTAATTCTTTTTTGGATTGTTTTGAAGTTAGTTAAAGTTCCACCTAACCAACGTGAGTTAACATAGAAACTTCCAGAACGGATTGCTTCTTCTTTAACAGCTTCTTGAGCTTGTTTTTTAGTTCCTACAAATAAAACTTTTCCACCTTTTTCGGCAATTTCATTCATTGCTTTATAAGCTTCATCGATTTTTTTAGATGATTTTTGTAAATCAATAATGTAAATTCCGTTTCTTGATGTAAAAATGTATGGAGCCATTTTAGGATTCCATCTTTTTGTTTGATGTCCGAAATGAACACCTACTTCTAATAATTTTTTCATTGAAATTACTGACATGTGTAATTTCCTCCTTTTCGTTTTTTTCCTCCATTATTTCAAACATTTACCACCATTAGGCACTAGATAAATGAATTCATAATGTGTGTATTTTTTAATACCTGAAACATAATAGCATAAGATTTAAAACAAAACAACCCTTTTTTATGCTTTATTTCGAGGATGTGCCTTTAAATAAACATTTTTCAAATGTTCTTTTGTAACATGAGTATAAATTTGTGTTGTCGAAAGGTTTTCATGACCCAATAATTCCTGTACAGTTCTTATATCTGCTCCCGCATTCAATAAATGCGTGGCAAAGGAATGTCTGAAAGTATGTGGATGTATTTTCTTGGTTGCATCATATTCTCTGCCAATACGCTTTACAATATCCTGTATTCCTCTATTGGTCATTTGTTCTCCTCTTTTATTAACAAAAACATATGGATGATCTTCTGAATTTACAAGTTTCCCCCTTACTTCTTCTATATATTTTAATAACCATTCACTAGCAAATTCATGGAAAGGAACATAACGGTCTTTGTTCCCTTTACCATGAATCAATAAAACTCGATTGTGAAAATCTATACAATCCAAGGTTAAATTTACTACTTCAGAACACCTTAACCCAGAAGCATACATGATTTCTAGCATCGCTTTATTACGAATTCCTAAATCATCTTGTGTATCAATACCATCCAATAAATCCATCATTTCTTCAGGAAACAAAAAATCAGGATTACGCTTTGCGGTTTTAATATTTTCAACAAGAATCATTGGATTATTTTCAGCCAATTCTTCTTTTACTAGATATTTATAAAATGATCTTAAACAACTGATTCGATTATTAATTGAATTCTTTGACAATTTTTTTTCATTTAAATAAGTTAAATATCCTCTTATATTTGTATACTTGACATCGTTAAAGTGAGGAATACTTTCACTTTTTAAAAAATCAATAAATTCATTTAAACTTCGTTGATAAGATTCAACTGTATTGATTGAGTAATGTTTTTGAAATTGAAGATATTTTATAAATTCTTCTTTATCTTGATTATAACTCATTGATAAATTGATCCATTACTTCTATTGCTCTGTTAGCATAAGCTTCTTTTCTTAGTTTCTTTTTAACGCGTACAGGTAAATCTGGTAGAATTCCAAAATTAGCTTTCATTGGTTGGAAATTACTTTCATCACAATGCGTAATATAATATGCAAGTGCCCCCATGATTGTTTCCTGTGGAAAAATAACAGGTTTTTGTTTATTTAAATAACGAACCATGTTCATTCCGGCAACGATTCCACTTTGAGCTGATTCAACATATCCTTCAACTCCTGTCATTTGTCCAGCAAAATAAATTCCAGAATGATTTTTTAAACTGTAATCTTGATTTAAAAATTTTGGAGAACAAATAAACGAATTTCGATGCATGACACCGTATCTTACAAATGTTGCATTTTCTAATCCCGGAATTAAATGAATAATTCTTCTTTGTTCAGGCCATGTAAGATGTGTTTGAAAACCAACAATATTATATAAACTAGCTTGTACGTTATCTTGTCTTAACTGTACGACTGCATATGGTTTTGTGCCATCAGGTTTTGTTAACCCAACCGGTTTCATAGGTCCAAACAATAAAGTTTGTTTTCCTCTTCTTGCCATCTCCTCAAAAGGCATACATCCCTCAAAAAATTTTTCTTCAAAATCTTTTGGTTTAACAACCTCTGCTTTCATTAATTCATCATAAAATACAGTAAATTGCTCCTCATTCATTGGACAATTTATATATTCATTTTCTCCTTTGTCATATCTTGATTTATAATAAGCAATATTAAAATCAATACTATCTTTTTCAACAATTGGAGCCGCAGCATCAAAAAAATAAAAATACTCTTCTCCTAATAATTCTTTGATTTTCGTAGACAAAGCATCACTTGTTAAAGGTCCACTTGCAATAATTGTTGGTGCTTGGGAAATTTCTGTAACTTCTTCATGAATCACTTCGATATTTGGATGATTTGTTATAAACTCAGTAACATCCGCAGAAAACTTTTCACGATCCACTGCAAGTGCTCCACCAGCAGGAACACTATTTTTTCTAGCAAATCGAATAATAACACTATCTAGTTTTTCCATTTCATTTTTTAATACACCTACGGCATTATTGAAATTATCTCCTCTTAACGAATTAGAACAAACAAGTTCAGCAAATGATGATGTATGATGTGCCGGTGTCATTTTAATAGGTCTCATTTCATATAACTTTACTTTAATATTATTTTTTGCTAATTGATAAGCCGCCTCAACTCCAGCAAGACCAGCTCCAATTACATTGACTATTTTTTCACTTTCCATATTTTCTCCTTTTTAAAAAAGTAGAACAAATGTTCTACTTAATAATTGTTTTACATTTTGGATAATTTGAACAAGCTTTAAATTCTCCCCAACGTCCCTTTTTAATAACCACTGGAGAACCACAGTTAGGACAAACTTCATCTGTCATAACAGGTTCTGCTTTCTTTTTAGAATTCTTAATATATTTACATTGTGGATAATTTGAACATGCTTCAAATTTACCATATCTTCCGGTTTTAAAAACCATTGGGCTTCCACACTTAGGACAGTTTTCTCCTGTAAATTCAGGTTCAACTTTTTCCTTTTTGATGTATTTACATTCAGGATAATTTTCACAAGCTATAAATTTACCATAACGCCCATGTCTTTCAACAAGATCATGTCCACATTCAGGACATTTCTCTCCTGTTTTTTTAGGTGAAATGACTTCCATTTTTTCATTTGCTTCATCCAATAAAGGTTGGAATTTTTTAATAAATGTATCTATAGCATCAAAATAATCATCTTGTCCTTCTGCAATATCATCTAGTTCTTTTTCCATTTGTGCAGTATATTCGACATTAATAATATCATTAAAAAATTGTGTTAGTCGATCACTTGTTAAAATTCCACTTTCAGTAGGTTTAAATGTTTTATCAACAAGTTCCACATACCCTCTAGTTTGAATCGTATCAATAATCATCGCATAAGTACTTGGTCTACCAATTCCAAGTTCTTCCATTTCTTTAATTAGTTTTGCTTCACTATAACGAGCAGGCGGTTTTGTAAAATGTTGTGTTTTTTCAATATTTTGACTTTCTAAAATTTCTTGTTCAGTTAATTCGGGTAAAATTTCATCTTTTTGTTTTTCATATGGGCTATATAAACGTAAATAACCATCAAATTTTAATACTGAACCACTTGCGTTAAAATAATAGTTATTATTTTCTAATACTACACTTGTTGCATCAAAACGAGATGGTGCCATTAATGACGCCAATGCTCTGGCATAAATTAAAGAATACAATTTAAATTCATCCGCACTTAAATACTCTTTAACAGACTCAGGTGTACGCATTGCACTTGTTGGACGAATTCCTTCGTGAGCATCTTGTACATTTTCTTTCTTTTTACTTACTTTTACTTTTCCAACATAATTTTGACCATATTTTTCTTTAATATATTCTGTAGCACTTTCTACAAATAAATCTGACAATCTAGTCGAATCTGTACGCATATAAGTAATAAGTCCTACTGTTTCATCTTCTAAAGCAATTCCTTCATATAGCTTTTGAGCAATCATCATTGTCTTTCTTGCTTTAAAGCCTAATTTAGAAGACGCTTCTTGTTGTAATGTTGAAGTAATAAATGGTGGTTTTGATTCTCTTTTCTTACTTGATTTTTTTACACTATCAATAACAAATTCTTTAGAAAGTGCATTAAAGATTTCTAAAGCTTCTTGTTCATTTGAAATTTTTAACTTCTTTGTTCCTTTTTTATTAAGTTCACCTGTAAATTCAATTTCATCTTTTTCAAATTGTGCTTTGATTTTCCAGTATTCTTCTGGAACAAAGGCTTCGATTTCACGTTCTTTTTCAACAATTAATCTTAAAGCAACCGATTGAACTCGACCAGCTGATTTAGATTTAATTTTTCTTTGTAATAATTTAGATAATTTAAATCCAATAATTCTATCCAATACTCTTCTCGTTTCTTGAGATTTTACAAGATTTTGATCAATTTTACGAGGATGATTCAATGCATCAACAACTGCATCTTTTGTTACCTCATTAAAAACAATACGATTATCATCATCCATATCTAAACCTAAAACATCTGCTAAATGCCATGAAATTGCTTCCCCTTCACGGTCAGGGTCGGTAGCAAGGTAAACTGTTTTCGCCTCTTTAACAGCTGCTTTCAATTCCTTAACGACATCTTTTTTATCCTTAGAAATAACATATTTTGGCTTATAATGATCTTCTTGATCAATCCCTAGCCCTTCTTTACCAGATGTTGATAAATCTCTAATATGCCCTTTAGAAGAAGTCACATGATATTCCTTCCCTAAATAATTTTCTATTGTTTTTGATTTAGAAGGAGATTCCACAATGACTAATTTATCATACATAATATAACCCCCTTATCGCAAAAACTATTATTATTGTTTTTTTTCACTTTGTCAACTCCATTTCATTAATCTTCAATAATATCATTTACAGTCAATACTAACTTGGCCCCTTGTTGAATCAATAAATTACACCCCATTGGATCCCCAATTCTTGATGGAATACAATAGATATCTTTTCCTTGATCTAATGCATATCCTACAGTAATCATTGTTCCTGAACGTTTTTCAGCTTCTGTAACAACTACAGATTCACTTAAGCCAGCAATTAACCGATTCCTACTTGGAAAATCCTTAGCCTGTGGTACATAATCACCTGGTTTTTCACTAATAATAAGATGATTACTTTTTAATTGAGCATATAAATCTTGATTTCTTTTTGGATAACAATAATTAATTCCACTTCCCAATACTGCAACTGTTTTCCCTTTGTTTTTTAATGCACTTCTATGAGCGAGAGTATCAATTCCTAATGCCATACCACTTACAATCGTATATTCATTTTTTACTAAATCACATACAATTTTATCCGTAATATTTGATCCATATTCACTAGGAACACGTTTACCAATAACACCTATGCATTTACCATTTAAAATATTCAAATTTCCATGATAAAACAATACAAATGGTGGACAAGATATTTCTTTTAAAGCATCTGGATAATCACTTGAAATAATCGTTGTATATTTTGAATTTACTTTAGCAACTGCTTCCCTCCTTTCTTCTTGAGAAACTTTCTCTTTTGCTTGCAATGCTTTTAAAATACTTTGAAAATCACCTTGATACTTCAAAGCAAAAAATAGTAAGATTTCTTCCATATTTATCACCTCACTATTTATATAGACATTTAAATTTGTTTTTTCTTCTTTTTTTTATAAAAAAAGAACTAAATATCTAAATTTAAAGATATTTGTTCTTTCATTACTTCTTGTACTGGTTTAAAAGATTTCCTATGAATAGGGCATGGACCATATTTTCTAAGTGCCTCTTTATGTGCCTTGGTTACATAGCCCTTATGTTTTTCAAAACCATATTGTGGATATTTTTTTGCATAATCTATCATCAAATGATCTCTTGTTACCTTAGCTAATATACTTGCTGCTGCAATAGATATAGAAAGGGTATCTCCTTTAATAATAGATAAATGTTCAATATCGTGTAAAGGCATCGCATCTGTTAAAGCAAACATTTTTTCTCTCTTTAAAATTTGACAACATTTTTCCATTCCTTTTTGACTTGCGCTATATACATTTAATTGATCAACATCTTCAACAGAAATAACTTCAATGTGATAGGCTAATGCATTTTCTATAATTATTTGATACATCGCTTCTCTTTTTTTTGCTGTTAATTGTTTTGAATCAAAAATACGTTCATCATAAAATCCTTTAGGAAAAATGACTCCTGCAACAACTAATTCGCCAGCCATTGGTCCTCTTCCAGCTTCATCAAGACCAATAATATAATCATAACCTAAATCATAATATCTATTTTCATATTCTAATAAATTACTCATTTGGAAGCTCCCATGTTATTTTTGTAATAACACCATCAAATAAATCAGTAAAAAACATATCCATGACACGCTCATAATCAGTAATCCCTCTTACTGGTTTTATTTTTTTATTAAATGCGATATCATCATAACATTTTTCAACCCAATCACTTTGTAAATCAACAGCTATTTGATAACGATTTTCCAAAGTTCCAGGGTAATTTTTAACTAAATATTCAACTGCATAAATAAATAAATCTTCCCTTGGTAATATTTGCTGTTTAATAGAGCCAATAAGAGCAATATTTCTAGCAATATCCTCACTTTCGAATTTAGGCCATAAAACACCCGGTGTATCAAATAATTCAAAATCTTTATCTACCTTAATAATTTGTTGAGCTTTCGTTACACCTGGTTTATTCCCCGTAACAGTTGCTTTTCTTTTTGCTAAGCGATTGATGAAAGTAGATTTTCCAACATTAGGAATACCTAAAACCATTGCTCGCATTGCACGAGGTTTCAATCCCTTCTTTGCTTCTCGTGCCATTTTATCTTTCAAAATTTCTTTGCAAACTTGTATGATCTTTTTATATTCATTAAATTGCTTAAGATTAACACTCATAGCATAATAACCTTTACTTTTGTAAAAATCTACCCATTTTTGTGTTAGTTTATCATCTGCTAAATCTTCTTTTGTCATTACAATTAATCTTGGCTTATTATTAACAACACTATTAAATAATGGATTTTTACTTGAATATGGAGCTCTAGCATCCACCAATTCAACAACAATATCTATTAATTTTATTTTATCAGCGATTTCTCTTTTTGCCTTAGCCATATGGCCAGGAAACCATTGTATTTGTGCCATATTAGTTCATTCCTTTCATATGATTAAAAGGAAATAGTATAATTCCTTTTTTTGATAAAACATTTTCAATTTTAAAACATCCTAATTCTCTTGAATCAAGTGAATTTACTCTATTATCACCTAAAACGAAAATTTCATTTTCACCAATTGAAATTTCAAAATCATCAGTAAAATAAGAAATATTATATCGACTCTTTACATCTTTTATATGTGATTTATTAAGATAATTTTCTTTAATATACTTTCCATTAACATACAAACAATCATTTTTGTAAACAATTTTTTCTCCAGGTAACCCTATAACCCTTTTAATAATTACATTGTCTAATTGTTTACAGTCTAATGTGACAATATCAAATCTTTTAATTTGTTTTGAATTCAAATCAAGCCGAGACATAAAGGCAAGATCTCCGTCATGTAATGTTGGATACATTGAAGAACCATCAACTTTGATCGGCATAATTATGCCTTTAAAAACAAAAACAATTGCTAAACAAACAACAATAAATTCTAATATTGCCATCATTGTTTTTTTACTATATTTCATAGACATCACCTATCTTTATCTTATAGACCTGTTCTATTATACAACAATTAATGGTAGAAAAAAAGAAATGGTTACCCATTTCTTATTTTCTAATTTCTTTGATTCTAGCAGCTTTACCAGACAAACCACGCAAGTAATTTAATTTAGCTCTACGTACTTTACCAACTTTAGCAACTTCGATTCTATCGATGATTGGTGAATGAACTGGGAAAGTTCTTTCTACACCAACTTGGTAAGAAATTTTTCTAACTGTGAAAGTTTCAGCAATTCCTTTACCTTGTCTTGCGATACAAACCCCTTCAAATAATTGGATACGGTATTTATTACCTTCTTTAATTTTTACATAAACTTTTAAAGTGTCTCCAGCTTTGAAAACAGGGATATCAGATTTTAATTGTTTTTTAGTAATTTGTTCTACTAATGTTAAATTCATCTTTCTTCTCCTTTTCATTTATAGTCTTGTATGTTCATTCGATTAACCAGCGGAACATATGCAGTCACATTGACCTATGCTATTATAACATCGTTCAAAAAAATATCAACTCTTTTTTTTAATTTTTGTCAACATATTTGCCGATTCTTCATCAAATTCATAATTTTCTAATAAATCTGGTCTCTTTAAATAGGTTTTCTTTAGAGATTGGTATTTTCTCCATTTACGAATATTTTCATGATGACCAGAGACCAATACGTCAGGCACTCTATTTCCATCATATTCTATTGGTCTTGTATATTGTGGGTATTCTAATAATCCATCTGCAAATGAATCATCTTCATGGCTTTCTTGACGAATAGCTCCTTCAAGTAATCTTATTACCGCATCACAAGTAACCATACTTCCTAGTTCACCACCAGTTAGTACATAATCACCAATAGACAATTCTAAATCAACATAATCACGAATTCTTTCATCAAATCCTTCATAATGCCCACAAATAATAATAAGATGCTTTTCTAATGAAAGCTTTTGTGCTACTTGATGCTTTAAAGTAATCCCTTGAGGAGACATTAAAATAACAAGTGAATCATCCGTTGTTAATGTTTTTAAGCAATCAATGATTGGTTGACACATCAACACCATTCCCTGTCCTCCTCCATAAGGATAATCATCTACATGTTTATGCTTATCTTGAGTGAATTCTCTAAAATTATGAATCTTAATATCAACAACTTCTTTATCTATAGCTCTTTTGATAATTGAGGTATTTAAAAAACCTTCAAACATTTCTGGAAATAGTGATAAAATATCAATCTTCATCATACATTCCCTTAATCAAATGAACAAATATTTTTTTATTTTCAATATCTTCATTTTCAATAAATGCATCAACATATGGAATAGCAATCTTTTTATTTGCTGTTTGTACAGTTAAAACATCATGTGCACCATTAAAATAAACAGATTCTACTTTTCCAATTTCTTGATCATTATTAATGATCTGACAACCAATTAAATCATCGTAAAAATATTCATCATCATCTAATTCAACATCTTCTTTTAAACCATAAACATTATAACCAATATATTTTTCTACTAGATTAATATCTTGTAATCCCTCAAAACTGATTAAATAATTTCCTTTATGAACTCTTACAGTTTTAATAATAAAAGGGTCTACAATTTCATTTAAGTAAAGCTTATGTCCCACAACAAATCTTTGATCATTGAAATCACTAAAAGAACGTATTTTAAGTTCTCCTTTAAGTGCATGCGTTCCAACAATTTTTCCAATTTTTAATTTTTCCATACAACCTCCAAAAAAAATAGATGTGTTTTACACATCTATTCATATGATTCGAATTTAATATCTAATTTTTTATCAGAAAGACGTCCTGCAACAGACATTAATTGACGAATAGAATTAGCCATAACACCTTTACGACCGATTAATTTTGCAATGTCATTTTTTGCTGAATAAACATGTAAAACAACAACATTCTCATCTAAAGAAGGCATTTGTCTTACTTCTAAATGTTCTTTATCCTCAACTAATTCAATCGCTATATCTTTTAGTGTTTTTACATAATCCATAATTATTTACCTTGTTTTGAATCAGCAAATTTTTTCATGATACCTTGTTTAGATAATAAGTTTCTAACTGTATCAGATGGTTGAGCACCATTGTTTAACCATTTTAAGATTTCTTCTTCTTTTAAGTTAACTTGAGCTGGATTAGTACATGGATTATATGTACCTAATAATTCAATAAATCTACCATCTCTTGGTGATCTTGAATCAGCTGCTACGATTCTATAGAAAGGTCTTTTTTTAGCACCCATTCTTGTCATTCTTAATTTTACTGCCATTTATATTTCCTCCTTGTTTTCTTATTGCTTGTATAATTTAACATAGATAGAAACAGGTGTCAAGCATTTTTACTTGACACCTTTCATTATTTTTTCTTTTTCTTTTTATGACGTACTTTTTTACGATTTGGACCACCTACAAAGTGACCTCCTCCCATTTTTGGAAGTCCTGTTGCCATATCCATATTTGACATTTGTTTCATCATTTGTTTAGATTGTTCAAATTGTTTTAATAATCTATTAATAGCTGCTAAATCTTTACCACATCCTTTAGCAATACGTTGTTTTCTAGATAATGTAATAATACTTGGATCACGACGTTCTTCTAAAGTCATAGAATAAATAATAGACTCTGTTTCTTTCATTCTCTTATCTGTTGTTTCATCGTTTAAATTAGGCATAGATGGCATACCAGGAATCATTTTCAAAATTCCTGAAAGTGGACCTAACTTCTTTAATTGATGCATTTGATCAAGCATATCATCCAATCCAAAACGTCCAGATTGCATTTTTTTCATAGCTTTCATTGTTTCTTTTTCATCATAGACATCTTGAACTTTTTCAACTAAAGAGACCACATCACCCATTCCTAAGATACGATCTGCCATACGATCTGGGTAGAATAAATCAATAGCATCTAATTTTTCACCTGTACCAATAAATTTAATTGGAACATTCGTAATATGTCTAATAGAAAGTGCTCCCCCACCACGAGAATCACCATCTAATTTAGTAAGCACAGCTCCTGTAATACTTAATTTTTCATTAAATGAAGCAGCTACATTGACAATATCTTGACCTGTCAATGAATCTACAACAAGTAAAATTTCATCAGGTTTTGCAATTTCTTTAACATTTGCTAGTTCTTGCATTAAAGGTTCGTCAATGTGCAAACGTCCTGCCGTATCAATAATAATAACATCATTATTATTTAAAGCCGCATAATTCATAGCACCTTTAACAATATTTTCTGCACTTTCAGATGTTCCTTTTTCATAAACAGGCACATCTAATTGCTTTCCTAATGTTACCAATTGATCAACGGCTGCTGGACGATAAATATCTCCTGCAACCAATAATGGTTTTTTAGCATATTTTGTCTTAATTAATTTAGCAATTTTCCCAGAAGTTGTTGTTTTTCCAGAACCTTGTAACCCTACCATCATAATAACTGTTGGCTTTTTACTAAAATCAACTTCTGAAACCTCATCACCTAATAAATGTACTAATTCATCATGTACAATTTTAACTAAAACTTGTCCAGGTTTTAATGAACCTACGACATCTGCACCAATTGCTTTTTCTTTTGTTGATGCAATAAACTCTTTTACAACTTGATAGTTGACATCAGCTTCAAGTAAAGCAAGTCGAATTTCTGTCAACATCTCTTCCATATTACTTTCAGTCAACTGACCTTGTCCAGATACCTTTTTTAAAGTTGACTGCAATCTTTCAGATAACGAATCAAACGCCATATATACCTCCTATAAATCTCTTAACATTTGTAAATGTTCATCAATATTTTTATGTTCTTCTTTTATATCTTTTTCTAAATCATCTATAATTTCAAGTCTTTTTTGATGTTTTTCTAATAAATTTAATTTTTCTTCATAATTTTCTAAATGTAAACAAGCTTTTTTTAAATTGTCAAAAACTGCATTTTTAGAAACATTTTTAATCAAAGATATCTCTGACAAAGACAAATCCTCATGATAATACAAATCTAAATACTCTCTTTGTTTTTCAGTTAATAAATCTTCATATAAATCCATCAAAAGATTTACTCTTTGCTTTTTTTCTAAACTATTTTCCATTATGCTTCCTCAACTAACCCCTTACATAATCCATAAATATATTGTTCTAAGTCAAATTCTTGTAAATCATCAACTTGTTCACCTAACCCAATAAATTTTACAGGAATATTTAGTTGATCTTTAATAGATAAAACAATTCCACCTTTAGCAGTACCATCCATTTTTGTAAGAACAATCCCTGTAATATCAGTAATCTTAGAAAATTCAATAGCTTGTGAAACACCATTTTGTCCTGTTGTTGCATCTACAACAAGAAGTGTTTCATGTGGTCCTTCAGGAACAACACGCTTAATAATACGATTCATTTTTTCCAATTCATTCATTAAATTCACTTTATTTTGTAAACGACCTGCTGTATCACAAATTAAAACATCCGCTCCTGTTTCTTTAGCTTTATTTAAAGCATCAAAAACAACGGCCGAAGGATCTCCTCCTTCTTTTCCTTTAACGATATCCACACCAACTCTTTCTGCCCAAACTGCCAATTGATCAATTGCTCCTGCTCTAAATGTATCACCCGCAGCAACAACGACTTTTTTACCTTCATCATGAACAATACGATGAGCAAGTTTCCCAATCGTTGTTGTTTTTCCAGCACCATTGACACCAACCATTAAAATAACAGTTAACCCTTCTGCTGAGTAATTGATTTTAGTTGACATAACACTTTCATTAGCATAAATAACGAACATTTTATCAACAATAATATCATTAATTTCTCTTGGATCAGTTATATTTCTGATTCTTACTTCTGTTTTAATTTCAGATACAATCTTCATGACCATCGAAACACCAACATCAGCCATAATTAAAATATTTTCTAATTCTTCAAAATACTCATCATTGATTTCTCTAAATCGGGCAGCTAATTCATTAATACGATCTGAAAATGTTTCAGAAGATTTATCTAAACCAACAACATATTTTTCATTTTGCTTAGTTGACTTTCCAACTAATTTTTCTTTTATTTGTGTAAAAAATCCCATCTAAATACCTCCCTTACGATTTTCATTAGAAAAATCTATTGCTTCTTCAAGTTTGACACTTACAAGTTTTGTAACACCTTTTTGTTGCATCGTCGCACCATATAACAAATCACATTCTTCCATCGTTCCCTCACGATGTGTTACTACAATAAATTGTGTTTGTTTAGAAAATTCTCTTAAGAATTTTGCAAATCTTTCAACATTAGCCATATCCAATGCTGCTTCAACTTCATCTAAGATACACATTGGCACAGGTCTTACTTTTAAAATAGCAAATAAACATGAAATTGCAATCAACGCTTTTTCTCCACCAGAAAATAATGTAATATTCGACACAGCTTTTCCTGGTGGTTGTACATCTATATCAATTCCCGTTTCTAAAATATTATCTGGATCAGTATATTTGATTTGTGCTCTTCCCCCACCAAATAATTCTCTAAAAACATTATTAAATTCTTTATTGATCTTTTCAAATGTTGTTGAAAATTTCTCAATCATAATTTGATCCATTTCATCAATTGCCTGTACTATTTTATCCTGAGCTTGTATTAAGTCAAGTCGTTGACTATTCATATTTTCGTAACGCGATGAAACTTCTTTATATTCTTCGATAGCATCAATATTAACATGACCAAGTGCTACTATTTCATTTCTAAGTGTAGCAACCTCTCCTCTAGCAAATTCAATATCTACTTCATCATGATAATTTTCACTTGCATACTCATAAGTCATGGAATATTCATTAGATAATCGACTTAAATAATTATTTAATGATCCTTCATATTTAGTAGATAAAATAGCTTTTTCATTAATTTGTCCTTGAATGTCTTTAAGCATCCTTCTTAAATCTTTCAATTTTGATTCTAATTGCTCATTTTCATTAACATAGGACATTCTTAATTCTCTTTTTGATTTTATTTTTTCTGTTAATTCATCTCGATGCTTGATGGCTTCATTTAATTGTAAAACAAGTTGATTATCAATTTTACCACTTTTAAACTCATCCAATTCAACGCTTTGATGCGATAAACTTTCATATTCACCTTTAGCAACTACAAGTTCTTCCTTTTTTCCTTGAACAACAACTTCTAACTTGGCATATGACATTTGTTTTTGTAGAAGTGTATGTGCCAATTCTTTAGCATCGTTTTCAAGTTTAAGTAATTCATTCTTTTCACGTACAAGTTTTTGTTCTAATTCATCTAATTTTTCTTTAACTTTTTCTAGTTCTCTTTTTTGAAGAATGGATGATTGTTGACGATTAACTGTTCCACCTGTAAGTGAACCACCAACATTGACAATATTTCCATCCAAAGTAACAACTTTATATCGAGCATATGTTGCCTTTGATATTTCATAAGCATGATCAATATCATCAGCTAAAATAACATTTCCCAATTGATTCAAAATAACATTATCTATATTTTTAGAACTTGAAACAAAATCACTTAATACACCTAAATAACCTTCTAAAGCTGGACATAAAATAGCATGTTCTTCTCTTAAAGAACGTGGTTCCATATCCGCTAAAGGTAAAAAAGTAGCACGTCCTGCCTTATTATCTTTTAAAAACTTAATTGCTAATCTAGCTTGTAAATTATCTTTCGTAACAATAAATTGCAAAGCACTTCCTAAAGCAACAGAAACCGCTAAATCATACTTCGAATCATTTTCTAGTAAATCTCCAAAAACACCAATAATATCCGGATTATCATGAGCAAGTTCCATAATAGCCTTGACACCATGATGATAATTGGATTTATTTTCTACTAAATCCACTAATATTTCTTGTCTATTTTTATTTTTCGTAATTTCTTGATTAAGATCATTAATAGATTGATGTTTATGATTGATTTTGGATGTTAAAACCGTTTGTTCTTGAGATAAATCTTCAAGGGATTTTTCTGTTGTTTTTAATCGTTCAACACGGTCATTATATTCTTCAATCAAATCCGTCAAAATAGCTTTTAAGTTATCTAATTTCTTCTTTATATCATCACTGTTTTGAGACTGTAAAGCATGTTTTCTTTTTTGATCAACCTCTATTTTACTTGTTTCTAGTCTTGAAACTTCAGACATCGATTCTAATAATTGACTTTGTAGAGAATTTATTTCATTATCTAAAACAAACATTTTCTTTTTTATCTCATCATCAGCACTTTCTTTCAATAAAATTTCTGCATCTAATGAACTGTGTCGTTCATTAAGGTCTTTTAATTGTAAAGATAGCGTATCTAGTTGATGTTTTAATTTCGAAACTTCATGAACAAGTACATTTACTTCAATTGAAGTAAGTTTTTCCTTCAACGTTAAAAATACTTCTGCTTTTTCTTTTTGTTTTTTTAATGGTGCTATTTGTTTTTCTAATTCATAAACAATATCTTTTATACGATTTAAATTATCCGTTGTTCTCTCTAATTTTCTAATAGCCTCAATTTTTCTTTTTTTATATTTAGAAACTCCTGCAGCTTCTTCAAATATAGCTCGTCTTTCTTCAGGACGACTATCAGCAAAATTAGAAATATTTCCTTGAGAAATAATAGAAAGCGAATCTCTTCCAAGTCCCGTATCTAAAAGCAGATCTGTAATATCTTTTAAACGACATTGTTGCCGATTTAAAAGATATTCAGCCTCATTTCCTTGTCGATAAAGACGTCTAGTAATTTCAACTTCATTATAGTCATAATTGAGCATACGATCACTATTATCAAATATTAAAGTAACTTCAGCTAAATTTTGTGCCCGGCGATCTTGAGAACCAGCAAAAATAACATCTGCCATATTACTTCCACGTAAAGATTTTACAGATTGTTCACCTAATACCCATCTAACTGCATCCGAAATATTAGATTTTCCACATCCATTAGGCCCTACAATTCCTGTTATTCCCGGCTGAAATTCTATATTAACTTTATCTGCAAATGATTTAAATCCATGTAATTCTATTTTTTTTAAATACATAGATGCTCCTTTCTAGCCTATTTGAAAACTATTTTACCATTTTCAAACGATTCAATAATCGCAAGCGATTCTACTCTATAACCTAAATCAACTAATTTTTGATGTCCTTTTTGAAATCCTTTTTCAATAATAATACCGCATCCAACAATATGTGCTTTTGCTTGATTACACATATCGACTAATCCAAGCATTGCATTTCCATCAGCTAAGAAATCATCTACAAGTATCACATTTTCATTTTCATTTAAATATTTCTTTTTAACGCAAGCAATATATCTTGTTCCTTTAGTATATGAATATACTTCACTTGTATATAAATCATCATTAACTGTTTTAGATGTTCCTTTTTTAGCAAAAACAACAGGAATATCATTTAATTCATAGCTAAGTGCTAATCCCAGTGCAATTCCTGATGCTTCAATTGTTAAAATCTTATCGATTTTTTCCCCCGCAAATCTTCTTTTAATTTCTTTAGCAATTGATCTATAAGTTTTTGGATCAATTTGATGATTAATAAAACTATCTACTTTTAAAATATCTGGTTCAATAATTTCTCCATCACTTAAAATCTTTTCTTTTAATTCTAACATACTAATCCCCTTACCTTTTCAATCTTTCAATTAATTTTTGTTTTTCAATTGGCAGTCTTACAATAAAATTTGTACCCACATCTACTTGAGATAAAATATCTATCTTCCCATGATGTAAATCAACAATAGATTTTACAATTGCCAAGCCGAGTCCATTTCCTTCAACGTTTCTTGCTTTATCTTCTCTATAAAATCTTTCAAAAATATGAGAAACGACTTCTTTAGACATTCCAATACCCGTGTCTTCTATAGACACTTCTATATCTTTAGAATTTTTTTTCATCGTAATTGTAATGAGTCCACCTTCATTTGTATACTTTATAGCATTTGAAATAATATTGGTCCAAACTTGTTCTAAACGTTGTTCGTCTCCTTCTATAAATATTTCTTTTTTAGGCATCTCAAAGACAATTTCTATATTTTTTTCCATTGCTTGATTTTCTTGAGTAGAAATAACTCGATTCATTTGTTCAACTAATGAATAATTTGTTAACTCTAATTCAATCTCTTCTCTATCAAGCAAGGTCAATTGTAACATATTTTTTGCTAGAGAAGATAATCTTTTACTATTATATAAAATAATATTCGCATATTTTACTCTTTGTTCTTTTGGCAAGTCTTCTTCTTTTAAAATATTGGCAAATCCTTGAATAGATGTCAATGGTGTTTGAAATTCATGAGAAATATCTGAAATAAACTTTTGCCTTGTTTCATCTTGTTTTGCAAGTTGCCTCGCCATTTGATTAAATCCTTGATTTAATTTAGAAATTTCATCTTGTCCAACATTATCAACACGAACATTATAATTCCCGTTGCTCAGTTCTTTGATTGCATTTGTTAAACGTGTTAAAGGTTTAACAATAATATCGGCAATTACTAAAAAGACAATACTTCCTGTTAAAAAAACACACCCCAAAATCAAAATTGCTGAATTAGCAATTGCACTTTTTTGACCACTGGTATCTTTTTGAACATAGATATAATACTCTTGCCCATTGATCATATTCTTTGTACCATACGCTAACACCTCATTATGATGCTTAAAGGAAAGCTCATTGTTTGTACTTTTAAACATTGCCATCATCTGTTCAGGTGTTGGATTATATTTTTTGTTTCCATAAGCAACATAGCCTTCACTGTTTGAATAACATGTTATGGCCATTTCACTACTTTTTGCATATAAGTCAATAATATCATCCCTATTTTCAATATTAATATTTGAAATCACTTTAGAAACATAATCATTTGTTGTAATCAAATCTTCTTCTACTGTGGATTCAATTTGTTGGTCATTTAATCTTAAAGATACAAAACCTGCTACTGAAAAGGAAGCTACGATTGTAATAAAAAAGCCAAAAATCAATTTTGAATAAATAGATTTCATCTACTCTACCTCAACTTTGTATCCTAATCCTCTGACTGTTACAACATTAAAACCTGGTAAATGCCCGATATTTTCTCTAATTCTTTTAATATGGACATCTACTGTACGATCAAACCCATCGTAATCCATACCCCAAATCTTTTCAATCAACTGTTCCCTTGAAAAAATTTGGTTGGGATGTTTAGCAAGTTCAAATAATAATTCAAATTGTTTTAGTGGCAAATGAATACATTCATCTTTATATCTGATTTCATATTTATCCCCATCCAATTCAACTTCATTTAAACGTACAATATGCGATGTATTAATATCATATCTTTTCATAATTGCTTTAACTCTAGCCATTAATTCATTAGGATCAAAAGGTTTAACAACATAGTCATCAACCCCTGAAGAAAAGCCACGTAACTTATCCTTGCTTTCCCCCTTGGCAGTAAGCATAATACAAGGAACATCTTTAAATTCTTTCATACTTTCAACAAGTTCAAAGCCATCCATTTTAGGCATCATGACATCGATAATTCCTAAATCAATATATTCATTTTCAAAAATGGTCAATGCTTCTTCACCATTGGCCGCTTCAATCACTTCATAGCCTTCTTTATTTAAATAAAATTTAAGCAATTCTCTAATATCTTGTTCATCATCAACAACTAAAACCCTTGGTTTCATCTTATACACCTCAATTCAATTCAAAATTATATCATAAAACAATAAAATAATACAATCTACTAGGATTTACTTTCTAAGAAGTTTGTCGATAAAGATACACAAAAAAAATATTTATTGTATAATATATCAAGATTAAAGGAGATGTAAAAATGATATTAGAAAAAATAGACCAAGATTTATTAGCTTTAGCTAAACAATCAGATAATGATTTAAAAGACATTTATGCCCAAGTAGATGAACTTTGCCTTGTTAATTCAAATAAAGTTTTATCTGCTTTTATAGAAAATCAAGTTTCTTATAGTGATTTTACCGATATTAATGGTTATGGTAACTATGATGAAGGAAGAGATAAACTAGAAAGAATTTTCGCCTCTATTTTAGGATGTGAAGATGCTTTAGTAAGACCTCAAATCATGTCAGGAACAAATGCATTATATTTAACTCTTTCTGCTTTATTAAAACATGGTGATACCATGATTTCTATAAGTGGTGAACCTTATGATTCTTTACAAGAAATGATTGGTATAAGTGGTGATTCAAATCAATCATTAAAAGCCTATGGTGTAAATTACGAACAAATCGATTTAATTGATAATGAATTTGATGAAGAAAGTATTGTTGAAAGACTCCAACAAAAAAATGTAAAACTTGTTGAAATTCAACGTTCTCGTGGATATAGTCAACGTTTATCACTTACAATCGATAAAATAGAATCAATTATTCATAAAATTAGAGAAGTTAATCAAGAAGTCATCATTATGGTTGATAACTGTTATGGTGAACTTGTAGAAACAAAAGAACCTGGAGATATTGGCGCTGACATTGTTGTAGGATCATTAATGAAAAACTTAGGCGGTGGAATTGCTCCAACAGGTGGTTATGTTGCCGGTAAAAAAGATTTAGTTTACGAAGTCGCACAAAGACTTACTGCCCCTGGTATTGGTAAAGACTTAGGCGCGAACTTTAATCTTAACAATGCTTTCTTTAAAGGTGTGTTCATGGCTCCTAATGCTGTAAAAAATGCTTTAAAAACAGCTATTTTTACTTCATACATGTTAGAAAAATTAGGATATGAACATGTATCACCATGTTATAACGAAAAAAGAACAGACCTTATCCAAACATTAGATTTACATAGTAAGGAAAAATTAGTGAATTTCACTCAAGGAATTCAATCATCAAGTCCAATTGATTCCTTTGTACGTGTTCTTCCTGCCCCAATGCCTGGTTATCCTTTTGATGAAGTTATGGCTAGTGGAAGTTTTACCCAAGGAAGTACTATTGAATTAAGCGCGGATGCCCCTGTAAAAGAACCTTATACTTTATATATGCAAGGTGGTTTATCAATCGAATATGGTAAGCTTTCTATTTTACTTGCCTTAACGCAAATGAAAAACAAATAAAAAAAAGACTCAACTGTTGAATCAACAATTGAGTCTTTTTTACATACTTCCTATTTGTCCACCATCAATTCGAATAATCGAATTATTGATAAAATTAGCTTCATCACTAATCAAAAACTTCACTAAATAAGCCACTTCTTCAGGTTTGCCATAGCGTTTAACCATAATTTTTTCTTGTTCTTCTTTTAAAAATTCTTCATCATAGCCATCAAGTTCATTTTCTGTACCAATAAATCCTGGAGCAATACAATTTACATGAATATAGGGTCCAAACTCAAACGCCAAATTGTGTGTTAAAGAAATAAGCGCCGCTTTAGAAGCATCATAATCAATACACATAGGATAATATGTATTCATGCCATTTGTCGAGGAAATATTGATAATACGTCCATAGTCTTGTTTAAGCATATGTGCTGAAACACTTTTACTACAATTATAAGCCCCCACAACATTAACATCTAAAGTCTTTCTAAATTCATCCGCCGTTTTTAAATGAAACAAATTAGATAAATCAATTCCTGCATTATTGATTAAAATATCAACACCACCTAATCGTTTATCAATTTCTTGAATCATTTTTTCAACTTGATCTTCTTTAGAAACATCTGCTTTTAAAGCCAAACAACGTACATGATATTGTTGAATAATATGTTCTTTTAAACATTCTGCTTCTTGATTTGACGTTAAATAATTAATAACAATATCATATTGATTCTTCGCTAACTCTAAAGCAATGGCTCTACCAATACCTTTGGCCCCACCTGTAATTAATACAACTTTACCCATGATAAAAAAGAGCTTTATTAAGCTCTTCCTGCGTATTTTCCATCAGCTGAAAAAACAACGATTTTTTCACCTTGTTCAATAAATTGAGGAACTCTAAGAGTTAAACCTGTTTCAGTTTTAGCGTCTTTTGTTTGATTAGATGGTGCCCCTTTGATAGCTGGATCTGTTTCTACAATAGTTAATTCTACTTTTTCAGAAACAGAAACGTTTAATAATAATCCTTCAAAGAATACTAAATAAACTTCAGTTCCTTCGACAATAAAGTATTTATTATAACCAACTTGTTCTTCAGATAATTCATATGTATCATATGTTTCCATATCCATGAAGAAGAAGGTATTGTCTGCTTCATAAGAAAATTGAGCTGCTTTTTTAGAAATATTAGCTTGATCAAATTTAGTTGAAGCATTGAAGTTCTTTTCTTGAATAGCTCCTGTTTTCAAGTTTCTCATTTTAGTTTTTAAAATAGCTGCTCCTTTACCAGGTTTAACATGTTGGAAATCCAACACTTGGCAAGGATCACCATCAATAATTAAAGTTAATCCTGTTCTAAAATCTCCTGCACTAATTGCCATATACTATCTCTCCTATTAATAATTTTTTACACGTCCTATTGTAGCAGTTTCAATCAATATTCTCAAGTACTCCTGAAAAACTCCTCGTGCTTTGAAAATATTTTATTTTAAATTATTTTTTAAAATAAAGATACTTTTTCTTTATTTTGGTGTTCTTTGATATATCTACTCCATTTAATATATCCATAAGTTGTATTTGTAAAATAACCTAGTTTTAAAGCAAGTAAAACATATTGTCCTGACATTATGTTAATAACTGCTTCTAAAAATGCACATATATACCAAGCAATCCATTGTTCTCTTAATCTAAAGAAAATAAAGAGACCGTTGGCGATTCCAACTGCTGATGCACAAGCGTCAATATAAATAATAGCTGTTTCTAATGTTTTATTGTTATAAAAATCAGTAGCGATATCTAAACCACTAATAAAATAACCTACAACAACTGTCCAAACAATAATACCAATAATAACTAAAACTTCTTGATATCCTTTTAATTTTCTTACCATTGTAAGTTCATCTTCTTCATCATCGCGATGTTTAGACCAGTTAATATAACTAATAATATCAATAGGTAACCAGAAAAATAAAGTTGTTGCCATTGTTGCAAAACGATACATTAAAACAACAGAAGAAACAATTTCTACAATTTCTACCAAGACAGAAACCAAGAAATTATACCTTGATTGTTTAGATATCAGTAGTTCACATAAAATATTTAAGAATGTATCTAATAAATAAAGAATCATAATGATAATACCGTTTACACCATTGGCACTATCTTCTGGGAATAACACAGATAAAATCGTAGCTAACACCATAATTGAGATAAACCATGATTTTTCATATGTTGTAAATTGTTTAGAGAATAACATCATAAGCGCAACAGATAACATTAAAATAAATGTTGCACTCGCTAAATTGAAAACAGATAATGTTTCTTCTGCCATCATTTCTTTATAAGTATGATTTGCTTCTTGATGACTTACATCTTTATGATCAAAATAAAGATTTTGTCCATTTTCTGTTTTGAATTCATATGCTTTGATTGAATTTTTATTTAATTTAACATAATCTTCATAATCATAAGATACCACAAGTTTTTGATCACCTTTTCGATAAATGACATCACAAACTTTGTTATCCGAATCATAATCTTCTTCATCTTTATCTCTATCCATCGTGACAGATTGAACATATTGCAGATCTCCTACGTCTTTATGAATTTGCATCAAACCATAAAAAACTGAACCAATTGAAGTAAAAACAAGTAAACATAAAACAATTATTTCAAATGTTCTTAGTTTTTTATTAGATTCGATATTTTTTTTGAAAAATTGAATCATTATTTAAACCTCTCCCTTATCTTAAAATGCTTTATCATTATAATAAATATTTATAAAAAATACACTCTTTTTTTTCTATTTATTATAATTATTTCATAAAATTGCAAAAAATAGGAATAACTTGTATTCCTATTTTAAATTATTTAGCTTTAAATTGACTAATAACCACACTTTGATGTTCATTCGAAATAAAATGAATTTCAACTTCATTGCCAGCTTGTACAAGCGGTAACGAATTAGAAAGGGACAGATCCGCAATATAAATATGATCATCACCCTCTAGTTTAAAATAATAGACACTGTTACCTTCTTTAACAGCACTATTAATTGAAGAAATTTTGCCAGTTAAAGTATTTTCTTCAAATTCTTCATGACTTTTACCATTTTGAGATAAAACCTCATAATAAGCTTTTTCAGCCTCAGATACACTACTTCCTGTTGCTACAATTTGATAATTTTTAACACTGACAAAAGCATACATCTTAACAAGATTACTACTATCTTTTAAAGAAAGGAAATAAGTAGGCTCTCCTCCTGCATTGACTAAAATTGGAAATGTTGCTTTATATTTTAAGTTTTGTACCTTTCCTTCTGCCGAAGACATTGCCGAATATTCTTCTGCTCCAGAAATATGATAATATTTGCCTTCTTTTGTACGTAAATTAATTAATGCAAATCCAACATTACTTGCATCTTTAGAAACACTTGTAAGACCTGTGTACAAATAAACATCATCATCAATAACAATATAATTATATCCATCTGTTGATTGTAACACACCTTTTTGTGAGAAAACAGAATTAATATAACCATGTGTATATTTTCCATAATTTTCTAACTGTTGAATAACTAAATCTGCTGGATAAACACGATCTACCCAATTAGGAACATCTTTAATATCATAATATTTATGCTTACCATCAACAGCATTTACTAAAACTGCTCCTACAATATCTTTTCCACCAAAGGGACCTATTTTATATTCAAATACAGGAGCAATCCAATAAGGAATACCTTCATCGTTAATTTCAAAAGCTAATTCTTCAAACATTTTCGTAGGATAATTCATCCTTAAATGACGATTAATATTTCTACCAAAATGTTCAGATTTTGAATATTTCATGCCTTCTTTCAATTCAACAACTTCAGATTCTTGACTTACCATATTCACTTTAACATAAGCTGGTAAGCCTTCTTTTCGATTTGTTATCCATTTAATTAAATCACTATATTCTAATGGTGTAACTCGATAAGGAGTATCTTGATAATTAATTTGTTCATAAGATTCATCTACTTCAAACTGTGAAACATAATCTATCATTTGTCCCATTTTTCGATCACCTAGTTTAATAGCACTTTCACGATCTACAACAGGAATTGATTGATAAGAAATCGTCTCATTATCTTTATAAAAATCAGCTTTTTTATTTAATTGTAATTGATTTTGATATGTTTTTGCATGAAAAATAGGCAAACTATATACCGAACCAACGCCTATATAAACAAATAAGGCAACGACTACAAACATTAAATATTTAGAAGTTTTATCAAATGTACCTAATAATATCGCATGTAAAATAACAAAGATAACAATTAAAAAAATCAAATGGAAAATAAATGTTTGAGATTGATAATGAATTGGTAGTAATAAAACATACTCTCCTATAATACCTAAAAGACAAACGACAATCAATGGAATTAAATAGCTCCATTTTTTAGTTGTTTGTATTTTAGATGAAGAAAAATGTCTTTTTATTTCGTCAATGATACTTTGTATAAAATTATTCATTTATTCTCTCCTTGATATCATTTAATAATAAAGATAATTCATCTAAAGATAAAAGTGTTGCCCCCGAAGCAAACGCATGTCCGCCACCTCGATATTTATTCGCAATTTCATTAACAGGAATATGTCTCGATCTCATTGAAACACGCCAATTATGATCTTTTGTATTTTCTGTTATAGCTAACCATACTTTATATTCATCAACTGAACTTAATAAATTAACAAAATCAGAGCCTCTTTCTCTTGAAATATTTAAATGTTTTAAATCTTCATCTTTTAAAACATAGTAAGCAACACCCTCATCTTCAATATAATGATTTAGGATAAAAGCATTCACTTTTAAATCTTTCGCATGTTTCATATACATTCTTTCATAAAGTGCTTGCATATCAAAATCATAATTATATAAATACATTGCCGCTTCAAAAGTACGTTCATCAGTAGCTGAATACATAAATCTATTTGTATCCCCTATAATTCCCATATAAAGAGCTGCAGCTCCAAAGCTTGAAAGTTTTACACGTTTATTTTTTAAAAACAAAGCCACTATTTGACTACATGAAGAAGCTGTACTATCTTCTAAATTTAAATTTCCATAAGAATCAACAACAATATGGTGATCAATTTTTATAATTTCTTTACATAAACTAATATCACCATCAATTCTTTCTTGATTAGCTGTATCTAAAACAATTCCTAAAGTTGGTTTTTCAAAATTCGGTTCATTGATTTCTCCATTAAATTGATATTTAGCCACTAAATCAGAAGAAAAATCACCTGCAAAATAGACTTCTTTATTTTCAAAAGTATTTTGAATTAAATCATACATTCCGAATTGACTCCCAAAAGCATCATAATCCGGATTAACATGACGATATAAACAAATACATTCATATTCTTCTATTTTATTTAAAATCTTTTCTATCATAATTTTCACCCTATTTTATAATAACATACCTTAGACAAAGAAAAAACCTGTTTGCACAGGTTTATAAATCTAACAAACGAACTGTATCTCTTGCAATCATGACTTCTTCATTTGTTGGAATGACCATCACTTTAATTTGAGAATACTGGTGTGAAATCACACGATTTTCATCACTTCTAATGCTGTTGAGCTCTTCATCTAAGAAAACACCAAATGCTCTTGAGACATTGTCAATAATTAAACGTCTTAAATAAGCAGCGTTTTCACCAACTCCCGCTGTAAAGCAAATAGCGTCACAACCACCTAATTCAGCGTAATATTGTCCAATATATTTTGAAACAATACGTGCATATAATAAACCAGTTAATAAAGCACGTTCATTTCCTTCGTTAAATAAGGCATTTTCAATATCTCTAGAATCAGAAGAAATGCCTGAAATTCCTAACATTCCAGATTTTTTATTATAGATTTCTAAAACTTCATCTGCTGTTTTATTTAATTTTTTACATAAATAAGGCATAACTGAAGGATCAACATCTCCAGAACGTGTTCCCATCATTACACCTGCAAGTGGTGTAAATCCCATAGATGTATCAATACATTTACCATCTTGAACAGCTGAAATACTTGCTCCATTTCCTAAATGACAAACGATAATTCTTGATTCTTTAGGATTTCCTAACATTTCAATAGCTTGTTGAGAAACATATTTATGACTTGTCCCATGTGCTCCATATTTTCTTACTTTTAAATCTGTATAATATTCAAGTGGTAAAGGATATAAATATCTTTCTTTATCTAATGTTTGATGGAATGCCGTATCAAAAACAAAAACATGTCCTACATGATCAGGTAAAGCTTCTTTAAATGCTTTATAACCAATGATATTTGCTGGATTATGTAAAGGAGCTAACTCTGATAAATCTGCAACTTTTTTTACTGCTTCTTCGTCAACGACTACAGAATCATCAAAATCTTCTCCTCCATGTACAACACGATGTCCCACTGCATCTATTTCTTCTAAACTTTCAACAATATGATGATCAACAAGAGCATTTAATAATAAGTCAACTGCCACTTGATGATCAGGAATTGGTGTTTGTGTTTGTATTTTTTCTCCATTTACTTTAATTACAAAATTCCCAACTTCTTGTCCAATTCTTTCAACTAATCCCGAAGTGATAACTTCTTCACTAGGCATATTGATCAATTGGAATTTTAAAGAGGAACTTCCTGCGTTTACCGCCATTACTTTTACCATAATTTACCTCCTAGCAATATAATTATATTGTACATAATTTAGTACACAAAAACAATATTTCTAAGTGAAATTATCAAAAAAATGTAAGCTCTTTCAACACTTATAAAAAAAGAATAGTCCTCTTTTATTAAGAAAACTATTCTCATATTACTATTTGTTATTATATGAAGAACGAGACATTTGTTCTTGTCCCATTTTAACTAATCTTTTAGTAATTTCTCCACCAACAGAGCCATTCGCTCTAGCAGTTGTATCAGGACCTAAATTAACACCAAATTCATTTGCAATTTCATATTTCATTTGGTCGATCGCATTTTGAGCTCCTGGTACAACTAATCTATTGCTATTATTACTTTGTGCCATGTTGTGTCACCTCCTGACACTTTTATTTTGCATCAGGAATAAAAAACTATACGCCTTTTTTAAAAAATCTCTTCATCATTTTTATAGTTTGCATCAACAACAATTGTTTCAACATTTTCTACACATTCATTAACATATGTTTCATAATCAAAAGTTGCTTCAAAAGCTTCAGCCTTATAACTTTTTGGTTTTGTAGCAGGTGCTTTAGGTGTGAAAATTGTACAACAATCCTCATGTGGTCTAATAGAAATATCATAAGTATCTATTTTTTGAGCAATATCAATAATTTCTAATTTATCAAGACATAACACAGGTCTTAATACCGGAATTGAAATAACTTGATTGATTACATTCATACTATCTAATGTTTGTGAAGCCACTTGTCCAATACTTTCACCGTTAACAAGTGCTAAACAATGATTTTTTATAGCAAGTTTTTCTCCAATACGATACATCATTCTACGCATAACTGTCATGGCATAACTTTCATCACAATGATCATAAACTGCAAGTTGTAATTTTGTAAAATTAACAACATGAACTGTAATCTGACCATGTGTATAATGTCTTAATTTATCTACTAAATCAAAAACTTTTTCTCTAGCAAATTCATTTGTGTATGGTGGCGCTGCAAAGTGAACACATTCAATATCGACACCACGTTTTAAAGTTAAATATCCTGCTACAGGAGAATCAATTCCACCCGATAACATTAACAATGCCTTTCCACCAATACCAACAGGATATCCACCTGCACCTTTAATAACATTTGTCATAACGTAAATAGCGTCATGTCTAATCTCAACTGTAACCAACATTTCTGGATGATGAACATCTACTTTTAACTGTCTATCTACATGATGAAAAACATGTCCTGCAATTTCTCTATTAATGTCTTGTGACTTTTTAGGAAATGTTTTATCACTACGTTTTGTGTTGATTTTAAATGTTGTTTTTGTATCTTCGTTGATCATTTTAGCAATTGCATCTTTAACAACATCTAGATCTTTTTCAAATTTATAGGCATTTGAAAAAGAATGAATACCAAAAACTGTTTTTAATTTTTCATTGACTAACAAATGATTTGCACCATTTAGATAAATGTATAAACGATCATATTGTAATTGATATTGTAATTGTGGAAATTCAAAAAGAATTTCTTTTGCGTTTTTTAATAATTTTTGTGTAAATAATTTTCTATTTTTACCTTTTGTTGTAAGTTCTCCAAAACGAACGACAATATAATTTGCTTCCATATCTTACCTCTGTTTTTTTATTGAATCTAATACTTCTTTCAAACAATAAATAAATTTATCAATTTCTTCTTCTTTTGTCAAATCACTTATACTTACTCTCAAAGCACTTTTTGCAACTTCATCAGGCAAATGCAATTGTTGCATCACCCTAGAAACATCACTTGTTTTAGAACTACACGCACTTCTTGTAGAAATAAGAATATCTTTTTCCTCCAAAGCATGCAAAATAACTTCTGGTTTATAACCAATACATGAAAAATTAACAATATGACTTGACACTTTACCTCCAGTGTTAATAATAACATCTGGAATTGTCTGTAATTCTTTTATTAAATATTTATTTAATTTCGAAACATATTTTTCTTTTTGATCAAAATTTTCTAATGCTAATCTTAAAGTTTTAGCAAGAACAATATACGTGCAAGCATTACTAGTTCCTCCACGTAAACCAAACTCTTGCTGTCCTCCATTAATAAGTGGTACTAAAGTAGTAGATTTTCTTTTAAAAAGCAATCCGCTCCCCTTTAAACCATTTATTTTATGTGCAGAAAACGATGCACAGTCGATACCTTTTAAATCTATCTTTATCTTACCTAAAGCTTGCACCATATCAACATGGAACTTAACAAGCGGATGATCTTTGAGTACATTTTTTATTTCCTCAATGGGTTGAATAGATCCAACTTCATTATTAATACACATGACACTCACTAAAATCGTATCATTTCGAATACTTTTCTTTAAATCATCAATATGAATATGTCCCGTATGATCAACAGGTAAATAAGTTACTTCAAATCCAAATACTTCTTCTAATTCTTTACATGTTTCATACACTGAAGAATGTTCTATCGAAGTTGTGATAATATGTTTCCCTCTATTTTGATATTGAAAAGCAATTCCTTTAATAGCCATATTGTTTGCTTCACTTCCACAACTTGTAAAAATCATTTCTTCTTCATCAACATCTAACATTTTAGCAAGTAAACCTCTCGATTTTTCTAATAAGCGATTCACTTCAATTCCTTGACTATAAATACTATCAGCATTATAAAAATATTTTTCTAACAATTGTGTATATGTTTTTAAAACATCCTTATTATAAGGTGTGGTCGCAGCATAATCTAGATATACCATATTTCCCTCCATATTTTATTTTTATTCAATTTTCGATAACATATGACCCTCATGAAAAAAGTCCTATTCAGCCTTAGGACTTTTTTTATTAACCAACATTTCATAAGAATCTGGTTTTATTTTTTCAATAATATCAACAGCTGTGGATAATGCTTTTGTATATTCCCCATTTCTATAAAGTAATTCCGCTTTTGTAAGCTCTGTATTAACTTCTAAAAATGAAGAACGATATCTATTTCCAAAAACAATTGCATCCTCTACCATTTCAGCAGTAACAATCAAATTATGCACATTATCATACAATTTATAAATAACATCTCTTGCAGCATCTACTTGAAGTGACAAACTCTTTAAATCAATTGGTCTTTTTCTAATAAAATTTAAGATGGAATCTGCTTTTTGATAAGAGTCATCAATATAATCTTGATAAGATTCACTAATCATTGGTAAATGTTTATTTCTAATTTCAGATTTAATTTCTAATAAAACAATATTAATATTATCTAACTCATCCAAAGCTCTCTTTTCTTGAATACGTAATGTTTCTGCTAATTCAATATGTTTAATCAAAGAATCATTATATGGTTTACTTTGTTCAACAATTCTTGAAAAATCATCAATCATTTCTATATAAGAAAAATCTTTAGTTTCAATAATCTTTGTAATTTCCGCTAAATCATCAACAATTGATTGAAATTGATTATAATCATCTTCTATTGTAATCGTATAATCACCTAAAATATAGTTTTTTTCTAACTCATGAATACTTTCTTTAGCCTCTAAAAGTCCGCTTTCTATCTTATTAACGAATTTATAACATTCATTTCGTTTTTCTTCGTAGAGTGCATATGCATTTTTTTCTTTTTCAAAATCAGAATACAATAGATTTAACTCATCCGTCATGACTTCTATATTTTGTCCAACGTTTTCCACTTTTAAATTCTTTATATTTTTTTCTGTCTCGTGTAAATCATTATCAATTTTAGAAATACGGATCGAAGCATTCATTCTTTCAACAGCAAAATCTTTTTCTTGCATATCTTGCATAATTGACTTTAGTTCATTTAAGCGTTTTGGTAAATATTGACGAACAACAGAAATATATGTAGGTAAATCACTTAACTGTTGATCCAAAGCATCGATATATTTTGAAATATCTTCTGTATATGTCTTAGCTTCTTCAAATTGTTGATTATTCATATAATTTTCTAATTCAACAAAGCGTTCATCAATATCATGAAATACATCTTGTACTTTAGGAACGTAGTCTTCAACTTTAAAACGAATCTGTGCATAGTTATCATTTGTAGCACGATATTTTTCTTTAACTTTGATAATTTCTAATCTTTGAATATTTTCAATTTCTGTAATAACTTCTATATCTTTTAAAAGTTGTTTTGATTCCTTTGCATAATGAATCACTTTTTCCTCTAAAGAGTTCATCTTTTTTTGAACACCTCGTAATTTTCGATAATAAAGTGCTTCATCAATATCATTAACAAGCGGAATGATTTCATCATTTTGAAGATCTGTTAGTTCAGCAAATTTTGCATCATAAGTTTCATATTTTTCTTGCAATTCTGGCATATTTTTAGCAATTCCTTTTACCCTTCCTAGTCGATATTGAATAGGTAAGGATTTAATTGCATTCATTTTATTTTCTAAATCAACGATTTCATTACGATAATGTTTTAATTTTAACAAGCGATATGTCAAAATAACCAATATCAAAACTAAAATACTTACCGAAATAATAATAATTGTTTTCATTCCTAATACATTTATAATTTCATTCAAATATTTCATGTTAACAACCTCTTTTAATCACATTTCTACATATAAGTATATCATGAAGTCATATACTTGTCTAAATCTAATTTTCTTTCTTTGAGATAAAATAAAACGAAGCTGTAAAAATCACTATAAATCCAATTAAAACAAAAAAATCAAATTTTTCTTTTAATAAAATCAAAGAGAAAAAATAGGTAAAAGCAGGACTAAATGCCATAAAAAAACTTGTTTTTAAAGGACCTATTGAATGAATTGATAAAAAATAAACACATTGAATATAGGCATATCCAATTCCAGAAGTTAAAATAAATAACCATAAAGAAAAAGTGTTTACTGTTTTAAATAAATCATTCTTTTGAAACAACAAAATAACAATAAATTCAAAAAAAGCTATTAATAACATATATAAGTTATAAATGAATGGATTATGTGTAATATCTTTTAATCGATAATTACCAAAATTGTAAATAAACAATGCCGTTATTAAAAAAAAGATTCCCTTTCCTATATTAAAAAGTCGAAAATGAATGGCTATTAAAAACCCTAAAAAACTCATCATGAATGAGATCAGAATTTTCCAATTCCATTTGCACAAAGAAACAGATACAATAAACATCATAACTGGTGCTAAACAATTAATCGTTGCTGTCATCGTCCCTTCTACATATTGCATACCATAATATGTCAACAAAAAATTAATAACATTAATTAAATTTGTTTGCACTATTAATTTTTTTATAGATACTTTTTCAAAAGAAATTTTTTTATAATAAATATAAAACAGCAGCGCTAATACAGAAAAAAGTATCTTTAGCATTGCTAAAAAAAGAGGATGAAAAGAATCATAATTTAATTTTGTAACAATCACATTTAATCCCCATATTAAATTTGCTAGAAATAAATGAATATAAAGCAATTTTCTTCACCTCTTATATTTTAGACAAAAGAAAAACATATTAATCCAAAAATTGATCAATATGTTTTTTATCTTTTTGTAATTGTTCTTTTAAATGATTTAAAGATTTAAATTTCTTTTCATCTCTTACCCTAAACACAAAATCCACATCCACATCTTTACCATAAATATCTTGATCAAAATCAAAAATATTGACTTCTAAAGATAAGTTATCAATAAGCCCTACTGTAGGATTATAACCAATATTAGCCATTCCTTTATATTGCTTTCCTTTAATAGTTATATAGACCCCATAAACACCTTTTTTTAAAACAACATAGTGTCCATAATCAATATTGGCCGTAGGAAAACCAATCTTTCTCCCATTTTGCAAACCATAAATAACCTGTCCAGAGACACGATAAAATCGTGTCAATAAATGATTTGCTTTTTCAATATTTCCTTCATTTAACAACTTTTTTATGTACGATGAAGATACTTTTAATGCATCCTCACTGTACTCTTCTATGACAGTGACATCAAATGATTTATTTTCTTGTAAAACATGTACATCACCCATTCCTTTTTTTCCAAAATGAAAATCAAAACCACATACAACATGTTTTATTTGATGATTTATAATATAATTTTGTAAAAAAGTATTGGGTTTTAAATTTGCAACAGTTTGATCAAAATCAATAATATAAAAATAGTCAAATTGCCATTGTTTTAAAATATTTATTTTTTCAGATAATGACATCAAATAATGATAATCATTATTTTCTAAAATTTGTTTAGGATGTACAGAAAATGTCATTATCGCTTTTTTTAGTCCCTTTTCTTTAGCAATATGTTCAACCTCTTTTAAAAGTTGTTGATGTCCTAAATGAACACCATCAAAAAAGCCTAGTGCACAAACAGAATCATGAACTTGCATGGGAGTATCAACTGACAAATGAATGATTTCCATCACCATAGACCTCTAACATTTTTCAAATAGCCTTGTCCCGTACTTTCGTAAATAGCTAATAAATGATTTTGATTATCATAAATCGCTACTTGGCCAGTCAAATCACTTTTAATTTGTTTACCATGATAAACTGGCGTTGGATCATCTAATTTTAATTGAGGAAAGCCACACAAAGCGTCATCTATTGAATGTAAAGAATAATCATCATTTTCTAACTGTTCTAAAGTAATACAATCAGTAATTAAAAAGCGCCCTGCCTGTCTTCTTTCTAGATGAGACATATGTCCTGGATACCCTAGTTTTTTAGCAATATCAACACATAAAGAACGAATATAGGTTCCTTTAGAACATTTAACATCGAAAACAATCTCATTATTTGAAAAATCAATTAATTCAATCATCATAATCTCTATATCACGTTCTTTAATTTCTACTTCTTCACCATTTCTTGCATACTCATAAAGCTTTTTACCATTTACTTTAATTGCTGAATAAATTGGCGGTTTTTGCTTAGATTTTCCTAAAAATGAATTTAAAACATCAATAACTTGTGCTTTTGATATTTGTCCAACTTCTTTTTCTTCTAATATTTTTCCACTGGCATCATATGTATCTGTACTTTTCCCTAGCGATAAAGTTGCCCTGTATACTTTTGTATCACTCATCAAAAATTGAATTGCTTTTGTTGCTTTATTGACACATACAACAAGTACACCCGTTGCATCAGGATCTAATGTTCCACAATGTCCTACTTTTTTTGTATGTAATTTTTTTCTTACTATTCCTACAATATCATGACTTGTATAGCCTGCAGGTTTATTTATTAATAATATTCCATCCATTTATAATCACCTCATATATTTTAACAAAATCCTTTCTTTTTGAAAAGAAAGGATTTTCAATCACTTATTTAAATATTGAAATTATCCAATTAATAATAAAGATCATAATATTAATAAAAACAACAGTTGCTCCAACAGGAGTTGAAAACAATATTGATAATATAATTCCTACAAATGCTCCAATAACTGATAAAATTGCAGAATAAATAACGACTCCTTTAAAACTATTCATTATTTTCATTGCTGACAAAGCTGGAAAAATAAGTAAAGCTGTAATTAATAATGAACCTACTAAATTCATCGCAAGAACAACAATAACGGCTGTTAAAACAGCAATAATCAAATTATATAATTCTACTTTTTTACCCGTTGCTTTCATAAATTCTTCATCAAAAGTAACTGCAAAGATTCGATTATAAAATAAAACATAAAACAACACAACAAGCAATGACATAACAATACAAACGATTACTTCAAAATGTGTCAAAGTTAAAATTGTTGTTGACCCAAAAAGCGTTGAACAAACATCTCCAGAAACATTAGCTGAAGTTGAAAAAATGTTCATTACTAAATAACCGATAGCTAAAGCCCCTACAGATAGCATAGCAATAGCCGAATCTCCTTTTATTTTAGTATTTTGCCCCGTCCTTAAAAGAAAAATAGCTGCAATAACTGTAACAATCATGATAAATAAAGTTTGTGATGTAAACTGTAAAACCGTCGCCACAGCCATTGCCCCAAAGGCAACATGTGAAAGACCATCCCCAATAAATGAAAAACGTTTTAAAACAAGTGTTACTCCTAATAATGAAGAACATAAAGCAATTAAAACTCCAACAATTAAAGCATACTGTACAAAAGGATAAGAAAAATAATATTGTAATGTTGCAATAAAATTAGTCATTATAAATCTCCTTTCCATACCTTTCAATAAACATTTCTTTTTCCATAAAAATGGGGACTTTTTTCTTTAAATATAAAACATGCGTTGCATATTTTAATACAGATAAGTCATGAGAAACCATGACAATAGTCATTCCTTGTTCATTTAATGATTTTAATAAGCCATAAAATTCTTGTGTAACCTGAGGATCCAAACCAGTTACTGGTTCATCTAATAATATAATTTTATCTGAAGCACATAAAGCTCTTGCTAATAAAACACGTTGTTGTTGTCCACCAGATAACTGGCGATAACTTTTATTTTGTAAATGTGTAATTCCCAATTTTTCCATTTCTTGTTTTGCATGTTTTTTTTCTTTTTTTGTATAAAAAGGGCGATATTTTAATTGTGACAACATACCTGATAAAACAACTTCATAGACAGTTGTTGGAAAATCTTTTTGAACAACTGTTTGTTGAGGAAGATACCCTATTTCTGATTTTTTTAAATTTTCAGAAAATAAAATCTTACCTGCTTTTTTTTCTTTTAAATCTAAAATTGTCTTGATCAAGGTACTTTTCCCTGCCCCATTTTCTCCTATAATACATAAATAGTCATTTTTATTAATTTCAAAATTTATATTTGAACAAACAATTTCACTATCATATCCCAATGATAAATCTTCTACCTTTATATATGACATAATATCTCCTTATTTTATAATGCCTTTTTAAGCACTTTTAAATTATATTTCATTGCCTTTAAATAACTATAACCATCCTTGATTTTCTGATCATCAACTGACTGTAAAGAATCTAAATACATAATTTTTTGATTTTTCTTTTTTGTATTATCTTTAACTGTTTGTGCAATTTTTAAATTTGTTTGATCAATAACAAAAATACTTTTTAAATCCAATTGATCTATTTTATTTGCTAGAAAAGTAATCGTATAAAAACTTGCTTCGATATCTGCAGAACATCCAGGAAAAGCCGCATAATAATTAAGATCATAATCATCCAGTAAATATCTAAATGGAAAACGATCTGCAAAAAGTAATGTTTTAGTAGTGGCATTTTCTACCACTTGTTCATATTGATGATTTAAATCATCAATATCATTTAAATAGCGTATCGTATTTTCTTCATATGTTTTTTTGTGGACACCATCTAATTTTTGTACTTCATTTGATAGATAGCGAACCACTTCATGTGCATTAATAAGTGAAAGCCAAACATGTTCATCATATTCACTTTCATCTTCATTTTCGTCGTGATCTTCTTTCATTCCTTCCATATGTTCTTCTTCCTTGATTCTCTCTTTTAAAACATCCATCATATCAACAACTAACATATTTTTATTTTTTGCTTCTTTTAACGCATCACTTACCCATTGTTCGGATTCTCCACCAACATATACAAATAAGTCAGCAGATGATACCTTTGCTAAATCTTGAATTGTTGGCTGATAACTATGTAAATCAGCTCCATCTTTAATAAGTAAAGTAAGTTCAAATGTTGAATTATTCTCTCCAATAATTTCTTGTAACCAATTATATTGGGCATACGTTGTACAAACAATACTTTTTTTATCTGTTTCTTTATCTAAAGGTAAACATCCCATCAGCAAAAAACAGCATAATAACATAAATGTGTATTTTAATAATTTGTTCATTTTAACTCCTTTTTCATCATACATGTTTTGCATAAACCACCAATAGTAGAAATATCACAGTCTAAAAAGAATTTATAATCTTTTTCTAGCATTGTGATGATAGAATCCATCGATTCTTTTTTTATATGAATAATTTTTCCACATTCTTTACATTGTAAATGAAGATGTTCATGACATTGACTAAACTGTTGATTGAGACGATACATCCAAACATCATTATTCCCCGGTTTATATTTAATTAATTGTCCTGCATCAACAAACTGTTCTAAATTCCTATAAACAGTTGAGATATTTACTTTCATTTCATTTGCTACGATATAATCGTAAACATCATGTGCTCGAAAGCATTTATCACAACACGTTTTCAAGTAATTTTCAATCAATTGAAAAGTTTTCGTTTTATAACGCATATTACCACCTCTAATTTGCAATTCATTTGCATTTTACTAGATTCTAGCATTCCTCTTTTATTATGTCAATAAATATGCAATTCATTTGCAAATTAAAAAACCATCTTTCGATGGTTTCTAATCATGTATAAATACCATGTCTCTCATAGAAACAAGATTGTAAATATTTTTAACATCTTCTAATTGTAAATTAACACATCCATGAGAACCTCTTGTTTTATATAATTCAGGCGACCATTTATCCCAATCACTTCGATTCATATAATGATATCCTGTTCCAGTCCATGTAATACGAACCCAATATTTAGTTGGTGTTGTATAATCCGCACCTGTTAAAGTATATTCGAGTTTTTTATCTTTTATATACCAGCATCCTGTTTTAGTAGAACGTGTTGCATCACTTGGAAGTCCTGTTACACATTTTGCACTATAAACAACTTGTCCATTTTGGAAGACATAAACCATTTGCTCTGAAATATCCACTTCGCTATATGTTTGAGTATTATAATCTTCTGTTGGATTTTCAAAGTTCATTTTGTAAGCTTTATTTTTATAAATAGGTTCTAACTTCTTAAGTAGTTTTTTCTTGTTTGTATTACTTTTATTTTTTACATATGCATCTACATCACTTTGCGTATTATTTTCTGTCAACGCTTTATAAACTTGATCAACAGTTTGACTATAATCAATTTGCCATCCATAATCTCCACCAGATACTTCTAATACTTCACCAGTATGTGACTTGAATTTTCTTGTTTTTCCTACTGTTTTGTATTTCAAACAGAATTTTTCAACCCATTGTGCCATTTTTTCTTGATCAATTGAAACAGAAGCATCATCACCAATAACTATCCAATCTTTAATTTCTTTAGGGGAAATTGTTTCATAGTGTTTTTCACCCATATCAAAACGAACCCAACGACATAAGTAATTATTGTACTGGCTTAGCTCATTTAGTACCTCTTTATCAGTTTGTACATATTTTGGTTTTAAATAAACATTTGCCTTATCTAAATTAACTTTTGTCTTTAATTGTTGAATAGACTTTTCAACATAACTATAAAACTTATCTTGATCTAATTGATTTCCTTGTTTTTCTTTAATAACTTTACCACTTTTAGCAGTCTTATCATATTCCACATGTGCATCTACTGGTGCTGTAATTTTATAATTATCTCCTGTTATTAAAAATGATTGAGAAAGATTATTTTTAAAGGCCTCTTTATTATAAGAAACATCAAAATTTACATCAAAATCTTCACCTGAAATTATTTTATAAAACGAAAATAATCCATGTGTCTTTTTAAAGCAATCTTCTACTTGTTTTTCATAATTAGCATTCAAATCAATATCCGCGCCTCTTAATTCATATTTTGCATTATTTCTGCCTTTGATAACAAGAACATGATTTTTCAAATCCGTTTGAACAGCATTTTTAGCTTCTGACAAAGTCATATTTGAAACATCTATTCCACCTATTGAGGTATTTGGATAGAATTTATCATTATACAAAATAATAATGATAAAAAGAAGCATGATAATGGCTATAAGGAGACTCAAACATATTTTAGCTTGTTTTGTTATTTTTATTTTCTTTAAATCCATAAAATTCACCTACTTGCACATATTCTATAACTTTATTTATAGACTGTCAAAAAAATATCCTAGAGGATTAGGATATTTTTAACAATCAGATACATCCATATCCAATCCCAATTCACGTGGTAAAAAACGTGGACATACATTTTCTGATGATGTAATAACAGAAGCTGCTAATTTTGTTCCGATTTCAACTGCATCAGAAAGATCTTTTCTATAAGTAAGTCCTATTGTTAACCCTGCACAAAAAGCATCACCAGCACCTGTTGTATCTCTAACAGTTACTTTTTTAGCAGGACAGATTCCTTTATTTCCTAAATGATCGGCATAAATACTTCCTTTGCTTCCCATTGTAACAACCATTGATTTAATAGCTCCTGCAGAAACTTTTTGATAAATGATTTCACATAAATCTTTTGGACTTTTTTTACTATAATTTTCAGCAAAGAAAATACCTGCCTCTAATTCATTGCATACCAAACAATCAAATTGTTGTAATAAGTCTCTTCTTTCAACTGCAAGTGTCATATTCGAAATAACACCAAATACTTTTTTGTTATATTTTTTTGAATAATCTAAAACAGCTTTTATAATTTCAGGATCAATATCAGCTTCTAAAACAATTGAATCACAATCTTTGAATATTTCATCGCCCTTTTCATTGATTAAATCCAAAATTGGCATTAAATTTGGACGTTGAGAAATAGAACCTGCCAAATCACCATCATTATCAAATACAGCTAGCCATGTTCCCATTCCCTCAGGAATTTTTTGAACATATTCTGTATTAACTTTATGTCTTTGTAATTTACGAATAACATCTTCTCCCAAAGCACTATCATCAACAATTGATAAAAATGTTGGACGTAATTCAATGTTTGCTATATCTTCTACCACATTTCTGCTTACACCACCATGAATATATTTAATATGTCCTGCATTTCTTCCAGTTGGAATATATGCATCTAGTGGAAATCCTTTAATATCTACAAAAACTGCTCCAATTACTACAATACCCATATTATCTACTCTCTTTCTTGTTCATCTTTTATAATATAACAAAAAATAAAAAACAAGAAAAGAATCTTTCTTGTTTTTATTGATTATTTTCTTTCATGACACCCACTAATGGATGTGGTTTATAACATTCTTCTAAATATTTCATTTCCTCAACTATTAATTTTAAATCACAAGCCTTACAAGCTGTATCAATATGACTTAATTTAGTTGCACCAACAACGGGTGAAGTTACTTTAGACATCAACCAAGCTAAAGAAATTTCTGACATTGAACAATTTCTTTTTTTGGCAAGTTCTTCAACTCTTTGAATGATAACAAGATCTTCTTTTTCTCTTTCATCATATTTTCCTTTAGCATAGACATCTTCTTTTAATCTTTTAGATGTTTCTCCTGGATGTCTTGAAAGTCTTCCAGAAGCAAGTGAACTGTATGGTGTCATCGAAACTCCCATTAAATCACAATAAGGTTTCATTTCTCTTTCTTCTTCTCTAAAAATAAGATTGTAATGTCCTTGAATTGATTGGAAAGTTGCCCATCCATTGTTTTTGGCAATTTCATTAGCTCTAGCAATTTGCCAAGCAAAACAGTTAGAAACACCAATGGCTCTTACTTTTTTTGATTTAACAAGATCATTTAAGATTTCCATTGTTTCTTTAATGGGTGTTACATTGTCCCATCGATGAAGAATATAAAGATCTACATAATCCATTTGTAATCTTTTTAGACTATTATTTAAACATGTTTCAATATGTTCTCGAGCACTGACTCCTTGGTCAATTTGTACTTGGCTACGTGGCATAAATTTAGTCGCAATAACAACATCTTCTCTTTTTGAAAATTCTTTAATTGCACGTCCTAAATATTCTTCTGATGTTCCACCTTGATAACCCATTGCTGTATCAAAAAAGTTGATTCCTTGATCAAGGGCATGTTTAATGATTTTTTGGGATTCTTCATAAGGAAGTGTCCAAGAATGCATTCCTGCTTGTGGCTCACCAAAGCCCATACATCCTAAACATACTTTTGAAACTTTAATATCTGTATTACCTAAATTAACGTATTCCATATTTCCTCCTAGATTTGATGTCTAATTACATCTTTTAATGTAAATGTTCCATTATCGAATTCATAAATAAAAATACAACAGTTTCCAAATCCTTTTTTTAATTCTTCCATAGGATCTTGGAAAGCTCTTAAAAAGTTAAAACAAGCCCCACTGTGACTCACGGCTAAAACACTATGATGGTCTTCTTTATTCATAATTTCTGTTAAAGTTTTTACCATACGGTCTCTTGTCGTATTAGAAGATTCTCCTTTATATTGTAAATAGAATGTTTCACAATCTTTAGGTGTTAAATGAGAATTTAATCTTTCACTTTCTCCTTCTAACTCTCCATAATAGTTTTCTTTTAAACCTTTAGTACGTACATAAGGTATATCTGTCACAAGTTCTAATGTATCACAACATCTTTCACTCGTACTTGAATAAGCATGATCAAAAGTAATATCGTGATCTTTAAACCATTTTCCCGCAACTTTTGCTTGTTTGATTCCTAATTCTGTAAGTGGAGAATCACACCATCCTTGAATCTTATGTTGTAAATTAAACAAGGTTTGTCCATGTCTCATTAAATAAAGTGTCTTTTTCATACATTTCCCTTCTTTCACTCTTATTGTAACACGCTAAAAAAAAAGAGTAATTTATAATTAAATTACTCTGTCAACAAATTGACAAAAAAGACTATTTGTCAATTTTATAAGGATTTGTTGTACAATCACTTCCTTGAAATAAATCATCCATTCCAATCCCTCGCATTTGGGTAATCATTTTTACCATTTCTTCCACAGGGACTTTCATATCCGACAAAATCCATGACAAAGTCATTGCACTTGAAGCATTCGCATGATATATCGTTGCAAATTTTAAGGCGTCTGGCATTGGTTCTTCACCATAAAGTTGTTGATGCCATTTTAAATCAAATTCCTCACAATGTTTAGAAATGTATTCTTTTAAACAATTTTGTCCATCCATTAAGCAAGCCTGTTTTAAAAAGGTTTGATATTGTTTCATATGTTCAAAAGATTCGATAAGTGATTCATAGAAATCAAGATTTGTATTTTGCCCATTAAAACGATTGATAATTTTATAATTGTAAATATATTGAATTAAATCATTTTTATCTAAGAAATGATTATAAAATGTTTGTCTACTAACTCCTGTTGTTTCTAGGAGATCTTTAACTGTTATTTGAGATAAGTCTTTTTTGTGGCATAAGTCTAACAAACCATTTGCAAGTATTTCTTTAATATCAATTGCCATAAAAATACTCCTTTCTTAGTTTGAAAACATTATACCATAAAATCCTGTTTTTAAATAACTTCAAATTCTGTCCAAGCATTTGATTTATAACGATAATAGAAAATAATTGCTCGAATTGTCCAATCTCCACACATCGCAAGGGCAATACCAATAACACCTAAATGAAGTCCTAAAGCAAGAATAATAGATAAGACAAGTCTTCCACCAACAGTTGAAGCAATAGAAACAATCATCGTAAATTTGACATCTCCAGTTGCTCTTAATCCTTGAGATAAAGGTCCAGAAAGCGGGAAAACTACCGTATTGGCAATATTATGAATAATAACAAGAGTAATAATCAAATGTTTTGTTTCATCTGCAAGATTATAAAATTGTAGGATAAATGGTGTAATTGCTAAAACAAGCACATTCCATACAATCGAAAAAACAAGCGACCATTTAATAAGTTTTGAAAAATAGAATTTTGCTTGATCCACATCTTTTGCACCCATGCATTGTCCAATAACGGTAATAAAGACTGGTCCCATTGCTGAACCCACAAGTGCCGCTAATGACCAAATACTTTGTGCAACCCCATTAGCTGCAATTTGATAGGTTCCAAACATCGCCACAATTGAACTTAAAGCCACTTTAACAAGTTGGAAAATTCCATTTTCGACCCCATTAGGAATCGCAATATTTAAAATACGTTTGAGCATCTTTCCATCAAATTTAAAGATATCTTTTGAATCATAGTAAGCTTCCAATTTTTTATTAAAACATAAAACTGTGATAATGATTGCTGAAAAAACACGTGAAATAAGTGAAGGATACGCAACCCCTGCAACTCCTGCTTTTAAAACATAAACACCAATGATATTTCCTACAACGTTGATAATATTTGCAGCAAATGAAATATACATTGTTACTTTGGTTTTAGCCATTGAACGATATAAAGCCGCACCTGCATTATAAATAGCAAGTGCTGGATAAGAATATGCTGAAATACGTAAATAAGTTACACACGCCTTCATAACATCTGATTCAACTTTACCAAATAGTAATCCTAAAAGTTGTTTATTAAAAATCAATACAAGAATTGATAAAATAATTGAAAAAACAATGGAAAACATCAATAACTGACTTGATGATAAAATCGTTCTTTTTTCATCTTTATTACCAATATATTGACTGACAACGATTGCTCCTCCTGAAGCAAGTGCTGTAAATAAATAGATAAAAATTGTATTAAATTGGTTAACTAGTGATACTCCCGAAACAGCCGCTTCCCCACAGCTACTTACAACAAAAGTATCAACAATTCCAACAAGCATAACCAGTAATTGTTCAAAAAACAAAGTAATGATCATACTTCTTAATTCTTTATTTGAAAACATTTTCATTTCTCCCCTTGTCTTCATTATAAAAAAAGAAACATTTTGTGTAAAATGCTTCTTTTTTAGCTTCTATCATGCCTTGCAAGCATTATAGATTCCATATCTTTATTTCCTGATACGGATTTGTCTTTACTAATGCAACCTGTATGACTTTTCCATAAAAAGGTTCAAAATAATGATTCAATATCTTGAACGCTTGATTGGTTTGTTGTTCATTTAACTTTCTACTTATAGAAACATGAGGTACAAAGTGGTACGGTAAATAACGATTTTTTTGTGAAATAGATACATATTCATCAAAAGTTTGATAGATTTTTAAAATTAGTTGATTTAAAAATTCATTATATACAGGTAGTAAATAAAGCGTCGATTTTTGAAAACAACCTAACGAAACAAAATAGAGCTCTTGACTACTTTCTTTTTCAAAAAGCTGATTTGCCTGTTCAATAAATTTCTTTTCCTCTATTTCTTTATAAGTCGCAATTGTTAGATGAAAAGGAATATGATGATTTTCTAAATAATTTTGATGTAGTTCTTTTTCGACTTTTTTATTTAAAAAAGAAAACTTTTGATTTGTTTTTTCATCAAAATACAAAGCTAAATGAAACATCTTATTTTTCAATATATTCCTTTTCCAAGTTAAAGCCTCTACCTTGAACTTCATGAACATTTGAAATAATCATAAACGCATCTTCATCAATAGATTTTACAAGTCTTTCAACTTGAACAAGTTCTCTTGTCGAAATAACATTAATTAAAACTTCTGTATTTTCTAATAAATAGCCTGTTTGTCCATGAAGCATTGTTACTCCACGATCGACATTCGTTAAAATAGCCTTTCTAATTTCTTCATATTTTGAAGAAATGATTTTAACTTCGATTTTTTGAGCACCCATTACTAAAATCTTATCAATAACCATTGTATAAATAAAAATTAACACGATTCCATAAAGACATTGTCTAACATCAGAAAAACCAAATTGCGCTAACACAATTAATGAATCAAAAACATACATTGAAATAGAAACAGGAATTTTAAATAATTTATTTAAAATAAGGGGTGGAATATCCATACCTCCTGTTGAAGCCCCTGCTTTAATAACAATAGCAATAGCAACCCCAACTAAAACACCTGCAAAAAGTGTGTTAATTAAAATATCATCGGTTAAATAAAAACCTTGAAAAGAAAATTCAAACACACCTAAAATAAATGGATAATAGAAAGTTGAAATAAGTGTTTGTAAAGCAAATTTCTTTCCTAAAATAAGTGCACCAATAATAAAAACAATAAAATTAAAAATAAAAGTAAATATTGAAATAGGTAAATGAAAATAATGATTTAAAAATAAAGAAATACCTGTTGTCCCTCCACTTAATAAATGCCCTGGAACAATAAATAAAATAACCGCAAGTGCAAGTAACGTATTTCCAAGTAATATACTGATAATATCTTTTTTATTTGTTTTCATAAATTCCTCCATAAAAAAACCACACTGTTTTTTTCCCTAACAATGTGGATCAAAGCATTCGCTTAATACATTTGTATTATAGCATATACAAAATTCTTGTCTAGAATTTTGTATAAAAATAAAAACAATAAATCAAGATTTGTATAAATAAAATCAACGGCATACCTATATAAAATTTCACATGTTTCGTTTTATGATGAAAACAATACATACCTAAATAGCTTCCTAAACTTCCACCCATCAAAGCCACAAAAAGCAAAGTATTTTCAGAAATACGATATTTTTGTTTTTTGCTTTTGCTTTATCAAGACCCATTATCAAAAAGCCTAATACATTTATTATTACTAAATAAATCATTAACAATCTCCTAATGAATACTGACATATTGTTTCTTTGATTACATAATAATTCATTTGTGTAACAACTAAATCATCTAGCGTACAATGAAACAAATAACTTAAAGCACATAAATGTTCTAAATTAGGTAATGACTTTCCTTTTAGCCATTTATAAACACTTTGTTTACAAGAAAGTCCTAGATAAGTCTGAATATCTTGAACACAATAGCCACCTTGATTCATATACTTTTGTATTTGTTTGCCTGTTTTTTCAAAATTGATATAAGGATACATTACTTTTCTCCTTTATAATTTTTTTATTAATCTTCGAATATGACATTCAAAAATAACATACATACCAAAATAAATAGCTTCTGAACATACAGCAATCGAAAACATCAACATAACCAACGCCGCTAACGGACCATAAACGTTGCTATAATCAACAATAGAAAAATAAATAGATAAAATACCTATAATCAATTCAATCAATAATGTTGCAACGACTGTTCCTTTAATTGTATCTAAAAATTCTACATTTTGATCAGGAATGATTTTATATAATAAAAATAAAATAACAAAAATAATGATAAATAAGAATAAAACTCTTGTTATAAAATTATGTTGATCAATAAAGATAATCTTAAAAATCGGAAAAATAATCAATAAAGAAATCACTGCAAGTATTAAAATAAAGATAAGAATGGTTTTTAAAAAAGTAATTCCTTGATCAATGAAAAATGGATATTCTTTATCATTAGGAAACATATTTTTAGAAATACGATGTAACTGATAAAAACCTCTACTTACAACAAAGATAGACGCTATTAAAGTTGTTATAGTTGTTATTGATAAAGAACGTGGTTTTATCAGTTGAATAACCATTTTTGTCACATCCGGTCTTAAATAATATGATAAAATTTCTTGTGCTGTTTTAATATCTAAAGGAAAAAACGGTGTAAAAAAAGCTAATAATGTACATATTGGGATAATTGAAAGTATCATATAATAAGCAAAAGACAAAGCAGATGCAGGTGGTACTTTATAGCGGTAATCTAAATAATATCCGTATATAAAATTAAAAATACTTCTTAATTTTTCCATAACCGTCCCTCCTTATTAGATAGTATACCATATTCTTTATGAAAAAAAGCTCCTAAGAGCTTTTATCCATTATATTTTAATACAAAATAATTTTTCTTTCCTCGACGAATAACTGTTTTGCTTTGTCCAAAAGCATCTTCTTTTTTAACAGTAAATTCTAAATCTTTAATACGTTCACCATTGATTAAAACAGATCCCCCATTAACAAATTCTCTCGCTTCTCTTTTACTTTTAGCAGCTCCAACTAAAATTAAAACGTCTAAAATATTCATTTCATTTTCTTCAGTTTCAACTGTTGGTACACCTTCAAAAGCAACATCAACTTGTTCTAAAGTTAAATTTTGAATTTGACCAGAGAATAATGTTTGTGAAACTTGAACTGCTTCTTCATAAGCTTCTTTACCATGTAAGAATGTAATAACTTCTCTAGCTAAAGCTTTATGTGCTTCTCTTAAATGAGGTTGTGTTTTATTTTTTTCTTCTAATTCCATAATTTCTTCTGGTGTTAAGAAAGTTAAGAATTTTAAGTAATCAATAACTTTATCATCTTCTGAATTAATAAAGAATTGATACATTTCATAAGGAGAAGTTTTTTCTCGATCCAACCAAATCGCTTTACCATTTGTTTTACCAAATTTTGTTCCATCACTTTTAGTTAAAAGTGGCATTGTAAAACCATAGGCTTCTTTTCCAGTTTTCTTTCTAATTAATTCAATACCAGCAGTAATATTTCCCCATTGGTCTTGCCCAGCAACTTGTAATTGACAATTTTTATTTTCATGTAACCAGTAGAAATCCATTGCTTGCATGATCATATAAGAAAATTCAGTATAAGTAATACCTAAATCTAATCTTCTTTTTACAATGTCTTTATTCAACATATAATTGACATTGAAATATTTACCATAATCTCTTAAAAAGTCAATAAAGTTTAAATCTTTTGACCAATCATAGTTATTAACCACTTCAAAACCAAAAATCTTTTGAGCTTGTGCTTTTAAACAGTCAAAGTTATGTTGAACTTGTTCCTTTGTAATCATTGGTCTTTCTGTATCAGGTTTAGGATCACCAATTAATCCTGTTGCTCCTCCAACTAATAAAATTGGATTATGCCCGGCATCTTTTAATCTTTTACTAATTAAAAATGATGAAAAATGCCCAATGTGCAAACTATCTCCTGTTGGATCAGTTCCAATATAGAAAGTTAATCCTCCATTATTTAATTTTTCTTCAATTTCTGGAGAACTGACATCTTTAATTAATCCTCTCCAAACTAATTCATCATAAATCTTCATAATTTCCTCCTTAAAATAAAAAACTCATTCCCATAGGAACGAGTTGATCGCGGTACCATCCTAAATTCATGTCAAAGACATACACTCAAGTAGATAACGGCTTGCACCGTCTAAGCTTTGCACTTAGAAGCTCCAGAGTGTATTCATATTATCTCTTGGCTTGTTTCCACCAACCACAAGCTCTCTATAACAATTAAATAATATTACTTATCTCCTTCATTGCTGTAAATACATCATATTAAATTTCATATTCAAAGTCAAGTGAATATAAAAATAAACCACTTTCGTGGTTTATTGAATAGTTGATTTACGATAAATATTTGTATAGCCTACGCACACTTCTTTTGTTTCTAATTTTTCTTGATTTAAAATTTTAGTAAGTAAACGTACAGCCAACGCACCCATATCATAAATTGGAAGATGAATCGTTGATAGTGATGGTCTACAAATAAGTGAGTAGCTTGTATCCATCATAGCCATAACTTCCATATCATCTGGAATGTTTATGTTATTATCGATTGCTGCATTAACAACTGCAACCCCTTCTTTATCATAACTTGCAAAAACTAAATCATGTTTATGATTTCTAAAATGTTCAACAAATTGTGTATAGCTTTCTTCATAGTGAGTAGAAGTATTAATAACCTGTGTTGACTCATCAAATGGTAATTGATGATCTTGATAAGCTTTTTTCATTCCTTCAATCAAATCAACTGTACGAATAAGATTTTGTTGAGGACTTACAAAAATAATATCATTTTTACCTTTTTCTAAATAATTATTAACAATATCATATGTAATCTTTTGTGCATCAACATAAACAGAACCTATCGATTCATCACTTACTTGCATTCCAATAACAACTGCTGGAATACTATGTTTTTTAACAAGTTCAATTTGTTGATCAATATTATCGTTATTAAATAATATAACTCCATCGGCTCTTGTGCGAATGACTTTTTCCATAACGTCGTCCATTGGACCATTTCCAATATCATCTGTTGTATAAATCGTAATATTGTAATCCAATGTTCTACCAGCATCACCAATACCACCAATCATATCTTTTACATGAGCAAATAATGATTGTGGGAAGATAATTGCAATAGTTGTAGTTTTGTTTGTCGCAAGACCTCGAGCAATTTGATTAGGTTTGAAGTTTAGTTCATCAATAACCTTCATTACCTTTTCTTTAGTTTTTTCACGAACAACTGATGATCCATTAATAACACGAGATACAGTTGCAAGAGAAACACCTGCTTCTCTTGCAACATCATAAATCGTTGCTTTTTTCATTAGTCTTTTAAATCATCGATAATGACATTTAAATCATCTTCAATGTCATTAATTTCATCTTCTAAATCAGAAAAATCATCAAATTCTTGTTCGCTCATTTTTTCTTTAACTTCATTAATTTTATCATTCACTTGGACAATAACATTATCAACTTGATCTTTTAACTTAGAATATTGGTCGCTATCTTGTAATTTTGTTACAACATCATCAAATTTATCTTTTAATTCATTTAATTTCGCTAAAGAACTATCTTTAAAGTCATCAACATCAAATTCATCAACTGTTTTTTTAATACTATCAATTGTTTCACTAATTAATTTTTGATAGTCTTCAACTGTCATTTCTTTAGCACTATCAAGAGTTTCTTTTCCTTTATCTTTTAATTCTTCTCTTAACTCGCTTCCTTTTTTTGGTGCCAATAACATCCCAACAAGAGCACCAATTCCTAAAGTTGTTAAAAATCTTCCTAATTTCATATTATCTCACCTTTCTATTTTTTCTTAATAAAGCTCATCATCATTTTCAATGGATTAAACTTTGGTCTTTGAGGATCAAAGAACTTTGCAACTGTTTCTACAGGCGCATTTAATAAGTCTAATTTGTAATTGACATCATCTAAGACTTTATCAACTCTTTTCAATGTATCTTGTGCCATTTCAACAGTATCCCCTGTTTGTTTAATCGCTGTTGATGTACGAATAAACAACACCCCTAAAGCAACTAAACAAAATGCACCTGCTAAAATTAAAACACAGTAACAAATGTCCATTGTTGTCATAAACATCCCTCTACTTTCATTAATAATTGTACCATAATTTACTCTTTTTATATAGATTTTTTGGCTTCAATCAACATTTCTTCAAATTTATAAATATCTTTACTACTCATAAATAAGAATACACAGTTATCATATTGCATTAATTCTTTAACACCTGCTTCATCTTCAGTAATGACTTTAGCACGTGCACTATTTTTTGAAATATCATAGATATCAATATCAATACCGTCTTCATGTTTTGCATTTTCTGGGAATGGACAGAAATATGGGTAATCCGCTTTATCCATTTCTTGAGCAAATTCTTTAGCAAAACGCGCTCCCCTTGAAAAACGATCTGGTTGGAAAATGGCAACGATTTTCTTACCAGGGTATCTCACTCTTGTTGCTTCAATAACATATCTGATTGCAGTTGGATGATGTGCATAATCGTCAACAAAAACATTGTTTCCTTGAGTTTTTACAGTATAACGACGTTTTGTTCCTTTGAATGTTTGAAGTTTACTTAAAATATAGTCATAAGACATATCTTCTAAATAACCAAGAGTAATAATAGCTAATGAATTATATAACATATGCATTCCAAATAATGGTATGTTAAAATGTCCAAATAATTCTTGATGAATATAAACATCAAATGATAATCCTTGTGGCGTTTCTAAAACATTAACAGCGCGAACATCATTATTTTCACCTAAACCAAATCTTAAAACATGTTTTTCAAAATGAATTTTCTTAATGTTAGGGTCATCTCCCCAAACAATAACTGTTTTCTTAACTTGTTTAGCAAATTGTTCAAAAGATTGAATATATCTTTCAAGATTTCCAAAATAATCAACATGGTCTAATTCAATGTTATTAATAATGGCATAATCTGGATGATAATGTAAGAAATGATCTTGAAATTCACATGTTTCTGAAATAAAATATTTACTTCCTACTTGTCCATGTCCAGTTCCATCACCAATTAAAACAGATGTTTTATCAAAATCTTCAAATAAATGGTAAGCCATACCTGTTGTTGTTGTTTTTCCATGTGTTCCTGCAACAGCAATAGAAACATAATGTTCCATAAAATCAGCTAAGAAATCATAATATCTTGTACACTTTACATTTGGGTTTTCTAAAGCTGCTTTGACTTCTTCATTGGATTCATCAAAAGCATTACCAATAATTACGTGATAACCATCCTTTATATTATCTTTATTGAATGAATAAATTGGAATATTTCTTTTTCTCAATTCATCTTCAATAAATATATATTTATCAATATCACTTCCAGCAACTTCGTTCCCTAATTCATATAAAATTGTTGCTAGTGGAGCCATTCCTGACCCTTTAATTCCTATAAAATAATACATACTTGTCACCTCGTTAACTATTCTATCACAAATTGATTTCTTTTTCTTTGTTAAGAGTATATTTTTTAAAAAAAACGAGCAAAGCCCGTTTTGAAACATTCTATGTAAGTTTAAACCCCTAAACTAATACGAATACATTTATTAATACGTTCCATTTCTAATGGCGTTAATTCCCCTATTTTTCTAATCAACCGTGATTTATCAATAGTCCTCATTTGTTCAAGCAAGGCAATTGAATTTTCTTTTAAATCATCTCTTGATTTAATAAATGTATGGGTAGGAATATTTTTCTTTTTAGATGATGTCAAAGGTGAAATAATAATAGTTGTACTAAATCGATTCCCACTATCATTTTGAATAACAACAACAGGTCGAATTCCAGATTGTTCACTTCCTACACCTACACTCAAATCAGCATAAAACAAATCTCCTCTTTTTACTTCCATATAATTCATCCTTTCTTTTGATATTATTATATAATTTCTTGTTGACAAAATTTGTCTATTTAAAGAGGTTTTAAAAATATTTTTTCACTTTAAAAGTTTACTCATTTTTTTCTTTTTTATGCAAAAAAACGAGCACAAGCTCGTTTTTAAATAATATAAATATCTTTTGTAAATGAATTTAAAACCTGACATCTATCTTTTGTCACCATAACTAGATCTTCTACACGTACTCCGAAATTTCCTTCTAAATAAATACCTGGTTCAATTGAAAAAATCATTCCTTCCTCAACTTCCATTTCATTTACCGAAGAGACATCTCCATATTCATGAACATCTCGACCAATAAAATGTCCTAAACGATGTGTAAAATATTTTCCATAGCCTTCATCACTGATGACTTTTCTTGCACACTTATCAATATCTGATAATTTAACTCCTGGTTTGATCATTGCTTCTGCAGCTTCATTTGCTTTTTTTACAATTTCATAAACTTTAATTTCTTCTTCCAAAATACCTTCATAAAAGAATGTACGTGTCATATCAGAACAATACCCTTTATAAACACATCCCATGTCAATCAGTACACAATCACCTTTTCTAAGTGGTGTATCATCATTTTCATGATGTGGATCAGCAGCGTTTTTACCAAATGCAACAATCGCACCATAACAAGTAGAATGATGATTGAAAAATAATTCATCTAATTTTTTAGCAAGTTGTTTTTCTGTCACGCCTTCTTGAATGAATGGAATGATTTCTTCCATAACAGCATCATTGATTTTACTTGATTCAATCATTAAAACTTGTTCTTGTAAATCTTTTTTCATGCGAACGAGATCAACACATGGTGAAGCATTGATATATTTTGCATCTGGGAGTTTTTTCATAAGATCTAACAAGAAATGTGAGGCCCAATTTTTATCAATTCCAATTCTTCCTGGAAAATGCATTTCATCAACAATTGTTTGAATAGCATCTTGTCCATCTTTATGCCAAACAATGTTAACATCTAAATCATGCTCTAAATAGAATAAATCATTCATGAACAAGGTATGATTCCCATGTTTTGAAATCATAAAAACAAACATTCTTTCATGCGGATCATTATAGTATCCTGTACAATAAGCAATTGATTGAGGATCACTTATTAAAAAGTAATCCAATCTTGCTTCTTCCATTAAATCAAGTATTTCTTGTATACGATCGTTATTCATCTTTTAAAACTCCAATACCTAATTCTTTTAATTGATCTTCTTCTACACTGTTTGGTGCTTTAGACATTGGACATGTTGCACTGGCATTTTTAGGGAAAGCAATAACGTCTCTAATGGAATCACTTTCAGTAAGTAACATGGCAAGACGATCTAATCCTAAAGCAAATCCTCCATGTGGTGGTGTCCCATATTTTAATGCATCAACAAACCAACCAAATTTATTTCTTACTTGTTCATCTGTTAAACTTAAAGCTTTGAAAGCTCTTTGTTGTAAGTCTTGTTCGTAAATACGTTGAGAACCTCCACCAAGCTCAAAACCATTTAAGACAATATCATAGGCATCAGCAAGACAATTTGCTGGATCTGTATCTATTTTATCTAAATCTGATTCTTTAGGTCTTGTAAATGGGTGATGCATTGCATAATATCTTTGAGTTTCATCATCATATTCAAACATTGGAAAATCAACAACCCATAATAATCCTAATTCTTTTGAATCATATAAATTCAATTCTTTTCCTAAATGATTACGTAAAGCAGCTAAAGCATCACAAACAACCATATATTTTGTATCCGATACAAATAATAATAAGTCGTTATCTTCACCATTCATTGCTTCAATTAATCTTTGCATTTGTTCTTCGCTAAAGAATTTAGCAATTGGTCCTTCACCTACACCATTATTTACTTTTAACCAAGCAAGACCTTTTGCTTTATAAGTTTTTGCAAGTTCAGTTAATTGATCAATTTTCTTTCTTGAATAATCACTTGCATGATTTTTAACATTGATACCTTTAACATATCCATTATTTTCTAAAGCTGATTTAAATACCATAAAATCAACATCTTTAACAACTTCATTTAAATTAACAAGTTTCATATCAAAACGGATATCTGGTTTATCAATACCATAAGTTTCCATCGCTTCATGCCAAGTCATACGTGGAAGTGGTAACTTAACATCAACACCTTTTACATCTTTAATGACTTTAGCTACCATATTTTCACCAACTTCGATGATTTCATCTGTTGTCATAAATGACATTTCAACATCGACTTGAGTAAATTCTGGTTGACGATCCGCTCTTAAATCTTCATCTCTGAAACAACGAGCAATTTGGTAATATTTTTCAAAACCAGCAACCATTAATAATTGTTTAAATAATTGAGGCGATTGTGGTAAAGCATAGAAATCACCATGATGTACACGTGAAGGTACTAAGAAATCTCTTGCTCCTTCAGGAGTTGATCTGTTTAAATAAGGTGTTTCAATATCCACAAAATCATGACTATCTAAGTATTCTCTAATACTTCTTGTAATTTTATGTCTTGTTAGAATTTTATTTTGCATAACAGGTCTTCTTAAATCAAGATAACGATATTGCATTCTTGTTTCTTCTAAAGCATCTGTATCATCTGCAACAATAATTGGTGTCGTATTGGCTGTATTGATGATTTTGATTTCTGATGCATCGACTTCAATATCCCCTGTAGGCATATTTGGATTTTTGCTAGAACGTTCTACAACAGTTCCTTTAACATATAAAATATATTCATTTTTAATATCTTTTGAAATGTTTTCCATTTCTTCATTGATAATAATTTGTGTAATTCCATAACGGTCTCTTAAATCAATAAATACAAGAGCTCCTAAATTTCTCTTTTTAGCAACCCATCCTTTTAGTTCAACTGTTTGTCCAACATTTTCTAAACGAAGTTCACCGTTATTATGTGTTCTATTCATGTTCATGTCCCCCACTTAAATGATTTTCAATATGTGCCAAAATATTTTCTAATGGCACAACTTCTTGTTCTTTATCATGATTACATTTAATATTAACCACTTCATTTTTTACTTCTTCTTCCCCTAAAATAATAGAGAAATGTGCATTAAAACGATCTGCTGATTTAAATTGTCCTTTTAAGCCACGAGATACATGATCCATTTCACATGTAAAGCCATTTGCTCTTAACATCGCAATAATTTGCATAGCAAGATCTTTTGCTTCTTCGCCTAAAGGCATAATATAACAATCTAAACCACCTTCGTCTTCATCTTCTTCATCATCTAAAGCAAGAAGAAGTCTTTCCATACCAAAGGCAAAACCAACACCTGGTGTTGCTGGTCCACCAATTTCTTCAATTAAACCATTGTAGCGTCCGCCACCACCAACAGTAGCTCCCGCACCTAATTTTGAATCATCAGAAATAATTTCAAAAACTGTATGAGAATAATAATCCAATCCTCTAACTAAGTTTGTATCAATAACATAATCAATTTCTAAATCATCTAATAAAGAACATACTTTATCAAAATGATTTTTAGCACTTTCGCTTAAATAATCAATTGTTTTCGGTGCTGTTTTCATAGCTGGATGTTTCGCATCCACTTTGCAATCTAAAATACGTAAAGGATTCTTTTCAAAACGTGCTTTACAATCTCCACATAATTCATCTAAATGATCCCTAAAATGATCTTTTAAAGCTTCACGATAAGCATCTCTTGATTCATTATCACCTAAAGAGTTGATATGAAGTGTGACATTTTGAAGTCCTAATGCTTCAACAACAGTCACTGCCATAAGCATACATTCAACATCTACATAAGGTGATTCAACACCTAACATTTCTACCCCAAATTGGTGGAATTGTCTTTGTCGACCATTTTGAGGTCTTTCATATCTAAACATTGGTCCCATATAATAAACTTTTTGTAGTTTTTCTGGTAAACCATACATTTTATTTTCTACATAAGCTCTTGCAATACCAGCAGTTCCTTCTGGTCTAAGGGAAATATATCTTCCTTTTTTATCTTGGAAAGTATACATTTCTTTAGAAACGACATCACTTGTATCCCCCACAGCTCTGTTAAATAATTCAGCATGTTCAAAAATTGGTGTTCTCATTTCTTTAACATTATAATTAGCAGCAATTGTTCTTAACAATTGTTCTAATTTAATCCATTTTTCACTTTGTCCAGGTAAAATATCTACCGTACCTCTTGGTGCACTATATCCCATTATTTTTCCTCCTTAAAAATATAAAAACGCCCCTCTAAGGACGTTTCAACGCGGTACCACCTTAATTCGTATTTTCATACGCACTTTCATCTTAACGCGATTAACGATTACTCTTTTCAAGTAATTCCTCACAAGTGTCCCATAGCTTCCATACAAAGATTTTCACCAGCCATCTTCTCTCTAACTATTTCCACTATTTAATCTTGCTCAATGGATTACAAAGATTATATAAAATAATGACTAAAAAATCAATTCCTATTTCTAGCATCTATAGTATACCACGTTTTTTAATCATTTATGTCTCAAATTTGTCTCATTTTTGTTCCATTTTTGAAAGACGATACTCTTCTACAATAAATTGTGACAGATCTTCTTTTAAACTATGGTTATCATAATAAACAAGACGTGTTTTCTTCTTTCTAGCAATATCATTCAATTTTAAAAGATAACTTTCAACAGGTTTTATTTTTTCATTTTGACTATAAACAACAAGAAGCTGATAGAAATGTTCTACCAGCTTTTTACCAACTTGATCATTATATAAAATATAAATTGCTTGACGATCAATCATTATAAATCAATATCACATAAGTTAGAAGCATATCCAATATAGCTTGCAGGTGTCATATCTAGTAAAGTTTGACGATCTTCATCTGATAAAACATCTAATCCTTTCGCAAATTCCATAATTGCTTCTTGTGAAATATTTTTACCTCTTGTAAGTTCTTTTAATTGATCATAGGCATCAGAAATACCATATTTTCTAAGCATTGTTTGAATTGGTTCAGCAAGAACTTCCCATTTTTCATTTAAGTCAGCCGCAAGTTTATCTTTATTAACAACACATTTAGCTAAACCATTTGTTGTTTCACTAATTGCTTGTAAAGAATATCCAAAAGCTAAACCAATATTTCTTTGACTTGAACTATCTGATAAATCTCTTTGCATACGTGATTTAGGTAATTTATTTGATAAACCAACACAAATATTATTAGACATATCAACATTTGCTTCTGAGTTTTCAAAACGAATTGGATTGACTTTATGAGGCATTGTACTACTTCCTACTTCTCCTTTTACAGGAATTTGTTTGAAGTATTCCATTGAAATGTATAACCACATATCAACATCAAAATCCACTAACACATTATTGAAATGACGAATACCATCTAAAATATGACATGTATAATCATGGCTTTCAATTTGTGTTGTTAAAGGATTGTAAGTTAACCCTAAATATTCTTCTACAAATTTTTTATTAAGAATTTGCCAATCTAATTGAGGGAATGCTGTTAAAATAGCACTATAGTTACCTGTTGCTCCATTAAATTTAGCTTTAATTTTAATATTTTCAATATTTTCAATGCTTGAAGTAAAACGATAAGCATAAACTTTAAATTCCTTACCAATTGTTGTTGGTGTAGCAGGTTGACCATGAGTATGAGCTAACATCGCATCATTTTTATGTTCAACAGCCCATTGATTGATAACTGCTGTAAATTCTTTTGCTTTCTTTAACCAAACATCATTTAAACCATGTTTGATCATACAAGCATAAGATGTATTATTAATATCTTCTGAAGTACATCCAATATGAACAAAACTGATTAAATAATCATAACCCATATCTTTTAATTGATTTCCAATGAAATATTCTACTGCTTTAACATCATGCCTTGTAACAGCTTCAATATCTTTGATTGCTTTAAAAGAATCATAATTGAAATCTTTTGAAATAGCTTCGATTTGTCCTAAGTTATCTTTGTCAAATGTAGAAAGAACATCACTTTCTACATTTTCAATTAAGAATTTTAACCATTGAATTTCAACAAAAACACGATATTTCACTAAAGCATATTCAGAAAAATATTCACCTAAAGCATCTTTAATACCTGCATAACGTCCATCTAAAGGACTTAATGTAAAACATTCAAATTGTTGTTTATCCATTCTATTTACCACCTCTAAAATAATTTACACCAGCTTCAAATAATTTTTGATCCATTTCACCATAAACATTTTTAAAACGGTTTTCGCCTTGACGTTCACTATGTCCCATCTTACCAAGAACACGACCATCACGAGAAACAATACCTTCAATAGCATACATTGAACCATTTGGATTGTATGGTGTTTGCATTGTAACTTTACGATTAGGATCAACATATTGAGAGAATACTTGTCCATTAGCGAATAATTCATCAATAACTTCTTTAGGAGCAACAAAACGTCCTTCTCCATGAGAAATAGGAATAACATGAACATCTCCCACATTAACATTAGCAAGCCATGGTGATTTAACAGAACCAATACGTGTATCTACAAATTGAGATAAGTGACGACCAATCGTATTGAATGTAAGAGTAGCGTCATTTTCAGACATATCTCTAATTTCACCATATGGAAGTAATCCTAATTTAATAAGTGCTTGGAATCCATTACAAATACCAATCATTAAACCATCTCTATTATCTAATAAATCACTAATTGCTGCTTTTAATCTTGGATTTCTTAAAACTGTTGCAATAAATTTACCTGAACCTTCAGGTTCATCACCAGCAGAGAATCCTCCTGGTAGCATCACAATATTAGCACGTTTGATGGCATTTTCCAATTCATCAATCGATGTTTTTAACATTTCTTCTGTTTTATTTCTAATTAAGACAAGTTCAACCTTAGCCCCTGCTTTTTCAAAAGCACGTTTTGAATCATATTCGCAATTTGTTCCTGGGAACACTGGAATAACAACTAATGGTGTTTCAATATATTGTTTTGCTTTTAAAGTTGATCTTGTTTTACATTCCGCAACTTTAATATCTTGTGTAGGTGCTTTTTCTCTTGTTGGATAAACACTTTCTAATGGTGCTTTATTGATTGCATAAGCTTCTTGAATAGAAATTGTATCCATTCCATAAGAGAATTTTTCACTATCATTTAAAGTAGCCACTACTCTATAATCTAAACCTACTAGATCTTTTTCTGATTTCACTTCAACAATAATATTTCCATAATTCTTTTCAACATAAGAAGCAAGTGAATAATCTGTATTGAAAGCAGCTCCTAAACCATTACCAAAGGACATTTTACAAACAGCTTCAATCACACCACCATCTTTAACTGTATATGCAGAATAAATTTTCTTTTGTTTCATTAAATCTTGGATAGCATTATATTGTTTTTGTAAATGATCAAAATCAAAGACTTTAAATTGATCTTTTTTAATTTGAACTTCTGCTAAAATATGTCCCGCTTCTTTTGCTTCTGGTGTCATAACATCATGAACATCACTTGCTGTAATGGCAAAAGAAACAAGTGTTGGTGGAACTGAAATATTTTCAAATGTTCCTGACATTGAATCTTTACCACCAATTGATGGAAGTTTTAATTCTTGTTGAACACGATTAGCTCCAAGTAAAGCAGCTAATGGTTTACCCCAACGTTTTGGATCATCTAATAATTTTTCAAAATATTCTTGGAATGAAAAACGAATTGTATGATAGTTTCCACCCATGGCAACGATCTTAGCAACACTTTCAACAACGGCATACATCGCTCCATGATATGGTGACCATTTAGAAATCTTAGGATTATACCCATAAGCCATTAAAGAAGCAGTTGTTGTTTCTTTTCCTAAAACAGGAATTAAAGCAGCCATACCTTCTGTTTCTGTGTGATATGTACGTCCACCATAAGGAGATAAAACTGTACCATTTCCAATAGATGAGTCAAATCTTTCAACAAGACCTTTTTGTGAAGCAACAGATAATCTTGATAATACTTCTTTTGTTGTACCAACAAAATCATTTCTTTCTTCTTCATCAAAAGGTGTACTTTCAAAGTTTGGTAACTCAACTTCAATATTTTGATAACGTTTTGCCCCTGCAGCATCTAAGAAATCACGAGAAATATTAACAATATCTTTACCCATGTGCTTCATTACTAAACGATTTGTATCTGTAACAGTTGCCACTTGAACAACTTCTAAGTTTTCTTTTGCACATTCTTCTTTAATGAAATCAACATCATAGTCATTGACAACAATAGCCATACGTTCTTGTGATTCACTAATAGCAAGTTCTGTACCTGTTAAACCATCATATTTTTTCAAAACAGCATCTAAATCAATATCAAGCCCTGGAGCAAGTTCACCAACGGCAACACAAACCCCACCAGCTCCAAAGTCATTACATCTAACAACTTTTTCTGAGACTGCTTTATTTCTAAATAATCTTTGAATTTTTCTTTCTTCTACAGGATTTCCTTTTTGAACTTCAGCACCTGCTGTTTCAATAGATTTTACGTCATGTGATTTTGAAGAACCGGTAGCACCACCGATACCATCACGTCCTGTGCGTCCCCCAATTAATAAGACGATTTGTCCGTTTTGTGGTTCTAAACGTTTTACTTGTTCTTTTGGTGCAGCAGCCACAACAGCTCCTACTTCCATACGTTTAGCGATATAACCTTCATCGTAAATTTCATGAACATAACCTGTTGTTAACCCGATTTGGTTACCATAACTTGAAAAACCATGAGCAGCTTCTTGACAAATTTTTCTTTGTGGTAATTTACCTGGTGTTGTTTCTGCCAATGTTTTTCTTGGATCACCTGCTCCAGTAATACGCATTGATTGGTAAACATAAGCACGTCCTGAAAGTGGGTCACGAATAGCTCCACCTAAACATGTTGCAGCTCCCCCAAATGGTTCGATTTCTGTAGGATGGTTATGTGTTTCATTTTTAAACATTAATAACCATTGTTCATCTCCTTGATTTGTATGAACAGTAATTTCAATAGAACATGCATTAATTTCTTCAGAAACTTCCATATCATCAAGATATCCTTTTTTACGAAGTTCTTTCATTGAAATAGTTGCAAGATCCATTAAAGTAAGAGGTCTTGTTGTATTTACTCCATAAACGGCATGTCTGCTTGTTTTATAGCTTTCAATATCTTTTTCTAAGATTTCTTTAAAAGCACCATTTTGAATATCGATATCTGTAATAACTGTCGCAAATGTTGTATGACGACAATGATCAGACCAATATGTATCTAACACTTTGATTTCTGTTTCAGTAGGATCTCTATGTTCTTCATTTTTAAAGTAATCTTGAGTTACTTTTAAATCATCAAGATTCATAGCCATTCCATTATCTTTTAAGAATTGATTTAATCCTGCTTCATCTAAATCATTAAATCCAGTTAAAGTTGGCACAGGTTTAATATCAGGTGTTTCATCATTTAAATGTTCTGGTTTTTCTAAAGAAGCAATTCTTTGATCAACTGGGTTAATTAAATAATGTTTGATTTGATTTAAAACATCTTCATTTTTATCAATGTCTACTACAATAAGTTTGGCACATCTTACTTTTGTTGAAGATGTTCCTGTTAGAATTTGGAAACATTGTTCGCATGAATCAGCACGTTGATCATATTGACCTGGTAAAAATTCAATTGCGAAAACAGATTCTTTTTCACTCATTGGAAATGTTTCATCATAAACATGATCCACCATTGGTTCAGCAAGAATTGTATTAATTCCTTGTTGTAAGATTTCTTCACTAATTCCTTGTACATCATAACGATGAACAATACGAAGTGAATGAATCGTTAAACCTAATTGTTCAACGAGGTTGGTTTGAATTTCATGCGCTTCTGTTGCGTATTCTTTTCTTTTTTCTACATAAATTCTTCTTACATTTGTCATAGAGTTCTCTCCTATCTAAGTCCAATATCATGACGATAGTACATACCATCGAATGTAATAATTGTAGCAGTTTCATAGACTTTCGCAAGTGCTTCTTGTAAATTTGCTCCTCTTGCACACACATTTAAAACACGTCCACCATTTGTGACAAGTTTACCATCTTTTAAAGCTGTTCCCGCATGGAAAACAACAATATCATCACTTACTTTGTCAATATTTTTAATTTCAATTCCTTTTTCATATTTACCTGGATAACCTCCACTTGCAAGTACAAGACAAGCCACGTGGTCATCTGACCATTTAACATCTACTTGATCTAAAGTATAAGTCGCACAAGCATCCATGATTTCATAAAGATCACTTTCTAAACGAAGAAGGATTGATTGTGTTTCAGGATCACCAAAACGGACATTAAATTCAAGAACTTTTGCTTGATTATTTTCAATCATTAAACCAATGAAAACAACTCCACGATAGTCCATTTGATCTTCTTTAAGTCCTTGCATAAATGGATCAAGAATATCTTTTTTTAAGACTTCATCCATACCTTCTGGTAAAAATGGATTTGGAGAAACAGTTCCCATACCACCCGTATTAGGTCCTTTATTTCCATCAAAGATTTGTTTATGATCTTTTGCTGAAACCATTGGTACAATTGTTTTACCGTCTGTAAAACAAAGTAAAGAACATTCAAATCCTGTTAAGAATTCTTCTAATACAACTTTACTTCCGGCACCATCTAAAGCACCATCAACCATCATTTCTTTTAAAGTAGAAATGGCATCTTCTTTATTTTCAACAATAACAACACCTTTTCCAGCAGCTAAACCATCTGCTTTGATTACTAACGGAAAATCAAAGTGATCAACTTCTTTACAAGCTTTTTCAAAGTCTGTGACTTCAACATATTTTGCTGTAGGAATATGATGTCTAATCATAAAATCTTTAGAGAAAGCTTTGCTTCCTTCTAAAGTTGCTGCTTTTTTTTGAGGGCCAAAAGCTTTATAACCTGCTTTTTCAATATCATCAGCAAGACCATTACATAAAGGAACTTCTGGACCAATAACTGTTAAATCGATTTGATTCTTTTGAATAAAATCAACAATAAATTCATTATCTTCTACTGAACCTGGTACACACGTACCTAAACTTGCAATCCCAGGGTTTCCTGGAATTGCATAAAGTTCAGATACTTTTGGACTTTGTTTTAATTTATAAGCAATCGCATGTTCACGACCACCACTACCGATTACAAGAACTTTCATATAAGCCTCCTAGTGTCTAAAGTGTCTATATCCGCTAAATACCATAGGGATATTTTTTTCATTACATAAATCAATTGAATCTTGATCTCTAATTGAACCACCTGGTTGAATAATTGCTTGAACACCTGCATCTGCAGCCACTTGAACACAGTCATTGAATGGGAAGAAAGCATCTGAAGCAAGTACTGAACCATTGAAATCTTTATCTGGATTATTATGAATAGCATTTTCTAAAGCCCATACTCTTGATGTTTGTCCTCCACCAATAGCAAGTGTTACACCATTTTTAACAATACAAATCGCATTTGATTTTACATATTTAACAACTTTCATACCAAATTCCATATCTGTAAGTTGTTCTTTTGTAGGTTGAACATTTGTTACAACTTTCATTTCATCAATCATTTTTGTATTTAATTCTTGAACTAATACTTTTCCTTCAAGATATTTAATATCATATTTAGCACCACGTGCATCTAAATTTTTAAGTTTTAAAATACGTAAGTTTTTCTTTTTCTTTAAGATTTCTAAAGCATCATCATCAAAATCTGGTGCAGCTACGATTTCTAAGAAAATCTTATGCATTTGTTCAGCTGTTGCTTTATCAATTTTATAGTTAACAGCAACGATTCCACCAAAAATCGATTGAGGATCTGCTTCATAGGCCTTCATATAAGAATCATAACCTGTATTTCCAATAGCAACACCACAAGGAGTTGAATGTTTGATGGCTGCTGTAACGATTTGATTACCAAATTCTCTAACAAGTGCAACTGCTCCATATAAATCGTTTACATTGTTAAATGAAATTTCTTTACCATGAAGTTGTTCATAATCTAATAAAGATTTTTGAACATAACTATCTTCATATTTATTTGCTGCTTGTTGAGAGTTTTCGCCATAACGTAAATGTTCTACTTTCTTTAATGAAAGATTTAATGTATCTGGGAATTGATCTCCAACTTGATCTGCAAAGTATCTTGAAATCATTGCATCATAAGCACCTGTCATAGAGAATGCTTTATAAGCAAGATTCATTCTGAAATCAAAATCAGTTGTATCATTTTTAATCGCATCTAAAACATTGTCATAATCTTTTGGATCCGTAACAATTAAAACATCTTTAAAATTTTTAGCTGCTGAACGAATCATTGATGGTCCACCAATATCAATATTTTCAATCATATCTGGTAAATCTTTACCAGCTTTTAAAGCTTTTTCAAATTCATATAAGTTGACACATACTAAATCAATTGGATGAATACCATGTTTTTTAATTGTTTCAACATGACTAGGTAAATCACGACGATATAAAAGTCCTCCATGAACCATTGGATGAAGTGTTTTAACACGTCCATCTAACATTTCAGGAAATCCTGTCACATCATCAATTGCAATACAAGAAACCCCATTTTCTTGTAAAACTTTCATTGTACCTCCTGTCGATACAATTTCAAAGCCTAATTCTACTAATCCTTTAGCAAAATCAACAACCCCATCTTTATTTGTAACTGAAATTAAAGCTCTTTTCATTTAAATTACCTTTGCCTTTCCATCAATTATTTTTATCTTATTATCACAATATAGCCCTACAACTTCTGGTAGTAATTTATGTTCAATCTCTAACACCCTTTTTTGAATATCCTCAGCTGTGTCTAAATCCGATATATCACAAGCAACTTGTTTAATAATCGGTCCCCCATCGACAATATTTGAAACAAAGTGCACGGTTGCCCCCGAAACCTTTGCACCACGTTGTAATACAGCTTCATGAACATGCATTCCATACATTCCTGGTCCACAAAAAGAAGGAATAAGAGAAGGATGAATGTTCATAATTTTATTTGGATATGCATCGATTAACTCATCCGTTAAAATTGCTAGATAACCAGCCAATACAATAAAATCAATATTTCTTTCTTTTAACATCTTTACAATCAAAGCATCATCTTTTTTAACAACTGTCGTTTCAATACCAGCATCTTTAGCTCTTTGTAAACCATAAGCCTTTTGACGATTCGAAAGAACAAGAGCGATTTCGCCATTGATCTTTCCTTCGTTTTTAGCATCAATAATAGATTGTAAATCTGTTCCCCCGCCAGAGACAAAGACTGCAAATTTTAGCATAAATCCACGCCCTTATCTCCTTCTACGATATTTCCAACAACGTAGCATTTATCTCCTGCTTCTTCAATAGCTTTCATTGTTGTTTCAACATCTTCTGGATTAACTGCAATTACCATACCAAGACCCATATTGAATGTGTTGTACATCATATGTTCTTCAATATTTCCATTTTTTTGAATTAAATCAAATAAAGCTGGTACTGGATAACTTTCTTTTTTAATGATTGCTCTTACATTTTCAGGAAGCATTCTAGGTACATTTTCAAAGAAACCTCCTCCTGTAATATGAGAGCATCCTTTAATTCTAACACCCGTATTTTTTACATTTTTTAAAGCTTTTACATAAATACGTGTTGGTTCAATTAAAGCTTCTCCTAAAGTTTTTCCTAATTCATCATAGTATGTATCTAATGATTCTTTTGTCATTTCAAACACTTTTCTAACAAGTGAAAAACCATTTGAATGAACACCACTTGAAGCAATACCAATAAGTGTATCTCCTGCTTTAATTGTTGAACCATCAATAATATCTTTTTTATCAACAACACCCACAGCAAATCCTGCTAAATCATAATCATCTTCAGGCATTAAACCAGGATGTTCAGCAGTTTCACCACCAACTAAAGCACATTCAGATTGTAAACACCCTTCTGCAACACCACTTACAATGGAAGCAATTTTTTCAGGATAGTTTTTACCACAAGCAATATAATCTAAGAAGAAAAGTGGTTCTCCTCCAGAACAAGCAATATCATTGACACACATCGCAACGGCATCAATACCAATTGTATCGTGTTTATCCATCACAAAAGCAAGTTTTACTTTTGTTCCACAACCATCTGTTCCTGATAATAAAACCGGTTCTTCCATATTTTTAATACCACTTAAATCAAAAGCACCAGCAAAACCACCAAGTCCTCCTAAAACTTCAGGACGCATTGTTTTTTTAACATGTTCTTTCATTAATTCTACTGATTTATAACCTGCTTCAATATCGACTCCAGCTTTTTTGTAATCCATTTTTATTCTCCTTAATTATTTATTTTGCATCCTTGCTAGAACTGCTTTATAAGTTTCAATTAAATCTCCAATATCTTGTCTAAATACATCTTTATCATATTTTTGGTTTGTATCAACATCCCATAAACGACATGAATCTGGTGAAATTTCATCAGCTAATAAAATAGTACCGTCAGCTGTTTTACCAAATTCAATTTTAAAATCAACAAGTTTTAAATTCATTGATAAGAAGAATTCTTTTAATAATTCATTGATTTTTAATGTTGTTTCTTTGATGTATGCTAATTCTTCTCTAGTTGCAAGTTTTAAAGCAACAGCGTGATCATCATTAATTAATGGATCACCATATTCATCATTTTTATAACTCATTTCAAAGATTGGTTCATCTAAAACAACACCTTCAGGCGCCCCTAATCTTTTACAGAAAGATCCAGTTGTAATATTTCTAATAATAACTTCTAATGGGAAGATATCTACTTTTTTAACTAAGATATCTCTTTCATTTAATTTTTTAATCATGTGTGTTTTGATTCCAGCTTCTTCTAACATATCAAAGATAATACAAGAGATTGTATTATTTAAAACACCTTTACCTTCAAACTTATCATGTTTAACACCATTTCCTGCTGTTGCATCATCTTTATAATGAATTAAATATTCATCTTCCTTTTCAGTTTTGTAAACTTGTTTTGCTTTTCCTTCATACAATAATTCTGCCATTTTTCTTTTCCTCCTATTTGTATTTTTCTATGACTTCATCGTTAGCTTTCATTGCGTCAGCTTCCATTTGTTTTATTTCTTTAAGTAGCCCTTCTTTGATTTCACTATGTTTAATAGCCATAATTTGAAGTGCTAAATAAGCTGCATTTTTACTTCCATTAATAGCAACGGTTGCTACTGGAATACCCGAAGGCATTTGAACAATGGATAATAAAGCATCCATTCCGTCTAAATTACTTCCTGCAATTGGAACACCAATAACTGGTAAAACTGTTTGACTAGCCACCACACCTGGAAGGGCTGCTGCCATTCCTGCAGCTGTAATAATAACTTCTGTTCCATCTGTTTCTGTTTCTTTAATGAAACTAGAAAGTCCTAAATGCGCTCTATGAGCAGATAAACAACGAACATTCACTTCAACACCATAATTTTTTAAAATTGAAATAGCTGGTTCAACTTTAGGTAAATCAGAAGTTGAACCCATAATAATAGCAACTTTCATCTTTCTCTCCTTTTTAGAATAATCCTATAATTTTTCCATCTTCATCAATATCCATATTGACAGCGGCTGGACGTTTTGGAAGTCCTGGCATACGCATAATATCACCAGAAATAGCCACCAAGAATCCTGCTCCAGCAGATGGAATAATATCATTGATTTTAACAGTAAACCCTGTTGGTCGACCAAGCAAGGAAGCTTGGTCAGATAATGAGTATTGTGTTTTAGCAACACAAATTGGTAATTGACTTAATCCTTGTTCTGTATATTTTTTAATTTTATTTTTTGCTTTCTTTGTAAATTCAACACCATCTCCACCATAGATTTCTTTAACGATTGTTTCAATCTTTTCTTCAATTGATAAATCTAAATCATAAAGTGGATGATAATTAGCTTCTTTTGTTTCTAAAATATTTAATAACTTTTCAGCAAGTTCGATTCCACCATCAGCACCTTTTTCCCAAACTTTACTAATAGCTACTTCAACACCAAGTTTCTTGCAACATTCATTTAATAATTGAAGTTCCGCTTCTGTGTCTGTTGGAAAAGCATTAATAGCAACGATACAAGGTAAATCGAACTTTGCAATGTTTTCAATATGCTTTTCTAAGTTTCCTAAACCAGCTTTTAAAGCTCCCAAATTTTCATTTCCTAAATCTTTTTTAGCAACACCACCATGCATTTTTAAAGCTCGAACAGTTGCAACAATAACAACTGCTTCAGGATTTAAATTTGCTTGACGACATTTAATATCTAAGAATTTTTCAGCTCCTAAATCAGCACCAAATCCAGCTTCAGTAATCGCATAATCTCCTAACTTGATAGCAAGTTGAGTAGCCATAACAGAGTTACATCCATGGGCAATATTTGCAAATGGCCCCCCATGAACAAATACTGGTGTGTGATCTAAAGTTTGAACTAAATTTGGTTTAATCGCATCTTTTAATAAAAGTGTTACCGCTCCTGTTGCTTCAATATCATCAACAGTAACTGGTTTTCCATCATAAGTATAAGCGACAATCATTTTTGCAGCTCTTTGTTTTAAATCTTCTAAAGAAGTCGCTAAACAAAGAATTGCCATAACTTCACTAGCAACGGTAATATCAAATCCATCTTCACGAGGAACCCCGTTTACTTTACCACCAAGTCCACAAACAGTATGACGTAGTGCACGATCGTTTAAATCGACCACACGTTTCCAAACGATTTGTCTTACATCGATATTAAGTGGATTCCCTTGATGAATGGAATTATCAAGCATCGCTGCAATTAAGTTGTTTGCAGCAGTGATTGCATGAATATCTCCTGTAAAATGAAGGTTGATATCTTCCATTGGAACAACTTGCGCATATCCTCCACCAGCAGCTCCACCTTTGATTCCAAAACATGGACCAAGCGATGGCTCACGCATTGCAACTACAGATTTCTTTCCTAATTTGTTAAGTGCTTGTGATAATCCAATCATTGTTGTGGTTTTCCCTTCACCTGCAGGTGTTGGATTAATTGCTGTTACTAAGATCAATTTTCCATCTTCGTTTTGATCTAATTTTTTAATGGCTTCAAGGGAAATCTTTGCTTTATATTTTCCATATAATTCTAAATCATCCTCATCCAAACCAACTTTTTGAGCAATTTCAACAATCGGTTTCATCTCTGCACTTTGTGCAATTTCTACATCAGTTAACATTGTCGTTCATCCTTTCTTTTTTTCTTTTTGATTGATTCTTTTAACCACTTTCATTATATTACAAGACAATATATGAAACTAGTTATTTTACCTATCAACCAAAAAAAGAGCCCACTCATCCAGACTATTCTTAGCCCAGACGGTCGACTCTTTTACACGATTATACTCCCTGTGGTTTATTCCACTTCCGTCAGTCGTATAACTTAACTGCATAATATCAAAAAATGTCTCTTTAATCAACACCAAATTTCTTTGTTTTTATATAAAAATTGATTTTTTTATCATTCTATCATTTCTTTTTCATTTCTTAAAAATTTGTTAATTCTTTAAACGATTTAATAACTTTATCTGGATGCCATGCATTACCAAATCCATAGCTAGCAAAGATAAAAGGAATACCTGCAAATCTTGAAGCCTCTTGGTCTCCATGTGTATCACCTATATAAACTGCCTCTTGTATATGATTTCTTTCCATCAACAATAAAATATTATGTCCTTTATCTTCTCCTGTTCTTCCTGACATTTCAATATCTTTAAAATAATTTTCTAAATGATGAGCATGTAAAAAAGCTTCGACATATCCCTTTTGACAATTACTCACAATATATAGATCATATTTTTTAGATAAAATTTCTAACGTTTCTTCAATACCATCATACAAAATAGCTCCATGTTCATTTAAATAATTGACCTCTTCTTCACTAAAATCATCAATAATTTGATTTCTTTTTTCTTCATTAATGCTTGGAAATAAGATATTGCCAATTTCTTCCATGGTTTTTCCCATCAGCGAAGCAACCTTTTCTTGAGTAATAGAAATATCTAAATGGTGTTTATCTAAAACTCTTTTCCAAATAAAAGGTGCACTTTGTGTAGAATCCCATAAAGTCCCATCTAAATCAAAAATCATTGCTTTTTTCATATTTCCACCAACCTTTTTTCTATTTTACCATAATTAATTATTCTTTTTCCGCAACACAATAACAAACACCTTTAGGAGCAATAATTGGATTATCCTTATAATATTCATTATAGTGAATAAAAGAATCTAAAGTAATTCTATAATCATCATGTTTTATTACTTTTAAATGACACAAATCAAATATTTCTTTTAATTGTTCAAAACTATACTTAGCTCTCATTGTTTCATTTGCTTCTTTAGCTAATGCTTCTGATTTTCGTGTTTCATCACTTTCTTGATAACTAGGATAATCAAAGACAAGTCGACTTCCTTTTATCATATCTTTTGAGATTTCTTTAAGCAGTCTTTTAAATTGGTCATGCGTTAGATAATAACTTAAACCGAGGAGACTACATACAGAAAGTTGGTTTTCTTGATAAGAACTTTCTAATAACCTATTGATCCAATTATCCTTACCTAAATCAATTGATAGAAATTGAACATTTTTAATATCTACATTTTGACATCTTTGTCTTTTATCATCAATAACCTCTTGCTTATCAATTTCAAATACATTCATTTTATTTTGATACATGTAAGCAAAACTATCATAACCTGAGGCAAAATCTAGATATTGCTTACATCCCTTTTCTTTCATCTCTTCAATCGCTTCTTTACAAAAAGCACTTCTTAGTAAAACAGAAGGTGATAGTTGATGATCTACAATCCACTTTAATGCTTCTTCCTTACTTCCTTTAAAATTAGGATTAAAAAATGAAATACCTTGTGACATACTTAACCTAATCATTTCATATTCTTTTTTTGTAATTAATTTTGTTGAAAGAGGATCATCAAAAATTTTAATATCCTTACTTTTTTGATGATACGCTCTTGCAAACAAGCTCACTAATGCTGTCATATTTTGTTCCATAAAATTACCTCCATATATTTAATACAAGACTTTTACAGAAATGACTAGTCTTGAAAAAATGCCCATTTTATGGTAATATAAAGGTAGAAAAAAGAAAGAAATGAGAAAAAATTTCCCATTTCTTTTTATTTGAACTTTTTAAAACCATTAAACCAAGCTCGCTCATCGAATGACTTCTTTTTTATTTTTATAAAATTTTTTTCTTTTGGAATACCAATTGGTAAAAAGCATACCAATTCATAATCATCTGGCACATTTAGTATATGTGCCATTTTTTTACCGATTTGATCCTCATCGGTAATGTGCCCTTCATACCAACAGCTTTCATATCCTAAAGCAATGATTGCTAGTAACATATTTTCAATCGCTGCCGAATAATCCTGTATAGCAAAACATTTATCACGATATGCATAGATACGTTGAGTGAGCACACAAATGGCAGCGGGTGCACTTTGTCCTATTGGCGGATCTATAACATTGAGTAATTGTTTTAAAATTTGGGGATCATCAATCGCAATAAAACTTGTTGTTTGTTTGTTACATCCAGACGGAGCATCGATTCCTGCTTGCATTATTTTGATAAGATCCTCTCTTTTTACTGGAACTGCTTGATATTCTCCACGAAAACTATGTCTACTATGAATTAGTTCTAGAAAAGCATTCATTTTTGTTCTCCTAATAACTATATTTCTTAATCTTTTCCATCACACGATTAGCTTCATCACCTTGTAAGATATAAGGTTGATAATCATTTCTTCCTCTTGATGAAGTCAATGAACAAGGAATAATTTGTACTTTATAATCTAATTGATTTATACCTTTAAAAGTATAAGATAATTGATAAATCATCGTATCGGTATCGCTAGGATTACGATTACCACCAAAGCAGAAATTACCTAAAGAATATACGATTGGTTTTCCATTATATGTTTCTGTTCCTTGAACAACATGAGGATGAGAGCCAATCACGGCATCAGCCCCAGCGTCAATAGTAAATTTAGCGAGTGATCTTTGATCATCATTGGCTTGATATTGTCTTTCAATACCCCAATGATAATAAACAAAAACAAGTTGACACCTTTCATCATTTTTTAAATGATTAATTGCTTCTTGGATTTGTTGTCTTCCCTTTTCATTATTCATGGATAATGAAAGAGAACGATATCCTAAAAAACCGCATTTAATCCCTTTAATTTCTTTTATGTAATTTTCATCATAACCAAAATGCCCAATAAAAGCTTCATCTAGATACTTTTTAGTATCTTGAAGTCCTGCCTCATAATAATCTTCACTATGATTATTCGCTAAAGTGACCGCTTCTACAGAAGAAGATGTTAAAATTTTTGTATATTCAGGATTACCACTAAATGGAAATTCTTTTTCAAGATGGTTACTTGCTGTTGTAAGAGGTCCTTCTAAATTAACAACCGTTAAATCATCTTTTTCAAAAACATTTTTGACTTTCTTTAAAAAATAAGTTGGATCTTTTCCTTGCTTTTGATATTCTTGATTAAACGACCCATCATTAGCTTGTCCAGCATAGTTTCCAAGGGTACAATCTCCAGCAAAAGAAATGGTAAAATTGACTTCTGGGTCTTCTTTCTTCTTTTCTTCTTTTTTTTCAACGACTGGTTCTTTTTTTACAGGTTCTTTTTGAGACGGTTTATTTAAATTAATTATTAAAATAATAACTAATATAATAATAAGAAAAAATAGAACCCCAACAAAAGCAACCTTCTTTTTATTTAATTTACTATTCATTTAATTCACCTCACCTTATTTTAACATATTCCAAAGAATGAAAAAGGCATATATAAACAAATTTTGTAATTTATTTCAATATAAAAAACAGTTATTTTTTTGGCTTATAGCAACTTGACCAGGTAGGAATGTTCCCTGGTCCTCCATCTAAATATTCATCTTCCTCCCATTGCTTTCGTTCCTCTTCGGTCATTGTATCCTCCGTATCGACTACAATTTCTATAACTTGCACCTTTTCATCACTTTTCTTTTTTGATTTCATTGAACAATCCACCTTTCCTATAGAAATTATACAGTTCTATATATTAATCATACAACAATTAAAAGAAAAGCTACAATTTCAAAACCATAGAAAAGGAAATAAATAAATTATTATCGGTGCAATTAAACAAATAATCATAATTTTTAATACAACTTTCTTATGTTCCTCCTTGAATTTATGCAAAATAAAAACCGACTATTTTTTGTCGGCTCTATTTCCAAAAAGTTCTTTTCTTAATTTTTCCATTTCTGCTTCTAATTCCTCTATGGTGTAATCATCATATTCATGTACATCATCTGCATCATATTCAGTCCATTCGTAGTTTCCGTTTCTAATTCTTTCAGCAATTTCTTCATCTGTAACAGGAACAACTGTTACTTTGATTTCTTCATCATCACTTTTTATTAATTCTTTTTCTTCCGTAATTTTATCCCTTTTAATTATTGACCTTGTTCCCAAGCCCATTTCTTAAACTTCTTAAAAGCTTCAATTGCTTCTTTTGGGGCATCTTTCATAATTCCATCTTTTACTTTATCTTTATATGGTTCCCATATTTTCATTAGTTCTTCTATTTCTTTAGGATAATGTCTTAAAGCCATTTTATTTTCGCTCCTTTCTATTCATTAAAGTGCACCACTTATCTTACCTACATTATATTCAATTCTTCATCATTTCATCAATAAAAATAATTGTTAAAATGGATCTAACTCATATAGCTCACATATGATGTTTTAAAAGCATCTTAACTAGCATTAATCTGTTTTATTCATATCACCTTTATTAATAAATCATTATTTAATTCTATTTCAAAGGAATGATAAAATATCACTTCTTTAACACATCCCCAAAATATGTTAAAATACTTCCATTGGAGGAATAAACATGATTCAAGAAATATTAGAAAATAAACAAGATTATGCCTCTTTACTTTGTGAAAGTGACCCTAATATTAATCTTGTAGAAAATTATTTAAGAGATGGTAGATTATTTGCTTACTTTGAAAACAATGAACCAATTTCTTTTATTGTAGTCAAAGAAACAAATGACACTACCCTTGAAATAAAAAATGTTCTAACTTTAGAAAAATATCGAGGACGTGGTTTAGCTAAAGCATTAATTCAATATGTTGAAAATCTTTATAAAAATAAAACAACTTATTTGATTGGCACAGCCAATAGCTCTATAACAAATATGTTGATTTATACAAAACTTGGTTATACTTATAGTCATAAAATTGAAAATTATTTTATTGATTACTATCCTCAAGAAATTTATGAAAATGGAATGCAAGCTGTTGATCTAATGTATTTTAAAAAATCTCTTTCAAACTAAAAAAGATTCTTATGAATCTTTTTTAGTATACTCTTTTAAAATCCCAATGTAATATTGTCCAAAGCGACCTAGAACAGCTTTATTATGTGTAATATATCCTATTTCCATATAATCATCAACATCTAAAGGAACAGAGATAATATCTTTTCCATTAAGTTGTTCATTAATAACTCCACTGCATATTGTATAACCATTTAAGCCTATCAACAAATTAAATAAAGTTGCACGATCACATACCTTTATTTCTTTTTGACTTTCTAAAGTACTTAAAATTTCTTCAGAAAAATAGAAAGAATTATGCTCCCCTTGTTCATAAGATAATCTCGGTAATTCTTTTAAATCTTCTAAAGTAGCTTTCTTTTTAGAAGCTAGTGGATTGTCTTTTCCAAGAAAGACATGAGGTTTGGCAACAAAAAGGCGATGAAAAGATAAATCATTTTCTTTAAGTGTTTTTTTAATAACAACCTCATTAAAAGAATTTAAATAAAGAATTCCCACTTCACTTTTAAGTTTAGCAACATCTTCGATGATTTCATAAGTTTGCGTTTCTCTAATTCTAAAGTCATATTCTCTTCCCCCGTATTCTTTAATTAAAGAAACAAAGGCTTCCACTGCAAAAGAATAATGTTGCGTTGAAATACAAAATTCATGTTTAACATTATGATCTTGTAAGTATTTTTCTTCAATCAAATTTGTTTGTTCAATTACTTGTCTGGCATAGCCTAAAAATTCTTCTCCTTGCCTTGATAAAATAACCCCTTTATTAGTACGAATAAAAATTGTAATCCCAAGTTCCTTTTCTAATTCCTTAATAGCACTTGTCAAAGAGGGTTGAGAGATATATAAACGTTTTGCAGCACTAGAAAGTGTTCCTAGTTGAGCAACGGTAATTACGTATCTTAATTGAGCTAATGTCATTTTTTTCACTCCTTTTTGTAGCATTATACCATAGTTATTTTCTTTTTCATATTTTAAAAATAATTTAGGAATATTCTATGTTATAATAAGGAAAGTATTTAAGGAGGGGATTGAATGGAAAAAGATTTAACACATGGAAATACATTAAAACTGATTATTTCATTTTGTATTCCATTAATTGGTGGTGCTATTTTCCAACAACTTTATAACGTTGTCGATACGATGATTGTTGGACGTTTTGTAGGGGTAGATGCTTTGGCAGCAGTAGGATCAACAGGTTCTTTAAACTTTCTAATTATTGGTTTTGTTTTAGGACTTGCTGCTGGATTTGGTATTCCTATTGCTCAAGCTTTTGGTGCTAGAGAAGAAAAAAGAATGCTTCAAACCATTATGAATGCATTTTACTTATGCATTTTCTTTTCGATTGTTTTAACTGTTTTAACTCATTTTACAACAGAAACATTGCTTACTTGGATGCAAACACCAACCAATATTTTTAAACAATCTTATGACTATATATCAATTATTTTTTATGGTTTAACCTGTACCATTGCTTATAACTTTTTAGCAAGTGTTTCACGTGCTTTAGGGGATAGTAAAACACCTCTTATTTTCTTAATTATATCATCGGTACTTAATGTTGTTTTAGATTTATCAATGATTATTAATTTTCATATGGGTGTTCGAGGTGCTGCCCTTGCTACTGTGATTGCTCAAGGTGTTTCAGCTATTTTATGTTTTATTTATATGGCTAAAAAATATCCTAACTTGCGTTTTGATTCTAATGCAAGAGCGTTAAGTTTACCAATTATTAAAAAACTTACAAATATTGCTGTACCTATGGCTCTTCAATATTCGATTACAGCTGTTGGTGCTGTTATCTTACAAAGTGCCGTTAATACATTAGGCTCAGCCAAAGTAGCAGCGATTGCTGCTGCGCAAAAACTATCAATGTTCTTTACTCAACCAATGGATATGATGGGATCAACAATGGCTACCTTCTCTGGACAAAACTTAGGAGCTGGTAAAATTGATCGTATTTTTAAAGGAATTAAAGAATCTATGCTTCTTGTTATTGGTTATGGAATAATAGCTTGTGTCTTTATGATTTTCTTTGGTAAATATCTTGCTTTATTATTCGTTTCAGGTAATGAAATCGGTGTAATCAATGATGCCCAACAATTCTTGACATGTAATAGTATTTTCTACTTTGTTTTAGGTATTTTATTTGTTTCTAGAAATACAATTCAAGGTTTAGGAAAGTCAGCTCTTACAATGCTTGCCGGTGGCGCTGAACTAGTGGCAAGAACTTTTGTTGCTTTTGCTCTTGTTGGTAAATTTGGTTATAATGCTATTTGTTTTGCTAATCCAATTGCTTGGTTTGCAGCAATCATTATTTTAATTCCAACACTTGTTATTTTAATGAAAAAATTAAAGAAAGAACATAGTTAAAAGATATCGCAATTGCGATATCTTTTTTTACACACGTTCTTTATTTAAACGATTATGGATATTTTGCATTTTCAAATCAATTTCAGCAATTGATTTAGCACATTCTTGAAGTTCTTTTTTAACATCGTCAGAAACATTATTATCTGTTTTATATTTTAACTTATGTTCAAGTGATGCCCAAAAATCCATGGCTATTGTACGTAATTGAACTTCTACATGAATTGGTTTAGGTCCTTCAGATAAAAAGATAGGAACTTCTAAAACAAGATGTAATGACATATAACCACTTTCTTTAGGATTTTGAATATAATCTTTCATTTCAATAAGTTGAATATCATCTTGATTTGTAAGTAGCTGTGCTACTTTATAAACATCATCTACATAATTACAGATTACTCTAATTCCCGCAATATCATGAATATTTTCTTCTAATGAACGTTCTGTAACCGGAATATCTTTACTGATTGCTTTTTTTAAAATACTTTCTGGTGATTTAAGCCTAGATTCTATATGATGAATTGGATTATGATCATGTTTTACTTTAAATTCAGCATCAAGAATTTCAAGTTTTGTACGTACTTCTTTAATCCCTGCTTCATAGATTTGTTGCATTCTCAATAGTTCTGTAACATTTTCATAAAGTGTTGTTTTTGCAAGATTATTAACAACATTTTGTTTAATTTTTTGACTTGTTTTCATTATAACACCTCATCTTTATTAAACCTTAAAAAGATGAACTTGTCATTAACAAAAGAAAAATCTTTAAAGATTTAATCACTAAGGTCTTCTCCATTAGAAGCAATAACTTTTTTATACCAATAGAATGAATCTTTTCTATAACGATCTAATGTTTTTAAATCAAATTCATCACGATCTACATAAATAAATCCATAACGTTTAACCATACCTTCATGAGTAGAAATTAAATCAATTGCTGACCATGGACAATACCCCATCATTTCAGCTCCATCAGTAATTGCTAATTGAATTTGTTCAATATGTTTTCTTAAATATTCAATACGATATGGATCATGAACTTTACCATCTTCTGTTAATTTATCATAAGCTCCAAGTCCATTTTCAGTAACGATCATTGGCAAACGATATCTAGAGTACATTTCTCGAATTGTAGCTCTAAATCCAAATGGATCAATTTCCCAACCAAAATCAGTATGTGGTAAATTTGGATTGGCTGCACCTAAATAAACACCCTCTTCCATACGTGTTTTTTGTTGATCATGTCCAAATGTTTCTTCTTGACTTTCATCACACCAAGCAACAGTTGCTGTTGAATAATAATTGAAACCAATAAAATCAGGATGTCCATTCTTTAAGATTTCCATGTCTCCCTCTTCAATATGTGGTGTAGCATCTCTTTTTTCCATAAAAGCCCATGCTAAATGGTTGTATTCACCATAAACTGCCATATCTAAATAAAGCCAGTTTCTAATCGCATTTAAGTTTTGAGCAGCTAATTGATCTTCTGGTTTACAACTTGCTGGATAAGCAAGAGAAATATTTGGTGCTGGTCCAATTTTTCCACCTTCAACCATTTCATGACATAAAGCCATGGCTTTTGCTTGTGCTACTAACATATGATGATTTTGTTGGTAAAGAGATTTATATTTTTCTGGTCCTGTAAGGGTTGTTGTGCCAATAATATCTCCTGATAAAATTAAAACGTTTTGTTCATTGATTGTAAGCCAGTATTTAACACGATCACCAAAGTTTTCAAACATCACTTTAGCAAAATTAACAAACCAATCAATAGATTCTCGTTTTTCCCATCCACCTCTTTCTTCTAAGGCTTGTGGCATATCGAAATGGAACATTGTCACTAATGGAATAATATTATATTTTAAACATTCATTAATAACATTATTGTAGAAATCAATTCCTTCTTGATTTACTTCACCTGTTCCTTGAGGTAAAATTCTTGACCATGAAACAGAAAAACGATAAACTTTAAAGCCCATTTCAGCCATTAAAGCAATATCTTCTTTATAACGATGATAAAAATCTGCACATACAGTTAAATCAGATGTCCCTTCTGGTACTTTTTTGACATCTTGAACCGAAGGACCCTTTCCGTGTGATAAGTTAGCTCCTTCTACTTGATAAGCAGATGTACTTGCTCCCCAAAGAAAGTCTTTAGGAAATGGTTTTAATTTTTTATGTAACATTCTTTCTTCCTCCTAACATTACTTTAATTATACTCTTAAAGTAAAAAAACATCCATATGGATGTTTAGTCAATCAATTCATCAGCCTTGTAATCTCTAAATTTATGATAAACAGGCCCGGCATAAGCAACCATTAATTCATCATAAACTTTACTTGATAATTTTTCTCCAACATAAAGCATTTCATATTTAACATCTTTTTCTACATATTTAAAGCCCATTTCTTGAAGTCCATTTCTTAAATAAAAGTTTTTACGATGAACACGTTGTTTGTAGTTATCATATTTTTCATCTACTTCTTCAATACATAACATAATGGTATGAGGATATCTTTTTTTCAATATTTGTAAGACACTACTTCCATAGCCATGACCTCTTTGCATATCATCAATAGCAAGATACAAAATATAGGATAAATTTTGATAGGTAATGACATACGTTAACCCAACCCATTTATCTTGATCATAGATTGATAAAAATTCTCCTTTACCTTTATTGTGTTTTTCTATAAGAGCTTTCCATGGTGCTCTTTCATCTTCAGGAAAAGCACTGTAATAAAGTTGACTTACTTGTTCAATATCATTTTCACTTATTTTCTTTAATTCTAATTCCATAATATCTCCTATTTGTAGTATTTATCAAAATATGCTTTTAATGATTTTTTGATTGAAATGTGATCCAATTTCATTGAAAAAACAAAACGTTCTTTTTCTTTAAATTCATTTCTTAACTCACCGATATGTTTTCTAAACGCTTCATATTGGACAATAATATCGTTTTCTTTCGCAAATTTTTGGATATTGTTTAAAATATTTAAAGAATATCCAACATCAATTAAAAAGACACCATAAAATAAACCTACAAAAAATGAAAACCATAAATTACCAGCAAGCCATTCAATTGAATGAATGATATTAGGATGAATTAAAAAATAATAAATCGCACTTAATAAATACCAAAAGAAAGTAAACTTAGGACAAATGATTCCTTGAATATTAAATTTTTCATCACTATAATCCCAAAGCTTTACATGCATTCCTTTGATAAAAATAAGTCCTGCAAAATATTCAATTAAAGTAACCGATAAAGCCATTAGTAAAAAAAGTACCGTCTTTCTTAAATACACTTCATGAATAAATGAAACATCAATATGTGCCAATAAATAAACGACACACAAACTAAACCCATAAAGTGGTAAATAAGGTCCTACTAAAAAACCAGGATTGATCCATTTCCTTGAAGGATTTGCTTTGGAAAAAAAGCGACGGAAAATAAGTTCTAAAAGCCATCCAGCTAAACTTCCTATAAAAAATATAAACGCTAAAATCAACCATTCTTTCATAAAATCACCTATTTCATTTTATTAAATAATATAGTAATTAGAATACTTGAAACAACCTAAAAAATCAAGTTAAAAAAATAAGGCTTCCGCCTTATAATGTACAAATCATGACTGTCATTGTTCCATCAAAATCAACTTCTTTTTGA
>ERZ838839.10-NODE-10-length-204131-cov-9.999838_pt1 | contig 204131 bp, 198 predicted proteins | sample MGYA00519909_ERZ838839 | MGnify/ENA primary metagenome ERZ838839 (study PRJEB31850, sample SAMEA3708843) | human gut metagenome | biome: human gut; feature: human-associated habitat; material: faeces | place: China | collected 2014 ...
GCGGTACGCGAGCTGGGTTCAGAACGTCGTGAGACAGTTCGGTCCCTATCCGGCGTGGGCGTAGGATATCTGAGAGGAGCTGTCCTTAGTACGAGAGGACCGGGATGGACTGACCTCTGGTGTACCGGTTGCACTGCCAAGTGCATGGCCGGGTAGCCAAGTCGGGACGGGATAAACGCTGAAGGCATCTAAGCGTGAAGCCCCCCTCAAGATGAGATATCCCATAGAGTAATCTAGTAAGACCCCTTGAAGACGACGAGGTAGATAGGTGAAAGGTGGAAGCGTGGTGACATGTGGAGCTGATTCATACTAATAGGTCGAGGGCTTAACCGAAGAAGGTTAGGTTTGCAAAAAGAAACGGATAGAACGAGAGTTATCCAGAGGATAATCGGATGAAAAAGAATTTTAATGTGCAGTTTTGAAGGAACAGGAATATAAATATTTAAAATATACAGGCTGTTGTGTTTCGGTACATAACAGCTTTTTTGTTGTATAAGTTTGTTGTAAAACTTTATCTTATATAGTTAAAATTTATATAAAAATGTCATCATAAATAATTTGTGTAAAAATGTATAGTAAATTTAGGCATTTTGTTGACAAATGTCAGAAAGTGTGGTAATTGTTATTATAACAACACAAATAATATATAAATAATAACACATGGTGTTTGCAAAAAGAAAGGCGAGTATATGAATCAGTTAAAAGTATATGAAATGCGGCTCAAGATTTATCTTTTGCAGGACATTTCACAGGAGCAGACGTATGCGGTTTTTGCCAATTATATTGACAGCTGTCTGGCAAAAAATGAATCATTGTTGGAATTGCATGAAACAAACTGTTATAAGCAGTATTGCTTCGACCAGCCGTATCCGCTGGAAAAAGACGGTATTTATAAAGAGGGGAAGGTATATACCGTAAGAGTCAGAACTGTCAGTGACAAGCTGGCACAGTATTTTGCAGATTATCTGGCAAATCATTACAATCATCAGATAAAAGGTCTTACAGTAAAAATCACGATTATCCCTCAAAAATTTATTTCACAGATATTTTCAATTACACCGGTTGTTATAAAGTGTGACGGTACCGGATCGGACAGACAGGCAAAAGGTTACTGGAAGAAGTGTATTTCATTTGAGCAGTATGAGGAACGGCTAAAAAGTAATCTGATAAAGAAGTATAACCGGCTGACCGGTGAAAAAATGAACGAAGATTTTGATTTATACCGGCAGATTGAGTTGAAAAACCATAAACCGATAGCCGTTCCGTATAAAGGCAGAAAACTGCTGGGGGATAAGGTTTGTTTGCAGGCGGCGGAAAATGAACAGGCGCAGGCATTGCTTTATATGGCACTGGGAACCGGTCTGGGAGAAATGAATGCGCGTGGCTGTGGTTTTATGAATTACAGATATTTGTAAAGGGGGGATTTGATGTTACAGGAATGTATGGAAGTGTTCCGGGAGAATTTTAAGCAATACTCGGAACAGTGGGTTCTGGATAATTATGTTCCAAAAGACGGTACCTATCTTTTTATTAATATTGATGACAATTTTTCTGTGGGAAACCCTATTGAAATTAAAACCGATAGAAAAACAGGGAAAGTACAGGGACAGGAAACCTCGGAATATCAGTTGATTTCATTTTTAGATTATTATAGTAAATTGATAGAGATGAATAAACCGGTTGATTCTACAAAGCAGATTCATTCCAATAATTTCTATGCGTTTTTTGTCAAAAAAGAAAGTCTGGAAAAGAAACTGACGGCGGAAAGTATTAGCGGCTATTATGAGGTTTTGAAAAATCCGGTAAAGAAATACAGTAAACCAAAAGACCGTTCATTGTATGAACTGGTAGAGGAGAAACTTGGTAAAGTCGATGTAAAACAGGCAGAAAGAATTGAAAACTGGGTAAAGACGGAACTGAAAAATTGTATTGAGACCGTGCATATTGATACGTCAAAGAAGGACTATTTTAAAATATTCTTTATTGGAAATGATGTAGAACAGTCCAAAGAGAATATAAAAAGAGAAGGATTGCGGTATATCGAGCCGAATATTTTTAATAAAAATGATTATAATCTGCAGGCGGAAAATAGTATCAAGGGCCTGCCAAGTAATAATATGAGCCTGAATGCCAAGAAGCCGTTTCTTGAAAATAAGACAAGAAAAACATCGGTACCGTATTTGCTTGAATTAGATGATGCAATGATGCAGATGTATTTTTTTGATTATTTATCGGGACAGGCGGCAAAGGGCAAAAACAATATTTATTTTGATTTAGATGAAAACAAAATAATAGTCCGTAGTGACAGTGAAAAGCCGCCAACGATTGAAACAGGCATTTATTTACGGATACAGACAGGCAAAGAACTGGAAATTCACTATATGGGCAGAATAACAGGTTATAAGCCTGATTTGGACAGACCATTTACGATGAAAGAAGTACTGAAAATACAGGATAAAGCCATGGAGAACTTTGAACCGGGATATGGACGGAAAAATGAGCTGTGGCAGGTAGAAGTGCTGGTTGATGACGTATTTTTTTCAAAGCGGTTAAAGTATAATTACTTTACAAATCCAGAAGATTTATCATTTCATGATAATGTTTTAAAACAGGAATTGGTGAAGTACAGGGAACAGTTGTTTAGCTGGTTCGGACAGGGCAAGGCATGGGGAATAGCGCAGACAATTGATAATATGTCATGGCGGTTAATTGTTCATTCAATAATACAGGGAAACAGAACAAAAGCGACACATCAGTTGAATTTGTGGATATCTATGATGGATTATTTTAATAATGACGGGAGGTATGAAGAAAACATGTCAAAGGTAAGAGATTTGTTAAAGGCACATATTGATGAAAAAGAAGAATGGGATTTTGAAAGCGCAGACGAATACTGCTATGCAGTTGGTCAGTTAATGAATACTTATTTAAGTTTAAGTAAATCAGCGAATAAAAACCTATCTTTTATTAATCCGCTGTTGCAGACAACAAGCAATGAAATGATTAAAAGAACTGTATTGCAGATGTTTAAAAAATACAGTTATGCAATTACGGATACCGATTATAGAATAAAAAATCTGTATGGTCATGTTATACAGTATGATATGACAGGAAAAGAAGTAAATCATTATTTTTTGTCAGCGGGATTTGTAGACGGTAATTTAGTGTATACCAAAAGAGAAAAAGAAGAACAGTAAGCAGGAAAAGGGGTATGGATAATGAGTAAAATGAATAAAAGAGTTTATGGGGTATTAGGAATTTCATCGGTAATGGCAAACTGGAATGCAGATTTTTCTGGTTTTCCAAAGACAACAACTAAGGGACAGTTTTTCGGCAGTGATAAGGCATTAAAATTTCCGATGAAGAAAATGTGGGAAGAAGCGGGAGAAAAGGTTTTAAATATAAAGTCATTTACAGTTTCAAAACCAGATAAAAACGGAGCGGTTTTTCTTGTGCCGCGTACATTGAAAGAACGTTATGAGTATATTTTTGGCGTAGAAGATATGAAAAAAGACAAGGATATCAAAGTAATATTAAAAAATTTATTTTCGGCGATTGATGTGAAAAATTTTGGTTCAACCTTTGCAGAAGCAGATGCTAATATTTCTATTACAGGTGCTGTTCAGATTGGTCAGGGATTTAATCTGTATAACGGCTCTGAAACACAGGAACAGAATATTTTATCGCCGTTTAAAGACCCAAAAGCGGCAGAAAAGAATAAAGAGGGAAAAGATGCCAAAAATTCCACATTGGGAACAAAGATAGTCAGTGATGAAGCACACTATTTTTATCCGTTTGTGATTAATCCGAAAGTATATGACAATTTTGAGCAGCTTGGAGTAACCGAAGGTTACACAGAGGAAGATTATCAGAAGTTTAAAGAAGCAGCATTAAAGGGGACAACCAGTTTTGCAACCAATTCCAAAGTCGGCTGTGAAAATGAATTCGGTCTGTTTATCGAAACAGAACCGACATTATACCTGCCGAATCTGGATAAGTATGTGACATTTATAAAGGGAGCAGAAAAGAATACAATTCAGGTGAATGTAAAAGAACTGCTTCATGATGTAAAAGACAGAGTGTTATCTGCTGAAATTCATTATAATCCGCATACAACGGAAATTGTCAGTGATATTGAGGACGTGAAGTATTTTGATATCTTCACCGGAAAAGAGATTGCAAAGCAGTAGGCTGAAAGGTGTGGGGCAGATGAAGGTTTTAAGATTTACGCTCAGCGGAAAGCAGGCTTTTTTTAAAAAGCCGGAAGTGAATAAGTATTACTATTTCACGTATGGACATATCCACCGTGTTGCATTACTGGGACTTTTGGGAGCGGTTATGGGATATTCGGGATATGCTCAGATTGGACAGAAGAAGCAGACAGACGTACCGGAGTATCCTGAATTTTATCAGCAATTAAAGGATTTAAAAACAGCGGTCATTCCTTGCTGTGAAAAGGGAAGTTTTCCGCAAAAGATGATAGCGTTTAATAATTCGGTGGGATATGCATCTATGGAAAAAGGCGGAAATCTGATTGTTCGACAGCAGTGGCTTGAAAATCCCAAATGGTATGTATATATTATGCTGGACAGCGAAGCGGCAGAGGCGGTTGCGGATAGTCTTATTGGCAGAAAGTGTGTCTATATGCCGTATCTTGGAAGCAATGACCATCCGGCAGATATTACCGATGCAAGTATGATTGGTGTAACAGAGGTGGAAGCACCGGAAAAAATCGACAGCTTTTTTGTACGGGGAGATGCCGTGGTTGATTTAGACGATTTTGAACAGGACAATCCATATAAGTATGAGGAAGCACTGCCGGTACGACTGGATTTAGCATTTAATATGTATGAATACGAACGGTTTGTACTCACAAATCTTGCCGTTTCAGAAATACAGAAAAAAATTTATGCGGTTGATGATATTGACGGCAGGACATATCATATAGCATTTTATTAAAGTGAAACCATAGCCGGAAAGACATTAGATATTGGACTCCGGCTATGGTTTTATGCGTTTTTATGAAATGTTTTATGGAATTGAGGAGAAAAAGATGAAGGAATATATCATACCTATTGAGGATATCATTGTAAAACCGGAGTTATTTTATGCACATTGTGACCGGGGCAATGGGAAAAATCCGGAGATTTTAAAAGAACATGTGGGCAGATGTTATCATTATTTTGAGGAACTGTGGGAACATAAAAATTTTAAGGCAATATTTGAAAATTTTCAAAAAGAACTGGCACCGGAGCTTTCCGACGAGGGCATAAAATTATTTTACAGTCTGATAGTGAATGTAATCATTTTTCATGATTACGGAAAAATCAACCCACGATTTCAAAGTATAAAAATGAAAAATACATTAAAAAAATGGACAGTAATAGACTGTTTGGAAGGAACGAACCATTCTATGCTTTCAGCGGCAATCTATCTGGATTATTTTTATGAGAAGATACAGGAAATCCCGTTATCAAAAGATGAAAAAAATATAATCCATGTTTTTATGTTGGCAAATGCCTACGTGATAACAAGACACCATGGGAATCTGTCGGGATTTGAAGCTTTTCTGGAAGAATTTCAGCAAAACCGGCAATTAGCAGATATTTTTTCGTGTATGAATCAAGGTGTTTTTGCGGAAGTGTATCACGGACCGTTTTGTAAAAAGGGTTTACATGCGGTGAATATGCCGATGCAGAATAAAAGGAAATATGACAGCTTTTCAGAGAAGCAGTCCTTGCAGTTGGGACTGTATGCGTATATAAGATTTTTATTTTCGGTGCTGGTATCCTGTGATTATTATGCGACATCGGAATATGACAACGGGATAGAAATGAGTGCGTTCGGAACGATTGAAAATACGGAGTTTGCCACACAGTATGAGCAGTCGGAGCGGGTAAAACAGATTCGCAGATTGAATCCGGAGAGCTGTGTTGATGATAAAAAGGATATTAATATTTTGCGGAATCGCATGTTTTATGAAGCTGAGCAGACGCTGCTTAAAAATAAAGATACCAACATAGCCTTTATTGAAGCACCGACCGGGGCCGGCAAATCGAATCTGGCAATGAATTGCAGTCTGAAATTATTGGATAAAAATATCAATAAGATTTTTTATGTGTATCCGTTTAATACGCTGGTCGAGCAGAATTACGATACGCTTGAAAAAATATACGGGCAGACAGATATTTTTAAAAGTATTGCGGTCATTAATTCCATTACACCGATTCCGCTAAACGGAACAAGAAAATTCTGGGAAAATCTCGATAAAGAAGAAAATGAGAAATTTTATCAAAAGGCACTGTTGGACAGGCAGTTTTTAAATTATCCGTTTATTTTAACAACGCATGTCAATTTGTTTCAAATTATGTTTGGGTGTGAAAGAGAAGCAGCAATCAGTTTTTATCAACTGGCAGGCAGTGTTGTGGTGCTGGATGAGATTCAGAGTTATAAAAATGTGCTTTGGACAGAAATTATGATGTTTTTGCAGTGTTATAGCAGGCTGCTGAATATGAAAATTATTATTATGTCGGCGACACTGCCGAAGCTGGATATGCTTACCGGAAATCATGAAAAGGTTGTAAATCTGATTGAAAATCCGGAAAAATATTTTCAGGACGCACGTTTTAAGAAAAGAGTGGCATTGTCGTATGAATTGCTTTATCAGGATAAAAAGACTGAAATGAAAGAACTATATGCGCATGTTCTGGGACAGGCGCAAAAGGGAAGAAAGCTTCTTATGGAATTTATCACGAAAACAAGTGCGGAGAAGTTTTACCATATGCTGACGGAGTCCGGACGGGAGGATTTACAGATATTCTGCATGACGGGGGACGACAATCAGATTGACAGAAAACGCATTTTAAGGGAAATGGATACAGCAGACAAAGATAAGGCGGTAATACTGGTGGCAACGCAGGTTGTTGAAGCCGGCATAGATATTGATATGGACATTGGCTATAAGGATATCAGCAAATTGGACAGCGAGGAGCAGTTCATCGGGCGAATTAACCGGAATTTTAAAAGAAAAGGTGTTGTCTATTTTTTCGATATGGATAATGAAAGTGGTATTTATAAGGAGGATTATCGTGTTGATACAGCGTATACATTAAGAAAAGATGAGATGAAACAACTGCTTGCAGATAAGAATTTTGGCAAATATTATGATTATATTTTAAAAGGAATAAGAAAATACCGCAATGACAGAAAGAATGAAAATGGAATAGAGGCTTTTGTGGATAATGTCAAAAAGCTGGATTTTGTATGGATTTCTCAAAAGATGAAATTAATTGATAAGAATGATGACTGGAAGATGTCGGTCTATTTTGCACGGGAAATTACGACAGATACCGGAGAAATCATTGACGGAAAGCAGGTGTGGGAGCGGTACAGGGAATTGTTAAGCGATATGACAATGAATTATGCGAAAAAACAGATATTGTTATCAGAGGTGAAAAGTAAGATGAGTTATTTTATTTATCAGATAAAAATTGACAATAGCCTGGATTATAACGACAGAATCGGTGAGTTATATCTGATTGAAGATGCAGAGCAGTATTTTGAAAATGGCAGATTAAATACCGATAAATTTTATTCGCAGGGAAATTTATTTGTGTAGTCCGTATCATTTTACAGATAAAGTTTTGTAAGAATGGGGGTTCATATGAAGGTAAATGGAACGCTGATGAATTATTATTTTCACTGTAAGCGGCAGTGTTATCTGCATGGAAACCGGATGAATCTGGAGGATAACAGTGAAAATGTGCAGATTGGCAAAGCAATTCATGAGGAAAAGGCGGCGGGGAGTTCCAACTCGGAAATCGCGATTGAAAATATTAAATTAGACAAGCTGACGGCGGAATATCTGACGGAAATCAAGAAATCGGATGCAGACGAAGAAGCCGCCAAGTGGCAGCTTTACTATTATTTGTACGTTTTAAAGACAAAAGGGATCGTACGGAAGGGCAGACTGCAATTTGTCGAAAAGAATAAAAAAGATTCTAAAACGCTTATTTTAGAATTAACACCGGAAATCGAAAAACAATTAAATACGTATGTGGACAAGATAGAGGATTTGCTGGAACAGGATACGATACCGCCGGTTTTAAATGAATCAAAGTGTAAAAAATGTGCTTATTATGAGTATTGTTATATCTGACGAATACGGAAAGCGGGTGGATTATGGGAAGTACAAGATATATTATGTCCATGGGAGAACTGACGAGGAAAGACAATTCATTGTGTTTCCGGAAAGACGGAAAAAATGTTTACATTCCAATCGAGAATACGAAAGAAATTTACTGTATGAACGAAGTCACGGTAAATACAAAGCTGTTGGATTTTTTGTCACAGAATCACGTTATCGTACATTTTTTCAATTATTATGAAGGGTACAGTGGTACATTTTATCCGAAAAATCAGTATAACAGCGGAAGACTGATAGTGAAACAGGTACAGGCATATGACAATTCCAGAGAAGTAATTGCCAAAGCGATTGTATGCGGAATTGGCAGGAACATTTACGAGGTGCTGTATCATTATTATAAGCATGATAAAAAGGAAGTCAAGGAAGTTTTAGACTGGATTCGCAGGGAATTTTATGTGAAAGTTGAAAATGCACAGAATGTGAAAGAAATTATGGCGGCAGAGGGCGAAGTTTGGCTGCGTTTTTATGGGACATTCCGGTATTTTCTGCCGGAGGATTTTGTGATGAATAAGCGGGTGAAAAGACCGCCGGATAATCCGATCAATGCGTTGATTTCTTATGGAAATACGCTGTTGTATACAAAGACGATTTCAGCGATTTATCAGACACATTTAGATCAGCGCATCAGTTTTTTACATGAGCCGTCGGAGGGGCGTTTTTCATTAAGCCTTGATATGAGTGAGGTTTTTAAGCCGGTCATTGTGTACCGGACGATATTTGATTTAGTAAATAACCGGAAATTGCAGGTTGAAAAGCATTTTGACAAAAAAGTCAATTATTGCTTGTTGAATGAAGAAGGACGAAAAATATTTATTGAAGCATTTGAAGCGCGCATGGAATCGGTATTTGTGCATGACCGGCTGAAACGAAAGGTAACTTACCGGACGGCATTAAAGCTGGACTGCTACAAATTGATTAAGTATATATTAGAAGGGCAGGAATTTATTCCGTTTTCGCTGAAGGATAATCGGTAGGAAGTGAGGGTATATGGCAAAGAAATTGAACTATAATTATGCATTTGTATTTTATGATGTCAATGAAAAGCGGGTGCAGAAGGTCTTTAAAATTTGCAAAAAATATTTATCGCATTATCAAAATTCTGTTTTCCGTGGAGAGATTACACCTTCAAAGCTTATCGGGTTGAAGACGGATTTAAAGAAGGTGATACAGGAAGACGAGGATTTTATCTGTATTATTAAGCTGTTTAATGAAAATGTGTTTGGCGAGGAGGTGCTTGGAAAGAAGGATAGGGAAAATGGTGAGCAGTTGATTTTGTAATACAATGAAAATTTACCAGCCGCCTATCAGTGCAAAATTGCGTGAATCCGCAAAAACAGTGGTATTGCAGTGATTTTATTAATTTTTTTGGCAAAGGGCGCGGTGGCTGGTGAAAATTTTAAAAACGTTGATAAATACTGGGGAATCTGGTATAGTGTATTGTATGGAATGCAGGAAATGTGTTGGATAAACTTTAACATGGGATGTTTTGAAATTTAGCCTTTTCGGACGAGCGCGAATTTTTAGCATTGATAAACTTTAACATGGGATGTTTTGAAATGCTTATTAATTTCAATAGTGCGGAGCTAGTTGATATGATAAACTTTAACATGGGATGTTTTGAAATTTCATTACGGTCATCTCCGGAATCTCTGGCTGTTTGATAAACTTTAACATGGGATGTTTTGAAATTTGGTTCCTGATGCAAAGACCCGCGCTCGCCTGCACCGATAAACTTTAACATGGGATGTTTTGAAATCTTTTATAGCGACAACGGCCATTCCGGCGATTGTAAGATAAACTTTAACATGGGATGTTTTGAAATACGATATAGACTGTTGCTGTGCAGTTGGATACGTTTGATAAACTTTAACATGGGATGTTTTGAAATGATTGAGATTTACAATTTCTACGCCGCTGATAAATGATAAACTTTAACATGGGATGTTTTGAAATAACAGTGCAGCAATCTTCATAATTACAACCGTTATAAGATAAACTTTAACATGGGATGTTTTGAAATGATATATCCTGATAATATAAACCTGTTCCGGGTATACCGATAAACTTTAACATGGGATGTTTTGAAATTGTTCCCACCTTACTTGTACTATCTCTGATTTACGATAAACTTTAACATGAGATGTTTTGAAATACGGATGGCTCTATCACAGAATACGTATGTGTATATGATAAACTTTAACATGAGATGTATTAAAAGCCACGAAGGTCCAAAACACAAGGAATAAACCGCTATTTGATGAAATGTAGCAATAAAAAAACAGCTTATCCACATATTTCCCCAAAAACCATTCGACATCACCAGCTATTTATGTTATTGTAATAAAAACATTAAGAAGCAGGTAAAGACAGGCTGTACAAATACATAAAATACATCAATAGCCTGGCAGCCGCCGGAATTGGAGGAAAAGACAATGTACGAGATGAAACCGGAATATTATACAGGAATTGCTCAGATTGACGAGGAGCATAAGAAGCTTTTTGAAATCGCAGATGAAGCGTATGAATTATATAAAAATGAATTTATACCGGATAAATATGACCACATCGCTAAGATTTTAAATGAATTGAGAGATTATACAAAGATTCATTTCCAGCATGAAGAAGAATACATGAAAAGCATTAATTACAAAGGAATGTTCATGCAGAAGGTACAGCATGACCAGTTCTGTCAGAAGTTAGATGAACTGGATTTAGAACATTTAGATGAAAATTCTGAGGAAGTCATTCAGGAAGTACTTACATTCTTAACAGACTGGCTGGTACATCATATTCTGGAAACAGACAAGAAAATTGCAGAATAAAACAGAGCATATAATAGAATATTGCAAATTATAACTCTGAAACTGCCGCATAAGCGTTGTCAATGTCGTAAAAGACAAAAACAGTGCTTGTGTGGCAATTTTTAATGTTAAAGTAACTGTTCAGAGTCCATCCTCAAAATGCAGAATAAAAAAGCTATTAAAACATAATGAGAAAAGTTATCAAAACGCACATTGACAGTTCAAACCCAGACATTTATACTATAGAAGTTAGCCGAAGCTAACCAAAATAAAAAGACGACAAATATAAAGTCTAAAGGTAATAAATTTTTTTTGCCCATGAATTAGCGACAACTAACAGAGAGTAGCGATGGCAAACAAGACACGAGCAACCAGAAAACAATAACTAACAAATAACAAACAATAAACAGCAAGTAAGTGAATCAACGAATTAATGAATCAGCAAATAAGTAAATAATGAATCAGAGGGGAAGTGGGAAAGCTGGATTCGATAGAATTTTTAAAAATACGAATCTTAGTCAGTTTATTAAAAATGTCACCGGAAAACTGCAATGTAACCAATCTGTCTAAGACACTCGGTGTAGAAAAATATACGGTGAGCCGGGTATTTACGGCGCTGGAGAAGGACGGTTATTTGAATCGCATGGATTCAAGACATCCGCGGCTTGAAAAGCTGGGTGAACAGACGGCGCGTAAATACGCGGAGCGGATGGACATTGCAACAAATCATCTGATTTATGAAGGCGTGACAGAGGCGCAGGCATGTAATGACGCACTGTATTTATCCATGTACTGCTCGGATGAAACTTTTGAAGTGATTCGCAGTATGGAAGAACAGTACCGCATGAAGCATCTGCTTCGTACATATGAACGGTTTGACGGCACGATTTTGTGCAACGGACTGCGGGACGGTCAATATCTGCTTCCGTTTATTATATACAGGGAAACCGTGAAAAACGGCAGCAACATTTCCATGTCCAACGAAGGCTTTATACATCCCTGTACGCTGTCGGTCACGGACGGCAGGGGCATGATTTTGTTAAAGGCACAGCGGGTCGAGAAATATTCCGCGATGACGGGCAGAAAAATGAGCGGAAAGATTAAATGTCTGAAATATTTTGACGGGTCAAAATTTTGTGAAGCACAGCGAAACGGCGATTTGATTTCATTTCCGGCAAGCGTGCTTGAATTTGTCAATATCGGAAGCGATTCCGGCAGGATTTTTCACGGAAGTGTGTGTCTGAAAATGACCTGCTCCGTGGGGATTATGCACATGCCGGAGAGTACGGCAATATTTACACTGTTATTTTAAAATGCTGGAAATACAGCGGAAAGTAGAGAAAAAAATGGAAAAGAAAAAAATAGTGTTGTCTTATATTTTGACGGCAGGAGCACTCTTGCTTTTGTTTTTGTGGGCGGCAAATACGGGAAGTCTGAAGGTGTCGGCAAAACAGTTATTTAGCGGGCTGTTTGTCGCGTATGATGAAAATGTCGCAACGATTTATGATTTGCGTTTTCCGAGAATCTTTATTGCAATGGCGGGCGGCGCGGCAACAGCAGTATCCGGTGTGCTTTTGCAGGCAGTCATGAAAAATCCGCTGGCAGACCCCGGTATTATCGGTGTCAGTTCGGGTGCGAGCCTTACGGCAGTACTGCTTACGGCATTTTGTCCGTCATTGTACTTTTTCACACCGGCGGCGGCATTTTTAGGCGGTCTTGCCGCATTTTTTCTGGTATATGTCCTGTCGTGGAAGGACGGTTTATCGCCGCTTCGCATTATCTTAGTCGGTGTGGCGGTCAATGCAATGTTTACGGGACTGATGAGTGCATTTAATTCAGGCACGGGCAACAGTTATTCCGGAGCGGCAAGCATTGTCAATGCCAATATCACGATGAAAACGTGGACAGATTTTAAAACGTTAATCGGCTATGTGGTGGTTGGACTGATTGCCGCAGTGGTTGTTTCGGGACAGTGTGATTTACTGGCATTGGAAGATAAAACGGCGCGCTCTATCGGTGTATCCGTGGCAAAAAGCCGTATGGTGATTTCCGTGATTGCGGTACTGCTTGCCGCGATTTCAACAGCCGTTATCGGGGCAATCAGCTTTTTGGGGTTAATTGTTCCGCATATTGCAAGACTGCTGGTGGGCAGCAGTCACAAAACGCTCGTGCCGTATTCAGCTCTGCTTGGTGCGGCTGTACTGCTTCTTGCGGATACAGTCGGAAGAACGGTTGCCGCACCGTATGAAATCAGTGCTTCCGTGATTATGTCTGTTGTAGGCGGACCGTTTTTTATCTTGTTGCTTAGGAGGTCAAAGCAGGGATATGCAAAATAATAAAGAGAAAAAGAACGTATTTGAAATAGAAAATCTGTCATTTGCCTATGATAAACATGAGGTGCTTAACAACCTGAATCTGTCATTTCATGAAGGCATTGTCACAACGATGATTGGACCAAACGGCTGTGGAAAATCTACGCTGCTCCAGTTGATGACGAAAAATTTAAAACCGGCAGGTGGAAAGATTTTATTACAGGGAGAGGATATTGCACAAATCAGGCAGAAGCAGTTTGCACAGTCGGTTGCCGTGGTACATCAGTATAATACGGCGCCGCCGGATTTAACTGTGGAAAAGCTGGTATCTTACGGACGGATTCCGTATCACAAAATGGGCGTTCCGTTTGACAAAGCAAAGGATATGGAGCGGATTGAATGGGCGCTTGAAATTACCAATACCACAAAGCACAAGGATAAGACGGTCAGCCAGCTTTCCGGCGGACAGAAACAGCGTGTGTGGATTGCAATGGCACTGGCGCAGGATGCAAAGGTTCTGCTGTTGGACGAGCCGACAACGTATCTGGATATCCGCTATCAGCTTCAGATTCTGCGGCTGATTCGCAGGTTAAATGAAGAATATGGGTTTACGATTATTATGGTACTCCATGACGTCAATCAGTCGTTGTATTACAGCGATGAAATTGTTGCGTTAAAAGCCGGAAAATGTATTGCGCAGGGAAGTCCCCAGCAGATACTTACGGGTGAACTCATACAAAAAGTGTATGACGTCACGTTAAAAGTATCGGATATAGACGGAAAAAGGTTTATTCTTCCTGTGTAAATTTTATATTTTAAATCTTTTATCTACGATGACAGTCTGTCATCGTGAATAATATTATAAATGATATGATAAATAATAAGATAAAGACTGTTACCGCAAAGACATTTTGTAATGGCTTTTGCGATAACAGTGTTTTATTATCATGTAGAAAGTCCCAAAACATATCAAAAAGTAAATTATAATCATTACAATTCCTTATAAAATGCTTTCATAAAAGCTTCTAAGTCATACTGGTCTTTCATTCCCGCAGTTTCCATGGCAGAGTGCATTGCATAAATTGGAATACCGATATCGGCACTGCACATCGGAAGATTTGCGGCGACCATTGGGCCGACGGTACTACCGCCCGGTATGTCAGAGCGCATATGATTTTGCTGGCAGGCAATATGATGACGGGCGGCAAGCTGTAAAATCACGCCGGTCATATCGTCATCACTGCAATATGCGTGTTTTGCGGAAGCCTTAATGGCAAAGCCGCGGTTTAACGGCATGGCAGATGTAATATCCGATTTTTCAGGGTGCGCCGGGTGTATTGCGTGCGCAACGTCCAAAGAAAGATAATAACTGTGTACAAGGCTTTGCAAAAAGTTTTCTCTTGAAATATTAAGGGCATTGCAGATACGCTCCAAAGTATAGGAAAGGAGATTGCCGTTGGCACCGTTTTTACTGCGGCTTCCGATTTCTTCATGGTCAAACAGGGCAGTTACACAAATACCGTCTGACGGATTGGCTTCAATCAGCCCGGTCAGGCATGCCTGTACCGAAGAAATGTTGTCAATGCGCGGTGCCATAAACATATCGCCGGAAAATCCGGTGCGCACCGGTTCTGCATAGTGGTATACGGACAAATCAAAGCATAAAATATCCTCCGGGTTTTCACCGGTTTCATCTGCAAGAATCTGAAGAAATGCAGCGGTGTCCATGTGTTCGTCCATACCGCAGATTGGAAGCAGATCAGTCTGTGCATTGAGGGCGACACCGTCATTCATGGCACGGTTTAAATGAATGGCAAGATTCGGCAAGACTGCCACAGGGCGTTTAAAGTCCACCAGTTTCATGCGCGGGTGTGCAGATTGTGGATTTTTTAACGCAATCCGTCCGGCAATTGAGAGTGGACGGTCAAGCCATGTACTGTAAATTGCACCGCCGTAAACTTCTGTATTTAAGCGGCAGCCGTTTTTAGAGGAAACGACCGGATTGTATTTGATACGAAATCCCGGATTGTCAATATGTGAAGAGGAAAGCTTCCATACCGGGGTATCGGAAAGGTCTGTGCCGATTTGAAAGCCGAAAACCGTTGTACCAAACGGGCAGACGGCATATTTTCCGCCCGGAACCAGTTCCCATGTGCTGTCCCAGTCCAGTGTTACAAAGCCAGCTTCATTAAGCCTGCGCATGGCTTCTTTTGCGGTATGGAACGGGGAAGTGGAAACGGAAATGGTCTGTTTTAACTGTTCAAAGGTTTGTTGAATCTGAGTATCCATAAAAAACTCCATTCTGCTGTGTAAGCTGTTTTTTCAAAGTATAAGGCTTTTGCCATAAAAACTCAAGAAAATCGTCATTTCCGCCGATACTTTTTATATAAAAGTGAGAATCAGAAACAGCAGTTTACAAAAAAGAGGAGAAAGCCATGCAGACAGTACAGTTTAAAGTTTTAAACACCGATACACAGGAAACCAACGTGCAGATGCAGACAGAAAATAAGGCACAAAATACACAGAATACAGAGGTGTCAGGTGTAGAAAGTACCGGAGAAAGCGCAGGAACAAAGAAAAAGACGACCGTTTCCACAGGACAGACCGGAGTTACGGATGCGGAAAGTGCCAGATGGGTTGCCGGTTTGCAGTTAAAAAAATGTGCTTATGAACAGGTCAGTGCGATAACAGAAAAAATTAAGGATATGCTAGATCCGACTTCGGGCATGACAGATGCACAAAAAAGCTCTTATGACAGAAAAGTAATGAATAAAGTGTATTCCGGCAAGAAGCTGTCGGCTGAGGAAATGCGTTATATCAAAATTCATTATCCGGCATTGTATCCGTATGTGGAGCGGGTGCAGATTCAGCGGCAGGCACTGGAGGAGCGAATCAAGCACTGTCATTCAAAAGAGGAAGTGCAGGACGTTTACAGTGAAGCGATGTTTCATATCAGCGATGATGACCCGGCAAAGCAGATGCTGTATGCCGCATATGATGATGTTTTAAAGGAGTTTAAGAAAACATCGGATTATCAGGAACTTCCCGAAACAAAGGAAGATGCCGAAAAGAAAAAACAGACTAAAAAAGTTTCGTCTGCCGAACCGGCAGACGAAACAGATGATATACAGGAAGATTGGAAAAATGCTTTCCTGTCGGAAAGTACCGGTGTATCCGTAGGTACTACACATACAGATAATCATTTAAGACCGGCCACAAACCCTGCTGTTTAATATCGTCATACATTTGTTTTAAGCTGCGGGTGTCGGCAATTTCAAATTGCTCGTCACCGCAGTCTTTTTCTTCACTGCCTTCATATTTGGCTTCATGATCGCCGATACCGGTGCTGACACCGGCAGATACCTTGGTGCAGGCAATCTTAATAATACCGTTTCTGAAAGAAGCTGATTCCCTTGATGATACGGTAATTCCGGCATATGGCAGAAAAATGCGGTATGCACATAAAACCTGACAGAGCTGTTTTTCATGTACATCCAGCGGATTAATTTTTTCATTATTAATAATCGGCCGTAACCGCGGACACGACAAAGACATTTCCGCATGCGGATATTTGCGCTGGAGATAATATACGTGCAGTGCCGTGGCAAGCGCATCCTTACGGAAGTCAGACAGACCTAACAGAGCGGAAAATCCGACACCGCGCATACCGCCCATTAAAGCGCGCTCCTGTGCTTCAAAGCGGTATGGGAAGACACGTTTGTGTCCCATGAGATGAAGCGTTTCATATTTGTCGGCATTATAAGTTTCCTGAAAAACAGTCACATAGTCTGCGCCACATTCATGCAGATAAGCGTAATCCTTTGTATTGCACGGATAAATTTCAAGTCCCACATTTCTGAAATATTTTTTGGCAAGACGGCAGGCATCGCCGATATAGGTAATGCTGCTCTTTGATTTGCTCTCGCCCGTCAGCATCAGAATTTCTTCAATGCCGGAATCGGCGATAACCTTCATTTCATGCTCAATTTCTTCCATGGAAAGCTGTTTTCTGTGAATATCGTTATAGCAGTTAAAACCGCAGTAAACACAGTAATTTTCACAGTAATTTGCAATATACAGCGGTGTGAAAATGTAGGTAGAATTACCGAAGTGGTTACGCGTTTCACGCTCGGCGCGCTGTGCCATTTTTTCCAGAAACGGTTCTGCGGCAGGGGAGAGCAGTGCCTTAAAGTCCTCAATGCTGCAGCGGTCGTGGGAAAGTGCAGCTAAGACATCGCGCGCCGTGTATTTGTCCGGCTCATAAGCGTTCATGGCAGCAAGCACCTTGTCACGGATATCGGAAGAAATCTGTTCCATGTCCGGCAGATATGCCATGTGGTCTGTACGGGAAGCCGGATTATTTTCCAGTTCTGTTTTTCGTTTTAAAGCGGCAGGACTTAATTTGCCGTTCTGAATAATAAAATCATTTTCCTTTTGATTGGTGTCCATAAAATAAGACCTCTTTTCTAAAATTAGTTATGTAAAAATCCGGTCAGCGGGTCGGAAGCTTCGCCGCCTTTATTTAATACACGTCCAAGACCGGAAAGGTAGGCACGCCGTCCGGCTTCAATTGCAAGACCGAAAGCTTTTGCCATTTCAGGAATATTTCCGGCAGTTGCAATCGCGGTATTTGCCATGATAGCGGCGGCACCCATTTCCATAGCTTCACATGCCTGTGAAGGCTTTCCGATACCGGCATCCACGATAACCGGGAGGTCAATTTCATCAATTAAAATCTGAATAAATTCTTTGGTTGCAAGTCCCTTATTAGAGCCAATCGGAGAGGCAAGCGGCATGATGGAAGCGGCGCCTGCATTGACTAAATCTCTGGCGGCATTTAAGTCAGGGTACATATACGGCATAACGATAAAGCCTTCCTTTGCAAGAATTTCAGTTGCCTTAATCGTTTCGTAGTTGTCAGGAAGCAGGTATTTAGAGTCGTGCATAATTTCGATTTTGACAAAATCACCGCAGCCCATTTCCCGTGCAAGGCGCGCAATGCGGACAGCCTCGTCGGCATTTCTGGCACCGGACGTATTCGGAAGCAGTGTGACACCCTCCGGGATATAGTCCAGAATATTTTCGCTGTCTTTGGTATTGGCACGTCTGACAGCCAGCGTGATAATCTGCGCACCGGCATCGGATACGGCTGCGCGGATTAAATCCAGATTGTATTTACCGGAACCTAAGATAAAGCGGGAAGAAAAGGTATGTCCTCCCAGTGTAAATGTATCATTTTCAATCATAATTTTTCTCCGTTTCCGAGCAGTCTGACTGCTCTGTTTTAATTTAGAATTTAGCCGTGTTGTGAAAATGTTTATCAGCCGCCGCCCATAAACTGCACGATTTCGATAACATCGCCGTCCTGAATCCGTGTATCGGCATAATCTTTTTTGCTGACAATCACTTCATTGCGCTCAACGGCAATGTGGGACAGCACATATCCTTCGGACAGCAGATAATCTGCAATGCTCATGCCGTCTGCCTGCATGGCTTCGTTTCCGTTAATCTGAATCATGAAAAACCTCCTGTCTGTAGATTTGATAACCCGCTGATGTGTCCGGCATATCCGGGTAAAAGTCTTGTTATAAAATAAAAAAAGACCGCACGAAAGGAAAGCTACACCCGCGGTGGTGTACCCCTTCGTGCGGTCTTACTGACGAACACTCTGTCTGTTATCATAGCATAAAAAATGAATTTGTCAATTTTTTTTGGAAAATTTTTAATAGGTTTCGGAAATGTTCATAGACCTGCAAATGAAAATATGTTAAAATATTAATTAACAAATAGAAAAACGGTAATAAAGTAAAATATAATGGAAAGGGGTGACATTGTAAATGGGCGTATATTTTAATCCGGGGAATGAAAGTTTTGCGAAAGATAAAAATTATAAAATATACGTGGATAAAACCGGGCTGTTAAATGATCTGAATGAGCTGATTGGAACGCCAAGGAACTGTCTTGCCGTCAGCCATGCCAGACGGTTCGGAAAATCCCACGCGGCGGGTATGATCGATGCGTATTACAGCCTTGGAAGCGATTCGGAAAAGCTTTTTGAAGATACCAAGATCGCTCAGAATCCGGATTATAAGAAATATATGAACCGGTACAATGTGATACATCTGGATATTTCAACTTTTTGGGATTCTTACAAGGAAAATATTACTGAAAAAATCGTGGAATACATTTATAAGGATTTTAAGCAAGTCTTTGGAGATGAGTTAAATTACGAAGACAGTTTAAGCTATAATTTAATGATGATATATCAAAAGACCAAGACCCCGTTTGTCATTATCATTGACGAGTGGGACTGCGTTATCCGAAACAGCGAGGATAAAGAACTGGTTCACCAATATCTGCAGTTTCTTCATTCCTTGTTTAAGTCGGAAGAATCCAAAGCATTTCTGGCACTGGCATACATTACGGGAATCCTTCCGATTAAGAAAATTAAAGACGAATCGGCGCTGAATAATTTCAGCGAATATACGATGTTAAAATCAAAGCCGATTACGCAGTATTATGGATTTACGGAAGATGAAGTGAAAGTGCTTTGTGAAAGGTTTGACATGGATTTTGAAAGCATGAAAGCATGGTACAACGGCTATCTGATTGACGGAATGCATATGTACAATCCGAATTCGGTGTCCATGGCACTGGCACAGCAGGACTTTGATTCATACTGGAAAAACACGTCTTCATTTGCCTCTATTAATACATTTATTACAATGAATTATGCAGGCTTAAAAGACGATGTGATGACGATGCTTTCCGGGGGAAAGGTTTATGTCAATACCGAAACCTTCCAAAATGACCTTTTTACGGTTTCATCAAAGGACGAAGCACTGACGGCATTGATTCATTTAGGATATCTGGGCTATGACAGGGAAGAAGAAAGTGCTTATATACCGAATTATGAAGTAAAGAAAGCTTATCAGGCGGCATTGAGTACCGGAAGCTGGAAAGAGGTGGCAGAATCCATTGCAAAGTGTGACCGGTTACTGCTGGCAACGATAAAAGGGGACAGTGAGAAGGTGGCAGAACTCGTAGAACTTGCCCACGACACTTACACGTCAGTCCTTAAATATAACGATGAAAATTCATTAAGCTGTGTGCTTACCATGGCATATTTTACGGCACCGGCGTATTACAACATTGTGCGGGAAATGCCGGCAGGGAAAGGCTTTGCGGATTTTGTGTTTATTCCGAGAGCCAATGCCGGACACAGACCGGCAATGGTCGTGGAGTTAAAGCACAACAAATCTGCCGATTCTGCAATTGCGCAGATTAAAGAAAACAGATATCACGGGGCATTGACAGGGTATAGTGATAAAATTTTACTGGTCGGTATTAATTACGATGCTGAAAGAAAGGAAAAGAAGCATCACACCTGCGTGATTGAAGAATGGAACACCAACTAAATAAAAAGTTTGTAAAAATAAAAAACATAGAAGCCGCAGAAGTGATAGTACGCAAGAAAACTGTCACTTCTGCGTTTTTTTAAAATGAACTTGACATATACCCCACAGGGGTATAATATGTGATTAAAAATAAAGTTCAAATATATTGTAGTAGAAATGGAGAAAATATGCAGGAAGAAGAAATGTGCTGTTGTCATAAGCATAAGGAACGCTCTGAAAAAGAGTACCGGGATTTAATTAATCGTTTAAACAGAATAGAGGGTCAGATTCGTGGAATTAAAGGCATGGTTGAAAAGGATGCGTATTGTCCGGATATTCTGATTCAGGTGGCAGCGGCCAATGCGGCGCTGAACAGCTTTAATAAAGTGCTGCTTGCCAATCACATCAAGACTTGTGTCACAGATGATATCCGTGCAGGAAAAGAAGAAACGGTAGACGAGCTTGTAAAAGTTTTGCAGAAATTAATGAAGTAACAAAAGATATAAATAACATGAATAAAGCGAATAAAATGGTGCCGGGGCGCAAGGTTTTTACTTCTACCCACCGGATATCATAAAGACTGGAGGGAATAATAAAATGGAACAGTATACAGTAACAGGCATGAGCTGTGCGGCATGCAGTACGCGTGTGGAAAAAGCCGTATCCAAAGTGCCGGGCGTAACATCGTGTTCCGTAAGTCTTCTGACCAATTCAATGGGCGTAGAAGGCACGGCATCGGAACAGGATATTGTAAAAGCCGTCACAGATGCCGGATACGGTGCTTCCAAAAAGGGAAGCAAAGCGGCAGAAAACACCAAAAACGGCAGTTCGGCGGCTGGCAGTTCATTTGGTGATGAGGAGCTGTTAAAAGACAGGGAAACCCCTGTTTTAAAGAAAAGACTGCTGTCATCGCTGGTATTTTTAATTGTCCTGATGTATTTTTCCATGGGGCATATGATGTGGGGCTGGCCGCTTCCAGCGGTGCTTGCCGATAACCATATCGCCATGGGACTGATTCAGATGCTTTTAACGATTGCGGTGATGGTGATTAACCAGAAGTTTTTCATCAGCGGCTTCAAGAGTCTGTTTCACAAAGCACCGAATATGGATACGCTTGTGGCATTAGGCTCGGCTGCGGCATTTGTATACAGCACATATGCGCTGTTTGCCATGACCGATGCACAGGTGCATGGCAATATGGACGGTGTTATGCACTACATGCACGAATTTTATTTTGAATCGGCAGCAATGATTCTGACACTGATTACGGTCGGTAAAATGCTTGAAGCCCATTCTAAAGGGAAAACAACCGATGCTTTAAAGGGTTTGATGAAGTTAGCACCGAAAACGGCAGTGCTGTTAAAAGACGGTGTGGAAACGGAAGTTTCCATTGAGCAGGTACAGAAAGGCGACATCTTTATTGTACGTCCGGGAGAAAATATTCCGGTAGACGGAAAAGTATTGGAAGGCAGCAGTGCAGTCAATGAATCGGCACTGACAGGAGAGAGTATTCCTGTGGATAAAGCGGCAGGCGATCTGGTATCCGCGGCAACAATCAACCAGTCCGGTTATTTAAAATGTGAAGCGACAAGAGTCGGGGAAGATACGGCACTGTCACAGATTATCCAGATGGTCAGCGATGCAGCGGCAACAAAAGCCCCGATTGCAAAGGTTGCTGATAAAGTATCCGGTATCTTTGTACCGGCAGTTATTACGATTGCGGCAGTAACCATCATTGTGTGGCTGCTTGCGGGACAGAGTGTGGGATTTGCACTGGCAAGAGGAATTTCCGTGCTGGTTATCAGTTGTCCGTGTGCATTAGGACTGGCAACGCCGGTTGCGATTATGGTAGGCAACGGCATGGGCGCAAAAAACGGTATCTTATTTAAGACGGCGGTATCCTTGGAAGAAGCGGGAAAGATTGAGATTGTGGCACTGGATAAGACCGGAACCATTACAACCGGTGAACCAAAGGTCACAGACGTTATCTGCAATAAAGGTGTCACGGAAAAAGAACTGATTTCATTTGCGTATGCACTGGAAAAAAAGAGCGAACATCCGCTGGCAAAGGCAGTACTGGCATATGCCGAAGCAGCGCAGACAGATATTTTTGAAGTGAATAACTTTACGGCACTTCCGGGAAACGGACTGACGGCAGAATATGAAAATGCGGTATTGTCAGGCGGTAATTACAAATTTATCAGTACCCGCACCGCGGTTTCACAGGAAATGCAGGAGCAGTCACAAAAGCTTGCAAATGCGGGAAAGACACCACTGTTTTTTACAAAGGACGACAAACTGCTTGGAATCATTGCGGTTGCGGACGTTATCAAGGAAGACAGCCCGGAAGCCGTCAGACAGTTACAGAACATGGGAATCCGTGTTGTTATGCTGACAGGCGACAATGAACGGACGGCGAAGGCAATCGGCGCACAGGCAGGCGTAGATGAGGTTATCGCAGATGTCCTGCCGGACGGAAAAGACAGCGTTATCAGCCGCTTAAAGCGTGACGGCAGGGTTGCAATGGTCGGTGACGGCATTAACGATGCACCGGCGCTTACGAGAGCCGATATCGGTATTGCAATCGGTGCGGGAACGGATATTGCAATTGACGCGGCAGATGTTGTACTGATGAAAAGCCGTTTAAGCGATGTTCCGGCGGCAATCCGTTTAAGCCGTGCAACGCTTAGAAACATTCATGAAAACCTGTTTTGGGCATTCTTTTATAATGTCATCGGAATTCCGCTGGCGGCGGGCGTATGGATTCCGTTCTTTGGCTGGAAGTTAAATCCGATGTTTGGTGCTGCGGCAATGAGCTTATCAAGCTTCTGCGTAGTAACCAATGCGTTACGCTTAAATCTTTTCTCTGTACACAATGCAGAAAAAGATAAAAAAATAAAATCAAAAAAGAAAGTAGAGGACAAGAAAATGGAAAAAACATTAACAATCGAAGGAATGATGTGCGGACACTGTGAGGCAAGAGTAAAGAAGGCACTCGAAGCCCTTCCGGAAGTCAAAGAAGCAGTTGTCAGCCATGAAGCGGGAACAGCTGTTGTTACCTTAGAAAGTGCCGTTTCGGATGAAGCATTAAAAGAAGCTGTGGAAGCACAGGATTACAAGGTGATTTCCGTACAGTAATATTGAATTATTTCCGGCACAGTGGTATGATAAGTGGATAATTGCAAATGTAAGGAGTAAGTATGTTTCGGAAAACAATGGAAGAATACGAAGCGGATACCAGAAAAAAACTGGTAATAGATATCCGGGAAAAAGAAGCGTTTGACAAGGAAACGATGCCCGGAGCCCTTCATATGGACAGTGAAACGCTCAAACAGCAGATAAAAGAACTCACAAAGGATCAGACACCTGTTTACCTGCTGTGCCATACAGGACAGCAAAGTGATGCACTGGCAGAGGATTTTGAAAAAGAAGGCTATGAAGTATACAGTATACAGGACGGATTCCGTGCATATCTGCGGTTAAAGCTTCGCACAGTTATGCGTCAGGAGGATTTAAAGGAACAGTGCTGTGCCGATGTGGAACGCAGTATTGTAAAGAAGTTCCGAAAGGAAATCTGGCGGCCGTTTACAAAGGCGATTAATGAGTATGAACTGATTAAAGACGGCGACAAGATTGCAGTCTGCATTTCAGGCGGAAAAGATTCTATGCTGATGGCAAAGCTTTTTCAGGAATTAAAGCGCCACGGACAGCAGAATTTTGAAGTTGTATATCTGGTAATGAATCCGGGCTACAATCCGTTTAATTATCAGGTTATTTTAGACAATGCACAGTTTTTAAATGTGCCGATTACGGTATTTGAATCGGAAATCTTTGATATTGTTGCATCAGAGGAACAGTCACCGTGCTATCTGTGTGCGCGTATGCGCCGCGGCTACCTGTACAGCAAGGCAAAAGAGCTTGGCTGTAACAAGATTGCGCTGGGACACCACTTTGATGATGTTATCGAAACCATTTTAATGGGTATGCTCTACGGGGCACAGATTCAGACCATGATGCCAAAGCTGCACAGTACGAATTTTGAAGGCATGGAGTTAATCCGTCCGTTATATCTGGTGCGCGAAGAAGATATTATCCGCTGGAGAGATTACAATCATTTACAGTTTATCCAGTGTGCATGCCGCTTTACGGAAAGCTGTGCTTCCTGCGGCGGAACGGAGAAAGGTTCAAAGCGTGCGGAAATTAAGGCGCTGATTAAAGAATTAAGTGCGAAAAGCCCGTACATTGAAAAGAACATTTTCCGGAGCGTGGAAAATGTTAATCTGAATACTATTGTTGCCTATAAACAAAATGGTCAGAAACATTCATTTTTGGAGGATTATGATTCTAAATATTAAGCAGACACAGTTTGGTGCCGAGCCGGAATTTGAAATCGAAGATACTGCCACAGGGGAAACGCTGGCAAAATGCACATCGCTGAATCACATTTCCACGGAAATCGTATTTGCGGGACAAAATGCGTATACGCTGTCCTTTGAGCCGGTCTTACAGGAAAGAGAAGGCGAAAAGAATGAACTGATGTATAGCATTTTAGAGCATAACCGGCCGGTGGGCGGTCTTTATACGGCAGAGGTCTGTCAGAAAAGGATATTGTTTGTATCCGTGGGATATGACTATTATAAAATACAGTTTTACGATAGAGAGTATCAGCTGTATGAAATCGGACTGGGAACGGACCAGCATTATCTTTGTTTATATCAGGACGGACAGACGGCGGCGATTGTGCATAAGCCGACAGAAGTAAAAAGCCACTTGGATACCTATACGGTGTATCTGGAGAATGCGCAGTACCGGGATATCGCCTGTATTGCAGCACTGTTTATAGATGGTCTGGAATACAGCAGCAATGATGAAATAGCGGACAGCGCCATTAAGGAAGAATATCTTTCCTTTAATAAAGAGCTGAATTCAAAATTTGATGCCGCATTTTTAGAACGCGTCAGAACAAACAATATGTAAAAAATGCCTTGCCACAAGCCGCAAGGCATTTTTTGTTATCCGTGTACGGTCGGAAGGTGGCTTAAATTGTTGTCTTGTGTGCCGTCAGGGATAGATTTTAAATATTCCGTATCTTTGTTGTGGGCAACGCCGACACCCTGAATTTGGTTTTCTTTTGCAAGTTCAACACCGGATTCCCTTGATACGATCCGTCCGTCAGAAAGCTGATAGCCGGTCACGGTGCCGCCGGATTTTACAAGTCCGGTAATTTTTAAAGCGTCCGGTCCGGCATCGGAAATGCTGTCCATTGCCATTATCGGGAGGATACTGCCGGTTTTTTCTTTATTCATATTCACACCAATCTCCATTCCGCAGGCATTTTAATGCCGGAGAAATCGCGAGTCAAATGTCAGATTCGGCTCTGCGATAAGGGCAGCTTTGTGATGCCTGCGGCACAAAGTGCCGTGTAAAAAATCAGCACAGCAGTGTGATTTTTTACACTAATCTCCATTTTTATAAAACAAGTGATGAGGTTACAAAAATAGTGTATGAAACTTCTGTACGATTATAAGTAGAAAAAAATGTATCGGAAAATCAAGGAAAGTGGTATAATCATTGCATGAGCAGGACAAAGCTGCGTATACTATTTTTAGAATTTGAATATGAAGTTTTATGCAGATTGCAGGCAGAAAGTGAGGCAGTTATGGGACTGATTAATAAAGAAAAAGTACTGCACGGTGTGGGAAAAGCCGTAGATGCAGCCAATAATGCAGCAGATAAAGTGCATGATTATGCAAAGGAAAAAGAACTGGATAAAAAAGCGGAAGAAGCGGTTCACAAAACAGAGAATTTTATCAGGGAAAATGAAATTGATAAAAAGGTTATCAATGCCGGAAAAACGCTGGAAAACGGTGTAATCAGCGTAGGAGAGAAACTGGAAGAAACATTTAATAAACTGTTTTAAAAATAAAAATCAGGGGAACTTTAAGAGATTCCCCTGAAATTTTTTACAGACGTATATTTATGCGCAAAATGGTCTCAGTAATGTTTCAAGCTCATCGGTGCTGTGGTCATTTCGTACGACGCGAAGTGTCATGACACGACGCGGATCCATACTTAAAATGCCAAGCATTGATTTTGCATCGAAGAAATAACTTCCCATACAAATGTCAAAATAACCGTCAAGCGTGTTAATTGTGTTTACGAATTTTACCGCATTGTCTGTTGTTTTTAAAAGAATATGGTACGTTAAAGTGTTCTTGTCTGAGTTCATTTCCTTACCTCCTTCAATGTTGAGAAGCGAACTGATTTCGTAAAGTTCTAAGTAACAGAACTTTTTATTTATATACTTATCATGCCCAAATGTCAAATAAAATCTACAAAGTATTAAAAAAAGTACATTGCAGATTTTTAAAAAGCAGGCTATTATGAAAAATAACGCTGATGCGCTTATTTTTCACACAGCACTTTGTGCCGCAAGCATCACAAAGTTGCTTTTTATCGCAGAGCCAAATAAGATTTGGCTCGCGATTCCGCAGGCATTAAAATGCCTGTGGAATGGAGATTATTAAAAAAAATGTAAAAAAGAATACATCGGAATGGAGTACAAAATGATTAAAAAAGAGATTAATGAAATTAAATCACAATATACATTGGAAGAGTGTGGTATTTTAAGACTGTGTGGCTGTTATGTCAACGGTGACAAGGAAAAAGTGGCACGGTTTAACCAGACGTTTTTAAATCTGCCGGAGGAAGAAAAACATAAATACTTCGATATTTTTAGAAAGACATTGTCGGGAACACCGGGCAAGAATCTTTTGGATATGCGTTTTACCATGGATTCCTATGCAGACGGCGGCGCGAGAACCTTTTTATATCAGCTGCGCGACAGCGAATTAAAAGATGATGCCCTGCTTGAAAAATTTTATGATAAAGTCATTGAATCATACAGTCATCCGGGAAATTATCTGATTCTGCTGATTAATCAGGTGTATGACGTGCCGGGACGGACCAGTGACGGCATTGACATGGAAGATGCATCAGATGAGGTGTACAGTTATCTGCTGTGCAGTATCTGTCATGTATCGCTTTCAAAACCGGGACTGGGATATTTTGAAGAAGACCATGCCTTTCATGACCAGCAGCAAAATCACATGGTGGATTTGCCGGATATCGGATTTTTATTTCCGGCATTTAATAACAGGAGTGAAGACGGGGAAGGCGTGTTATATTATTCAAAGGATGCCAATGCGTTTGAACAGCTGTTTCTGGCACAGGTTTTAAACTGTGAAGTGCCGCTTTCTGCAGGCAGCCAGAAGGAGAATTTTCAGGTGCTGGTAGAAGAAACACTGGGCGAAGAATGTAATTATGAAACAATTAAAAATATTCATGAGAATCTTAATGAGATGATTCAGGAACAGAAAGGAAATCCTGAACCGGTGACAATTGATAAGACCGAGATGCGGGATTTGCTGGAAAAAAGCGGTGTAAAAGAAGAACGTTTACAGGATTTTGAGGAACATTTTGAGCAGGCGATAGGAGAAAATACACGGCTGATGGCAGCAAACATTGCGGAAACACGCAAGTTTGAGGTAAAGACACCCGATGTTGTGGTAAAGGTCAATCCTGAAAGAACCGACCTGGTTGAAACCATGGAAATCGAAGGAAAGCAGTACCTGGTCATTCAGATTGACGAGCATCTGGAAGTCAATGGGATTTCAGTCAATCCCGAAACAGGAGAGGTGCAGTATAACGAATAATATAAAAGACAGAAAGGGGCAGATACAGCAATGAAAGAGCGGGTTACGCAGCGTTTTTTAAAATATGTGGCAGTAGATACGCAGTCCGATGAGGCTTCAGACACGTTTCCGAGTACAGAAAAGCAGAAGGTACTTGCAAAAATGCTAGTGGAGGAATTACGCCGGATGGGCGTGCCGCAGGTAGAAATTGACGAACAGTACGGTTATGTCTATGCAAAGATTTTATCCAACAGGCCAGATGGAGAAAAAGTGCCGGTGCTTGGATTTATTGCACATATGGATACTTCTCCCGAAGTATCGGGAGCGGATGTAAAACCGCAGATTATCCGTCAGTATGACGGCAAAGACATCGTGTTAAATAAAGACAAAAATATTGTCTTATCGGTGGAAGAATTTCCGGAGCTTGTGCAGTATACCGGACAAACGCTGATTACGACAGACGGTACAACACTGCTTGGCGCAGACGATAAAGCCGGTGTGGCAGAGATTATGACGATGGCAGAACAGCTGTGCAGCCATCCGGAGATTGTACACGGGGATATTGCCATTGCATTTACCCCCGATGAAGAAGTGGGCGGCGGCATGGACCATTTTGATGTGGGGCGGTTCGGTGCAGACTATGCCTATACTGTTGACGGCGGGGCGCTCGGCGAGCTGGAATATGAGAACTTCAATGCGGCGAAGGCAGTGATTCATGTAACCGGAAGAAGCGTTCATCCGGGAGATGCCAAGGATAAGATGAAAAATGCCGCAGTTATGGCAATGGAATTTCACAGTGAACTGCCAAAGCAGGCATGTCCTGAACGCACAAGCGGATATGAGGGCTTTTTCCATCTGACCGACATGCACGGCAGTGTGGAAGCGGCACAGTTATCGTATATTATCCGTGACCATGACTGTGAAAAGTTTGAAAAGAAAAAGCAGCTGGTGGAAAGCATTTGCAGTAAATTGAATGAAAGACATGGTGGAGCGTTTTTTGCGGCAGAAATCACGGACCAGTATTATAATATGAAAGAAAAAATTGAACCGTATCTGTTTTTAATAGAAAATGTAAAGACATGTATGAAAAAGCTGGACATTGAACCGCATATCCAGCCGATACGGGGCGGAACAGACGGCGCAAGACTTTCCTTTATGGGCGTTCCGTGTCCGAATCTGTGCGCAGGCGGTCACAATTTTCACGGACGGTATGAATACTGTTGTGTAGAATCTATGGAAAAAATCACGCAGCTTCTTATATTGCTGGCACAAAAATAGGAATTTAGAACCAAAAGCCCGCAGGCAGATTTGAAAAGAATCTGTCTGCCTTTTTTTGTTTGTCCGTTTTTGGTATACGAAATGCACAAAAAAATGTCAAAAAATTGACAAAATAAACATAAACATATTGAAAATACACAAAAATGAAAGACAACACCAAAGTATCATTGACTAAATGCCAATAAAGTGTTACTTTAATAAAGAACTTAGATAAAATGTTTATGCAAAAGTATTTCAAAAAACTCCTGAAAATATTGTAATGTAGATTTTGCATAAGCATTTTTTTAAGTGGAATATAGAATGTATTGGGATTATCTGTGGCTGGGCGCAGATAAGAAAGGAGTGCTATGAGAAGAAGCTTGAAGAAAATGATGGCTGTCGGACTTACGGCTGCGATGGCAGTCGGTTCTATCAGTTTTCAGGGGCTGTCAGTAAATGCAGCGGGACTGCCGACAACCGACGGACATAACAAATATGTCAACAGTGAAGTCTTTAATGTGATTTCTGATGATAGTTTTGGTACAAAGGAATTGGAGAACCCTTTATTTGACAAGACAACGGGAAGCAGTGACATCAGTAATTTACAGGTTCCAACACTGGCATATGACGATACAAGCATCGCACTTGTATGGGATAAGCCGGAAAAATATGATAATGTAGCAGATTATAACGTTTACGTCAACGGCACACTTGATGGAACAGCAAGAAAGAATTATGAAGAAAATGCCAAATGGGCAGATACATATATGAAATCCTTCTATGAATACTATGAAACCAATAGTGACGTAGATATGGTAAATGTGGATATTCATTCTTATCGTGCAACAGGTCTTACACCTGACACAGAGTATACCTTTAAGGTTGTTGCAGTTGATAAGGACGGAAAAGAACTCGGAACGGCAAAGGAAATCAGTCAGAAAACGACAGTTAAGCCGGAGGAGTTTAACATTTTAGATTATGGTGCAGTGGCAACAGAAGGTTACACTTCTTATAATGATGAAGTCAATGCACTCGTAGAAAAGAATACAAAAGCAATCCAGGCAGCAATTGATGCCTGTACACCGGGCGGAAAGGTTGTGATTCCGCAGGCTGAGGACGGAAAGGTCTTCGTATCCGGTGCACTTTGGTTAAAGAGTGACATTACAGTAGAATTAGACGGTACACTCTGGGCATCACCAAACAGTGACCATTTTGAAATCGGTTTCTTAATGTATCCGTTCTACACCGATACAAGAGGCTGGGGCTTACTGAATGCCACAAGTGCCGATGAAAATGCTCCGCTTGAGAATATCCGTATTACCGGTAACGGTACACTTTACGGCAACGGCTGGAAGTATGGTGCAGGCGATAAAATGTATGAAGACGGTTACACCTCCAATACCGGTGTAAATACGCAGGCAGGTGATCCGTCAGATACAGAAAACTATGGTCTGCCAAGATACATGGGCGGCAGTAATACAAAGGTTTATTACTATGGTATCCAGGCTGCCGATTCTGCAAAGAAATATCTTGCCAACCTCACAAACGAAGACGGTTCAAGAAAGTATTCCGATGAACTGATTAATTCGCTGTCAGGCTATATTGAAAAAGATCTGGCAGATAACGGTAAGGTTGATAAAAACGGAAAGGATAAATTTATCGACGTAGAAACGGGAAATAATGCAGGTATTGAAAAGGCAGATATTACCAATGCTTATGCGACACGTTCCAGCCTGTTAATTATGAGAAATGTCAGCAACGTTTATGTAGGTGACATTACCGTTGAAAATCCGGCAAACCACTCTGTTAATATTCTGGATTCCAGAAATATTTCAACAGAAAATGTCAAGGTATTCTCTTATGACGGCAACAACGGTGACGGACTTGGATTTGGCTGTTCACAGAATGTAATCTGCTGGAACAACTTCACAGATACAGGTGATGATAACTTAGGTTTCGGTGCATCTGTTGGTGAAGGCGCAAGAGACAGCGATATTCAGACCAATTCAGAAATCTGGATGTTTAATAACTTCCTTCGTGAAGGTCACGGCGGTCTGGCAGCAGGTTCACACACAGGAAACGGTATTCAGGACGTATTATTTGAAGATACCGTCATGAACCACATTGATATGGCATTCCGTTTCAAATCTGCACCGACGAACGGTGGTTTTATTGCCAACATTACAATGCGTGACTGCGCAGTTGCAGATACACAGCAGGCATGGGTACTCACAACAAGCTACAGTGACCCAAACAGTGCATCTACAACAGAATTTGCAGAAATCGGAAAATTCTACAACTTTGCATCGTACAATGTGTCCGTATACGGCGTACAGTATAATACCGTACAGGTACTTGCAGATGTTGATCCGGTCAGCAATCCACAGAAACCATGGCATACACACAGCCACTTATACTTCCAGGATATTACCTTTGGTAATGTCGGAACAAACGGCGGCTTTAAGAATAAGAACGGCTGGGAATCATTAATCGGCTGTGAAAATTCAGTATTCTATAACTTTAAGACCGTATCTTATGCAAAGAATGCAGTAGATAAAAAGACAGATAAGACATGGAATAATATGCAGTACTGCAAAGACATTGTATTCCAGGGTACAACATGGGATTCAGTCAACAACTGCACCGATAAGATGCAGAACATGATGTCAGGTATTACTGTAAAGGATTCAACCGTAAAGGCAGAAGTTGTTCCGGCTGTTACAGAACCGGATTCAGGTTCTACAGGTGAAGAAACAACGGTAAAGGCAGCATGGGATGCAGCGGCAATTGCAGCAGCTACAACAACTGCCAACGGACTGACAGCACATGCAGATGCCAATGATGCAAACGGCGGCTGGAAGACTGCAACAGTAGCAGAAGCCGATACAACAGGTGAAGGTGCTGTATGGCCGGTCGGAACAGAATATGTTGCAGCCGGTAAGACGAAGGCAATGGATTCAGACGGTAAAACACAGTCTAAGGGAACAATTCCTGTATCAGGATGCTTCCTTACATATGAAGCTGCAGAAGACGGCGTATTAAGCATTGACCAGAAGACGCTTGCAACCAAGAGATTTTATGTAGTGGATTCAGATGGTAAAGTTGTTGTAGACTATCAGAATACCAATGCAAAGGATACAGCAGCAAAATATGAAACATTAACTGCACAGGTACAGGCTGGAAAGACCTATTACATTTATGCAAACGGCGCAACAGCAAATATTTTAAAGATTACATTTGCTACAAAGACAGCCGGTACAGCAGCGCAGACAGCAGTACAGGCACAGACCGCCAAGGCTTCTGACGGACGTCAGGTAAAGCTTTCATGGAATGCGGTTGAGAATGGAGCAGAAGAAGTATTCTACGGTGTAGATACTTATGTAAATGGTGAAAAGGTTGATATTACAGATGGTATTACAGGAACAGAAACCATTATGGACAGATTATCATCCGGTGTAACTTATACATTTAAAGTATATGTAAGTGAAAAAGGTGACAATGCAAACAGCATGAGTGTTACAGGACAGAATAAAACATTACTCGGCGAAGTAACTGTTACTGTAGACGGTGAAAAAGATACAGCAGATATTGAAGCACCGGAAAATGTGACATCAGAACTTGCAAGTGCAGTTTATACACATGCACAGGGAACATGGACAGCAATCAGTTCAAGTGATGCAAGAATCAGAGGTTATAAGATTTACGCAAACGGAAAGCTTGTCAATACAGTTTATAACTATCAGATTCCGAAATTTGCAACGGCAGAAACCGTATCAAAGCAGATTGGCAGACTGACACCGGGTACAGAAAATACAGTTGAAATCGTTGCATTTACAGATGCAGGGGTTGAATACAAGTACCCACAGGCACAGATTACAACACTTGGCAGCTATGATTACAAAGCACCGGTATTTGCAGAAAATGCAAAAGTAACGGCAGAAGTAAAGGATAACGATGTTGTTCTTACATGGACAGCAGCAACAGATGACACCGCAGTCGGCGGATACCGTGTATATGTTGACGGAACACCGGTTGTACCGGAAGGTAAGGACTTCAATCCGGTAAACGGCGATTATACAACGGCTGAAACAACTTATACAGTAACAGGTCTTGATTTAACAAAAGACCATACATTTACAATTCAGGCAGGCGATACATGGTGGAAAGCCGCACAGACTATGGGGACATATGATAAGATGGCAGGCTTTAACTGGACCGTAGAGGGCATCAGCACAACACTGAGTGCCAGATATGAGTCGGATTCTGCTGTAACAGATGCTTCCGGTGCAAATATAGCGGTTGCAGTAAAGGCAGATGCAGGTGTAATTCCATCAGGAAGCCAGCTGAAAGTAACAGCATTGGGAGAAGGAAATGCATATGATGCAGTAAAGAAATCTTTTGACAATAAGAAGTTCTCACTGCTGGATATCAGACTGCTGGATACAGAAGGAAATGTCATTCAGCCGGATGGAACAGTTACAGTTACGATTTCAGTTCCAAATGGTTATGACTCTGCAAAAACAAAAGTATTCTATGTTGCAGAGGATGGAAGCATGGAAGATGTAAATGCAGTTTATGCAGATGGTAAAATGACATTTACAGTGGCTCATTTTAGCAATTATGTAATTGTGGATGAAACAGTAGTCAAGGATAATGACAATTCAAACACTGGTGATGACAACCAGAATAATGGTGGACAGAATAACGGAAACCAGAACGGTGACAACCAGAATAATGGTGGACAGAATAACGCAGACCAGAACAGCAATAATCAGAACAACAGTCAGAATGGCGGAGCAGTATCAGATAATACAGATACAGGCGTAAAGACAGGAGATTCTTTTGCAATGTGGTTCTATGTAATTCTGATGGCAGCTGCAGCAGGTTTTGCAGGATGCCTTGTTATGAAGAAAAAGAAACTTGAAAAATAAAGAGCAGAAAATTGTATAATTAAAAGGCAGGGACACCGCATAGCTTGTGTTCCTGCCTTTTGCTGTATGATGTTAAAACTTATAGCTGTGGGCTTTGCCCTGGCAGCATTATAAAGCGGTTGTATAAATAGCAACCATGTCTTCAACAGACAGGTGTTTTACTTTTCCGGCATTGTGGTGGGTGGAAATGTCACATTTTTCAGCCATAGTGCGAATCTGCTCCGGTGTCGGGGTAACGCCGAGTTCGGATAAAGAAACCGGCATATCGATGGAGTGATAAAAGTCTTCCATGGCTTCTATGCCTTTTAAAGCGGTTTCTGTATCATCTGCACCGGCGGTTACGCCTAAGACATGTGTGGCAAACTGCGCAAAGCGGGCAGGACGGGCATCCAGTACAAATCTTGCCCAGCTGCCCCACAAAGCGGCGAGTCCGGCACCGTGTGCCACGTCAAACAGACCGCCGACTTCATGCTCCATTTTATGGGTTGCCCAGTCACCGCCGTCCGTGCCGCAGCCGGTCAGTCCGTTGTGGGAAAGACTGCCGGCCCACATGACTTCTGCACGCGCATCATAATTATCAGGTTCGTCTTTTAAAATCTTTGCATTTTTCATAACGGTGCGCATTAAAGATTCACTGATACCGTCTGTCAGTTCCATATTGTCACACTGGTTAAAATAGCGTTCCATGGTGTGCATTAAAATGTCAACACAGCCACTTGCCGTCTGATATGGCGGGAGTGTCATGGTCAGCTCCGGATTCATAACGGCAAAGCGGGCACGGCTGAAATTACTGCTGTAGCCGCGTTTAATCTGACCGTCTTCTTTGGTGATAACAGAAGAACCGCTCATTTCACTTCCGGCAGCAGCAATGGTAAGCACTGCGCCGATTGGAAGACAGCCTTCTGCCTGACGTTTAAAATCATAAAAATCCCAGACATCGCCGCCGTTGTAGACACCGTAACCGATGGCTTTCGCAGAGTCAATGACACTGCCGCCGCCGACAGCAAGAATAAAATCTACATTTTCTTTTTTACAGAGTTCAATACCTTCATAAACAAGGGAAAGGCGCGGATTTGGAACAACGCCGCCCAGTTCTACGTAAGAAACCGCTGCTTCGTCAAGGGATGTCTTAATGCGGTCGAGCAGACCGGAGCGGACAACACTGCCGCTTCCGTAGTGAATTAAAACCTTTTTGCAGTGCTGTTCTTTAACCAGCGCACCGGTCTGATTTTCAGTGCCTTTGCCGAAAACAACCTTTGTCGGTGTATAATAAGTAAAATTTTCCATAGATAACTGCCTCCAAATATTTTAAAATAAGTATGTATTTATAAAAAATACATGACAGATGAGAATGATTTCAGTATTATTATAGAGAAAGATTTTTTAAATTTCAAGAATGGAGCAATGTGAAGCACCCTTAAATTTAAGGCGCTTCACATGGCATTTTGTGCTGCGGGCATCACAAAATGCTTTTATCGCAGAACTGAATGAATTCAGATGAGAAATCGCCCGTGCGAATTGCTCATCGCTGGATTGCGATAAAAGGGCGCAAGAAAAGGAGAAAAATATGACAACAATTCAGACGATTGCTGCAACGACGGAATGTAATGATGTAATTCCTGAGCAGATGAATACAGAACTGACAATTTTAAGCGGCAAGTTTGCCGGTACGTGCTATGCAAAGGAAGGGTACCAGACGATTCGTACCCAGCCGGTGGAACGTGCGGTAAAGAGAGCAGAAGGCACGGCGGAACGCGGACATCATTCGGTATTCCAGCACTGCATGGTGACAATGGAAATCCAATGTCCGAAAATCATTGCCATGTTGTTAAATTCTATCGGTGTATCCAATACATCAGAAAAAAGTGCAAGATACACCAAAATGCAGCCGCAGACCGAAAAAGAACGGGAGTTCTATGAAAAGTGGCATACACTGGTATTAGAACGGATTTGTGAGGTGTATCCGGGAAAATTTGATGAAAAGGAAGTGGACAAGCTTGCCTATGAAAATGCAAGATATATGATTTCTGTTTTTTGTCCGACTGCAATGGTCTATTCCCTGCCGTTCCGTAACATTTTCTATGTGCTGGACTGGACAGAGCAGATGAAGAAAAATCTGGAGAAATTATCCGGCGGCTTTAATAAAAGACTGCATGACGAACTGGAATCCTTAGAGGAGCAGTTACTTTTAGTTGTCGGCGGAAAACAGAATTTCCATGACAATAAAAATGAAGCCTTCCGCTTTATGCCGGTACAGGCTTACGGGGAGGACGATAACGACAACCGTGAATATTTTGGTGATGTCTATACGGCAAAATTCCTTGCTTCCTTTGCACAGGTAGCACAGGAACAGCGCCACAGAACCCTGCGCGTAAAAATTCATTTCAGCGGGGACGATGCAGAAGAATATGGTTTTTACGTACCGGAAATTCTTCGGGGAACACCGTTAGAGGAACAGTGGCTTTCGGATATGCGAAGCATTAAGGAAATATATCCGCAGGGAACACTTGTATCCGTTACGGAACAGGGCTTGTTTGAAGATTTTGTATTAAAAAGCAAAGAGAGAATGTGCGGCAGGGCGCAGCTTGAAATTATGCGCATTACAGAACAGCTCACACAGAAATTTGTTGAGAATGCAGATAATCTGTCCACTGCCAATAAGAAACGTTTAAAAGACATCACAGAAAGCGGGAAACCATGCGCCCGCTGTGGATTTGCGGACTTTACCTGTACGGAAGGCTGCAAATGGGGCAAAAACGGCGCTTTAACACGCACAATTTAGGAATACAAAAATATAGAATAGAAAGCTGTCAGATACAGAAATGTCAAACATTTTCTCTGACAGCTTTTTTGTATATTTTTTTAAGAATCCGCCATACTGAAATTGTGATGTTAAAATGGAGGAGCTTTATGAAAAGAAAATTTGGTATGGCGGATAAGCTTGGGTATATGTTTGGCGATTTTGGCAATGACTTTGCATTTATATTATCGTCTATGTTTTTGTTAAAATTTTATACGGATGTGATGGGCGTATCGGCGGCAGTCGTTGGTACGATGATGATGGCAGCGCGGCTGCTTGATGCGTTCACGGATGTGACAATGGGGCAGATTGCGGATAGAAGCCGCGGAAATAAAAAAGGCAAATTTGCACCGTGGCTATTAAGAATGTGCGGACCGGTGGCAGTATCTTCATTTTTAATGTATGCTTCGTGGTTTGCAGAAATGCCGATGACATTTAAGATTATCTGGATGTTTTTTACGTATCTGCTCTGGGGCAGTGTGTTTTATACGGCAATTAATATTCCATATGGTTCGATGGCATCGGCAATTTCGGCAGAGCCAAAAGACAGAACGGCGCTATCGAACTGGAGGACAATCGGCGCTACGCTTGCGGCAACGGTTATTGGTGTTGTACTGCCGTTAGTGGTTTATTACACCGATGAAAACGGGAATGCCGTGCTTTCCGGTACGCGTATGAGCATTGCAGCATTCTGGTGTTCTGTAGGTTCAGTTATCTGTTATCTGTTGTGTTATTTTATGGTAACGGAGCGCGTAAAAGCAGAAACAACAAAGCAGAAATTCTCATTTATGGGACTGATTGGCAGTCTGATTCAGAATCGTGCGCTCATCGGAATTGTGGTAAGTGCATTGCTGTTACTGCTTTCCCAGTTGTCGTTATCCAATATGGGTGCATACATTTATCCGAATTATTTCGGTGATGTCAAAGGACTTTCGCTGGCTTCACTGATCGGAACGGCGGTCACGCTGGTGCTGTCTGCCTTTACGGTGCGGCTGGCTGAGCGGGTCGGGAAAAGGGAAATGTCGGCGGCCGGATCGCTTATCGGTGCGGCGGCATTGATAGCGGTATATTTTGTGCATACAAAAAATGTGTATGTGTGGCTTATTTTTTACGGCATTTCCTATATCGGACTGGCAATGTTTAATCTGGTGTGCTGGGCGATGATTACAGATGTCATTGACGATACACAGGTGCGTACCGGACAGCGCCCGGACGGAACAATTTATGCGGTGTACTCCTTTGCAAGAAAGTTGGGACAGGCGGCATCATCAGGGCTTGTCGGTGTTTTGCTGTCAGTGATTGGCTATAATACGGCAACGGCATATGACGAAAAGGTTGTAAACGGCATTTATACGATTACGTGTATTGTACCGGCAGCAGGATTTGTTTTACTTGCACTGTCCTTATGGTTTTTATATCCGCTTGGAAAGACTAAGGTGGAAGAGAATGCACGAATTTTAAAAGAACGAAGAGACAGAAGCGGAATGTAAGGGACTGGCAGTCCGTTGTTTTGGTATAAAAACAGGAACAATTGCTGATATTATTTACTTTTACACGGTAATGTGGTACAATCAGAATTACTTAAATAGTGTGACCGGATTAAAATTGAAAATTGAAAATTGAAAATTAAAATACGAAAGGTAGGAGAAGGTTATGGAAAGAGTACACAAGGCGAATCTGCTGGTGATTCTGGCATGTGTTTTAGCATTGTCAGTAACAACGATTATGTCTTATGGAATGTCGGCAAAGTCTATTAAGGGCTGTGGTGTGTTGGTAGCAACGCTGGTCATTGTAGCTGTTGCGAATTTTTTGAAAATCAGCGATTTTGCCAAAGCATTGGTCATTGTTTTATGCCCGTCTTATGCAGTATTAATTTATTCAGGCTTGGTGAATGGTAATAGAATTGCATTTCTGGCAAATTTTATCACATTAAGTATGGCAGCGCGGTATTTTGATAAGAAAATTATCAAGTATTATGCGATTCCGTTTACGGCGACATGTGTTGTATGTCTGTTTATTAATGTTAAGATTATTGATGAGGCATTTGTTGGTGCAATTTCAAAAATTTGTTTATTTGCAGCAAGTGCAGTGCTTTTATATCTTGGGACAAAATTTGGGGAGAAAAAGACAAGGCAGGCAGAAGCGGCACTCTGCCAGGTGCAGGAAAATACAGCAGTTGCCAACCGGATTGCTTTTAATCTGAACAGGGAAATTGTTGAATGTGGCACACAGGTAGAAGAAGTGACTTCCCATGCACAGTCTGTTAAGACATCCGCAGAACAGATGGAGCAGGTTGTGGATGAATCAAGCCGTGCGATTCAGACAGTTAGTGAGAAACTCAATACAGCCAAAGAACAGATTGATAAAAATTATGACTATGCACAGCAGCTGGAGCAGAGCTTTGCAGAAGTGACACAGGCAGTAAATGACGGTAATAAAGAAGCAAAGACAGTTCAGAAATCTATGCTTGAAATGTCTGAAACGGTCGGTCAGGCAAGTGATGCCACGGCAGGGTTGTTAGAACAGATGAATACGATTACAGGCATTTTAAATGATATTAATGCAATTGCCGGACAGACAAATCTCCTGTCCTTAAATGCTTCAATCGAAGCCGCCAGAGCCGGTGAACATGGAAAAGGATTTGCGGTGGTTGCAGACCAGATCCGTGTTCTTTCAGAAGACAGTAGAAAATCGGCAGACAGTATCAAAGAAATTATTCTGACACTGACAGAAACCGTCAATGGTGTGGTAGACAAGATTTCAGCAGGTGCTGATGCGGCAAAGAACAGTTCCGTACAGATTGAAGATTTAATCGGTAAGCTCGATACGGTTAACAACTCCGCAGAATCTGCAACAGTAGTTGTCAAAGAAGAATACGATGTTATCGGTGAGGTCAAAAGACAGTTTGACGATATTCAGGAAGAACTGGATACCGTAGCTGCAACTTCAGAAGAAAATGCCTCAATGGTTGCGGAAATCGGCAATAATATTGTCAATCAGACGGATTATGTCATGAAGCTTTCCGGTTCAATTGACAGTTTAAAGGAGTCTTCTAAGAAGCTGGAAGAACATTTTAATGAATAAAAATACAGATTTAGTAAATTATCTGGCGCAAAAGTATAGACAGAATAAACAGTTCTGTATAGATGAAAGCCGCAGGGGCATATGCTTCTGCGGCTTTTGGTATTTCAGCTATCTTCATGCGGTCTTTAATCGCCATGTTGACAGAACCGCCGGTTGCGTGGAAGAATGAGCCGTGTGGCAGGGAGTCGATGACGGTTGCACCGCTGTGAATCATCGCACCGGCAAGAATACCCGATGTCAGGATTCGTAAAACGGAAGACATCATACCCTGTGCACCGCTGATCATCGTATTAACAGTGCCGGTCAGTCCGCCACCGCCGATTAACGCACCGAGAATAAGACTATATGCAGGGTGGACTTTCTTAATAATTAAAATAATTGCAATCACGAGCCCAATCAAAGCTCCAATTTTTCTCTATAATGATGAAAATGTCCGTATTGTGCGGAATACCTGCTCTGCGGTGTCCGCCATATTCTGACGGGCGTTGGCAGGATTCATGGCATCTTCTAAAGAAACAACATTTCTTAAAACCGGGAAAAAGGCATCAATGCCTTCGCGGTTGCAGGCAGTGGCATCTTTTGTGACACAGCCTGAGAACGCAAGTACCGGTTTGTCAAACTGCTTGGCAATCTTTGCGACACCAATCGGAGCTTTTCCCATAACCGTCTGACCGTCTAACCGGCCTTCTCCGGTTACGACAATATCTGCATCTTTGATATAATCACTTAACCGGGTTTCTTCAAGAACAATCTTAATCCCGGATTCAAGCGTGCCGTTTAAAAAGGTCATAAAGGCAAAACCGAGACCGCCTGCGGCACCGCTTCCTTCCGCTTTCGGATTGGCGTGCGGGAAAATTTCCCGTGCCAGTGTGGCATAGTAAGCCAGCCATTTATCCATTTGCAGAATCATGGCCGGCGTAGCGCCTTTCTGCGGACCGAAAATAGCACTGCAACCCTGTTCGCCGCACAGAGTATTGGTTACATCACAGGCAATACGGAACGTACAGTCTTTTAATTCCGGCAGGACATTGTCGGTGGTAATTTTATCAAGGACTTCAAGACCCATAGCGCCGAAAGGAACCGGATTGCCGTTTTTGTCAAGCAGTCCGAAACCGAGGGCCTGTAACATACCGGCACCGCCGTCATTGGTGGCACTGCCGCCGATACCCACAATAAAGTGGCGGCAGCCTTTTGTAATCGCATCGCGGATGACTTCGCCGACACCGTAGGTCGTTGTATAGAGCGGGTTGCGCTCCGTGTCGGGAACAAGTGTAATACCGGCAGCACCGGACATTTCAATAATGGCAGTCCTAGTGCTGTCAACAATGCCGTACTGGCAGGATACCGGCTTGCCGAGCGGTCCGGTGACGGTAACGGTTGTAAGCTGTCCGGCACAGCCGAGTGTCAGTGCTTCAACCGTTCCCTCGCCGCCGTCTGCGAGCGGACGGACTTCAATCTGCGCATCGGGATAGACGCGCCGGATACCTTCTGCGGCGCTGTTTCCCGCTTCAAAGGAAGATAAGCTTCCTTTAAAAGAATCAATTGCAATTACTGCTTTCATAAAATCAACCTCACAATCTTTCAACTTATTTATCATTTGGTTTGGAATCATCTGTTCATAGTGTTTTGTATCACGCGTGTTTTTGATGATGTTATTATAACATGGAAATTGTCAGTAGAGAAGCAGCACAGCAGATTGTCGATACGGTAAAAGATGTGTGCAGCCAGAATATTAATTTTATTGACGAAAAAGGCTTATCAGAGGATGCGCTGTGCCGGGTGGTCATTGTACGGCTGAATGTGCGTTACAACCCGAATAATTTGTTTATGATACAGTCGGCGATTACACAGGCATTGCGCAGCTGACCGGGTATAATCCGCGTAAATTCAGCGATGCCGTTGTTTTATACAGTGCGGTAAAGCTTGAGGAAACAGATAGGGGTTAGAAAGTACCGGACAAGTAATTAAGAAAATTTCTCAAAAAGTTCTTGACTTCTAATGAACGTTAGCATATACTAACGAAAGTAGGAAAGAACTATCAAAAGTTATTTATGATATACACGAAAGGAGCTGCAATGATGCCGTTATCAATGGTTAAAGCGGGGGAAACAAATATTATCAGAAAGATTGGCGGAAAGGAAGAGGTCCGCAAGTTTTTGGAGAATCTTGGATTTGTGACCGGTGGGGAAGTTACTGTAGTATCTGAGATAAATGGCAATATGATAGTCAATGTAAAAGATTCCAGAGTTGCAATCGGTAAGGACATGGCAAACAAAATTATGGTTTAGTCATGCTTATATAGAAAACATTTTATGAGGAAAGAAGGAACAGAGTTATGAAAACGCTGAAGGAAACAGCTTGCGGCCAGACGGTGAAGGTAAAAAGACTTCACGGTGAAGGCCCTTTAAAAAGACGGATTATGGATATGGGCATTACAAAAGGTGTCGATGTGTATGTACGCAAGGTTGCACCTTTAGGAGATCCTGTAGAAGTAACAGTAAGAGGATATGAGCTATCGTTAAGAAAAGCCGATGCGGAAATGATTGAAGTGGAAGCATAATTTTCTTGCGGGGTGATAGACAGAAATTTTTTTTACATAGGGGTTAGAAAACGCTAACAAAAATAAGTTATATGAAAGGAAGCATTGAAATGTCGATTAAAATTGCACTTGCAGGTAACCCAAACTGCGGTAAGACGACACTGTTTAATGCACTGACCGGTTCGAATCAGTTCGTAGGTAACTGGCCTGGTGTTACAGTAGAGAAAAAAGAAGGAAAACTAAAGGGACACAGCGATGTAACCATCATGGATTTACCGGGTATTTACTCATTATCTCCATACACACTGGAAGAAGTTGTGGCAAGAAATTATCTGGTTGGGGAAAGACCGGATGCCATCTTAAATATCGTAGATGGTACGAATATTGAAAGAAACCTGTATCTTTCCACACAGTTAATGGAACTGGGAATCCCGGTCATCATGGCTGTCAACATGATGGATATTCTTGAAAAGAACGGGGATAAGATTCATTTAGATAAGCTTTCAGAAAAGCTTGGCTGCCCGGTTGTAGCAATTTCAGCGTTAAAGGGAACAGGCATTAAGGAAGCAGCAGACAAAGCTGTTGATTTAGCAAAGAAAGCAGCAACTGTAACAATTGCACATTCATTTGCAGACAGCGTAGAAGCAGTGATTTCAGCAGTGGAAGCAAAAATCGGAAGCGATGTGGCAGACGAACAGAAGCGTTTCTTTGCCATTAAGTTAATCGAAAAAGATGATAAGATTAAAGATATGATGAAGTCCGTACCGGATGTATCCGCAGAGGTACAGAAGTTAGAGGATGAATTTGATGATGATACGGAAAGTATCATTACCAATGAAAGATACCAGTACATTTCATCCATCATTCATGACTGCTGTACAAAGAGCAAGAAATCAGAAGGCGGCTCTGTATCCGATAAGATTGATAAGGTTGTAACAAACAGATGGGCAGCCCTTCCAATCTTTGCAGCGGTAATGTTCCTTGTTTACTATATTTCTGTAACAACAGTCGGTTCATGGGCTACAGACTGGGCAAATGACGGTGTGTTCGGCGATGGCTGGCATTTATTCGGAATCGGTACATCTGCTTACAACGATGCAGCTGATGAATATGCTCCATACGATGCTGAAATCAAGGGCTTCTTAGAAGCAGCAGAAGAAAAAGCACCGGATGTCACAAAAGAATTTACAGAAGTTTATGATGACGAAGATGCGCAGGAAGCAGATGTCGATGCAGCAATCAAGGCATTTACATCAAACAGTGCAATCAAATCTCTTACAACAGAGGTTAACATTGCAGGAGAAGACGAGGACGAAGAACTCGTAAATGTGAATGTAGCAACATTTGAAACAGCTTTGGAGCAGGAAGAACCGGACCCGGCTGACTATGGTGTATGGGTACCTGGTATTCCGGTATTAATCGGTAACGGACTGGATGCAATCGGCTGTGCTGACTGGCTTTCAGGATTAATCCTTGACGGTATTGTAGCCGGTGTCGGTGCGGTATTAGGTTTCGTACCACAGATGCTTGTATTATTTATTTTCCTTGCATTTCTGGAATCATGCGGCTATATGGCACGTGTTGCCTTTATCATGGATAGAATTTTCCGTAAGTTTGGTCTTTCAGGAAAGTCCTTCATTCCAATGTTAATCGGCAGCGGCTGCGGTGTTCCGGGTGTCATGGCTTCAAGAACTATTGAAAACGACAGAGATCGTAAGATGACCATTATGACAACAACATTTATTCCTTGCGGCGCAAAGCTTCCAATCATTGCTTTAATCGCAGGTGCGTTCTTTGACAATGCAGGCTGGGTAGCATGGAGCGCATACTTTGTAGGTATTGCCGCAATCATCTGCTCAGGTATCATTTTAAAGAAGACGAAGATGTTTGCAGGAGATCCGGCACCATTCGTTATGGAATTACCGGCATATCATATGCCGACTGTTGAAAATGTACTGCGCAGCATGTGGGAAAGAGGATGGTCATTCATCAAGAAGGCAGGTACAATTATTCTTCTTTCAACAATCGTGTTATGGTTCTTAATGAACTTTGGATGGGCAGACGGCTCATTCGGTATGCTTGAAGCTGAACAGCTTGACAGCAGTATCCTTGCAGCAATCGGTAGTGTTATTGCACCAATCTTTGCACCACTTGGATGGGGCAACTGGAAGATGGCAGTAGCAGCTATTACAGGTCTGATTGCAAAGGAAAATGTAGTAGCAACATTTGGTATCCTCTTTGGTTTTGCAGAAGTTGCAGAAGACGGTGCAGAAATCTGGGGACAGCTCGGTGCAAGTATCGTACCGATTGCCGCTTACGGTTTCTTAGTATTCAATCTTCTTTGTGCTCCTTGCTTCGCAGCGATGGGTGCGATTAAGAGAGAAATGAACAACACAAAGTGGTTCTGGTTTGCAATCGGATATCAGACAGTTCTTGCATATATTGTAGCATTCTGTATCTATCAGATTGGTTCTGTATTTACGGGAAATATCCACGTAGTTGGATTGATTATCGCACTTCTTTTTGTAGCCGGTTTTATTTATCTGTTAGTAAGACCTTACAAGGAAAGCGATACATTAAAAGTCGATATGAAAAAGAAAGCATTTGCAAAATAATGTATGAATAGGGAAAAGGGTCTGTATCAACAATCTGCTGATGCAGACCCTTTTTGTCAAATGGAAAAATTTGTATTTGTATCAGAAAGGATTGGTGTATTATGGGAACAGTTATTGTTGGAATCATTGTACTTGCAATCGCAGGCGGTGCGGCATACAGCCTGCACCGTGACAAGAAAAACGGAAAATCGCAATGCGGCGGGGATTGCAGCCGTTGTGGCGGACACTGTCATTAAACGAAAACTAAAAAGAAAAGAGGCTTAGATGAAAAAAATAGTAAATGGAATCTGTATTTGTCTGGGATTTTTATCCCTTGCACTCGGCATTGTTGGTGCAGTCCTTCCGGTACTGCCCACAACGCCGTTTTTAATTCTTTCGGCAGCGCTGTTTGCAAAAAGCTCTGAGCGCTTTCACACATGGCTGCTGTCCACAAAGCTGTATCAGCGGTATATCGGGGATGCGGTACATAAAAAGCAGATGACAAAAAAAGCAAAAAGAAATATGCTTGTGACACTTGGCATTATATTTACCATTGGTATTATTTTTTCACCCGTATTTGCCAAAGTGATTATTCTGATTGTGGCAGCAGGACATTTTTATTACTTCCTGTGCCGTATTAAAACAGTAGAAGAACAGGAAAACATGGAGCTTGAAAATGAGTGTGAATAAAATAGATGTGGAAAAGAAACGCGCAGAAGAAAAAAAGCTTTTGTCCGTTATGATAGGAATATACTGCCGTGGTAATCACGGCGGCAATGATGGGAATAAAAAAGAATTGTGCGATTTCTGCAAAAAACTGGAGGAATATGCGCTTTTCAGGACAGAAAAATGCCCATTTATGGAAACAAAGACTTTTTGCAGTGCCTGTAAGGTTCACTGTTATGCAAAAGAACAGAGGGAACAGATTCGTGCAGTCATGCGTTATGCAGGACCGCGGATGATATTTTCTCACCCGGTACTTGCATTAAAGCACATACGGACGACCATAAAAGAAAAGAGGAAAAAGAAAAATGTTTCATAAACGGCTCATGCAGGAATTTCGTGATAATATGAAATACGTTGCGGGCATGGTTGCAACACAGTGGCTCATGCTGATTGCAAATGTATTTTTTATGTATACACTTGCCGGATTCATCAGCAGTGCGGCAGACGGCACGGCAAAGACAGCAGATTTGCAGAAGATTTTTATTGTGCTGGCATGTGTTATCGCAGTGCGTGCGGTAAGCACCTATGTCAATAGCAGACTTTCATTTGCGGCTTCCTGCAATGTAAAATCCAGAATCCGTAAAATGGTCTATGAAAAACTCATGCGTTTTTCGGGTTCATACAGAGAACATCTCTCCAGTGCGGAAGCGGTACAGATTAGTACGGAGGGCGTAGAACAGTTAGAGATTTATTTCGGGAAATATGTGCCGCAGTTTTTCTACAGTATGTTAGCGCCGCTGACACTTTTTGTCATTGTCGGCATGATGAACTGGACGGTTGCGGTGGTTTTATTAATCTGTGTACCGCTGATACCGGTATCCATTATTGCCGTGCAGAAATTTGCAAAGAAAATGCTGGCAAAATACTGGGGAACATACACAGAGCTTGGTGACTCCTTTTTGGAAAGCCTTCAGGGACTGACAACCTTAAAAATATACAGTGCCGATGAACGCTATGCGAAAAAAATGGATGAGGAAGCCGAAAAGTTCAGAAAAGTGACAATGCGTGTGCTGATTATGCAGTTGAATTCCATCAGTATCATGGATTTGGTGGCATACGGCGGTGCGGCACTCGGTATTGCACTCAGCCTTTTGAAATTAAAAAACGGTGCAGTTACACTGACGGAGTGTTTCTTTATCATTATGATTTCGGCAGAATTTTTCCTGCCGCTTCGTATGCTCGGTTCATTTTTCCATATTGCGATGAATGGCAATGCGGCGGCGGATAAGATTTTTAAACTACTCGATACCAAAGAACCGGAAGAAGGCAGTATTAAAGAAACAGAAGGACAGACCATTTGTTTTGAAAATATCAGTTTTTCATATACACCGGAAAAACAGGTATTAAAAGAAGTCAGCTTTTCAACCAAAGAACGGGGGATAACGGCATTGGTCGGTACTTCCGGCTGTGGAAAAAGTACGATCACATCCCTGTTAATGAAGGAAAACAGGCCGCAGTCCGGCGTGATTACCTTAGGCGGCGAAGTGTTGTCTGATTTTACGACAGAAGGGCTGATGAAAAAGATTACAAGAATTACGCATGACAGCTATATTTTTAAAGGCACGGTGCGCGAAAATCTGGCAATGGGCTGTGAAACCGCTTCCGAACCGGAAATGCGGGAAGCACTCGGACAGGTCGACCTGCTTGGCTTTGTTGAAGAAAACGGCGGACTGGATATGGAAATTCTGGAAAAGGGTGCGAATCTTTCCGGCGGACAGAAACAGCGTCTGGCACTGGCCCGCGCCTTACTGCATGACAGTCCGGTTTACATTTTTGATGAAGCCACTTCCAACGTCGATGTGGAAAGCGAAAATAAAATCATGGAAATTGTACAGGATCTGGCACGTGAAAAGTCTGTTATTCTGATTTCACACAGACTGGCAAACGTGACTGCGGCAGATAAAATTTTATATATGGAACAGGGAAAAATCGCAGAAAGCGGAACCCACGAACAGCTTATGGCACAGAATAAAGCCTATGCGGCGCTGTTTAACAAACAGCAGGAATTAGAGCATTTCAGAGAGGAGGCGGTATAAATGAAATCAAGAAGCGGTATACAGGTAATGGCAGGACTGATTGGCATGATCCGTCCCCTGCTTTCTAAAATGTGCCTCGCAGTATTAATGGGCTGTGTGGGCAATCTGATGGCGACATTTATCACCGTCTTGGGTGCATACGGACTGACAACCTTGCTTGGACTGACCGGCGGATTAAAGCTTTCGGTGATATTTACACTCCTTGCGGTATTTTCGGTACTGCGCGGTATCCTGCGGTATGCGGAGCAGGCAAGCAACCACTACATTGCATTTAAACTGCTTGCAGAAATCCGTCATCAGGTATTTGCGGCACTGCGAAAGCTTGCACCGGCAAAGTTAGACGGCAGTGACAAGGGGAATCTGATTTCCATTATCACAACCGATATCGAGTTACTTGAAGTATTTTATGCGCATACAATTTCTCCTATTGCGATAGCAATTATTACATCGCTGTTTATGAGCATTTTTATCGGACGGTTTGATGTGCGGCTCGGACTTCTTGCTTTTGTATTTTATGTTATCGTGGGTGCGGGTATCCCACTGGTAAACGGAAAACTCGGCAGTGCGCTGGGCGGACAGTACCGGAAGCAGTATGGTGGATTAAATACGGCGGTGCTTGACAATCTCTACGGCATGGAAGAAATTATCCAGTATCAGGCAAAGGAAAAACGTCTGAAAAATATTGAGGGCTATACCGATTCTCTTGAAAAGGTCAACAGTCGTTTAAAGAGCAACGAAGCGGTACAGCGGATTGTAACCGATGCCGTGATTTTACTTGCGGGAGCGTCTATGCTTGCAGTCAGTATGAACCTTTACTGGGACGGAACAGTGTCCTTTAACGCGGTACTGATTTGTACGGTTGCAATGCTTGGTTCCTTCGGACCGGTATCGGCATTATCCGCACTTTCAAACAATCTGACACAGACACTTGCAAGCGGAAACCGTGTATTAAATCTTTTAGAGGAAGAACCGGTCGTGGAAGATGTGACCGACGGTGCGGCTGCGGCAGACGGTGTGATTGCGGCAGAGCATCTCGACTTTACTTACAGCGAAACGGACGGCAGTACACGCCATGTCTTTTCGGATTTTTCGGCAGAATTTAAGCCGGACCGTATTTACGGTATTTTAGGAAAGAGCGGCTGCGGAAAGTCCACCCTGTTAAAGCTGATGATGCGTTTTTACGAAACAGACGGCGGTGCAATTACGTATGGCGGTAAAAATGTCAATGAAATCAATACGGAAGCACTGCGCAGACACATTTCCTATGTCACACAGGAAACGTTTTTATTTCAGGATACGATTGAAAATAATATCAAAGTGGCAAAGGCAGATGCGACAAGAGAGGAAGTGTGTGCGGCGGCGAAAAAGGCGGCAATTCACGAATTTATCGAATCCCTGCCAAACGGATATGATACAAAGCTTTCAGAACTTGGCGATTCACTCTCCGGCGGGGAACGCCAGCGAATCGGCATTGCACGCGCGTTCTTACATGACTGTCCGGTCATCTTCTTAGACGAGCCAACCAGCAATATTGACAGTCTGAACGAAAGCATTATTTTAAAGAGTCTGCACACGGAAAAGAAGGGAAAGCAGATTCTTTTGGTGTCCCACAGAAAGTCAACCATGGCGATTGCCGATACGGTTATCGAAATGAATTGACAAAAGCGGAAAACTGTTATAGAATTTATCCTATCGGATTACTAGGATAAAGGAGAATAAACAGATGCTCACGCAATTTTCAAGAACAGAGCTTTTGCTTGGAAAAGAAGCAATGGAGCGGCTGGCACAGTCACGGGTTGCTGTGTTTGGTGTCGGAGGCGTAGGCGGTTATGTGGTCGAAGCACTTGTACGAAGTGGTGTCGGTGCATTTGACCTGATTGATGATGATAAAGTATGCCTGACGAATTTAAACAGACAGATTATAGCAACCAGAAAAACAGTCGGAAAATATAAGGCAGAAGTGATGGCAGAAAGAATCGCAGAGATTAATCCGCAGGCGGACGTAAGAATTCACAAGTGTTTTTTCCTTCCTGAAAATGCAGAGGAATTTCCGTTTGATGAATATGATTACATTGTCGATGCCGTGGATACGGTGACGGCAAAAATCGCGCTTGTAATGAAGGCACAGGAAATGCAAATTCCGATTATCAGCAGCATGGGTGCGGGCAACAAGTTAGACGGCAGCCAGTTTAAAGTGGCAGATATTTATAAGACAAAGGTCTGTCCGCTGGCAAAAGTCATGCGCCGCGAGTTAAAAAAGCGTGGTGTAAAAAAGCTTAAAGTTGTCTATTCAGAAGAAAAACCGACAAGGCCGATTGAAGATATGTCCATCAGCTGCCGTACAAACTGTATCTGCCCGCCGGGGGCAAAACATAAATGTACGGAGCGCAGGGACATTCCGGGAAGTGTAGCATTTGTTCCGTCCGTTGCGGGACTGATTATTGCAGGCGAAGTTGTCAAAGACCTGTGTGCAGGCAGTGACAGGACAACATTTTCCGGAAAATGGGAACGAACCGGTTTTACATAAGACATGCGGCAAAAAAAGTGCAGGAGAAATGCAGGAAAGAGAGGTAGCACGATGAAGCAGATTTTATGTTTTGGAGATTCAAATACGTATGGACTGGTTCCGGCGACAACAGACCGCTACGGCTGGGGTGTGCGCTGGACAAGCATTATAAATGAAAAACTGGGATTGCAGGAATACCGTGTGATAGAGGAAGGACTTTGCGGCAGGACAACGGTATTTGACGACCCGTTCCGCGAAGGCAGACGGGGAACGCAGTTGTTTCCGACACTGCTTGAAACCCATCGTCTGCTGGACTGCATTGTGATTATGCTCGGCACAAATGACTGCAAGACAGTTTACGGCGCATCTGCCGGTGTGATAGCAAAAGGTGTTCAAAAACTGATAGAGCAGGCACAGCGGTTTGCAAAAGATACGCCCATTTTACTGATTTCACCGATTCATCTGGGAGAGGGTGTCTGGGAAAAAGGCTTTGATACGGAGTTTAATGAAAATTCTGTTGCCGTTTCAAAGGGACTGGCAGAGGAGTATCGTAAAGTCAGTGAAAAATACGGGCTGGCATTTTTAAATGCCGCGGATTACGCACAGCCGGGAGCCGCCGACAGAGAGCATCTGGACGAGGAAGGACATCAGCGGCTTGCAGAGGCGGTACTGCACGTAATAAAGAACATAATTGATAAAAAAAATCAATAAAAGTTATTAACAACTAACACAAATAAGAGTATACTAACCCATGGAGGATTGAAAAAAATTATCAATAAGAGGGCTGGTATTTATGGAGAGTAATCAGAACAGTCTGGAACGCTATCAGCGGACACAGATGAGGAAAGAAAATATTATTGAAAAGCTGCGGGAGCGCGGCTGCCGGATTACAAAGCAGCGGCAGATTCTGCTGGATGTTATTTTAAAAGAGGAATGTTCCTGTTGTAAGGAGATTTATTACAAAGCAGCCCGGCGCGACAGTAAAATCGGAATGGCAACCGTTTACCGCATGATGAATATGCTTGAGGAAATCGGTGCTGTCAGTCGGCGCGGAACGTACAAGGTGTCAGGACTTCCGGCGCAGGACGGGGTATGTCTGGTGGAATTAGAAGATAACAGCACTATTACCGTGTCGATGGCAACGTGGAATCAGATTGTCCAGTGCGGGCTGGAAGCATGCGGCTATACACAGGGACAGAAGGTAAAATGTGTAGTAGCCGGTCAGCCGGGTGACAGAGAGGAAGAAAAAAGATGGGATCAATTATAATTATTGCAGTACTGGTGGTACTTGTTTTATTTGCATTTCGCGGAAGCTTTGCACACTTTAAGGGCGAAGGCGGCTGCTGTGGCGGTGGCGGCAGTGAGCCAAAGCAAAAAAAGAAAAAGCTGGCTGGTGAAGTCATTGCTACCAAGATTATCAGTATTGAAGGCATGCACTGTGAAAACTGTAAAAATACCGTAGAAAAGTATATCAATCAGATTGATGGTGCATCGGCACAGGTGAATTTGAAAAAGAATATTGCGGTTGTGCAGTTGGACAGACCGGTTGAGGATACAGATTTAAGAACTGCCGTAGCAAGAGCCGGATTTACAGTTGCCGGCATTGAGCAGATGGAGGCTTGATGAATGAGATAATGATAAGATTTCTCAACAAGGCAAAAAGTAGTGGAAATTTTATCTTAACGGCATTAAAATAGCTGGTAAACAAAAAACGGCAAAAACAGGAGGATTTTATTATGTTAAAGAACTTCAAGAAAATTGACACAAAGCACACAGGATTATTTGCAGCAGGCGTATTATTCGGTACTGCGGGAATTAAGATTTTAGCAAGTGAAGATGCAAGAAAACTGTATGCAAACTGCACAGCAGCCGTACTTCGTGCCAAGGAATGTGTCATGAAGACTGCTACAAACATTCAGGAACACGCAGAGGATATCTATGCAGAAGCACAGCAGATTAACGAAGACAGAGCCGCAAAGGAAGCTGTTATTGATGACGAATCAGATTTCGTAGAGGACACAGAAGAAGCAGCAGAAGCTGAGGATGCAGAATAGTTTTTAGAAGGCAATAAAAATGCCTGCGGAATGGAGAAAAGTATGAAGTTTGTCATCAAACATGAAATCCGCGGCAGACTGCATGTTCATCTGATACAAAAACGCATGACGTTTGAGGAAGCAGATACGCTGCAATACTATCTGAGTACGAACAAGTATATTACATCTGTAAAAGTATATCAGCGGACGTGTGATGTTGCGGTAACATATGTAGGCGGCCGCGCGGAAATTATTAAGGCATTCCAGCGGTTTGCGTACAGTAAAGTCGATGTGCCGGACGTTTTTATACAGAATTCCGGCAGGGAACTCAATCAGGAATACTGGGACAAGCTTGTCAACAAAGTGGTACTCCGCTGTGGAAGCAAGCTGTTTTTACCGTATCCGGTGCGGGCAGTGGCTGCCACGATAAAGTCTGTCCGTTATATCTGGGAAGGCATCAAGTGTCTGGCACACGGTAAAATCGAAGTGCCGGTACTGGACGGAACGGCAATCGGCGTGTCTATATTCCGCGGCGATTTCGACACAGCGGGTTCTGTGATGTTCCTGCTTGGAATCGGTGAGATTCTGGAAGAATGGACACATAAAAAGTCAGTGGGCGACCTTGCAAGAAGCATGTCTTTAAATATCGGCAAAGTATGGCTTGTCAGTGACGGACAGGAAGTTTTAGTACCGGCTGAAAATATTCAGGCAGGGGATAAAGTGGTTGTCCATATGGGCAATGTCATTCCATTTGACGGTATTGTAAGCAGTGGTGAAGCCATGGTCAATCAGGCGTCCCTTACAGGGGAATCCCTGCCGGTACGCAAGGCAGAACAGGCATCTGTTTATGCGGGAACGGTTGTTGAGGAAGGCGGGCTGACGATTCAGGTAAAACAGGTCAACGGTTCAAGCAAGTTTGAAAAGATTGTAACGATGATTGAAGAATCTGAGAAGTTAAAATCTTCACTCGAAAGCAAGGCAGAACACCTTGCCGACAGACTTGTGCCTTATACACTCGGCGGAACGGCACTCACTTATCTGTTTACAAGAAATGTGACAAAGGCGTTGTCTGTCTTAATGGTAGACTTTTCATGTGCGTTAAAGCTTGCTATGCCGATATCCGTATTGTCTGCAATTCGTGAGGCAAGTGTCTACGATATTACCGTTAAAGGCGGAAAATATCTGGAAGCAATGGCAGAAGCGGATACGATTGTCTTTGATAAGACCGGTACGCTTACCAAAGCACAGCCGACTGTTGTGGATGTAGTTTCCTTTAACGGAAAAACACCGGACGAGCTGCTCCGGATTGCGGCATGCCTTGAGGAGCATTTTCCGCATTCTATGGCAAAAGCAGTGGTTGATGCGGCACGTAAAAAGAATCTGGTACATGAAGAAATGCACTCTAAGGTGCAGTATATTGTCGCACACGGCATTTCTACAACCATTAATGATAAAAAGGCAGTGATTGGCAGCTATCACTTTGTTTTTGAAGATGAAAAGTGTATTATTCCGGCAGGAATGGAACAGCGCTTTGAAGAACTGCCGTCAGAATATTCACACCTCTATCTTGCGATTGAAGGCGTCTTAGAGGCTGTAATCTGCATTGAAGATCCGCTGCGCGAAGAAGCTGCAGCTGTTGTTAATTCTTTGAAATGTGCAGGCATTTCAAAGGTTGTTATGATGACCGGTGACAGCGAGCGTACCGCAAGTGCGATTGCAAAGCGTGTCGGTGTGGATGAATATTATTCAGAAGTTCTGCCGGAGGATAAGGCTTCCTTTATAGAAAAGGAAAAGAAGGCAGGACGGAAGGTTGTCATGATTGGTGACGGTATCAACGATTCACCGGCATTGTCAGCAGCAGATGTAGGGATTGCAATCAGCGACGGTGCAGAGCTTGCAAGGGAGATTGCCGATGTAACGGTAGGTGCGGATAATCTGTACGAAATCGTGACATTAAAGGCAATCAGTAACGGACTGATGAAACGGATTCATAAGAACTACAGAACGATAGTAGGCTTTAATTCGGGTCTGATAGTGCTGGGTGTTGCAGGTGTGCTTGCGCCGACAACATCAGCAATGTTACATAATACATCAACGCTTTTAATCAGCTTAAAGAGCATGGAAAATGTGCTTTCATAAGAAAAAAGCGGTATTCCACCAGCATTTGGAATACCGCTTTTTTTGCGGTGCGCCTGCCTTGGCGCACCATTTATGGTAGCTGCACGTTATTATTGATAATCACACACATCAATCATCGATTCTAACAGTTCTTTTTCTTCAGGAATATGTTTTGTCATACGGGCGGCAGCTACGATTGGAAGCCATGAATGGACGTAGCGGCGGTCGGTATGGGTCTTTTTGCAGAAATCAACAAGATATTTTTCCGCAAAGCCTTCATCTACCAGCTTTAACATTAAATATGTGTTGGCAACATCGGCACTGGCATTGCCCTGTGTGGCATGAACCCAGTCAACGGCAGTGATAGCGGTAATCTTTCCGGCATCGTCCGTTTCAACAAGGATATTGTCCGGGCAGTAGTCGCCGTGGCAGAGCTTATTGTGCTTTGGCAGCGATTCCAGCCGGGTAGACAGCTCATATTTAATGTTGGAATCCAGTTCCAGTTCATTAATCTGGCGCACCAGCTTATCCTTTAACTTTAATAGCAGTGGGTTGGAGCGCTTATTAAAAGCAATCTGATAATCTACCATGGCATGCACGTAGCTGTCAATATTTTCAGGGTGTTCCTTGATTAATTGTGTCAGTGTTACCCCTTTTGCATATTCACTGGTGATAACCCACTGACCGTCTTCTACGGAAACGCTTAAAATCTTTGGAATATCCAGCCCAGTGTCTTCAACACGGGCTGTATTTAACGCTTCATACAAAACATCGGTTTTGCTGTAGTCCGGGGCAAAAACCTTGCGGACTGTATTGCCGTCTTTGTAAACGGCTTTGGTATCTTTTTTAGAAATGCAGTTGTTCATATTCATATCCTTTCTGCCATACCGGCAAATATCATAATGTCACAAATCACAAATCAGCAGCAGATTTATTTACCGTAGTAAGCTTTTAAATACATTTCCTTGATTTCACGCATGAGCGGATAACGAGGATTTGCGCCGGTACACTGGTCATCAAAGGCCTGTTCTACCATGTCATCTAATGTATCTAAGAAATATTTTTCATCTACGCCGTAATCTTTAATTGTCTTTTTAATACCGACCTTTGCTTTTAATTCTTCGATAGCGGTAAGGAAGTTTTCAAATTTTTCATCGTCATTCTTGCCCTGAATACCAAGGAAGTTTGCACATTCTAAGTAACGCTCCTTGCAGTGCGGATATGCATACTGTGAAAATGTACCCATTTTTGCCGGTACTTCTGCGGCATTAAAGCGCATGACATCGGTAATTAAAATGGCATTGGCAATACCGTGCGGCAGGTGGTGGAAAGCACCCAGTTTATGTGCCATAGAGTGGCATACCCCTAAAAATGCATTGGCAAATGCCATACCAGCCATCGTAGATGCGGTTGCCATCTGTTCACGGGCTTTGGCATCATGCGGACCGTTTTCATAAGCCGCAGGCAGATAAGTGAAAATATTTTTCATTGCCTTTAAAGCAAGACCGTCTGTGTAGTCGGTTGCCATAATAGAAGCGTAAGCCTCCAGCGCATGTGTTAAGGCATCAATACCGGAAGCGGCAGTTAAGCCCTTTGGCTGATTCATCATCATGTCGGCATCAATAATTGCCATTTTAGGAAGCAGCTCATAGTCTGCAAGCGGATATTTGATACCGGAATCCTGGTCTGTAATAACGGCAAACGGTGTTACCTCGGAACCTGTACCGGAAGAAGTCGGAACAGCGATAAAATAAGCTTTTTCGCCCATTTTCGGGAAGGTGTAAATACGTTTGCGGATATCCATAAAGCGCATTGCCATATCCATGAAATCAGCTTCCGGATGTTCATACATTACCCACATAATCTTACCGGCATCCATAGCGGAACCGCCGCCGATAGCGATAATGCAGTCCGGCTCAAACAGACGCATGGCTTTTGCACCTTCTTGTGCGCAGGCAAGTGTCGGATCCGGGGCTACATCGTAAAATGTGGTATGCACAATACCCATTTCATCGAGTTTATCTGTGACACATTTTGTATAGCCGTTTTTATATAAGAACTGGTCGGTTACGATAAAGACGCGTTTCTTTCCCATAACCGTTTTTAATTCATTTAAAGCAACAGGCAGACAGCCCTTCTTAAAATACACCTTTTCAGGGGCACGGAACCAAAGCATATTTTCTCTCCTTTCAGCAACGGTTTTTACGTTAATCAGATGCTTTACACCGACATTTTCAGAAACAGAGTTGCCGCCCCATGATCCGCAGCCCAGTGTGAGGGAAGGTGTCATTTTAAAGTTGTAAAGATCACCGATTCCGCCGTGGGAAGAAGGGGTGTTGATTAATACACGGCAGGTCTTCATCGCTTCTGAGAATACGGCAACCTTTTCGCTTTCCGTTGCGGTATTAATATAAAGAGAAGAAGTATGACCATAGCCGCCGTCTGCGATTAAGTGGCTTGCCTTATCAACTGCATCGTTAAAATCCTTTGCCTTGTACATAGCCAGTACAGGAGAGAGCTTTTCATGGGCAAATTCTTCTGAAATATCCACAGAAGTGACTTCGCCGATTAAAATCTTTGTGTCTTCTGGAACGGTGACACCGGCGAGTTTGGCAATCGTATAAGCACTCTGACCGACAATCTTGGCATTCAATGAGCCGTTGATGATAATGGTCTTACGGACTTTGTCGATTTCATCTTTTGCAAGGAAATGACAGCCACGCTTTGTAAATTCCTCTTTGACCGGTTTGTAAACGGCGGTATCGACAATGACAGACTGCTCGGAAGCACAAATCATGCCGTTATCAAAAGTTTTTGAATGAATAATGGAGTTGACCGCAAGAATAATATCAGCCGAAGCATCAATGATTGCCGGGGTATTGCCTGCGCCAACACCGAGAGCCGGTTTGCCGGAAGAATAAGCGGCTTTTACCATGCCCGGACCGCCGGTTGCAAGAATAATGTCGGCTTCCTTCATCAGGGTATTGGTAAGCTCCAGAGAAGGAACATCCACCCAGCTGATAATGCCCTTTGGTGCGCCTGCGTCAACAGCAGCTTCCAGTACAACCTTAGCGGCAGCAATGGTGCTTTCCTTTGCACGAGGGTGTGGGCTGATAATAATTCCGTTACGTGTTTTTAAACAAATCAAAGTCTTAAAGATCGCTGTTGAGGTAGGATTTGTTGTTGGAATAACAGCGGCAACGACACCAATCGGTTCAGCAATGCGCTTGATTCCGTAAGCACTGTCCTCCTCAATAACGCCGCAGGTCTTTGTATCTTTGTATGCATTGTAAATGTATTCGGAAGCATAGTGGTTCTTGATGACTTTATCTTCCACAATGCCCATGCCGGTTTCGGCAACTGCCTGTTTTGCAAGAGGGATTCTTGCTTTGTTGGCAGCGAGTGCCGCAGCTGCAAAGATTTTATCGACCTGCTCCTGTGAATAGGTTGAAAAAATCCGCTGTGCTTCACGGACTTCTTCAATGCGCTTTTCCAGTGCTTCAACAGTATCAACAATCATAATATTCTTTTCTGACATTTGATGACCTCCAATTTTGTGTAGATTAAGATTGATAATTTATTAACAATGATAGTATACCGTACTTTATGAACTTTGTCAACAATTTAACAATATTGAAAGAAAAAAATTGCTGTGATAATATTTATATATAAGACAATAAGGGGGTTTTTATGATGGATAATTATGGTTTTTACACAGGAAAAAGCTTTGATGCATATGAGTTTTTCGGGTGTCATACAGATGAAAATGGTGCGGTGTTCAGGGTGTTTGCACCGGCGGCAGTCCGGATTAGTGTTATCGGGGAGTTTAACGGCTGGCAGGATACACCGATGAATAAAATCGGTGACGGCAATTTCTGGGCGGTCTATATTGAAGGGGTCAAGCCGGGGCAGATGTACAAATATAAAATTTATAAGCCGGACGGCAGCTGTATGGACCACTGTGACCCATACGGATATGGTATGGAGCTGCGCCCTGCTTCGGCTTCGATTGTAAGAAATCTGTACGGCTATGAATTTCAGGACGATGCATGGATGAAAAAGCGCAGTAACGGGGTGGCTTCGGCATTAAATATTTATGAAATCCATGCGGGTTCGTGGAAAAAACCGCAGAATGGGTGGTACCGGTATGATGAGCTTGCCATGCAGTTAGTTCCTTATTTAAAGGAGTACGGATACAATTATATCGAGCTGCTTCCGATTGGAGAGCATCCGTGTGACGAGTCGTGGGGATACCAGTGCAGTGGCTTTTACAGTCCGACTTCACGGTATGGCACGCTGGACGATTATAAAAAAATGATTGATATCCTGCATCACAATGACATCGGTGTGATCATGGATTTTGTGCCGGTACATTTTGCGCTGGATGCGTATGCACTGGCAAAGTTTGACGGAACGGCGCTGTATGAGTATCCGCATAAGGACGTTGGAAACAGTGAGTGGGGAAGCTGTAATTTTATGCACTCCCGTGGCGAGGTGCGCTCCTTTTTACAGTCCTGTGCGAATTACTGGCTGAAGGAATACCATGTAGATGGTCTGCGCATGGATGCCATCAGCAATATGATTTACTGGCAGGGCAATCCGGCGCGCGGTGTGAATAAGGATGCCGTTGTATTTTTACAGAACATGAATGAAGGACTGGTAAACAGACACAGTGGCATTTTGCTGGCGGCGGAGGATTCCACGGTATATCCGGGGGTTACAAAGCGCGTGGCAGACGGCGGACTTGGATTTACCTACAAATGGGATATGGGCTTTATGCATGATACGCTTGAATATTTCCAGAAAAATACAGGAGAACGTTTAAACAACCGTAATAAGCTGACATTTTCCATGCATTATTTTAAAGATGAGCGGTATCTGCTGGCATTTTCGCATGATGAGGTCGTGCATGGCAAGGCGACAATTATTCAGAAAATGAACGGCGATTATGACAGAAAGTTTCCGCAGGCGCGTGCACTGTATGCGTATATGGCGGTTCATCCGGGCAAGAAACTCAATTTTATGGGCAATGAGATTGCACATTTCAGGGAATGGGACGAAAAACGGGAGCAGGACTGGAATCTTTTGGATTTTCCGAAGCACCGCGAATTTGCAGCGTATATGCAGGCATTGAATCACCTGTACCTTTCAGAGGAAACGCTGTGGAACGATTACGGCGGTGACGGCTTTGAATGGGTCCATGCGGTATCCCAAAACTACCCGGATACGGAACATTCCTGTGTGTTTGCATGGAAGCGCAAGGCAGAAAACGGCAGACAGCTGTTGTGTGTATTCCAGTTTGCAGACCGCGCAGACGGCGTGACACTGCCGTTGGCAGAAGATGAAAAACCGGAACTGGTATTCGATACGGACTGGATGGAATTTGGTGGGGCAACACCAAAGCAGGATGAGGTTCTGACGGCTCAAAACGGCAGAGCGGTAACGAAAATGGCGGCATTTTCGGCAAAGTTTTTTGTGGTTGGGAAGCGTGATGAGGAAGAAACAGATAACATGGGAGCAGACACTACAGAAGCCGGTGAGCCGATAACCGCAGAACCAATAGAAAAATTGTCGGAAAATTCATCCGTAAAACTTGTAGACGGTGCATGGTTTGACCGTGCGGTGGTGTATCACATTTATCCGCTGGGATATTGCGGTGCACCGCAGTATAACGAGGGTGAAAAGACACAGGGAAGCCGCATTTTAAAGGTTCTGGATAGAATTGGGCATTTAAAGGCACTGGGGGTCAATACGATTTATTTCGGACCGGTATTTGAATCACTGTGGCACGGGTATGATACCTCGGATTATTACAGAACCGATTCGCGGCTAGGCAGTATGAAAGATTTTCAAAAAGTTTTCAGGGCATTAAAGGAAAATGGCTTTAAAATCGTGCTGGACGGTGTGTTTAACCATGTCGGCAGAGGTTTTGAACCGTTTCGGGACTTGCAGGAAAAAGGAGAAGCTTCCATATATAAAGACTGGTTCTGCAATGTGCATTTTGGCAGCAGTACACCGCTGGGTGATGCATTTTCCTATGATACATGGCAGGGCAACTGGGAGTTAGTCAAGCTGAACCTGAAAAATAAGGCAGTAGTAGACCACCTGCTCGGTGCAGTAAAAATGTGGGTGGAAACCTTTGATATCGACGGACTGCGTCTTGATGCGGCAGACTGCATTGATAAAGAATTTTTCAAGCAGTTAAAGGTGTATACACAGGGATTAAAGAAAGATTTCTGGCTGATGGGCGAGATTATCCATGGTGATTATAAGATGTGGGCGAATCCCGATATGATGCATTCCGTGACGAATTATGAGTGCTGGAAGGGCATTTATTCAAGTCACAATGATAAAAATTATTTTGAAATCGCCCATTCCTTAAGACGGCAGTTTGCAAAGGGCGGTATTTACGAAAATCTGCGCCTGTACAATTTTTTAGATAACCACGATGTCAACCGCATTGCAAGTCTGCTTAAAAATCCGGCGGATTTGGAAAATGCGTATACCATGCTGTTTTGTATGCCGGGCATCCCATCCGTATATTACGGCAGTGAATGGGGCATTGCCGGAGTGAAAACAAGCGGAAAAGAAGCAGACCTGCCGGTTCGTCCGCCGATTGAAGAAGCGGAAGCAGCCAAGCGGGATACGAAGCTGGAAAAGCATATTGCGGCACTTGCCAGACTCAGACAGACGACCAATGCACTGGTTTACGGTGAATATGCCGATATTCTGGTTCGTAATGAACAGCTTGTGTTTGTCAGACAGTATAATAAGGAAGCGGTGATTGCGGCATTTAATATTGCGGATACAGCGGTGCCACTGGATTTTGAATGGCAGGGTGAAAAATATGCGGTTGAACTTGCACCGCATGACAGTCGTGTGATTGTAAAAGAATAAGAGGGGGGAATTATGGGGGCAGAAAAATGTCAGAAACGCGTCCTGGTTGTAGAGGATAATGAACTGAACCGGAAAATTGCCGCACAGGTGATTGAAGATGAGGGCATTTTAACGGAATGTGCCATCGACGGTCTGGAAGCGGTAAAAAAGGTCAGGGAAGCGCCGGAGCATTATTTTGATTTGATTTTAATGGATGTCCAGATGCCGGGGTTAAACGGCTATCAGGCAGCAGAGCAGATAAGAGGTCTTGGAAGGTGCGATACCAGTGCCGTACCGATTCTTGCCATGACGGCATACACATTTCCGGAAGACTTGAAGCGGGCAGAACAGTCGGGAATGAGCGGATATATTGCGAAGCCGCTGGATATGGACGTTTTATATGAAAAGCTGGAGCAGTGGCTTGTGAAAATGTAGTGATATTTAATTAAACGTATTGTCATCATGGTAAATGTGTGATATAGTATTTAAAACTAGATGAGTTGGTTTGCACATGCAGGAGGACAGTAATGGGTTATAAGATTTTAATTGACAGCTGTGGAGAGATTCCGCAGTCACTGATGAGTACAGGAGTTGTTGAAAATATTCCGCTGAGTATTATGGTGGAAGATGAAACAATTATAGATGATGAAACATTTGATCAGAAAAGTTTTCTGGAAAAGGTAGCAAAGAGCAAAAACTGCCCGAAGTCGGCATGTCCGTCACCGGAAGGCTATATGAAGGCATTTGAGTGTGAAGCGGACAGAATCTATGTTGTTACGCTTTCATCAAAATTAAGTGGTTCTTACAACAGCGCAGTGCTTGGCAAAAATCTCTATGAAGAAGAATACAGCGACAAACAGATTGTTGTACTTGATTCTAAATCGGCATCCGTCGGTCAGACCCTGATTGCCATGAAGATTGTAGAAGCAGAGGAGACCGGACTGTCCTTTGAAGAAGTTATTGCAAAGGCAGAACAGTTCCGTGAAGAAGAACACACCTATTTTGTACTGGAATCACTTGAAACACTGCGTAAGAACGGCAGATTAAGTAATTTAAAGGCACTGGCGGCAGATGTACTTAATATTAAGCCTGTTATGGGGTCTGATCCCGACGGCAATATTGTCCAGCTGGATAAGGCAAGAGGCATGAAAAAGGCACTCGATAAAATGGTAACACAGATGTTTAAGAATGCCGGCAATACGGAAGAAAAGGTACTTGCAATTTCACACTGCAACTGTCCGGAGCGGGCAGAATGGGTGAAAGAACTGGCACTTTCCAAAGGCACATTTAAGGATTGTTTTATTGTGGATACCCGCGGTATCAGCAGTCTGTATGCCAATGACGGCGGCATTATTATGGTTGTATAATGAAAGTAAAACGAAAAAAGGTATGGGCAGTATTTCTGCTTATAATTTTATGCAGTTTCTTTGTATCCGTGGCGGCAGAACCGTTTTGGTACGGGGAGAGCGTACAGGCGGACACAATGACCGCAGCACCACAACTGGCAGTGCAGACCGTGAGTTTAGAGCAGACGGCATTACAGATAAGGATAAATGCTACACTGCGGATATTTCTAGCTGCCGTGGCAGTGATTTTGGCGGCAGGCTGGCAGTCAGCCCGGTATTTTCCGAAACTGCGGCAGATACATACCGGGGACAGCCGGGAGATTATCTGCTACATTCATAAGACGGATGGAAAAAAGAAAAACGCTTCTATGTAAAAATCACAAAATCGTATTATAAAATACAGACATAGGAGTATATAATGAAATTTCATTTATCAAACCTGTTTAACGGACGAAAGGCACTGGCAGAGCAGGAAGAAGCATCCGGGGAAATGAATATTTTAAAGGCAGGACTGCTGGAAAAGCCGGAAAGTGCCATTGCGCAGGCAAGACTGGCGGCAAAGCTGATGTTTGACGAAACAAAAGATGCTTCAATACTGGCTGCAGGGCTGCTAAAGGACTACGAAGAAAATGCCTATATGCAGATTAAAAAAAGTGAAGAAAAAGTAGATTTATATGAAGACCAGATTTGTAATTATCTGCTGGAGATTTCAAAAAGGAAACTGACGACCGCTGAGAGCCAGCGTGTATCGGTTCTGTTACATACGGTAAATGACCTTGAAACAATCAGTGACTGTACCTGCAGTATTGGTCTGGCGTACCGGAACTTGTATGAGAAAAATACGGAATTTTCGCAGGAAGCCGCGCAGCAGCTCGAACTGGCGCAGCAGGCAGTTCGGGAAATGCTTGAAAAGACCCGGGCGATGTTTGACGATATCCGGCAGATTCAGGAAGTCTATGCGTATCATCAGGTAGTCAGTGAGCTGTTAGACCGGCTTCGTGAAAAACACATTGAACGGCTGAAAAGCAGCCGGTGTATGGTGGAGAGCGGGCTGGTACTGACAGACCTTATCAACTATTACGAAAGAATTGCCGTGCGCTGTCAGCGGATTGCAGGTTATCTGATGCAGGAGGGCAATGAGGCATTGAAAATCCACAGACATGAATACTGGTTTCCGGCAAAGGATTACCGGGAGTTATATGAAGGCTGCCGGAAGCGGTATCTGGCGGAGGATTAGATTATTTGATTATTTGCGCAGGAGTTTTAACTCCTGCGCAGTTTTTATTGCCTGTTGCCGGTTCGTTGCATCTAATTCCTGAAAAATATTTTTGCAGTGAAACTTTACGGTATTGACAGAGATGTCCAGATAGTCAGCAATCTGGACATTACTTCGCCCGTCTGCAATCAGTGTCAGAACATGAAGTTCTGTCTGAGTAAGCGGTGTGAATTTTTCACAGCGTTTGCGCAGATAATCCGGATAAAGAAGCCCCATTTCCTTCGATAACGTAATAATCCGATCAAGATAGGCATCCTCAAGTCCGTGTGTTTTCCGGTAACTGCGAAGAAGCAGATACATTTGTTCACCTTCATCTGCAGCCAGTCTGTCAAAGCGGCGGCGTTTTATGATTGGAAGTGTCACATCCAGAAGCTGATAAGCACGGGTGTTTTGCTCAACTTGCATGGAAGATGGATACATATTATAATCAGTGGCATGAATATAGCGTCGGTCAGTCACATATTCTTGGAGATCAGTACTGGAGGGAGTCGAATCAGTATCCGACGGTTTGTGTCGGCGGTCATGATGTGTGTTCTCTGTCACGGACGCACAGAAGATACTGTGTGGCAAGAACGTGTACATCGGCATGGTACCGCTATGAATTAAGTGTACTTAATATTTATCATCGTGACTGGTGTCACAGCATTGATTATGTGCAGACTGCTTATAATACATATGAGCTTCAGCCTTTGAATGCACTTGCGCAGTATGCAAAGCTGGAGACACCGGTTTTTAATGCAGGTGATGCGGCAGGACAGAACTGTCAGGACCTTAAATGGTTAAAAGCAATCAATGAAAAGATAGATGCAAACCAATATGATGTATACGAAAGACATGATAATGGAGTAGTATATAATTATAAGACAGATAAAGTCTGGAAGCAGGTAGATAATCCGCTGAAAAATGGTTATCCGAGAGGTGTTACTACAATGGCATTTTTCCGGATTGCGAAGTAACACAATTATTTTACAAAAAAGACGTCCTAAAAAGGGCGTCTTTTTTCAGCAAAAAAATCAGTGGACAAATAGAAAAAGTTTGGAATAATTCAGGATGAATCAGTGAAAAAATATTATAAATGGTAATTTTAATGTTGAAATTAAGTTCAAAAACAGATAAAATTGAACTTAAATAGTAAAGGCTGAACTTGATGGGTGGTAAAATGAGAAATTTTGATTATAAAAAACTGGCTGAAAAAAACTGGGATAATGAAATATTGCTTCTTTGTTCTAAAATTCATGAATATAAAGGCAGACAGGAGCTTTTTATAAGACAAAAACCTGCCCAGTTAGGCAGACTGATTGAGATTGCCAGAATTCAGAGTACAGAGGCATCCAACAGAATTGAGGGCATTGTAACGACAAGCACGCGCATGAAACAGCTTGTGGCAGAAAAGACTGCCCCCAAAAACAGAGATGAGAAAGAAATTCTTGGATACAGAGATGTTTTAAATACCATTCATGAAAGTCATGAGTATATTGATATTACACCGAATAACATATTACAGCTCCATAGGGATTTGCTTAAACATGCAGGCTTTTCATACGGAGGTTCTTTTAAAAATGTACAGAATTACATTAAGGAAACAAGATCGGACGGAACGGAGATTGTAAGATTTATGCCGCTTGCTCCCTATGAAACACCGGGTGCGGTTGAGGCAATTTGCAGGAGTTTTGTAGAAACAGCGGCACTTGAAATTGTCGACCCGCTTATCTTAATTCCGGCGTTTATTTGTGATTTTTTGTGCATTCATCCATTTAATGACGGAAACGGCAGAATGAGCCGTCTGTTGACACTGCTTCTTTTATATAAATGCGGGTATGAAGTGGGAAAGTATATCAGTATTGAAAAGCAGATTGAGAAGACAAAAGATGTTTATTATGATGTGCTTCAGGAAATAGATTGCGGCTGGCATGAAGAAGAAAATGACGTAACACCGTTTATCAAGTATAATCTGAAAATGATTCTTGCTTCGTATATTGAATTTGAAGAAAGAGTCGGTGTAATGGATAATTCGGGATTAAAGAGTTCTGCATATGATATTGTAAAGGCATATGCAGACAATAAACTGGGAAAATTCACGTCAGCCGATGTGCTTGCAAACTGTCCGACAGTAGGAAGAACTTCTGTATTTAATGCGCTAAAGAAATTAACAGAAGAAGGATATATACAAAAACACGGAGAAAGAAGGCATACATTTTATGTAAAGACATCAAAATCCCCGTGGTAAATCCATACAGATAAAATTAAGTTCAAAAGTTTATAGAATATATTCAGTCCTCATTGTGAAGCCGTTTGCGGGTTTTGCGGTATTTGGCAGGGATTTTTTCAAGCGGCATGGTTTCGGGTGCATGGGTTGAACCGGCTTCTTTGGCTGTTTCATAATACCAGCACTTGTAATCAAGCGTATCAAGAGTTTCCTGAAGCTCTGCCATCTGTGCCTGCAGAATTTCACGCTGTTTATAAAATAATTCAAGGCGCTGTTCAATCGTTTCATCGCCCTGTAAGGCAAGATTGATGTACTCGCGGATATCTTTTAAAGACATACCGGCTTTTTTTAAACAGCTGATGATTTTTAACCAACCGTAGTCGGATTCCTGAAACATACGGATACCGCCCGGGGAGCGTTCTACAAAGGGAAGGAGTCCTTCCTTGTCGTAGTAGCGCAGGGTTGAAGCCGGAACATCCAGCATTTTTGCCATTTCACCAACAGTATAAATCATAATAATCCTCATTTCTGAGCGACTTGTTGCGAAGCGGCGATGAGAAATTCGCGCAGGCGATTTCTCATCTGCCATCATAGCGATTTGTTTTTGCTCAGAAACAAATCGCTGTGCGAAAAATCAGCACATCAGTGTGATTTTTCACACGAATCTCCATTCCGCAGCCATTTTAATGCCGTCTGAATAACTTAAAGATAACTTTAACTTTAAAGATAGTATATCGTGCAGAAAAGATAACGTCAAGAAGGAAAATAAAAAATTTTATGTTGATTTTACATACTTTTCATACAAAAAGGATAGCGGGTCAGACCGTTTCCACTTTACAATGAATGTGAAGGGAGGCGGTTTTTTGACATTTGAAGAAATAAAAAATAATGAAGAAATCAATGAATTTATAAATAAGGGAAATTATAATCTGGGACTTTTGGGATATACTGACCATTCACAGATTCACTGTTCCATTGTAGCTGATACAGCGGCGATGATTCTTAAAAAATTTGGATATTCTGAGCATGACATAGAACTGGCAAAGATTGCCGGGTATATGCATGATATCGGAAATGCAATTAACAGGACACATCATGCAGAATATGGAGGGTTACTTGCTGATGGAATATTGAAAAAAACGGACATGAACATTAAGGACAGAATAACGATTGTTTCAGCAATTTCTAATCATGATGAATCGACAGGAGGTGCGGTTGATATGCTTGGGGCAACGTTTAAGCTTATGGCAAATGGTTCAAAGGTGTTGTAATAATTATTTGATATAAGAAAGGATTTTTTATGAAAAAATATTATGTGCTGGATACTAACATTGTACTTCAAAGTCCTAATGCAATATATGGTTTTGAAGATAATACAGTTGTTATTACTGGAACTACGCTTCAGGAGCTGGATTCCAAGAAAAATCTTGATGGAGAGATTGGATATAATGCGCGTCAGGCAGCAAGAATACTGGAAGATATAAGAAACAGAGGGAATCTTATAAAGGGAGTCAAGCTGAAAGAAACAGGTGGAAAACTGATATTTGAGCCAAATGAAGTTTCGCAGGAAAATCTGCCAGAAGGGTTTGACATTAAGAAACCGGATAACCGTATTATCAGTTCATGTATTGGGATTGCAAGAAAGAAAAAGAGAGCGGTTATCCTTGTTACTAATGACATTATGATGAGAATTACATATCTTGCTCATAATATGAAGGGAAGTACTAAATGTGCACAGATAACATTTACAGAGAAAGAATCTGTTCGTAGTGCACTTGCAACAGAGACCCTCAGCAGATTGGATTAGAAGTCTGCTGAGGGCAGTATTCTGTATTAAAGAAAAACAGTTGGGAATAAAAAAATATAGGAATATTGGCATACAAATATAAGCGGTCGTAATCGAAAATATTTGTGTTATAATTTGTTTTATGATAAAATATTATTAGAAATAAATTTGTAAAAATATAAGGATACAAGATTTGAAGTCTAATATGAATACTTTTGCAGTTTGGTTGTATTTAAGGAAATAAGCTATAAATACAACTTTTTTAATTGTAATTTTAACCAGATTGTTGAATGCTGTGTTTTTGTTGAATCCGGCAGGACGGTGAAAAAATATGATAGTATTTAAACACATTACGAAAAGGGAAAAAAGCTAATTAACATTTGGAATTGGATTTTGGGATAATAAGTCATGTATAGTGAGGGAAAATGATAAGTATTAATAGTGTGACATTTAATTATAGAAAGAATAGTAAAAGTATTCTTAATAATATTAATCTGGAAATTAAAGATAAAGAAATATTTGGCATATTAGGGCCGTCTGGGGCAGGAAAGACAACATTAATAAAGCTGATAACGGGACAACTGGATTCTCAAAATGGAGAAATATTAGTTGATGGGTGTAAGCCGGATGTTCATAACAGGGAATTTAACCGGAAGTTTGGAATTATGATGGATGGTCTGGGATTATATGAACGGTTGACGTGTTATGAAAATGTTTTGTTTTTTGCCAGAATATATAATGTTATCGATTCATATGCTGTCGATGTGTTGAAACAGGTTGGACTTGGGGAACATCTTAACAAGACGGTTAATAAGCTTTCTACAGGTATGAAGCAGAGAGTTTTGCTTGCCAGGGCAATTATACATTCGCCAGCTATTTTAGTATTAGATGAACCTACAAGTGGACTTGATCCGGTAACTGCTGATGAGATTCACAAGATAATAAAAGAAATAAGACACATGGGAACAACGGTATTGCTCACAACACATAATATGAATGAGGCGGATAAGCTGTGTAATAGAATTGCGTTGTTAAATAAAGGCGGGATTATAGAGTGCAATGAACCTGAAGCAATAAAAAGAAAGTACTTTAAAAGTGGAAGCGTGTGTATTCATACAAAAAATGAAAAAGATATTTATCTGGATTTAGAAAAACAAAAATCAGAGTTAATAAATCTTATTCATAGCGGAGATATCGAAACGATTCATTCGCAGGAACCGTGTTTAGAGGATATATTTATTAATTTGACGGGGGAAAAGATAAATGATAAATAGTTTAAGAGTCATAAGAGCAATGATTAATAAGGAAAAGACTGATATTTTAAGAAATAAAAAAATGCTTATTATTATGTTTATTTTTCCTGTAATTTATTTATTCATTACTTTTGCAGGCATAGAAGAATTTAAGGGAGACGGTTCGGCTTTTGTATTAATGCATTCTATCATGGTTCCAATACAGATAATAGCATCAATCGTAGCAGAGGAAAAGGAAAAAGGAACTTTTAAGATGTTGATGATGTCAGGCGTCAGAGCATTTGAATATATTATAGGCATAATGGTTATTGTAATGATGTTTCTGGTATTTGGAATGGTTATATTTGATCAGACCGGAGCAACAAAAAACAGTGATACTTTTGAAGCTGTTATAGTCAATATGATTGCTTTTATATTGTCTATGATGATTGGTTTTATTATTGGAGTTATATCAGACAATCAGGTAAGTGTAGGAGCGGTGAGCTTACCGGTAACTTTAATTATATTTTTTATGCCTATTGTGGGAATGTTTAATGAGAAATATGAATTCCTCGGAAAATATTTGTATAGTGGTGTACTTTTTAAAATTTTAAATGGTACACATTGTAATTTGGAGAATATTATAATTTTGTCAATAAATACAATTGTGTTAATTGTGATAGGATTTGCAATTGCGAATCCAGTAAAGATAATAAAGGAATAGATGAATTAAAACCGATAACAATAATCTGAGCCACTATAAGGATTTGGCAGAAATTTAAGGTTATCAAGTTAAGAATTTAAATCAGCAAGTAAAACACATTCAGAATAGGGAGTTCAGAGTAATTATGATGACAAAGATACAGGCGATAGAGTTATCGGCAGAAAAAATTTTACAGGGGAATATTACCGAAGCCCAAACAGTTATGGATACAGAATATCCATTTCAAAAAATAACGGCACAGGGCAGAAAATACACAGACAAAGAAAAAATGGAGCAGTTTGTACGTGATGGTTTTATTGACAGGTATAGTGGGCAGAAGTTAGTGAATCCAGGATTATTAAAGGTTTTATCACATTATATGCCGGAAACTGTTCCATATCATGCACATTGGAAAATGGAATCTTGTCACAACGCATACTGGGAATTTGTGCCGACAGTTGACCATATTTATCCAGTGGCACTAGGCGGAACTGATTCGTCAGAAAACTGGGCAACGACTTCAATGCTTCATAATTCAATTAAAAGTAACTGGACATTAGCACAATTAAATTGGAAATTGCATGATGCTGGAAATTATAATGAATATGACGGATTGACAGAAATTTTTATAAAGCTGGTGCGGTCTGATGAAGCATTATTAAAGGATGCATATATTAAAAAATGGTATAGATTATCGGTGGCAAACAAGTGAATTTGTAAAAACAGAAAATATTGTAATTTAGCAATAAGCCGGCTTAGAATTGGGGGTTCATATGATAAACAGACAGAAGCTGTCCGCGGCACTTGAGGAATATAAAAAGGATTTTGACAGTGAGTGGCAGGACGAAAAATACAAGTGGCAGGCGGTAAAATGTTTTCAGGATAACTGGGATATCGATGCAGGGGATTTTGCGGCAATGCTTGCAAAATCACTGGAAAAAACGGCGAATCTGCTGGCATCAATGAATAATTTTCCGAAAAAAATGATACTACAGTACGCAGGGAAAGAAGCGGAAACGGTCAGGGCGATGTTTCTGCGCCTTTATGATGAATCCAAGGAAGTGACAGGACGCATTTTGCGGTTCCAGTCCGATGCTCAGGAACTTTGTGAACGTTTATCGCCGGGATATGTGCACTATCAGCGTCCTATGGCAATTACGGCATATCTGTGGCTCAGATACCCGCAAAAATATGAAATGTATAAATACAGTGTCAGTAAGGCGGCGGCAGAATATCTTGAAAATCCGTATAAGCCGGTAAAAGGACATACCGAGGAAAACATCAAAGAAAATACTAAAATGATTGATGAGATTCAAAGGGCTGTAATACAGGATACGGAACTGACGGCGATGTATGAAGCGAAGCTTGATACAGAGTGCTGCCCGGACAAAAGTTACAGAATGATTGCCGCAGATGTTTTATACTATATAGCAGGCAGGCTTTCCAGAAAGGAAAAGCAGGCACAGGAAAAATGGATTGGTACAGATTATAATCCGGGGATATCAGCAGAAAAATGGGAAGAATTGTTTGAAAATGAGAAAATTTTTAATCAGACGAGCTGGGAAATTTTATACCGTTTTTTGGATTACGGCGGCATGGCAACGTGTAAGCAGCTTGCGGTTCAATACGGGGAAACAGCCAATTTTTATAACAGCGGGGCAACGGCACTGGCAAAAAGAGTGTCAGAGTATCTGAATCTGGATACAGAACAAAAGGAAAAAGACGGGACAAAGCGGTACTGGACAATCCTTTTTGTCGGAAGAAATGCGGAAAACAGCGAGGACGGTGTCTTTGTCTGGAAACTGCGTGATGAATTAAAGGCAGCACTTAGAAATGTGGATTTTTCAGACACGCAGTTATATGCGGAACGCTCCGATATGGATACAAACGGTACCAACTACTGGTGGCTCAATGCCAATCCGAAAATCTGGAGCTTTGCGGACATTGATGTGGGTGAAGAACAAAATTACACCATGTACAACGAGAACGGCAATAAGAGAAGAATTTTTCAAAATTTTCTGGCGGCAAAGGAGGGCGATGTTATTATCGGATATGAGTCGTATCCGGTCAAAAAAATCGTTGCACTGTGCAGGATTACAAAATGCAATGATGGCGAAAATCTGTATTTTGAAAAAACGCAAGAACTGACGGCACCGATTGATTATGCAGTGTTGAAAGAAGCACCGCAGCTTGAAAAAATGGAATATTTTATGAATCCGCAGGGAAGCTTATTTAAGCTGACAAAGGGAGAATACCATTTTATTATGGATATAATCCGTGAGGAGAATCAGAAAAATCCGATTGCCGTCGGTGAAAAATTCACACCATATACCAAGGACGAATTTTTGTCAGAGGTTTATATGACATCGGAAAAATATGATGCTTTAAAAGGACTGCTGTATAACAAAAAGAATATTATTCTGCAGGGTGCACCGGGGGTCGGAAAAACATTTGCGGCGAAAAGACTGGCATATTCGGTCATGGGTGAAAAAGACGATTCAAGAGTGGAACTGATACAGTTTCATCAGAATTATTCCTATGAAGATTTTATTATGGGCTATAAGCCGTCAGGACAGGGGTATGAACTGCAGACAGGCATTTTTTATAAATTTTGTCAGAAGGCGGCAAATAATCCGGAAAAACCGTACTTTTTCATTATTGATGAAATTAACCGTGGCAATATGAGTAAGATTTTCGGGGAACTGCTCATGCTGATTGAAAAGGATTACAGAGGGAAAAAGCTGATACTGGCATACAGCGGCAAGCCGTTTTCTGTGCCGAAAAACATTTATATTATAGGTATGATGAATACGGCGGACCGCAGCCTGGCACTGATTGATTATGCACTCAGGAGAAGATTCAGCTTTTTTGCGATGGAGCCGGGTTTTCAGACGGAGGGCTTTCAGGCATATATGAAAAAGCTTGACAACGACACTTTTACGGCATTGATTGAAAAGATACAGGAGTTAAACCGCGAGATTACAAAAGATGCGTCACTGGGGGCAGGCTTTTGTATCGGACACAGCTATTTCTGCGGACAGGAGGAGTGCAGTCAGGTATGGATGCAGTTGGTGGTGGAGTATGACATTTTACCAATGCTTGAAGAATACTGGTTTGATGAGCCGTCTAAAATTCAGAAATGGCAGAATGTGTTAAGAGGGGTATTCAATGACGAATGATAAGGGCATTTTAATCAAAAACATTTATTATATGCTGACTTATGCGTTCCAGACTCTTCGGCGGTCTGATTTTGACACGGTAGCGGCGGAGAAATTTGAAAATATCCACGACCTGTTTGCCGCAATTCTGGGAAAGGGCGTGGCATATCAGCTGAAGCAGGGATTATACAAAGAGTATATTTTGCAAACAGAGGAACGGACGGCACTCCGGGGAAAGTTAAAGCTACAGGAAACGATGAAAAACCGGATACGCCAGCGGCAGAAGCTGTTCTGTGAGTATGATGAACTCTCGGAAAATAACCTGCTTAATCAGATTTTAAAAACAACCATGCTCATACTGCTTCACCATGGAAATGTAAAGCCGCAGAGAAAGGCACTGTTAAAAAAGAATCTGCTGTTATTTGAAAATGTGGATACCATTTCTATAAAGCATGTCCGTTGGGAAAAACTGTGGTATCAGCGGAATAACCAGAATTACAGAATGTTAATAAATATCTGTTATCTGGTAGCAGACGGACTGCTCCTTTCAACGGAAAAAGGAGAGGTAAAGCTGGCGGAATTTTTGGATGAACAGGCGATGTACCGTTTGTATGAAAAATTCATTTTGGAATATTACCGGTACCATCACCCGGAATACCGGGCGAATCCTGATGTGATTCCGTGGAATGTTGATGACGGTGTGACAGCACATCTTCCAAATATGAATACGGATATTACATTAAAATCAGGGGAAAAGACCTTGATTATCGATGCAAAATATTATGCCCATACGATGCAGACGGTGTATGATATAGAAAAAATCCGCTCAGATCACCTGTATCAGATGTTTGCATATGTAAAAAATCTTGATAAAGAAAATACAGGGACGGTGGCGGGAATGATTTTATATGCAAAGACACAGGAGGAAATAATACCGGGGAGCCGGTACGTAATGGGCGGTAATATTATCTGGGTGCGCACACTGGATTTGAATCAGCCGTTTACACAGATTGCGGGACAGCTTGAAAAAATCGCAGAGGATTATTTCGGGGAAAATGCAATGGAACAGAATGCGGATCCCATAATGAGGAGGTAAAACAGATGCAGTATTTTAAGTTACAAATTGGTTGTATGCTGATTGTGCTTTACGTGGCTTTTATTTATATCCGCGAGAAATATGAATATAAAGTAAAGCAGAAAGAACCGGTATTTGAACTACTTTTGATTACGGGAATCCTAAGCATTGCATTTGATGGGGCAACGGCATATACCGTAAATTATCTTGATAAAGTACCTGGGCTTGTCAATGATGTGCTTCATGCCTGCTTTTTGTGCGGACTGGATACACTGTCATTTGTAATATTTTTATATATGTACGATATAACAAGAGGAGTGCCAAAAAGCAGAAAAATAAGGACATTAATCATACTGCCGCTGGCAATATGCATTGCAGTAGTGATTCTGTTTATGCCACAGCTGGAGTACCGCCCCGGCAGAGTTACCAATTATTCCATGGGAATTTCTGCGTATACCTGTTTTATTATGGTCGCTGTTTATATGCTGGGAACGGTCATTCTTCTGGTAAAAGGCTGGAGAAATATGGGGCATCATAAGCTGATTACGCTGGCGACCTGTATTGCGGCGGCAAATGTGGTGACGATTTATCAGATGATTTATCCTGAATCGCTCATATCCTGTCTGGTGCCGACATTTGTCATTATCGGTTCTTATCTGAATATTGAAAATCCGCTGTTTACAAAGCTGCAGGCGCACAACCGTGAAATGGTCATGGGTTTTGCAACATTAGTAGAAAACAGGGACGGCAGTACCGGCGGACATATCCGCAGAACAATGACATATGTCAGGATTCTGGCGGAGGAATTACAAAGAAGGGGAATGTATAAAGAACAGCTGACACAGGATTACATAGAAAATCTTGTCATGGCGGCACCAATGCACGATATTGGAAAGATTGCCATACCGGACGCCATTTTGCAGAAGCAGGGAAAACTTACAGATGAGGAATATGAAATTATGAAATCCCATGCGGCAAGGGGCGGTGATATCATAAAAGAAACGTTTGGAAATATGGGAAATAGTGAATATGAAAAGATGATTTATGAGGTAGCAAGATATCACCATGAAAAATGGAACGGAAAAGGATATCCGCAGGGCTTAACCGGAGAGCAAATTCCGTTATGTGCAAGGATTATGTCGGTTGCAGATGTATTTGATGCAGTTTCTGCCAAAAGATGTTACAGAGGTGCTATGCCGTTAGAACAGTGCTTTGAGATTATTGAAAAGGGCAGCGGACAGGATTTTGACCCTGACATTGCGGAAGTATTTCTGGATATGAGAGAACGGATTGGGCAGGTAGTGGGGACAATCTGATGGATTCACACATGGATAATAACTGTACTGCTTTTTTGGAGTTCTAATATTGACATGGATTGGCAGCCGGTTGTATGCTTATAAATATCAGAAAACAGACATAGATATTTGCAAACAGAAATAAAAGGACAGGTTATACGATGAACGGATTTGATAAAATGAATAAAAAACTGCTGGCTTCACAGGTAGAAGATGCATTAATGGACGATATTTTAAATAAGCCGGTTCCGATTGGGGAAAAAATCCCGAATGAATATGAACTGGCAGAAATGTACGGTGTAGGGAGAAGCACAATCCGTGAAACAGTAAAAAGTCTGGTATCCAAGGGCATTTTAGAGGTGCGGCAGGGTTCGGGAACGTATGTTATCGGCACAGATACACTGGAAAATGATCCACTGGGCTTTTCTAAATATGAAGATAAGTATAAGCTGGCACTGGAGCTGTTTGAAGTCCGCTTAATGCTGGAGCCGGAGATTGCTGCGCTCGCCGCCCAGAAAGCGACAGAGCAGGATAAAGAAGAAATTGTGCGGCTGTGTGATGAGGTGGAGAATTTCTATCGTGCCGGAAAAAATCATACAAAAAAAGATCAGGCATTTCATGCGGCGATTGCAAAGGCAAGTGGTAACAGTGTGGTAGAGTCACTGATGCCGACAATTCACACGGCGATTATTACATTCGTCAATCTGACCTATCACAAGCTGATGGAAGAAACGATCCAGACACACAGGGCGGTTACGGAAGCAATTGTGCAGGGTGATTCAGTCGGCGCAAAATGTGCCATGATTATGCACCTGACCTATAACCGGCAGATGTTGGTGAAAATGATGCAGGAGCGCAAAGCAGGCAATAAAACAGACGATAATAAAGAATAATAAAAACAATAAATTGGTTGATAAACCGCAGGAAAACGAGAGGAAAAATTTGTAAAATACATCAGACCATTTTTGCGAACAATGTTAAAATATGGATTAATAAAATGAATAGTTGTGCAAAAAGCACAAAAACAAGGCGGATTACAATAGCTAATCCGTCTTTTTTTTAGTACAAAAAACGAAAATAAAAATAAATACATCGGATGTATTGACATTTGCACAAGCAAAATATAGAATAAAATCAACAAATACATCAGACGTCTTATGAATATTATTCGTTGTTTTACACAACGCAATGCATTACAAATCAAAATGAAAGTTTCAAACAGGCGGAAAAGGTATGATGTTTTTACGGAATACGGCTTCCGCGGAAATGGAGGGTATTATGGACCAAACAACAAGATTGATTCTTGCGGCGGTAGTGGGAATGATTTTACTGCTCGTTCTCATTATCAAATTTAAGATTCATGCAATGCTGTCAATTCTGATTGGTGCAATTACAATCGGTCTGATTGCAGGAATGCCGTTTTCACAGATTGTTACGGCAGTCAATGACGGTATCGGTAACACATTAAAGGGGATAGCCCTGTTAGTAGGTTTAGGAAGCATGTTCGGTGCAATTCTTGAAACGTCGGGCGGTGCACAGACACTTGCCGTTACAATGGTCAACAGGTTCGGTGATAAAAAAGCGGCATGGGCGCTGGGTATTACAGGACTGGTTATTGCAATGCCGGTATTCTTTGATGCAGGACTGATTATTCTGATTCCACTGGCATTTTCACTGGCAAAAAGAACAAAACGTTCCACACTTTATTATGTTATTCCGTTGCTGGCAGGACTTGCCGTAGGACATGCATTTATTCCACCGACTCCGGGACCGGTGCTGGTTGCAACGATGTTGGGCGTTGACCTTGGCTGGGTTATCCTTATCGGTATTGCCTGTGGTACGGTAGCAATGATTGTAGCCGGACCGGTATGGGGGTCTATCTGTGGAAAGAAATACATGGTTGAAGTACCGGAGCACATTCAGCAGCAGGAAGATATTGATGAATCAAAGCTTCCGAGCTTTGGACTGGTTGTAACCATTATTCTGATTCCGCTGGTACTGATTATTTTAGATTCTCTTGCAGGTGTAGTGGGATTTTTGGCACCCGTGGCAGGCATTCTGGGATTTTTAGGCGAGCCGTTTGTGGCACTGCTGATTGCAACACTGGTTGCGATGTATTTCCTTGGAACAAGACACGGTTACACACTGGCAGAACTTGAAAAGATACTCACAAAATCTTTAGAGCCGACAGGTCTGATTCTTTTAGTAACAGCCTGCGGCGGTGTATTAAGATATATGCTTCAGTATTCAGGACTGGGCGATGTTATCGGAAATGCCGTTTCATCAGCCGCACTTCCGTTAGTTGTGGTAGCATTTATTGTTGCCGCACTCGTAAGAATCTGCGTAGGTTCTTCTACCGTAGCTATGACTATGGCAGCAGGCATTATTGCTGCAATGCCGGAAATTGCGACACTTTCACCGCTTTATCTTGCCTGCATTACAGCAGCAGTAGCCGGTGGCGCAACGGTCTGCTCACACTTTAACGATTCCGGTTTCTGGCTGGTACGTTCATTAGTCGGACTTGATGAAAAAACGACATTAAAGACATGGACCATTATGGAAACACTCGTTGGCGGAACAGGATTTTTAGTAGCACTGTTGATTTCATTCTTTGTATAAATATATTAAGTAAAATTTGGTGATAGCAGATGAAAAATCGTCTGAGAAATGGAGAGTATTATGGAATTAAAAAGTCAGGAAATGAGAAAACTTGCACCGGAGCTGGATCCGTTAAGAATCGGAACGGGCTGGAAGCGTGAAGATTTATCAAAACCACAGATATTTATAGAAAGTACATACGGTGATAGTCATCCGGGAAGCGGTCATTTAAACATTTTAGTAGAAGAAGTACGAAAAGGTGTTGCACAAGCCGGCGGATTCGGTGCAAGATATTATGTAACAGATATCTGTGACGGCGAAAGCCAGGGTACGGACGGCATTAATTTCAGTCTTGCAAGCCGTGAAATGATTGCCAACATGATTGAAATTCAGGGCAACGCAACCGTATCTGATGCCGGTGTTTATCTGGCAAGCTGTGACAAGGGTATGCCGGGCAACCTTATGGGACTTGCGCGTGTCAACATTCCATCCGTAGTTGTTCCGGGCGGTACGATGAATGCAGGACCGGAAATGCTTACTTTAGAGCAGCTCGGTATGTACAGCGCAAAATATCAGCGCGGTGAGATTGACGAAGAAAAATTAGACTGGGCAAAATGCAATGCTTGTCCAAGCTGCGGTGCCTGCTCCTTTATCGGAACGGCTTCTACAATGCAGATTATGGCAGAAGCACTTGGGCTTGCCCTTCCGGGAAGCGCACTCATGCCTGCTACAAGTCCGGATTTACTGGCATATGCAAGAGAAGCCGGAAAACAGGCAGTCAAACTCGCTTACATGGAAAATATGAAACCGTCCGATATTGTAACGATGGAAAGCTTTGAAAATGCAATCCTTGTGCATGCTGCAATTTCAGGCAGTACAAACTGTCTGCTTCATATTCCGGCACTGGCACATGAATTTGGAATAGAAATTACAGGCGATACATTTGACAGACTGCACCGCGGCGCGCATTACCTGCTTGATGTCCGTCCGGCAGGAAGATGGCCTGCTGAAACATTTTACTATGCAGGCGGCGTTCCGGCGATTATGGAAGAAATCAAGGAACACCTGCATTTAGATGTCATGACGGTAACAGGAAAGACACTCGGCGAGAATCTGGAAGATTTAAAGAAAAACGGATTTTATGAGCGCTGTGAAAAGTGGCTTGCACAGTTTAACGAACGGTACAACACCAACATCACCCGCAAAGATATCATACGTCCGTACGATGAAGCAATCGGCACGGAGGGCAGTATTGCAGTCTTAAAAGGAAATCTTGCACCAGAGGGCGCAGTCATTAAGCATACAGCGTGTCCGAAGGAAATGTTTAAGGCAGTTTTAAGAGCCAGACCATTTGACAGCGAAGAAGAATGTCTGGACGCAGTGCTTCATCATAAGGTACAGAAAGGTGATGCAGTCTTTATCCGTTACGAAGGCCCGAAGGGAAGCGGTATGCCGGAAATGTTTTATACCTCCGAGGCAATCAGCAGTGATAAAGAACTTGGAAAGAGTATTGCGCTGATTACAGACGGACGTTTCTCAGGCGCCTCAACCGGTCCTGTTATCGGACACTGCAGTCCGGAAGCCGTAGACGGCGGTCCGATTGCCCTCGTTGAAGAAGGCGATTTGATTGAAATTGACGTAGAAGCAAGAAAGTTAAATATTATCGGTATCCACGGCGTGAAAATGACCGAAGAAGAAGTGCAGGAAGTATTAAAACAGCGTCGTCTTGCATGGAAACCGAAAGAACGCAAGTACAAGAAAGGTGTACTGAGGCTGTTTAGTGAACTGGCAGCCAGTCCGATGAAAGGGGCTTATCTGGAATACGATAAGTAAAATCCTATCTTTTCCTAATATAAATGATGCAATCCGCAAGGCTAGGTATCCGGTCTTGCGGATTTGTCGTTGTATTGCATGATATAGCGAATAGGTATTTGATATTTACGGCGGACATTGGTATCATAGAAATATTACAGGATAAAATGCAATAAAAGGATAGGTGATAAACGTATGAAACCGCAAAGACAGATAAATCAGGAATATTTAACAGGGGAACGCCCTTTATTTGGGGAATCGGGGCTTCAAATAAACCATACTCTATTTGGGGAAGGCGAATCTCCGTTAAAGGAATGTCATCAGATTGAAATGGAAAACAGTATGTTTCAGTGGAAATATCCTTTATGGTACAGCAGTGATATTGAAGTCAAAGACAGTACATGGGCGGAAATGGCGCGCGCGGGCGTGTGGTATACCAACAACATTCATATCGAAAATGCGCTGATTGAAGCACCGAAGAATTTCCGCAGGTGTAACCAACTGAAGTTAGACAACGTATTTTTACCGAATGCCGCGGAAACGCTTTGGAATTGTAGTAACGTGACATTAAATCAGGTGTGCGCAAAGGGCGATTATTTTGCAATGAACTGCACCGATATGCAGATTGACAATTTTGAACTGGCGGGAAATTACTGCTTTGACGGTGCAAAAAATGTGGAAATCCACCATGCCAAAATGCTGTCTAAGGACGCTTTCTGGAACAGTGAAAATGCGACGGTGTACGACTCTTACATTTCCGGGGAATATCTGGGCTGGAATTCAAAGAATCTGACACTTGTCAACTGTACGATTGAGAGCCTTCAGGGAATGTGCTACGTTGAAAATCTGGTGCTGAAAAATTGCAGACTGTTACACACAACGCTTGCATTTGAATATTCCACGGTAAACGCAGAGATTACGGGAAAAGCGGACAGCATTTTAAATCCGAAGGGCGGTACAATCCGCGCAGATGCAATCGGAACACTGATTTTAGAGCCGGATAAGATAAAGCCGGAGGATACGCAGATTATTTGTAAAAATGTAATGGAAAGGCGGGAAAAATTTTAAATGGAAAATTTATTTGATAAACCGGTAAAACGCAGAGGAACGGGCAGCTTAAAGTGGGACGTTGCCGAAAATGAACTGCCAATGTGGGTTGCCGACATGGATTTTGAAACAGCGCCGCTGGTAAAAGAAGCTATTTTAAAGCGGGCGGAGCACGGCGTGTTTGGCTACACGGACATCACACCGGAGTGGTATAGTGCCTATCAGAGCTGGTGGAAAGACCGTCACGGATTTGAAATGGAAAAGGAGTGGCTCATTTTTACAACGGGTGTCGTTCCGGCAATTTCAAGTATTGTAAGAAAAATGACAACGGTTGCGGAAAATGTGGTGGTTATGACACCGGTTTACAACATTTTCTTTAATTCCATATTAAATAACGGCAGAAATGTGCTGGAAAGCCGTTTAAAATATGAAAACGGCGCATATCAGATTGACTTTGATGATTTAGAGGAAAAACTTGCAAATCCGCAGACGTCCCTGTTGCTGCTGTGTAATCCGCATAATCCTGTCGGAAAAATCTGGGACAGGGAGGAACTTAAAAGAATCGGGGAATTATGCTGGAAATATCATGTACTGGTGCTTTCTGACGAAATCCACTGCGATATTACAGAGCCGGGCAAGAACTATAGTCCGTTTGCTTCGGTATCTGAAACGTGTAAAAATAACAGTATTACATGTGTTGCGGCGACAAAAGCATTTAATATTGCGGGAATCCAGACGGCGGCAGTGATTGTGCCGGATAAAACGATTCGTCACCGTGTCAGCCGCGGATTAAATACCGATGAAGTGGCAGAGCCCAATGTATTTGCATTGACCGCACCGATAGCGGCATTTACAAAGGGCGGGGCATGGCTGGACGAACTGCGTGCATATTTATGGGAAAACAGAAAGACAGCGGAAGCATTTATAAAGGAAGAAATTCCGCAGATTTCAGTTGTAGCGGCGGAAGCAACGTATCTGTTATGGATAGACTGCACACGCATTGCCAAAAAAGAAGACAACCTCTGCGCATTTATCCGCAGCCACAGCGGGCTGTATCTGTGTGACGGCGCGGAATACCGCAACGGCGACGGCTTTTTAAGAATGAATCTTGCCTGCCCGAAAACGCAGGTGGAAGACGGACTGCGCCGGTTGAAGGAGAGCGTGGAGGCGTATCAGAAGCGGTATGCAGGGTAAAAGGCCTGATTTGAAATAACGTGTTCATTCAATGCTTTACAGGCATGAAATGATATAAGGCATAACTATTGGATATGAAAAGCGGTTCTTTATATAATAAAGGAAGATTGATGATTTTCTTATACAGTGGAAGAATAATAAAGATCGCCTGCCGCTGATTATAAAAGAGGAATGCGTTAATATAGGATTAAATCAAGAGAAGCCTTATAAATAAAGGGTTTTGAATGATTTAAGTCCTATTTGTTTATGAACCCTTGTATTTTTCTTTATGAAGTTATGAATTTTGGATTGACATATTTTCATATGACAGTTAATGTAATATTAAAGACAGGCAACTTGAGTGTCTGCCAAGCGGCAAAGTAAGGTGTTGTGTCAGAGAGCAGTGCCTTATGCACTTTATAAGGGTTTGACATTTACCACAATCTGGCTAGAGGTTAATCCTCGAAAGAAAATGTTAGAAAGGCTCTGCTTATGCAGAGCCTTTCTTAATCTAAGCAAGTAGTGGAGAATTGTAATGAGGAATGTTTTAGATTGCATAAATGCATTTATTCCGCTGTTATCAACCGAATATGGGCTTGTGTTAGGGAGGAAAGGTGTTTCAGTTACATTAAGAATCTCATTTGATAAAAAAGATTGTTTTCATCTTATGGGGCTACAATATCTCGTAGACAGACCTGAATTGAGCCGAGACAGAGGCAGAGTATCTTATGGAAAACAATATGGAGAGCAGGAATCTATTTCTGTTTTTATCTAATGATGAAGGAGATAATTATTTCTGTCGTTCATTTTTCCCAGAAGAAAAGATGGATTATTCAAAAATATCTGCCAAAGAGGGTTGTTATTGTGGTATCATAGATATAATCTCCTTTCGGGGCATGGTTTATGGTTACTGAACAACTCCATTATATCACAAACTGTGAGGAGATTTTTATATTTAACAACCACCAAATGCCATGTTTATACGGCTTTTGGCGTTTCGCAAACGCCTATATAAAATATATTACAGAGGAGAGCGCATGGAAAACAGTTATCGTTATTTTAAAAATGAAAAATGTAAATATTTTCCGTGTCATAAAGTGGAAAAGGAGGCAGAGTTTAACTGCCTCTTTTGTTACTGTCCGCTGAATCAGTACGAAGACTGTCCGGGCAATCCGCATTTTATCACACGTGAAAGCGGCAAGAAAATCAAAGACTGCACGTATTGCACTTTTCCGCACCAGCCGGAAAATTATGAAAAGGTTGTGCGGTTTTTATCTGAGAAGATGCGGTAAAATCAGGAATAAGCAGTTACAGCATCTTTAAAATTTTGAAGGATTTGCTCATGCAGTTCGCTGGGCTGAATAATAAGCGCTTCTTTTCCAAATTTAAAAAAGTAGTTTGAGGCTTGACGCCGTGTACAGTTAAAAGTATATAAATTTCCATCCTTATGAGTGTAAGATGGTCGTTGATGCAGGATTGTCTGATACATGGAAATGCCTTTATTTGTAAATAAAACCTCAATATCTTCGGTGGGACTGTCAAAATAGGCAGCACCGGTGGCTTGGATTTTTTTACGAAAAGCTTTCTTTTCACTTTCTGTTATTTCAAATTTTTTTTCGGTATTTACAACAGACAGAATATTTGAAATTCTAGGACTCATATCAACATAGTTTCCATTTAATCCATCTTCACGTGGACTGCTTTTGCAGATAACATAGGTGTATCCGATAAAAGTGTCAATTGTAAGCGGCATTATATAATAAAAATCATTGGTATACATTTCGATACAGGAAATGGTGTTATTTTTGATACAATGATTTAAGGTGTTAAGAATATCTTTTTTGATAATACGGTCACGCTCGGTATCTTTCAAATTGGCATAAGATTCAAAAAGGGCAGAAACGAATTTGCCGGGGCGTTGGTAAATATCTATAATAATATCGTTACAATGTTGTAATAACTGTATCGACTGTTTGCTATAGTGAATATTTTTTTGAATACCCTTTGGCAGTTTGCAATATTTATTTTGAAAACTGTAAATCGTATGTTGTTGAATGTCCTTGAGGATATCCGGTTGTATCGTTCTGGATTCTGTTACGGAAAGATGCCTGCTTAAAATTTTGTCGTAGATATCAGTTTGTTGATTTACATATTCGACTGGGTTAGCAGGCAGGACAGACCAACCGTTTTCAATAATTAGATTTGTTAGTGAAGAAAGCGAAGTTAAATGATATTTTTCAATATCGCTTAAAAGTGTTTCATATGTTTTTTCAGAAATATTAATATGTTGTCGTTCTTCTAATGGAAACCATTTACTCATAAGTACCCCTCCAATCATTTAATAAAATAATTGTACCATATACCTGTATAAATTAATAGGATATTTTAAAGATAAATACAGCAAAATGAGCATTTTATATTGATAAACCTGTATAAAAAATAATTTTAAATATACATTGTAAACTCAAAGATATAATTGTATGATTAATTTATGACATGAGGAGATAATTTCAGACAAGTTCGGCATTAAAATGCCGGGAATGGAGGAACGTATGAGAAAGAGTATTATAATCACATTGATGTTTGCAGTAGTAACTATAGCTTCTGTAGGTATGGCTGCCTGCAATGCTTCATCAAACAATGCGTCTACGGAGCAGACAGAATCCGTATCAACGCAGAGTTCAACAGTAAAATCCACATCGTATGCTGCCACAAAGTCTTCTACGAAAGCGACAACAAGGTCTGCAACATATGCGTTGACCAAAGCAGCTAACTCTACGAAAAAATCAACAACGAAATCAACGACTAAAGCAGCTGCCAAGCAGGGTTCAAAGAAAAGTAAATATAATTCATATGATGATGGATATAATGCGATTTACGATGATGATGATTATGACTGGGAGCGGTATAAGAAAGATAAAGATTATGCAGACGGTGTAGATGATGCAATGGATGAACTGGATTGGTAAAGGAGGGGACAAATGCTTGCAAAATTAGAAATGATATTAGAGGGTGAGGAGATTGATTATCGGAATTCTTCTAATTTACAAGGCGTTTTAATGGAACGGATAGATACGGAATATGCTGAAATACTGCATGAACAGCGGCTGAATCCGTATAGCCAGTATCTGATAAAAAATGAAAATCAGTATATATGGTGTATTCAGACATTGAATGAAGAAGCCTATGAACAGATGATTCAAAAAATGATAAGTCAGGATTTTTCGGAATTTCAGATAAAGAATAAAAAAAGTGCTATCCGAATCACCGAAAAAAAGCTGAATATACAAAAGAAAGCCAATTTAATGGAACAGTTTTATGAAGAACCGGGAAAAAAATATTACAATATTGAGTTTATGACACCGACATCGTTTAAAAGAAACGGTCAGTATCAGATATTTCCCGATTTAAGTCTGATATACAGAAGTCTGATGAAAAAATACAGTGCATCGACAGAAGAGCTGGATATGTATGATGAGGATACGCTGGAACAGCTTGTGGAAAACAGTGAAATTACACGGTACAAATTGCAGAGTATCGGATTCCCAATGGAAGGAATTACAATACCTGCCTATAAAGGGAATATTACTGTGAAAATGAAGGGAAACGATACCATTTCAAGATATGCAAGACTGCTATTTTCTTTCGGGGAATATTCAGGCGTAGGAATTAAGTCGGCGATTGGCATGGGGGCAATGAAGTGTTTTGACCGGAAAAAATAAATGCTGTACAGGAATAGCGGAATGGAGGAACAATGAACGAAAAAGAAGTAAAAATCGTAATTGCGGGACTTTTACATGATATTGGAAAAGTCATTTACAGAGAAGGCGGGGACAGCAGAAAGCACAGTCTTAGCGGTTATGATTATTTAAAAACAGAAACGAAAATGACGGACAGTGAAATTTTAGACGGCGTAAGATATCATCATGCACAGCAGTTGAAAGGTGCGGGTATCGGGAAAAATTCGATTGCATATCTGACCTACATGGCGGATAATATCGCATCAGCAACGGACAGGCGTGAAAAAGACGAGCAGGAGAGCGGATTTGAAATTGCAACGCCGTTGGAAAGCATTTTCAATATATTAAACGGTAATCATCAGAAAATGTATTATAAGCCGGATTTTTTAAATCCCGATACAGAAATTAATTTCCCAAGACAGGAAAAACAGATGTTTGACAGACATATGTATCATCTGATAAAAACGCATATGACTGAAAATCTGAATGGCGTTGAGTATAATAATGCTTACATTAATTCACTGCTTGAAGTGCTGGAAGCCAATTTATCTTATGTTCCGTCTTCAACCTCAAAAAATGAAATTGCGGACATATCGCTGTTTGACCATGTAAAGCTGACGGCGGCAATGGCTTCCTGTATTTATCAGTATTTAGAGGAACAGAAAATTACGGATTATAAAAATGCATTGTTTACCAATGGAAAAGCATTTTATCAAAAAGACGCATTTATATTGTATTCAATGGATATATCGGGAATACAGGACTTTATTTATACAATCCATTCGGAAAATGCGATGAAAATGCTGCGTTCAAAGTCCTTTTATCTTGAAATCATGATGGAGCATATTATTGACAGCCTGTTAGAGCGGTTAAATTTATCGAGAGCCAATTTGATTTATTCGGGAGGCGGTCACTGTTATCTGTTACTGCCGAATACACAAAATGTTAAAGATAAAATACAGCAGTATCATACGGAAATCAATACATGGTTTTTAGAGCATTTTCAGGTGTCACTTTATATTGCGGGCGGATACAGTGTATGCAGCAGTGATTCATTGAAAAATGTACCGGAGGGCAGTTATGCACAGATATTTAAAAATATCAGCCGGATGATTTCAACACAGAAGGCTTCAAGGTATACGGCAGGACAGCTTATAGCATTAAACCGGAAAAAGGAAAGCGATTACAGCAGGGAATGCCGGGTGTGCAGACGGATTGAAAGCGTTGACGAAAATGGTCTGTGTCCACATTGCTCAGCGTTAAAAGAACTCTCCGGCAAAATTTTAAATGAAAAATACGCATTTTTTACAATCCTTTCGGAAAAAGAAGATAATGCGCTTGAGTTACCGCTGGGGTATTATTTAGTAGCGGAAGACGAAAAAGAATTGCAGAAACGCATGCTTATAGGGGACAGCAAATATGTACGTACATATGGCAAGAATAAGATGTATACGGGCAAAAATGTTGCAACAAAGCTGTGGGTTGGAAATTATCATTCCGATTGTAATACGTTTGAAGAAATGGCAAAGAAGTCAGAAGGAATCGAAAGAATCGGTGTATTAAGAGCTGATGTTGATAACCTTGGAACAACTTTTGTGTCGGGATTTAAAAATGCACAGAATCACGACCGGTATGTAACGTTATCCAGAACAGCGGCATTATCCAGACAGCTTTCACTTTTCTTTAAATTGTATATAAATACAATTCTAAGAAATGGTGCGTATGTTATTCGCAAATCCGATAAAGATAAAACATTGCGGAATGCAGTTATCTGTTATTCCGGCGGTGATGATTTATTTATTGTAGGAGCGTGGAATGAGGTAATAGAACTGGCACTTGATATCCGGGAAAAATTTGCGGCTTACACAGAGAATACACTGAAAATTTCTGCGGGAATCGGTGTATATAAGCACGATTATCCAATCAGTGTTATTGCAAATGAAGTGGCAGATATGGAAAGTATGTCAAAATCAAGAGCAGACAAGAATTCTATTACGATTTTTGATGACGGGGCAGTTCATACGGAACTGGATAGGGAAGGATTTCAGATTGAAATCGGTGACGGAACATATAGCTGGCAGGAATTTCAGGAGAAGGTATTGGAGGAAAAGTACCGGTGCATTGAGAATTTCTTTGATACGTCAGATGAAAGAGGTCTGGGATTTTTGTATAATCTGCTGGAACTGATACGCAGACCTGAAGAAAAGATTAATTTTGCAAGAATTGTTTATGTTTTAGCAAGGCTGGAACCGACAGCAGATGCAGACGAACAGCAAAAAAAACAGTATGAGGTATTTTCAAAGAATTTGTACCAGTGGGTAAATACGGACGGAAAAGAAAGTCCGGATATCCGTCATTTAAAAACAGCAATGCAGTTGTATTCATATATTAGAAGACAGCGCGAAAGCGAAAAGGAAACGGAGGGAACACAAAATGAGGATTAATGAGGAAAATTATGTTGCAAAAGCGGAAAGTGTTATTTTGAAACTGAGTAAACAGGTCAATAAGCAGGGAAAAGTAGTCGCAATGGTAACAAATTCTAAAATAAGAAATCTTTTATCCATGTCAGCGGATATTTACAATCAGGTGTTAGACTGTAAAGACGATAAACTGCCACAGGAGCTGAATGGAAGAATTGAGTATCTCAGGGTGCGTTACATATATGAGGCAGGACGTGAGCCAAAGGTGAAAGACCTTGTAATACAGGGCGAGCTTCTTGAAATTATGAAAGAAATACAGGGCAGTAAGAAAAATTACATTTTATATTATCACTATATGGAAGCTTTAGTGGCATTTAAAAGATTTTGGAACAAAAATGATGATTAATGGCATGGGTGCAGAAAAGGAGAAATTATATGTATTCAAAAATTCAGATAACAGGGGTATTAGAAACTAAAACAGGTATGCACATTGGGGGTTCGTCAGCATTTTCTGCAATCGGGGCAGTTGATTCACCGGTAATTAAAGATGTAAGGAACGGAAAACCAATGGTACCGGGAAGTTCTTTAAAAGGTAAGATAAGAACGCTGTTAGCAAAAAAATATAATGAAGCGGTTGTAAATCCCGATAATGATGCGGAATGTATCAGGAGAGTATTCGGTTCGGCAAAAAAGGATAAGGACAATAAAGTTCATGCGAGTAAGATTATTGTTTCGGATATGTTTTTAATGAATGAAGATGAAATCAGAAATAGAGGAATAGAGAGTTTTACAGAAGTAAAATTTGAAAACAGCATTAACAGAGCCACGGCAGTTGCCAATCCAAGGCAGATTGAAAGAGCAATTAAGGGCTTGCAGTTTGGCATTGATATGATATATGAAGTTGAGAACGGAAAAGAAGACGAAGTTATTGATGATATAAAGCTTTTGGCGGAAGGCATGAAAATGCTGGAATATGACTATCTCGGCGGAAGTGGTTCCAGAGGATATGGCAAAGTGCAGTTCTTTGATATGACGGCAAAGGTTGTAATCGGTGCGCTGGACGATTCAGTAGTAGCAGAAGTAAATGAGGTGCTGGCACAGATTTAATGCCTGCGGAATGGAGAGTAAGATGAAGTATAAGGCATATAAATTAAAATTTTCAACAGGTGTTCATTTTGGCAAAGGAACATTAGAAGATACGGCATATGCTTTTGGTGCGGATACATTATTTTCGGCATTGTGTATTGAAGCGGTTAAAGACAGCACAGAAAGATTAGAAAGACTGGTACAGACAGCCAAAGCCGGGAAAATGCTTCTGTCAGATGCGCTTCCTTATATAGAAGATACGTACTATGTACCAAAGCCGATGTGTGAAATTGTACATTCACAGGAAGATACAGGGGATTCTTCAAAAAAGAAATTATATAAAAAAACAGAGTATATACCGTATGACTGTGTTGAAGACTACGTGGAGGGGAAATTTGCAGAAGATATAGCGGCAGAATTTCATGCATTGGGTAAAAAATATGTCAAAGTATTGGCGGCTGTAAACGGCAATGATGAAACCGTACCATACCGTGTAGGACAGTTTTATTTTAATGAAGGAAACGGGTTATACATTATATTAGGATATGATGAAGACGCGGTATGCCATGAATTTGAAAACCTGCTGACAGCGGCGGGATACAGCGGTGTCGGTGGTGAACGAAGCAGTGGTCTGGGAAGATTTACATTTAAAGAAGCGGAAGAAGCAGAAGATTTACTCGGACTTCTGGGAAAACCGGCAGAACGGTATATGACACTGTCGTCCAGTCTGCCGAGAGAAGAAGAACTGGAAAATGTTTTAAAAGATGCCAGATACAGAGTGATTAAAAAGAGTGGTTTTGCCGCATCGACACAGTATGCAAAAGACCAAAGAAAAAGGGATTTGTATGTATTGGCAGCAGGCGCATGTGTGACACAGATGTACGAGGGCGATGTATATGATGTGGGAACAGGAGAGGCACATCCGGTATACCGATATGCAAAGCCGATATTTATGGAGGTATAGGTATGAAAAATCCATGTAAAGAATACCATGTGATACTGGAAGTGCTTGGACCGGTTCATGTGGGAAACGGCAGGGAGCTGGATAAAAAAAGCTATATTTTTACAGATAAGAATCATATTGCTGTCATTGATTTGGAAAAGCTGTATGCGTATCTGAGTGGAAAAAAGCTGGCACAGGAATATGAAAAATTCCTTCTTCGGGGACAAATGAAATTAAAAGAATGGCTTGAAAAACAGAATATTTCATATGAAGAAATCAGCCCGTGTGTAAAGTACCGCATGAATTGTGGAGATGCCATACAGATGAATAGTCCCGATATTCACATTAGTGAACAGATAAAAGACCCGTATTGTAAGCCGTATATTCCGGGCAGTTCTATTAAAGGAATGCTTCGGACGATTTTACTGGCAGATGACATTCTTGCAAACGGTGAAAAGTATGCACGTTTAAAAAATACAATGGGATACAACATTTCATCACGGGATAAGGTGTCAAGAAAACAGTATCTTTTAAGAGATATGGCAGCTATTGAATGTGAAAAATTTCACACATTAAAACGAGATGAGAAGAATAGAGAAAATGCAGTGAATGATATGATGTCGGGAATCATTGTCAGTGACAGTGAGGCACTGGAAATGGACAGTCTGGTGCTTTGTAAAAAGGTAGAGGGACATGTAGATGGAAAAGATCATGTGATTAATACATTAAGAGAATGTATATCCCCCGGGACAAAAATCCGATTTACAATGACGGTAGATGAAACCGTTACGGATTTGACAATTTCTGATATTTGTCAGGCAGTTGAAAGATTCGCACAGAATTACAATCAATGTTTTGTAGAAAAATTTCAGGGAACAGACCCGTTACCTTTAGATTGTGTTGTATTGGGAGGCGGAAGCGGTTTTGTTTCAAAAACAATTATTTATCCGATGTTCGGCGAAAAGGAAGGAGTGAGAAAAGCACGGGATATATTCTTTAAAACAGTTGCAGGCAGGAATTCAAAACATGCTTCGGATTTAGAAGCAGGGGTATCACCGCATATTATAAAGTATACACAGTGCAACGGAAAACGACTGCAAATGGGTGTGTGCAGATTTGTGGTGGAATCATAACAGAATGGAGGATTTTTTATGGACGTTTTTGATTTTGACGGAAGCGGAGAACTTGAGGCTGATGAAAGAATGGCAGCGGCTGAAATATTGTGTACGAGTGCAGAGGAGCATGAAGCATTTTTTGGTGATGCAGGTGATTTTGCAACAAGTGACAGTGATGATGAGTTAGAAGATGATTTAACAATAGCAGGATTAGACATTCATGAGCTTGAATTTATGGACGAAGATGAACGGAGAGAGGCGATTGAAGATGCGGGATTAGACCCGGATGATTATGATATGTTTTAATTAGTAAAAACAAATTGCGGTCAGGGGAAGGTCTGTGGTATAATAAAAGAAATCTTGATTGTTTTATCGGAGATTTTCCCCCGCACCTTGAAAATAGGGTGTTTGCACTGAATATTAGAATGTATGTTCTTGTATAACGCGCCATTTTTATTTTTCCCCCGCAAAACGCTGCGGGAGAGCGCATGGTTACTGATGCGGCAGGGACGGGATTTGAAATTAAGAAACCCCACTAGGGGACGGAAACGATCCACCAATCCCAACTGTTATCGCCATCCTGACCAATTTGAAATTAAGAAACCCCACTAGGGGACGGAAACTTGTATAAGGTCAAACTCATTGAGATACAACCTTAGAATATTTGAAATTAAGAAACCCCACTAGGGGACGGAAACATTTTTTCTTGATTTGTCATCAACGCCAGTTGTTGATTTGAAATTAAGAAACCCCACTAGGGGACGGAAACGTTAGTGCTGATTATTTTGCAAGTGTGGCGTTCTCATTTGAAATTAAGAAACCCCATAAGGGGACGGAAACAATACTACAAGTTTTTTTCAGAATAACGTCATGGCATTTGAAATTAAGAAACCCCATAAGGGGACGGAAACTTTATTCATTTGTCAATGTACAAATTTTTTGCATAGTATTTGAAATTAAGAAACCCCATAAGGGGACGGAAACGCTTTTTGCTCTTTAAGGAAAGTATCGTTGGTACTATGATTTGAAATTAAGAAACCCCATAAGGGGACGGAAACTTACAATCTTTAGTTTGTAAATTATGTACTTTTCAATATTTGAAATTAAGAAACCCCATAAGGGGACGGAAACTATTCAAGTTTTTTCTGTCTGCTATGTTAATCACTCCTATTTGAAATTAAGAAACCCCATAAGGGGACGGAAACTTGCTGCCTCTCGACCATTAAGGGAACTACTTGTTAGTATTTGAAATTAAGAAACCTCATAAGGGGACGGAAACTTATCTTTCCTCTTTGCTTTAAATAAATGTCTATCTATTTGAAATTAAGAAACCCCATAAGGGGACGGAAACTGACCTTACAAGGAAGGTTCGTTTTACAGTACTTATTTGAAATTAAGAAACCCCATAAGGGGACGGAAACTCTCTTAAATAAGTGTAAACATACACCGAATCTGTATTTGGAGTTAGGAAACCCCATGAGGGGACAAAACCCGCTGTTCACCTATGAATAGTGGCTACGGCTCATTATTAAGATTTAAGCTCCATAGGGGACAAAAAACAATAATAAGAAACAGGAGGTTTTGATATGCTATACAGATACATTGCAGTCATTTCAGAAGCAGAGGGCGTTTTTTATGCAAAAGTTCCTGATATTGTGGGCTGTATTACAACTGCCAATAATTTGCAGGAGGCTATTATGCTGATTACAGATGCGTTAAATCTTGCATTGACAGTTTTAGAAGATGAAAATATTACACCAAATCAACCGACATTACAATCAGAGATTCAACATAATCCGTGTGATATTTTGACGGTCATACAGGCAGATACTATGAAATATCGTAAATTGCTGTCATTACCCCTCTAGGGGACGAAACATTGTTTAAGGCTTTTTATCCGTAGACGGAAGGAGAGTGCCTATGAGTTATTTATATGTAAATGACAATGGAGTAACAGTTGGTGTTGAGGCAAACAGATGTGTGGCAAAATACCCGGACGGTATGGTGAAATACGTTCCGATAGAATCACTTGAAGGAATTGTGATTATGGGACAGTCACAGCTAACAACACGCTGTACGGAAGAATGCCTGAAAAGAGGAATCAACATTTCTTATTTTTCTAAAGGTGGAAGATATTTTGGACGGTTACAGTCAACAGGACATGTCAAGGCAGAACGACAGCGCCAGCAGTGTGCATTGTATGACACAGAATTTTCAGTTGAACTGGCAAAAAGAATGATTTCGGCAAAATTAAAAAATCAAAGTGTAGTGTTAAAAAGATATGAAAGAAGTAAAAATATTGCATTACCCGAAATTGATAATATGTTGGATATTTGCAGAAAGAAAGTGGCAGAGTGCAAAGACGTCTATGAAATTATGGGGTATGAAGGACAGGGCGCAAAATATTATTTTGATGGATTATCAAAATGCATTAATGAGGAGTTTGTATTTCATGGCAGGAGCAGAAGACCACCGTTAGACGAATTTAATTCAATGATAGGATTGGGATATTCGGTGCTGATGAATGAAATTTACGGAAAGATAGAGGAAAAAGGATTAAATCCGTATTTTGGATTTATACACAGAGATGCAGAAAAACACCCGACGCTTGCAAGTGATTTAATGGAAGAATGGCGGGCTGTATTAGTCGATGCTACGGTAATGGGGATTATTAACGGAAACGAAATTTCAAAAGATGATTTTGTAAAAAATTTAGACGAGCCGGGGTGTTATCTGAATAAAAACGGTGTTGGCATTTTGATTAAAAAGCTGGAAAAGAAGTTTCAAACAGACGTAAAATATCTGGATTATGTGGATTATCCGGTCAGTTTCAGACATGCAATGATGTTACAGATGAATCAGTTGGTAAAAGCGATAGAGTCTGAAGATGCAACACAGTATTTGCCAATACAAATCAGATGATTGTAATGAAAATAGTATATCGATAGAAATGAGGGATATTTATGGATGAAGACTATTTCTTTCAAATCGAAGACGAAATAACAGATGACAGGTTGTTTATTTTAATTATTTACGACATTACTAATAACTCCAAACGTGTCAAATTTGCAAAAATGTTGCTAGGCTATGGGTTTAGAATTCAAAAATCAGCATTTGAAGCGGTGCTTACAAAGACAAAGTATGAGAAGTTAAAACAGGAAATTCCTGAGTTTGTGAATAAAGAGGAGGATAGCATACGCATTTACCAGATAAAAGGGAAAACACAGGTTGTTGCGTGGGGAAAAGAACAACAGTATAATATAGAGGATATTATTATAATATAGGAAGGAAATATATTATGGGGAAAAGAATATTATTTTCACCGGTAGGCGGTACAGATCCGATAAAATATTGCAGTGATGGTTCTATGTTGCATATTTGCAGACATTATCAGCCGGACGAGGTGGTTTTATATTTGTCAAAAGAAATGACGGAAAAACATCGTGAAGATAACAGATATGTTAAATGTATTGAATTGTTAGGGGAATTACTGCATCATAATTTTTTAGTGCGGGTAATAGAAAATCCGGAGTTTGTTGATGTACAGAAATATGATGTCTACTATGAAATATTTCACGATGAAATAAAAAAAATCAGTGAACAGATGACGGCAGAAGATGAACTGCTGGTAAATATGGCATCGGGAACACCGGCAATGAAAAGTGCCCTGCTTATTATGGCAACACTGGCAGAGTATCAGTTTAAGGCAATTCAGGTAAGTACGCCACTTAAAAGAATGAACTCGGATTATGAGAACAGAGATGCCTATGATGTGGAAGAAAGCTGGCAGTTGGATGAGGATAATGAAGAAGGCAGTAAGAACCGGTGTGAAGAAGTGCGGTGCATGAATTTGGTCAAGCTGCTGAAAATAGACATGATAAAGAAACATTTGTCAGCATATGATTATCATGCGGCATTGGAATTAGGCACGGAAATTAAAGAAGGAATCAGTGACAAAGCTTATATGCTGTTACAGATAGCGGATTTGCGTATGAAGCTTAATTTTAAGGAAATCAGCCGTTTGATGAATTGTGAAAAATTTGACATTTATCCGGTTAAAGATGCCGGAAAAATGAAGCTGTTTGAATATGCGTGCGTATTGCGTATAAAAGTTTTAAAGGAAGAATATGCGGATTTTATCAGAGGAATTACACCGATAGTTGTTGATTTACTGGAAATGATTTTAAAGTTGAAAATGGGCATAGATATAGAGCAGTGCTGTAATATCAGTAAAGGGGTCAAGAAATGGGATAGAGATAAACTTGCCGCCAACGAATTGTTGGAGTTATTGGATAAAGCATACAAAGCAAGCGGCGGTATCAACAACGGACCGGTTTATTCACATGCGCTAAAGTACATTATTGATGAAAAAAGCGATGATGCGGTTTTGAAAGAAAAAGTTGCTGAAATGATTGAAGTGGAACAAAAAGTCAGAAATATGGCAGCACATCAGATTGTTTCGGTTACAGAGCAGTGGTTTAAAGAAAACACAGGAAAAACGCCGAAAGATATTATGCAGAATATTCAGTATTTAATTGTGCAGGCGGGCATTGGTGTCAAAAAAGAGGACTGGAATACATATGACAACATGAATAGTTTAATTGCAAAGTATTTAGGGTAGAGAAATCAGGAAGACCCTGTATGGAACATTTTGAATTGCAAATTAAATTACAAATGAAATTTCTTGCAATTCTATCAATTCTATGGAATAATAAACTCTGGATAAAATCCAGATGATAACGAAATAATCACTGTAAACGAAATGAAACTGTGCAGAAAACAGATTTGTGAAAACGCGCAGGCTTACATTTCAGGGAATCAAGTGAAATTCTTGAACAGTTCCGCTGCTGTGTACAGGGAGGCGGTATCCATAATGCCACTGGAGGAGGCTACTTTTAGCTGACCGAATCCGGGAAGGCGGGTATTGCTGTTAATCTGTGAGTCAGAAGACCGGTTTACAGGCAGAGTTAAAATAGTCGTTGCGAGAACAACAGACTATTGATTTTTATGCAGACAGACAGGTCTGCTCCTTTTCTGCGATCATATCGGAATCATCAAAACACTTCATGAAAAAGAAAAGGAGAAAACAAAATGAAGAAAAAAAGATTTCTTGCACTCATGCTTGTGTTTACGCTGCTTGCGGCAACGTTTACAATGGGCGGCTGCGGAACCGGTAACACGACAAGCCAGACGAATAGCGAAAGCAGCTATGACGGACAGCTTGTATTTGACCATGCAATGGAATTACAGTATGCAAAGTTGTTTTCTGTAGAGTATTACAAGGGCGGTTATAAGCTGCTGACTATTACCAACAGAGATGAAGATACTGCGATTGTGGCAAAGCAGTCTAAGATTTTGCTCGTTCCGGAAGGAATGTCCACGCCATCAGGATTAGATGCGGATACACTGGTATTAAAGACACCGGTTACAAATCTGCTCGTATCTTCAACACCGGTAACATCCCTGATGAATGCAAGCAACTGTCTTTCTAATATCAGCCAGGTAACTTATGATAAGGATTCATGGTACATTGACGGCGTAAAGAAAGCGTTTGATGACGGAAAGCTTACTTACGTAGGCGACTACAAAGCACCGGATTATGAAACAATTATTGCAGGCGCACCTACACTTGCTATATATTCAACCATGCTAACCAGCAAACCGGATGTAGCAGAAAAATTAAAGGAACTGGGGATTAATTACATTTTAGACCAGTCTACCTATGAAGAAAATCCGCTCGGACGTGTAGAATGGGCAAAATTCTATGCGGCACTCTGCAATGAAGAAGATGCTGCCACAACCATGTATAATGCACAGGCGGCTTATGTAGATACACTTTCAAAGGCTGAAAAGACCGGAAAATCCGTTGCGGTATTCTATATTACTTCAAAGGGCAAGCTCTATGTCAGAAATGCAGGAGATTATCTTGCACAGATGGTTAATATGGCAGGTGGAGAGTACATTTTCTCTGACTTAAATACAGATAAGACCGGTACACAGGAAATGAATATCGAAAGCTTTTATGAAAAAGCGAAAGATGCAGACTATGTGATTTATATCTGGAGTTTAGGCGGAAAGCCGTCTACACTCAGTGATTTTACAGGTTACAACAGTGTGCTTTCAGATATGAAGGCTGTTAAGGACGGAAATGTATGGTGTACAACACCGGATTTCTTCCAGATTGCAGATACAATCGGAAGCATGATTAACGACATCAACTTAATGCTGAATGCTGATGCGAATACAACAGAACTTACATATTTAAAGAAGTTACAGTAAAACAGAAAATCTGTCTGTAAAAAAGTGCCACATCATTTTAATTTGGTGTGGCACTTTTGCGGATAGAGCAACTGGAATGGAGAAAAAATGCAGATAAAAAAAATAATCCGCTGTCAGGTTGTATACATTTTACTTGTGGTTTTATTTGTACTGGCAGTGATTTTTAATATCAATACAGGAAATGTTCATATATCTCCGGCACGAATTTTTCGTATTATTTTTCTGCATGGTGATATGGGGACACCGGAATACAATATTATCTGGAAAATCCGTCTGCCGCGTCTGTGTATGGCGGCAATTTTAGGCGGGGCATTGTCGTTATCCGGATTTTTATTGCAGACCTTTTTCAGAAATCCGATTGCAGGACCGTTTGTGCTTGGTATTTCGTCCGGTGCAAAGATGTTTGTTGCAATCACGATGATTTTTCTGCTGAAATATATGTCTGGTATGCCGCTGTGGGCGCAGGTTGCGGCCGCATTTGCCGGTTCGCTTCTTGCCATGCTTTATGTCCTGCTTTTTGCAAACCGCGTGAAAAGTATGTCCATGCTTTTGGTTGTCGGAATTATGATTAGTTATATCTGTTCGGCAATCACGGATTTGTGCATTACATTTGCAAATGATTCGGATATTGCCAATCTGACACACTGGGCATTGGGCAGTTTTTCGGGCAGCTCATGGAGCACGGTAAAGCTAGCGGCGGCAGTAGTATTTCCGACGGCAGTTGTCACCTTTTTATTTTCAAAGCCGATTAGCGCGTATCTGTTGGGAGAGGGCTATGCACAGAGCATGGGGATTCATATCCGCTTTTTCAGGGTCTGTATCATTTTGCTGTCCAGTCTTTTGTCAGCCTGTGTAACGGCACTTGCAGGGCCGATTTCCTTTGTCGGTATTGCTGTTCCGCATATTACAAGATTGTCTTTAAAGACGACAAAGCCGGTGGTTACGATTCCTGCAATCTTTTTGTGCGGTGCTGTCTTTTGTATGTTCTGTGATTTGATTGCAAGAACAATATTTTCGCCGTCAGAACTGGCAATCGGAACGGTTACGGCAGTGTTTGGCGCACCGGTCGTTATCTGGTTGATGGTGAAGCGGCAGAAGTAAAAGGAGAAAAGCATGGAACAGGTTTACATAGAAACACAGGATTTGAGTGTGGGTTATCATGGAAAGCCGCTGTTAAAAGACATTACACTCAAGGTCAGAAAGGGCGAAATTCTCGTATTGATTGGCCCGAATGGCGCCGGAAAATCCACCATTTTAAAAAATATTATCCGGGAAATGCAGCCGATATCCGGTGGTATTTATATTAAAGGAAAGAATGTGAAGGATTTCACAAGCAAACAATACGCAAAAACGATGTCTGTTGTATTGACGGAGAAAATCAAGACGGAAATGATGACATGCCGTGATGTCGTTGCCATGGGACGGTATCCGTATACGAATTATTTCGGAAAACTGACCAAAGAAGACGAACAAATTGTGACAGAATCGCTGGAAAAGGTATCTGCCATGGACATTGCGGAAAAAGATTTTTCACAGATTAGTGACGGACAGCGCCAGCGGATTATGCTTGCGAGGGCGGTCTGTCAGAAGCCGGAAATTATTGTACTGGACGAGCCGACATCATTTCTGGATATCCGTCACAAAATAGAGCTGCTCGACATTTTGCTGGAAATGGCAGTCAAGGATAAGGTGACGGTCATTGTGTCACTGCATGAAATTGAACTGGCGGCAAAAATCGCAGATTATGTGATGTGTGTCGGCGGAAACGGAACGATTGAATTCGGAAGACCGGAGCAGATTTTTACGGACAGCCGTATCAGCACTCTTTACGGATTACAGCAGGGGACGTATAATTGTCTGTATGGCAGTACGGAATTAAAAAAGCCCGAAGGCACACCGCGTATTTTTGTTGCGGGCGGCGCGGGAACAGGCATTTTTACATACCGCGAATTACAGCGTATGGGATTGGCGTTTACTGCCGGCATTTTATATGAAAATGACTGTGACTACCCGGTCGCACAGGCACTGGCGGCACAGGTGATTACGGAAAAAATGTTTGAGCCGGTCGGGGAAGAAGCATTTACGGCGGCGTGCCGTGCGATTGATGAAGCAGATATTGTGATTGATACAGGGTGTCCGACAGGACAGATGAATGAAAGAGTAAAAGAACTGCCGGAGTATGCAAAGGCACACAAAAAACAGGTGCTTTTCCGTCCTGACAGTGAAACGTTAAGAAATTGTCTTTTGCAGTAAAATCAATGCTGGATAAGGAGAGGTGCAGGCATGAAACCAATGGAAATTGAGAAACAATCCTTTGCAATCATCGAAAAGGAACTGACGACACAGATACCGCCGCAGTATAAGCCGATTGTCAAAAGAGTGATTCATACAACTGCGGATTTTACGTATGAAACGAATATGGTATTTTCCGAGGGCGTTGTAGACAAGGCGCTGGAAGCCATTCAAAAAGGAACGGACATTGTGACGGACACCAATATGGCAGGCGCGGGTATCAGCCATAAAATGGCGGAGCGGTTTGGCATTTCACTGCACTGCTATATGGCAGATGAAGCGGTGGCAAAGGAAGCAGCGGCGCGTGAAATTACCCGCGCGGCAGTCAGCGTGGAAAAAGCGGCAAAGCAGAATCCGGGCTGTATTATGGTAGTCGGCAATGCGCCGACGGCACTGATGAAAATACGGGAACTTTCAGATAAGGGCATATTTACGCCGTCACTGGTTATCGGTGTACCGGTGGGTTTTGTAAATGTCGTTGAAGCAAAGGAAGAAATCATAGACAGCACGTTGCCCTATATTGTGGCAAGAGGAAGAAAAGGCGGCAGTAATGTAGCGGCGGCGATTGTAAATGCCCTGTTTTACATGGCGGCAGAGGACGATAAAGAATGGCGCAGATGTTAGAACGGTACGTGTATAAAAATCAGAAAAAAATGCGGTGCGGTTATACAACAGGCACATGTGCGGCTGCCGCGGCAAAAGCGGCGGCACAGATGCTTTTATCCGGCAGGAAAGTGACGGAAGTTTCTGTAAGAACGCCGTCAGACATTACGCTGACACTGCCGGTCTGTGAGATTCAGATGAAGGCACATGCCGTATCCTGTGCCGTGCAGAAAGACAGCGGTGATGACCCGGATATTACCAACAAAATCCTGATATTTGCCGAGGTTTCCTATATTTATAATAATAGTAATATGAATAAAAGCACGGACATGACTGTAAAAAAATGCGATACAGAATCAGAGCGGTCCGATACAGCCGCAGTAAAACCGCAGATGATCGTTGACGGCGGTGTGGGTATCGGGCGGATTACAAAAAAGGGACTGGCGCGTCCGGTTGGTGCGGCGGCGATTAATCCGGTGCCGCTAAAGATGATTGAGGCGGCATTAAAGGAAACGGCAGAAGCATTTGGCTATGAGGGCGGTCTGCAGGCGGTGATTTCTGCGCCGCAGGGGGTGGAAATCGCAAAAAAAACATTTAATCCGCAGCTTGGTATTACAGGCGGCATATCTATTCTTGGAACAAGCGGCATTGTAGAGCCGATGAGTGAGCAGGCACTGATTGACACAATCCGTACAGAGATGAAAATGCACCTGGCAGACGGGGAACAGACTCTTTTGATAACACCGGGTAATTACGGACAGGATTTTTTGCATGAAACATTAAAAATTGAATTAAAAAGAAGTATTAAATGCAGTAATTTTATCGGGGATACGATTGATATGGGCTGTGAACTTGGGGCAAAAGGCATGCTTTTTGTCGGCCATATCGGAAAACTGGTCAAGCTGGGCGCGGGCATTATGAATACCCATTCCAAAATGGCGGACGGCCGCATGGAAATACTGGCAGCGTGTGCCGTGCGGGCAGGCGCCGGGATTGAAACAGTGCGCAATATTTTAGACTGTGTGACGACCGATGCTGCACTGGAGCTTTTAAAAAATGAAAAGATACTCGGAAAGACAATGGAACAGCTTATGTTACGGATTGATGCCTGCCTGCAAAAAAGAGGCGGTGACAATATGCAGATAGGTGCAGTTGTCTTTTCCAATGAATACGGACTGCTTGGAAAAACAGAACAGGCAGACGAACTGCTTTTAAAAATCACGGCAGATGTAAGCAGTGAAAAATAAGGATTCTGCATGGCAGATAGGAAACGAGGAATAAATATATGGTTAAAATTATCGGAGCGGGACCGGGGGCAAAAGACCTGATTACGGTGCGCGGCATGCGTGCATTACAGGAAGCCGATGTCATTATCTATGCAGGCTCACTGGTCAATGAAGAATTATTGGAATATGCAAAAAAAGAATGTGAAATTTATAACAGTGCTTATATGAATCTGGACGAAGTCATTGATGTGATTGTAAAGGCAGAGCAGGCAGGGAAAAAGGTTGTCCGTCTGCACACGGGCGATCCGTCAATTTACGGTGCAATCCGCGAACAGATTGAAGTGCTTGCCACACACGGAATCCGGTGTGAAATCTGTCCGGGCGTCAGCAGCTTTTTAGCGGCGGCGGCGGCGCTAAATTGTGAATATACCGTACCGGAAGTATCCCAGACGGTCATTCTTACGAGAATGGAAGGAAGAACACCGGTGCCGGAAAAAGAAAAGCTTTCGCTTTTGGCACAGCACGGCGCTTCCATGGCTGTTTTTTTAAGTGCGGGACATTTAAAAGAATTGCAGGAACAGTTGTGTGAGGGAGCGTATACATCGGATACGCCGTGTGCGATTGTATACAAGGCAAGCTGGGCAGAACAGCAATGTATAAAAACAACGATAAAGGAACTTGAACAAAAAGCACTGGAAGCGGGGATTACGAAGACTGCACTGGTGCTGGTCGGTGACTTTTTAGGGGAACAATATGCTTTTTCCAAGCTGTATGACCCGGAATTCCAGACGGAGTACCGCAAATGAGAACAATCATCATTGCATTTACACAGCCGGGCTTACAGCTTGCAAAAAAAGCGGCACAAAACACAGAAGGAACGGTAGAAATCTACGGACATGAGCGATGTACTGACGGCACAATTCATTCCTTTTATTCGGTCGGCGAAGTGATAAAGGAGCAGTTTTATCAGTGTGACAGGATTTTATTTATCGGGGCGGCGGCGATTGCCGTGCGTGTGATAGCACCCTATTTGAAAAGCAAGACGACAGACCCGGCGGTGCTGGTGGCAGATGAGGACGGAAAATTCCTGATTTCACTGCTTTCAGGGCATATCGGCGGGGCAAATGAGTGGTGCAGTACATTGGCAGAACGGCTTGGCGCGGCACCGGTCATTACGACGGCAACCGATACACGCGGTATGTTTGCGGTGGATTTATTTGCAGGAAAACACAGGCTGCGCATTGTAAATCCTGTAATGATTCAGGACATTTCGGGGCGCATTTTAAATCATGAACCGGTTGGAATGACAGGAAATGATGAATATATAGACCTGTTAGAACAGGCGGAAAAGCAGTATCCGGGGCAGATACAGGTTACTAAAAATGAAAACGGAGAATTTGAAAGCGGAATCCAGATTATAACAGAGGTGCATGAAAAAGAAGTATTTTTACGGACTATAAAACTGGTGCCGATGAATCTGGCAGTCGGAATCGGCTGTAAAAAAGGAAAAAGTTTAAAAGAGATTGCGCAGGCGGTTTATACGACATTTGCGCAGAATGACCTGCTGACAGAGCGAATCGGTGTGATTGCATCTATCGACAGAAAGGCGCAGGAACAAGGAATTATCAGTTTTGCAAAACAGATGAAAGTGCCGTACCGGACGTATGCGGCACAGGAATTAGAACAGCAGGCGGGTACATTTACGGCATCGTCCTTTGTAAAGGGGCAGATGGGTGTGGATAATGTCTGCGAGCGGAGTGCCTGTGCGGCCTCCGGCGGCGGAGAAAAAATAGTGGCAAAAACCGCCTGTGACGGCATCACGGTCGCGGTTTATAAAATAAAAAGAAATGAGGAGTAAAATGCTTAAAATAGTAGGATTTGGAAGCGGTTCAAAGGAAAATATGACACTGGAAGCAGTCAGGGCAATACAGGATTCGGAACTGGTGGTGGGATTTCGGACTTATGTGGAATTATTAAAACAGTATTTTCCGGATAAACAGTATTATTCAACCAATATGATGCAGGAGCGGGAACGCTGTCAGTATGCCATCGACAGGGCAAAAGAGGGAAAAGAAACGGTGCTGGTGTGCAGTGGGGACAGCGGTGTATACGGCATGGCGAGTCTGGTTTATGAACTGGCAGAAGAATCCGTGCAGATTCAGGTAATATCCGGTGTGACGGCGGCAAACAGCGGTGCGGCATGTCTTGGCGCGCCGTTATCCCACGACTTTGCGGTGATTAGTTTAAGTGACTGCATGACACCGTGGGAACTCATTGAAAAGCGCCTTCTGGCGGCGGCAGAAGCAGACTTGGTTATCTGCCTGTACAATCCGTCAAGCCGCCGCAGGGCAGGCTATTTAAAGAAAGCCTGTGAAATTGTAGAAAAAGCACAGTCACCGGATACGGTCTGCGGTTATGTAAAAAATATCGGACGGGACGGACAGGAAACGGGCGTTCTTTCTTTAAAAGAACTGGCAGAATTTGAAGCAGATATGTTTACGACTGTCTATATCGGAAACAGCCGGACAAAGGTGATTGGCGGGAAAATGGTAACACCGAGAGGGTATCAGGTACGATGAGCATGAAAAAAATTGTCCTGTTTGCCGGAACGACCGAGGGACACCGGCTCTGTGAATGTTTTGTGCAGAATAAATGGCAGGCAGAGGTTTTTGTGGCAACAGAATACGGCAGGGAAATTCTTCCGCAGGCACCGAATCTGCATATTCATGCCGGACGGCTGGACATGAAGCAGATTTACAGTCAGCTTACGCAGATTCGCCCGGTGTGTGTGCTTGATGCAACACATCCATATGCAGATGAGGTGACAAAAAATATCAAAGAAGCCTGTCAGACAGCAGGAGTTCCCTATATGCGGATACTGCGGGAAAATACGGATATGACGGAAAATGTAACCGGCAGTGCAAAGGCGCATATCCGCGTGGCAGACAGTATGCGGGAAGCGGTGGATTTGTTAAATGACAAGCCGTATCTTGAAAAGAATATTCTGCTGACAACAGGAAGCAAGCATTTACCGGATTACACAAAGATACAGGATTATCAGAGCCGTGCCTATTTAAGACTGCTTCCCAGTCCTGAAATGCTTCAGAAGGCGGTTGATACGGGATTTCTGCCGGCACATTTAATTGCAATGCAGGGACCGTTTTCACAGGAATTAAATGTTGCATTGATAAAACAGTCAGGTATCGGCGTACTTGTCACAAAGCAATCCGGCAAAAGCGGCGGGTTTGAAGAAAAACTATCTGCCGCAGAACAGACAGGAACGGATGTTATCGTGATTAAAAGACCAAAGCAGGAAGAAGGGAAAAATCTGTCCGAGGCAGAAGCGGAACTAAAAAAATTAATGACATAAGTGTGTAAATGAATTTTGCCGCTTATAGATGTGATAATGGAGAAGAACATGAAAAAGGTAACAATAGCCGGAATGGGGCCGGGCAGTGCAGGCTGCATGACACAGGAGGTCTGCCGGGCAGTAAACCAGGCAGACGTTTTAATCGGTTCAGAACGCCTGATTGCGCCGTATACAGATCAAAGAACGGTTAAAGCGGTGACGGCGGCAGAGATTCTGCGGGCAGTTGAAAATGAAGATGGGGAGCATTTTACGGTGCTGATGTCGGGAGATACCGGATTTTACAGTGGGACGAAAAAACTGGTTGAGCAGTTAAACGGAAAATATGCGTACCGGATTCTGCCGGGCATTTCCTCTGTAATATATTTTGCGGCAAAAATCGGTGTGGCATGGGAGCAGGCGCAGTTTGTCAGCCTGCATGGAAAGAAACAGCCGTATCTTCCGGTGATTATGCAAAATGAGTACACTTTTTTTCTGACACAGGGAAATACCGCGGAAATTTGCACCCGCATTGCAGAGGCAGGCTTGGGAAATGTCCATGTCTGGATTGGTGAAAATCTTTCTTATCAGAATGAAAAAATTACGCACGGAAATGCGACAGAATTAACGGCATATCAGGCGGCAGGGCTGTCGGTTATGGCAGTATATAACCCGAAGCCGGGAGCATTTACAGGAACCGGACTGCCGGATGACTGCTTTATCCGCGGCGGTGTGCCGATGACAAAGCGGGAAATCCGCGCAAGCGTGGTGAGCCGCATAGCACCTGCAAAGAATGCCTGTATTTACGATATCGGTGCAGGAACCGGCTCTGTCACCGTGGAACTTGCAATGCAGGCTTTACACGGATGTGTTTATGCAGTTGAAAGGACAGAAGAAGGGTGCAGTCTGATTGCGCAGAATGCGCATAAATTCGGACTGGATAACATACAGGTGGTGCATGGCAGTGCCGCCGGTGTACTGGAAGAACTGCCTGCGCCGGACGCGGTATTTGTCGGCGGAAGCGGCGGAGAACTGGAAGACATTTTTAAAATCATTTTAAAGAAGAATCCGCATGTACGCATTGTAATAACGGCAGTTACATTAGAAACGGTACAGGAAGCGGTACGGCTGTTGGAGCAGAACGGATTTGATACGCCACAGATTGTACAGATTGCCGTGACGGAAGTTAAAAAAAGGGGACAGTATCATATGCTGTCTGCCAATAATCCTGTATTTATAATAGAAGGGAGCAGTGTCAGATGAGCCGGATAATGATTGCGGGAACCGGAAGCGGGAGCGGAAAGACAACGATTGTCTGCGGATTATGCCAGTGCATAAAAGATATAGGACGGACACCGTCTGCCTTAAAATGCGGTCCGGATTATATAGATGCGATGTTTCATTCGCGTGTGTTAAAAATGCGTACCGGCAATTTAGACAGCTGGTTTTGTGATAAAACAACGATTCGCACACTGCTTGCAAAGAAAGAAAAAAGCAGTGACATCACAGTGATTGAAGGTGTTATGGGCTATTATGATGGCGCGGGTTTCAGTACAAAGGGGAGTTCCTTTGAAATTGCGCAGATAACGGATACACCGGTGATTTTAATTGTAAACTGCCGTGGTATCAGCAATTCTGTCGGGGCAGTGTTAAAGGGATTTACGACATTTCAGGAAAATTCGCAGATACGCGGAGTTATCTTTAATCAGATGTCGGAAAAACTCTATCCGCAGGCAAAAAAAGCGGCACAGGAACTGGGGCTGATTCCGCTGGGCTTTCTGCCGTATAAAAAGGGTGGAGCATTGGAAAGCCGTCATCTGGGGCTGGTTACAGCAGATGAAGTCGTGCATTTTAAAGAAAAAATCGACACGATAGCCGCGCAGATGAAAAAAAGCCTTGATTTAGAGGGAATCCTTGCGCTGGCAGAAACCGCAGTGCCGCTGAAAGAAAACGAAGATATCAGAGAAGCAGAGGAAAAGGAAAAAGAGCCGGTAACGGCATTGGACAAGCCGGAAAGCACGGGTTTACAGGATACGGCAGGAAATAAACTCCGCATAGCTGTGGCAAAAGACGCCGCTTTCTGCTTTTTATATGAAGATAATTTAGAGTATCTGCGGGCAAACGGGTGTGAATTGGTGTTTTTTAGTCCGCTGTCCGATAAAAAACTACCGGAGAAAATAGACGGATTACTGCTTTACGGCGGATATCCTGAATTGCATACAAAAGCTTTGTCCGAAAATGAAACACTGAAAAGTGAAATTAAAGAGCAGATACTGGGCGGACTGCCGTGTATTGCGGAATGTGGCGGATTTTTATATCTGCATGAGACACTGGAAACACCGGAAAAAGAACGTTTTCCGATGTGCGGCGTGATTGCGGGAAACGGATTTGGGACAGGAAAGCTCTGCCGCTTTGGCTATATGACACTCACGGCGCAAAAGGACACAATGCTTGCGGCAAAGGGCGAAACGATTCGCGCGCATGAATTTCACTACTGGAACAGTGATAATATCGGTGCGGATTATGAGATTACAAAGGCTTCGGATAACACTGCAGCATCCGGCGGTTATGGAACGGATACGCTTTATGCGGGATTCCCGCACATTTATTTTTACGGAAATGAAGCGGCGGCAAAGCGTTTTTTAAAAGCCTGCGAGATGTATCATGAAAATAACATAAAAGATGTTCATGCCATATCTTATGGCATGGAAGATAAAAACGATATTTATAAAATTTTCCCGGAACTGGCAGAGGCGGGTGGACTGGATAAAAATGCCGTCAAACAGGTGCAGAAGCATTGGAACAGCATTGCCAAGCCGCTGTACGGACTTGGAAAAATGGAGCAGCTCATTACACAGATTGCAGGGATACAAAACACACCCAATGTAGCGATTGACAAGCGTGCGGTGATTGTCATGTGCGCGGATAACGGCATTGTGGAAGAAGGGGTCACACAGACCGGGCAGGAAGTGACGGCAGTGGTAAGCTGTAACATGGCAGACGGCATTTCAAGCGTCTGTAAAATGGCGGATTATGCCTATGCAGAAGTGATTCCGGTAAATATCGGCATTGCCGCAGACTGCCTGCCGGACGGAACAGATGTCAATTCCTATCCGGGACTTTTAAACCGCCGGATTATGGCGGGAACAAAAAATTTCTTAAAAGAGCCTGCGATGTCAGAGGAGCAGCTCACACAGGCAGTTTACACAGGAATGAACGTGGTAAAATCGTGCAAAGAGCAGGGATACCAATTACTTGCAACCGGCGAAATGGGTATCGGAAATACGACCACAAGCACAGCACTTGCCTGTATTCTGCTGGATTTAAAACCGCAGGAAGTCACGGGACGCGGTGCGGGGCTGGACAATGCGGGATTGAAAAGGAAGACAGAAGTCATTGCAGAGGCACAACGCTTGTATACAAAATATAAAAAAAATCCACTCTGTCTGTTACAGCAAATCGGCGGGCTGGACATTGCAGGTCTTGTCGGTGTCTTTCTGGGCGGTGCGGTTTACCGGATACCTGTGATAGTTGACGGGGTTATATCGGCGGTTGCCGCGCTGATTGCCGTGTCTGTTTTTCCGGCGGCACGGGATTTTATCATTGCATCTCATCAGGGAAAAGAACCGGCGATGAAAGCATTGTTAAAAGCCCTTGAAAAAGAAGCCGTTCTCTTTGCGGAGCTTGCATTGGGCGAGGGAACAGGCGCGGTCATGCTGTTTCCGCTGTTAGATATGGCAATGCGCGTATACCGGGAAAACACGACATTTGAAGATATACAGATTGAAGCTTATGAGGATTATAAAAAATGTTAATTTTAATTACAGGTACCAGTGGGAGCGGCAAATCCGAATATGCGGAAAAAATCTGCTGTGAACTTGCGGGCAGTGCAAAAAAATATTATATTGCAACCATGCAGCCCTACGGTGCAGAGGGTACACAAAGAATCCGCCGTCATCATGCACTGCGGCAGGGAAAAGGCTTTGAAACGATAGAGCAGTACCAAAATGTCAGCAAGGCATTTGATAAAGTGCAGACAGAAGCTGTGTCACACGCAGCGCAAAATGAGAAGTCGGTGGTACTGTTAGAATGTCTTTCAAATCTTATGGCAAATGAATGTTTTGAAGAGGGCGGAACACCCGATGCTGTATTTTCAGACTGTATACAGCTTTACAGACAGTGCCGTCATCTTGTGATTGTAACGAATGAAATTTTTTCAGACGGCTGTCTGTACGACAATACGACAACGGATTATATCACACGGCTGGGACGGTTAAATACACAGCTTGCGCAGGAAGCCGACTGTGTGGCAGAGGTGGTCTATTCGATTCCTGTATATTGGAAAGGGGCGTATGAGCTGATTCAAAAGAGCTTGCCGCTGTAAAAATAGCACTGCTGTCAGTCAAAATATTTAAAGGGGCAGAAAAAGCGTAAACAGTATAAAAGAAGGAGGAACGGGCAGAAAAAATGAATTGGGTAAAATCACTTATCATCGCATTTTCGATGTATTCTAAAATTCCAATGCCGCATCTGAATCTGGAAGAAAAAGATATGCGGTATGTTATGGGATTTTTTCCGCTGGTCGGATTGGTGCTTGGTGCGTGTCAGTTTATATGGTATAAGCTGTCAGCATTTTTTGGCGTGCCAAACGTCAGCCGGGCATTGATTTTTCTGGTACTGCCGGTGATTGTTACAGGCGGGATTCATGTGGACGGTTATATGGATACCAGTGATGCGATTCATTCATACGGTGACAGGGAGAAAAAACTTTCTATATTAAAGGATTCCCATATCGGGGCATTTGCGGTTATCCGTCTGCTGGTATACAGTACGGTTTATTTTGCGGCACTTTTCTGGATGGCAGAGCAGGGAAAAGAACAGGCATTTCTGCTTTTTGCGGGCATATTTTATTTGTCACGGATACTCAGCGGATTTGCGGCGGTCAATTTCCGCGGTGCAAGAAAAAACGGGATGCTGTATACATTTACCAGTGTGACGGACCGTTACCGTGTCAATGCGCTGTTAGGCATACAGTTTGTCATCTGCCTGGTTGGAATGGGGCTGGTTGATATTTACAAGACCGGTGCGGTATTCCTTGCCGCAGGGCTTGTACTGTGTTATTACAGACATATGGCATATAAAGAATTTGGCGGTGTAACGGGCGACTTAGCGGGCTATTTTTTGTGCGTGAGTGAATTGTGCATGACGGTGGTACTGGCGTGTGTGAATATTTTGTAATTGCGGAAAATGCAATAGAGTTATATCGGCAGATGAGAAATCGACTGCGCGAAATTTTAAGTGCTGTTTTGCAACAAGGCTGATGAGATTAACCGTAAATGGATTGTAGTAGGAACGGAGAAATATGGAAGTATATTTTGGCGGGGCTTTTCAGGGAAAGCTTGATTATGTATTAAAGAAAAAAGGAAATTTAAAGGTGGCGGACGGCAGGGACTGTGATGAAAAGCGGTTACAGTCGGCGGATGTTGTCAATCATCTGCATTTATTGATTCAAAGGCGGATAGCGGCGGGAGAATCGACAGATACGCTTATTGATGAGCTATATGTCGTCAATCCGCAGATGATTCTGATTTGTGATGAGGTCGGAAGCGGAATTGTGCCGCTGGAACGAAAAGACAGGATTTACAGGGAAGCTGTCGGACGTGTGCTGTGTGCGGCAGTGGCAAAATCCGACAGGGTAGAACGCATTTTATGCGGAATCGGACAGTGCCTGAAGCAGGAATCAGCAGGAATTACAAAATAGCGCGGGGAAAGCCTGCGGGAGGTGAGGTCGTATATGAAGATTGTGCTGATTCGGCACGGAGCAACAAAGGGAAATCTTGAAAAACGATATATCGGAAGAACAGACGAGGATTTGTGCGGTGAGGGCATAAAGAAACTGAAAGAAGATACGTGCGCAGGCATTTATCCGCCGGCGCAGGCGGTATTTTCCAGTCCGATGAAGCGGTGTCTGTCTACGGCAGAATGTATTTATCCGGTACAGACACCGCAGATTGTATGGGATTTCAGAGAGTGTGATTTCGGGCTTTTTGAAGGGAAGAATTATAAAGAACTGACAGGAAATCCGCAGTATCAGCAGTGGATTGACAGCAACGGCACACTGCCGTTTCCGGGCGGGGAAGCTTTGACGGATTTTAAGAAAAGAAGTGTCCGTGCATTTTTGGAAACGGTTTCAAAATCGGAAAGCATTTTAAAAGGACAGGTAACATCGGGAAAACAGGACGACACTACAGTGGCATATGTCGTTCACGGCGGTACAATCATGGCGGTATTGTCGGAATTGTGCGGCGGGGACTATTATGATTATCACTGCGGCAACGGGGAAGGATATTTGTGCAGTCTGACAAAAGATAAAAGGCTGTCGGTGATAGGAAAAATAAGCGCCCGAAATGGTTGTGAAATCCACGGTACAGTGCTAGAATAAAAATGTTAATAAATCAATGGAATACAGCCGCCCACAGGAGTGGCTTCGTATTTTCAGACGGTAATAAGTTGAAATAACAAATCAGGAGGACAAAATGGTTAAGCATGTTATTTTGTGGAAATTAAAAGAAGAATTTTCGGCAGAGGAAAAACAGCAGATTAAAGCCGGAATCAAAGAAGGACTGGAAGGCTTAGCCGGACAGATTCCGGGCATGACAGAAATCAAAGTCAATATTGACGGTCTGCCAAGTTCTACAGTAGACGTGATGCTGGATTCGACATTTGAAACAGCGGAAGCATTGAAAAATTACAGCACCCATCCAAAGCATGTAGCAGTGGCTGATAACAAAGTAAGGCCGTATACAGCAGTCCGCTCCTGTATGGATTATGAAATCTAAGGCAGGATAAGATGCAGTATTTTTGGTGTCAGACCGGTGCGGTTGCACTGGGATTTTTACTGGATTTAATTTTTGGTGACCCGCATTGGCTGTACCACCCGGTACAGCTAATCGGCAGTCTTATTTCAAAACTTGAAAAAGTTTTATTAAAGGATACAGATTCCGATAAAAAGAAGTTTAGAAACGGTGCGTTGCTTGCGGTGCTTGTAACCGCATTGACAGGCGCTGTGACAATATTGATTTTATTTATCTGTTACCGCATTTCCATGACGGCGGGTTTTATCGTGGAATCCGTCATGTGTTATCAGATTCTTGCAGTCAAATCATTAAGGGTAGAAAGCATGAAAGTCTATACGGCATTAAAGCAGGACGGTCTGCCTGCGGCAAGAACGGCAGTTTCCATGATTGTCGGACGGGATACCGCACAGCTTGACGAACACGGCATTGTGCGTGCGGCAGTGGAAACGGTTGCGGAAAATACGTCAGACGGTGTGATTGCACCGCTGTTTTATATGTTTTTTTTCGGTGCGGCAGGCGGTTTTATCTATAAAGCAGTCAACACCATGGATTCCATGATTGGTTATAAAAATGATAAATATCTGTACTTCGGGCGGTTTGCGGCAAAGCTTGATGATGTCTTAAATTTTATTCCGTCAAGAATCGGCGGTGTATTAATGGTTTTATCGGCGGGAATTGCTTCACTGGCAGAAAGAAACAGCGAAAAGCACTACAGCATGAAAAATGCGTGGAAAATTTTTCTGCGCGACAGAAAAAAGCACAGCAGTCCGAATTCCGCCCAGACGGAAGCTGCGTGCGCCGGTGCATTAATGGTCGCTTTATCAGGCGATAATTATTATTTCGGAAAGCTTGTAAAAAAGCCGCAGATAGGTGATGCCGTCCGTCCGCTGGAAGCAGAAGATATTAAAAGAAGCCACGTACTGCTGTATATTTCTGCGTTTTTAATGGTGGCTGCGGTACTGGGGCTTAGGGTGGCAGTGGGAGCATTGTGATATCTGTGGCACAATACTGCCAACGTCAAGTTATACTTGCCAAAATCTTAGATTTAAGGATTTTTAATAGAGAAAAACGAGAAGAAATCGAACGGTTTTGTTGATAAAATCGTTCGATTTGTTATAATATAATTAAAAGAGATATTAATGATTTATTCGTCAGGAAAGGGGAGGATGATATGTCTATTACCGCAACTGAATTAAAAGTCAATCTTGGCAAATATCTTGCGCTTGCAGAAACAGAAGATATTTATATTACCCGTAACGGAAAAGTTGTTGCAAAATTATCGAACCCATATCAGGACAGAGTAGATGTCGCAAAGTCATTGTTTGGTGTTCTTTCTGATGATATGACTCTGGAAGAAGCGCGGGAAGAAAGGCTGAATAGGATATGAGAGTTTTAGTTGATACCTGTGTTATCATCGATGCGTTACAGTCGCGTGTTCCGTTTGCAGAAGCTGCACAAAAGCTTTTTATATATTCTGCAAATAGGCAATTTGAGGGTTATATCACTGCAAAGTCAGTTACAGATATATATTATTTGACACATCGTTTAACACATAGCGATACAGAAACACGAAAGATTTTGAGTAAACTTTTTACTTTGTTCGATTTGTTGGATACTGCTTGTTTAGACTGTCGAAAAGCCATATCTTCTGAAATTGGTGATTATGAAGATGCTATTATGGTGGAAACAGCAATTCGTTCAGAAATGGACTGTATCGTAACCAGAAATGTGAAAGATTATGCAAAATCTTCTGTTAAGGTGTATGAACCTTCTGCATTTTTGAAGCTATTAGAGGAAGAAAATAAAGCTGAATAAACCAATAGCCTCATTCGGACAAATCGGATGAGGCTATTGATTTACTGAATTTAAACCTAGTGAAACGCACTTCCGTAAAACAGCCGCTTCATAAAATTATACATGCCCTTCTGCCATACATCACCGTCATGACCGCCCTCTGTTTCATAGAAAATGTGGTCAATAGATTTTTTGGTTAAAATGCGGTCATATTCAGCCCCGAAACGGCAGAAGTAACCGTGTTAGTCTTTGCCGTGCCTGTACCTGCGGATTGTCCGCACCCGGCAAGCAGGACAGAAACAGCTGTAGAAAGCGCGGCGGTGGTAAGAGCAGTTTTATAAAAATATTTTTTCAACATTGTAAATCCCTTCCTAAACAATATTTATACTATTAAAATTTACATCGTATAAGAATTTCTATGATAAAAATAGTGTAATACTTAAAGTTAAGTTTAAGTCAAGCCCTTACAGGAGATTTATTGTGAAATCACCTTCCGCATGGTATAATATGCGTAAGCAATGAGCCGTGCTGGACGAAAGTCTAAGGAAAAACTGTGCTTGCACAAAGCACTTTTAGACGATTTTATCTGATAGGGCGAACACTCGACAGAGCAGGAAAGTTAGGCAATCCTGTTCCTGCACGGCGGGGTAAGAGAGAAAGCAAAGCATACAGACAGGAGGCAGGCATGCAGAGAGAAATACACGGCGGAAATGTATATGGCAGAGAGGTGCGGCTGGATTTTTCCGTCAATATCAATCCACTGGGCATGCCACAGGGAGTAAGGCAGGCAATTACGGAATACACGGCATGGGACGAAACGTATCCGGATATTGAATGTACGGATTTGCGCAGGGCGATAGCACAAAAAGAAGGGATTGCACCGGAGCAGATTCTTTGTGGAAACGGAGCATCGGAACTGCTGATGGCAGTTGTGCGTGCCACCGCACCGGAAAAATGTGCCATAGCGGCACCGTCATTTTCAGGATATGAGCGTGCGGTGCGTGCCGCAGGGGCAGAGCCGGTATTTTATGAGCTTTCACATGACACGGGTTTTGGTTATGAAACAGTCTGTGACCGCTTGTCAAAAATGACGGTTCAGATGCTTTTTTTGTGCAATCCGAATAATCCCACGGGAAATACAATCCCGGAGCAGATTTTGACGGAAATTTTACAGTTTTGTGCATCAAAAAAAATCCGGGTTGTCGCAGATGAATGTTTTCTGCGGTTTCACCCGCATTATGAAAAAATGAGCTGTAAGCGCTTTTTAAAACAGTACCCGAATCTGCTCATCGTCAACGCATTTACAAAGTTTTATGCAATGGCGGGACTGCGGCTGGGGTATCTGATGACCGGGGATTTGTCATTGCTTCATGCGGTGGCACAGCAGCTTCCTGAGTGGAATGTGTCGTCAATCGCACAGCGTGCAGGAATTTCGGCATTACAGGATACAGAATATGAAAAGCAGACAAGGCAGTTGATTGAAAAGGAACGCCGATATCTGATACAGGAATTTTTAAAAATGGGTTGTACCGTATTTCCGTCCGAAGCGGATTATATTACATTCCGACTGCCGCAGGAAAAGACAGGATTTTTATTAAAGGAGCGGCTGTTAGAGGGGAAAATACTGATTCGCTCCTGTGCAAATTACAGGAATATGCCGCCGGACTGTTACCGCATTGCGGTAAAACAGCATGCAGATAATGAGGAGCTGGTCAGACAGGTTTGGCGGATTCTGATACAATGAATATCTGACAGCGCAGGGAAAGGATTTTAAAGAACCATGGCAAAAAATCTTATGGTGCAGGGGACGATGTCCAATGCGGGGAAAAGTATTGTCACCGCGGGAATTTTAAGAGTGTTAAAGCAGGACGGATACAGTGTAGCACCGTTTAAATCGCAGAATATGGCATTAAATTCTTATATCACAAAGGACGGACTGGAAATGGGCAGGGCACAGGTTATGCAGGCAGAGGCGGCAGGAATAGAGCCGTGTGTGCAGATGAATCCCATTTTATTAAAACCCACCAGTGATGTAGGCTCGCAGGTTATTGTAAACGGTGTTCCGCTGAAAAACATGCCTGCAAAGGAATATTTTAAATATAAAAAAAAGCTGATACCCGATATTTTAAGTGCCTATGAAACATTAGACAGGCAGTATGATGTGATTGTACTGGAAGGTGCGGGAAGTCCGGCGGAAATTAATTTAAAACAGGACGATATCGTCAATATGGGCATGGCGGCACTGGTAGATGCACCGGTGCTTTTAGTGGGGGATATTGACAGGGGCGGCGTGTTTGCACAGCTGGCAGGAACACTGATGCTGTTAGAGGAAGAAGAACGCAGGCGCGTAAAGGGACTGGTGATGAATAAGTTTCGCGGCGATAAAAAAATACTGGAACCGGGATTAGACCAGCTTTATGATATCTGCCATGTGCCGACAATCGGCGTGATTCCGTATACCAGACTGGATATTGAGGAAGAAGACAGTCTGGCAGGAAGCCTTTTACAGACGGCACTGCCGGACGAAACGGATATGCGGCTTGATATTGCGGTGATTCGTCTGCCGCACATTTCTAATTTTACGGACTTGGACGCGCTGGCACGGCTTGACGGTGTGCGCGTACGGTATGCAGACCGTGCGGAACAGATTCAGACACCAGATTTACTGATTCTTCCGGGCACGAAAAATACGATTGACGATTTGAAATGGCTTCGCCGCACCGGACTGGAAAGCCCGATTTTAAACTGTGCCAGAAAAGGAATTCCGGTATTGGGAATTTGTGGCGGCTATCAGATGTTAGGCAATGAAATTGACGACAGCTGTGGGGCAGAAACGGGAGAGGTAGTTCCGGGGCTTGGACTGCTTCCGGTAAAAACCGTTTTTTCATTAGAAAAGCACAGAACCCGCGTAAAAGGTCGGATTTGTGCGCAATCCGGTATCTGGGGCAGCTTTTCGGGCTGTGAATGTACCGGTTATGAAATCCATATGGGCGAGAGCCGTATTTGCGAAGAAAATGCGCAGGGATTTATACAGCTTACCAATCAATCAGATTTATCAACACGCGCAGACGGCTGTGTCCGTGAAAATGTAGCAGGGACATATCTGCATGGGATTTTTGACGAGGTGGGATTTTGCGGGAGGCTCATAGAAACACTGTGCCGGCAGAAAGGCAGGAATTCGGCTGTGTCCGGGCAGATGAGTTTTTGGGAATACAAACAAAGAGAATATGATAAGTTAGCCGATGTGATTCGTGAAAATATGGATATGGAATATCTGTACCGTGTAATGGGGCTGGCATAAAATAAAATCCGGAAACTGCTTTTTATCACGCAGTTTCCGGATTTTTTATCCAACACATCTTTAATGGATTATTCCAACACAAGCAGAAGTGCCATTTTAAATCTGCCATTTGCGATTACGCTGTGAAGACCGTTCTTTTCAAAACGGAAACATTCACCGGCGCTGATTTCATAGTCTATTCCTTCATAGCCGATTGTCGCTTTGCCTTCCAGTGCGAAAACAATCGCATTGCCCGGTGCGCGGTGCGGTGTAAGACCTGTGCCTTCATCAAATGCCATTAACACATATTTCATTGATGGGTTGCTGGCTACGTCCATGTTGGCGATACTGCCTTCTTCATAAGAAATTAAATCTTTCAGTGCGAATACTTCATTTGTTTTTACATTTGCGTTCATAATGTTCTCCTTTTCAAAAATAATTTCAGTGTATACCAGTCCGTTTTCTGTCTGCATACCGCACAAAGTCTTTTCAGGGACAATGAGTGCCGTGCCGGGGGTGGCAAAAACATTTTTCGGTTCTTCACCCAGAAGAAATGTTCCTCTTCCGGCGTTTGTGATATACATGGTCATTCTGTCATAGCTTTCCTGACTGATAGAGGTTCCTGCACCCATTGAAAAATAGGTGATTTTATTGACCGTGCCAAGTCTGGAATCTCTTGAAACGGTCATGCCGCCCCGTATGGGACGCATATTTTCAATCGTAAATACCGGATTCAATAGGCTGTCCTCCTTTATTTTATTGTGCAAATCTATTATTGCCGTTTTTTTAAATATACACTACAATGGAGCAAAAAGGAAGTATGCACATTTAAGTTATATACTTACCTAAAGGTAAGTATAGCCGCAGATTCCACCGAAAGTAGAGTACAGCCTGTCAGAACGCGGCAAATCCCTGATACCGATACTTGTTTCCATGTGTGAGTGGGGCGGAAAACATAAAAATGATTTGATAGATTAAATTGACAGTGCATATAGAGAATAAAAATGAGCAAAAGGAGTGCGGAAAAAATGAGTAAACAAACGTTTACACCCAACAAAATTATTTCTTATTTTAAGACAGAGTGGGTTGTTTTACTGATTGTAACGGTGTCCGGGCTGATTTATAACTTAGGTCTGCTTGCGGGACCGTGGTTTGAAGGACGGATGACCGGCTGTCTGATTGACATTTTAAATGGAAGAAAGACATTTTATAATATGCTCATTCTGGTGGGATGTTACGTGCTTTCCATTGCGGTTGTGCAGGTGTCCCGCTATATCAAGCGTTTTTATGTCAGACGTTTTGCCAACAACGTCAACCGCCGCATGAAAGGTATTCTTTACGCCAGTCTGGTCGAAAAAAGCAGACCGGAGTTAAAGGAGCAGGGAACGGGCGATATTATGACAAAGGCGATATTGGACGTTGATGACTGTGTAGAGGGTATGCGGAAATTTACGACAGAAATCTTTGATACCGGCATTGCACTTGCCGCGTATGCGGGCATGTTGTTGTATTACGACTGGCGTCTTGCCCTGCTTTCCATGCTGTTTCCGCCGGTATCTTATCTGCTTGCCGAAAAAATGAAGGCCATTGTACAGCGGACCGGTGTGGTATACAAGGAACAGTCCGGTGCGTTAAGTTCGGCAACCTTAGACAGGGCAGAAAATGCCATTACTTACAGGGTGTTTGGCTGTGAACAGCAGCGTAAACAGGCTTATGAGGAAAATTTAACGGCATACGAAAAAGCTGCAGTCAGCGCAAATATTTGGAATACGATGATGCCGCCGCTTTATAAGGTCATTTCAATGACAGGTGTGCTGTTTATTTTATATTTCGGTGCGGCAAATGTGCTTGGAACAGGCTGGAAAGTCTGGACGGCTGCAATTTTTACAACATTTTTATCCTGTTTTACAAAGCTGTCCGTCAAATCCTCCAATGCGGCAAAATTATTCAATGCCGTGCATAAGGCACAGGTTTCATGGAAGCGTATTAAGCCGCTGATGAATCCGGTGATAGAAAATGAAAAGCCTGAAATCCGGACGGTTTCACAGTTATCGGTACAGGAGCTTACATTTGCGTATCCTGATGGTGAAAATATATTTGAAAACATTTCCCTTGCGGCAAAGCCTGGAGATATTATCGGTGTGACCGGAGCGGTTGCGTGCGGAAAATCTACTTTCGGCAAGGCATTTCTCGGAGAATATCCGTATCAGGGCAGCATCACGGTTGACGGTAAAGAGCTGGGCAGTCTGGACAGAAGACAGCACGCGGGCATTATCGGTTATCTGGGACATGCCCCGGAGTTATTTAATGATACTATTGAAAACAATATTTTAATGGGAGAAAATAAAAATGTATCCGATTACCTGAAACTGGTCTGTTTTAATGAAGAAGTACAGGCAATGCCGGACAAAGAAAATACAATGGTTGGAAACGGCGGCGTGCGGCTCTCCGGCGGTCAGTCACAGCGCCTTGCGCTGGCAAGAACGCTCTGTCATAAACGTCCGGTACTCATTTTAGACGACCCGTTTTCGGCACTCGATAAAGACACCGAAAAACAGATTTTTGCAAATCTGAAAAAATATATGGCAGACGGCATTGTGATAATAATATCACACAGACTGTATCTGTTCCCGCAGATGAATCAGGTAATCTGGCTGGAAAATGGAAAGGCAGTAACCGGTACGCATGAAAAACTGATGCAGGAGATACCGGAATACGCACAGCTTTACCATGCGCAGGAAGGAGGAAGTATTTATGAACAGTGATTGTGGAAACATTATCAGACAGACTGTAAAGAAAAATGTTCTTCTGGCAGTGGGAATTGTTATTGCAGTGTGCGGAGCCGTTGTCATATCCCTGCTTCCGCCACTTGTACTGGCAAAAATGATTGATGCCATGACACAAAAACAGAATGTCGGCTTTACCTTTGTGGCGCTTTATTTCGGGCTGACGGCGCTGACAGGTGTTATGGAAGCGTCAAGAGAAGGATTTCTGACGGTATTTGGACAGAAAATCACACATGCATTAAGAAGCAGTCTTATGGAAAAGTTTACAAGACTGACGGCAGACAGTTTAAACAAACAGGAACCGGGCGCACTGGTATCACGGTTTGTCGGTGATGTGGATACGGTAGAAAATCTGTTTACATCGGGCATTATCAGTATGTTTGCGGATGCCTGCCGCATCATCAGTATTCTGGCAGTCATATGGTTTCAGAATAAGGGACTTGCGCTTGTACTGTTTATTTTACTGCCGTTTCTGTTCTGGTTTACACGATATGTCCAGAAAAATATGTTAGCTGCGCAGGTTGAAAACCGCCGTGCGGTCAGCCGCGCTTCCGGTCATGTGCCGGAAACCCTGCATAATATCCGTACGATTCATAACCTTTCCAAAGAAAATTATATGGAAAAACGATATGACCAATATATCCAGCAAAGCTATCATGCCATGGAAAAGACCAACTTTTACGATGCGGTCTATTCACCGGTCATTTTAATTTTAAATGCGGTTGTTGTTGCGCTAGTCATGCTGTTGTCCGCTTCCGGCAGTCCTCAGGTTCTGACACTGTTTGGTATGTCAGCCGGTACGGCGGTTGCAGTTATGAATTACATTTCGCAGATATTTACACCGCTTGAAAGTCTTGGCATGGAGATTCAGACCATTCAGTCTGCCATTGCGGGTGTGCAGAGAATCAATGAATTTTTTGCACTGCCGGAGCCTGCACCAAAACAGCATGAAAATACAGCAGATTCAAAACCGGTACAAAATAACGGTAAATCCTTTGTGGAATTTAGGGACGTCACCTTTGGTTATGACGAGCATACAGTGTTAAAGCATTTAAGCTTTCAGGTAGAAGAAGGTGAGCAGATTACACTTTCGGGCAGAACCGGAGCCGGAAAAAGTACGGTATTTAAGCTACTGCTGGGACTTTACGAACCGGAGGAAGGCAGTGTGTGGATTGACGGCAGAGAGGCAGCAGCGATTGACCGGAAGGACAGACGTTTTTTGTTTGGCTATGTAGAGCAGTCATTTCACAGAGTAGCGGGAACGGTCAAAGACCAGATTACGCTGTATGATGAAAAGATTTCCATGGAAAATGTAAAAGAAGCGGCAGAACTGACGGGACTGCATGATACAATTATGCACCTCCCGGACGGATATGACACCATCTGTACACCGGAACTGTTTTCACAGGGACAGTGGCAGCTTTTATCCATAGCGCGTGCGGCGGCGGCAAGACCGAAGCTTTTGTTATTGGATGAAATCACGGCAAATCTCGATGCCGAAACGGAAAAAGAAGTGCTTGAAGCGCTAAAGAGAGTATCCGAAAACAGAACGGTTATCTCCATTTCACACAGAGTATCCGCAAAAATGGGAAGAATCATTCCGATTGAGCAGAAACTATAGGAATAAAAGCGGATTTTATAACCGGTGGAAGTATGTTATACTAAAATACAACATACGCAAGGCGCATGTTACAGGCAGGAGAGAAGAAGCCTGTACATGTGCGGCAAAACAGTGCGGGTAAAAGAGAGGAAAATCAGATGATACGGTGTAATAACTGCGGAGCGGATATTGAGGAAACACAGACACAATGCCCATACTGCCATGCCATGCAGTATGAAGCATCGGAAAAAGAGTACATGAATCACCTGTACAAAATGAATGATACCATGGACGGACTTGATGAAAATGCAAACCGTTATATCCGGAACAGAATCATTTGTCATGCTGTCATTACGCTGGCGGCGGTTGCAGCAGCACTGCTTGTCGGGACTGCATGGGGATATACAAAATATCGTTCTTATTATAATTCGGCTTCGGAACGCAGAGAGATTGCAGAGGGCATGGCATGGTATGATGAAAATGTGCCGCAGATAAATGAAGCCTACGAGCAGGGAAACTTTGCAGACATCAGTGAAGTGACGGCGGATTCTTATAAAAATAAAATATTACAGCAGTGGAAACATTATAATATTTTATATATTTATAAATATGCGTATTCAGATACACTGCGCTATGATGATAAAATCGCACAGGGAACGCCGCTTGAAAGCTATGAATTTGAAAATCTGTACCGCAGCTGCATGGAATATATGAATATGCTGGAAGATACGGACGGATATATGTACCGGTATTATAAAAGCTGTGATGCACAGGAAAAAGAAATTATCAGTACGTGGACACAGCATGTAAAGGCGGTTCTTACCGATACCATCGGACAGTCGGAAGCCGACTATGCCGCAGACTATCAGGCTTTGTACGGGAACGGTGATGTCAGTAATTACAACATGTTCCGTGAAAAAGCACAAAAATATGAAAAATGACAGTGGGGAATATTTATGAAATGTAAAAATTGCGGTGCAGAACTGACAATGCTTGAAAAATTCTGTCCAAACTGCGGGACACCTAATGAACAGAGTCAGCAGCACATCAAAGATATGGAGCATTATGAACATGAATTTTCGGATACACAAAAAGAAGTTGTCCGTAACAGTAAATGGTTCATAAAATACATTGCACCGGTTACATCGCTGGTGATTGCGGGAATTGCAGCAGTCATAGTAACCATTCAGGCAAATCACCTCTGGGGATATAACCTGGCAGAACAAAAGCAGAAAAAATATAATCAGACACATGAGCAGGAAATCAAAGAACATTTACAGACACTGCTGGATAACGGGCAGTATGAAGAAGTGTATCAGCTCTACACCCGTCTGAACCAGCGGATGAGCGGAACGGGAAACAGCGGCTGGTATGATTTTTACAACATGACAGAAGGGTATCTGCGTCTGCGCAATGCCATTATGTTTTACTATAATCCGGAACTGTCAGAGCATTATTCCAAAGAAACGGCATTAAACAATGCGGCAGAAGCAATCTGTATGATAACTGGAAGCGCGCAGGGGAAAAGTTACAGGGAACGGGCGGCAGAGAGTATTCCTTATATGGAAGATATAAAAGAAAAAGCAGGGCTGTTTTTAAAGGATTACTGTAATTTTACACAGGCTGATATAGATTCGCTCGAAAACCGTGACAGAACATCGGTAATTGCATTACTGACGAGGAGAATGTTTGATGAAGAATAAAAAAAATCGTGTTAATATAACAGGAAAGCTGTTGTATCTGGTTGTTGCTGTACTGGTTTTGATGATTATTCCGTCAGCGGCGGAAAATGCGTATGATTATTTCCGGGAAAAGCAGTCCAGAAAAGGATATACGTCAGAGAAGCTGTATGAGGATTTCTGCGATGGTGATTACGGCAGATTATCAGAAAAGGTGGCATATAACCGCGCTGTTGGAAGAACAGTCACAGAAGATGACAGGGATTACTATGCTTTCAGTGCCTGCTACAACAGCGCAGTTGATTATCATATGTACCGGACAGCCGGAAAAACAGACAAAGCTTCCGATACACTTGAGATATTTTATCAGAATGAATCAGAACTGAATCATTTGATTTTTAAGGACGCATTAACCGCGGTAAAAGAGGTATATGAAATTCCGTAAATCTGCGGCTTATTCTGCAGAGTCTGCAATCAGATTCCGGTACCAGTAATAGGAATCTTTCGGAATCCGTTTTTGTGTCGGATAATCAATATATACCAGTCCGAAACGTTCATCGTAACCGCTGTGCCATTCAAAATTGTCCGTAAAAGACCAGTGAAAATACCCCATGACGGGTGTACCCTCTTTTATGGATTCACTCAGCTGTAACAGATAGCGCGTCAGAAAATCAATGCGTTCAGCATCATGGACTTTTCCGTCAAGGAAAATGTGGTCATTGCAGGAAAGCCCGTTTTCAGTAATAAAAATCGGCAGATGATAGCGTTCATACAGAAAGCGTGTACCCCAGTTCATAACTTCGGGAGTGACAGGCCATTTCAGTGCTGTCTTTGGAAAACCTGCATATCGTTTCGTAAAACCGTCTGCACCGGCTTTGTGTCCGTTATAAATGTTCAGCCCCAGAAAATCCAAAGGCGGATTTAATTCGCTACAGTCGTTCCACACATTTTTAAGGTGCTGTGTTACAAAATTCAGCGTATCATCTGATTTTAAATCAGCAGTAATCTCTGGCGCAAGTGCTTCAAAATCCGGTGCAAGTCCGTTGATAACCGCATCGCAGAAAATGTGATGACAGAATAAAATATTTTCTTTGGTATTGGCAAATGTCATAGTTCTTGCGGCACAGATATCCGCTTCATTTTCACTGCATGGATAGCACAGATTTCCGGTACTTGAAAAACCGATTTTGACCGGTTTCTTTGCAGCTTTGCGCATTGCAGGAACGGCAAGTGCATGAGCTTTGGCAAGTGCGTGGAGAATATCCAGTGTTTCCAGCATGGAAAGACGGTATCCGGGCGCGTGAAGTCCTTCGTAGTAACCCATTTTGGTAATAATCTGCGGTTCATTGATAGTCGAAAAATAAGTCACACGGTCCGAAAAATGTTCACAAATGACAGCGGCATAACGCACAAATGCCTGTATGGTATTTTCATTCAGCCACCCGCCACGGTCTGAAAGGGACTGTGGAAGGTCCCAGTGAAAAAGCGTGATATGCGGCTGGATTCCATAACGGATACAGCAGTCTGTGACACGGTCATAAAAGGCAAGTCCGGCAGCATTGACGGCAGTGTCATCGCCATTTGGAAAAATCCGGGGCCATGAGATGGAAAAACGGTATGCCCGGATACCCGCCTCTGCCATGAACCGGATATCTTCTTCATAGTTATCATAATAACAGCAGGCAAGCGTTCCGTCAGAGCTGTCAGCAATGACACCGCTTTTCTGACAGAACGTATCCCAGATAGAAGCGCCTTTGCCGTCCCGGTTATAAGCCCCTTCGGTCTGATAGGAGCTGGAAGCTGTTCCCCATATAAAATCTTTTGGAAAATTAATATGTTTCATACAAAGTTCCTCCATTACATAATTGCAGTGACATCATATTCCGTCACATCTTTCTGATAAGGAATCATATTTCCTTCAACCAGAGTGCCGTTTACAAGAAGGGTTTTGATGCCTTTCTGCGATTTGGCAGAATTATCAACGTGAATATGATAAACGGCACCACGGAAATGTCGTGTTACGGTAAATTCCGTCATCGTTTCAGGAATACACGGGTCAATGCACAGCCCGTCAAATTCTGGACGGATACCGAGAATATACTGTGAAACATTGGTAAATGTCCATGCGGCAGTTCCGGTCAGCCAGCTGTTTTTCGCTTCACCGAAGCGGCGGGCATCTTTTCCGGCAATCATCTGTGAATAGACATAAGCTTCCGTTCTGTGCAGGTCACTGACCTCCTGAAGATATGCCGGGCAGATTTTTTTGTAAATTTCAAAGGCACGGCTGCCGTGTCCAAGCACTGTTTCAGCAATGGAAACCCAAGGGTTGTTGTGGCAGAAAATGCCGGCATTCTCTTTATAGCCCTCCGGGTAAGAGGAAATTTCACCCAGTTCGAGGTGGTAGTAGGTATAGGCAGGCTGCAAAAGAACAATACCGTATTTTGTATCCAGTTTTTCTTTGACAGATTCAAGGGCTTTTGCGGCAAGACCTTCCTTTACCCCGATACCTGCCATGACACAGAAGCCCTGAGGTTCAATGAAAATCTGTCCTTCTTCACATTCATGCGAACCCACTTTCTGACCTTGTGCATCATAAGCGCGTAAAAACCACTCACCGTCCCAGCCGGACTCTAAAACTGCATTTATCATCTGCTCCACCTTTGCATCGGCATCGGCGGCTTCCTCGGTCAGACCGGTATGGCGGCAGATTTGTGCATAATCCCTGCCGTATTTGACGAACATTCCGGCAATAAATACGGATTCGGCAACAGGTCCCTCGGAAGCACCGGCAGTCTGGAAGGATTCATCGGGAACTGTTGAAAAGCAGTTCAGATTCAGGCAGTCGTTCCAGTCGGCACGGCCAATCAACGGCAGTTTGTGTGGTCCGAGATGTGTGGACGTAAAATGAAATGAGCGGCGCAGATGCTCCATCAGCGGTGCCTGATTGTCCGGATTGCTGTTAAACGGTGTCATTTCATCCAGAATCGAATAGTCGCCGGTTTCTTTTAAATAAGCGGCAGTTCCGGCAATCAGCCATAACGGGTCGTCATTAAAGCCGCTTCCGATGTCTGCATTTCCTTTTTTGGTCAGCGGCTGGTACTGGTGGTAGGCACTTCCGTTTTCAAACTGGGTAGAAGCAATATCTAAAATACGCTGGCGCGCTTTATCCGGGATTAAGTGGACAAAGCCGAGCAAATCCTGACAGGAATCGCGGAAGCCCATGCCCCTGCCAATCCCGGATTCAAAGTAGGAAGCAGAACGTGACATATTAAAAGTAACCATGCACTGATACTGGTTCCAGATATTGACCATGCGGCAGAGCTTCTCATCGGCGGTTTCAAGCTGATAGCCGGAAAGCAGCCGGTTCCAGTAATCTTTTAACTGTGAAAGTGCTGTATCAAACTGTGCTGACGAAAGAAACGTATTCATCATTTTATCAGCTTTCTTTTTGTTAATAATCTGTGGCGCTTCCCATTTATTATCTGCCGGATTTTCAATGTATCCGAGCATAAAAATGTAATCGCGGCTTTCGTGCGGTTCAAGCGTAATATCCAGCCGGAAAGAACCGCATGGCTGCCAGCCGTCGGCAACGGAATTGCAGGAAGTGCCGTCGGTTACAGACTGCGGCGCGGCAGGGGAACCGTATGTACCAAGAAAGCTTTCACGGGCAGTATCAAAGCCGTCACACGCAGCATTGACGGCATAGACCGCATAGTGATTGCGGCGCTCGCGGTATTCGGTCTTGTGGTAAATGCAGGAGCGGACATCGTCATTTGCGACTTCGACTTCACCGGTGCTGTAGTTTTTCTGGAAATTATTCATATCTTCAACGGCATTCCATAAGCAGAATTCAACATAAGAATAAATGCTGAAGGTTTTCGGGCTGTCTGAAAGGTTTTTCAGACTGAGCCGGTTTAATTCACAGTCTGCGCCGATTGGAACAAGTGCGGTCACACAGGCCTCCAGTTCATCTTTAATGCCCTTGTATATCGTATATCCAAGACCGTGGCGACATTCATAGGCATCAAGCGGTGTCTGTGACGGCTGCCAGCCGGGATTCCAGATGGTACTGCCGTCTTTGATATAATAGTAATGTCCGTTGCTGTCTAAAGGCGCGTTGTTATAGCGGTATCTTGTAAGACGCATGAGTTTGGCATCTTTATAAAAAGCGTAGCCGCCGCCCGTATTGCTGATCAGCCGGAAAAAACTTTCGCAGCCCAGATAATTAATCCATGGCAGCGGGGTCTGTGGTGTAGTAATGACATATTCCTTATTTGTATCATCAAAAAATCCAAAATTCATAGAAAACCTCCTTTTGTTAACTTTACAGGTACTTTATGGCGGAAAAATACGTGCCATTTGACGAAAACGATTAAGAAAAGCCGGGAAATAAAAATCTGCCGGGCTTATACATTAGTATATGCAGAAAAACAGATAGAAAATAATCATATTTATCTCTAATCTGAGTATATTTTAATAAAAAGAAAAATGCAATGTTGAAATGAGGAAAATAGAAAAATAGTCAAAATGCACAAAAATATATATGCAAAATGCACTAATTTTATAAAAAGTCAAAAAACAGTTGCATTTAAAACTATAACATGTTATATTGAATTTACGAAAACGATTAAGTAACAATTAACGGCTCAGTCAAACGAGGTAAATGACTATGGTATCTATGAGAGATATTGCAGACAGATGTAATGTATCCGTTGCAACAGTCAGTAAAGCACTGAACAATCATAGTGACATCAGCGAAGAAACCAGAAAAAGGATTCATGAAGCCGCAGACGAGATGGGGTATTATCCGAACTCAGCAGCAAGGGCGTTAAAGACACATCGTTCTTATAATATAGGAGTTTTGTTTGATGATAAATCCCATAGCGGTCTGACACACGAATATTTTTCGGGAGTGCTTGAAGGTGTCAAAGCCGAAGCAGAAAGCTGCGGATACGATATTACATTTATTAATACGCATAGCAAGACAATGACTTATTATGAACATTGTAAATATCGTAATCTCGATGGAGTTGTTATTGCATGTACGGATTTTGAGTGTGAGGAAGTGAAGGAAGTTGTCAACGGAACGATTCCCACAGTGACGATTGATTATGTATTTAACAACTGCACTTCGGTCAGCTCAGATAATGTAAAGGGGATGAGAGATTTAGTCCGGTATGTATATAAGATGGGACATCGCAGGATTGCTTATATACATGGTGAGGATGATTCAGAAGTAACAAAGCAGAGATTAACATCATTTTACAGGACACTCGAGGAGTTGGGGATTGAGGTGACTGATGAATATGTGAAGTCATCAGAGTACCTGAATTCAGTCAAAGCAGAACAGCTCACAGATGAACTGCTGGATATGAAAGATGCACCGACCTGCATATTTTATCCGGATGACCTGTCGAATACCGGAGGCCTTAATGCAGTCCGTAAAAGAGGACTGAAGGTGCCGAGGGATATTTCAACAGTAGGGTATGACGGTATTAAGTTATCGCAGATGCTCAGTCCGAAGCTTACAACCATGCATCAGGATACGATGGAGATTGGAAGAAAGGCGGCAAAAGAACTGATTGCAGCGATTGAACGTCCGAAGACGACACTGGTAAAAAGAGTTATAGTTGAGGGAAGTCTGATTGAGGGAGAAACAGTCAGAAAACTCAGCTAAAGGGGTTTTTGAGGAGGTATTAGTATGAAGAAGGGTAAATTTACAAGCTTAATGCTTGCAGGAATGATGGCAGTGACAACACTTGCAGGATGCGGTTCGGGAGGAAAACAGGCCGCTTCAAAGGTTGATACAAGTGAGGCAGCACAGGGGAAAGTATTGAATATCTACTGCTGGAATACAGAATTTCAGGATAGATTTGAATATTTTAAAAAGTCCGGAAAGCTTCCGTCAGATGTAAAAGTAAATTTCGTGGTTACACCGAATGAAAACAATGCATACCAGAATGCACTGGATGCAGCACTTTTAAAACAGAATGACGTACCGGCAGATGAAAAGATTGATATTTTCCTGATTGAAGCCGATTATGCGTTGAAATATGTTGACAGTGATTACACACTGGACGTTGTCAATGACATCGGACTTTCAAAGGATGCACTGGCTGACCAGTATCAGTACACCAAAGATATCGTAACAGATTCAAAGGGCGTACAGAAAGGTACAACATGGCAGGCAACACCGGGATTGTTCGCATACAGACGTTCCATTGCAAAAGATGTTCTCGGCACGGATGATCCGGATGCAGTACAGGCACAGCTTTCTTCATGGGATAAGTTTAATGCCGTAGCTGAAAAGGCATCTGAAAAAGGTTATAAGATGCTTTCCGGATATGACGATGCCTACAGAGTATTCTCAAACAACGTATCTGCACCGTGGGTTGATTCCAATAATAAGATTGTCATTGATGACAACATTATGAAATGGGTTGACCAGACAAAGACCTTTACAGAAAAAGGCTACAACAACAAGTCTTCACTCTGGGACAATGTATGGCAGGCTGACCAGGGTCCGAAAGGAAATGTATTTGGATTCTTTTATTCAACATGGGGTATTAACTTTACACTTCTTGGCAATGCATTGGAAACACCTGTAAAAGAAGGCGGTAAGGAAGAAGTCGGCAATGGTATTTACGGTGATTATGCCGTATGCCAGGGACCACAGAGTTACTACTGGGGCGGTACATGGATTTGTGCAGCAGCCGGAACCGATAATCCGAACCTGATTAAAGAAATTATGCAGACAATGACCTGCGATAAGGATACAGAAGTCCAGATTACAAAAGATACACAGGATTACACCAATACCATTTCCGGTATGAATGAACTTGCAAACAGTGATTTCAAGTCAGACTTCCTTGGCGGACAGAACCATATTAAACTCTTTGCAGAAGCTGCACCGAAGATTAATATGAAGAATATTTCCGCATATGACCAGGGATTAAATGAAGAATTCCAGAAGGCAATGAAGGATTACTTCGACGGAAATGTTACAAAAGACAAGGCACTTGATAATTTCTACAAGGCCGCAACAGAGAAATACCCGAATCTGACACATTAATAACATGACAGTATAAGGTGACAGGCACGCCTTGAAATCATTGAATTGTTATCAGAATAAAGCTGGTTTCAAGAAACGGGTTTCAGGGCGTGCATTTGTTTACCGGAAATGGAGGGCGGCATGAAAAGAAAAAGAAGATCAAAATGTGTAAGTTATGCAAAGTGGGGATATATATTTTTGATACCGTTCTTTCTGGTATATTTTATTTTTCAGCTGCTTCCGCTGATTTCCACTTTCTATAATAGCTTTTTTGAAAATTACAGAGTGGGTCTTATGCAGATAGGACCAAAGTTTGTAGGATTACAGAATTATAAAGAAATCTTATTTAACAGTGAACTGCCAATTTATTTGAAAAATACGTTTATTATCTGGATGATGGGCTTTATCCCGCAGATGCTTTTCTCACTGCTGCTTGCATCCTGGTTTACGGATTTGCGATTGAGATTGAAATGTACGGGATTTTTTAAGACTGTTATTTATATGCCGAACCTGATTATGGCATCTGCATTTTCAATGCTGTTTTACACCATATTTTCAGATGTAGGCCCGATTAACAACCTGCTGAATTCCATGGGACTTCCTACATACCGCTTTCTTTCGGAAGTTGCAGGTGCAAGAGGTCTGATTGCACTGATGAATTTCCTCATGTGGTTTGGTAATACGACCATCGTTTTAATGGCAGGTATTATGGGAATTGATACCAGTATTCTTGAAGCTGCAAGAATTGACGGGGCGAATTCCATTCAGATCTTCAGACGCATTACACTTCCAATTATCCGTCCGATTATGGCATACACTCTTGTAACGTCACTGATTGGTGGTATTCAGATGTTTGATGTTCCGCAGATTTTAACAAACGGTAACGGTAATCCGGACAGAACGAGCATGACGGTTATTATGTATCTGAATAAGCATTTATATAGTAAGAACTACGGCATGGCAGGTGCGTTATCCGTAATTTTATTTATCATTACGGCGATATTGAGTGTTGCGGTATTTAAGTATGTTACCAAAGATATGGTAAACGTAGGGGCAAAGAAAGTTAAAAAGGCAAAGGGGGTATAGATTATGAGCGCTGTCAGCAAAAAGAAATCCGATAAAAAGGATAAAATCATTTTAAACATACAGAGAACTTTGTGCTACATCGTATTGATTATCATATCTATACTGTGCCTGTTTTCATTTTACGTACTGCTGATTAATACGACAAGGTCACACCCGGATATACAGAAAGGTTTCTCATTAATACCGGGCAAATCCTTCCTTGTCAATCTGACAAATCTGCTCAAAGATAAGCAGCTTCCAGTGTTACAGGGAATGTTAAACAGCCTTTTGGTTGCCTCCGGTTCAGCCGTGCTTTCCGTATATTTTTCGGCACTGACGGCATATGCAATCCACGCGTATGATTTCAGGTTTAAGAAAGCAGCATTTACCTTTATTATGGTCATCATGATGGTGCCGACACAGGTATCTGCACTTGGTTTTATTAACCAGATGAGCAACATGCGGTTGATGAATTCATTTATTCCGCTGATTATACCGTCCATTGCATCACCGGTTGTATTCTTCTTTATTAAGCAGTATATGGACAGCGTGCTTCCGATGGAGCTGGTTGAAGCAGCCCGGATTGACGGAGCGCATGAATTCAGAATCTTTAACCAGATTGTACTGCCGCTGATGAAACCGGCAATTGCCGTGCAGGCGATATTTACATTCGTGTCATCATGGAATAATTACTTTATTCCATCCCTGTTGTTAAACAAAGACAATAAAAAGACACTTCCGATTCTGATTGCGCAGTTAAGAAGTGCCGACTTCTTAAAGTTTGATATGGGCAAGGTCTATATGATGCTTGGCTGTGCCATCTTACCGGTTATCATCGTCTACTTATGCCTTTCAAAATTTATTGTACGCGGCGTTACACTCGGCGGTGTGAAAGGTTAAGAGCAAAAATACAATTTAAAATCCGTGAAATTTAAAATCCGGGATTTACAAAAAGTGACGAGGAAAGCATCCGCGTTTTTGTAAGTCCCGGATATTTTATTGTCTGAAAATGAATTTGCAAATGTTTTGCAAATCTGTTGACAGTACGAAATGAATGTGCTACAATTCCAAAATGCAAATGATTTGCAAATTGGCAACAGCAAGCTTCACTTGTTATTGGAAGTATTGTGCCGCAGGCATTAAAATGCCTGTGGAATGGAGGATAGCACAAAAAAGAATCGAGGGAAAATCATGCAGAACGGTTATAAAACCAAAAGCAGAAGCTATATTATGGAATTTTTTACGGCACACAAAGAGCAGATTGTCAGTGCGGCGGATATTCACCATTATTTAGAGGAGAACGGCAAGCAGGTCAATCTGGCAACGATTTACCGGAATCTCGACAAGATGACGGACGAAGGCATTTTGTTAAAATATAAGACCGCAAAAGATGAACACGCGGTTTACCAGTATACGGACGGACACCCGGAATGTCACGAACATCTGCATTTACAGTGCGTGCGCTGTGGACGGGTGATTCATCTGGAATGTGGATTTATGAAAGATATCCGGGCACATCTTGAGGAACATCACGGATTTGCCCTGGAGTGCAGCAGTTCTGTGCTGTACGGAATGTGCAGGGAATGTAAGGAAATGGAGAGCGGCAGTCATGAAAAGAATCATGAATAAAATAAAAGAAAAAAGCGCTGTTATATGTGCGTTTCTGCTGTGCATAACGTCTATCGCGGCAATGGCGGGCTGTGGGAAACTGCCTTCGTCTTTTGTGACTTCGGATAAAATCAAAGTGGTATGCACGACATTTCCGCAGTACGACTGGGTGCGGCAGATTTTAGGAGAGAACGGTGACGAATTCGAGATTAAACTGCTGACGGACAACGGTGTGGATATGCACAGCTACCAGCCGTCCACGGCGGATATTGCGGCAGTGGCTTCCTGTGACGTGCTGGTGTACACTGGAGGAACATCTGAAAACTGGGTGACATCGGCATTAAAAGAAGCGGTAAATCCCGATATGACCGTTGTAAATCTCATGGACTATTTAGGCGATTCCGTAAAAGAGGAAGAACTGGCAGAGGGTATGCAGGGGGACAGCCACGGACACACCCACAGCCATGCACAGGAAGACGATGACCATGACGAGGCACATGACGGCAGTCATGACCACGGTGAAGAACATCATCACGAAGATGAAATCGAATATGATGAACACATCTGGCTTTCCGTAAAAAATGCAGAAAAGATTGTGGAAGAATTAACAAATGTTCTTGCCGGGAAAGATACCAAACACGCACAGGCAATCCGGGAAAACGCAAGCGCTTATCAGAGCCGGTTAAATGAACTGGATACACAGTATGCGCAGGCTGTACAGAGCGCAAAGCATGACACCGTGCTGTTTGGTGACCGCTTCCCGTTCCGCTATCTGGTTGACGATTACGGAATCAATTACTATGCGGCATTTGCGGGGTGCAGTTCGGAAACTTCCGCAAGCTTTAAAACGGTCGTTTTTTTATCGGGAAAAATCGACGAACTGGGATTGTCCAAAGTGCTGGTAATTGAAAATTCGGGAGAACAGGTGGCAAAGACTGTTATTGAAAATACAAAAAATAAAAATGCCGAAATCCTGACACTGGATTCCATGCAGTCTGTCACGAAAAAGCAGATAGCGGACGGGTACACGTATCTTTCAGTGATGGAGAAAAATCTTGAGGTCTTAAAGGCGGCATTAAATTGATGATAAAAAATCTGTGTATTGAGAATTTATAACGGCAGATACACACTGGAAAGGAGCAGTTATGGCTTATATAACATGTGAAGATCTGGCACTGGGCTATGAAGGAAAAGCAGTGACGGAGCATATACATTTTACGGTAAACAAAGGGGACTACCTTTGCATTATCGGTGAAAACGGTGCAGGAAAAAGTACGCTGATGAAGACCCTGTTACGTCTGATACAGCCCATTTCGGGAACAATCGAAACGGGGGACGGACTGTCAGCCTATGAAGTCGGCTATCTGCCACAGCAGACGGCAGTGCAGAAGGACTTCCCGGCATCGGTTATGGAGATTGTGCTGACGGGAACGTTAAATAAAAGCGGCTGGAAGCCGTTTTACAGCAGACAGCAGAAAAATGAAGCGCAGCAGAATATGGAAAAAATGGGTATCTGGAATTTAAGAAACCGCTGTTACCGGGAGCTTTCCGGCGGGCAGCAGCAGAGAGTCCTGCTAGCAAGGGCGCTGTGTGCCACAACCAAGCTGCTTCTTTTAGACGAACCGGTGGCAGGGCTGGACCCGAAAGTAACGGCTGAAATGTATCAGTTGATTGAACAGCTTAACAAGAGCGGTGTCACGATTATTATGGTATCGCATGATATTCAGGCGGCGTTAAAATATGCGAGCCATATTTTACAGATAGGAAAAAAACAGCTCTATTTCGGCTCAAGCAAAGACTATCTGGAAAGTGACGCATGGAAATTACTGGAAGGAACGGAGGAGAAAGACAATGAGTGATATGATAACAACACTGGCATTTTATATGCGTTTTCCGTTTGTGCGTTATGCGTTGATTGTAGGTGTGCTGATTGCGCTGTGCTCCTCACTGCTCGGCGTAACGCTGGTTTTAAAAAGATTTTCGTATATCGGTGACGGACTTTCGCATGTCGCATTCGGCGCAATGGCGGTGGCGGCGGTTTTGAACCTGACCAATGACACCCTGCTTGTCATGCCGGTGACGGTTGTGGCGGCGATTCTATTACTGCGCACCGGTCAGAATACCAAAATCCACGGAGATGCGGCAATCGCCATGCTTTCCGTCGGTTCGCTGGCTGTCGGCTACCTTTTGCTGAATCTGTTTTCGACATCAACGAATATTAACGGGGATGTGTGCGGAACGCTGTTTGGTTCAACGTCCATTCTGACACTGACGACAGCCGAGGTATGGCTGTGTGTAGCGGCTTCGGTCGTGGTGATATTTATATATGTTTTCTTTTATAATAAGATATTTGCCGTTACATTTGATGAAAATTTTGCAACGGCAACCGGCATGAAGGCAGAACGCTACAACCTGCTGATTGCCGTGGTAACGGCAGTGATTATCGTGCTTGCAATGAACCTTGTCGGTTCCCTGCTGATTTCGGCACTGGTGATATTTCCGGCGCTGTCTGCCATGCAGGTGATTAAAAATTTCAAAGGTGTAGTCATCTGTTCTGCTGTGATTTCGGTGCTGTGTGCGTTATTCGGTATTCTGGCATCCATACTGTTTTCAACGCCGGTCGGCTCAACGATTGTGGCGGCGGATATTGTTGTGTTTGTTGTAATGGCAGTTATCGGAAAATGCGTTGCCGGAAGGTGATTTTAAAAAGTGATTTACGATGATATATTTTATGAAAGAACCGGTATGGGAGTGAAATCCTGTACCGGTTCTTTTTTGCTGTTTTGACAGCAGAGAATGATATTGTTTTTTTCATATATAATGGGCAAAAAGGTAAAAATTGGAATGCATACTGATACTGTGTATACATTCAAAATACGATTAAACAAGAGGAAAGAACAATGGGTTACACAACATTAAATAAAGATGAAAAAGAAGAAGAAAAAAAGGTTCTAATTCTTTTCACGCCCACCTTCTTACCCTTCGGACAAGAAGTATCCCTCGCTCAAAGAACTCGGTCAATTCCGATTTTCTTAATTCAACAAATTTAAATTTTCACGATAAATAAGAGTATATAAATAAGATGAAAAAGAATATGAGTCAGGTGATTCATATTCTTTTTCAAATCACATTGACAATCATCTATGTATTGTATATAATGACATATAGATAAATATCTATGCGAGGTGACTGAAATGAATACTATGGATGTTGCACTTATTTGTAAAGCTCTTGGAGATAGCAATAGACTTCAAATTGTACAAATGTTATCGGAGGGCGAAAAATGCGGCTGTAAACTTTTAGAAGCTTTTAAAATTACCCAGCCAACTCTTTCTCATCATATGAGAATATTAACAGAGTGTGGTTTGGTAAATGCACGTAAGGAAGGAAAATGGAGTCATTATTCTTTAAACTGTGAAACATTGAAGGAATATAAACAGTTTATTGAAGGGTTATCCTGCACTGATGGTAAAGGGGGCTGTTGTAATTCATGATTTGGGAGTTTATTCAGAATCAGATATTGGGAATGAAGTGGCTTAATGAACTGATAGGAAATGCACTTACCATGATGGGATTAGATATAAATACCAGAGTGGGTGGCAGCATTCAATTTTTTATTTATGATGTTCTGAAAATTACAGTGCTGCTCTGCTTCTTAATCTACATGATTTCCTATATCCAAAGCTACTTTCCTCCGGAAAGAAGTAAGAAGATCATGGGAAGATTTAAAGGTATCTCTGCACACTGCATAGCAGCTTTGCTTGGAACGGTCACACCGTTTTGTTCCTGCTCATCTATTCCTTTGTTTATAGGATTTACAAGTGCAGGACTTCCGTTAGGAGTAACCTTTTCCTTTTTGATTTCATCTCCTATGGTTGATCTTGGCAGTTTGATTCTTTTGATGAGTATTTTTGGAACAAAGGTTGCAGTGGTATATGTTATATTCGGACTTGTGATTGCAGTAGCTGGTGGTACCCTTATTGAAAAAATGCACTTAGAAAATTATGTGGAGGCATTTGTAAGAAATGCAAGTGCAGTGGATATTGATTCTCCAACATTAACACAAAAGGAAAGATTGGAATATGCGAAAGACCAGGTAGTATCTACATTCAGAAAAGTATTTCCTTATATTGTGGTAGGTGTAGGTATTGGTGCATTGATTCATAACTGGATTCCGGAAGTTTGGGTAGAAAGTATTCTTGGAAGTAATAATCCTTTTGGCGTAATATTAGCAACCTTAATCGGAATTCCCATGTATGCTGACATTTTTGGGACAATACCGATTGCAGAGGCTTTGCTTGCAAAAGGTGCCCAGCTTGGAACTATTTTATCTTTTATGATGGCGGTAACCACATTGAGCCTTCCATCTCTGATTATGCTAAGAAAAGCAGTTAAACCAAAACTTCTTGGAATTTTTATTGCTATCTGTGCAATCGGAATTATAGTTGTTGGTTATGTATTTAACACATTACAATATTTTATGATATAAAAGGAGAATGATTATGGCATTATTTGGATTAGGTAAGAAGAAAGACGAAACAAAATCATCATGCTGCTGTGGTGGAACCTGCACGCCTGAGACAATGGAAAAGGCAGAAGAAAAGAAAAACAGTATGGGGGTAAAGATTCTTGGTGGTGGTTGTGCAAAATGTAATCAGCTTGAAGCTGCAACGGTAGAAGCGCTAACTGAATTAGGTATGGATACAACCATTGAACATATTAAAGAATGGGGAGAAATTGCCTCTTATGGAGTAATGACAACACCAGCTTTGGTTATTGACGGAAAGATTGTTTCCTTTGGCAAAGTATTAAAGAAAGAAGAGGTTATTAAGATTCTCAAAGAGGTCAGAGGATAATGGAAAAGAAGAAAATTGCTTTTGTTTGTGTTCATAATTCATGTAGAAGCCAGATAGCTGAGGCATTAGGCAATCATTTGAGAGGCAATGATTTTGAATGCTATTCCTGTGGAACAGAGACTAAACCACAGATAAACCAGGATGCGGTCAGACTGATGAAAAAGTTATACGGGATTGATATGGAAGAAAAACAGTTTAGTAAAACTTATGATAAAATTCCGACACCTGATATTGCTATTTCAATGGGATGTGATGTGGGATGTCCGTATATTGGCAGATATTTTGATGATAACTGGGGATTACCAGATCCAACAGGACAGAGTGATGAAGTCTTTAAAGAAGTAATTAAGCAAATTGAAGAAAAAATCATGTTATTATAAAAAGAGAAAACTTCCAGTTGAACAAAATCGCTGCGCGATGGCCTGCCAAGGCTGTGGCGCAGTTTTTCTACTTTTTCTAAAAAAGGCAGTTGCTTCTTTTCTTAAAAATAGTTATTGTTAAGTTACCACACAAAACATAACACAAAAGAAAGAATCACTGCCTATGAAAATAATACCATTACTAGGCTGCTTTCACAAGCAGTTTTATTTTGCAAATGCACCTCCATGATAGGTAGTTTCTATTATTTGTCATTCAATATGGTGGGTTTCTCTTAATAATAGGATTAGGAGCGTATTTGTTCATAAAGCACCTCGCTAACCCGTTGTTGTTATGGAACATTTCAAACGGGGTTCAAAGTTATTATATGATTTTATGCCCTACTCTTTTGCTGATTTTGTTTTTGGGCTTCATTACAGTTACAAGAACCCTCAAAATTTTAATGTATTGGAGCAATTATTTTTTGATAGATGTGTAAGTGATTAAAAGAATATCTATATTGAGCTAGATTTATTAGAAGATTAATAGCATCTTGACAGGATAAAAAAAGCGGTGTATATTATTAAAGTTCAAAAACGAACAGTTCAAAATGAAAGAAGGTGCATTTGTGAAAAATTATTTTGCACATTGTGTTGATGTAGAAGAATTGTATGAAAATATGGTATCTCCTGTTTGTGAAAAATACGAATTGACTTATATGGAGTTTACAGTTCTTATGTTTTTAGCAAATAATCCCCAGTATGATACAGCTACTCAAATTGTTAGATATCGTCATCTTGCTAAATCCCATGTATCTGTTTCAATTCGCTCTTTACAGGAAAGAGGATTGATTTTAGGGGAACATAAGGGAGGGAATCACAGAACCATTCACTTAAGTGTTGCTGGCAAAGCAACAGATATTATTGCAGCCGGGCGTGCGGCACAGAACAAATTTTGTGAAATAGTATTTGCAGGATTTTCAAAGAAAGAAATGGAAAAGCTGCAACAGTTTACAGAGCAGGTAAACAGAAATATCAAGGAATATACGAACAGTTAGGAGAGGTTTATCGTGGAAAATAACAAGGATTTTTTAGGTACGCAGCCCGTTGGAAAACTGCTTTTTAAGTTGGCAATTCCTACGGTGATAGCACAGTTGATCAATATGTTGTATAACATTGTTGATAGGATCTTTATCGGGCATATATCGGATGCAGGCAGTCTTGCTCTGACGGGTGTCGGTGTGACCATGCCTATTATTATGATTGTGTCGGCATTTGCAGGACTTGTAAGTTCAGGAGGTGCGCCACGTGCTTCTATTTCGATGGGAAAAGGAGATATGGACAGTGCAGAGCAAACGCTTGGTGGATGTTTTCTTTTACAGGTAATTGTTTCAATCGTTCTGACAGTGGTACTTTTACTGTTTGGAGAAAATTTGCTGTTAGCTTTTGGAGCCAGTGAGAACACCATTTCGTATGCTGCTTCATATTTGAATATTTATGCTTTTGGAACGTTATTTGTGCAGTTGACCTTGGGCATGAATGCATTTGTAACTGCTGAAGGGTTTACAAAGATATCCATGGTATCCGTTGCTATCGGAGCAATTCTAAACATTGTGCTTGATCCGATTATGATTTTTGGATTAAATATGGGTGTTCGTGGTGCTGCTTTGGCAACTGTTATTTCGCAGGCAGTTTCATGTATCGTCGTTGTGGCATTTTTGTGCAGTAAGAAATCAATACTTAGACTGAAACGTAAGAATTTGAATATAAAGCCCAAAGTTGTGTTCCCGTGCATTGCGCTTGGAACTGCAGCATTTATTATGCAGGCGAGTGAAAGCGTTATATCCGTATGCTTTAATTCTTCCCTGCTGAAATATGGCGGAGATATTGCGGTAGGTGCAATGACGATTCTTACCAGTGTCATGCAGTTTGCAATGCTTCCTTTACAGGGAATTGCACAGGGAGCGCAGCCAATTACAAGTTATAATTATGGAGCAAACAATACGGAACGTGTAAAAAAGACTTTTCGTGTTTTATTAACAGTAAGCCTGATTTATTCTGTCACACTTTGGCTGGCTGTAATGCTTATGCCACAATTCTTTGTGAGCATTTTTACTCCGGAGACAGCGATGATCGAGTTCGCATCAAAAGCTCTGCGTATCTATATGGCAGTCATGTTTTTATTTGGTATTCAGATTGCATGCCAGATGACCTTTACAGCTCTTGGCAATGCGACAAGTTCTATCATTGTGGCAGTTACAAGAAAATTTATTCTGCTGTTACCATTGATTTATATTATGCCACATATGGTTTCAGACAAAACCATGGGTGTTTACCTTGCAGAGCCGGTAGCAGATTTCATAGCAGTAACCTTTACTGCAATTTTGTTTTATTTCCAGTTTAGGAAAGCGATGAACAAGATTGAATCGTAGTTTATATAGTCGTTAAGGGGAAATTTTCTTCTTGGCGGCTATTTTTTATAAAAACGTAATAAATATTGATAAGCTGACACAGGGGGTTACCTTGATTTGTCTTTTGATAGATTTTCCAAGACTTGCAATTTTGCTGTTTGGTCTTCTTATTAAGGAATTTTTACTTGGAATTATGGAATTGTATTCTATTAAGAAGACGGGTGTGGTACATGGTGCGAATTGGCATGGAAAACTTACAACCTGTATGATATATGTAACTTTATTTGTACATATCTGGTGGCATTGATGAATCTGGGAACGGTGCTGTCCTACATGGGTAAAGTGGTCAGTATTGTAATGCCTGTGATTGTAGGCGGGATTTTGGCGCTATTTATTCATGTACCTATGAAAGGAATTGAAAACAGACTGCTTAAATTAAGAGCTTGTATGATCAGATAGAAGCAAGTATTCCGCAGTGGATTACATATATGAATAGTCATAATATCAATGCGGCATGGCTGGAGGAATTAACAGCAGATATCAATATGGAACAGACATTACAAAACTTTTCAACACAGATTGATTCCATGTTAACGAATGTTGCGAGTGTTTTATCCTCTACTGTGAAAGGACTTATAACTGCCAGTTTTGCATTTATTATAGCTGTCTATATTTCACTGGATGGCAAAAGAGTGGGACGGCATGCAACGAAGTTAATTACAGCATATTTGAAACCGTCATGGGCTGAATGGATATTACATGTTTGCAGGACATTTCGCAGAATCTTTGGCAATTTTCTGACTGGACAGTGCACAGAGACAGTCATACTAGGTTTCCTTATGTGTATAACATTTTCAATTTTTAAATTGCCGTATGGAAGTTTAGTTGGATTGCTGACAGCAGTATGTGCCATTATTCCTTATGTTGGTGCATTTATTTCCAGTGCGGTAAGTATTTTCCTTACGTTGCTGGTGACCCCATCGTTAGTAATAAGGTGCCTTATTGTTTATAGTATGACGCAATTTGTGGAGAACCAGTTTATTTATCCGAGAGTGGTAGGAAGTTCTGTAGGTTTACCACCATTGTATACGTTAATCGCTGCTATGATTGGTGGCAAATTATTTGGAATTATTGGTATTATTTTCTTCATTCCGTTGGCTGCTGTTGCCGTCGAACTTGTAAAAGAGGATGCAGCAAAGCGTCTACATTATAATAAAAAACATATTGCATAATAGAAGGTACTTATGAGGAATGAAAAATTAGATTTGCTCGTAACTTTTGATAAAAACTATATAGAGCCTTTTAAGGTAATGCTGGGTTATGCAAAATACTGTATTTCTCCATTTTTGTGGAAAGCAAAAACCGTGGAAGTCAAAAAGCCAATCGTTTTTCGGTACTATACAAACATTATATGAAACTTGCGGAAGGATAATCGAAATGTAAGGACATATATTATGAACAAAATTACATATCAGGACATATTTTGGCTGTTTATGAATGGGGACCATTCAATATCGTTTATGGAATTGGCATTCCGGTGTTTTATGTAAGCAGCATGAGATAAACATTAATGCTCTGTGGAAAGAGAGGTTTTTTGATTGAATGAGAAGAATATAGAGTATCGTTCTGAAAATTTCTATATAAGGAAAACCGACGATAGAGATTATGATAATTTTAGGAAAGTGTGCGAAGCTGAATATCTTATTGGTCGAATATATAAACATCAGCCAAAGATTGCGATGAAATGCTTCTGGGAGACTTTATTCGAGGGCGAGGATATTCATTATTCGATTTTCCTTCAAGATGGGGAGTTTTTAGGAAGAGTCAGTTTGCAATATGGAAGATGCAAATATCCGGAGATTGCCATTGTAGTAGTAAAGAAGTATCAGAATCAGGGGTATGGTTTTAAACTACTGAAAGAATGGTGTAGTTGGGTGCATGAAGTGTATGGATATAGCAGACTTGATATTTTAATAGATGCAGAAAATGAGCCAAGTATAAGGCTGTTTAGAAAACTAGATGTTAAATGGGATTCAAAAGATAGCGATGTTCTTGAATGCCATATAGAATTACCTTTGTAAATCGGAAAAATTGCAAAGGAATATTATGTTACAATTTATGGTAAAAGGTGATTTTAATGAACATACAGATATTTGGAACCAAGAAATGTAATGATACAAAAAAGCGGAACGATTTTTCAAAGAACGAGGTATTAAGTATCAGTTCATTGACATGAAGGAAAAAGGAATGTCTAAAGGTGAATTCAATTCGGTGGCTCAGGTTAATGGTGGCATTGAAAATATGATTAACTGGGATGGCAAGGATAAAGATACACTTGCACTGATAAAGTATATTCCTTTTCGGTATACATTCCGTTCTGCTTCCTCCAACGCATCATAATCCTGATAATACAGAAAGCTGGTCAAAGGCGAAAAGAAAAAAGCCTTCAGTTACAAGAATATAAAATCCGTCTATACGATAGTATTTTTTGAAACAAGTATCAAAGAATTTCATGAATATCCACAAAACTACATTCACAAATTTAAACAGCAGTCAGACACAGGATTAGAACTGGAATTATTGCAAAAATATGTGTTCATACCGCTTGACATTTTCCATGGAATCTACCACAATGATGGTAAGAGTAACGGGAAGAGCGGTGTGATTGCAAAAAGCAAAAAATAATATTTTACACAGATTTCACACTAATAAGATAGTGGATTTTACATACATTTTATATCATAGAACAGAATCAGAAAAAGAGGAGGTTTCCATATGCTTAGAGTAGGAATGTTAACCAGTGGCGGAGATTGTCAGGCGTTAAATGCAGCAATGCGGGGTGTGGCAAAAAGTCTTTACGAACAGTGCAGCGAGGTCGAAATTTATGGCTTTGAAGACGGATACCGAGGACTGGTACGCGAACAGTATCATGTAATGAAGCCGGGAGAGTTTTCCGGAATATTAAATAAAGGCGGTACGATTCTTGGAACGTCCCGTATGCCGTTTAAGCGGATTCATGAGCCGGATGAAGACGGAAGGGATAAAGTAGCATGTATGATTGAAACCTACAAAAAGCTTTCACTGGACTGCCTTGTAGTGCTGGGTGGAAACGGTTCTCATAAGACAGCAGATTTATTGTCAAAAAAGGGATTAAATATACTGACAATGCCTAAAACTATTGATAATGATTTGTATGGGACAGACGTCAGCTTCGGATTTCAGTCTGCGGTAGATATTGCGGCAAATACAATCGACTGCATACATTCTACTGCGGCATCCCACAGCAGAGTATTTATTGTAGAACTGATGGGACATAAAACAGGCTGGCTGACCCTTTATGCAGGTATGGCAGGAGGAGCCGATATTTTACTGATTCCGGAAATACCATATGATTTAGAGGTTGTTGCAGAGGCTATTCGTAAAAGAACAAAGGCAGGAAAACATTTTACGATTATTGCAGCAGCGGAAGGTGCGATTTCCAAAGAGGAAGCAGCACTTTCAAAATCTGAATTAAAAGCAAAAAGAAAGAAGGAGAATTATCCTTCGGCTGCATATCGAATCGGAGCAGAGATTCTTCAAAAGACAGGTTTGGAAGTTCGTGTGACCGTTCCGGGTCATGTGCAGCGGGGTGGACAGCCGTGTGCCTATGACAGGGTTCTTGCGACAAGGCTGGGAGCGAAGACCGCAGAACTTATTTTGCAGAAAAAATATGGTTATATGACGTGTGTAAAAGAGAATAAGATAGATATTATCCCGATCAGCGAAGTGGCAGGAAAGACAAAGCTGGTTGACACGGATTCAGATATTATCAGACAGGCAAAGTTTGCAGGACTCAGCTTCGGAGATGAACCGTGTGGTATATAAGGGGTTAAAAGTGTAAATATGATTACGGATGGGAGAAGAAGATGATGGATAAAGCAAAAGGGTTGCATACCCATAAACCATATTATTATAACAGGGAGCTTTCGTGGCTGAAATTTAATGAACGGGTGTTAGATGAGGCGATTGATAAAGAAGTGCCGCTTTGTGAGCGGTTATCATTTGTATCGATTTTTCAGAGTAATCTGGACGAATTCTTCATGGTGCGAGTGGGAACACTGACTGACCAGATGATTTTTTCGGCAGATGCAAGAGATAATAAGACACAGATGACAGCAAAGGAACAGCTGTCGGAGATTTTCACATCGGTAGGCGAACTGCTTCGTAAAAAAGACCGGGCGTATCTGAATCTGATGTCAGAAATCGGTGAATACGGTATAGAGTTAATCAGTTTTAATGACATTGAATTTGCAGATGCTGTTTATCTTGAAAATTATTTTAAACATTCGATTATGCCGTTACTTTCTCCGCAGATTGTCGGAAAAAAGCAGCCGTTTCCATTCCTGCGGAATAAGGAAATCTACGCGGTTGCATTGTTAAAGTCTAAAAATAATGAAAAACTCGGAATTGTACCATGCAGCAGCGAGGTTTTTAAGCGCTTGATACCGATACCTTCAGATAAAAATAAATATATGCTCGTAGAAGAATTAATTCTGCATTTTATGCCACAGATTTTTTCAAAATATACGATAAAAAGTAAATCTTTAATCCGTATTATCCGGAATGCAGATATTGATGTTGATGATGCGTTTTATGATGAAGATTTGGATTACCGCAACACCATGGAAAAAATGATCAGGGAAAGACGAAAGCTGTGTCCGGTTAAAATGGAGTATTCACGCCTGTTAGATGAAAAGGTCATCGTGACACTCTGCAAGGAGTTAAAGCTGAATAAAGACCAGATTTATTATTCGGAAGCACCGCTTTCCATGTCCTTTATTTCACAGATACGCGATAAGCTGCATGGCAAAAAGGATTTGTTTTACGTGCGCAGAGTGCCGCAGAATTCCCGCTATGTACGCAGTTCACTTTCGATGATGGAGCAGATTGAAGCGGGGGATATTCTGCTTAGTTATCCGTTTGAGAGTATGCAGCCGTTTATCCGCCTGTTAAATGAAGCAGGGGAAAATGAAAAGGTCGTGTCTATTAAGATGACGCTCTACCGTGTTGCGAAAAACTCACAGATTGTAGAAGCACTGATTAATGCTGCGGAAAACGGAAAAGAAGTTGTTGTACTGGTGGAATTAAGAGCGCGGTTTGATGAGGAGAATAACATTGAGTGGTCGCGTCGGTTAGAGGACGCAGGCTGTCGGATTATTTACGGTATTGACCACATTAAGGTTCATTCCAAGCTGTGCCTGATTACGTATTGTGACGGAACAGAAGTCAAGCACATTACACAGATTGGAACGGGCAATTATAATGAACAGACTGCCAAGCTGTATACGGATTTATCCCTGATGACAGCCAATCAGGATATTGCAGAGGAAGCAGCACAGGTATTTAACAGACTGTGTATGGCACAGGTTATGGAAGAAACCCATCATCTTTTAGTTGCGCCGAAGTGTCTTCAGAATAAGGTACTTGATTTTATCGAGGAAGAAATATGCCACGCAGATAATAATGAACCGGCATATATTGGTGTGAAAATGAATTCGCTTACGGATAAGACGATTATTGATAAGATGGTTGAAGCCTCTCAGCATGGAGTAAAAATTGATCTGGTTGTAAGAGGTATCTGCTGTCTGATTCCGGGTATTGAAGGATACACAGAAAATATCAGGGTTATCAGTATTGTGGGACGGTATCTGGAACATTCCAGAATCTATATTTTCGGTACGCCGGAGCGGGATAAGATGTTTATTTCTTCCGCTGATTTTATGACGAGAAATATGGTAAAGCGTGTTGAAGTTGCCACACCAATTTATGATACGGCAATTAAAGACCGTGTACGTACGATGTTCGGCATTATGCTGCACGATACGGTAAAGGGCAGGGAACTCTGCCGTGACGGCAATTATTACCGCAGGGAAAAACCGCAGGAGGAAAGTGAAGTGATTTCATCACAGGCATATTTTTCCAATGAGGCGTACTTAGCAGCATCAAAAAATGTTTAAGAACTGTTTAGAAATGGTTTTAATTTAAACAGATGCGGACAAATTTTGCTGTATTTTTGCCGTAAAGTATTATATAATATGTTTGTTTGTGCTACAGGTGCGTAAGCGGGCATAAAATAAAGAAGAAAGGTAAAGATACGGAGAATTTTATGGAAATATTAGAGTTATTAAAGGCAGTACTTTTTGGTATTGTCGAAGGTATTACAGAGTGGCTTCCAATCAGCAGTACCGGGCATATGATTTTGTTCAATCAGTTTGTCAAGCTGAATGTATCAGAGGATTTTTGGAAACTGTTTGAGGTTGTAATCCAATTTGGTGCGATTCTGGCAGTTGTGCTGCTGTTCTGGAATAAGCTTTGGCCGTTTACTACAAAAACGGTGAAGGTACACCGCAGTAAGAATGAAACGGGTTCCCGTTTCCAGACAAAGAAAAAAGTGTGCTGGAAACGTGGCGCACTGGATATGTGGCTTAAAATTATCGTAGCCTGTATTCCGGCAGCGATTGTCGGCATCTTATTTGATGATTTGATTGATGAACTGTTTTATCATCCGATTCCGGTTGCAGTTGCACTGATTGTAGTAGGTGTTATTTTTATCATTGTAGAAACGGTCAGGGGAAAGAAAAGACCGACAACGACAAGTATTGATGCCATTACATATAAAGAAGCTGTTATTATCGGATTATTCCAGCTGGCAGCGGCTGTTTTTCCAGGTACATCCCGTTCCGGTGCAACGATTGTCGGTGCGTTAATGATTGGCGTATCCAGAGCGACAGCGGCAGAATTTACATTTTTCCTTGCTGTGCCGGTTATGTTTGGTGCGAGTCTTTTAAAGGCTGCCAAGTATATACTTGCAGGTATTGCAATGACTGGCGGTGAAGCACTGATTCTTCTTGTGGGAACAGTAGTAGCGTTTATTGTATCAGTATTTGTCATCAAATTCCTGATGGGTTACATCAAAAAGCATGACTTTAAGGTCTTTGGCTGGTACCGCATTATACTGGGTATTCTTGTCATTCTGATTTTAAGATAACATCGGAAAATGAAATTTTTGATATTGTAAAGCATTTATATTAAAAATATTTTAAAAGACATAATTTTTATGAGAAATGAAAATGTATCTGAAAGTATAGATACATCGTTGTATTTCATAGAGATTATGTCTTTTTATTTTTCCAACATTTCAGAAAGATTTACAAGGCATTTACAGGACAATTATTTGTTTTTTACTTTCCAATAGTAAAGTAAAGAATGTAATTCATTATTACAGCAACGCATAATTGGAGGAAAAGAAAAGATGAGAAAAACAAGAAAACTGGTATCAGCAGTACTTGCAGCATCAATGGTTGCAGGAATTGGAATGGGTTCTGTAGAAACCTATGCGAGAAGTTCAATGAGAGCCGCATGGAACGATGCTTCAAGCAGTAAGACGACAGGTACAGCAGTAAAAGATGCCTGTTATGTAGAAGATGGAAGTGAAACAGCAGAAAAGACGGCTTATTCTAATGTTTATGCAGATAGCGCCGAATGGGCTGCATGGCAGGAAAAGTGGAAAACAATCCGCAATAACTATGAGCAGATTGCATTGACACCGGGTGAAAATGCTACAAAGATGAATTTTGCATGGTATTGTGTGACAGAAGAAATACCAAAGATTAAATTGATGGATTCACAGGGCAGGGTGATTCAGGAAGTACAGGGACAGCAGAATTTGGCCAATAAGGAAACCATAACGGAAAATGATAATGTTATTACATTGATTCCGAATAAAGTTACAGTATCCGGACTTGCAGAAAACACATCATATCAGTATCAGTATTATCTTGACGGAGCATGGTCAGATACTTATACATTTGAAACAAAATCTACAGAAAATTTCTCAGTCATGTATGTCGGAGATCCGCAGATTGGAGCTTCTGTAGGACAAGATGATAATTCTAAGGAATATCATGCAATGAATGATGCATATAACTGGAATCATACATTAAGTAGTGCATTATCTGCACACAGTAATGTCAGCTTCATTCTTTCAGCCGGTGACCAGATTAACCAGACGTCGGTATCAAAAGATGCAGATAAGTTAGAACAGCAGATTGAATACGCAGGATTTTTATCAAGTCCGCTGCTTCGTAGTATGCCGGTTGCAACAACAATCGGAAACCACGACTCAAAATCAGTCAATTACAGTAATCATTTTAATAATCCGAATACGGCAACATCGGTAGCAACAACAGAAGGAAAGACAGATGCCGGTACAGATTATTATTTTACTTATGGTAATACATTATTTGTTTCCATTGATACAAACAACTATAACTGCGCAACCCATGAAAATGTAATTAAAGAGGCGGTAGAAGCCAATCCGGATGCAACATGGAGAGTATTAATGTTCCACCAGGATATTTATGGTTCCGGATATGACCATTCAGATTCTGACGGCATTGTACTTCGTACACAGCTGACACCGATTATTGACAAATACGATTTCGATGCAGTTTTACAGGGTCATGACCATACTTATTCAAGAACGTATCAGTTGTCATCAGACGGACAGACACATTCTTCTTATCAGTCTGCTCCTAAGACGAATACAGATGATTTCAGTGCATATTTAGGTGATAATGCCTGCTACAACATTTTAACAAATATTGAAAATAAAAATAATGTCGTTAATCCGGAAGGAACGGTATATTTTGAAGCTAATTCAGCAACAGGCAGTAAGTATTATCAGTTAATCGGCACACAGCAAAATTACATTGCTGCAAGAAGCCAGAGCTGGCGCCCAACCTATTCAGTGATTGATTTTACAGAAACAACACTGACCGTTAAGACCTATGATGCAGCAACCAATACAGAATTAGTGGCGGACGGAAATATAAAGACATCATATACAATTGTAAAATCAGTTGAAAAAGAAGATTTGAAGAAAGAAATTGAATCAGCAGAGGTAAAGCTGGGAGAAGTAAAGGCAGCAGGCACTTATACAGAAGAATCTGTACAGAAGCTTTCTGATACAATTGATGCAGCAAAGGCAATTTATGAGAATGCAGAAAGTACAACAACAGACGTGGCAAGTGCGGTGACATCCCTTCAGGAAGCTGTAAGTGCATTAAAAGCCGTGGATAACGGTGAAAACGGAAACGATACTGATAACAATATATCTTCCGGTGACAGTACATCTGATGGTAATAATGCCGGAAATGCCGGTACAGCAGACGATAATGCCGGAACTTCCGGTAACGGACAAACTTCAGGAAACAGCACAACTCAGACCGGCACTGCAACAACAGCAAAGTCCAATGTACAGACCGGAGATAACGCTTTTCCAACAGTGCTGTGGTTCTCACTGGGTGCGGCTTCACTGGCAGGTCTTGGCTATATTGCCGTAACTGAGAAAAAAAGAAAGAATGAGAATTAGTGCGAAAAACTGACGTTATAAAGGAACAGGATGGAAAATAAGATGAATCAAAGTAAACAGAAACGCATTCTCTTGCGTGCGGTAATCATAGTAGTGTGTCTGGCAGGGTATATTATGCTGGTAAGGGTTTTAAACAGCGTGGAAAAGACAGAAATGGTTTCCATGAAAGGGTATTCCTATCAGAAAGCAGTGGTGACGGAGGTTGTCAGGGATAACTTGACAGAGGACGGACAGCGTGCAGGGTATCAGTATTTAAAAGTAAAACTTCTGACCGGACAGCAAAAAGGAAACATCTATGATGCAACCAGTTCTGAGGGCAATCTTTTCGGTGCAGTCTGTGCAGCGGGGGATCAGGTGATTGTCAATATCAGTGTGTCCGGTGATACAACAAGCGTATCCGTTTATTCTAAAGACAGAATCCTGCAGACGGCGGTTTTTATCGGAATATTTTTACTTGCCATCTGTGTGATTGGTGGAAAAAACGGTGTGAAATCAGTTATCGGGCTGGTGTTTACTTTTTTATCCATTGTCTATCTGTTCATGCCGATGATTTACCGTGGCTGTTCTCCGTTCTGGTCAGCGGTGTTTGTGTGTGTGATTACAACGATTGTAACAATGTATCTGATAGGAGATGTATCGGTAAAAAGTGCAGCTTCGGTTATTGGTACAACGGCAGGCGTAGTAACGGCAGGCATTGCAGCAAGCCTTTTTGGATTATCAGCAGATATTGACGGCTATAATGTGAGCAATATTGAAACGCTTGTTTATGTCGGTCAGAATACAAAAATCCAGATTGGCGGTCTGTTATTTGCAGGTATTTTAATCGCTTCACTTGGTGCAGTTATGGACGTGGCAATGTCGGTTTCATCGGCAATCTGTGAAATTGATGCCAAAACAGGAAACCTGACATGGACAGAGTTGTTTAAAAGCGGACTACACGTGGGGCGTGATATGATGGGAACAATGTCCAATACGTTGATACTGGCATTTGTTGGCGGTTCGTTAAGCACACTGGTTATAGATTATGCCTACAACCTGCCGCTGATCCAGCTGATAAATTCTTATAATATCGGCATCGAAATTATGCAGGGAATTGCAGGAAGCTTAGGTGTTATCCTTACAGTTCCGTTTGTGGCACTGGTGACAGCCGTGCTTTTAGCAGAGCGTCGGAAAGTAAAAATTACACAGTAAAACAGGAATTTAACAAAGCACTTTACGTAGATTTTACATAGTTTACGCAAAGTGCTTTTCCTTTACATATACGCTTAAAATTTACGAAGACTTTACATAGATTTAAGGAAAATGTGATAGTGAATTTTACATCGGTTAAGGTATGATAACAATGTCGAAAGGAAAGAGAAATCCTTCCAAAACATTATTTTTTTAATAAAGAAAGAGGAAAAAAACATGAGAATGAAAAATTGGAAAAGATTTGCGGCAGTAGCAATGAGCGTAATGTGCATGGGTACAATGGTTGCATGCGGAAGTTCAGGTTCAGCATCAAATGATTCGAAAACAGGCAGTGCCGGTTCTTCATCAAAGAGCCAGACAATCACAGTTGTATCAAGAGAAGACGGTTCCGGTACAAGAGGTGCATTTATCGAACTGTTTGGTATCGAAGAAAAAGATGCAAGCGGTAAGAAAGTAGATAACACAACAGATGATGCAACAATCACAAACAGCACAGAAGTCATGATGACAACTGTTGCAGGTGATGAAGCAGCAATCGGTTATACATCACTTGGTGCATTAAATTCAAGCATTAAGGCATTAAAGGTTGACGGTGCAGAAGCAACAGCAGCCAATGTAAAGAGCGGTACATACAAGATTTCAAGACCGTTTAACATCGCAACAAAGGGAACAGTATCAGAAGTAACACAGGATTTCATCAACTACATTTTAAGTGAAGACGGACAGAAGATTGTAGAATCAAACGGTTACATTTCACAGGGTAACAGCGGTGCATTTACAAGCAACGGCGCATCAGGAAAGATTGTTGTTGCAGGTTCTTCTTCTGTAACACCAGTTATGCAAAAACTGTTAGAAGCATATCAGAAGGTTAACACAGGTGCTAAGATTGAACTTCAGGAAAGCGATTCAACAACCGGTATGACAGCAGCAATTGACGGTACATGCGATATTGGTATGGCATCAAGAGAATTAAAGGACAGCGAAAAGAGTGCCGGTCTTACCAATCAGGTAATCGCACTGGATGGTATTGCAGTTATCGTAAACAACAAAAACAGCGCTTCAAACATCACATCTGAACAGGTAAAGGCAATCTTTACAGGTGAAACAACAGACTGGAGCAATGTAAAGTAATTCTATAACCCATCCTTTTTAAAAGCTGCCGCACTAAGATAGAAAATGAGAAAGACAAAAAATCTTAGTGTGGCGGCGTGTTTGTGCGTAAGAAGGGAGCATTTGTAAAATGAAAGTAAAAGAAAAAGTAATGGAATATGTATTTTTACTATGTGCATGCGTGTCGATTCTGGCAGTTGCATTGATCTGCATCTTCCTGTTTGCAAACGGACTGCCGGCAATGAAAGAAATCGGTGTGTTTGATTTCCTGCTTGGAAAACGATGGAAACCGGGAAATGATATTTACGGAATCTTTCCGATGATTCTCGGCAGTATTTATGTAACAGCCGGAGCGATTATTGTCGGTGTTCCGATTGGACTTTTAACAGCAGTTTATCTTGCAAAATTCTGTCCGGCAGGACTTTATAAAATTATCAAACCGGGAATTGACCTGCTGGCAGGAATCCCTTCGGTCGTATATGGATTTTTTGGTTTATGTGTGATTGTACCGGCGGTCAGAACGCTGTTTAAAGACACGTTTGGCGGGAACGGTCAGAGCATTTTTACGGCATCCGTCTTACTTGGCATCATGATTTTACCGACGATTATCGGCATTGCAGAATCCGCAATCCGCGCCGTGCCAGAACGGTATTACCAGGGGGCGCTGGCACTTGGGGCAACGCATGAAAGAGCCGTATTTTTAACCGTTGTACCGGCTGCAAAATCCGGTATTATGGCAGGAATTGTTTTAGGAATTGGCCGTGCAATCGGTGAAACAATGGCGGTCATCATGGTTGCCGGTAATCAGGCAAGAATGCCAAAGGGCATTTTTCAGGGTATCCGTACATTAACGGCCAATATTGTTATGGAAATGGGTTATGCAACAGATTTACACAGAGAAGCGTTAATTGCAACGGGCGTTGTATTATTCGTCTTTATTTTAATTATTAACACGCTCTTTTCTATCCTGAAACGGAAGGAGGTACACTAATCATGGAAAATGTAAAAGCAGCTATGGAAAATGCCGGCAGCGCCGGTAAGGCAGAGGCAATTAATTATCAGAGTGTGAAGCAGAAATTTCAAAGCTATTTAAAACATCCGGGTTCCTTTGCGGTGTATATTCTGACTTCGCTGGCAGCACTGATTACGGTACTGGTTTTAGGATTTATTATTGTATACATTCTTGTAAAAGGTGTTCCGCATCTGACACCGGACCTGTTTGCATGGGAGTATAATTCGGAAAATGTATCCATGCTTCCGTCCATTATTAACACGCTGTTATTGACGGCACTGGCACTTGTGATAGTTGTACCGATTGGTATATTTTCAGCTATTTATATGGTTGAATACGCAAAAAAAGGAAATAAAATTGTCAGTATTGTCCGCGTGACAGCAGAAACCTTATCCGGTATTCCCTCAATTGTGTACGGGTTATTTGGCATGATTTTCTTTGTCGGTGTCTGCAACTTCGGAAATTCCCTGCTTGCCGGTGCATTGACGGTTGCGATTATGGTATTGCCGACGGTTATGAGAACGACAGAAGAAGCCCTGCTTTCCGTACCGAACAGTTATCGTGAGGGCAGTTTCGGACTGGGCGCCGGAAAACTGCGGACTGTATTTAAAGTTGTGCTTCCGTCTGCCGTGCCGGGCATTTTATCCGGTATTATTCTGGCAACGGGACGAATTGTCGGTGAAACGGCGGCGCTGATTTATACGGCAGGAACGGTTGCCAAAGTGCCGGAAAGCGTTTTTGATTCCACAAGAACACTTGCTGTCCATATGTATAACCTGTCTAAAGAAGGTTTAAACACCAATCAGGCATACGCCACGGCAGTTGTACTGTTAATTGTAGTAATTCTTATCAATATGCTGTCTAATTTTGCGGCACGAAAACTGTCTGCAAAGCAGAAATAAACTTGATTCTTTGGCAGTGCTGTTGTATGCTTATAAAAGATGATTCATGGGAGGATTTTCAGAATGACAATTGGTGAACGCATTAAAGCCAAAAGAAAAGAAAAAAATATTTCTGTAGAGTATGTAGCAAAAGCACTTGGTGTTTCGGTTTCTACGGTATACAGATATGAAGATTCTACGATTGAGAAAATACCCATCAAAGTTTTTGATAAGCTGTGTCAGATTTTTGAAACATCCGCTTCGGAGCTGATGGGCAATGACAGTACGGTACAAAAAACAGCAGACAGTGAACTGCCAAGAGAATTTGAAAATGCGCAGGATGCAATGGAATTTATGCTCAAGATGCCGACACTGGCGGCATTTGGAGGTTATAATCCCGATGAAATGAGCGAAGAAACAATTGTGGAATTTGCCAATGAAATTTTGCAGCAGCTCAAGCTGGTAAGCTATAAATATAAGAGATGATGACGGGGGAGAGAAGAATGAGAGCACAGCAGATTATCAGGCTTGCCTGTGATATCAAATCCGTCTGGAAGACAAACAATCCATTTGAAATTGCGGAAAAGTACGGCATTAAGGTTTTAATCCGGAATGTGAATATCGGGGACTTTAAGGCGCAGACATTGAAAATGGAAGGGTATCCGACGATTATATCTATTAACGGCTTATACAGCACGCTGTCACAAAAAGTTCTGTGTGCACACGAACTGGGACACGCCCTGTTGCATACAGAACCGATTAACCATTTTGATGTTACGACAAAAAATGTCCATACGAATGTGGAATATGAAGCCAATCTGTTTGCCGTGGCACTGCTTTGTAATGAAGATGAATTTAATATGCCGCTTGCCAAGATGAGCAATGCGGTATTAAAAAGCATTTTAGACTGCAACGTCAGCTACGGACAGGGAGAAAATTAGGCATATGGAAAAAATTTTATTATTCGGGACGAAACCGGCAGATACCCTGCTTGTAAAAAAGCTGGCAGACAATATGCGCATTGCGGTACAGGAAGTACCGGTATCGCTCTATGACTGTACGATAGAGCAGCTTTTAGCCGTAAAAGGTGTGGGCATTATAGGCGGTACACAGAGTAAAGCACAGGATTTTACAGGTGGAACGCAGAATGAAGTGCAAAATTTCGCAGTCGGCGCAGTACAGGCAGAATTAAAGTCAGAGCCGGGGATGCTGTTGTTTTGTGATGTGACGGAAAAGCATCTGGATAAATTTTTATCTGAATTAAGAAATAAGCAGTCAAGGATTGACTATAAGGCAGTGCTTACACCAACCAACAGAACGTGGAATGTGCGGCGACTGTATGCGCATATGGCAATGGAGCGCATGAGCCATGAGCGCGGGAAGTAGGAGATTTATACAGATTGTTTTATGGAAGCTGTAAACTGAAAAACTCATGTTTTGGATTTAAAATATAAAAATAATTGTAAAAATATTCTTGCATGTGCAGGTAACACTGTATATAATAATACACAACAGCAAAATACTTTTCAGGGTCAGGTGAAATTCCTAACCGGTGGTATAGCCCACGAGCCGCAAGGCATGATTCGGTGTAACTCCGAAGCCGACAGTACAGTCTGGATGAAAGAAAAGGTCATTGAGCAGTTATGTATACACTGATTGAAGACTCTGGAATGTGAAAGCATTTCAGAGTTTCATTTTTTGTATTACACAATATGCGGGGTGCCGCAAGGCATCTTATGTTTTCAATAAAAAGAACCCCTGAAAAGGAACCGTGTTATACGGACTTTTCAGGGGTTTTGTGCATTTTATGGAAAAACAGTTGTAAACAAAAAAATGATAATAAAAAGAAGGTGCGTAAAATTGAACAGCAGTCAGACAAAACAATATATGTACCGGGCGCTGGAGCTGGCAAAAAAGGGAACAGGCGCGGTTAATCCAAATCCGCTGGTTGGTGCGGTGCTGGTAAAGGACAACCGGATTATCGGAGAAGGGTATCATCAAAAATACGGACAGCTGCACGCAGAACGCAATGCGATAGCGGACTGTTACAGACGCGGTGAAAATCCGGCGGGAGCAGAACTTTACGTGACGTTAGAGCCATGCTGTCACTACGGAAAAACACCGCCCTGTACGGAGGCAATTATTGAAAATAAGATTGTAAAGGTATATGTCGGTTCAAATGACCCGAATCCGCTTGTAGACGGTGGCGGTATTGCGGTACTGCGGGCGCATGGAATTGAAGTGGAAACCGGTATTTTAAAACAGGAGTGCGATGCACTCAATGAAATCTTTTTCCATTATATCCGCACGAAACGCCCATTTGTACTGATGAAATACGCAATGACAATGGACGGAAAAATCGCAACGGTGACAGGCGATTCCAAGTGGATTACGGGAGAGGCGGCACGCAGGCAGGTGCATGAAGACAGGAACCGCTGTGCGGCGATTATGGCAGGTGTCGGAACGGTGATTGCCGATAATCCGATGTTAAACTGCCGTCTGCCGGAGGGATATTCGCCGGTAAGAATTATCTGTGACACGTCACTGCGTACCCCGGCTGATTCGCTTGTTGTAACAACGGCAAAGGAAATACCGACAATACTTGCAACGTGCTGTACGGATAAAGAAAAACAAAAAGTATTTACCGATAAAGGCTGTAAAATTCTTGAAGTATCGGAAACGTATGACAAAAACGGCAAAAAGCAGCTGGATTTACAGGATTTATGCAAACAGCTCGGTGAACAAAAAATCGACAGCGTGCTTTTAGAGGGCGGTGCAGCATTAAACGGGTCTGCCTTACAGGCGGGAATTGTAAGCTGCGTGCAGACTTATATTGCACCAAAGATTTTTGGCGGGCAGGAAGCAAAATCACCGGTCGGCGGAAGCGGTGTCAAGCTGGCATGTGAGGCATATGAATTTGAAATCAAAGAAATCCGCCGGATTGGTGAAGACATTTTAATCAGGAGTGTGCCAAAGAAAATACAGGAAGGAGTGTAGAGCAGATGTTTACAGGAATTATCGAAGAAGTCGGAACGATAAAGCAGATTCAGAAAAATCCAGCATCGGCGGTTCTTACGATTGCGGCAGACACGGTGCTTGAGCAGACTAAAATCGGTGACAGCATTGCGGTCAACGGTGTGTGCCTCACAGTAACGGATTTAAAAGCCGGCAGTTTTACGGCAGACGTCATGCATGAAACCCTGCGGCGGTCTTCGCTTGGCAGTGTCCGCCCAGGCAGTCCGGTGAATCTGGAACGTGCAATGCAGTTAGGCGGAAGATTTGGCGGACATATTGTGTCGGGGCATATTGATGCAACCGGGAAAATTCTTGGTATCCGTGAAGATGACAATGCAGTGTGGTACAGGATTGGTGCAGATTATAAAATACTAAAATATATTGTGGAAAAGGGTTCGGTGGCGTTAGACGGTATCAGCCTGACCGTGGCAGAGGTGCGAAGTGACAGCTTCAGCGTATCGGTGATTCCACACACAAGGGCGAACACAACACTTACACATAAAAAAATTGGTGATATTATTAATATTGAAACGGACTGTATCGGTAAATATATTGAAAAACTGATACCGGAACACGGCGGCGGTGTGAGCCGCGAAGTGCTGTTAAGGAACGGATTTATTTAGGAAAGGTGAACAAAAATGAGTGAATTTCAGTTTAGTACGGTGGATGAAGCACTGGAAGATTTAAAAAACGGAAAAATTATTCTCGTAGCGGATGATGAAGACCGCGAAAATGAAGGCGATATGATTTGTGCGGCAGAATTTGCGACGACAGAAAATGTTAATTTTATGGCGACACACGCTAAGGGCTTAATCTGTATGCCGATGAGTGAAGAAATCTGCCGCCGCTTACAGTTTCCGCAGATGGTGACAGACAATACGGACAATCATGAAACAGCATTTACCGTATCTGTCGATTATGTGGAAACAACGACAGGCATTTCCGCAAAGGAACGCGGACTGACGGCACGAAAATGTGTGGAAGACGGTGTAAAACCGCAGGATTTCAGAAGACCGGGACATATGTTTCCGCTGATGGCAAAGAAAAACGGCGTGTTAGAGCGCAACGGACACACCGAAGCGACAGTGGACTTGATGAAGCTGGCGGGATTAAAGCAGTGCGGTCTGTGCTGTGAAATCATGAAGGATGACGGTACCATGATGCGCATGGATGAATTAAAGGAACTGGCACAAAAATACCAGTTAAAATTTATCACGATTGCCGCTCTGCAGGATTACAGAAAAAAGCATGATAAGCTCATAGAGCGCGTAGCAGTGACAAAAATGCCGACAAAGTACGGTGAATTCAAGGCATACGGTTATATCAATCTTTTAAACGGAGAACATCATGTTGCACTGGTAAAAGGTGAAATCGGTGATGGAAAAGACCTTTTATGCCGTGTCCATTCGGAGTGCCTGACAGGCGATGCGTTCGGTTCCCTGCGTTGTGACTGCGGACAGCAATTTGCTGCTGCAATGACACAGATTGAAAAAGAAGGCAGGGGAATTCTGCTATATATGCGGCAGGAAGGAAGAGGTATCGGATTGATTAATAAGCTGCGTGCCTATGAATTGCAGGATAACGGAATGGATACACTGGAAGCCAATCTGGCGCTGGGATTTGCCGGGGATTTGCGTGAATATTATATCGGTGCGCAGATTTTAAAGGATTTAGGCGCAAAGACGCTGCGGCTTTTAACCAATAATCCGGATAAGGTTTATCAGCTTTCGGATTACGGCATGGAAATTACGGAGCGTGTGCCGATTCAGATGGAAGCAACAAAGTATGACAGTTTTTATTTAAAGACAAAGAAAATGAGAATGGGACATCTGCTGTAATGATGTAATGTAATGTATCCAATGTACCGCACACGGAATAAGAAGGCTGATACCGGAGATTTTTCAGAGTATGAACTTCTATGACAAAAGATATTAAAATAACATTTTATTAAAATTAATATATAAGAAAGGAAGAAAAAAGATGAAGATTTATGAAGGAAAATTAGTATCAGAAGGTGTAAAAGTAGGAATTGTTGCAGCACGTTTTAATGAATTTATCACATCAAAACTGCTGGCGGGCGCAGTAGACGGATTGAAGCGTCATGAAGTAAAAGGGGAGGACATTGAGGTTGCATGGGTGCCGGGGGCATTTGAAATTCCGCTGATTGCTTCTAAAATGGCAAAGTGCGGAAAATATGATGCAGTTATCTGTCTGGGTGCTGTAATCCGCGGGGCAACAAGTCATTATGACTATGTGTGCAGTGAAGTATCAAAAGGCATTGCAAGTGTATCCTTAAACAGTGATATACCGGTACTGTTCGGTGTGCTGACAACGGATACGATTGAGCAGGCGATTGAACGTGCAGGCACAAAGGCAGGCAATAAAGGTTTCGAGTGTGCAGAGGGTGCGATTGAGATGGTCAATTTAATCCGTGCAATTGAACAGTAGGAAGTGTCAGAAAATCTAAAAATGCAAAAATTTCAGGGCTGTCATTTGGCGGGTAAAAACCGCTTCATGGCAGCCGTATTTTTTGTTATGGAAGGATTAAGCGGCAAACGGCAGATTTTGCAGCAATCTCCTTTGGTAATATTCCATAAACGGTATAAATTAGGGAAATATAAATACACTAAAATAATAATCAATATGAATTAGGTTCGGAGATTATTACTTATGAGTGTAGCGTATAAAGATGTGCTTGAGCGTTTTGTAAAATACAGAGAACAACGTAACATATCACAGAATGAACTTGCACAGATGCTTCGCATTTCACAAAGTTATGTCAGCAAAATGGAAGTGGGAAAGGCAAGAATCTCATTTGAAATTTTAACGGCGTTGTATCAGCAGGGCTGGGATATTGATTATATTATCACGGGACAGGAAAACCACAGAACGGTACTCAATGATTTATATGACAGCTGTAATAAAGAACGGAGAGCAGATTTTTTGCAGTATATGGTTTGGACAGTGCGTCAGGGCATCAAAAGTTATGAAAAACATATCAAACAGATGGAGCGGTATATTGAGAAATTTGAATATTTCAATATGTATACATCTGGAATTGCGGCAGAAGATACTGCATTTTACGGAATCAGGACGGTGAATAGGCTGTCACAGGTACAGATGGCGAAAATGCTGCACGTGGATATAAAGAAGTACCGGGCAATGGAGAAAAATGAAAAGAAGCCCGATGCGGAGCTGCTGATGCTGTTGTACAACAATTTTGAATGTATGCCGTTTGAAACCATTTATGGAGAGAGCGATTTGGGAGAAATCAATGCTGTCTGGAGAAAATTACCACCGCAGATGCAGGACGAATTGTATGCGTTTATGAAACAGGGGCTGCGGTTTATAGACAATCAGACTGGGGATACGAAGGTATGAGTGTATTAATATTGGAAGATAACAGACAGATTTTAAACGTTTTAGAGGAACTGGTGATGTCTGTAGCAGAAGATGAAAAAGTTTATGCCACGGATAATGTCGGAGAAGCCTATAAAATAGCGATGGAAACTTCGATTGATGTGTTTTTACTGGATATTATTCTGTATACTGACAAAAAAGGCGATACATCAGGTATGCAGTATGCACAATCTATGCGGAAGCTGGAGCGTTACCGTTTTACACCCATTATTTTTATTACTTCATTAGAAGACCCGGAAATGTATGCTTTGCGGGATCTGCATGCTTTTGGATATATTGAAAAGCCGTTTGCACCCTCACAGGTTAAGAATCTTCTGCGGGATGCACTGCATTTTAAGACACAAAAGGAAACAGATGCAATGATGTTTTTCAGAAAGGACGGCATTTTGTATCCTGTCAAATGTAACCGTGTGATTTATATGGAACTAATCAAAAGAAAAATCTGTATTCATATGAAAAACGGTGATGTGCTGAGTATTCCGTATAAATCTTTCAGGGAAATCATGGAGGAAGCGAATTACGAGAAGTTTGTACAGTGCAGCAGAAACTGTGTGATTAATATAGATTATATCAAAAATATTGACAAAACCAATCGATTTATAACGCTGGAAGGGACCAAAACGGCAGTGGAAATGGGCGGAACATTTATTAAGAAGATTGTTGGGGCGCTGGGATTATGATAACTTTATTATACATAGCATTGGAAGCAGTTGCGGTATTGCTGCTGCTCCATGCCTTATATGGGAAGAAGATGCGATGGGATAAATATTCTGTCGGATTTGTAGTGTTAGACTGTGTGTTGATGTCTGTGATTAAATGGCATAGTTTAAATCAAAATTTATCGTTTATTATTTATGTAGTATTGATAGGATATTGCTTTTTTGAGTTTAAGAGTAAGATTGAAAAGGTGATTGTAAATGTAATATTACTTGCGGTTATGATGATAGCAATACAATTGCCAGCATTACTTTTGTTTGGTGCATTGGGAGATTTAACAACAGGATATGAGGATTTTTTAGTTGTTGTTATTAATTTGCTAATTTTACTTATTGTAATTGCGTTATATAAAAAATTTAATTTGAATATAATATCGGTATCGTTTCAAGGTAATGATAAATGGATAGCAATGATATTACTATCAGAAACAGCATTACTGCTATTTTTGTTATATCAATATAAGAATGCACAAGGTGTCGTACAAGTACGATATATTGTGGTAACAGGGGTATTAACATTAGTAGTAATTCTTTGCGTTCATGCTTTATTATATAAGATTAGATTTCGTGAAAAACAAGCAGAATTAGAAGCATATAAGACGTACAGTGCCGCTTTTTCAGATTTAATTACGCAGATTCGTGCCAGACAGCATGAGTTTGACAATCATATTAGTGCGTTATGCAACCTGCATTATATTTGTAAAGATTATGATGAACTGGTTCGAGAACAATCAAAGTATGCGAAAGATGTTATTAGCAATAATCGTTTTCACAGACTGCTTGTTTCGGGTAATCCTGTGATTGCAGGATTTTTATATGGAAAATTAAGTTCCATTCAGGAACAGGGAATAGAGGTGACTTATACTTTCCATATATCAGAATTTACCAGTAAAATTCCTGTATATCTGGTGGTAGAACTGATTGGAAATTTATTAAAAAATGCAGTGGAAGCAGTAAAGACACAGCAGGTTGAAAAACAGATACATCTTTCCTGTACAGAAAATGAGAATGAATTCTGTTTAGGAGTGCGAAACAGAAGTGAAAAGATTCCACTAGACGAAATAGGCAGATTTTTTGAGAAGGGTTATAGCAGTAAAGGCAGTGGACGAGGACTGGGACTGTATAACGTAAAAGAAATTTGTGAGAAATATGGTGTTGATATTGTATGTGATAATACAGAAATTGACGATAAAAACTGGTTTTTGATTGAACTACATATAAAAAAGTCCGATGAAACGAATCTACGAAATAAAAGTGAAAAGGTAAGTAAATAACAAATTTATCCAGATGATGTTTCATTGACTTGTGGCTAAATTTAAGATACAATATAGCCACAAGAAAGGAGATGGAGTTATGCAGATTATTCCTATGCGTGATTTGAAAAATACGGTAGAAGTGGAACGCCGCTGTGCCGAAGAAAATGGTCCTGTTTATGTGACAAAAAATGGATATGGACGTCTGGTCGTTATGGATATTGATTATTATGAGCGGACTATGCAGAAGATGTACGAAGCGAAAGCTATTATAGAGGGGCTTGAGGATATCAAGGCAGGAAGAACGGTAGATGGAGATGCTGCAATCAGCAATATAAGGAGCAAATATGGAATCTAAATATCAATACCGGCTGTCACAAAAGGCAGAAGCTGACTTAGATGGTATTGTTTCATACATTGCAGTGGAGTTGTCAAATCCACAGGCGGCATCGGACTTTGTCGACAAGCTGGGGAAAGTGATTGACGAAATACGTTCTTTTCCGGAGAGCGGTTCTTATGTCAACAATGAGTTTCTTTCCAATACGGAGATACGAAAGAAGCTGATTGGCAGCTATATCATGTATTATCTTCCTGTTAAAGAAGAAAAGATGATTTATGTTGTACGAATTGTATATGGAAAGCGGAACATGGAAGAAATCCTGCGTGAGCTGGATTTGTAAAAAAGACTCGTAATCTTCTGAAAACACGAAGTTTATTTTATATACAAGAGAGACTATGAAGAAAAGTCTGTAAATAATAATCTTCTATGATAATGATTGAGCTGGAAGCGCTAAATTGGAGCTTCCAGCTCTTGCTATATATATACGACATGATTTCGGGCATGTCAAGAGCAGACGTCAAAAACGTCCTTCTCATCATGCATATAGATTCTGTTATTCTGGGAGTCGTCCCTCATACATAATGCTGAGTTCGCCGTAGACCTGTCCCCAGTTCCGAATGCTCATAGTCCATTTTTTAGTGGCTTCGAAAGTTGCCAGATACAGGGCTTTCAGGAGCGCTGTATCACTTGGAAATACGCTTCTCTGACGGTTGAGCTTACGGTAGGTAGAATTCAGACTTTCGATACCATTTGTCGTGTAAATAACCTTTCTGACATCCGGTGAGAACTTGAAAATCGGCGTTATTGCATCCCAGTTATCATACCAGCGTTTCATAGAATTCGGGTATTTTGCGGTCCATTTTTCAGTAACACGATCCAGAGCCAGTCTAGCCTTTTCTTCAGCTCATTCAGGACGGACAGCCAGTATTTTGAACTTTCATTATCACCGACAGTGATTGAAAGAACCTCTTTTTTCCCTTCTGTGTTGATGCCAAGAATGACGTAGGCAGCCAGTTTTCTGATTACTCCATTATCTCGTACGGAATAATGGATGGCATGATTTATATTTTACCATAGAAGGCCTTGCTGTTATTAGCTATTTACAGACAAAGTTTCACACACAGCAAGGACATACTCCGATTTCTTCCAGTACCGGATGCATGAGCACTTCTGCATCTTCAATGATCTTATAAGTTCTGACCAGTTCCGTGATCATACCTTCGATTTCGTTCATACGGACCAGCTTCTCAATCGTTGCTGCCCTGGTTGCGGAGGTTCCGATTCCTTTCCTCTCCACTGTCTCCGTTACCACTCCGGTCCGCACAAAGCCGACAATATAACCATTGCCCTCCAGGTATCCGTCCTCTCTCTTATCTGCACCGATTACCTTTGCGATGGACTGCGCCACCGAAGTTTTCTCGGCAATTACTAATTTTATATTTTTTCACTCAAATTTTGTTTCCTTCTTTCATTTTTATTTGCTTTTTGATAGCATAAATGCTATCATGTATATAGAATAAATATTTCCACTTGGAGAACATATACTAATGTACAACATTGAATTTTACGAAGATTCCAATGGCAGATCAGAGCTTTGGGAATTTCTTGAATCTCTTCGAGTCAAAGCAGCTACAAACAAAGATGCCCGTATTCAATACAAGCAGATAAGTTTGTACATCCAGCTCCTCGAAGATAATGGTACACGGCTTAATGAAAATATCACAAAACACCTTGATGATGATATCTGGGAGCTTCGCCCAGGCAATAACCGTGTTTTATATTTTTATTTCAAAAATGATACCTTTGTGCTTTTGCATCAATTCCGCAAGAAAACTCAAAAAACTCCCAAGCGCGAAATTGAACGGGCAAAGGCTGAACGTGATGATTACCTTGCCCGAAAGGAGGCTGAATGATTATGAAAACCTGGAATGACTATAAGGAACATGTAAGAACCGTTGATCCTGAAATTGGAAAAGACATCAATGAAGTTGAAAATATTTCCTCCATCGTAAGTGCCATGGTGGAACAGCGTACTTCTCTTGGACTTAGCCAGAGAGAGCTTGCTGCTATGTGTGGTATTCCACAATCATCCGTAGCACGGATCGAATCCTGCAAAACAACCCCGAATCTCGGAACACTGCTTAATATTTTTCAGCATCTCGGTTTACAGCTTACAGTAAGACCTACAAAACCTACCGTTTAAAATCAAGGAGAATCTCTGCGAAGAGGTTCTCCTTATCTCCCAGTGGAACCAAAAGCCCCCGTACCACGCTCCTTCCAGTTTTCAAAAGTAAAATCCGGTATCAGGACTGGCATCCAAATCCCAGAGGCAACTTACAGATATCTCCCGGCCGGATCACAGCATCCTTGGGACTGAATACATCAGCACCGGCATCATTGGCATGAGCTCTCTCTGGACTTCTCCCTCCAAAATCAATCAGCTGTGTCTTCATCTAATACCCCTTCCTCCAATACACTCTCTTCGCACAGTTTGGGGAAATCCACCCTGATAATGTCTGTTGGTAAGATGGTGTGCACTGTGCAAATTCCATTACATCTAGCATTTCCTTTTGCTCCTTCTTTTTCAGAAATGACAACTGAACTGCCGGAGTAAATCCCATGCTTCCGTCATCCACTTTTTCAAGCATTTCAGGAATAAGTTCTGTGATTTTGATATACCTCTGAACCTGTTTGGGGCTGTCCCCACATTCCTCTCCAATCAGCTCAATGCTTTTCTTTCCCAAATTATGGTCTACACTGTAGTTAATCCCTCTGGGTGACGGCTAGGAAAGTGTGAATTGGTGACAAGCATCCATCCCTGCTGACAAAATCAGTATTTTCAGCCTTGTTTCGCTGACAAATTTGTCACTGAAATTACAATTCTGCATGAAAAAAGCGGCAATGAAACTATCTTCATTACCGCTAAAAATGAGCGTTCCCTATAGGAATCGAACCTACAATAGAGTCTTAGGAGGACCCCGTTATATCCATTTAACTAAGGGAACAAATACTTGTTTATTATATTCCAACTATCAGAGAAGTTCAATCTTTTTCTTTCATCAGATTAGTGATTTTGTAAAAATCACTAATCTCTGTAATTAATACTTCCCTGTAACCAGATGTTTCCTTTGAACCTTCTTCCAACTGCTGGTTCACCAATCAGATCTTTCTGATTGATGCAGATTGGAAATTCTACATCATTACATTTGATATCTATCGCATAAACATTTTCTTCTGTATACGAATTTTGCAATAGCCTGCAATCCATGATTTCACCAAGAATGGAATACTGATCACTTTCAATTCCATAAGGCATAAAGTAAGAATCCACAATACTCAAAATGTCTTCATGCTGTACACGCCTTGAAAGAAGGGAATAAGTGTCGATATCTTCCAAAGTCAGATTCTCGATAGCATCTTCATCTCCCTTTCTGGCTGCGGCGATCAATCCATTTCTTTCGTTCATAGTCTGTTCTGTCAGCTTTTGCTTATGTTCATCTTTGTTAATTGGAAGTAAAATTTTTCCTTCTGTAGAAAGCGCAGCAAGCACTGTTCCATTTGCCTGACTCATGTAAAATTTATTATTTTTCACAGCCAGATAATCCGCCACATTCTGCAAATAAAAAATCAATGTAACGCCAAGTCTTACCTCATCACAGATTCCTGCATAAGACTCTTTTTCTGCATGTTTTTCAATATCAATCTGTTCTGTTGTTGAAATTTTATTACCACAAAAGTAAGGATAGTAGTAGCTCATCTCAAAAGAATCATTCTCATTAAATGTTCCTCTCAAAGACAGTCCAAAGAAATCGCCAAACTCGATAGAAAGTTCTGCAAACTCATTACCTTCGGAATCCTCTGCCACTTTCTGCAGCATTGGTCTCTCTATTATTTTTTGAAAAATATCATTCAGCTCTTCTTTTGTGATTTTTGAAAAACCGACTGCTCTTAAAAATTTGTGCATACTACTATCCTCCTTTCCGATTTTTTTTAAATTATGTAAACCAATTTTATTATTTACAAGACGGACTTTATTATATAATATGTCTTTCTATTTTGCAATGTTATTTTCCCCCATTGCGTTGTTTAATGCTTCCTGTTCTTCACCAGATAAAACAATCACTGAATTTCCATCAATGATTTCTTTAATATAGGTATAACAGCCCTCTCTTGTGTGCATTGCATTAATGATAAATCCATTATTTTTCACATCAAGCATTGCCAGAGAAAAACTCAGCTTGCCACCCATCTCATTAAATGCATCATATTTTACAAGTCCCATTTTCTGATATGTTCTCTGCATGTTCTGGAATAAGGTTTTTATATTTTTTTCGTTTGCGGAATTTGCATTTATCAGATCATCTACCTGATTTAACCTTTTAATAAGTGTATCCTCTAAGTTTTTTGCATTTTTTCCTTTCATAAAAATCTTATAGCTCTTTTTCAATTTACTCATTTGAACTACATTTATAATCATTAAAATAATAAGTATTAAAACAAGTGCTGCTAGTCCAATGATAATATAATCTGAATCAAATCCTAAATACTGTGAAATCATTTTTTCTCCTTCTGCTGTTTCATATAACGAACTTATTTTTATTGAATCGATTTTTATAAAAATACTCTATTATTTTTCTATAGTTCTGAATAAATCCATAATGCGATCCAGTTCATCCATGGAATAATATTCGATTTCGATTTTTCCTTTTTTGTTATCTTTCTGATTAATAGCAACCTTTGTTCCAAAAATTCCTTTCATCTTCTCTTCCAGGTCATGGCAGATTGCTTCTAATTTCGGATCTATTTTTTTATTCTTTTCCGTATCTTTCTGATTTTTTTCCTGCTGGATTTTTTTTACTAATTTTTCTGTTTCACGAACGCTTAGCTTTTCGTCGAATATCTGCTGAGCTACCGTGTATTGTTTTTCCAGATCATTAAGACCTAGCAGTGCTCTGGCATGGCCGGTAGAAATCATATCATCAATAACCATCTGTTGAACTTTTTCATTTAATTTCAGCAAACGCATTGAATTTGTTACTGCTGTTCTGCTTTTAGATACACGTTCCGCTACTTCATCCTGTTTTAAATTGAATTCTGTTAAAAGTCTTTTATATGCAATTGCCTCTTCAATTGGATTTAAGTTTTCACGCTGGATATTTTCAATAAGTGAAATTTCTACAACTTCCTGTTCTGTTAATTTTTTGATAATAACAGGAACCTCTTTTAAATTAGCAAGTTTGGCAGCTCTCCATCTTCTTTCGCCAGCAATGATCTCATAGTAATCATCTTTCTGTTGTACAAGTAATGGTTGTAAAACACCAAACTGTTTGATGGACTCTGCTAATTCCAAAAGTGCATCCTCATCAAAATTTTTTCTTGGCTGTTCTCTGTTTGGTTCTACTTTATTAATGTTAACGAGTATACCTTCCACTACTTTTTCATCTTTTTTAACAGCTGGTTTTGTTGTTGCTGTTGTTGTTTTTGCAGTATTTACTTTATTAGTAATAAGTGAATCAAGTCCCTTGCCTAATCCATTTTTCTTTGCGGTTGCCATATTTTAAATATCCTTTCTATCTATTACTTCTTTTGCAAGTAAACGGTAACTTTCTGCTCCGGCAGATTTGGAATCATATAAGTTAATTGGCAATCCATAAGATGGTGCCTCTGCCAGACGAATATTTCTTGGTATCAATGTATCATATATTTTTGCATCTAAATTATTTCTTACATTTTCAACTACCTGATTAGAAAGATTTGTGCGCACGTCATACATTGTAAAGACAACCCCTTCAATCAAAAGATTTGGATTTAATCTTTGTTGTACAAGATCAATGGTATGTATTAACTGGCTCAATCCTTCCAGCGCATAATATTCACATTGAATTGGAACCAGGACAGAGTTTGCAGTTGTCATTGCGTTAATTGTCAGCATATTTAAAGATGGCGGACAATCAATTACAATAAAATCATAATCTTCTTTGATATAATCAACAGCATTTCTTAATATGTATTCCTTTTCTGGAATACCTAATAATTCAATTTCAGCTCCGGCAAGATTTACATTTGATGGAATTACTTTCATTCCGTCTACAACCGTATCCGTCATACTTTCTTTAATGGAACATTCATCAAGCATTAACTCATAAACTGTATTTTCCACTTCATTTTTATCTACTCCAAGTCCGCTTGTCATATTTCCCTGTGGATCAAGGTCAATTGTTAATACTTTTTTTCCTGCTTCCGCAAGACAAGCAGCCAGATTAATTGCTGTTGTTGTCTTACCAACACCACCCTTTTGGTTTGCTACTGCTATAATTCTACCCATTATATTTTCCTTTCCCATAGTTCTGTTATTAGCTATTATATTTCTTTATAATAATATAAATAAAGACTGCTCTGTGAATCATGTGCTACTTTTGCACATGATATAATAAAGACTGCCGAGCGAAGCGAGTGTAGATAACGATCATGAAGCTTTGCTTCATGATATGATCAATTTTCATTCCATAATAGCTGGATATTTTTACTATTTTATAAGCAGATATTTTTGTTGTTTTTTCTACGTTGTATATTATAACACTTCTATATTTCAAATGCTATGATTAATTATCCAAAAATGTTTCACGTGAAACATTCATATTTTTATTGTGTCACTTCAAACTATAGTATTTAATATTATAAGAGCCTACTAAATATTGTTAAAATATAAAATAGACCGTAAAATGTTTCACGTGAAACATTTTACGGTCTTGACTATTTATTGTTTGTCTTTTTTTCTAAATTATCAATCCATTTATATATAAGCAGTAATAGTATTAGGCAACCGATTGTTACGATACCGGCTTTACTTAATTCATGGTTTTTATACTCAGTTTTTGGCAAAACCGAATTAATTGTTGAACCATAATAATAATGATCCTTTGTATAAGCTGGAAACATATCTCCTACATTATATTGAGAATACACTTTTTGATTTACTTGCATCCGCTTATCAGTATCATGTCCATAGTGAAAGAAATAATTCGTTGCACCTGATTCTGAACCATTATAGTCCTCTACAGTTTCTTTATCTGTTATTACTATATCTTCAATGTAATAATCAATCCCCTCAACCATTTCCGCAATCATTTTATGAAATGATATTTCTGTTACTATTATTTTCAAAAATAATAACACAAAGATAATTGATAATGCGATTAATGATATATTCACAAATTTTCCAAGTAATCTATTTTCATCTTTCATCTTACTCTTATATATTTTGTTACTCATATGTGTTTTTCCTTTATATATAATTTATCTACCTAATAGATTTATGAATTTATTTTAATTGGGAAAAGTGTCTCTTTTAGAAATATATATTTCAAAAATCCGATTCATCTTTTTCTTCAATCAGATCAGTAAGAATTTTCATAACAGAACTTAATTCCAATCTGCATCGAACTGGATCAATATCAATCAACCGGCTGCATAACTCTACCCGGTTCAAAATATTCTTCATACCATCAAGTAAATTATCTTCCGATGATTCTATCTTTTCATCTTCACTTACTATATTCTGTTGTGACATTGTCTCCGTATATTCTTGAACAATTTCAATTTCTCGATTTTCTTCTTCCACTATCTGATCTAATTGTTCTATCTTACTAGAATATTCTTTGATAGAATTTTTCAAATTTTCTATAGACTCATTGATACTTTTCTGTTCTTCCATCAGTTCATTAATTTTAGCTTTATTCTTTGAATTAACATTTCTAGGTGTAAACAGTTCATAGCACGAATCATTTGTTTCCTCCAACATTTTTATCATTCCGGTATTTTCTTTTAATTGAATTTCCAATAAATTTAACTGTTTTTCTAATGCATGTTTTTGTTCGAAATAAGAATCTTTTATTTGCTGTAAATATTCTATAACCATAATCACTTGTTCCTTTACTTCTGAGTAATCATCAATAATGCTGCTATTCTCGACTGGCACTGCTCATTGCATACGCACATTATACCATATCATTATTTTAAAAACAATTATACTACATTTATAGTTATCTTATTTTTCTAAGTAAAATAAAATTTTCAAAATATGTAAAAGAAATGAATGATTTTTCAAAAATTAATTTGTATATGTTATAAAAAGCGGATATAATATTATTAAATAAAGATTTATGATTATGAAATGGTGAAACGATTTTTCAATTATATGAAATGCATTTTTTAATGATCATAAAATAAATAAGGAGGTTTTTATGAAGAAGAATATTAAACATTTTTTTCTGTTGACAGCTCTTGCCGCTGGAACAATCCATTTTGTTAACAGATTTATTAATATGACAGCTGATATCAAGAATATTTTGAAAGCAGAGAACGGCAATTTTTACGATTGGAAAAACGGACAGATTTATTATACGAAACGCGGATCAGGCAGTCCGTTATTGCTGATTCACGATCTGAATCCGGTCTGCTCTTCTTATGAATGGTGCAAAGTGATTCGAAAACTGGAAAAGAAACATACTGTCTACACACTGGACTTACTTGGATGTGGACGCTCTGCAAAACCGTACTTAACTTACACCAATTATTTATATGTTCAGCTTGTGACGGATTTTATCCAAAATGTAATTGGAGAAAAAACAGATATTATTGCATCGAATGAATCAATCTCATTTGTAACGTTAGCTTGCAATATGAATAAGGATCTGGCAAACTCTATTATTGCAATCAATCCGACCTCTTTGAAAGAGCTTCATATTACAACCGATAAATATGCTTCTGTGAAAAAAACATTATTGGAACTCCCTGTGATTGGAACATTCCTTTACAACATCAAAGTTAGCAATACTTACATCACCAAAGATTTCCGCGAGGAATATTATGCGAGACCACAGTTGGTTTCTTCCAAATTAATTGACGCATACTACGAAGCAGCCCACATGAATTTCAGTCATGGTAAATATTTAATGGCAAGCATGGAAGCAAATTACACAAAGAATAGTATTGAACATGCGCTGAAAAAATTAGAAACTCCAATTTATGTGATTGAGAGTCGAAACATGAAAGATGCAATCGCAATTGCAGATTCTTATAAAAAGACAAACTCCAGAAATGAAATCGTATACTTATCCAACTGTAAAAAATATCCACAGTTAGAGATTGCCGATAAAGTTGTGGAAGCAATTGATATGTTTTTAAAGTAGGATTATTTTAGAATTTAATAATAAAAAGAAAAAACTCCTGTCCTCCAAATGATGCATTAAAAACACGTTTTATAATAGAATGTAAAAATTTTTTACATTTAAGCATGTTATTGCATCATAAAAAAGACAGGAGTTTGTGTATATGGTGATTTATTTTATCACCCAATTATTACATCACTCAGTAACTATTATTTTTACAACGGTGTCTTTGTCGGTGTTCCGGCTTTTCTCGGATAAGTTTTCGGTGTTCCCTTCACCTTATCGATCACGACAAACGATCTTTTCTGCTCATACAGATCAAATTTATAGACTTCTTTCATTTTTCCTCCAAGCAAAAATGTTGCATTTTTTGCATTAGCAACTTCCTCTTCAATTTCACCGGATTTGTAAGAAATAAAATTTCCACCTATTTTTACAAAAGGAACACAATACTCTTCTAAGGAAGAAAGATTTGCAACTGCCCTTGAGACAACCAGATCAAACTTTTCACGGTATTCCTTATTTTTTCCAAGCTCCTCCGCTCTCGCATGAAGTGCTTCAATATCTTTTAATCCAAGTTTCTCTATCACTTCCTGTAAAAATAATATTCTTTTATTCAGAGAATCAGCAAGTGTCACCTTCAGATTCGGAAAAGCAATTTTCAAAGGAATCCCCGGAAATCCGGCGCCGGTTCCCATGTCCATCACTGAAACTTCTTTTTTGAGATCATACACTTTGATCAGGGAGAGACTGTCCAGAAAATGTTTTTCAATGACTTCATCAAATTCTGTGATCGCAGTCAGATTCATAACTTTATTTTTTTCCACCAGCATCTCATAATATCTGATAAACTGCTGTATCTGATTATCGCTTAATTCAATCTGAAGTTCTTCCAGACCTTTTAAAAATTTTTCTAAATTATATGTCATTTTATATTTCCTTTATGATATTTCATCTGCTCCATATAAACCAAAAGTACCGAAATGTCTGCCGGGGAGACTCCTGAAATTCTCGATGCCTGGCCAATTGATAACGGTCTGTAAAGTTTTAACTTCTGTCTGGCTTCAATACGGAGGCTTGGTACTTCATCATAATCAAAATCTTCTGCTATTTTTTTATTTTCCAGTTTTTTATAATGCTCTACCTGTTTGATCTGCCGCACAATATATCCATCATACTTGATATTGATATTAACCTGTTCAACTACATCATAAGGCAGCTCAGGTCTTTCCTTATCGATCACAGCTAATTTTTCATAATCAAGTTCAGGTCTGCGGATCAGTTCTGTTAAAGTTGTTCCGGTATTTAACGGAATACTTCCGTAACTTTCCAAAAGAGCCTGAACCTCTTTATTAGCACCGATCTTGACTCCGGCAACACGTTCAATCTCTTTCTGGATCAATACTTCCTTCTGGCAGACCCAGTCATATCGCTCCTGTGAAATTAAACCAATCTCATATCCTTTTTTTGATAAACGGAGATCAGCATTATCCTGACGAAGCAGCAAACGGTATTCCGCACGGGAAGTCATCATGCGATACGGCTCATGATTTTCTTTTGTCACAAGATCATCAATTAATACTCCTATATAAGCCTCGGAGCGATCTAATATCAGCGGTACTTTTCCGAGAATGCTCATGGCTGCATTGATTCCGGCAACCAGTCCCTGACAGGCAGCCTCCTCATAACCACTGCTTCCATTAAACTGACCACCTGAAAACAGTCCTTTGATATTTTTAAATTCCAGAGTAGCATACAACTGATTTGGATTGATACAATCATACTCAATCGCATAAGCATTACGGACAATTTTCACATGTTCAAGTCCCGGCAGGGTGCGGTACATTTCATGCTGGACATCTTCCGGTAAAGAGGAAGACATTCCACCAACATACATCTCATTCGTATTTATTCCTTCCGGTTCAATAAAAATCTGATGTCTGTCCTTATCCGCAAATTTTACAACCTTATCTTCAATGGAAGGACAGTATCTTGGTCCTGTACCTTCAATAATTCCTGCATAAATCGGAGAGCGGTCCAGGTTATTCCTGATGATCTCATGTGTTTTCTCATTTGTATAAGTCAGCCAGCAGGAAACCTGATCGATCTGCACATCTTCAGGATTAGTTGTAAAGGAAAAAGGTACAACTCTCTCATCACCCTTTTGCTCCTGCATTTTTGAAAAATCAACAGACCTTTTGTCAATTCGTGCAGGCGTTCCTGTCTTAAAACGGAACATTTCAATTCCATGCGCTTTCAGGGAATCTGTCAGATGATTTGCTGCCTGCAGACCGTTTGGTCCGGTGTATGTGATCATCTCACCAGTCAGACATCTTGCGCGAAGATAAGTTCCTGTGCACAATACGACTGCCTTACAATGATAAACCGCACCTGAAAACGTTTTCACGCCTGTCATTTTCTGAATTTCTTTTCCGTTTTCCAGCGCTACTGTTTCCGTGATAATTTCAGAAACTTCTGCCTGACGGATGGTAAGATGATCGGTATTCTGAAGCGTCTTACGCATCTCCATACTATAATTCATTTTATCTGCCTGCGCACGCAGTGAATGAACGGCCGGACCTTTGGATTTATTTAACATCTTGGACTGGATAAATGTCTTATCGATATTTTTTCCCATCTCACCACCGAGCGCATCGATCTCACGAACCAGATGTCCCTTGGAACTTCCTCCAATATTCGGATTACACGGCATCATCGCTATACTGTCTACACTCACGGTAAAAATAATTGTTTCCAGTCCGAGTCTTGCACACGCCAATGCTGCCTCGCATCCGGCATGTCCGGCTCCGACTACAACCACATCATATTCTTCCTCTACATACGGAATCTTCTTCTCTTCCATTTTTCTGTCCTCAACTCATATAAGATTTTGAATGATTCTCTTTCACATTTACAATCTGCAAATTATTTTTTATTTACCCATACAGAATTTACTGAAGATTTCATTTACCAGATCATCTTCCACAGATTCTCCGATAATATTTCCAAGTTCCTCGTAAGCATTCATCAGATCAATGGAATAAAAATCTTCCGGCATATCATCTGCAATACTCTGCAATACTAAATGTAAACTTCGTAAAGCTTCCTGTAAAGATGTTTTATGTCTGATATTCGTAATATAAACTTCATCATTAAATGTAACTTCCCCGGAAAAGAACATTTCTTTGATCGTTTCTTCAAGATCATCCATTCCGGTCTGCTCTTTTGCAGAAATTGAGATCATTTTTTTATCCAAATGTTTTCTGATATCTTCCACAGTTGTGACCGGACTTAAGTCAGATTTATTTAACAAAACAATTGCATGTCTGTCTTTCAACAATTCCATGATCTCATGATCATTTTCGTCTAACGCTGTGGATGTGTCAACTACGTAAATAACAAGATCAGCATTATTCAAATATTTCTTTGCACGTTCCACACCGATTTTTTCCACGACATCTTCCGTGTCACGGATTCCGGCGGTATCAATGATATTCAATAAAATACCGTTTAAATTAATCTGTTCTTCCAGAACATCCCGTGTTGTTCCCGCAATATCTGTAACGATTGCCTTCTCTTCTCCAACTAAAGAATTTAAAAGAGAAGATTTTCCGGCATTCGGCTTTCCAACAATAACAGTTGAAATACCTTCTTTTAACATTTTTCCATTATCACTGTTTGCAAGCAATTTATCAATTTTTTTTATCACATCCGATACTATACCGGATAGTTTTTCCGGATATCCATCCAGACTGATGTGCTCCGGATCATCTAATGCACTTTCGATAAATGCAATCTCATGTAAAACAGTTCCGCGGATTTCTTTAATTTTTTCTGAAACAGAACCGGAAAGCTGGCTCAACGAACTTTTTAATGCAAATTCATTCTTGGAATTGATAACATCAATAACGGATTCTGCCTGTGAGAGATCAATTCTTCCATTTAAAAATGCACGTTTTGTAAATTCACCCGGCTCTGCAGGACGCGCACCATATTTGATAACTGTTTCTAAAATTCTCTTCATGACATAAACGCCACCATGACAGTCTATCTCAACCGTATCTTCCCTGGTATAACTTTTCGGTCCTCTCATCAGAACAACCATAACTTCATCGATCACTTCATCTCCATCATGAATATGACCATAGTGAATTGTATGCGTTGGCATATCTTCTAACTTTTTCTGATTCTTCATTTCAAAAATACGGTCTGTGATAGAAACTGCCTCGTCTCCGCTGATTCTTACGATTCCGATTCCTGAACTTGTCATTGCAGTTGCAATTGCAGCAATGGTATCCGTTCCCATAGTGATATCCTTTCCATGTACAAAACTGCACGCCGCAAAACTTCATAAGAACCTGCCATATCATTTCCGGCATTTTCATAAAGCTTTGTAACGTGCAGCTTCTGGTCTTTTAAATTCTATACTTGAATTTATCTTTCTCTATCTCTTTTTAAAGTAACAACCACATGTCTGTATGGTTCTTCGCCCTCGCTGTGTGTTGTTACAAACTTATCATTCTGCAATGCAGAATGGATAACTCTTCTCTCAAAAGGATTCATTGGTTCTAAAGAAACAGGACGTTTTGTTCTCTTTACTTTGTATGCAATGTTCTTTGCAAGATTCTCCAATGTCTCTTTTCTTCTCTTGCGGTAATCTTCTGTATCAATCTTAACTTTAATGTATTCCTCAGAATTTTTATTCACTGCAAGGTTTGCAAGATACTGCAGGGAGTCGAGAGTCTGTCCTCTTTTACCAATGAGGATACCCATGTCGTCTCCTTTCAGTTCTACGTTGTAAGTATTACCATCTTCTGCTTTTTCAATAATGATCTCGACTTTAAGATCCATAGCAGCAAATATTTTCTGTAAAAATTCTGTGATATCACCTTCTACAGAATATTTCTTACGAACTTTGATCACAGCATCTTTTCTTGCGATTCCTAAAAATCCTGTGCTTCCTTTTTCGATTACTTCATATTCAATCTGATCACTGGTAGCTCCAAGTTTTACAAGAGCTTCTGTGATAGCATCATCGACTGTTCTTGCTGATACTTCAATATACTCCATAACAATAACCTCCACATATACGTTATCTTACCAACACTTTTTTGAAAAATAATCTGTTAGTTTTTCTTATTATTTCTCTCGTTAAATTCACGGACCAGGTTTGCTTTTGCAGCCATACTTCCAGGTTTTGCATTCGCTTTCAATGCATTTGCCTTCTCAAGTTCAAGTTCCTTCTCTGCCGTTGTCTTAACGGAACTCTTGGAACTTGCTGTAACCTGTCTTGTGTTCATACGTGCAGCATTGGAAATCTGGTTTTCGGAAATTCCCATTTTCTCACGTTTTTTCTTTGCTTTTTCCTGATTCTTTGCAATAATATCATCCAGATCAATCTTATCAAAATGTTTATTTAAGAAGAACTGCTGGATACTTCTTACAACCGCACTTGCAATCCAGTAAATACCGAGACCGACCGGAACAGTAAAACACATTACCAGTGAGAATAATGGCATGGTGCGGTTCATCATCTTCATCTGCTGAGCCATCTGGTCATTATCTCCGCCTGCTGTTGCAGCCGTTGGCATTAACTTGATATTTAAAACCTGTGTCAAATAAGAAATCACAGGGATCAATAATGCAAGAACTGCCATCAGAATACTTCCACCTGCAAATGCAGCTTTGATGATCTGAAATGGAGTATCTGAAATATTTAATCCTATAAAGTTGTTTACATGAGAAACTACACCATATGTAGAATCAATGGAATCCGTGAGCGCCGGGAATGATTCTCTTAAGGAATCCCATCCGGTAGAACTCATTTTTGATAAAACATCTACTACATAATTCTGTAAGGTTGTTGTATCTGTTGCCGTAAAATCAACCTGTACTGTGTTCAATTTTAATGTGCTCATCAGGTTTGTCATAATATCCTGATAGCCGCTTGTTGCCATAATCTTATCAACCAGATCAAGATAAACATCCTTCACACTGCTGATATAGGCAGGAACATTCATAAACACACGGTACAAAGCTAACAGTAAAGGCATCTGGATTAACATCTGCACACAGCTGCCTGTCGGTGAAACACCATACTTCTCATAAATCTGCTGTGTCTCACTCTGCATATTCTGCATGGATACTGTATCTTTTTTATCCTTATACTTTTTCTGGACCGCCTGAAGCTCCGGGTTCATCTTCTGGGATAACTTCGAGAACTTCTGCTGTTTATAAGTCAATGGGAACATTAAAGCATAAATAACAATGGTAAATAAAATAATAGAAAGACCTACGTTGGAAATTCCAACTTTTTCCATTAAAATATACATGCCATTCATTATCCAGCCAAGTAATTTTGCAATTGGTCCAAGAATGGCACCATTGTATGCTGTTAATAACATCTCTGACACTGAAAATACCTCCAATTATGGAACGGGATCATATCCGCCTTTTGAAAAAGGATTACATCTTATAATTCTCCAAAGCGCTAACGCCCCACCTTTGACAGCTCCATACTTTTCGACAGCCTCTAACCCATAGGTGGAACAGGTCGGGTAGTATGGACATTTTGTTGTTTTCATCGGAGAAATATACTTTCTATAAAATTTAATCAAAGCAATCAATATTTTTTTCAAAATGATTCCATCTTCTTTTCTAAAATCTTTACTTCAAAATTTTATGAAGACCTCCAAGATGTAACAAAGCACTTTCCACTTCATGATATGAAATATCTTTTGCTGTATTTCTTGCGATGACTACAATGTCTAAACCACTATTAAACATGTCTTCCTGTAGCCGGTAACTTTCTCTGATCAATCGGGTTACATGATGTCTTATAACGCTATTCCCTACTTTTTTACTCACCGATATACCTAACCGGTTTCTTTCTGTATCATTTTTCAGAACGTACATCACCAGATAACGATTTGCATATGATTTTCCTTTTTTATATACGTTCTGAAAATCTCTGTTTTTCTTTAATGATTCTGAATATTTCATCTAATATTCCTTTGCCAAAAATTGATCATAAAAGAAGAAAAGACCACAAATATGTGGCCTATGCTGATAATTTTTTTCTACCTTTTAATCTTCTTGCAGCCAATACTTTTCTTCCGCCTGCAGTACTCATTCTGCTTCTGAATCCGTGAACTTTCGCTCTCTGTCTCTTCTTAGGTTGGAATGTCATCTTCATGTCACATACACCTCCTCTACAATTCAAACATTTATTTTACTCAATGTTATGATAAGTCTACTTCAATAGCGACAAAACATCATTTTTATTTATATCAAAATAATCGGACAAAGTCAAGCAAAATCTCATAAAATAAGGCTTTTGCCAATATTTAGTTTTCCACTTTCTGTCATTTTTGCTTTTTTACCACTATATATATAAGGAAGAAATGCATTTTATCTATATATGGTATAATGTTATACACATAGAAAATCAAAAATTTTTCCACAGAAAACCCAGTATTTATGCCGTTTACATAAGTTATCCTCAATTTGTGGATAACTTGTGGACAATTTCTTGATAATGTAATCATAACTTGTGTATAAATGTGTACAAGCCTTATTTTTCCCGGTCTATAACTATTTTTCCATTATTAACAATAACTTCTAGTATATTCACATTAAGCGTTAAAACGCCCATATAGCCACTTTTTTTATCAACGCCCTATCCCCAGTCCTTCCACAATTAAACGTTGATAATTCCGCAAAAATAGTGTAGGATAGCATTATATAGAATTTTTTAGAGTTTTTTAAGCAGTTAAGATTAACTGCTATATTTTAGTGCTATCAGAAAACGGAGTTAGAAAATGGACAAGATTTTGGAAAAATGGGATGAAATTTTACAGACAGTAAAAACAGAGCATGATGTCAGCGACATTTCTTTTGATACCTGGATCAAACCTCTGGAAGTTTTTGGTGTTGAGGGAAATACCCTCTATATCCTTGTTCCATCTGAACAGATGACTTTAAGTTATATCTCAAAAAAATATTATCTTCCTTTAAAAGTAGCAATTGCTGAAATTATCGGAACCGAATATGAGATTCAGTTTATTTTACCGGAACAGACCAGGAATATCAGACCTTCCAATAATAAAGGAAAGAAAACACCTGAACCTGAAGCTTCCAAACGTTCCAACTTAAATCCAAATTACACATTTGATACTTTCGTTGTCGGCAGCAATAACCGTTTTGCACAGTCTGCCTCCCTGGCAGTAGCGGAATCTCCGGGAGAAGCTTACAACCCTCTTTATATTTATGGTGGACCTGGACTTGGAAAAACCCACTTGATGCATTCCATTGGACATTTCATCCTGGAAAGAAATCCGGAAGCAAAAGTTTTGTATGTTACTTCCGAGGAATTTACCAATGAAGTTATCGAATCTATCCGTAGTGGTAACGCCTCTGCGATGAATAAATTCCGTGAAAAATACAGAACCATCGACGTTCTCATGATCGACGACGTTCAGTTTATTATAGGAAAAGAAAGTACACAGGAAGAATTTTTCCACACGTTCAACGCTCTCCACTCCGCAGGCAAACAGATCATTTTAACATCGGATAAACCGCCAAAGGATATGGAAACGTTAGAAGAACGAATCCGTTCCCGTTTCGAATGGGGACTTATGGCAGACATCGGAGCTCCTGATTACGAGACGCGAATGGCAATCCTTCGCCGGAAAGTGGAATCTGATGATATGTCCTTAAGCGATGACATTTTAAATTACATCGCAAATAATATTAAATCCAACATCCGTGAATTAGAGGGAGCTTTGAACAAACTCCTCGCTTACTCGAATCTGGAAAAAACAGAAATCACCATGGAGATTGCCAAGAAAGAACTTCAGAATATTATCACACCGGACAAGCCAAGAGAAATCACTCCTCAGCTTATCATTGAAGTTGTTTCGGAACATTTCCAGATTTCACTGGATCAGATGATCTCAAAAAACAGAAGCAATGAGATTGCAAGACCAAGGCAGATTGCCATGTACCTCTGTAAAACCATGACGGATATTCCATTGGATTCCATCGGTTCCTTACTGGGCGGAAGAGATCACTCGACCATTATCCACGGCATCAAAAAAATTGCGGATGAGTACGATTCCAACGAACAGACACGCAATTTAATTGAGACTATCAAGAAAAAAATCAATCCGAACTAAAGTTATCAACTTTTTTTCGAGTTATTAACAAAATTTTGTGGATAACCTGTTCAAATCGTGTTTAATTTATGTTTAAAGTTTTGGATAACCTACTTTTCAAGATGAATTTCAAATTTTTTCTGAGGAGGCTTAAAATTTTAATTCACATTTTATCCAAGGTTAATCCTCATGCTTTTCACATAGTTATACAGTCGGATTTTTCGGACAAGCCCTTATGTTTTCAAGGGTTGCAGGGTTATTCACTTATTCACACACACTAATACGACGACTTTTAATATCTTTTATTAATTATATTTATATTGGCTTTCGCCAAGCAGGAAGGAGTTATTCACATTATGAAATTAATCTGTTCTAAATCAAATCTGCTTCATGGAGTTAACATTGTGTCCAAAGCTGTTCCAACCAGAACCACAATGGCAATCCTTGAATGTATTTTAATTGATGCTTCTGCTAATGAAATCAAATTAACAGCAAACGATATGGAACTTGGAATTGAAACTAAGATTGAAGGAGAAATTGCAGAGAGGGGAATCATTGCATTAGATGCTAAGATTTTTTCTGAGATTGTCCGTAAATTACCGGACAGTGATGTTGTGATCGAAACAGATTCCAATTTTAAAACTACCATTACCTGTGAGAAAGCAAAGTTTAACATTGTTGGAAAATCAGGTGATGATTTTTCCTATATTCCATTTATTGAAAGAAATGAATGTATTTCAATCTCCCAGTTTACTTTAAAAGAAGTGATCCGTCAGACGATCTTCTCAATTGCTGACAATGACAATAATAAACTGATGACTGGTGAACTTTTTGAGATTGAGGAGAATCAGTTAAAAGTAGTTTCCCTGGATGGACACAGAATTTCCATCCGCAATATTGAATTAAAGAATAATTATGACCATAAGAAAGTAGTTGTTCCTGGTAAGACACTTCAGGAAGTAAGTAAGATTTTACCTGGAAGTGCAGAGGAAGAAGTCAATATTTTCCTTTCAGAGAATCATATTGTATTTGAATTTGATGATACTACAGTTGTATCCAGATTGATTGAAGGGGAGTATTTCAAGATTGAGCAGATGCTTTCCTCTGATTATGATACAAAAGTTAAGATTAATAAGCGTGAATTATTAGACTGTATCGACCGTGCAACACTTCTCGTAAAAGAGGGTGACAAGAAACCAATTATCATGAATATCACAGATGGAAATATGGAATTAAAGATCAATTCTTTTATTGGTTCCATGAATGAAGATATTGATATCACAAAAGAGGGAAAAGATATCCTCATTGGATTTAATCCGAAATTCTTTATCGATGCATTGAGAGTCATCGATGAGGAAGAGGTTTCTCTTTATATGGTAAACCCGAAGGCTCCATGTTTTATCAAGGATGATGAAGGAAAGTTCATTTATCTGATCCTTCCGGTAAACTTTAACGCAGCCACTAACTAAGAAAGGCAGAAAGATGATCACAGTAAATATCAGAGAGACGGACGAATTTATCAAACTGGGACAGGCTTTGAAAAAAGCAGGTCTTGTAGAATCCGGAGTAGACGCAAAGTTTTTTATTCAGGATGGACAGGTAAAATTAAACGGCGAGACAGAGCTTCAGCGCGGAAAAAAATTATACAATGGAGATGTTGTTTCCTTTAACGGCGAGACAATTCAGATTGTAAAATGATCATAAAGTCAATTGAATTGCAGAATTTTCGAAATTATGAAGATTTAAATATTTCATTTGATGAGGGAACCAATATTTTTTACGGGGACAATGCGCAGGGAAAAACGAATATCCTTGAAGCTGCATACTTAAGTGGAACAACTAAGTCCCACAAATGTAGTAAGGACAAGGAAATGATCCGTTTCGGGGAGCAGGAGTCCCATATCAGAACGGTTGTTGTAAAAAAAGATAAAGAATATCAGATTGATATGCATTTAAAAAACAATCGTTCCAAGGGAATCGCAATCAATAAAGTTCCGATCAAAAAAGCCAGCGAGCTTTTTGGAATTCTCAATATGGTATTTTTCTCGCCGGAGGATCTGAATATTATCAAAAATGGTCCGGCGGAACGCCGCAGATTTCTGGATTCTGAATTATGCCAGCTGGATAAAATATATTTGTCAGATCTTACAACTTACAATAAAATTTTGAATCAGCGTAACAAATTATTAAAAGATATGGTTTACAGACCGGATTTAAAGGATACACTTCCGGTATGGGATATGCAGCTGGTAGAAACTGGCAGGAAAATCATTCGGCGAAGAAAACAGTTTGTTGATGAGCTAAATGAGATCGTGCATGATATTCACTATCGGATTTCCGGTGAAAAAGAAGATCTGCTTTTGCAGTATGAACCAAGTATTGAAGATATTTTTTTCGAGGATGAACTGTCCAGAGTCAAAGAGAGGGATATGCGGCAGTGTATGACATCAGTGGGACCGCACCGGGATGACCTTCTTTTTTCCATCGGTGAGGTGGATATCCGGAAGTTCGGTTCCCAGGGACAGCAGAGAACTTCAGCTCTGTCTTTGAAACTTTCAGAGATAGAACTGGTCAAACGATCCATTCATGATACACCGGTTTTGCTGCTCGATGATGTGTTGTCGGAGCTTGACAGTAACCGGCAGAATTATCTGCTCAACAGTATTCATGATACACAGACGCTGATCACCTGTACAGGGCTGGATGAATTTGTAAAAAACAGATTTCATATCAACAAGATATTTAAAGTTGTGCAGGGGACTGTGGAAGAGAAAGAAGAACTATAAAAATATTACATTTGTAGTTAAATTAAATATTTACTGTAAATGTAGTTTCATATATGGCAGCAATTATGAATGAATTTTCAAGTGTACATAAGAGATATGATTTTTCGTAGGGTTATGTGCAGAATGGAGGAATAAATGGGTACAGAAAACGAATATGGTGGAGACCAGATCCAGATTTTGGAAGGACTTGAGGCTGTTCGTAAAAGACCGGGTATGTACATCGGTAGTACATCAGCCAGGGGCTTACATCATCTGGTATATGAGATTGTAGACAACTCAGTAGATGAGGCACTTGCCGGATACTGCAAAAATATTGAAGTGACCATAAATGAAGATAACTCTATTACCGTAGAAGATGATGGACGTGGTATTCCGGTCGACATCAATCACAAAGCTGGAAAATCCGCATTGGAAGTCGTATACACTGTACTTCATGCCGGTGGAAAATTTGGCGGTGGAGGCTACAAAGTATCTGGTGGACTTCACGGCGTAGGTGCGTCAGTTGTAAATGCACTTTCCACAAAGTTAAAAGTTGAGGTTTACCGTGAAGGAAAGGTTTATTTACAGAGTTACAAGATCGGTAAACCGGATGAACCGGTAAAAGTGATCGGAGAATGCGGCGAGGACAAGCACGGAACCAAGGTTACTTTCTGGCCGGACGCATCGATTTTTGAAGAGACTGTTTTTGATTATGATACCTTAAAACAACGTCTGCGTGAGACGGCCTTTTTGACAAAAGGTTTAAGAATCGTGCTGACAGATTTAAGAGAAAACCCGGCGAGAACTCATGATTTTCATTATGCCGGCGGTATCAAAGAATTTGTTACTTACTTAAACAAGAGCAAAGAAGCTTTATACCCGGAAGTCATTTACTGTGAGGGCAGTGGAAATGGTGTCTATGTGGAAGTTGCCATGCAGCATAATGATTCCTACAATGAGCTGACGTTAAGTTTTGTCAATAACATTATCACACCAGAAGGTGGTACACATCTTGCCGGATTCCGTAATGCATTGACGAAAACATTTAATGCTTATGCGAGAGCAAATAAATTATTAAAAGACAGCGAACCGGCATTGACGGGTGATGATATCCGTGAAGGACTGACTGCCATTATCAGTGTCAAGATCGAGGAACCTCAGTTTGAGGGCCAGACCAAGCAGAAACTGGGCAACAGCGAAGCCCGCGGTGCGGTGGATTCCATTGTGAGCGAACAGCTTACTTACTTTTTAGAGCAGAATCCGACGGTTGCCAAGACAATCTGTGAAAAGTCACTTCTTGCACAGCGCGCGAGAGAGGCAGCAAGAAAAGCGAGAGATTTAACCAGAAGAAAAACAGCACTGGAGGGAATGTCTCTTCCGGGAAAACTGGCAGACTGTTCTGACAAAGATCCAAAGAACTGTGAGATTTTCATCGTCGAGGGAGATTCCGCCGGCGGTTCCGCTAAGACTGCGAGAAGTCGTGCAACCCAGGCAATCCTCCCACTTCGTGGTAAGATTTTAAATGTCGAGAAGGCAAGACTGGATAAGATTTATGGAAATGCTGAGATCAAAGCTATGATCACTGCGTTTGGTACAGGTATTCATGAAGATTTTGATATCAGCAAACTTCGTTACAACAAGATTATCATTATGACGGATGCCGATGTCGATGGTGCCCATATCAGTACATTAATGTTGACATTCCTTTATCGGTTCATGCCGGATCTGATCAAAGAAGGCCATGTATATCTGGCACAGCCGCCACTATACAAGATCGAGAAAAATAAAAATGTATGGTATGCCTACAGTGACGATGAGTTAAATGCAATCTTAACGGAAATCGGACGTGATGGAAATAATAAGATCCAGCGTTACAAAGGACTTGGTGAGATGGATGCGGAGCAGCTCTGGGAAACGACCATGGATCCGGAGAAACGAATTTTAAAACGTGTCATGATCGATGATGAGAGTACTTCTGAGATTGATATTACATTTACAACTCTCATGGGAGATAAAGTAGAACCGAGACGTGAGTTTATTGAAGAAAATGCGAAGTATGTGCAGAATCTCGATATCTAAGATTGCATGTGTTAGAAATTATATATATTACTGCAAATGTAGTTCAATAAAAAATAGAAAGTTTATTTATAATATAATTGCAAATGTAGTTTAATTAGAGAAATGCAGATTTTGAACCAAAAAGAATCTGCAGGAATGAGGTAAATAGAATGGATGACAAAATTTTTGATCAAATCCATGATGTCGATCTGAAAAAAACAATGGAGACATCCTATATCGATTATGCGATGAGCGTTATCGCCCAGCGTGCATTGCCGGATGTAAGAGATGGTTTGAAACCGGTACAGCGCCGTGTACTTTACTCCATGATCGAATTAAATAATGGACCGGACAAGCCACACAGAAAATGTGCGCGTATTGTCGGTGATACCATGGGTAAATACCATCCACATGGAGACAGTTCCATCTATGGAGCATTGGTCAACATGGCACAGGACTGGTCTACAAGATATCCGCTTGTTGATGGTCATGGAAACTTTGGTTCCGTCGACGGTGACGGTGCCGCTGCAATGCGATATACAGAGGCAAGACTCAGTAAAATTTCCATGGAGATGCTCGCGGACATCAATAAAGATACCGTTGATTTTGTACCAAACTTCGATGAGACTGAGAAAGAGCCGACGGTGCTTCCTTCCCGTTATCCGAATCTTCTGGTAAACGGAACAACCGGTATTGCTGTTGGTATGGCAACAAACATTCCGCCTCACAATCTGCGTGAGGTGATTCATGCTGTCGTAAAAATTATCGATAACGAAGTACTAGAGGATCGTGGAACAGATATCGAAGAGCTTTTGAGTATTGTAAAAGGTCCGGATTTTCCAACCGGAGCGATGATACTTGGAACAACCGGAATTAACGAAGCTTACCGCACCGGACGTGGAAAAATCAGAGTTCGTGCGATCACCAATATCGAACCAATGCAAAACGGTAAAAACCGTATTGTTGTGACTGAACTTCCATACATGGTCAACAAAGCAAGACTGATCGAGAAAATCGCAGAGCTTGTAAGAGATAAAAAAATTGACGGAATCACGGATCTTCGTGATGAGTCTGACCGCCAGGGTATGCGTATCTGTATTGAGCTGCGCCGTGATGTAAATCCGAATGTGGTTTTAAATCTGCTTTACAAACATACGCAGATGCAGGACACGTTTGGTGTTATCATGTTAGCCCTTGTGGATAATCAGCCGAAAGTATTAAATCTTCAGGAAATGTTAGGCTATTATCTGGATCACCAGAAAGATGTTGTGACCAGAAGAACAAAATATGACTTAAACAAAGCAGAAGAACGCGCCCACATTCTGGAGGGATTACTTATTGCGCTTGATAATATTGATGAAGTGATCAATATTATCCGAAGCAGTGCAAATACACCGGAAGCAAAAAATCGTTTGATCGAGAGATTTTCCCTGACAGATGTCCAGGCACAGGCGATCGTCGATATGCGTCTGCGCGCACTGACAGGTCTGGAACGAGAAAAGATCGAAGCTGAGTATGCAGAGTTGATGGATCGTATTGCAGAGTTAAAAGCAATTCTGGCAGATGAGAAAAAACTCCTTGGTGTTATCCGTGAGGAAATCCTCTTGATTGCAGAAAAATACGGTGATGAGCGAAGAACTTCCATCGGATTTGACGAGTATGATATTTCCATGGAGGATCTTATTCCGGTAACTAACACTGTGATCGCAATGACAAAACTTGGCTATATCAAGAGAATGAGCCTTGATAATTTCCGTGCCCAGAACCGTGGCGGCAAGGGAATCAAGGGAATGGAGACAATCGATGAAGATTACATCGAGGAACTTTTGATGACCACTTCCCATCATTACATGATGTTCTTTACCAATACCGGTCGTGTATACAGAATGAAAGCATACGAAATTCCGGAAGCGGGCAGAACCGCAAGAGGCACTGCGATCATTAACCTGTTGCAGCTTCAGCCGGGAGAGAAAATTACCGCAGTGATCCCAATCAAGGAATATACCGAAGGACACTATCTGTTTATGGCAACTAAGAACGGTATTGTGAAGAAAACACCGATCACCGATTATGCGAATGTAAGAAAAACAGGACTTGCAGCCATCACACTGCGTGAAGATGATGAATTGATCGAAGTGAAAAAGACCGATAACGAACAGGATATTTTCCTTGTGACAAAATACGGACAGTGTATCCGTTTCAATGAGAGAGATGTAAGAAGTACCGGAAGAACCTCTATGGGTGTGATCGGTATGAATTTGACGGATGGAGATAAAGTTGTCGGAATGCAGATGGAATCCCAGGGCGAATCACTGATGATCGTATCTGAAAAAGGTCTTGGAAAATGCACACTTGCATCTGAATTTACAGCCCAGAACCGTGGTGGTAAAGGTGTGAAATGCTATAAGATCACAGAGAAAACCGGAAATATCGTTGGTGTGAAAGCAGTCAATCAGGATGATGAGATGATGCTGATCACAACGGAAGGAATCATTATCCGTATCAAAGTCAGTGATACTGCTTTGCTCGGAAGAGTTACTTCCGGTGTAAAACTGATGAATCTTGCGGATGATGTCACAGTTGCAAGCATTGCAAAAGTACGTGAGGACAAATCCCTCATGGAAAATACAGATGAATCTGAACTTGTCACAGAGGAAGAGGAAGCCAAGAGTGCTGCGGCTGCAGCAGAGGCTGCGAAAAAAGCGGCAGGCCAGATGACAGAAACGGATGATGAATTAATGCAGGAATTATTAAGCCGTGCTGAGTCTGATTCGGAAGAGGAATAAAAAAATATTTTGACCGCAGTGATACAAAGAATTCACTATGGTCAGGACAGTAGGCTGCCACATTTTTATGTAGCAGCCGATTTGTCTATCTAAAAACAAATTATTTTTCATGATAACAAGCCTGATTTGAAAAAAAGGATGTTCAATTTTGATTATTTGAAAAATGAATGATGTCAACACAAAAATGAAAAACAACACATGTTATCAAGAAATCCATAGTGTAAATGTGGATAACGTGTTGCGAAAATCCAACTTCCGTGGAAAAATTTCATTGTCATAGCAAAAACTTTCGTTTATACTTTTGCGTAAATATAGAATACATGAGTTTTAAAATTGTAGTAAAACTCCAATTAGAAAGCAGAACAACAGGGGGATGCAAAATGCCGCAAAACTTTTATGAGTTAGTATGGATTTTTATTATTTATGCATTTATCGGATGGTGTACAGAGGTATCCTATGCAGCATTGGATCGGGGAATTTTTGTAAACCGGGGATTTTTAAATGGACCTTATTGTCCAATTTACGGATGTGGAGTGGTGATTGTTGTAGCTGCTTTGACTCCGCTAAAGGACAACCTGCTGATATTATTTGCGGGTTCTTTCTTACTGACTTCCATTTTGGAATACATTACAGGATTTATTCTGGAGAAAGTATTTCACAATAAATGGTGGGACTATAGCAATAAGCCGTTTAATCTTCACGGATATATATGTTTGAAATTTTCCATCTACTGGGGACTCGCATGTACATTTATTATGGATGTGATTCATCCAATCATTTACAAAGGAATCACCATGATTCCACATATTCTGGGTGTTGTGCTGCTCTGTATTATCATGTCGGCTTTCGCTGTTGACTGCGGTGTTACTGTTACTACAATTTTGAAGTTTAACAAGCGATTAAAAGTTATGGATGAAATGGCTGCGAAAATACATAAATTATCCGATGAAATCGGTGAAAATATCTACGAAAATGTGACAACTGCAGTAGAAAGATCGGAGGAGTTCCAGGAAACACATGAGGAACTTCTCACAAAAATTTCTGATACGAAAGAAAATCTTATGGATCTGCCATTCACTGCAAAAGAGAAGATCGCTTCTACTGCAGCAAGTGCCAGAGAAAAACTTTCTGAGTCTGCAGAAAATATCAATGTAAAAGAAAAGATTGCTACTTACAAAGAAACACGCGAGGCGGCTCGTCTGGAAAAACAGCGTGAGAAAGAAGAACTTGAGCGCAGATACAAAGAATTATTTGCAGAGAAGAATTTTGGTTTCAAGCGTTTGATGAAGGCGTTCCCAGATATGACTTCTCGTGAACAGAATGAATCTCTGGAGAAATACAAGAAATACTTTAACATCCGCAAACCGGATCATAAGAAAGAATCGTAAGAAAATATATATTAAACTGCAAATGTAGTAATATTTTTTATACAGAGATTAATTTGATAGAAAAAATTAAGCGATAGAATATAAAACAAAATAGCGTCAGGAGAAACAAATATGATCAGAACAGTGAATACAGATGATATTGTAAAAACTATAAAAGAAATGTGTATCGAGGCAAACCATTATCTTTCCAAAGATATGGATAAAGCCCTGAAAGATGCCACCGCTTCTGAAAAATCAGAACTTGGTAAAAAAATATTAAATCAGCTTCAGGAAAACTTGAAAATTGCAGATGAAGAGATGATCCCAATCTGTCAGGATACCGGAATGGCAGTTATTTTTCTGGAAGTCGGACAGGATGTTCATTTTGAGGGAATGGCAATCGAAGATGCGGTAAACGAAGGTGTCCGTCAGGGATATACGGAAGGGTATTTAAGAAAATCAGTCGTTGGTGATCCTATCATCCGCAAAAATACGAAAGATAATACCCCAGCGGTGATCCACTACAGCATTGTTCCGGGAGATAAAGTGATAATTACAATGGCTCCAAAAGGTTTTGGAAGTGAAAACATGAGCCGTGTGTTCATGCTAAAACCAGCTGATGGAATTGAAGGCGTAAAAAACGCAATTATTACAGCAGTGAAGGATGCAGGACCGAATGCCTGTCCGCCAATGGTTGTCGGAGTTGGTATTGGCGGTACTTTTGAAAAATGTGCGATTTTAGCAAAAAAAGCGTTGACCAGACCGGTGGACGAACATTCTGCTATCCCATACGTGAAAGAGTTAGAGGAAGAAATGTTAGAAAAAATCAATCGGCTTGGAATCGGACCGGGTGGACTTGGCGGAACAACCACTGCTCTCGCAGTGAATGTGAATACTTACGCGACACATATTGCAGGACTTCCGGTGGCAGTCAATATCTGCTGTCATGTGAACCGGCATGTGGTAAGGGAAGTATAAAAAAATCACTATAAATGTAGTTTATATATTTAAAGTCAAAAGCAGAGGAAAAGTATCTGATCAGTACAGAAATATGTGGCTCGCAACTGTGAAGTCAATGAAAGTTACAAGGAAAATATAAATTTAAAGATGGGAGTGCAGAATATGGACAAACATATTACAACACCGATCACTGGGGAAGTGACAAAAGATTTAAAGTCCGGTGATTACGTTTACATAACAGGAACCATTTATGTGGCAAGAGATGCCGCACACAAAAGAATGATCGAGGCATTGGAGCGCGGGGAAAACCTTCCGATCGACATCAAAGATTCCACAATCTATTACATGGGACCATCCCCGGCAAGAGAGGGACGTCCGATAGGTTCTGCAGGACCGACAACTGCAACCAGAATGGATAAATATGCGCCAACTCTTTTAGATCTCGGAGAAAAGGCGATGATCGGAAAAGGAAAACGTTCGAAAGAAGTAATGGATGCGATTGTCCGTAACCATGCAGTTTACTTTGCGGCAGTCGGCGGAGCAGGAGCACTTTTATCCAAATGTATCACAAAATCAGAAATCGTATGTTACGAAGATCTTGGAGCTGAGGCAATCCGTAAGCTTGAAGTGAAAGATTTCCCGGTGATCGTTGTCATTGACAGTGAGGGAAACAATCTGTATGAGACAGCGATCAAAGAGTATTGCACGTTGGAGTAAAACGTGACTTTAGGAAAATAAGGTGAATTATAAAAAATGATTTTTATTATATTTACATTTCTTATTTTTGGTGGCTGGTATGTCTGGGTAAAAATTCGTGGAACGGACATGGTGAAGGTAAAATTTGATTACACAACAAAGAAAACATCAAGGATAAGCACATGGAAAATAATAGTAGCGGTTCTCTTTCTGATGCTTATTTTCATTTTGGCTTTTACTTCGGATTCAATGCAGACTTCAGCCGGAAGAAAAGTAAACTTTCTGATCGTGGGAATTGTCGTTTGTATTTATATAGCAGTTATTTTATTTTTTAATATTCAAAGAATAAAAATAAAAAAATTTAAAAAGAATTCCATAAAGCTTCCGGGGAAAATAATCGGTTTAAAAACACATAGGTTTTATAATTATAACAGTGCTGATTATAATTTTACCTATTATTTGATTGTGAATTATGTAAACCCACAAACTGGAAAGACAGAAGAATACACGACCAGAGAAAGCGTCAACGCCAGCCCATTTTATGCACTGAAATCACTGGATGTATCTGTTTATTACAAAGACAGAGAGCACATTTGGGTGAATGACTTCAAAAGAATAAAAAAATTACAGGAAAATATTGCGTTTCAAGTCACCGGATATGTGGATGGAAAAGATCCGGGTGTGCTGAAATATGTAGAGGATTAAAAGATGAATGAAAATTATAACATCCGCAGAGCCACGGCAGGTGATGAACAGATTTTGGCTTACATTCAGACTGAGAGCTGGAAAGCTGCGTTTCAAAACATATTAGAACCGGAAGATTTAAAACAGTGCACCAATTTGGAATGTGCCACGGCAATGTATCAAAAACTTCTGGATGCGAAAAAAGGGAATGGTTATATTCTTGAAGTGGAAGGGAAGCCACACTGCATCGCATGGTGGGATGCTGCCCGCGATCAGGATATGACCGGGTATGCAGAATTAATCTGTATTCACAGTCTGCCAGATAACTGGAGAAAAGGGTTTGGCAGCAAAATGATGGAACAGGTTCTAAGCGATATGGAAAAAGCAGGTTATGCACATACACTTTTGTGGGTGTTCGAAAAGAATATTCGTGCCAGAAAATTTTATGAGGCAAAGGGTTTTCATAAAACGGAAAAAGCAAAGGAATTCTGCGGTGCAGTAGAGGTTATGTATGAAAAATAATTTTTTTTAATTTTCTCTTGACCTTCCACCTTATGGAAGCTGTATAAAAAAGCTACATCAAGCGATTCAGCCACAAAATGTTGTGAAAAAAGACCCAAAGAAAAAGGGAGGATCGGCATGAAAATCAAACAGGTGGAAGAACTGGTCGGAATTACCAGCAAAAATATCCGGTTTTATGAAGAACAGGGACTCCTTACACCGGAGCGGGCAGAGAATGGTTATCGTGAATATCATGAGGAAAACATTAAAACTCTGAAAAAAATCAAACTTCTGCGTAAACTTGGCGTTTCGGTGGAAGAAATCAAATCTGTATTAAGTAAAAGCATTTCTCTGGAAGAATGTCTCGAAAATCAGATGAGGCATCTGGAAAAAGAACGTGAAAATCTTAACAATATGCAGAAGCTCTCCAATGTAATCCTTCAGAAAAAAGATACGGTTGATACTATAAACACAGATGAGTGGCTGGACGAGATGGAAAAAATGGAAAAGGAAGGAGTAGATTTTGTGGACGTAAGCAAAATCGATATTCACATGAAGAAAAAAATGGGAGCCACGATCGGCGGAGTGGTTATGATTGGTCTTTTTCTGTGGGGCAACAGCCAGGAAGCATTACCAATTGGAATTCTAATATTATTTATCGGAATCCCAGTCGTCGTAATCATCTGCATCATCGTAGCATTGAGAAGCAGACTAAAGGAAATCGAAGGAGGAGAAGAAGATGAAGCTGCTAAGTATTGAGTATGTGCCGGGAAAAGAAATTGAGGCACTGGGAATGGTAAAAGGAACGGTTGTTCAGACAAAAAACATTGGACGTGATTTTATGGCAGGAATGAAAACACTTGTAGGTGGAGAAATCGTTGGATACACGGAGATGCTTAACGAAGCCAGACAGATCGCAGTAAAAAGAATGGTCGATGAGGCAAAAGAGTTAGGAGCAGATGCAGTAATCGGAGTTATGTACGGTTCCTCTCAGGTTATGGCAGGAGCGGCAGAAGTGATCGCCTACGGAACAGCCGTAAAAATTATTGAAAAATAAGTGAAAAATTAGAGCAGTTGCCAACCGGGTCGCTGTTCTATTTTTTTTGAAAAAATATTATGATAAAATTTCTATAAAATAGCTTTTAGAGAAAACTTGGATGGATTATAATGAGTGTAAAAATTGGAGGAAAGAAAAATGGTAAAGCATATAATTTTATGGAAACTGAAAGAAGAATATTCAGAGGAGAAAAAACAGCAGATCAAAGCCGGAATCAAAGAAGGGTTAGAAGGTCTTGCCGGACAGATTCCGGGACTTACAGACATTAAAGTCAGAATCGACTGTCTTTCCAGTTCAAACGTGGATGTCATGTTAGATTCTACTTTCGTAGATGAAGAAGCACTGCACAATTACAGCACAAATCCAAAACATGTGGCAGTTGCCGACACAAAAGTCAGACCATACACAGCAATCCGTTCCTGCATGGATTTCGAAATATAATAGATAAAAGGAATGATTTTATAACAGATGCACAGAGCATTTTGCAACTGTTAGCAGCAGGGAGACTTCATGAAAATCGGTATTATATCAGACATACACAGCAACATCTATGCATTTAAAGCGTGCACAGAATATCTGGAAAAACAGGGTTGCGACGAATACATTTTTCTTGGCGACTACATTTCCGATACGCCATATGCCAGAGAGACATTAGATTATCTTTACGAATTTGTAAAAATGTATACCTGTCATCTGCTAAGAGGCAATCGTGAGGAGTACATGCTCGCACAGAAAGAGGCAAGAGAAAAGAATTCAACAGATCAGATGTGGATAAGTAACTCTGCAAGTGGAAATCTACTCTACACTTACGGGCAGCTTGTGGATAAAGATTTTGATTTCTTTCAAAGCCTGCCAATCACATTCGTTTATGAAAAAGAAGGTTATCCATCCATTACCTGCTGTCATGGATCACCGGCGAACAGCAGGGAACTCCTGCAGTTGAATGAAGATCCGGTAAAACAATGGTTAGAAAAGATTGACACCGATTACATGATCTGCGCTCATACGCATTATCCGGGAGAGATGACATACAAAAACAAACATTACTTTAATGCTGGCAGTGTTGGAATATCCATTGATGATGCCGGATATGCACAGTGCATGTTGTTAGAGTCCGGTGTGGAAAATGGAACAACAATCTGGAAACCTCAATTTCTGAAAGTACCTTATGACAATCAGAAAGTTGCACAGGATATGATCACCGGCGGCCTGCTTTCCATAGCACCGTGGTTTGTGAACAGCAACATTCTGACCATCCTTACCGGAATTGACTGTTCAGCCAAAATGGTTGAGCTGGCAGAAAAACTTGCATTAGAGGACAATGTTCAGCCAAAATGGCCGCATATTGATGAAAAATATTTTGAAGAGGCAGCCGCATATTATAAAATTCCGGATTACCGTATCAGAAAAAATGAGAAGGAATGTTAGGAAAAAGCTCACATTTGCAGAATAAACACCCTTAAATATAAATCTGTAAAAATCAGGAGATGATGAAAATGAATATAAGAACTGCAACATTACAAGACATAGACCAGATTGCAGCAGTAGAAAAAGAATGTTTTCCAGAAGCAGAGGCAGCGACAGAAGAAGAATTTGCAAAAAGGCTGGAACAGTATGCAGATCATTTCTGGCTGATGTTCGAAGATGATACATTAATCGCATTTGTTGATGGAATGGTGACAGATCAGGAAAATCTGACAGATGAAATGTATGAAAATGCATCCATGCATCATGAGGATGGAGCATGGCAGATGATATTTGGTGTAAATACGCTTCCGGCATACCGGAATCACGGCTATGCGGGAGAAATTTTAAAAAGAGCGATTGCAGATGCAAAAGACCAGGGAAGAAAAGGGCTTGTCCTTACGTGCAAAGACCGGCTGGTGCATTACTATGCAAAATTTGGATTTGAAAACGAGGGCGTTTCAGAATCCGTTCATGGAAATGTGGTCTGGAATCAGATGCGGCTTACCTTTTAAAATTTTAAAAATAAAAAATTATCCGGATATGGTAAGAGGATGAGGAGACAGCTATGAAACAGGAAAAAGTGCGCAAACATATCTTTTTTTACGGGCGCGTCCAGGGAGTAGGCTTCCGTTATTATGCAGTGCAGAAAGCAAACCAGCTTGGACTTACCGGCTGGGTGAAAAATTTATATGACGGCAGTGTGGAAATGGAAGTGGAAGGACAGGAAGAATTGATCGACCAGCTTATCATTTTTTTACAGAACCGGACATATATCTGGATCGAGCGGATCGATGCGAAAAAAATTCCATTGCAGCAGGATAGTTCTTTTTGCGAAATATATTAATCCGGAGGAAGTTTCATGAAGTGGGTGAATGATGATTATTCGCATAATCTAAGAATCTATGAAAAAAGAGATGCACGAAAGGCGATTATTGTATATTGTCTGATTCTTGGAAGTGCCTTTTTTCAAGGCTGGCTCTATACAACAAACTTAAATGTTTATGTGTTAAATTTGTCACAAATAGGGATACCTTTACTTATCACTATATTATTTTTATATTTTTTTCATAACAGCAGAGAAAATATAAGTAGCATAGGAATTCATGCAAAAAATCTAAAGAAAAGTATTATATCAGGCATTGCAGGAGGAGTTCTGCTCCTTGCTATACAAATATTATTGTACATAATTCAGGGAAAATCAATTTCATTTACAATAAATCAACTATTTTTAAACTGGGTGATATATATTGTTGCCGGATTTGAGGAAGAGGTTTTATTTAGAGGATATATACAGACAAGAATGTCAGGTCTGATAAACAGCCAATTGGTAATCAGTATAATCAATTCACTTTTATTCCTGTTAATACATTATCCGGTAAGATGGGTAGTTTCGGGAATAATAACATTTCATGTGCTGTCATTTACGTACATAATCTGTCTGATTATGTTACATTTCTTTTGCGATGCAGTATATAAGAGAACAAACTGCTTATGGGGTTCTGTAGTGCTACATATAATCTACAATGCGGTAGGTGCGATGATTTTAATTCAATAAAAATATGGTGAAATTACTACACGTTTATTCAGATAGTTATGATTATCACAATCATATAGTCAAAGAAGGGAGAACATAAATATGCCATGTACAACAATTTTAGTAGGAAAAAAAGCAAGTTATGATGGATCAACCATAATCGCGAGAAATGATGATTCTGGTTCCGGACATTACACATCCAAAAAATTTGCAGTCATTCATCCAGAAGACCAGCCGAGAAAATACAGATCGGTTCTGTCTCACGTAGAGATCGAGCTTCCGGAAAATCCGATGCGCTATACTGCAATGCCAAATGCAGAAGAGGGCGAAGGTATCTGGGCAGCCTGCGGAGTGAATGAAGCGCATGTCGGAATGACAGCAACGGAAACGATCACATCCAATCCAAGAGTTCTTGGTGCAGATCCGCTTGTAAGATATCAGCCTGCAAAAGACGGAAAAGAAGAAATTCCTGGAGGAATCGGGGAAGAGGATATTGTATACATTGTACTTCCATACATACATAGTGCAAGGGAAGGTGTCAAACGTCTTGGCAGCCTGTTAGAACAGTATGGTACTTATGAAATGAATGGAATTGCATTTCAGGATGCAGATGAGATATGGTGGCTTGAGACCATCGGTGGCCATCACTGGATCGCACGCAAAGTACCGGATGATGTTTATGTCATGATGCCAAATCAGTTTGGAATGGATCAGTTCGATCTTGAGGATGCACTTTCAAACCAGAAAGAATATATGTGTTCCGCCGATCTGAAGGAGTTTGTTGAAAAATATCATTTGAACCTTTCACAGGATGGAACATTTAATCCAAGAGATATTTTTGGCAGTCATGATGACTCTGATCATGTATACAATACACCGAGAGCATGGTATATGGCACGCTGCCTGAATCCGAGTACAATGAACTGGGATGGACCGGACGCGGACTTTACACCACTTTCTGATGATATCCCTTGGTGCATGGTTCCGGAGAAAAAGGTGACGATCGAAGATGTGAAATACGTTCTTTCTACTCATTTTCAGGGAACACCGTATGATCCGTATGCATCTTATGGAGATAAATCCATGAAAGGTGCATATCGTGCAATTGGTGTAAACCGGACAGATTTCTTAGGAATCATCCAGATGAGACCGGATGCAGGAGAAGACAGCCGGGCAATCGAATGGGTAGCATTTGCTTCAAACGTATTTAATACAGCCGCACCGTTCTACACAGATGTAGAGAAAGTACCGGAGTATTTTTCCAATACGACCGGAGATGCTTCAACAGATAATTTTTACTGGGCAAGCAGGATGATCGCAGCCATGGCAGATGCTTCTTATAGTAAATCCATTTTCCATATTGAACGTTATCAGGAAAGAGTCATGTCAAAAGGACATGAATATATCAACCAATATGATGAACTTCTGTCAAAAGAAAGTGATGCAGAAAAACGCATGCAGCTTCGTCAGGAGGCAAATGAAAAAATTGCTGACATGGTAAAAAAAGAAACGCAGGATACATTGAATAAAGTATTGTATGAGCTGAGCAATCAGATGAAAAATGCATACTCCAGATCAGACGCATAAGGAACTATTATGGAATGGGATTATAGTATTCTTGATCGAAGCGGTTATCAGATAGCAAAAATAAGTAAAGAATTGCTTCGTATGACTGACACATATGTTATTGATGTGCAGGATTCGGAAAATGCATTAGATGCGTTGATGTTTGTACTTGCAATTGATGCAAAAAAATGTTCCAGAAATTAAATGGTTAATTGTGTTGCTGGTGAAAGAAGTAAAAAAGTATTTCAAATCAGAAAAGGAAGAAATAGAACAATCGGAAGTTATATGTGGAGGAAGATTATTATGAATACAGTTAGAATGATTTTATGTGGAAATGTTGAAGATAGCAGAATGAATCCAAGTGAAAAGGTAGGAGTAGTATCAGTGGTTTTTGTTTCTACAGAGGAGGAAAAAATTAAGAATAAACTTAAAAAATTGCAAGATAAAAATCCTGAAAAATTTTATATGGAATACGTTACTCCATTAGATGTTGACTTAACAAGTTTAGAGCACTATCCATCGATTGAAATATCAAAAAATGATTTACAATAACAACTTCCGGTTATGGAGGATACGTATGCGAAGAAGAGACAGAGAGGTAACAGAACATAGTGAAATCATGCATATCCTTGATTCTGGCAAGGTTTTGCATCTCGCTTTAGTGGATCAAGGAAGGCCATACATAGTTCCTATGAACTATGGCTATGTTTTTGAAGGAGAAAAGCTCGTATTTTATTTGCATGGGGCGTTAGAGGGGCGTAAACTTGACATTATCAGAAATAATTCTGATTGTTGCGTTCAAATTGAGTGTGATGTACAGCCATTTTCAGGTAAAGTAGCCTGCCAATATGGATGCAGCTACTATTCTTTTGATGGATTTGGAACGGCAAAGATTGTGGAAACACCGAAAGAAAAAATCAGGGCATTGAGGGCATTAATGAAAACACAAACCGGTAAGGATTTTGAGTTTAATGAGAAATTGGTTTCAATTGTTAGTGTGATTCGAATTGATTGCGATTATTATACTGCAAAGCACAGACCGTTGCCAGGCGCCGAATAAAGTGGTAAAAGAATGGTTGATGAAACAGGGGTATGATTGCATTAAACTAGAGTATGCCTTTGGAAACAGCCGGATGGATAGGTTGGAAATCATAGGAGAAAATGATCCTTGAGGGCAGGGCTCTAAGGGAGAGAGAAATCTATGATACGAGAAATTGAGAATAGAAGAAGTATAAGAAAATATAAGCCAGATGAGATCGAAAGAAAGTTAATTGAAGAGATCATATACAGTGCTTAATACCAATCAGCATACTCCATTCGAAGAAATCGTTGAGTACAGATAGGTAAATCGTTGTTTGTTGATTTGGTAAGTTCATATTTTTACTCTGAAGGAGGGGTAGACATGAACATATTAATTATAAATTGTAGCCCAGTTAGAAATGGAGCTACCGCTGATATAGTGAATCTTGTTAAAGAGCACGTAGAAGAAGGAAATGTGGTTAAATCTGTTTGCATAGATGATTATGATATAAAGCTGTGTAAGGGATGTAGAAAATGTCATGAAACAGCAAAATGCTTTCAAGAAGATGATGTAGACAAATTGATGGTTACATATGATTGGGCAGATAAGATTGTATCGGTTTCTCCTTCTTATTGGGCAGATATTCCTGGACAGTTTAAGGTATTTATTGATAGATGTACACCTTGGTGTAATACACATCAACCACATGCAAAAATAAAAAGTGGGAAAAAGGGATATACAATTGCGTTAAGAACAGGTCCAAGTATGCCTGAATGTGAGAGAATTATTAGTAGCATAGAACATTTTCATGGACATTTAGAAATAGAATCATGTGGCAAACTTGGATTATGTGGAATTGAATATAAAGAGGATTTAGAAGATAGAAAAGAAGAGATAAAGGATTTTTGTGAGTTGATTAAAAATTCATAAATTACAATTGAACGAGTAAAGGAAAAGCGCATTATGGAATATAAGGAAGTTCAAAAAATAGCAAAAGATACAATTGAATATGCGAAAAAGAATATTTATGCTGGAATGTCTCTTATAGAAATTCGAGAAATGTGTGAAAGAAAAATGTTAGAATTGGGTGCGGACTCTTTTTGGTATTGGGATATAGGAGCATTTGTTTTTGCTGGTGATGAAACAACGATATCTGTATCTGGAACTAAATATAAAACAAGTGATAGAGTTATTCTTGAGAATGATATTATTACGATAGACTTAAGCCCACAAAGGGAGAATATATGGGGAGATTATGCGAGAACCCTTATTATTGAGAATGGCATTGTAGTTGATGATGAGTTTGCGTCAAATGAAGAGTGGAAGAATGGTGTGCATATGGAAAAGCAGCTACATAAAGAAATGATGCACTTTGTTACGCCGAATACTACATTTGAAGAATTGTACTATTACATGAATAAAGTTATCGAAGATAGCGGATATATCAATCTTGATTTTATGGGAAACTTAGGACATTCTATTGTGAAACAGAAAAATGATAGAATATATATTGAAAAAGGTAATAAGTCAAAGTTGGATGATGTTGCACTTTTTACCTTTGAACCTCATATAAGCATTTCAGGTTCGAAGTATGGGTACAAGAGGGAAAATATATATTATTTTGAAGATGGAAGAATAAAAGAGTTGTAATTTAGGAAATTGATATTTTATCTATGTAAAGAACCCGACAGCTTCACGTTTGACGGAGTAATGGATATGAAAATCAGAGAAGTGAATGAGAATAAAAAGCAGTTTATAGCATTATTGTTATTAGCTGATGAGCAGGAGAGCATGGTGGATCGCTATCTTGAAAAAGGTACTATGTATGTACTTGAAGATGATGATGTAAAAGCTGAATGTGTTGTCACCGATGAAAGTAACGAAATACTTGAAATCAAGAATATTGCAGTCAATCCGGAAAATCAGGGAAAGGGCTATGGCAAAGTACTAATTGATTTTCTTGCCAGTAAATATGCAGATGAATATTCTGTTTTGCAGGTTGGAACAGGTGACAGTCCATTGACGATACCATTTTATGAAAAATGTGGATTTGTTCGTTCTCACAAGATTCCCAATTTTTTTACTGACAATTATGACCACACAATTTATGAGGGCGGTGTACAGCTAATAGATATGGTATATTTGCAAAGACATATATAACTTCCAGTTTATAGATTACATCTTATAAATCACCTGCAAATCACCAACCTACAACCATATATAATAACTTTGATACAAAGAAACAGAGCAAGTACTTGAGTATAGAAACTTAAGTGCTTGCTCTTATTTTATTTATAGGAGGTTACTATGGATGACAAAATGAATGATGTGATTGATGAAGTGCAGAAAAGACTTGGAGAAGAATATGAGGTGAAAAGAGTTGAAGTTATGAAGAACAATGACACAAAACTGAAAGGAATTCAGGTCAGGAGAAAAGACATGAATGTTGCAAAGATATGTTATTGGACTAGTGAATCAGTTGATGAGATTGTGGCTGTGATTAATAGAAGCCTGTTTCCTAAGTTTAATTGTGAAATCAATTTGGAGAAGCTAAAGGACAGGATTGTCTATACATTGGTGAATGCTGATTCTAATAAGAGCAGACTAAAGACTATACCTTACAGGCTATTGGAAGGTAAGGAAAATGATTTGTATACATTTGCGACTAAGAATACTCAGAAACTCTATGCTCTGAGTATCATGTCACTTACGGATATTGTATCAAAGATAGATAATCAGTCTCAGGAAGATGTCAGCAACACTCCTGAGACTATTTTTGTACTCACTAATTTCAAAAAGCATTTTGGGGCTTCATGTATCTTGTATCCAGATGTGTTGAAGAATTTCTGTATAGAGAAAAATATGGATGGTGTTTACATGATTCCGTCTTCTGTACATGAATTTCTGCTTTTGGTAATGGATAAGGAATATGTAAATTGTGGCTATGTTAAGCAAATGATTAAAGAAGCTAATAAAGAGAGCTTGTCAGACAGTACATCTTCCTTCTCCAAGAGTATACCAGCATAGAGGAAAATGCGTAGTAAAGGAGACTAAGACTGTAAGTAGTGTAAGGGTAATTCCTATAACTAATACCCTATGTACGTTGATAAAGAAAGCAAGAAATGATTACTACAAGAAGATATTTGTAAAAGGAGAAGATTTTGTGGATTCAAAGGCTCTATTTACGGATGATTGTGGAAATCCATTAAGATGTGAAACTCTGTCCAATGAATATAAAGAATTCCTGGATTCACATTCGGATGAAATCAGATATCTTAATCTTCACGCATTGAGACATACATTTGCTTCACTTGCTCTTAAGAATAATGCAGATATCAAGTCTGTGCAGAATATTTTTGGTCATGTAGATGCCTCTACCACTCTTAATACATATGCCTGTGCTTATGAGGATCAGAAGCGGTCTGTAATAGAAGATATGGAAGCAAAGTGGATTAAGACAAGCTAGGAGGTGCTATATGCAAAGAGAATATGACATTTGTATTGCCAAAAAGGATATTTGATAATAACCGGAGTTAACCAAGGATACAGTCCTGTCAGTTATAGGTTTTGGTTACTTGCAACGAAAAGCCAGAAAATACACAAGCCAATATGTAAAAGTTCTTGACATAATGTACGACACACAGTATATTAAATTAAAACTATAGTGTGTGGCACACAGCACAGTGCAGCAAAATTATTGCTTTGAATCAATAATAATTTAAAGAAAGGTGGAAATTTGATGAATTGTGATGAAATTGTTTCAGGATTAATTCTAGAATTCAGACGAGGCACACTTATCATGGTAGTGTTAGCACAACTAAACAAACCGATGTATGGATATTCTCTGGTAAAGGAATTAGAGGGAAAAGGTATTTCGATAGAAGGAAATACATTATATCCGCTACTGAGAAGACTAGAGAGTCAAGGGTTGCTAAAAAGTGAATGGGAAACTGAGGCAACGAAGCCAAGAAAATATTATATCAT